>MRWG01000013.1_pt1 | contig 470756 bp, 414 predicted proteins | sample 1013341 | NCBI WGS metagenome assembly MRWG01 (sample SAMN06117577, study PRJNA244670) | biofilm metagenome | biome: Water; feature: Cathode Biofilm; material: Biofilm; isolation source: microbial consortium enriched at the cathode of a solar microbial fuel cell | place: USA: District of Columbia...
CTCATAACCTGAAGGTCGTAGGTTCAAATCCTACCCCCGCAACCAATAATATCAACGCCTTAGCCCCAAACGGCTAAGGCGTTTTGTTTTGCGTGGAAGCGGTGTGGAAGCGAATAAGTTTAATACGACAACGAGGCAGATGACTTTTAAGTCCCTCTCGGGCCCCAAAGTATAATCGCGGCACCGAGTAGACAGACTGCTGCGCCAATGAAATCCCACCGGTCAGGCGTCCGACTTTCTATTATCCAGAGCCAGAGTATCGATGCGGTAATATAAACGCCACCGTAAGCGGCGTAGGCACGCCCGGCTAAGTCACTTTCGATATGGGTCAGAAGGAACGCGAACAGAACCAGGCTGATCACGCCCGGTGCGAGCCACCATGGGGATTTGTCCAAGCGGAGCCATGCCCAGAAGGCGAAGCAGCCAGCTATCTCCGCGACGGCTGCACCGATGTAGACGCCTGCCGTGCCTATCATGATGCCAATGTCTCCAATACCGGGCATTCCGGCACCTCTTCACCGGAGCACCGTGCCGCCGTATCGGCGAGCACTTTTTCTATGCGCCTGAGGTCTGCGATCTTGGTCCTTACGTTCGCAAGATGTCGTTCAGTTAACGCCTGCACCTCGGCACAGGTCTGGGTGCCACGGTCAACGAGGCTCAAAAGACCACGTAGCTCCTCGATTGAAAAACCGAGTTCACGACCGCGTAGAATGAAGCGCAGGCGCGCAACATGAGTATCGTCATATATGCGATATCCCGAGGCCGTGCGCGGTGGCTCGGGCATCATGCCGATCTTCTCGTAGTAGCGAATGGTCTCCAGATTGCAGCCTGTTCGCCGCGCGAGTTCAGAGCGCTTTAGCCTCTTCTCAGAAATGAGATTGTTCATGACGAAAAAACCTTCTTGAGTCTGTAGTTACTACAGACCGTATCTTAACTCCCGAACGAAAGCGAGGATGGATACGGATGAGCACAACAGAGTCAGATACTGAAATTTTGCAGGGCCAGGGAGCAGCGGGCGACCGGAAGCGGACCGTTTTCGCATCGGGCGGCGTAATCGGGGCTATCCTTGCCTCGACCTGCTGCATTGTGCCGCTAACGTTCGTGATGCTGGGCATCTCTGGTGCATGGGTCGGCAACTTGACCGCGCTCGAGCCGTACAAGCCTTTATTCGCAAGTGTCGCGCTCGTTTTTATCGGCCTCGGTTTTCGGCAGGTCTACTTCAAAGAGAGACCTTCATGTCACGACGGTAATTATTGCGGCAAACCGCAATCGGCCATCATCACCAAGGTTGCGCTCTGGGTTTCGACAGTCGTGGTCTTGCTCGCGCTGACAATCAACTGGTGGGCACAATTATTCTACTGACCTCAAGCATAGGAGTATCCCACATGAAACGATCTGCGATTCTGGCGGTGGCGCTATTGATCATCGGTGGACTCGGTTGGACGACCGGGAGTGTCATTACATCCGTCGCCGCGCAGCCCATTGCCGTTCAAGTTGCTGCCAATCAGACGACCACCTTTAATATTGAGAACATGACCTGCGCACTTTGTCCGGTCACTGTGAAGAAGGCAATGGAAGGTGTTGCCGGGGTGAAATCGGTGGCGATCGATTTTGACGCCAAGACGGCAATCGTGACTTTCGACCCATCAATTACGTCTCCCGATGACATCGCCGCAGCCTCCACCAATGCGGGCTACCCGGCGTCGGTCAAAGGCTGAGAGCGATGATGGCGGCTCCGATCCTCATGTCCGGCATCACTGCTGCAAACGTGGAATCACCTTGATGACGGGGGAATATTCCACATGCGCCGTTCGGAAAGACCTTGGGCAGTACCTACGTGAGGCCCACTTTTTGGCTGACAAACCTGAACTGGCGCCACTGACCTTGGCGATATACAGGCAACTCGGGAACGGGCATCCCGCCACCCTAGCCGGCCTTTCGGCGAGCCTCGCCCTGTCCTTGGCAGAAGCAGAGGCTTTGGTCGCTGAAATTCCCTCCGCGACGATTGAACGGGATGCGAGTGGTGCGGTCACCGCTGCGGGCGGACTGAGCCTTCACCCCGCCAACCATGTTTTACAGGTCGGCGATCTCACACTTCATACTTGGTGCGTCTTCGACGGTCTGTTCCTGCCGCAAATCCTCGGCAAGTCAGCGACTTTGATCACGCGGTGTCCGGTGACGCGCCGGAAGATCGAAATCTCTCTCACCCCTGAATCCGTTACCCACGCGAATCCGCAAAATCCCGTGATGTCCATCGTTACGCCAGACAAGGAAGCCAGATGTGCGAACCTGCGCGGTGTCTTCTGCAATCACGTCAACTTCTTCGCCGACGAAGCGGCGTTCCTGGATTGGGTGGCCGATAAGCCCGAGGTTGCTCGGGTATCCCTTTCAGACGCCCATGAACTGGCGCTGGCGCGAAACCAATTTCGGTATGGCGATCTGTTGGTGGCGTCCTAATTCCATCACACGGAGAAATAAAAATGAACGACACGGTAATCCTCAAGACAGGAATAATCGGTGCGGTCATCGCTGCGATTTGCTGTGCGACACCCATACTTGTCATTGCACTCGGCGCGCTCGGCCTGTCGGCCTGGGTGGGCGGACTGGACTACGTGCTGCTGCCTGCGCTCGCCATTTTTCTCGGCCTGACGGTCTACGGCCTGTGGCGGCGGAACCGTGCGGCAAACTGCTGCGATTCAAATATTCGAACGAACGATAAAGGAACCTGATATGTCAACCTGCTGCCCTCCCAATCTAAAGAATGGTTCAACTTACGATCTTGCGGTCATTGGCGCAGGGTCTGCGGGGTTTTCTGCAGCCATCACAGCGGCTGAACAAGGCGCCAACGTGGCACTGATCGGCCACGGCACTATCGGCGGTACCTGCGTTAATGTCGGCTGTGTTCCTTCTAAGACCATGATCCGGGCGGCTGAGGCGCTGCATGGCGCACGGGCAGCAGAACGTTTTCCAGGCCTCGCGGGCGACGCGCGGGTTGACGACTGGCGACGCCTGCTCGCCGCTAAAGACGAACTTGTCTCCACGCTGCGGCAGAAGAAGTATGCGGACCTCCTGCCCGAGTATAACAACATCACCTATTTGGAGGGGGCTGCACGACTGAATGGTGCGAGCGTGGTCGTGGATGGCGCGGCCATTGAGGCTGGCGAGACCATCATCGCCACAGGTGGACGTCCCTCCGTGCCGCCTATCCCCGGCATCGACAAGGTGAACTACCTTACCAGTACGACGCTGCTGGAACTGAAAGAGCTACCTGAGAGCTTGATTGTCATCGGCGGTGGCTATATCGGAGCCGAGCTTGCCCAGATGATGGCACGCATGGGTGTCTTAGTGACGGTGATTTGCCGCACACGGTTACTTCCCCAGGTCGAGCCGGAAATCTCTGACGCCTTGGCGGATGCATTCCGCTCCGAGGGCATTATCCTTCATTGTGGTATCGCCTATGATGCTTGCCACGAGGACGAGACCGGCATCACCGTTTGCGTCGAGGAAGGTGGTTCGCTCATAGAGCTGAAAGCAGCGCGTCTGTTGGTCGCAACGGGGCGTACACCCAATACCGAGACGCTAGGCCTCCCTGATGCGGGCATTGAGCAGAACCAGCGCGGCGCCATTGTCGTCGATGACCATATGCGCACGTCCAAGCCACACGTCTACGCGGTGGGTGACGTGACTGACCGCGACCAATTCGTCTATATGGCGGCTTACGGTGCAAAGCTGGCGGCTCTCAACGCACTCAATGGCGATAGCCGAACCTATGACAACAGCGCAATGCCCTGGGTGGTGTTCACCGACCCTCATGTGGCGGGCGTAGGCCTCACGGAAGCCGCGGCGAAAACCGCTGGCCATGAGGTCAAGATATCGGTTGTGCCGCTTGATGCCGTGCCGCGCGCACTGGCGGCCCGCGACACTCGCGGTCTGATCAAGTTGGTGGCGGATGCCGGGACCGACCGCTTACTTGGTGGCCAAATTCTCGCCCCCGAAGGTGCGGACAGCATCCAGACATTAAGCATGGCGATAAAGTTTGGCATGACAGCCAAGGCGCTCGGCGAAACAATCTTCCCGTATCTCACCACTGTCGAAGGGCTGAAGTTGGCTGCACAGACTTTCAACAAGGATGTGAGCAAGCTCTCCTGTTGTGCCGGGTAACTGGCAAGTTGTAGAGCGCCTACGGTCGTATAGGTCTATAGGGCCGCGTTTCTGAACTTTGATCGCAAAGTGGATGATAGAGGGCGAAGACGTTAAAGCCGGTATGGCAAAGGGTTATCAGCCGACGGTATATGTTGTCGCTGGGTATGCTCGCTTTCGATTCCAAAGTAGATATAAAGGATTATAGATTCTGTTTTGGGCAGGGGGATTATTTTGGGAGCCAAGCAGCAGAGGGATTATTCGCTATCGGACTCCTTTACTGCCCTAGGGCAGCGTTTGTTTGCCCAGCAATGGAGTGGCCAGGAAATTGAAGCCCGCAAGGTCCAAAACCCTGACGTGATCCGCCAACGCCGGGCTCCTTTCGAAGCCGAGATGGTTGAACTCAACCTCTTGCGCCAAGCGAAGGATGCCGAGCGCCGGGAAGCGGTCAGCAAGGACGCTCTGGGCAGCATAAATTCCGACCTGATCGAGATCGAACGTCGGCAGCAAGAACTTTTCACCTGTCTGAATGAAGTTGGAATGGTGAAAAAGTTCGAGGTGGAAGACCATGTCCGCTGGGAGCGGTTCGAGCGGACGGAAGCGGAACTCTTGCGGGCGTTCCGTGAAGGCGAGCTTTTTGTTTTCGGAGCAAACTCTTCCAGGGTAGAACCTCGCCTTTGGATTGAGGTGCCAAAAGGTTTTGGCTGGAATTGGGCCTTGTCTTTGATCTTCTGGCCCCCTGACAAATCCGCCCGGCCCGTGGACGCGGGCAAGATCATCTGTGCCGAATTTGAGGATTGGCTCGCCCGACAATTGCCCGTGATCGAAGGTGCAAACGTTGACCAGCTCCCGGCGGAACAGCGGTTCACACTTCACTTCCGTAAGCTCGTGAAGGCCGGACCAAAGCCAGCGCCAAGGGACAAAATGAAGCGTGATGCCATGCGCGAGTTTCCCGGACTTTCTGCCCGCGCCTTCGGGCGTGTTTGGGGCAACGAAGCCCCCGATTCGTGGAAGAAAAGCGGTAAACCAAGGAATAAGAGCTAATTGCCGCACCTGTCCTAGCAGGGTGCACCAATTATCCGCCTTCCATCAAAAAACCCGGAAACGCGCCGCGCAAATTGCCGCACTTAGCCCGCTGCGATTAGCGGGAATCGTGCAGAATTTTTCGTTTCCCTGAAACATGAGCGAATTGCCTCCGTCGCAGATGAGCGAAGACGGGCCGGGGTCATGGTGATCGAGAGCCTTTCTTCGCATAGGAGAAAAGCTCGATGGTTGAATTCGAACACCTAACGTACATCCTAGCCCGCGATCGGGATTACCTGGATCGCATGATCCCTGAACATGAAGCAGCGGACTTCACAGGGTATACCGTCCGCGCCTTGCAAAACTGGCGTCTGCGTGGCGGCGGGCCGAAGTTCATCAAGGTCTCGGGCCGGTCGGTTCGTTACCGCCGCCGTGACCTGATCGAATGGGCGGAAAGCCTTTTGGTTGCCTCGACGACGGAGGCGGCCAATGACAACTAGAAAACACCGCATCAACTTCAAGAAAGTGAACCGGAAGGCACTTCGGCGGTTGCCGGAACTCTTGGCGAACTGGACAGTCAATGGCCGTCTTATCTCGGGTGAATGGGTCGCTAAGAACCCAACCAGATTTGACCGCCATCCCGGTTCCTTCAAGGTGAACATCATTACCGGCAAATGGGCCGATTTTGCCACGGGCGACCGGGGCGGGGACGTGATCAGTCTTGCGGCCTACTTGGCGGACATCAGCCAGGTCGAAGCCGCGCGGCGGCTCGCCGACTACCTGGGGGTGCGCCATGACTGAGCGGGCATATGATAATGCCGGGACCGGCTACCCCCACTTGCCGGTTCCGGTGGCAACCCCTGAGGGCTTTCCCAAACTCGGCAAGCCCGATGCCCGTTACGTCTATGTGGACGAAGGTGGGCAGGGCGTATGCGTCGTTTACCGCTATGACAAAAGCGACAATAGCGACGATAGGCCCCGCAAGACCTTCCGGCCTTACGACCTTGAGCGGTCGGCTTGGTGCGGGCCGGTGGTCCGTCCGCTTTACCGGCTCGACCTGATCCAAGCGACGGCGGCTGAAGATGATCCGCCGCCCGTCGTCATGGTCGAGGGTGAAAAGTGCGCCGATGCGCTGAACGATCTCGGCATTCTGGCGTCTACGGTGTTCGGCGGGTGTAACGGTGTGGCCCGGGCCGACCTGTCGCCCCTTAAGGGACGGGCGGTCATCATCTGGCCGGACTTCGACGCGCCCGGCTTCAAGTTCGCGGACCAACTCGCCGAGCGCCTTAACGTAACGGGGGCGGCCTCGGTCTGGGTCCTGCCCATGTCGGAGGCCTTCCTACGTAACGTAACGGGACGAGCGGCCCTAACGTTAACGTATACGTTACGTAAGGGCTGGGATGCGGCGGACGCCATCGCCGGGGGCTGGGGGGTGGATGAACTTCAATGTCTGTTACGTCATGCGACCGGCATCGACGCTTTAGCTAAAGCTAAAGGGGCGGCCAGCGCGGAATCCTTTAAAGGGACCGATCCCTTTAAAGGGGATTGCCCCCTTAAGGGACCGGACGCCTTTAAAGGCGATTCCCGTTTAAAGGATCCAGCCAACGACGACCGGTCCGGTTCCCTTAAGCTTAAAGGGGAAGGCGGGGCGGACCAGGGCCTTAAGCTTAAGGGGACGGAGCGCCGGGCCATCGACCTTTTCTCCGATGCCGCCCCTGAAGGTGAAGGGGCGGTATGGGGCGAGCCGGATATGTCGGTTCTCAATCCCCGGCGGCGGCCGCCCGCATTCCCGGCCTCGCTGTTCGGCCCGTTCTGGTCCGGCTGGATCACACGTCATGCCGAGGGCAAGTCCGCGCCCGTGGATTACGTGGGCGTGACGTTGCTGGTCACGGCTTCGGCGCTGATCGGCAACGCGGTCCGCGTGAGCCCGTGGGAAAGCTGGCAAGAGCCGGTGCACCTTTGGGCGGCCCTGGTCGGCAGTCCGTCCAGCGGAAAAAGCCCGGCCATGGAGCCGGTCCTTGACCTGATCGGCGACCTGGAAGCGGAGGGGGCGGATGCCTTCAAGGACCGCAAGGCCGAATACGAGGCCGATGCGCTCGCGGCGAAGTTCGCCCGTGAGGAATGGGAGAAGGCCGTCAGGACGTCGGTTAAGGACGGGCGGCAGCCGCCGGCGATGCCGGACGCGGCCAGAGAACCCTTAAGGCCCGAGCGGCCCCGCATCCGCATCGGCGATGCGACGACGGAGGCGATTGTCACTGTTCTCGCCCATCAGCCGAAGGGCGTCTTGATGATGCGCGATGAACTGGCGGGCTGGCTTGGCGGCTTTAACCGGTATTCGGGCGGCGAGGGCGGGGACCGGGCCTTTTGGTTGGAAGCCTGGGGCGGGCGCAGTCACGTTATCGATCGGGTGAAGAACGGCGAACCCTTGATCATTCCCCATCTCTCTGTTGCTGTCCTGGGCAGCACCCAGCCGGACCGGCTGGCGTCTACGCTGCTTAAAGGCGACGACGACGGATTGACGGCGCGGTTCCTGTTCGTCTGGCCCGATACCGTGCCCTTGGAGCGGCCTAAAGGGATTCCGCAAGGGGCGGAGGCCCGGAACACCCTTAAGGCGCTCCACGGACTCGAAATGGCTTCAGACGTTCATGGCAATCCGGTTCCCCGTGTCGTCAGCTTGACGGAAGAGGCTGCGGACATCTTCGCGGTTTGGTGGAAGGCGCAGCGGGATAAGGAACCGGATGGCCCCTTGGCGAGTTGGTGGGGCAAGATGCCGGGCGTGTGCTTAAGGCTCGCGGCAACCTTCCAAGGACTGTGGAACGCGGTCCAGGCTGCGCCGGTCAGCCAGGTCGAACGGGCGGCGGTCGAGGCGGCGACGGTGATGATCGATGATTACTTCAAGCCCATGGCCGCCAGGGCTTACGGCGATGCCGCCTTGTCGCCTGCCGACCGCAACGCGGCGGCGCTTGCCAAGTGGCTGCAACGGACCAAGCCGGACAGGATCAACCTTCGCGACCTGCAACGGGGCGGGGGCAATCCCGCCTTTAAGGACCGGGAAGCCTTAAGGGATGCCGTGGACATTCTGGTGGAGGCGGAATGGCTGCGACCGGCCCCGAGCCGGACCGGCGGGACGAAGGGGCGGCAGAAGGTGGATTACGTCGTCAATACGGCGATCATTGCTTAAGGCGCAAGGTCGGTCCTAATGGCGCTATTGTCGCTTTTGTCAGACAGAGTTAGGCCTTTGTCCCGTTTAGGTGGGCCATGATCCCGCCGCTGGTCTTGTTGGCCGCTTCTTCTGCGACTTTCTCCGCAAGGTGTGCATAGCGGGCCGTGGTCTGCACCTGGGAGTGCCCCAGCAGCTTCCCAATCTCGGCCAGCGAAAGGCCGCTTGCGAGCCCGAAGGACGCGAAGGAATGCCGGAGGTCATGAATACGAACGTCCGGCAGCTTCGCCTTCGTGCGGAAGCGCCGCCAGGGCTTTTGCAGGTCCGTCAGATATTGGCCTTCGACGTTGCCGGGAATGACGTAGGGGTTATCCTCTTCCGGCGTGATGCCCTTTAGAAGTTCCTGCACGTCCTTGCCGATGTAGACCTTCTTGGCCCCGGTCTTGGACTCGGGCAGATAGATACCGTCCGGTTTGATGAACTCCCATTTCAAAGTCTGTATCTCGCCCAGGCGGCAGCCTGTGAGAATTAAAAGCCGGAAGGCGTTGCAGGCGGCAGCGCTTTCGCTTCCGTCTGCCTCGCAGGCGTCCAGGGTCGCCCAGAGGCGCTTTAACTCTTCCTCCGACAAGAACCGTTCCCGCTTCTTCTCAGCGTACTTCTTCACATGGCGGCAGGGGTTGGAGCCGTCCGGCCTCAAGCCCCAAATCTCGCACTGATTGAACATGACGGAGAGGACGCCCAAGGTCCGGTTCGCCTGATAGGGCTTGGACCGGTAATCGTGATGCAGTTTGGCGATCTCCGTTCGGGTGATATCCGTAATCTTGCGTTGACCGATGGCGGGCTTGATAAACAAGTCCATGGCCCGCTGGTATTCCTTTTCCGTGCTTGCCTTGCAATGGGTCGGGACGTACTCCGTCATGAACCGGTCGCATATGTCCGCAACCGTCGGCGTCTTGCGGTAGTTCTGGATATCGTCTGCCGGGTTTGCTCCCTTGCCCGCCGCCGTCAGAAGTTCACGGGCTTCCTTGCGGGCTTCATCGGGCGTCATGACGCCCGCCCGCCCGAAGGTCACACGCCGGGTGCGCCCGCCGTGGCGGTACTGGACCATGAAGGACTTCTTGCCAGACGCCATGACGCGAAGGCCGAAACCGGGCATATCGCTATCCCAGATGAAATAGTCCGTGTCCTTGAGCGGGGCAGTGTCGATAAGGCGTTTGCTGATCCGGGGCATGAGGCTCGCTTCCATGAAAACAACGGAAGCAATATGGAAGCAATTTGTGGAGAAATGCAAGGGTGGTGAGCGTTAATGATGAATCCAAATATGGATAAAAACATATGTAAAACAATATAGTATGACCATTCATGGGGTATAGGCGTAATCCATGATAAGAGTCGTTAGCTATCTCATAACCTGAAGGTCGCAGGTTCAAATCCTGCCCCCGCAACCAACAACAAAACGCCCCCTAAACCATACGGTTAGGGGGCTTTTTGTCGTCCGGCAAACAGGTCGGCGACGGTGTGGGCGTCACTCAGTGTGACCTCGACGCCGGCCTCGCGGAACACGTAGGCGGGGCCTTTGCCTTCCAGGCTTTTGGGCACGAAGACGCGGTCGACGTTCTTCTCTACCAGCCACTCGGCGACGCGAATGCCTTTGGCTCGTTCCGCGTTGCAATGAGGATTGGCTTGAATTTGGAGGTCGTCGACGCCGCCGTTTGTCCGATCAACCCTGAGGAAGGCGAAATAGGGGGCGTCTCCGAAATGCGCGCTGATCGTGCCGGCAACATCCGTCACTGGGATGGCGCATCGGTCGGACGTCGATGTGCGGGGCTCGACGTGCAGGACAACGCGCTCGACCTGCGGCAGTGATGTCCGCACGGCGGCCTCGATCCGTCCGACCGCCACCTCGGCTTTTTCGAGATTGGTCAGCCGGACCGTGACGCCGGCTTCAACGAAGCGAAAGCGGCCCGCATTGCGGCCGGTGATCCAATTGACCTCTGAAATCGCCGGATCGGCTTTGATGATCCTAGTGATATCGCCCAGGCTTGCCGCGTCGAGCGAGGCGTCCAAGAGCACCCGCAAGGCTTCGGTCAAAAGGTCCCAGCCCGTTTTGACGACCGCAATCACGATGAGCAGCGCCGCAATGCGATCAAGGGGAAAATCGACCCAGCTGCTCAGAAGGGCGGCGAAGGCGAGACCGGTGGTATAGACGTGGACGCGGTATTCCCGTGCGTCGGCCATGAGAGCAGGAGAATTGGTGCGGCGCGCAACACGCATCTCGAAATGACTGAAGATAAGCGGGATCGCCATCGTCACGATCAGTGAAACAAGCATCCAAAGATCGACCTGCGGCGTTTGGGCGGGCTCTAGAAAGACGCTGCTGACGACCTCGTAGGCCGTAAAGAAGATCATGAACGCGAGCCCCGCAGCGACGAGGTTCTCAACCTTGTAGAGGCCATAAGGGTAAGCTTGGCTTTTGCGCATGGCGAGCTTGATGCCGACGAGTACGACCACGGCGGAAGCCAAGTCGACGAAGTTGTGGAGCAGCTCCGCGGTGACGGCAAGGCTGCCGGATGCCGAGGCGATGAGGCCGTGCAGGACGATGAGAACGAGGTTGATCCCGATCGAATACCAACCCCATCGCACCACATCTGCAAGATTGCCATCCACGCCGATCGGGCCGAGCGCCGTGCGGTTCTGTCCGGCCTGGTTTTGGGGGTGATCGACGGACAGGTTTTCCTCCGCTTTCCGGCTGCCATCCGTTTTGTCGGACGCAAGCTGACCATATCCCATATACTATAATTTTATGGTTCTCGATCCCAAGTCCGTTGCCGTTCTCCTGTTGTCGCTGCTGTCGGTTTTGACGACGGCCGTCGGCGTCTCTCTGGCATTCATGATCCGGGAAAATACCCGGGCGATTGCCCTCGGGATCGGCTTTTCGACGGGTATCATGATTCTCATTTCCGCGTTGGAACTGATCCCCGAAGCGCGCGCGGCCCTTGGCACGGTGCATGCGGGGCTTTATGCGGTGTTGGGTGCCGGTCTTCTTTGGGGCGTCAACCTGATAATTCCCCACAGTCACCTCGTGCGGGAACACGGTCAGGCCGATACCCGCCTGGTGAGGTCGGTCTACCTCGTGGTGATCGGCCTGATACTCCATGATGTGCCCGAAGGTTTCGCCATGGCGAATGCCTATATCGCCTCACCTTCGCTGGGTCTGATTGTGGCGTTGTCGATCGCGCTGCATAATTTGCCGGAGGAACTGGCCATGGCCGTGCCGGCGATGGCCTTGCGCAGCAAGCGGTTTCTGCTGGGGGCGGCGGTGTTGTCGGCCCTTGCTGAACCGGTCGGTGCCGTCATCGGCCTGCTTGCCGTCAAGGCGAGTCCGGGCCTGAACGGATATTTTTTGGCATTTGCGGCCGGCGCCATGCTCTTTGTCTCGTTCCATGAACTGGTGCCGATGGCACGCCGGTACGGAAGAAAGACGTGGTTCGGCGCAGGGGTCGCGTTAAGCGTGATCGTCCATCAACTTCTTGCATTTTTAATAACGAGACAGATCTAACAGTTAAGTACGCGTGAGCTGAAGGAGATAGATTATGACGGATGCCGAAAAACCGATGCCCGGCGATATGGAGCAGGCCCTCCTCGACCCCGCATCGGTATTTGAGACCCCTGAAGCGCTTCTTCTCAACCCTGACCTGTCGCGGGAGCAGAAGATCGAGATTCTGCGCCGTTGGGAATACGACGCGAGTGAAGTCTCCGTCGCCGTGGAAGAGGGCATGCCGGATGGCGACGACGATCTTCTACAGCGTATTCTGAACGCCCTCGGTGAACTCTCCGCCAGTATCGATGGGGAGAAAACGGGTCCGACCAAACAACACGGCATCCCACGATCTGCTGTTAAATCCGAATAGCGGGACAATTCCCGGACGATCAGACCGGAAACACAAGATTCACGTCGGCCCTTAAAAAGGGACAACGTGCTACCGGCTGTACGGTACAGGGCGGAGGTCGCAGGCGCGCCCCATTTGTGGGACAGGCCCGCGCTGCCGTTCAGGGAGGCAGCCACAGACATATACCTCTGCCGAAATTTGCGCAGCACGACAGGACGCGGGAACCGTGGAAATCATGGACCTTTTCGGCGCCTGGCCGGTTTCCGACTGGAGCCGCCCTGCGGCTTGGTCACTCGTTCGCGACAATACCGGGGTATGCGTGATGCGCGATGCTGCAATGCAATAAGCCGTCCGTATTTCATGATATAAGTCAATTGTGCAATGCACAATTTGAGATATTCAGTAGGCGCAGTCAAAGAACAGTCTGGGCAGTCACGTGGCAGGAAAGGTCAATTGTTATGGGTCACGCCAACGTTGGACGCACAGTCAAAAAAGAGCACAAGGCCTTAGAGCGGCGCGGCACCGGCACCGGGAACGGGACGTCGAACACCCGGATGAAGAATATCCCGGTTGTTCCTGCCGTGGCTTCAAATGCGATCCCTGATGCGGAACCGCCGGAGTTTCTGTGGGGCGGATACAATGAAAATACCATTGACCGCCAAGTTCACGCCGCACTCGCGCGCTTAACGTTTGGGCTTTCACCGGCCTCGCTTATAGAAGCTTATAGCGACTGGGCGATGCATCTGGCGGCATCCCCGGGCAAACAGGCGACACTCGTGCAAAAAGCGGTCCGTAAGGCGATCCGCCTTTGGCTGCATGCGGCTCATTGTACGGCGAAAACGGCCCCCTGCATTGACCCTTTGCCGCAGGACAAGCGCTTCGTCGGCAAGGAATGGCAGACGTGGCCCTTCAAGCTGATGTACCAGTCATTTCTCCTTAATCAGCAGTGGTGGCATAACGCGACCACGGATATTTCCGGCGTCTCGAAGCACCATGAAGAGGTTGTGTCATTCGCGACCAGACAAATTCTTGATATGTTTTCGCCGTCGAATTTTATCCAAACCAATCCTGAGGTTCTCGCCGCGACCGTGCAACAGGGGGGCGGCAATCTGGTGAACGGTTTGACAAATCTTCTCGAAGATTGGCAACGGATGATCGCCGGCAAGCCACCGGCCGGAACGGAAAACTTTCGACCCGGAGAAACGGTGGCCATAACCCCCGGCAAGGTCGTCTTCCGAAATAAGCTGATTGAACTCATTCAGTACGCGCCGACCACGGAAACCGTCCACGACGAACCGGTGCTGATCGTCCCGGCCTGGATCATGAAATATTACATTCTTGATCTTTCGCCGGAGAATTCCCTGGTCAAATACCTAGTAGATCACGGTCACACGGTGTTCATGATTTCGTGGATGAATCCGGATGCCGATGATCGCGATCTGGGCATGGAGGATTACCGGCGCCTGGGTGTGATGGATGCGTTGGACGTAGTTTCCGCGATCGTGCCGAACCAGAAAATTCATGGTGTCGGCTATTGTTTGGGCGGAACCTTGCTGTCAACCGCGGCGGCGGCAATGGCGCGCGACAAGGACGAACGTCTCAAATCGCTTACGCTATTCGCCGCCCAGGTCGACTTCACGGACGCCGGTGAGTTGACGCTGTTTATCGACGAAAGCCAGATTCAGTTCCTTGAAGACACCATGTGGGAACAGGGCTATCTCGATACGAAACAGATGGCGGGTGCATTCCAACTGCTGCGGTCGAACGATCTAATCTGGTCGCTCCGGCTGCGCAGTTATCTGCTCGGCCAACGCCAGAAGATGACCGATCTCATGGCCTGGAATGCGGATGCAACACGGATGCCCTACAGGATGCATTCTGAATATCTGCACGACCTGTTCCTCGAGAATGCTCTCGCCCGGGGACGCTATCAAGTTGAGGGTCGGCCGATCAGTCTGGCGGATATTCGCGTGCCGATCTTCGCCGTGGGGACGGTCCGCGATCATGTCGCGCCCTGGCGGTCCGTCTACAAAATCACGACCCATCCGGCCACCGATGTGACCTTCCTGCTGACCAGCGGCGGTCACAACGCGGGGATCGTGAGTGAGCCGGGCCATCCGCACCGAACCTATCAGACGTCGACCAAGAAAGCCGGAGACACCTATGTCGACCCGGACACTTGGCAGGAATCGACGCCGACCAAGGACGGTTCGTGGTGGCCCGAATGGCAGGCCTGGTTGGCGGAACGGTCCGGGAAGAAGTCTGCGCCGCCGGCCCTGAAGGCGCCGAAATCGGGCGATGCCCCGCTTATGGATGCCCCCGGCAGTTACGTTCATCAGCCCTGACAAACCGCTTAAGCCGAGGCCCCTATGAAAAACAAAAATCACAATGCCGGGACGGCCCAGAAAATCGAAAACCGGACCTTCGATGAAATCGCCGTCGGCGAAACGGCGAGCCTGTCGCGCACCCTGTCGAAAGAAGATATCGAGCTTTTTGCCGCGATGTCCGGCGACGTCAATCCGGCGCATATGGACGAAGGCTATGCCAAGGACGACATCTTCCACGGCGTGATTGCCCACGGCATGTGGGGCGGAGCGCTGGTGTCGACGGTCCTGGGCACCCTGCTGCCAGGGCCGGGCACGATCTATCTGGGCCAGGATTTGCGTTTTCGCCGTCCGGTGCGGATCGGCGATACGGTGACGGTCTCGGTCACGGCCAAGGAAAAGCGGCCGGAAAAGAAGATCGTGATCTTCGACTGCCACTGCATCAATCAGGACGGCAAGGACGTCATCTCCGGCACCGCGGAGGTCATCGCCCCGGCGGAGAAAGTCAGCCGGGACAGGGTCGAGGCTCCGGAATTCGTGCTCCAGAACCACGACCGCTATCAGCAATTGATCGCCCGGTGCGATGATTTGCCGGCGATCGCAACGGCAGTCGTACATCCCTGCAGCGAGGGAGCCCTGCGGGCGGCGGTGGAGGCCGCCGAGGCCGGACTGATCGATCCGACGCTGGTTGGCCCGGAAGGCAAAATCCGCACCCTGGCCGATGCGGTGGGGCTCGATCTGTCGCCTTACCGTCTTGTCGATGTGCCGCACAGCCATGCCGCTGCCATGCAGGCCGTTGCCCTGGTTCGCGCGGGCAAGATCGAAGCCTTGATGAAGGGCAGCCTTCATACCGATGAATTGATCCGTGAAGTGACCAGCCGGGAAACCGGGCTGCGGACCGGTCGCCGCATCAGCCATGCCTTCGTCATGGACGTGCCGGGGCACGCCCACCCCCTGATCGTCACCGACGCCGCGATCAATATCTATCCCAGCCTCGATGACAAGCGGGACATCTGTCAGAACGCCATCGACCTGGCGCATATCCTGACGTTCCCGGAACCGCGGGTCGCGATCCTTTCGGCGGTGGAAACGATCAACCCCAAGATCGCCTCGACCATCGAGGCCGCGGCCCTGTGCAAGATGGCGCAACGCGGGCAGATCACCGGCGCCCCCCTGGACGGCCCCCTGGCGTTCGACAATGCGATCAGCGAAGAAGCTGCCCGGACCAAGGGCATCGAGTCGCCGGTCGCGGGCCGCGCCAACATCCTGGTCGTGCCCGACCTGGAAGCCGGCAACATGCTGGCGAAACAACTTACCTTCCTGGCCAAGGCCGATGCGGCCGGCATTGTGCTCGGCGCCCGTGTGCCGATCATTCTGACCAGCCGCGCCGACAACCTTCGCACGCGTCTTGCGTCCTGCGCGGTCGCGGCCCTGATTGCCAACGCGCAACGTCAGCCCGAAACGCCGGCCGTTCTGGCGGAGTAGGGCCGATGACCCAAACAGTTCTGGTGATTAACGCAGGTTCTTCAAGCCTCAAGTTTTCCGTCCACGACGCGCGCGACGACGGGCAGGTTGAACTGTCCGCCAGGGGGCGGATCGAAGGGATCGGCGGCACTCCCCATTTCATCGTCAAAGATATCCAGGGAAATGTGCTGGCGGAGCACCACTGGCCAAAGGATAGGACCGTCCAGCATGAGCAGTTCTTCGGTTATCTGGGCGACTGGATCGAAAGTTACCTTGAAGGGGCCAAGCTGGAAGTCGTCGGCCATCGCGTCGTCCATGGCGGAACCCGGTTTACCGCACCGGTCCGTATTGATGACGACGTCCTAGGTGCCTTGGAAGCCCTCAGTCCGCTTGCCCCCCTGCATCAGCCGCATAACCTTGCGGCCATTCGTGCCGTCGCGGACGATCACCCCGATCTGCCCCAGGTCGCCTGCTTCGACACGGCCTTCCACCAGGGGCATTCGGCCGTTGCCGACCGGTTCGCCCTGCCAGGCAATCTTTATGACCTCGGCGTGCGGCGTTACGGGTTCCATGGCCTTTCCTACGAATACATCGCGCGTACCTTGAACGAGATTGCTCCTGAAATCGCCGAGGGGCGGGTGATCGTTGCCCATCTCGGCAGCGGCGCCAGCATGTGCGCCATCCAAAACGGTCGCAGCATTGACAGCACCATGGGGTTTACCGCCCTGGATGGTTTGCCGATGGGGACGCGCTGCGGCGCCCTGGACCCTGGCGTGGTCTTGTACCTGATCCGCGAACGGGGCATGACGACCGAAGCCATCGAGGATCTGCTCTATCACCATTCCGGGATGCTCGGCGTGTCAGGCCTTAGCAGTGACATGCGAGACCTGTTGGCAAGCCCCGATCCGAAGGCGCAGCTAGCGGTCGACCTGTTCGTGTTTCGGATCGTTCGTGAGCTGGGCGCTCTCGCGGCCGCCATGGGCGGGATTGACGGTCTCGTCTTCACCGCCGGCATCGGCGAGAACGCGCCGGAAATCCGGGCGCGTGTTTGCGACGCGGCACGATGGTTGGGAATTGACCTGAACCCAGGTGCAAATCAAGCCGGCGGTCCGCGCATCACGACCGCTGAAAGCCCCGTTTCCGCCTGGGTCATTCCGACCAATGAGGAGCGCATGGTCGCGCTGCATGCACTCGCGTCCGTCCGCCAACAACGACAAAGGAACGGAAGCCATGATTGAAATCGCAAAATATCCCCTGGCCGGGAAAAAGGGTCTGATCCTCGGCATCGCCAACGAGCATTCAATCGCCTACGGCTGTGCACAGGCTTTTCGCGCGCTTGGCGCGGATTTGGCGATCACCTACCTGAACGAAAAAGCGAAACCTTACAGCGAGCCTCTGGCAAAGGAGCTGGACGCGGCGTTGTTCCTACCCTGTGACGTTAGCGAAGACGGACAGTTGGAGGACGTTTTCGCCGCGGTCGAAAAGACCTGGGGGCGGCTCGATTTCGCGCTTCATTCAATCGCCTATGCGCCGAAGGCGGATTTGCACGGGCGCGTCGTCGACTGCTCGCGTGATGGCTTCGCCTTGGCCATGGATGTTTCCTGCCATTCCTTCATCCGCATGGCGCATCTGGCCGAACCGCTGATGAAGGACGGCGGCACACTGTTCACCATGAGCTATTACGGCGCGGAAAAAGTCGTTGAGCACTATAATATCATGGGTCCGGTGAAGAGCGCGCTTGAGGCGGTGGTGCGTTATATCGCCGTCGAACTCGGCCCCAAGGAAATCCGGGTGCACGCGATCTCTCCCGGCCCAGTCAGGACGCGCGCTGCGTCCGGCATTGATCATTTCGACGCGTTGATGGAGAAGGCCGCCGCACGTGCACCAAGCCATAAACTGGTCGGTATTGAAGATGTCGGGATGGCTACGGCATATCTGGCCACGGACTATGCGAAACTGATCACCGGTGAGACCATATATGTCGATGGCGGGTATCATATCCTCGCCTAGGCAAAGGCATCTCTGCCAAGGGTTGCGTTGGGGGCCGAGGGTAAGCAGGAAAAGAGTGAGTCAGAATGAATTCTAGAGCGATCCTGATAGCCGGCGTGGGGGTCATTGCCCTCGCAATTGGCGGTGGTTTCTTCTGGTGGCAACAGCACCGAACCGAACTGCCTGAAGGGTTCAGCCGCGCCAATGGGCGGATCGAGGCGAAGCGGGTCGACGTCGCGCTGAAATTCGGGGGACGGATCGCCGAGGTTCTGGTCGAAGAAGGGCAGATGGTTGCCGCAGGGGCCGTGGTCGCGCGGATCGACGCCACCGAGCTTGAAGCACAGGTTCGCGCCGCCGAGGCGGCAACCCGGCAGGCGGTTCAGGAACTGGCACAGGCCAAGGCATTGTTCGCCCAACGGGAAGGGGAACTGGCCCTCGCCAAATCCGAACTGAAGCGGACGGAACTGCTTTCCAAACGTGGATTTGCGACGGGTGAAACGCTCGACCGGCGCCGGTCTCAGGAAATCACCGCCGCTGCCGCCCTCAATACCGCCCGCGCGCAAATCGTCTCGGCACAGGCGGCGATCGAAGCATCGGAGGCGCAGACCGCCGCCCTGAAGGCTAATCTCGCCGATTACACCCTGATCGCGCCACGCAGTGGGCGGGTCCAATACCGCCTGGCGGAGCCCGGAGAAATCCTGGCGGCCGGGGGGAAGGTCATTACCTTGCTCGACCTGACGGACGTCTATATGGATGTCTATCTGCCGACCGATGACGCGGGCCGCCTGCGGTTTGGTGCCGAAGCACGGCTTATCCTTGATGCGGCCCCACAATACGTGATTCCGGCAACGGTAAACTTCATCGCGTCTGAGGCACAGTTCACGCCCAAATACGTCGAGACTAAAAGCGAGCGCGAGAAGCTGACGTTTCGCGTGAAGCTGCAGATCCCGGCGGAGGTTCTCAGCAAGTATCAGGATGTCGTGAAAACCGGTGTCCCCGGAACGGCAATTGTCCGGGTTTCGCCGGAGGCCGAATGGCCGAGTACATTGGTCGTGAAGCTCCCTTGATGGCGATGCCTGCCGATCCGGTCGCGGTCCTGAGCGGCGTTACCCATCGCTATGGGGGAATGGTGGCACTTGATGATGTCTCGGTTTCGATCCCCGCGGGTCGGATGGTCGGGTTGATCGGACCGGACGGTGTCGGCAAGTCCACGTTTCTGGGACTAATCGCCGGGGTGCGTCGCCTGCAAACGGGCAGTGTCGAGTCGCTTGGAGGGGCAATGGGTGACTGGCGGCACCGCGACCGGGTCTGCGCGCGCATCGCCTACATGCCACAGGGGCTTGGCCGAAATCTTTACCCGACGCTTTCGGTCTTTGAAAACATCGACTTCTTCGGCCGGCTTTATGGCCAGTCGGAACATGAGCGCCGTACACGCATCGCCGATCTGCTTCAAAGCACGGGACTCGATCCGTTCTCGGACCGCCCCGCTGGCAAGTTATCCGGTGGCATGAAACAGAAACTGTCCCTGTGTTGCGCGCTGATCCACGACCCCGACCTGCTGATCCTTGATGAACCGACAACCGGGGTCGATCCGTTGTCGCGCCAGCAATTCTGGAAACTGATTGACCGCATCCGTGCGCGCCGCCCGGGCATGAGCGTGATAACGGCGACCGCCTATATGTCGGAAGCAGAACGGTTCGAGCATCTCATCGCCATGAACGCCGGCAGGGTTCTTGCCGAAGGAACGCCAGACGCCGTGAGGGCGCAAGCCGGTGCGGATACGTTGGAAGCCGCGTTCATCGCGCTTCTGCCGGAAGAAGACCGGCGCGCCCATCAGGCGATCATCCTGCCGCCGTGGACTCCCCAGGACGGCCCGCTCGCCATCGAGGCGCAAGACCTGACCATGCGCTTCGGTAATTTTACGGCTGTCGACAACGTCAGTTTCAGAATTGAACCTGGAGAAATTTTCGGATTTCTCGGATCGAACGGCTGCGGCAAGACCACGACCATGAAGATGCTGACCGGTCTGTTGACGGCGACCGAAGGTGAGGCCCGGCTGTTTGGAAAACCCGTCGGCAGCGACGGCATGACGATGCGGCGGCGTGTTGGGTATATGTCGCAATCGTTTTCGCTCTATTCCGAGCTTTCGGTGCGCCAGAACCTGTTCCTGCATGCGGACCTGTTCCACATCAAAGGCGCGCGCCGCCAGGCCCGGGTCGAGGACCTGATCGATCGGTTCGATTTGCGCGACGTCGCCGATGCGACGCCCGGAAACCTGCCGCTGGGAGTTCGCCAACGCCTGCAACTGGCCGTCGCGGTGCTGCATGAACCCGAAATGTTGATCCTTGACGAGCCGACCTCAGGCGTCGACCCGATCGCGCGCGACGCTTTCTGGAATTTGTTGATTGATCTGTCGCGCAAGGACGGGGTGACGATCTTCATTTCCACCCATTTCATGAACGAAGCGGAACGCTGCGATCGAATTTCGCTGATGCACGCTGGCAAGGTTCTGGCGCAAGGCTCGCCTGACGAACTGCGCGCACAGCGGGGGGCCTCATCGCTTGAGGCGGCGTTCATCGATTTTCTGGAGGATGCCGGCGCGGAAGATGTCTCTGCTGAGCGCAAGCTGACCCTTCCGGCCGTGGCGGCGCCGCACGGCGCGCAATCCAGTTGGATCTCGGCCGCCCGTGTCTGGGCGTTCACGCGGCGCGAGGCAATGGAAATCCTGCGCGACCCAATTCGCTTGGCCTTTGCCCTGGTCGGGCCGATTGTCCTGATGCTGGCGATGGGGTTCGGCATTACCTTCGATGTCGAGAATTTGTCCTATGCTGCCCTGGATCAGGACCAGTCCCGCGAAAGCCGCATGTTCCTCGACGCGATGTCGAGTTCACGCTATTTCGACGAGCGCCCCCCGATTGCCGATTTTGCTGAATTGGACCGCCGTATGAAGACGGGCGACATCTCGCTCGCCGTCGTCATTCCTCCCGAGTATGGCCGCGATCTCCTGGCGGACCGCACGCCGCAAATAGGTGCCTGGCTGGACGGATCGAACACCACGCGGGCCGAAACGGGGCGCGGCTATGTGCAGGGTGTGCTGTATGCGCATCTGGCCGACATGTCGATGCGGGAAACCGCCGTGGCTCCCAGCATCTATCCGGCAACGGTTACCCCACGCTTTCGCTACAATCAGGCCTTCCGTTCGCAATACGCGATTCCCCCCGGCGTGCTGATGATGCTGCTGATCATGATCCCCGCCATGCTGACGGCGCTTGGGGTGGTGCGGGAAAAAGAGATGGGGTCGATCCTCAATCTCTATGCGGCCCCGGCCCGGAAAATCGAATTTCTGCTTGGCAAGCAGCTTCCCTATGTCGGCGTTGCAATGGTCAGTTTCGTCTGTCTTGTCACGCTGATGCTGACGGTGTTCGGTATCGGTGTGCCGGGGAGCGTTCTTGCCCTGGTGTTGGGGGCGCTTCTTTACGCGATGGCGGCCACGGCATTCGGTCTCGTCGTCTCGACCTTCGTTCGCTCGCAGATCGCGGCGATCTTCGCGACGGCGATCATCGTGATGATCCCAACGGTCAATTTTTCCGGGATGATGTATCCGGTTTCCACGTTGGAAGGTGCGGCTGCGATCACGGGAAAGGTTTTTCCGGCGCTTTATTTTCAGCAAATCAGTGCCGGTGTTTTCAACAAGGGGCTCAATTTTACGGTCTTATATCCCAACCACTTGATCCTGGCCGGGTTCTGCGTCCTCTTCCTGGGGATTGCGACGGCATTGCTGCGCAAGCAGGAGGCCTGAAACATGGGGACGGTTTCCAACATCTATCGGCTGGGCGTGAAGGAACTGTTCAGCCTGTTGCGCGACGCGGTCCTGATGGGGCTGATCTTTTATACCTTCACCTTCGCCATCTACACCGTTGCCAATGGCGTGCAGACGGAATTGCATAATGCCTCCATCGCCATCGTCGACGAGGATCGCACGGGCCTGTCAAATCGGATTTCAGGCGCATTCCTGCCTCCTTACTTCAAAGAACCCACGCTGATAGATCTGCATGCGGTTGATGCGGGCATGGATGCGGGCCTGTACACTTTCGTGCTGGATATCCCGCCGGGATTCGAGGCCGATGTCCTGGCCGGACGCCACCCGGTGATCCAACTCAATGTCGATGCAACGGCGATGACGATTGCGGGAAATGGCGCGACCTACATCTCAAGCATCATCAATGCTGAACTCCTGAAATTCGTCAGCCGCGCCAGCGGTGTCGCGGCACTGCCCGTCGATCTGCAGATACGGGCGAAATACAATCCCAATCTGAACTCTTCGTGGTTCATGGCAGTGATGCAGATCATCAACAACCTGACGATCCTAGCGATCGTGCTCAGCGGCGCAGCTGTCATCCGGGAACGCGAACATGGAACCCTGGAACATCTGCTGGTGATGCCGGTGACGTCAGCGGAAATCATGCTGGCCAAGATCTGGGCGAATGGATTGATTATCGTTCTGGCGGCGGTGCTGTCGCTGCAATTTATCGTTCAAGGATTGCTTGGGGTTCCCATTGTCGGATCAATCGTCCTGTTTGCGCTTGGGTCCGCTGTCTATCTTTTCGCGGTCACCGCGATGGGGATCACGCTATCCACTGTCGCGACAACGATGCCCCAGTTCGGGCTGCTGTCCATTCCGGTGTTTGTTGTGATGAACCTGCTGTCGGGTGGGGTAACGCCGCTGGAAAGCATGCCAGTGGCGTTGCAGAACGCGGTGCAGGTATTGCCCTCGACCCATTTCATCAAGTTCGCGCAGGCGGTTTTGTATCGCGGGGCCGGGATCGAGATCGTCTGGCCGGAATTGCTGACGACGGCCGGCATTGGCATGGCGTTCTTTGCCTTCGCTCTGACCCGGTTCAGGGCAACGTTGGCCGCCGCCAGGTAGATTGCCGCAAGTCCGTCTTGAGAGAACGGCCGGTCAAAATACGGGGAATATTTGGCGAGCCATTCGATCGATGATCAGAAGAACTGGAATCCTGGTTTCAGGACGAGGGGGGAGTGCCGTGATCTGGGCGGGCCTCGGACGGGCTTAATCCGAACTGTCGCTTGAATGCCGTTGAGAAATTGGCCGGATTGGAATACCCCGCGCCATAGGCCGCTTCGGCGACGCTCTTGCCCTCGCGTTCAATGGCGATGCGGGCGTGCTCCAGGCGCAGTTCCCGGCAGAAATCGGCAATGGTGCGGCCATAGACCGATTTGAAAGCGGTCTGCATCGTCCCGACGCTCATCCCCAGATCACGGGCCATCCGTTTCAAGGACGGGTTTTCCGTAAAGCGGGCACGGATATAGGCGCGTACGGCCTGGGCCTTCGCCTGGGTCTTCGTTGCGGGTGCTGCGCAGGGCGCCTCGGACTCAGTGGCGATGAGGCTTTCCAGTGCTTCCCGCAGGATTTCGATGGCGCGGCTTTCGACCGCCATTCGGGCCAATGGTGCCGGCGCGCGGGATGGATTGATGATCTGCTCGGCCAGGGCGACCGCGTGCAGGGACGGCCGCCAGGTGGCATAGCCGCGATGGGTCGCGGCAAATTTGGCCAGGTTGCGGTTGGGGAGATCCTTGTCGGCGAGGATGCGGTCGATCCAATCCCAGGGCACGGTGATGATGACCTTGCGCACGCGCGTCCCTTTGCGCGACAGGCGGACCATCTTGGAAACCTGGGTCAGTGACCAGATATGCCCGGTCGCGCCGTCCTGACCCGCACCCGGGCCCAGGCGGACGTCCAACCCGTCAAGCTTGACCACCAGGTCCCCTTCGAGCATGACCGCGACCGTGCAGGCGGGCGACATTTCCCATTCCGCCAGCAGGTCATGGGCTTCGACCGTATCCGTGGCATGCACGAACAGGCCGGAATGGCCGCGCATGTTATTCATGCGCCCGTGGATCGCCGTGTCCTTGTGCGCAAGAACGGGCGCCGAGATGTGGAAGGTCTCGGCATCGGTATTGATGGCCATTTCCTGCAGGTCGGCGCTGGTCACCGCAGTGTCCGCCGGGCGGAACCGCCGGGGGCTGACCTCCACGATTGTTCGATCCACCATGGTCTTAAGCTTCAGTTCCCACTAATCCCACCCGGGCCGGGCAGCGGCCCGATTCATCGGCGTTGCGCCTACGCATTAATAATAATTATTATTCGCAATTAGTAAAGCGCCACCTATTACGGCCCAAAGTGGTTGCAGTCGCCTATCGCCCGGCCGACATGGCGAAATCCAGGGGGCCGGGCCGAATTGCGATTTTTCACAAAGAAAATGTGTTTTTTGAAACGGCACGATGATGGCCGCTGTCGCCAAGCAATGATAATGAGAAGCATTCTTAAATACATGCGGCAACGACCAATCGAGGACCACCATGTCAATCACCCGATCCCGGGGCGCCCGCCGTCCTGCTTTGCTCTCCGCTCTTTTCTGCGGCACGGCCACCATGGCCCTGCTCACCCCCGCCGGACCGGCGGCGGCCCAGGACGCGACCGTGCTGGCGCCGATCTCCGTGACCGCGACGGAGGTCGCACCGGGCGGATATCAGATCGGCGCGGAGTATCTCGAGCACGCCAACCCCACCACCATCAAGGACGTGTTCCAGGGCGAGGCCGGGGTCAACGTGGGCGGTGGCGCCGACCTGGCCCGCAAGACCTACGTCAACGGCATCGAGGATTCGAACCTGAACGTGAAGATCGACGGCGCCCGTCAGGTCGGCACCACCTTCCACCACCTGGGCACGACCATGATCGATCCGAACCTGCTGAAATCCGTGCGGGTCGAGACCGGCGTCGCGCCGGCGGATGTCGGTCCGGCGACCCTGGGCGGCTCCATCGCCTATGAAACCAAGGATGCCCGCGACATCATCGAGCCGGGCAAGATGCAGAAGGTGTCGCTGAAGTATCAGCACGACACCAACACCAACCTGCACAGCCCGACCGTGACCTACGCCGCCCAGGCCCAAGGGTTCGAAGGGCTGTTCCACGGATCCTACGATAACGGAACAAACTATGAGGACGGGCGCGGCAATGAGGTCATCGGGAGTGCCCCCCGCATCAAGAATTTCCTGACGAAAGGCGCCTGGACGAGCAATACCGGGCATCGCATCGAATTCAACAGCTCCTATCTTCAGGACGAAGCCGTCCGCCCCAACCGGGTCAACTTCGCCGAACTGTCCAACGGCTCCGTGCCGGTTCCGCAGTCCTATCAGCGCCGGTCCCTGGGCGTAACCTACAAGGACGAGGCGCCCAGCGAATGGGTCAACCCCGAGGTCGTCCTCAGCTTCAACGAAATCCGTTATTCAGTAGAAAACCTGGCGCTTGCAGGAAATCACGACCTCAAATCGAAAACCACCAGCTACAGCGGAAAGCTGGCGAACACCTTCGCCACGGGCCTGGGGATCGCCAATACCGGCAACGTCACGGCCGGTGTGGATTTCTACCGCGACGAAGGGCAGAACGTGTTCGGCACTCATCCGTTCGGCTCCGGACGTCAGGGGATCTACACCGAACGTTCGCTCAACGTCGGCGCGTTCGTTCAGACACGCCTGAACTGGACGGAAAAGTTCCGCACCTCGGTCGGCGCCCGTTATGACCGGCAGGACCTGCACGGGATGGACGGCACCAAGCACGATTTCCAGGGCGCCAGCGGAAACGTCAACGCGGAATATGATGTCGTAAAGGGACTGACCGGCTACGTCGGCGGCGGCACCAGCTTCGGCGGCGTGCCGCTTGGCGAATCGCTGATCTACAACTTCACGTCCGTCTGGAATTACACCGACCTGGACCCGTCCCGATCGTTCAGCGGGAAATTCGGCTTCAAGGGTGAGCAAGGCCCGTTTTCCGGCGACGCGCATGTTTTCTACACCCGCGTCCTGAACGCGCATCAACGCGGCGATAACGACCGTCAGTCGAACAACAACCTGACGACCAAGGGCCTTAACCTCTCGGGCAAGTACACTTACGGGGACGGCTTCGTCCGCGCCACCTATTCCTATCAGAACCTGCGCGCCAACGGCCAAGTCCTGGAAACCGGTTCCGCCAGCTATCACGGCTTCAACATGGGTTCGACCATGACTTTCGACGCCGCCCATAGCTTCCCGTCCTGGGGCCTTCGCATCGGCACGTCCAACGAACTCGCGTTCCATCAGGACGACGACCCGGCCTTCCACAAGAACTTCTATGTGACGACCAATATCTACGCCCAGTGGGAGCCCGAGGCGATCGGCGACATGAATATCGAGGGCCTGACCCTGCGCCTGGACGTGAAGAACCTGTTCGACCGCAGTTATGTGGATCGCGCCACGTCGGGCACCGACAGCAACAGCGCCACGGCCTACAACGAACCCGGGAGGACGTTCCTGCTGACGGCAAAAATGGATTTCTGACCTTACCCGAACGTACCTGTTTACTGCGCGGCGGGCCCGCCCCCAGACGATCTTCGCATCGCCGGGGGCGGCGCCCGTTCCGCGCGTTCGGGCGTTGGGCCCAACGCGGAGACAAAGGACGAGGATCATGGACACGAAAGTTGAACGAATGAACGGCAAGACGACGCGGCGGGCGCTTCTGGCATCCGCCCTGATTCTCGCGGTGGGACTTCTGGCACCGCCCGCGGCCGCCGAAACCGTCCGCGTAACCGACCTTGCCGGACGCACGGTCGAGGTGCGCGTGCCGGTCAAGACCATGATCCTGGGCGAAGGCCGGTTTGTGCCGACCTTGGCCATTCTCGACCCCAGCGATCCGTCCGACCGCATCGTCGGCATGATGGGTGATTTCGAACGCTTCGATCCCGCCGGATACGCCCAGTACGTGAAGGCCTTTCCCCGGATCAAAGGTATTCCCCAGATCGGTCACGGCAGTGCTGAATCCTTTTCCCTGGAAAAATCCATCAGTGTGAAGCCGGACGTCGCCATCTTCGGATTGGGGTCGGGCCATGGTCCGGGCGCGCGGCACAAGGCGATCCTCGACCGTCTGGCCGCCGCCGGGGTGCCCGTGGTCGTCGTCGATTTCCGCATGGACCCCCTGATCAACACGCCGAAAAGCATTGCGCTTCTGGGTAGGCTCCTGGGCCGCGACGCCGAGGCCAAGGCGTTCAACGATTTCTATGCGGCCCAATTGAAACGGGTGGCGGACGGCCTCAAGGGCGTCACGGACAAGCCCAAGGTGTTCATCGAAATCCATGTCGGCGGGCGCGACGACTGCTGCGCCACCATGAGCCAAGGCATGATGGGCCGCTTCATCGACTGGGCCGGCGGCGACAATATCGCCAAGGGAAAAATTCCGGGCGCCCATGGGTTGCTCAGCCTGGAATACCTGCTGGTCAGCCAGCCGGAAATTTACATGGGCACCGCCATCGGGGGCGCCGGCGTTACTTATCCCAAGCCCGGGCGCATCGTGCTGGGCCCGGGTGCCGGTGAGGACTTGGCGCGCAGATCGTTGGCGTCGGCCACCGCGCGCCGGGGTATCAGCGATCTGACCGCCGTCAAAACGGGCCGCGCCCATGCCATTTGGCACAATTTCTACAACACGCCTTTGAACGTGGCCGCGGTGCAGGCCATGGCGAAATGGATCCACCCCGATCGCTTCACGGACCTGAACCCGCAAAAGACCCTGGAGACCCTGTTCGAGAAATTCCAGCCGGTGCCGCTGGACGGTGCCTATTGGGTGTCCCTGGGGGCCGGGGCCGAGGCGGCATCGAAATGAGCGGGGCCGACAACCTGGCGGATATGGCCGCGCCCCTTGCCACCGGCTACCGCCGTTTCGTCACGCGGCGCATGGTTTGGCTCTGCGCGCTGGCGGCGGCCCTTTGCCTGGCCACCGTGGTCAACGTGATGACGGGCCCGGCGGGGTTCAGTCTGGGCCAGGTCATTGACGGGCTGCTGCACCCGGACGCGTTGGAGCCGGGGGCCTATGTCATCCTGTGGGAAGTGCGTCTGCCCTTCGCCCTGATGGCGATCGTCGTCGGCGCCTGCCTGGGCCTGGCCGGGGCCGAGATGCAGACCGTCCTGAACAATCCGCTCGCCAGCCCGCAGACGCTGGGCGTGATGTATGCGGCCACCCTGGGCGCGTCGCTCGCCATCGTGTTCAACCTGGCCGCCCCCTTGGGCCTGCCGGAAACCTATGTGGTGCCCGTGTTCGCCTTTGCCGGCGCGATTGCCTCTGCCGCCGTGATCCTGCTGCTGTCCCGGGTCTACGGCGCGACCGTCGATACGGTGATCCTGTTCGGCATCGCCCTGGTGTTCGCCCTGCAGGCGCTGATCCAATTGATCCAGTTCGTTGCCGATAGCGACAGCCTGCAACAGATCGTGTTCTGGACCATGGGCAGCCTGACCCGCGCAACCTGGGAAAAGGTCGCCATCGTCGGCGCCGTGTTCGCGCTCTGCCTGCCCGCCTCGATCCGCCAGGTCTGGGCCATGACGGCGCTGCGCGGTGGCGAGGATTATGCCCGCAGCTACGGCGTCGCCGTGGACCGGCTGCGCCTGACCGTGCTGCTGCGGGTCAGCGCCATGACCGCCGTCGCCGTCGCCTTCACCGGGGTGATCGGTTTCGTCGGCCTGGTCGGCCCGCATATCGCGCGCCTGGCCCTGGGCGAGGATCACCGCTTCTTCCTGCCGGGCAGCGCCTTGGCCGGCGCGGTGATCCTGTCGGGTGCCTCGCTGATCGGGAAATCCCTAGTCCCCGGCGTGCTGATCCCCGACGGCATCGTCACGGCGCTGATCGGCATTCCCCTGTTTCTCGCCCTGTTGATTTCGCAAAAGCGGCGGGGCTAGCCATGACGTCGCTGAAGATCGAGAACGTCAGTCTCGCTTACCCAGGGAAACAGGTCCTGACCGGCGTCACCTTGCCGGAAATCCCGCCGGGATCGCTGGTCGGTGTGTTGGGCCCCAACGGGGTCGGCAAGTCGACCTTGCTGCGGGCCTTGGCGGGGTTGGGGCCGTATACGGGAACGGCGCTGCTGAACGGCGAGAACCTCAACGGCATGAGCCATTTTCGCCGCGCCCAACGTGTCGGCTATCTGCCGCAGGCGCTGCCGCAGGAAACCAGCCTGGTCGCCTACGAGGCCGTGCTCAGCGCCTGCCGCGCGGTGCGCCCGGACTTGGACAAGACCCGGATCGACGCGGCGGTGGAACGGGTGTTCGACGTGCTGGGCATCCGCCCGCTGGCGTTCCAGGCGCTCAACAAGATGTCGGGCGGTCAGCGTCAGATGGTCGGCCTGGCGCAGGTCATCGTGCGCCGGCCGTCGGTGATGCTGCTGGATGAGCCGACCAGCGCCCTGGACCTGCGCTGGCAACTGACGGTGCTGGATACCGTGCGCATGATCCTGGGGCGTCACGAAGGCCTGTGCCTGATGGCGCTGCACGATATCAACCTGGCGATCCGCCATTGCGATTTCATCGCGTTGTTCGGGGATGGCCGTCTGCTCGCTTTCGGCCCACCGGCCGAGGCGGTGACCAGTGACATTCTGTCCCAGGCCTATGGAATCGCGGGCCGGGTCGAGACCTGCTCCCGCGGGCTTCCCTTCGTCGTCACCGAACCCACGCAACCGATCCTCCCCCCAACCGGCCAATAGGAGATCCGCCATGCCGACCTGTTTCGCCGCCGTCGAAACGGAAAACGCCAGCAAGTACCTCATGCAGTTGTGCAAGCACTTCGCCCATAAGGTCGATGTCGACTACGACAGCGCGCGGGCCCGGGTCGAATTCCCGCCGGGCCGCTGTATGATGACTGCCGAGGGCTCTACCCTGTCGTTCTATTGCCGGTCGGGCGAAGACCGGGGCATCGCCGTCATGCAGCACATCCTGTCGGACCATCTGACGCGCTTCGCCTGGCGCGAGGACATCACCTTCGATTGGCGGGAACAGTTTCCGGAGCCCGTTCCCGATGTCGTGCGCCTGGGCTTCGACGCTGGCTGACGGGCCCCTGGCATGAACGAAGCGCGATACATGACCCTGCCCGGCCCCGGCCATTGGACGGCGGCGGGGCTGGTCGCGCTGGCCATTCATCTGGGTGTTCTGGCGGCGGTTCTGTCGGCACCGCCGGACGGTGCCAAGGCGCCCGGCCTGGGCGGGATCGATATTGCCCTGACCTTGACGGCAGCCCGCGCGGGTGCCGAAGCCGACGCGCGACAACAGCAGGCGCAAACGCCGCAGGATGTCCCGTCACGGGATGTGTCCCCGGCGGATGCCGTTCCCTCTGCCCCCACCGAAGCCCAAGCCGTGCCGCCGGAACCCGTGGCGACCGTCTCCCAGCCGATCGCTGAATTGGCGCCACCGGTCATGGCCGAGGTGGCGGTCGCCGTGGAGCCGAAAAAAAGCCTGCCCGTTCCCCCAGCCAAGCCGGTGCCGGTCAAATCCGCGCGGCCGGATAAAGTGACCGCGAAAACCCCGCCCAAGGCTGTCGCGGCCGCACCGACCAAACAAGCCCGGCCGGTCGTTCCCGCGGACCGGGCGCAGCAAGCGTCGCGGGCAACCTCGGCCAGCCAAGGGCGCCAAGACGACAGCCGCAAGGGCCAGTCGGCGGATGAACGGAATGCGCTGGGCGGTGGGCCCGTCGGCTCACCGGCGCCGGACTACATCAATGTCCTGCGTTACTGGTTGGAGCGCAATAAGACCTATCCCAAGGATGCGCGGCGTCTGCGTCAACAGGGTGTTGTGCATCTTTATTTTCGGGTGACACGCAATGGCCGGGTGCTGGCCTTCGACATCCGAAAAAGTTCAGGTCACATGCTCTTGGATGGAGAGGCGGAGGAAATGCTCAAACGGGCACAGCCCCTGCCCAAGTTTCCCGACGACATGCCGGGCGGGTATCTGGATGTGGTTGTCCCCGTGCTGTTTTCGCTGCGCGGGAACAGTTAGGCAAGAGTACGGACGCTGAAACACCTGTGACCGTCGGGATAGATGAAACCCAACCAGAAGGGGGCACTCGGCGCATTGGAACGTGGGGCGTCGCCACGGGTTTGACAGGATGCCGGTTTGGGGTACTCAGGTCTTGGGTGGCCGGTGGTCGGCCTTGATCACGACTTCCCGTTGCGGGAAGGGGATCACGATGCCGTTTTCCTGCAGCGCCTGATAGATCATGAACAGCAGGTCCCCGCCGACCCGATTTTTGCCGTCGTCGATCCCTTCCATCCAGAACTCGACCAGGATCTCGATGCCGTTGGCGTTGAAGGCCTGAACTTCGGCATCGGGGCGTTCCTCGAAGGGCACGCTCTCGCCGCTCAGGACCTTGGGGTGTGAGGCCACGACCTCCCGCAAAAGTGTGAATAGCTTCTCAAGATCGGTGCCGTAGGCGACCTCGAAGACGATCGGGTAGCGCTGTTTCTTGTGATTGTGGGTCCAGTTGATGAAGGCGGTTGTGATGAACCGCTCGTTCGGCACCATGATGTCCCTGCCGTCGTAGGTTTCGAGCGTCGCCGACCGCATCGTCAGTTCCCTGAGTACGCCGGCGCGGCCGTCCTCAAGTTCGATGTAATCGCCGATCGCGATCGAGCGGTCGAGGAGAATGATGATTCCCGAAATGAAGTTGGAGGCGATCTGCTGCAGGCCGAAGCCGAGACCGACACCGATGGCGCCGCCGAACACCACCAGGGCCGTCAGGTCGATGCCTGCGATCTGCAGGATCATGAGGGTGATGAGAACGAACAGCCCGATCTGGAAGGTCTTTAACACCAATTCCTTCGTGGTGTCCGTGAGCGTTTCGCGGCGGCGGATGAAGTCGACGCCCCGCTGATTGGACAGCCGCCCGAGCCAGAATAGGACACTGCCGAAGATGACCGTGCGCGCCAGCGCGTAGAGTGTGAAGTGGATATTGCCGAGGTTGAAGTCGATGCCCTCGAGAATGGCGATCAGCGCGTCAAGCAGGCCGACCGCGTAGAGAAGGATGAGCGGTGACAGAACGAACAGGGCAAAGTGGCGCACCGTCGGGCTGTTGGCGATGCGCGTGGCGGCGATATAGGCGATGGAGAGAAAGTTCAGGCCCTGGACGAACTGGACGAGCCACTTGGCCTCGAAGAACTCCCTGGAAATCTCGGCGGCGATGCCAAGCAGGATCGCATTGGTGACGGGGAATATCAGATCGCGGAGATGATATGACGCCGTGCTGACGCGGGAGGTGATCTTCTGGGCCTTGCCGGCCGCGTCCGGGGTGTCGCCGCCGGCGCCCCGTTCGATCCGGGTCCGGAGAAACCTCGACAGCCCCCATGAGCATAGCGCCGTGATTCCGACAGCGAGAAGTTGGAGATAAAAATCCGAACTTTCGAGCGTGGAAACCACAAAGTCAGAAAAGGAAGAAAGGAAATTTTCCAAAAGCGTCATCCTGTCTGGCGGAACGAAACGTCCGAGTGATTGTCACTTGCCGGTCTGCAGGGGCGGGGCCGTGTCCGGGAGGTTCGCCGGCGGGAAGTCGTCTATTTCGCTGTCGGCAGTGTTCTGGCCAAGCGGCTCCAGGTCGTTGCGCATCCACCAGTACCAGAAGCCCTGATCGCGCATCCATTTCTCAAGCCGCGTGAGGTCGGTCCATTCCCGGGGCAGGCCGCGCGCGCTGTAGATCCGCGCCACGGCGCCGTCGACATAGGCCAGAACGCCCCAGGCAAAGGGATGTTTGTCCTGGTCACCGAAGCCGCCGCCCGCCTGCGTGCGATAGCAGCGGTAGACGACGGCATATTCGCCCAGCCGTCCCGCGTCGCGCAGGTAGGGGAAATCTGCTTGGGTGATGGTCATGGTGACCCCGAGGGCTACATCTTGGTCCATGATGTTGACACTTTCCACGATTACTGGCAACATCATGGTACATGGTGTAGTCCGTCGAGGCAACATCCCCCAAAGTGCCGGCCGTGACTGCGGCCCCAAACGGGGAGCCCGCAGCGGCCGGCGCCAGATTGAATCCGGCAGCCCATCGTTGCGCCGGCGCATGGAGATACGGACAATGACCGACAACCAGAGCCTGAACGCCCGCCGCCTGGCCGCGACCCCCCGCGGCGTCGCCACGGCCACCGCGATCTTCGCGGACCGCGCCGACAACGCTGAACTGTGGGACGTCGACGGGCGCCGCTACGTCGATTTCGCCGGCGGCATCGCGGTGCTCAACACCGGCCACCGCAACCCGGAAGTCATGCGCCGCGTCGAGGCCCAAATGGCGCGCTTCACCCATACGGCCTATCAGGTCATTCCTTATGAGCCCTATGTGGAACTGGCCGAACGCCTGAACGAGTTGGCCCCGGGCCCGACGCCGAAGAAGACCCTGTTCGTCACCACCGGCGCCGAAGCCGTGGAAAACGCCGTCAAGATCGCCCGTGCCCATACGGGGCGTCCCGGTGTCATCGCTTTCGCCGGTGGCTTCCACGGCCGCACCCATATGACCATGGGCCTGACCGGCAAGGTGCTTCCCTATAAGAAGGGCTTCGGCCCGTTCCCCGGCGAGATCTATCACCTGCCGTTCCCCATGCCCCACCACGGGGTCACCGAAGCCGACGCCATCGCCGCGCTCAACCGCCTGTTCAAGGCGGACGTGGAACCGGAACGCATCGCCGCCATCATCATCGAGCCGGTCCAGGGCGAGGGCGGTTTTTACATCGCCTCGTCGGAATTCCTGAAGGTGTTGCGCGACCTATGCGACGCCCACGGCATCCTGCTGATCGCCGACGAGGTTCAGACCGGCTTCGCACGGACCGGCAATATGTTCGCGACCGAGCATTCCGGCATCGAGCCCGACATGATCACCGTCGCAAAAAGCTTGGCCGGCGGCTTCCCGTTGGCCGGCGTGATCGGCAAGGCGGCCATCATGGACGCGCCCGAGCCCGGCGGCCTGGGCGGCACCTATGGTGGCAACCCGGTGTCCTGCGCCGCCGCTCTCGGCGTGCTTGACGTCATTGAGCGCGAAGACCTGATCGTCCGTTCGCGTCAATTGGGTGAACGCCTCAAGGCACGCCTGACACGAATGCGCGCGAACGCCAGCCTGCATCCCATCGGCGATATCCGGGGATTGGGCGCCATGGTCGCGTTCGAGTTGGTCAAGTCGCCGGGCACGCATGTTCCTGATGCCGAGGCTACCAAGGCGCTTTGCGCAAAGGCGCTGGAGAACGGGTTGATCCTGCTGTCCTGTGGGGTGTTCGCCAACACTCTGCGCATCCTGGTTCCGCTGACGGCGAGCGACGCCCTCATCGACGAAGGCATGGATATCCTCGAACGCTCCCTGGCCGACATCGCACAAGCCGCCATGGCTGCCGAATGACCGGCACGGGGTGCCGGTTGACGCGGCTCACGCATTTTGAAACGATGACCACTTATCCAGCGGGGTACCCGAGATCATGACGCCTTTTGCAATCGCCGGCGTCCAGATGCACATTGCGGCCACACATGAAAACGTGACCGCCATGGCCCATAAGATCGAACAGGTCGCAGCCCGGTTCCCCTGGGTGCAGATGGTCGTGTTCAGCGAATTGGCCGCCTTCGGACCCTTGCCGTCCAACCATCCGGAAAATCTCGACGCCACGCTCGAGACCTTCAAGAACCTGGCGCGTCAGTATCAGATCTGGCTGTTGCCCGGGACCCTATTCATGCGCCGCGCCGACGGCAAGCTGTACAATGTGGCCCCCGTGATCGATCCCAGCGGCACGGTCGTCGCCGAATACGCCAAGATGTTTCCCTTCACGCCCTATGAAGCAGGGGTCGAGGCGGGCCGCGAATTCTGTGTCTTCGACGTGCCCGATGTCGGGCGCTTCGGGCTGTCCATCTGCTACGATATCTGGTTCCCGGAAACCACGCGGCAGCTGGCCGCCATGGGGGCCGAGGTCCTGCTTCACCCCGTGCTGACCGGCACCATCGACCGCGACATCGAACTGGCCATCGCCCAATCCACGGCGGCCATGTTCCAATGCTACATCTTCGACATCAACGGCCTGGCGGGCGGCGGGACCGGGCGGTCCTGCGTCGTCGACCCGGGCGGTATCGTCCTCTATCAGGCGGCCGGTCAGGACGAGATCATTCCCGTCGAAGTCGACCTGGCGCTGGTGCGCCGTCAGCGCGCCGTCGGCATCCGCGGCCTGGGCCAGACGCTCAAAAGCTTCCGCGATCACCGCCACGAATTTCCCGTCTACGGCTACGAGGGCTTCGACGATACCTATCTGCAAAGCCTGGGGCCGTTGGAAATGCAGCCGAAAAATTCAAAAGCAGGGATAGATGCGCCGCCGCCGGCCGCGATCATGCCGCTGGCCGGCAACGAAGCCGCGCCCGCCGCCGGCGTCGTGCCCCTGATAATCGAGGGAGGAGGATAAACGATGCCGGATACCGCCGCGATCGAGGGCCGCCAGTCAATCAGCCATTACTACAACGCCTCTCAATTCCGTGCCGATACCTGGAACCGCCTGAAAAGCATCGTTTACCGCCTATCCACCGCCCGGGCCCGCCCCGGCGACAAGGATGCCGCCCAGAAAATACTCGACGAACTCGAGCCGCTGGAAACCTATTGGGCATTTCCCGGCCTGCATGTCTTCGGTCACCTTCATGCCCTGCTCAAGGCTGACGAGTTCGAGCATCTGACGCAGATCGTCAACGGCATCGTCGGCGCGCTGATGAGCGGCCAGTACCGTCGCCGCCACATCAACGTCCTGTCCCCCATCGAAGGCAACCTGACGGACGAAGATGAAGAGGACGTCGTCGACGAACGCGCCCGGCGCCGGCCCTATTTTGAAGTCCTGATCGTCGACGACATCAACCCGGCCAGTCAGCGCCAGCAGCGCGACAGCCTTGTCGCCATGCGCCGCGATGAAGACGCCTTCACTTACGAGCCGGTGTTCGTGCCCAGTTTCGAAGACGCGTTGATCGCCATCCTGCTGAACCACAACCTGCAGTCCGTGGTCATCCGCTACGGTTTTCAGCCTCGCTCCAAGCGGGTGATGCCGGTGCTGGAACGCTATCTCAAGCAATCGAAATGCGACGACCTGGACGACCTGGAACCGCAGCTTTACGGCATCCGTCTGGCCGACGTCATTGCCCGCATCCGCCCGGAATTGGACCTGTTCCTGGTCACCGACCAGAACGTCGAAGATATCGCCGGCCATGTCGGCGACGCCTGCCGGCGGGTGTTCTACAATCTCGAAGATTACATGGAACTGCATCTGAACATCCTGCGCGGGATCGAGTCGCGCTATCAGACGCCGTTCTTTACCGCGTTGCGCAGTTACGCCAAACAGCCGACCGGCGTGTTCCATGCCCTGCCGATCTCGCGCGGCAAGTCCATCGTCAAATCCCATTGGATTCAGGACATGGGCGAATTCTACGGCATGAACATCTTCCTGGCGGAAACCTCGACGACCTCGGGCGGGCTTGATTCCCTGCTGGAACCGCACGGCCCGCTGAAGCTGGCCCAGGAACTGACCGCCCGCGCCTTCGGCGCCAAGCATACCTTCTTCGCCACCAACGGCACCTCGACCTGCAACAAGATCGTCGTGCAGTCCGTGGTGCGGCCCGGCGATATCGTTCTGGTCGACCGCGACTGTCACAAGTCGCACCATTACGGGATGGTCCTGGCGGGGGCCGAGGTGATCTACCTCGACAGCTATCCCCTCCATGAATACTCCATGTACGGCGCGGTGCCGCTGCGGGTGATCAAGAAGACGCTTCTGGAACTGCGCGCCGCCGGCAAGCTCGACCGGGTGCGCATGCTGCTGCTGACCAACTGCACCTTCGACGGCATCGTCTACAACGTCGAACGGTTCATGGAGGAATGCCTGGCCATCAAGCCGGACCTGGTGTTCCTGTGGGATGAAGCCTGGTTCGGGTTCGCCCGCTTCGGGCCGACCTACCGCACCCGCACGGCCATGCACACGGCCGGGCGCCTGCGCGAAAAATACCGCTCCGACGAATACCGCGCGATCTATACGGCCAAGCAAAAGGACATCGAAGACATCGCGCCCGATGACATCGACGCCCTGTTGGACCGCCACCTTTATCCCGATCCGGATCAGGTGCGCGTGCGCGCCTACGCCACCCAATCGACGCACAAGACCCTGACCGCCCTCCGTCAGGGCTCGATGATCCATGTCCACGATCAGGACTTCAGCGCCAAGGTCGAAGCCTCGTTCCACGAGGCCTATATGACCCATACCTCGACCTCGCCCAACTATCAGATCCTGGCGTCCCTGGACGTCGGCCGCCGACAGGTCGAACTGGAAGGGTTCGAACTGGTCCAGAAACAGGTCGAGATGGCCATGGTGCTGCGCCAGCGCGTCCGTACCCATCCGCTGTTGTCGAAGCATTTCAAGATCCTGACCGTCGGCGACATGATCCCGGCGGCGCATCGCCAGTCGGGGATCGAAAGCTATTACGACCCGGAAACCGGCTGGAACAACATCTGGGAAGCCTGGGACGGCGACGAGTTCTGTCTGGATGCGACGCGCATCACGCTCTATGTGGGCGACACCGGTCTTGACGGCGACACCTTCAAGAACGAGGTGCTGATGGACAAATACGGCATCCAGATCAACAAGACCTCGCGCAACACGGTCCTGTTCATGACCAACATCGGCACCACCCGGTCGTCGGTTGCCTATCTGATCGAGGTCCTGGTCAAGATCGCCCGGGAACTGGAAGACCGGGTCGAGGACATGAACATGCCCGAGCGCAAGGTTCATGAGCGGCGCATCAATTCACTGAAGAACGAGTTACCGCCGCTGCCGGACTTTTCCCGGTTCCACGATGCCTTCCGTCCGGACCCCAAGGGCACGACCGCCGAAGGCATCACGCGCACGGCCTTCTTCATGGCTTATGAAGAAGCCAATTGCGACTATCTCAGCCTTGATGACGGCAGCCTCGACGCCGCCATGAAAAGCGGTCGTGACGTGGTCTCGGCCAGCTTCATCATTCCCTATCCGCCGGGCTTCCCCATCCTGGTGCCCGGACAGGTCATCAGCGACGAAATCATCGAATTTCTGCGCAAACTCGACGTGAAGGAAATCCACGGCTACCGGCCAGACCTGGGACTTCGCGTCTTTACCGAGGCGGCGCTGGCGGCGCAGGCGAAATAAGGACCTTCGCCTGACCGGTCAACCGCATGCCGACGCCCAATCACAATCTTTCGACGAGGGAGGTCAATTCGACATGAACGCCAAGCCAGTGACCCGCAAGCCCGCCGCCGCCAAGAAACGCGCCACCAAGAAGCCCGCCACCAAAACCGTTGCCAAAGCCGCGGTGAAGAAGACCGCCAAGAAGGCCGCGCCCCTGCGCAAGGCCCCGGCGAAGAAGGCCGCCGTCAAACGACGGGTGGCGCGTAAGCCGAAAGAGCACCTTCTGAATATTTCCGAGGTCCGGCGCTATTTCCACCGCAACGAGGACCCGATCTTTTTCATCTCGGCGACCAACTTCAACCTGTTGGGCATCGATGAATGGTGCCGGAACTTCAAGTACATCAACTACATAGACTGCTATGACGGCCGGCATCCCAACACTTTCGTGCCGACCGAGCAGGCACACCCGGAATTCGAAAGCATCGAGGACATCGTCGCCTATCTGCTGGAACACAAGGAAGTCATCGACTTCATCAAGTCTAAGGGCGGCAAGCCCAAGGCCGTGTTCCTGATGTTCGACGAACGGGTCGAAAAGGCCTGCAAGGACCTGGGCATCGAAATCTGGTTCCCCAAGGCCAAGCTGCGCGAAAAAATCGACCACAAGATCGAAACCGTGCGCATCGGCAACAAGGCCGGGGTGCCCAGCGTGCCCAACGTGCTGGGCAAGATCGCGAGCTACGCTGACCTGCAGAAACTATCCAAGCCCATCGGCAACGACCTGGTCCTGCAGTCGGCCTTCGGCGATTCCGGGCATACGACTTTCTTCATCAAGTCGGAGAAGGATTTCAACAAGCACGCCCATGACATCATCGGCCAGGGTGAGATCAAGGTCATGAAGCGGATCAATTGCCGCGGTTCGGCCATCGAGGCCTGCGCCACCAAGAACGGCACCATTGTCGGCCCGCTGATGACCGAATTGGTCGGCTTCAAGGAATTGACGCCCTATCGCGGCGGCTGGTGCGGAAACGAGATCTTTTCCGACGCGTTCGAGAAAAAGATCCGCGACAAGGCCCGCAAGTACACCTTCGATTTCGGCAACCAGCTGGTCAAGGAAGGCTACCGGGGTTATTTCGAACTCGATTTCCTGATCGACCAGGACAACGGCGAAATCTATCTGGGCGAGTGCAATCCGCGGGTCACGGGGGCCAGCTCCATGACCAACCATGCGGCCTTCGCCCATGCGGATGCGCCGCTGTTCCTGTTCCACCTGTTGGAGTTCTCGGGCGTGAAGTTCGATCTTGACGTCGAGGAACTGAACAACCGCTGGGCCGATCCGGACAACATCGACGGCTGGTGCCAGATGGTCATCAAGCATACGGAAGACAATGTCGACTTCATCACCGAGGCCCCGGAAAGCGGGATTTGGCAGCTGAACAAGGACGGCAGTCTGACCTATGACCGTTTCGATTATCACCGCCGCGCCGTGGAAAACGAGAACGAGGCGTTTTTCCTGCGCATTCAGAACGTCGGCGATTTCCGCTATGAAGGCGCCGACCTGGGCATTCTCATCACCCGCGGCCGGGCCATGGACGACAAGTTCCGCCTGACCCGGCGCGCCAAGGCCTGGATCAAGGGGATCAAGTCGCAGTACAAGGCGCGGCCATTGCCGTCGGTCCCGCCCGTGGCGGCTGAGGCACCAGCGTTCAAGATTCTCTGACAAGGAAACGGGATTCTGCTGCCGGAAAGCACCTTATTGACGTTCCAAGCGGTCTCGGAAAAGAAGCCCGGGGACAAATGGCGCGCGCTTTTTCAGCGGCACTGGCCTGCTTATGAACGGTGGTTCCTGTCGGAGGGGATCGAGGCGCGGCAGACCTACCTGGCCGGCCTCCGGGCGCTGAAAAGCCACATGCCTGAATTGGTGCCGACCTATGAGGCGCTGGTTGATCTCGCCGGCGGCGGTGATACGGCAGCCCGGTTTCTCAGCTTCTACTGCCCGCCGCCCTATTTGTCGGGATGCTCTCAGGCTGTCTGGCTCGGCTCGGAACCGCTTCTGGTCCGCAACTACGATTATCCACCGCAATTGTGCGACGGCGTCATTCTCGGCACAGGTTGGAACCGGCAATGGGTTACGGGGATGTCGGATGGCCTGTTCGGAATGGTCGACGGCATGAACGAGGCGGGCCTGGCGGTTTCCTTGACGTTTGGCGGAAGAACCATTGTTGGGGAAGGGTTCGGCGTTCCCTTGATCATTCGCTATATCCTGGAATTTTGTCGGACGAGCGCGGAAGCGGCAAAGGCGCTCAAGCGCATTCCCTGTCATATGGCCTATAACGTCACTGTCGTCGACCGCAAGGGACGCTATTTAACGGCCTATCTGTCACCGGATCGGGGATGCGTCATCACGGATTCCCGTGTCGCCACCAACCATCAAGAACAGGTGGAATGGCACCGTCATGCGCGGGCCACGGCGACGGTGGAACGCGAACGCTTTCTGTTGCATCGCCTGACCCTGCATGACGAACCCGCGGACCGCTTTATCGCCGCCTTCCAAAAACCGCCGTTGTATTCGATGGCCTATGACCGAGGCTTTGGAACGCTCTACACCTCCGTCTATTGGCCGGCTCAAGGCCTTGTGGAATACCGCTGGCCCAATGAAACCTGGTGTCACCACGTGGCCGCGCTTGACGAGGGTGTGCGGCAGATCAGATATCCAATTGGCGTTTTGAGGGCTTGATCAGCCTGTTCTTTCTTCGCGCAGGATACCTGGTTCGGCGACGGCCCGTTTAGGGGGGGAGGGCGCGCAACGGCGTTACGATCTCTATGCGGTTCGATGCCGTCGCAGAAAATAATGATGGGCGCGTCCCCGTGCGATTAAACAAAAATGCCTTAACCTTAAGCGGTTAGGGCATTTTTCTTGGCTGGCATCGCTGTGTTTTCGGGCAAATAACATGTATTTGACATCCATCAAACAGGAGGATATTAAACATGTATTATTTATCCATTAAATAGGAGATACCCATGAACCTTCCACATAACAACGCATGCCGTGCCTGGAGACTGGGGCTCGGTCTGGCCGCGGTCGGGCTGCTGTCGGTTGTTTCCATGCCTGCCGTCGCCAAGACGGTGAAGGTCGACATCCCCGTCATCGAAAAAGAACTGCCGATCGACAACAAAGGGACGACGCAACGCATGTGGACCTTCGGGGGCACCGTGCCCGGCCCGCTGGTCCGCGTGACGGAAGGCGACGAGATCGATTTCACGCTGCTCAATCAGAAGACCAACAAGAACAGCCATTCCATGGATTTCCACGCCGCGGTCGTCGACGTCCTGGATGAGTTCTCGGAAGTCCGCCCCGGCGACACCAAGCAGTTTACGTTCAAGGCGAACCATCCCGGCGTCTTCATCTATCACTGCGGCGCCAGTTCCATGGCCGAGCATATTTCGCGCGGCATGTACGGGGTGATCATCGTCGATCCCAAGGAAGGATATTCGGACGCCTATCCCAAGCCGGACCGCGAATACGTCCTGGTCCACGGCGATCTGTTCCAGGACGGCACCAGCGCCCAGGACCGGGCGATGAACAAGCAATGGGTCGGCACGCTGGTGAACGGCAAGCTGTTCCATTACGACCCGGTGCACGATCCCAACGCGGCCCTGACCTTGGAAGCGAAACCCGGCGAGCGTGTCCGCATTTTCTTCGTCAATGCGATGATCAACGAAGCGGCGGCGTTCCATCCGATCGCCGGTATCTGGGACCGGGTGTGGGACAACGGCAACCCGAAGAACCTGCGTTACAGCCTGCAAACGGCCGAAGTGCCCCCGGCCCATGCCATGACCTTCGACATCGTTCCGCCGGCCGGCCGCGCGACCAATAACGCCATTGTCGACCACCGGATGAAGCACGCTCTCAACGGCGCGATCTCCGTACTGATGAACTTCAAGGACGCGAATCCGGACAAGGGCAAAAACGGCAATCTCATTCTGCGCTGAGAACAGGAGCACCCCATGCGAAAGGTTATCGCACTCGGCGGCGCGGCCCTGATGACCGCGCTGTCCATGACCTCGGCCCCGGCGGCCGAGGCGCCGGCGAGTATCCAAAAGGACTGTGCGGTGTGCCATCAGATGTCAGGGCCAGCGAGCCCTGATCTGGCGGCGCGCCAGACCCGGAAGGGGCCGCCTCTTTACTTCGCCGGCAACAAGTTCCGCCGGGACTGGCTGGAAACATGGCTGCAAAAGCCCACGCGCATCCGGCCGGCGGGCGACTTCGCCCCCGACCATGCCGCCAAGGGGCCGGAGGGAGATGCCGTTGAGGCGGCGTCCCTGTCCGGCCACCCGGCGGTCGATGCGCCGGCGGCGAAGCAGATCGCGGACTACCTGATGACCCTGACACCGAATACGGCCCTCTTGGCGAAAGAGGACTATACCCCCGGCCGCGTGTCGGCCCGGATCGGAGCCATGGACTTCGTCAAGTTCAAGGGCTGCAGCGGCTGCCACAAGGATACGCCCAAGTACGGGGGCTTTTCCGGCCCCGAACTCCATACCGCGTGGCAGCGCCTCCAGCCGCCGTTCATCGTGTCCTACATCCGCGACCCGGCGGCTTGGGAACCTCGGACCCTGATGCCGAACAAGCATCTGAACACGGCTGGGATTCACAAACTGGCCAATTACCTGCGGACCATCGGCGAAAAACCGGAGAAGGCGAAATGAACAAGCTTTTCATTCTGGCTGTCTTTTTGTGCGGATCGATCCTCTATCCGCGGCCGGCGCCGGCTGCTGATGCGGCGCACGGCAAGACCCTTTACCGGGTCTACTGTACCCAGTGCCACGGCCTGTCCGGTGACGGAAAGGGCATCAACGCACCCCAGCTTTCCGTCCAACCACGCAATCACCGGGACCGGGCGGAAATGTCGGCCCGCACCGACGACGACCTGTTCAAGGCGATCAAGGAAGGCGGTCAGGCGGTCAACAAGTCGATCCTGATGCCCAATTGGGACGGCAACATGACCGATGCCGAAATCCACGACGTGGTCGCCTACCTACGCGCGCTTTGCTGCGCCGGCGCCAAATAGGAGAACGTGACATGCAAAGATTAGGAATGCTCATCCTTGCCTTGGCGCTGGGGGGGCTGTTGCCCGCCGGGGCCTGGGCCGAGGCCCGCCATTTCGACATGACGATCGAGGAAGTAACCATCGATGTCGCACCGGGCCTGAAATACAAGGTCTGGGCCTACAACGGGCAAGTTCCAGGCCCGCTGTTGCGGGTGAACGAAGGGGACGACGTCGAGGTCACGGTGACCAACAACACGACCCTCAGCCATACCATTCACTGGCACGGCATGTACCAGACCAACAGCTGGCGCAGCGACGGCGTGCCCAATGTGACGCAGAAGGCGGTCGAGCCGGGCGAGAGCTTCACCTATCGCTTCGTCGCCGACAAGGTGGGCACCCTTTGGTACCACTGCCACGTCAACGTTCCCGAACACGTGGGCCTGCGTGCCATGTGGGGCCCCTTCATCATCGATCCGAAGGAACCGATCCCCATCGAAAAGGAAGTCACCAAGGACGCCATCCTGATGTTCTCCGGCTGGAACCCCGAGGTCGCGCAGGAGTATGGCAAGGGGGGCCATCCGGGCGAGCCGATCACGTATTTCTCGATCAACGGCAAATCCTTCCCGACGACGCAGCCGCTCAGGGTCAAGAAGGGCGACGTCCTGCGTCTGCGCCTGATCGCCGCCACGCTTGATGTCGCGTTCCACCCGCATGGCCATGACATGCTGGTCACCCATAAGGACGGCCTGCCGTTGGCTTCGCCCTATGAGGCAGACGTCATTCACCTGAGCCCCGGGGAGCGTTACGACGTCATCATGCGCATGAATAACCCCGGGCGTTGGATCGCCCATGACCATATCGAGCACCATACCTCCAACAACGGCAAGGCACCGGGCGGCTCGGTCCTGGTCATCGAATACGAAGGCATCAAAACCGACGACTGGTACGTCTGGAAGGACAAGGCCTACGACGCCGATTTCTATTATTCGGAAAGCATGACCAAGGGGCCGGGGATCCATGACGTTCCCGAACATGAGGGCACGTTCCCGGAGCTTCGCCGCTGACCGCTTTTGATCCACGGTGTCCCCCCAGCCGAACGGCGGCGCCGGGTGCGAGAGCGCCCGGTGCCGCCCTGGGCGTTCCCGCTCCGGCGGAGGGCGGGTGTTGCGAGTGGCGGCATCCTTTTGTGTGATCTATAATCCGGCGCATGCATTTAAGCCGCCATTCAGATTATTCCCTGCGTGTCCTTCTGTATCTTGCGGCGCGTCCCGACGAGCGGGGCACGCTGTCCAAGATCGCCGCTTATTTCAACATTTCGCATGAACATCTGCGCAAGGTCGTTCACGAACTGGGCAAGGCCGGCTTCATCAATACCTTTCAGGGCAAGGGCGGCGGCATGGAGCTTGCCCGCCCGCCGGACCAGATCAATGTCGGCGACGTCATGGCGCGGCTTGAAGGAGCGGCCCCCTTGATCGACTGCGCGGCTATCGAATGCCGGCTGTCGCCGTTCTGCTCTCTCAGCAATGCCCTTGCCGAGGCGCAGAAGGCGTTCTTCGAAAGCCTCGGGCGGCACACGCTGGCGGACCTCATCTCCAGCAAGGACATGATCCGAAAGCTGATTGCGGTGGAGTGACGACGCGGCGCCGGGGCGTCAGGCGGCTTCCGCGGCGACCCGGCGAATGCCTTCAAGCGCCGGGGCCAGCAGGCGCCGGTCCGCGTCGCTGGAATAGACCAGGTAGGCGGGCAACGGAAAGGTCGGCGCATCGGGCAGCCGGTGCAGTTGCCCATCCTGCAGGTAGGGCTGTACCAAGCGGATCGGAAAGTACCCGGACCCGCCGAACTGCAATACGTGCTGCAGGCCGAGCCAGCCGATGTTGGCGGTGATTCCGGCCCCCACGAATTCGGGGAAGCGCGCATTGTGCTTGGCATAGAATTCGGGCCCCCAGTCGACATAGACGTAATCGGCGTCCGGTTCCGCCCGCGCCGTCGGCCGGCTCGAAACCATGACCAGGCTTTCCTCCATCAGGGCCTCGACGGTCAGGCCCGGGCGGCTTTGCGGCGTGTACATGACGCCGATGTCGAGGCGGCCTTCGATCAGGCCCTGCATGAGGTCCGTTTCGAACCCGATCTCCGCGCGGACCGAAACGTCGGGGGCGCTTCGGCGCATCAGCGGCAGCCAGCGGAGCAACAGGCGTTCCCACAGCCCGAACCGGCCCCCAACCGTGAGTGACGCCCGGTAGCCCCTGGAAATGCCCACGTCCTGGCGGGCGTGCTCGACCGTGCGCACCAGAACCGCCGCATGCTTTTGAAACTGATGCCCGGCCGGGGTCAGGGCCGTCCCGGCCTTGTTGCGCACGAACAGCTTGCAGCCCAATTGCTCTTCCAATGAATGGATGCGGGCACTGACCGTCGATTGGGTGACGTGCAGGCGGTCCGCCGCGCCGATGAAATTACCGGCGTCGATCACGGTCAGAAAGGTGCGGGCGAGTTCGGTATCCACGGGGGGCTCCTTGACCATGTGGTCAAAATTATATCGATACTATCGATTTAATCGGCAAAATTTAATCGTTTGCAAGATATAAAAGTCAAGTCGTACCCTTTTCAGGTCACCACGCAGAGATGTGCAGGTGCCGCTTCCGGGTAGGAAGCGCGCCTCAGACCGAAGGAAACGACCGTATGCAGCTTACCCATGCCAGCCTTCCTTACGCCTATGACGCGTTGGAGCCGCATATGTCGCGCGCGACCCTTGAAGCCCACCACGGGCGGCATCACCGCGCCTATGTGGACAAGGCCAAGGTCCTGGCCAAGGAAATCCGCATGGACGACATGCCGCTGGAACAGATCATTCAGCAGGCCGCCAAAAATGCCCATCAGCGGGACCTCCTGAACAATGCGGCGCAGGCGTGGAACCATGCGTTCTTTTGGCGCTGCCTGCGCCCGGACGGCGGGGGCCGGCCCGATGGCGATCTGGCGAAACGCATCGACGCGACGTTCGGCAGCCATGACGAATTTCTCGATGTGTTCACCCGCACCGCCTTGGGCGTGTTCGGCAGCGGCTGGGTCTGGCTGGTCATCGACGGCCCCGGGCTGGCGGTCATGCACACGCCCAACGGCGAGACGCCGATCATGCACGGGCTTTCGCCGCTGCTGACAATCGACGTTTGGGAACACGCCTATTACCTGGATTACCAGAACCGGCGGCCCGATTACGTGGCCGCGGTCATGGGCCACCTCATCAACTGGGACTTCGCGGCGCAGAATTTGGCGCGGCCGCGCGTGGCGGCAAGCGCCGCCGACCCACAGATCCGGAACAGCGCGGGGGGCTGACGATGGTGCCGTCGGACATCCGGTTCTGGTTCGGCTATTTCTTCATCGGCCCGCCCGTGTCGGGAAAGAGGCATCGCATGCTGGGCCTGGGGGCCCGTCCCCGCGAGGCATCGAACAACGACCATCGCTGTGAGGTCATTCCCTTCCCCGGTGCTGATCATGTGACGCCGCGGCCCGTTGAGGTTCCCCGCCCAGTCTGGGATCGCGCCCGCCGGAATGCCGAAATGATCTGGAGCCATCCGAAGACGCAGGGGGCTTTCATCGTCCAGCGGCTGGTCGCGATCACTCTTGCGGTCACCCTGGCGTCTCTGTTCGAACGGATATGTGAGTAGGGCCATGGACGGAATGATGATGAAATCGACACTCTGCGCGCTGCTCGGCTGCCGCTACCCGGTGCTTCAGGCGGGCATGGGCGGCGTCGCGCGGGCGGACCTGGTCGGTGCGGTGACCCGTGCCGGCGGTTACGGTTTCCTCGGCATGGTGCGTGAAAGCCCGGATTTGATCCGCCAACAGATCGAGGCCGTGCGGAACGGCACGGACCGGCCGTTCGGGGTCAACCTGATCCCTGCCGCGACCGATCCCCAATTGCTCGATGACGAACTGGCGGCCTGCTTCGATGCCGGCGTGCACTCGATCTGCCTGTTCTGGGATGTCTATCCGGACGTCATCAAGCGGGCCAAGGACCATGGCTGCCTGGTGTTCCATCAGGTCGGCACGGTCGAGGACGCGCGCCTGGCCGAACAGGCCGGCGCCGACGTGATCATCGCCCAGGGGGAGGAGGCCGGCGGGCATGTCCACGGCACGACATCGTCGCTGGTTCTGGTTCCCCAGGTCGTGCGGGCGGTATCCGTTCCCGTGGTCGCCTCAGGCGGGTTCGCCTCGGGCCGGTCGCTGGTCGCGGCTCTGGCGTTGGGCGCGGCGGGGATCCACTGCGGCACGGCGTTCCTGGCGACCGAGGAATCCTTCGCCCATGCCTATCATAAGGAACGGGTCGTCGGCGCGCGTTCGGAAGACACCCTGCGCACCGACCTGTTCGCCATCAATTGGCCCGTCGGGGCGTCAGTGCGGGTCATCGGCAACAGTCTGACGGCCAAGGCCGGCACCGCACGTTTCGGCCATGACCCTTATTTGCGCAAGCGCGAACCCATCGCCCTGGAGGACGATCGGCCGATCTATCGCTACAGCACGGATTCTCCCCTGCGCAACATGCGGGGCGAGCTTGAACAGCTGGCCCTGTTCGCGGGGCAGGTGGCGGGCGAAATCGACGACATTCCCACCGCGGCGGTGCGGATTGAGAGGATCATGGCAGAGGCGGCCGGGATCGTCGCCGCCCTGTCGGGCCGTTTCGAGGAGGTTGAGTAAATGGAATGGCGTGAGGTCAACAAGTGGCGGCGGGAAACGCGGAATGAAATTCTTGTCGCCAGGCTGGCGCGGCCATTGGCGGTCCGCAAGGTCACCCGGGACAAGATCGTGGGGCATCTCAGCCGTGAAATGCCCTGGCTCGGCCGGGACGGGTTCGGTTTTTACTGGCCGTTTCGAGGCGAACTGGACCTGCGTGATTTCGCCGCCGCGGCGACGTCCGGGGGCGGGGCGATGGCCTTGCCGGTGGTCGTGAAGGAAAAGCAGCCGGTCGAATTTTGGGAATGGCAGCCGGAGACCAAGATGGTTCCGGGGGTGTGGAGCATCCCGGTTCCGGCTTCGCGCAAGCGGGTTCAACCGCCCGCGTTGCTGATTCCGCTGTTGGGGTTTGACGATGCCGGGTACCGGCTTGGCTACGGTGGCGGGTATTATGACCGGACCCTGGCTGCCTCGACCGAAAAACCCCTGGCGATCGGTATTGGTTATGCCGTCGATCACCTGCCCACCATCCATCCGCAGCCGCATGACATTCCCATGGACGCGATCGTCACGGAAGAGGGCGTGCGGTGGATTTCCGCGCGAAACCCGCTTGCGACGGGGGGCCTGTCCGCCGGCGATGCGGGAGAACCGCCCTGCATGATGAGCGAAGCCGATCCCGCCTACATGGGCTATCTCACGGATGAGGAAACGGCCGCGTTTCTCAATGAACTTCTGGAAGGGGAGCGGGCCGGGGCGCGGGGCGTTATCGAGATGGCGCGCGCAACCCCGGATCTGGAGCTTCGCGTGGCGTTATCCGCAGTGGCCCAGGATGAGGCCCGGTACTGCGCCATGCTGTCCCGCCATATCGAACGCCTGGGCGGTCAGCCCAGTATCGAAACCGGCGCGTTCCTGGACAAACTGCGGGACACGGCGGAACAACAGGCCAAGATCGAATTGTTGAACAAGGGGCAGTCCTGGGTCGCGCGGCGGCTGGTTGAGTTTCTGCCGAAAATCGCCGACCCCGATTTGTATGACGATTTGTGTGAAATGCGCGAGGTCCATGACCGCAACGTCGCGCGCTGCGCGCGATTCACCAAACTGCCGGCCTGACGGCTGGTTTACGAACCACGGGGACGGCGGCCTTCTTCGGCATCCGCATCCCCGCAGCAGATCCCCGGACGGCCTGCCTGCCGCCCGGGGATCGTTGCCGCCGATTGTGTTTTTCTCCGATATGCTGCAAAATTTCCGTCACTGTTCCGGCCCCATTCCGGAACCTGCGGGAGGCCCATGATCCAGACGACGGCAAAGAAGGCGGCCGGATGGCTTGGCGAGATGTCGGGGGCGGTCGCCGATTTCGGCACCTTCCTGCCGCTGGTCATCGGCGTCCTGGCCGTGCGTGGGTTCGACGGCACGGGCGTGCTGACCGGCTTTGGTCTGTTCGCCTTGGCCGTGGCCCTGGTCTACCGCCGGCCCATTCCCATTCAGCCCATGAAGGCCGTGGCGGCGCTGATTATCGTCGGCGCGGTGACCCCGGCCCAGGCCATGGCGAGCGGCCTGATCATCGGCGGGGTGCTGGTGGCCCTGGCCGCGACCGGCATCATCACGCGCATCGCGCGATTGGTTCCCAATTCGGTCATCATGGGGGTGCAGTTGGGGGTCGGGGCGCAACTGGCGCTGCTCGGATTTCAGCATGTGGCGGACGAGCCTCTGTTCGGTGGTGCGGCGCTCGCCCTGCTGTTGCTGCTGTTTTTCACGCCCTACCGGCATCTGGGATCGCTGGTTGTCGTGGTGACGGCGGCGGCGGCCTTTCTGATCACCGGCGGCACGGGGTTGGCGCTGGGCGGACCGGGGCTGCATTTTTCGCTGCCGAGCTTCCCGACCTTGGCGGATTTTCAGGCGGCGCTGACGACCACGGCCCTGCCGCAGCTGGCGCTGACCCTGTCCAACGCGGTTCTCGCGACCTCGGCCATTGCCGCTGAATACTTTCCCGATGATGCCAAGGAACGCACCAGCCCCCGGCGTCTGGCGCTATCGACGGGAATTCTGAATGTCGTGCTGGCGCCGTTCGGCGCCCTACCCATGTGTCACGGGTCGGGCGGGCTGATCGCGCAATATCGCTTCGGGGCGCGGACCTGGGCCGCCCCCGCGCTGTTCGGGCTGTTCTGTCTGGCGTTGGGTATCGGCTTCGGGCCGCAGGCCCGCGAAGTGCTGATGCTGGTGCCGGTCGGCGCCGTGGGTGCGATCCTGGCCGTGGCGGGGACGGAAATGGCCTTCAACCGCCGGATCCTCGGCGTCAAGCCGAGCTGCCGCGTGGTCATCGTGCTGACCGGCGTGGTCTGCGTCGGCGTCAACATGGCCGCGGGCCTGGCCGTCGGCCTGGCGGCGGAAGCCCTGCGCAGCGCCTACTACCGCCGCCGCGGCGAAACCTCGGGCATTTGAACGCCTAGGCGCCCAGCATCACATCCGAGGCCTTGATGATGACCGTCACTTCCTTGCCGGCGGCGAGGCCCAGGGTTTTGGCTGAATCCAGGGTGATGGACGACACGATGGTATTGCCGCCCCCGATGTCGACCGTGACCTGGGCGGTGACGACACCGTCCTTTACCTCCACGCCCAAGGGCCGGAACCAGTATGGTTGGGTCATGGAAAACAAGCGCGCCGACGTGTTCCTGACCTATCGCACCAATGCGGTGCTGGCGAAGAGGTGCCGGGCCCTGCAGATCGTTGCCGTGCCGGATGCCCTTTCCGTCGGCGCCGATTACGGCATCACCCTGATCGCGGGCGCGTCCAAGGCAGCGGCGCTGTTTGCCGATTATATCCTGGGTTCCGACGGTCAGAAGGTTCTGGCCCGCTTTGGGTTCGATGCCCCGGAATAATAGGGCCGGGATACGGATCGGACGAATCGCCCGGGCGTGCCCGGCGCGGATAACCTCAGGAAGCCGCCGGAAATCTGACACGGGTGTTTCCTGTAGGGGATTTACTATCCGGTTTGCGTAATCGATATCCGATTTACGCGGCAAAAACCCATGCGCCGCCTATTCACGCTTTCGATCCCCGAATTTCTATCGCTTAATTCAAGGTGGAAGGAACAATGCCAGGGGTAAATGGGCGCGCGGCCATGTCATGCCGGCCCTATAGCATAATTTAGCGCTTAATCATAAAGCAGTACGCTTGGCCTTATCTGCTTGGCCGTGTACGCAGTATTTTGCCGGTTTTTCGCAAGAATACATTACGTTCGTATTCATGTGGAAGACGGGTGCTTCTGCGGTGGGTGGCTGCGGTGCGGAGGAGGAACGGATGGTTTTGGGTCACATTGCGTCCCTTTTTCTCTGAATATTGAATGCGCATTGTGAGCAATCTCTGAGTGATCGGGGTTATGGAAAAGACGGCCTGTTACAGGCCGCAGTGGGGGTAATAGTGAATAACGGATTCGTGTTTCGTATTCAGCGGAGCGGTTTGCCGGTTGTGGCGTTGGCTGCCTTCCTTAGTGGATGCCAGACCTTGAATTTCGATACGTCGACAACCGTATCGCCCGGCGACGGGGAAACAAACCTGTCAGCGCAAATGTCGCAGCCGCGCGAGCTCGTCGCCTTGATCAGAGAGGGCGAACAGGCGCTTCGGGACAAGGACCTGGATAAGGCACAGCGGTTGTTCAGCGGCGCGCTCAAGCTTGATATCACCAACGCGGATTTGCAGTTTCTGAACGGCCTGGCCTATCACCTGATCGGCATTTCCAAAGATCGGTCCAAGCTTGAACTGGCCGAACAGGGGCTGTTGCTCGCGCTCAAGTTCGACCCTAGCCATCTCGCGGCGCGCTATCAACTGGGCTTGCTTTACATGGATCAACGCCGCTACGCCCTGGCTCAGGGGCATCTTGCCGCCGTTGCTCTGCACCGGCCGAGTGATAGCGCTCTGCTATACAATCTGGCTGCCAGTTCCTACTACAGTCACGACCCGCAAATGGCGGAAGCGGCCTTGAATCAAATGGCCAAGATCTCGCCGGAAGCGGCGGCCGACCCCGATATTCTGTGGGCCCAGGCCCTGGTCAAGGCGGCGCTTAACGACAACGAGGCCGCGAAGGATTATCTGCAATCCTTCCGCGACAAGGATGCGCCGGGCGATCAGGTGAAACAGCTTGAACGGCGGCTTTATTCTTGGCGGGGCTTCTACGAGCACGACGCCAAGATCATCCCGGCCCAGTTCGGTCAGCAAAACCCCTATGGTGCGCCGTCCGGTCAGAGCAATCCCTACGGGGCGCCAGCCAACCCTTACGGCAGCGCCCCCGCCAATCCTTATGGGGCGGATTCCGGGGCGGGTATCGCGCCAGGCACCGCCACGGGGGGGCTGCAGAACGATTCCAGCATGGTCGTCGTCGATGTCGTCATCATCGGCACCCAGGAAGACGTGCGCCAAACCCGGGGCATCAATCTTCTGAACGGCTTGCAGCTTCAGTTCGGCAACCCGACGACAGGCGCCTATGGTTTCGGCTGGTCGCGCAACAACATCAACGACAAGATCGACAGCGGCCTCGACGAGAACACGCGGACGATCACCAATCAGATCGGCATTCCGGCCGTGACCTATTCGTTGAACATCGCGAACTCGGCCGATTCGGAAAATGAAATCCTGGCCAAGCCCAGCCTGGTCGCCCAATCGGGCCGGACGTCCGAATTCTTCTCGGGCACGGAAATCCTGGCTGCCGCCGTTTCCGGCGGCGATGGGGATTCGGTTTCCGTGCAGAAAGAGGTCGGGGTCAAATTGGCAGTGACGCCGGAAATCCTCGAAGACGACTTCCTGCGCCTGCATGTGGTCGCGGAACGGACCTTCTTGACCGATCCGGCAAGTTCCGTGCTGTTTGAATTCCGTCTCGACACCACCAAGACCAATGTCAATTCGACGGTCACCATGCGGTTTGGGGAAACCCTGATTTTGGGCGGACTGAGCGAGCGTGAAACGTCGAATTCCAAGGACGGCGTGCCGGGGCTGATGGATATTCCGGGTGTCAGTCTACTGTTTTCAGAACGGTCAAAGCGCCACTTCGAACGCTCGATCCTGATTCTGCTGACGCCCCGGCGCCCGCAATACACCCGCCAGGCGGAAGACAACCGCGCGAAGACCCGCGAACGCCTGAGCGGCCTTGAACGCGATCTGGAACGTTTGGCCAAACGCCACGAAGATTGGTTCACCCCGCGCCCGACATTCAATCAGATCATCGATAACTTGAAAAAACGCGAGTTTTTCGAGGAATTCCGGTCGGGCGATTTCCGCCTTAGGGCTTGGAACGAAGATCCCAGAAACCTCGAACATATCGCCAGCATCCAAAAACGACTGGCGAACAATTAGAAACTATATCGTCTCTGAGCGGTGGGACGCATGGACCCCCATCCGACGCGAATGCCTGCGATCGATCAGGGAGGTCAGGGATTGTGATGGTGAAGAATGTGTTTCTGCGCAGGATGGCCTGTGCGGTCCTACTGTTGACGTTGCTGCCGATAGCCGGCGGCCGCCCCGCGACAGGACAGTCGCCGGGCACCAGCGCGCCGCCGTCCGGTGAAACGGTCAAGGCGACCTGGACGCTGATCCCCGGCCGCGCCAAGGATCTGTCGATCAATGCCGCTGCCATGGCTTATGCCGTGGGGGATGACGGCGTTGCACTGCGGTGGCGGGCGGTCAGCCAGAAATGGGCCAGGATGTCGGGGGTCTTCGTGCGCATTACCGCGGCGGAGGGCAACCGGCCCTGGGGCGTGACCGCGGACGGCAACGTCATGCGCTTCAACGGCCTGTGGTGGGAACCGAAAGGCGACAAGGTCGCTGACGTGGCCGGTGACGCGGTCGGTAACATTTACATCGTCCGGCTTGCCGGCACTGTCGAGAAATGGGAGCCCCTGTCGCAAAGCTGGAAGCCCGTGCCGGGGCAATTGGCGCGGCGCATTGCTCTCGATATCCGGGGAAAGCCGTGGATCGTCACACCCAAGGGTCAGATCATGCGCTGGGAAGACGGCGCCTGGATCACCATGCCGGGTATTGCCCGTGATATCGCGCTTGGTGCCGATGGTTCGGCCGTCATTGTCGACGGCAACGGGCAGTTGCGGAAACTGCGCATGTCGCCCATGCGTTGGGTGCCTTACGAGGGGGTCACCGATGTCGTTGCCGCGGGGCTTACCCCCAATGGCGGCCCCTGGGTGACCTTGGGCGACGGGCGCATTTTCGCCACCGTGCTGATCCGCGATCAGGTGCCGCTGACCGAGGAAGAAAACAAAGACAAGGCGGAAACACCGCATGCGCCGGTGCCGCAGGCACCGCTGGCGCAGGCACAACCGGTCATCGCGCCGAAGATCACGGCAAGCAACGTGCAGGCCACGACAAACACGGCCACGGAAAGCACCGCGCCGGACGCCAAGGCGGATGCGCCGACCGCCCAATCCATCGGCACCTCGGGCAGCGGCTCGGGCACGGGTAACAAGTCCAATTCCAACAGCAATTCCGTGTCACCCGGCGGCGGTGGCGGAACCAGCGACCCAGCCGCCAGTACGACGAACGAGAAACTGGAATTCGTCGATACGCGCGGCACCGCCCAGCAGATCGCCATCGGTCGCGACGGCAGTGTGTTCGCGTTGGATACCAGCGGTGGGATCACGCGGTGGAGCAATACCCGAGGGGCATTCGAAAGCTTTCCCGGTCAGTTGGCGCGCATCGCCGTGGACAGCCAGGGCAATCCTTGGGGAGTGACCAGCGTCGGCCGCGTGTTCCGCCACGATGGCACGGCCTGGGTTCAGGTTCAGGGAGTGACAGCGTCGGATATCTCGATCGGCGGCAAAGACAATATCGTGCTGTTCGCCAATGCCGACGGCATCCTGTCTCGTTTCGACATGGCGACGGGCAAGACCAGCAATGTTCCCGGTTTGGGCGTTCAGGTCGCCGCGGGGCCGGACGGCACGCCCTGGACCATCAGCAAGGACCATATCGCCCAGCGTTGCGGCAAAAGCCCCTGCACCCCCCTGTTTCAACTGGCGCGCAGCATCGCGGTGGGGCCTGACGGCACGGTGTTCCTGGTCAATACCAACGACCTGTTGATGCGCAAGCGCCCGTCCGACAAGAAATTTTCCCAGGTCTTGGTGCCGGGCCACACGCCCGCCGCCGTCGCCGTCGGCCCCAATGGTTTCCCTTGGGTGGTGACGAGCGCGCGCAAGGTCCTGGCGACCCGCTATTTCGAACGCAACGAGGCCGGTGATCGGGTCCTGGCCCAGAAGTCGAGCGGCGATACCACCGGTAGCGGCTCGACCGCGGCCGTCGTCTCATCGCAGAGCGCCAGCGCCTTCACCTTCACCAAAAACCTGAAGTTCGACAAGTACAAGTCGAGCGACGCCGAAGCCAACATGGGCATGCTGTCGGATGTCCATGCCGGGCATACGGGCGCGGTCTACATTTCGGGTGACACGGGGGTCTTCAAGTTCAACACCAAGACCAAGAAGTTCGAGGCCTTGGACAAGGCGTTCTCCAATTCCTCCCTGGCCGATGTGGGCGAGGATGAAAGCGGTACTCTGTGGGCGTTAAGCGAGATCGCGCCTGCGCGTGTCTACCGCCTCAAGGGAACGCAGGAAAAAACCTACTACGTCATCAATTCGACCGACACCAACACGCCGCGCAACATGGCGGTCGCGGCGGACGGCACGGTTTACGTGGCCGCCGGCGCCCAGCTTTACAAGATGGAAGCCGGCAATAGCGTGTTCAAACAGATCGAAAGCAGCGACATTTTCTTTGTTCATCTGGGCGCCGGCGGTGATCTATGGATTCTGAACCAGTCGTCCGAGGTGCAGCAGTATACGGGCTCCAAGTTCGAAAACCGGCCCAAGGGCACGGCCCAGAAGGCGCAGGACCTGGGTGTCGGTGCGGACGGTTCGGTGTATGTCCTGGATCACTCGACATCCCTTCTGAAGAAATGGAATGCGTCCAACGGGCGGTTCGACGACGTCAACATCACCCAAGCCATGCACGCAGTCACCGTGACCATCGAAGGCCGCCCATGGATCGTCAACACCTCCGGCGATATTACCTCCTCGGGCGACATCTGGCGCGCCAAGGACTGATCCGCCAACCGGTCAGCTGCGCAGCCGCAACAGGGTCCAGAAGCCTGCCGGCGCCAAGGCCAGACCGGTGAACAGAACGATCAGCAGGATGAACCCGGGCGTCAGGTCCGGGACCGGGGCAAGCGTCTCCGACGCGATTTGCGCGCGGTGCTGTTGAGCCAATCCGAAGGCCAGGGTTCCCTGGGTGGCTGCCACGATCACGGCGACCGTCGGCAGAATGGCGGCGAGCGCCGCCCATGGACGCGCCCGGACGCGGTCATTATCCCGGCGGCGCAGCCACATGCCGTACAGGCCGGCCAGAATGCCGCCGGAAAGAAGAAGGCCCGTCATCAGCCAGACGATGCGGGTCACCAGACCACCCCAGGTGCCGAAGTGCAGCGGGTCGGCGGTTTCCACCCAACGGTCGAAGGCGTCCAGATCCGTCGCCCGGCGAAGCGCCAGAACATCGCCCGTATAGGGGTTAAGATGGACCTGATTGGCGCGCGCGCGGACCAGCCAGGCTTCGGCCTGACCCTGGAAGATCAGGGAGGCGCCTATCCGGCGGGGCAGGGTCACCAAGGTGGTGTCGAGCGCCGGATAGGCCCGCCAGGCCAGCGCCTGAGCCTGATCCAGGTCGAGCACCTTTGGGGACGGCGGCAGGCTTTTGATCGCCGCCGCCGAAAGACGGGCGGGCTTGGCATCCTCGGTCAGGACCTCTGCCTTGTGCAGCCCCCATTCGGCCAGATACCAGATCCCGGTGACGGAGAGCACCACGGCGACGACCAGGGACCAAGTGCCCGCGAAACGGTGCAGGTCCGACCACAGAACACCGCGCCCCTGGTCGACCCGCAGGCGGACCAGCGCCCGCCACCACCGCTTGATGGACAGCAGGCCGGTCACGGCCGAGATCAGCAGGACCAGCCCCAGCGGTCCGACAATGAGAATGCCGTGCAGACCATGGATTGAGGGCACGATGTAGAATTGTTTATGAAACAGGCGGAAGAAGCTTTGCGCGTTGAAGGTGCTGCGCTGTCCCTGGACCCGGCCGCTGTAGGGATCAACCAGCACCACGCGCAGGCCGCTCGCCCCGTGGTGGATCAGAACCCGGGCGGCCCAGTGGTCGCCCCGGGGGGCGGCGATCCGCCGGATCTCGACATCGGGATAGGCCTGCCGGACGCTGTCGTGAATTTTCTGCCACGACAGGGCCTTTCGTTCCGTCGCCGGCGGCGGGTCCACCCGATAGGCCGGATCGGTCAGCCAGGTCAATTCCGGGCCGAATACGGCGATGGTTCCCGACAGGCACAACACGAAGGCCAGCAGGCCCAGGTTCAGCCCAAGCCAGGAATGGGCCCGGTAAAGGGCCTTGCGCGTGCCGCCGGTCAAGGCCTCGGCCGTGCCGTCAGAACGTCATGGACAGGCGGCCGAGAACGGTCAACGGCTCACCCGGATGGACGATCGCCTGGTTCGATGCGCGTTCGTAGAAGTGCTTGTCGAACAGGTTATAGACGTTGAGATTCAGGGTCATCGACCGCCATGTGTATTTGGCGCCCAGGTCGGCGACCCAATAGGAATCGAGGATGTAGGCGGTGTCGAACTGGGCCCGGTTGTCGCTCACGTAACGCACACCACCGCCAAGCGATAGGCCGCCGAGGGCGGTATCCTTGGGGAAGTCGTAGGAGGCCCAGAGCCGCGCCTTGTGAACCGGAACGTTGCCGAGGCGTTGGCCGATTTGCGACGTGTCTTCCGGGTTTTCCAGGGTCTGCGATTGGGTATAGGAGTAGGAGCCGATCAGGTTCACGCCGGCGATGGGGGTGCCCGACAGGTCGAGCTCGAAGCCTTCGGCCTTCTGGCTGACGCCGGGAATGTAGCGGATGTCACCGGTGGCATTCTGATGGGCGGAATCGACCACGCCGACGTTTTCCTTTTTCAGATAGAACACGGACGCCGTTGCCGAAAACCGCTTGTCCGGGGTTTCCGCCTTGACGCCGATTTCCAGCTGTTCGCCCGTTTCGGGGGCAAGCGGATTGTCGTTGACGTCGAGGACCGAGTTGCCCTGGGGTTCGAACGACTGTGCTGCGCTGGCGTAGACGGAATAGGCATCGCTCAACTGATAGAGAGAGCCGACGCGGAAGGTAAAATCGGAGGCATGAACGGCGCGTGCCTTGACACCGTCGGTTTCGCTCTCGCCCTTGACGAAATCGAAGCGCCCGCCGACCAGGACCTTCAGGCGTCCGTCTTCCAGCATGGACATTTGATTCTGGCCATAGAATGACAGGCGCCGGTTATGGGCGCGGATCGACTGTTTGGGCTGCGACGACGGCGGGGTGTAATTGATCACGGGGTTGTCGGAAATCGCGACGTTGGACGTGTTTTCGCGAAATCGCAGGAAGTCCGAGATTTCCCACGAAAATTCGGAGCCGAACAGCAAGGTGTGATCGATCCCGGCGGTGTTGAACTTGCTTTGCAGGTCGGCCACGGCCTGGACTTCGTCGTCCGTGCGATCCTCGTTCTGATAGCGCAGGCGGATAACCTCGGCCCCTACGGTGCCGATCACGTTGCGCGGGCGCAGGGATTCGTTTTCCGCATGGGCGCGGTGGAACGACAGTTGATGGCGCAGCGTGACGGCGTCCGAGAAATCGTGGCTCAACTGGTAGCTGGCCGAATAGTCGCGGATGTAGCGGCCGTCGAGCGATGCCAGGTTGAAGGACGTGCTGTCGGACACCAACTGCTCGCCGTTGAAGCCGATGGGAACACCCGTGTCATAGGGCTGCTTCTCGCGGGTATAGCCCAGTTCGAACAAAACCTCCGTGCCCTCGCGGGGGGTCCACAACAGGGTCGGCGCGGCGGTGACGCGGTCCAGATGCATGCCGTCGCGGAACGAGCCTTCGTCCGTATAGGCCAGATTGGCGCGGTACAACAGGGAGCCGTCGGCGGTCAGGGGGCCGGTCAGGTCGGCGGTCGTGCGGTAATGGTCGTAACTGCCGGCCTCGGCGTCGATGTCGTATGCGGCGGTCGCCTGGGGGCGTTTGGTGACGACGTTGAGCATGCCGCCCGGCTCGATCGCGCCGTACAGGATCGAGGCCGGACCCTTGAGAACCTCGACGCGCTCCACGTTGACAAGGTCGACCGTGCCGACGTTGGTCGCGCGCAATCCGTTGCGCCGCAGGACCGAGGATTCGAAGCCGCGGATGAAGGGCAGGACCTCCGACTGCGCGTTCAGGGTATTGCCGGCCTGGACCACGCCGCTGACGTTTTCGTAGACGTCCTTCAGGTTCTGCGCGCCCTGGTCCTTGATGATCTGGCGGGGGACGACCTGGATCGACGCCGGGGTTTCGGAAATCGGCGTATCGGTCTTGGTCGCGGTGGCGCTGCGGGTCGCCCGGTAGCCTTCGACCGGGCCCCAGGCACTTTCGCTTTGCCCCTCGACCGTGATCGGGCCGAGCACCATGGCGTCCGCGCCTTCGCCGGGTTTGGCCAGGGCGACGGTGCCGGGGCCGGTCGATTGCCAGCTGACGCCCGTGCCGCCCAGCAGAATACGCAGCGCCGCGGCGGGCGGCAGGTCGCCTGAAACCGGTTGCGAACGCAGGCCCTTGGTCAGGCCCGCGGGATAGGAGAATTGCCAGCCGGATTGACGTCCGAAAGCCTTCAGGGCTTCGGCCAGGGGTTGCGACGTGATGTCGAAGCGGCGCGTGGCATCGGCCGGCGCCTGGGCGAATTCGGCGGCACCCAAGCGGTCCGGGGTTTCCGCCGCTGCCGGGCCGCCCACATGAATCACGATACCGGTGGCCAGAAAACCGGCCATAAGCAGCCCGCTGCTGCGGCTTGTCGTCGTCATTTTCGATTACACCTTTGCGCCCATTTCACAATTATGCGAATGCGATTTAATAGCATTCATATTAAGGACGGACGGTGCGGGGGAATTTGAACAAATATATCCGTAAAGATCGATCAGGCGGGGCTGACCAGCAAAACCCAGGGACTGAGCGCGCGGACCCGTCCACCCTGTGACCGGGCCACGGAGCGGGCGGCCTGGTCGGGCCGGGTCAGATCGAACGAGCCGCTGACCCGGTGGCGACCGAACGCCGCATCACCCAACAGAATGACGCCCCGGTGGTAGCGGTCCAGTTCGGCGAGAACCTGGGCAATGGACCAGTCTTCGACCTCCAGCCGGCCGTCGCGCCAGGCGGTATCGGTGCCGGGAACAATGTCGGCCCGCCGTACCGCGCGGGTCGTCAGGTCGATGCGCAGGCTGTCGCCGCCGACCAGGCCATCGGCCGGGGTCAGGCGCCGTCCTGCCATGCCGACGGCCACGCGGCCATGTTCGACGGCGACGGAAACGCTGTCGTCGTCCAGGCGCAGGTCGAACCGGGTGCCGATAACCGTTACTTCGGCGGGGCCCGCCGTCACGGCGAACGGGCGGGCCGCGTCGCGGGCGATGTCGAAATAGGCCCGCCCGCCCAGCAGGGCGGCACGACGGTTTGGGCCGGTGAAATCAAGGCGGATGGCCGTCGCCGTGTCCATGTGTACATGGGTGCCGTCTTCCAAGGTCACGGTGCGGAATTCGCCGGTCGCGGTGGAGATATCCGCGAACAGACGGCGAGGGGCACCCGTGCCGGCATAGAGCGCCAGTCCCGCCGCCATGGCGCCGGCGCCGGCCAGGACCTGTCGGCGGCTGGGTCGGGGGCCGGAACGGGCCGGGGACCGGCGGAAGGATGCCGGGGGCCTGTGGTCGGCCAGGGTCGGTTGCAGGTGGGGGGCGGTTTGCCAGGTGCGGCACACCTGTTCAAAGGCCTGGGCGTGGGCCGTGTCGGCCTCGAGCCAGGTGCGCAGGGCCGCCGCCAGGGCCGGGTCGCCGGGGTTGGCCTCGGTCCGCATCAGCCAGTCGAAGGCGGCGTTCCAGATCTCGTCGTCGATGGGGTGGGGGGTGCCCGTCATGGGGGGTCTCGGTCTCGTGTGCGGGCCCGGCGCGGGCGATTGCGGATGATGGCCGCCTATATACATAGACGCTTGGTGGAGGCATTCGTGAACAGGGAAAGTTGCGGGATGCGGTGGAACCCGTTCACCGATCCCGGCGGCCCAGGTCGGGGCCCAGGCGTTTGGCGCAGTGGACCGTCGCCTGGCGCAGCATGCGGTAAACGTAGCCGTCGGAGACACCGAGACGGCCGGCGATCTCGTCCACGGAATGGCCGGCGATGCGGTGCATTTCGAACACCAGGCGGGTTCTTTCCGGCAGTTCGGACAGGGCATCGCTCAGGACACGCATCATGTCCCGTGAAATGGCGGCCTGCTCCGGTGTCGGATCGGCGCTGGGGGCGGCCAGGGGCAACTCTTCGCGGGCGCCATAGCGCACTTCAAGCGCCAGTCGCCGCGCGCGGTCGATGGCCAGATTGCGGACCAAACGGAACAGATAGGACACGGGTTGGCGAACCGTATCCGCGGGCGGATGTTCGGCCAGCTTGATCCAGGCGTCCTGGACCACATCCTGGGCACGAAAGCGGCAGCCCAGGATCGGCGCCACGGATTCGATCAGGGCCGCATAATGCGTGTCATAGGCAAGCGCCAGCGGGCTTGCCGGTCTGTGAGCGCCGTTATTGGTCATTGTCCGGCCGGGTCCAAGTTTGTGCATCTGTCCCACGATGCGGGGGGACAGGCCGGCCGATATTAAATGAGAATGATTATCAATTCCAATAGAGAGTTTTCCCGGATCATGCGCCGGACGACTGCGCGGCATCCGGTTTCGTGCCGCCGCCGTTCCGGCGGCGCGGCACGATGGGCTTAGTGGGGGTCATCGCGGCCAGGCCCCAGCCGGTCACGCTGACGGCGCCGCACCACACGACAAAACCCGCACCGCCGCCGCTATTCAGCAGAAACACGGCGGGGGCCAGCACGCCGGCGATGGCAAGCCAGGTCTGCCACGCCTTGCGTTCAAGGGGGGGCAGGCCGAACACCCGCCGCCGCTTGGCGTTGCCCAAGGCAAGATAGGCGAGGGCCGCCGTCGAGGCGGCAACAGCGGCGACCATGGTCAGGATGCTCATTCGGCGGGTTCCGGCAACGGGTCGCCGGCGGGGCGGCCATGGGGCTGCCGCGTCGCCCAGCGGAACAGCAGAACGCCGAGCACGAGGAACATCAGATCAAAGGACAGCACCGCCCCTTGTCCCTGGGCCACGGCATCCGCCCAGTCCAAGCCGCCCATGGCCATGCGCACAATTGGCAAAACGATGCAGGCGGCGCCGAGCAAACGCCGGAACCGCCGGGCCAGGCCGCTGCCGTCGCCCGCGAAGGCACCGACCGCGATACAGGCGAGGGCGCCCAGGACAAAGCCCATCGGTGTCCAGTAGAAGGGATCGGCGGCCGGCAGGGACAGGAAGAAGCCATAGGCCGCCGCCGTCATGGCGAACGGCAATCCGTAGGCGGTGATCGTGACCGCGCGCCCGAAGCCGCGCCACAGGGCGGCCTCTTCGCGTCGACGCACCCAAAGCTGCATTCCCGACAGGATCACGTAACACATGGCGGCGCCCAGACCGACCCACACGGCCTTGGACAGAGGGCCCGCGAAATCGCCCGTGTGCAGGGGCCAGATCAGTTCATAAAGCGCATTGCCCGCCGACGGTTGCCGGCCGACCCGGGGTTTGACGCCCAGGAACTGGCCGTCCGTGCCGTCGAACACGTTGCGCACCCAGGCCAGTGTTCCTTGTGGCGGCATGTGCCAGAGGTTGATGCGGGCATCGGCGCGGCCGTAGTGGTCAACCACGAGGAAGCGGACCGGCGTGCCGGTCAGGGCCGTGGACCGGGCGATCACGGCATCGAGATCGGCCAGGGCGGCCGGGCGCGGATCGGGTGTCACGGCGGGCTCGTAAAGAGTTTCGCGCATCGCCTTCTGGTCGCCGCCGAAGGCGACCTGCGATATCAGGGGCAGGGAGACCGTGGCCGCAAAACTGAAGAATGAGCCGGTAAATCCCAGAAGAAATGCGAACAGCAGACCCCAACTTGCGGCCAGGACATGACGGTCGCGGGCCGTGACGAGACGGTTGCCCGGTCGGGCGGCGACGAACAGGTCACGGATCAGGTGGCGGTGCATGAGAAAGCCGGTGACGCCCGCGGCCATCATGGACAGCCCCAGGATTCCGGTCAGGATCAGGCCCCAAGGCCGTGGAACGTAGAGCTGCACATGCAGGTCGACGAGAAAATCCTCGAGCGCGCTGGCCTCGAACCATTCCGGTTTCGTGAACACGAACCCTTCGTTGCGCGCCAATTCCGCGCCCGTCGCGCCATCAAGCCGGAACAGAGTGCCGTAATTTTCGATCTTCCCACTTTCCGGATTACGGGCATGAGCATGGGGGAACACGTTCAGGTCGCCCTTGGCCGTTGCCCAGATGGCGATTTCTTCAAGGTACCCCTTGGTCATCCGTTCCGCGATGGGCCGGACCTTGCCGTCGAGATCACCTGCCAGCGGCGCGTGATTTTTGGCGCCGCCGACGGACCATTCGGCAATTTCGTGGGCGAATACGGCGACTGTGCCGGTGGCGACGACGGCGTAAAGCAACAGACCCAGGACCGTTCCGGACCAGCCGTGCACGGCGGTCAGGCGTTTCAGTTGGGATTGCGAAAGGGATTTCATCGTTGGGGCTTTCGTCACTGTTTGATTCGGCTGGGGCGCGTCATATCCATCCGGTAAAGGCCATGGCGGCTGTCAGCCCGCAGACGGCGGCGGTGCCGCAGATCACGGTGGCACAGCGCAGAAGGCTTTCCTCCACGCAGGCATAAACGAAGACCACGGCCCAGATCAGCGGCACCAGGATCAGGGGAAAGACGATGTTGTCGATCCCGGCGGCCCCCTTGGGCAGCCAGATCGGCATGGCCATGGCGAACAGAAGGGCCGCCGCCACCGCGCCCGGGCCGGCCAACAGCCAGCGGGTCAACCGGGGACGCGCATCCAGGGCGCGGCGCAGACGTTCCGTCATGCGGAAAGCGCCGCCATGCGCAAAGGGCCGGTTGCTTCGTTGAATGTCGTGTTCATGACTCTAAGACGAATCAAACCGCCGTAGTCCTCGTGTCCCGGGAGAAAAAATTTTCTCCCGGGGACGGAACAAGGCGCTGCGCGGTTCCGTGGCCTACCACTGGTAGGACAGATTGCCGATGACGGTCAGCGGTTCACCGGCCGTGCAAATCCCGGCGCTGTTTCGGTAATAGCAGGACCCGACATGCTGCTTGTCCAAAAGGTTTCGCGCATGCAGCCCGAAGTGCACACCCTTCCATTCGTAATGGACCGAAGCGTCGAACAGCAGAAAGGCGGGAACGGAAAGGGTCCGGTCGCCGTCACCCCAATGCATGCCGCGATAGCGGACGCCGGCACCGAAGCCCAGGCCTTTGAAGGGGCCTTCCGGGATGGTGTAGTCGGCCCAGGCCGTGGCGACGTGCTTGGGCGCGGGCGTCAGAACATCGCCCAGGTCGGCCGGGTCGACGCTTTCGATGACTTCGGTTTCCATGTAGGTGTATCCGGCGGTCACGTTCAGGCCGAAGTCGAAACTTGCGACACCTTCCAGCTCGATCCCCTGGGAGCGAACGGCGGCGGTCTGGTCCGTCGTGTTCGTTGACGGGTCCGTTTCCGTATAGTTCTGGCGCCGCAAATCGAAGGCGGCCAGCGTCACGGAACTGCGGCTGCCTTCAGGCTGGAACTTGATGCCGATTTCATATTGCTGGCCGGTTTCGGGTTTGTAGTTCTTGCTCGACGGGTTGGTGCCGATCACGGGCGCGAAGGATTCCGCATAGCTGGCATAGGGGGCCAGCCCATTGTCGAACAGATAAACCACGCCCGCCCGGCCGGTGAAGGCGCTATCCGCTTGCTGGGAAACCGCCTTGGTGAGGTGATTGATGGTTTCGGTCACCGCGCGGTCGAATCGCCCGCCCAGGGTGACGCGCCAATGGTCGCCCCATTCGATCTGATCCTGGAAATAGATGCCCGTTTGGCTGCGCGTGAAGTCCTTGTTGATGATGATGTTTCCTTCGGACGTCTGCGTGCCGTAGACCGGGGCGAAAACGTCGATCGACGTCGCCGATGCGGAACTCGCGATCTGTTCCAGATACATGAGTTGATAATCCAGCCCGGCCAGTAAGGTGTGCCTGGTGCCGGCAACGTCCAGCTTCAACTGCGCGTTGCTGTCGGTATAGACACCGTCCAGGTTGCCGAAATTGCCGTAGACGCTGCGCGACAATGTCCGGTTGCCGTCGAACCCCGAGCCGTAAACAACGACATCGTCCAAGTCGACGTTGTTGTAGCGGAGTTTGTGGCTGAGCTTCAGGCGTTCGCCCACATCGTGCGAGACTTCGTATCCGATGGCGTATTCCGTCCGGTCGACCCGGTCGATATCCGGCTCGCCCACGAAACGGCTGAGCGGAACCTCACCGTTCGCATTCGCGACCACCGTTCCGGACCTGGGAAGGGCCTGGGAGTTCTTGGTGTTGTCCTGCTGATAATGGCTGAACACTGTCACGGTCGTGTTCTTCGACGGCTGCCAACTCACCTGTGGGGCAAACCAGTAACGGTCGTCCTCGATGAAGTCGATGAAGGTGTCGCTGTCGCGGTAAAGGCCGGTAAAGCGATATGAGAACTGCTTGGCCTCGTCGATCGCCCCTGCGAAATCGAACTTGCCCTGATAGCGGTCGAAATCACCGCCTTCAAAGTGGACGATGTTGATGGGGTCCGTCGTCGGGCGCTTGGAGACATAGTTGACCAGTCCGCCGGGTGATCCCTGTCCGTAGAGCACGGAGGCCGGGCCGCGCGGGACTTCGACCCGTTCCGCGCCCCAGGGTTCCGGGTTGTAGCTGACGACGTAATCGGGGAAGGTCAGCGCCAGACCATCCTGGAAAATGCCGTTGGTCGTTGCATTCAGCCCGCGCATGCGCAGGTCGGTATAGCGCGGCTCGTTGCCATACGGTTGCGGGTCGACGCCCGGGGTATAGCGCAACACCTCGTTGATCTTGTTGACGTTGCGGGCGTCCATCTGGTCGCGGGTGATGACCGAGATCGATTGCGGGGTTTCGATCAGCGGCGTGTCGGTCTTGGACGCGGACATGCTGCGTTTCGCGACATAGCCCGCGACGGCGCCGCTGGCCTTTTCTCCCCGGCCCTCGACGGTCACGGGGTTCATGGTCATGACGTCGCCATTAGCGCCCTTGCCGGGCAACTCGACGGTGACCGATGCGGAAGACGTATAGCGCCCGATCAGGCCGGAGCCGGCAAGCAGTTGGGTCAAGGCATCGCGCGCGGTGAAGTCGCCGACCAGCGCCGGGGCGGTCCGCTCGAACACGGCGGGCTCCGTATAGAGAACCTGAAGGCCGGTGACGGCCGAGAATTCGGCGATGGCCTGGGGCAGGGGTTTCGAGGAAATCTTGAAGGTGAAGAGATCGTCGGCCTGGGCCTTTTCGATGGTCTTTTCCGTACTGTTACTGGCCTGAAGTGACTCCGGCGCGGCGCCGGCGGGCGTGGCCAGTGCCAGGGCCAGCAGCGACGCGCCGGTCAACAGGGCGTACTGCGCCATTAATGTCGCCCCACGGTTCAATGCCCGGGTGGACTGGTGTTCGTTGTTCATCCCCGTATTCCCCCTTGAGTTCATGTTCATATATTTAATTGCGACTAAGTAGCAAAATCATATGAACATGAGACGGGGCTGAAGGTTCGTTTCCCCCAGTGCTGCCGGCATAATTTTTCATGCCCTTCGGTGGCGGGCGCGGCGCGGCTTTAATGCAGCACGACGAGATAGCCTGTGATGTGTGTTGCGCTGAGGGGCAGGGTGTCCGTGATGGCGCGAAGCGCCGCGCCGGGGTTGTCCGTGCGGAATACTCCGCTGACCTTGAGGTCGCGCAGTGCGTCCTTGGCGATCACGATGCGGCCCGGGCTGTAACGATTGATTTCGGCAACCACGCTGGACAGTGGCGTGTCATAGAACACGAACTGTCCGCGCAACCAGGCAGTCACGGCGGTCCGGTCGAAGGGCTTCGGCGGTGAGACCCCCGCCGCCGTCAACTGGGCGCTCTCCCCCGGCGCCAGGGTCAAGGCCTCACCGGGCATACTGCCGGTCAGGTTGACCCGGCCTTCGGTCAGACTGACGTCGGCCTTGCCGTCGGCGATGCGCAGGTTGAACCGCGTGCCGGTCACGCGGACGGTGCCCATGGGGGTGTCGACCGTAAACGGGCGGGCGGCATCCGGCGCGACATCGAACCAGGCCTCCCCCTTGAACAGGCGGACATGGCGGCCATCATCGGCCATGTCGACGGCGATCGCCGTGTCGGTGTTCAGGGTGATGCGGCTGCCGTCGGCAAGGTCAATGGGGGTGCGCATGCCGATTGACGTTATGTGATCGCTTTGCAGGCGGACCGCGATGTCGTCGCGCCACAACAGCCCGGCCCCCAGTAGGATCATCAGGGCCGCGGCGGCGGCAAGGCCGCGCAGGGGGCGTTGTCGCCGGGCGGTGCGGGTTCGTCCGATTTCCGTATCGGCCAGCTTGCGGGCAGGCAGTTCAAGCCGTCCCCACAGGCATTCAGCCTCGGCGAAGGCCGCTTCGTGCCGTGGATCGGCGGCAAGCCATGCCTGAAAAGCAGCCGCGTCCGCGTCCCGTTCGCGCAGGCGCGTCAGCCACGAAACGGCCTGTGCGAAAATCGCGTCGTCCGGGGACTGAGGAGTGGAATGATCCTGATCGTCGGTCATCTGAACCTGTTGCGGGGTCAACGGGGTGCCGGGTCGGTGGGGCTAGGCGGGGCTTCTTAAGGATAAGACGGTTGGCGGCCGGAAAATCCCCCATGATATCCGCGTGCCGGTTTTCGGGCCCTGCCGATCTGGGGCGTTGGGGCGGTTACACGTCGCGCCCGGCATCGCGCAGGCGCCGGCGGCAATGGACCATGGCGCGGGCGATATGTTTTTCCACGGTTTTGTCGGAAATGCCTAAGGTCTGGGCGACCTGTCGCATGGTCAGGCCGCGTCCGCGGTACAGCAGGAAGACCTCGCGGCATTTATCGGGAAGTTCCGCAACCGCTTGGGTCAGGATATGCCATTCCTGCCGCGACGAGACGACATCGTCGGGGGCGGGGCTTGGGCTTTCGAGGTGCGCCAGCATCCCGTCGTCGGCATCGCCATCGACCCAGGTTTCCCGGCGCCGATTTCGGCGCATATGGTCGATCGCCAGATTTCCCGCCATGCGATACAGATAGGCCCGGGGGTTGTCGGGCATGATGGCGCCGGATGTGGTCGCGCGAATCCAGGTTTCCTGGACCACGTCTTCGGCGATGGCGAGCGACCCCGTCCGCCGCAGGATGAATCGACGCAGTTCCTCGTAGTAGATCTCCGCAGCCTGAGCCAGGGAGTGGAGCGGGTGTCTCGTCATGTTGCCGGTCCGTGGTCGTCGATCATCTTCATGTGGCCCGTTCGTGTCGTGGCATCTGCGGGCAAGGAATAGGGCACACTTGTGGTTCCGGGGCAGATAGTCCCGGGTCATCGACAACGTACAATTGTTAAGAATGATTCTCAATAACGTTTGATCCTGTATCTAATAAGGCGGCTTTCGTCGGATTGGCATGCCGTTCGGGTGCGGTGCCGCACCGCGTCGATGGAAACTTGTATTGCGTCGCACAAAAATCCTGGACAGGGTCGCCGCGCCGGTGCTTTCGTAGGGACATGACCAGGGGGACACACGCAGGATACGGATCGGGGACGCGGCGCGCGGTCGCAACGCTTGCCCTGTTCCTGTTCGCCCTGCATGCGGTTCTTCCGGCGGGCTACATGCTCGACACGGACTCCCTGCGCGACGGCCGGTACGAGGTCGTCATCTGTACCGGGGCCGGTCTGCAGACTGTCGTTGTCGACAAGTCGGGCAATCGGGTTGCGCCGGACGGCCCGGCCACCCCCGGCGGCGAGGGGACGCTGAAATGTCCCTTTGCGACAGTCGCGGGCAAGGCCCTGGCGGTTCCTGAACAGCCGGTCCTGCTGACGATCCATGCGGCTCGCAGCGTCCCCGGCCTTCTGCCGCCTGCTCTCGGCCTGCCGGCGTCGGCGGACCGCCTGCCGCTCGGTTCCCGGGCACCTCCCATCCTCCTCGGCTGATTTCCACCCGCGTCGACGCGCCCAAGGCGTTCTTAGCTGTCTTCATGCCCTGACGGCATTCCGCGACAGCCGCATCCCTTGGTAATGCCCGCGCGGCGGATCCATTTCAATTAAACATGCAATTGACATACATGATATGTCGCCGTAATGAACATGCTTGAAAAATACATGTACAGGAGCGATTCATGCCCCGACGTTTCCCCGTGGTCGCCGGTTGCGCGATTCTCATTTCAGGTCTTATGGCTGCGCCCGCATCCGCCCATGTCGTTCTCGATACCCGCGAAGCACCCGCAGGCAGCTATTTCAAAGGCCTGTTCCGCATCGGCCACGGCTGCGGCACGTCGCCGACCGTCCGGGTCACGGTGCAAATCCCGTCCGGTATCCTCAGCGTGCGGCCCCAGCCCAAGGCAGGCTGGACCATCGACATCCACAAGAAGTCGCTGCCCGAACCCATTGCCGGTCCGCACGGCAAGACGGTTACGGAAGTCGTCTCCGAGGTCGTGTGGCACGGCGGATCCCTGCCGAACGAGCACTTCGACGAGTTCGCCTTGCAGATGAAGCTGCCGGACGCGGTCGACGGCGGGGTGCTGGTCTTCCCGGTCATCCAGGACTGCGAGCAGGGATCGCGCGCCTGGGCCGAGGTGCCGAAGCCGGGGCAATCGCGCCGGGACCTCAAATCGCCGGCCCCGACCCTGACCCTGACCGTCAACCCGCACACCCACAAACATTGAAGACCCGCACCGGGACCGATGCCGCCGCGGCGCAACGCGCGCCGCTGGCCGGCTCCCGTGCCAAGGAGAATACGACCATGAACCGATATCTGATCCACATCCCGCTCGGTGCCCTCTTCGCCACGGCCCTGACCGCGGCCGCCATGCCGGCGGCGGCGGCCGAGGGCACGGCGACGCCCGTCGAATTGAACCCGGTCACCGTCACCGGGACCGCCGCGCCGTCGCTCACCGTGCCGGGCACGGACGATGCCCGCCGCCTGATCGAACGCACGCCCGGCGGCGTCGAACTGGTGCCCGACACGGCCTGGAAGGACACCGCCTCGGGCACGCTCAAGGACATTTTGGATTTTACCCCGGGCGTGTTCGTGCAGCCGAAATGGGGCGAGGATTCCCGCCTGTCCATCCGCGGCTCTGGCCTGTCGCGGAACTTCCACATGCGCGGCATTCAGCTGTATCAGGATGGCGTGCCGGTCAATTCCGCCGACGGCAGCACGGATTTTCAGGAGCTGGACCCGACGGCGTTTCGTTATACCGAGGTCTACAAGGGCGCCAACGCCCTGCGCTACGGCGCCAATTCCCTGGGCGGGGCGATCAACTTCGTGACGCCCACGGGATATGACGCCGACTTGGCGCAGGGGCGTCTCGACCTGGGCAGTTTCGGGTTCCGCCGGGGACAGGTCTCAAGCGGCGGCAACAACGGCGTCGTCGATGCCTTCGCCACGGCGTCCTGGCTGCGTCAGGATGGCTACCGCGATCACAGCGGCGGTCACTCCATCCGTACCTCGGGCAATGTTGGCTGGCGCATCAATCCCAGCCTGGAAACCCGGTTCTATATGGGTTACGCCGACATTCAGCAGGACATCCCCGGCTCGGTGACCAAGACCGCCGCCTTGACCGATCCCAAGACGGCGGCGTCGGCCAATCTGACCCGCGATTACCAGCGCAACATCGAATCCTGGCGCGTCGCCAACAAGACGACCTTGCAGTTGGATACGGCGACGCTGGAACTGGGCGGCTATGCCGTGAACAAGCACCTGATCCACCCGATTTTCCAGTATCTGGATTACACCTATCACGACTTCGGCGCCTATGGCCGGATCGTCGATGAACGGGAAATCGCCGGCCATGGCAACCGCCTGACGGCGGGGCTGACGATCTCCGGCGGCTGGGTCGACAATACGCAATCGACCAACAACGCGGGGAACAAGGGCGGGCTTCTGTCCGCCTCATCGGACCGCTCGGTCAATTATGCAGCCTATGTGGAAAACGCCTACGACCTGCGGCCGGGGTTGGCGCTGATCGGCGGGCTGCAGTTCCTTCATGCGACGCGCAAACGCAACGACCGCTTCGACAACGCAACCGACACCTCGGGCGAAAACGATTACACCTTCGTCAACCCCAAGGTCGGATTGCTGTGGCAGGCGGCGCCCGACTGGCAGGTGTTCGGCAACCTGTCGCAGAGCGGCGAGGCGCCGACCTTCGGTGAACTGAACTTCACCAACGCCGCCCTGTCCGATACCGAGGCCCAGACCGCGACGACCTTGGAAATCGGCACCCGCGGCAAAGTCCGGGATATGAGCTGGGAGCTGGCCGTCTACCGCGCCCATCTGAGGAAGGAATTCCAGTACTTCGACCTGGGCGGCGGCAACTATTCCGTGACCAACGCCGACAAGACCATCCACCAGGGCATTGAGGCCGGGATCGGCTGGGCCTTCGCCAGGAACCTGCTGGAAAGTGGCGATAAGGGGGACAGCCTGTCGCTCGACGCGGCCTATACCTACAGCGACTTCAAGTTCGATGACGACGCGAGCTGGGGCGACAACGACCTGCCCGGGGCGCCTAAGCATTTCATCCGGGCGGCGCTGACCTACCACCACCCCTTGGGCTTCCATGCCGGGCCCAACATCGAATGGGTGCCGCAGGCTTATTTCGTCGACAACGCCAATTCCGTCGCGACCAAGTCCTATGTCCTGTTCGGATTCCGGGCGGGATACGAGGTGTCGAAGGACGTGTCTATGTTCGTCGACCTGCGCAACCTGGCGAACACGAAGTATATCGCCAGTTCCAGCGTCGCCGCGACCGCGACCGACAGTTCCGCCCTGTTCGAACCGGGAACCGGGCGGTCCGTCTTCGTCGGCCTGCGCGCCGCCTGGTAGGCGGCAGATCAAGAAGGAGGTGCATTGGAGGTATTGACTTGATATTAATAGTCAATCGCATTATGGAGCAGCCAATCACCTGTGTTGCCGCCGGGGATCGGCCCCGGCGGCACCCCATCGAAGCCAGCATACGAGGCCTAAAATGAACAACCGCACCCCATTCGCCCTTGCCGCCGCCTTGCTTGTCGCCGGCCTTTGCCTTTCCGCCGGTGCCGCACCGGCTGCGGAAAAAGGCCGCATCGGGGTCGAGTTGAACAAGCTGGAGCCGGCCGGCGATGCCTGCCGGGCCTATTTGTTGTTATCCAACGGCACGGCGGCGGCGTTCACGTCGTTGAAGCTGGATCTTGTCACCTTCGATGGGGACGGGATCGTGCAGCGCCGGGTCGCCGTTGAGGCGGCCCCCATCGGCGCCGGCAAAACCAGCCTGAAGGTATTCGATATCAGCGGCATCCAATGCCCGGCGATCGGGCGCATGCTGTTGAACGGCGTGATGTCCTGCAAGGCGGCCAAGGCTGAACCTGCGGACTGTCTTTCGCTTGTTTCCGTGTCGTCCCGCGCGGCCCAGCCGTTCATCAAATGATTTTTTGGAGAATGGCGTGAAGGAATCCGATTTTTCGTTCGTCTTATTAGATAGGCGGCCCGCGTCAAAGCGGATGCGGGGCAGTCTTTGTCGTGCCCGCAAGGGGCGCAACACCCGGGGTTTAGAGGAGTAATCGAATGGAGAACCAACAGGTGGGGGACCCGCTGACAGCCGTCGCGGAAGAACCCGGAATGTTGGCGCAGGGCCTGGACTGGTTGATTGCCGGCGGGCCGGTCGTCGCCATCCTGATCGCCATGTCCGTCGTCGCCGTGGCGATTTTGGGTCTTAAGCTGTGGCAGTTCCGCGGCGTCCGCCTGTGGGATCGCGACACCGCGCGCCGGGGTTTGGCCCTGTATCGCACGGGCAAGGCATCGCGCGCGGCGGAGCTTCTGCGCGCTTCGCCAAATCCGGCGGCACGGGTCGTGCTGCTGGCCATGCGCGGCAAGGCGCGCCGTGACCTGGACGAAGGCAAGGTCCGTGAAGAGGTCGTGCGGTGCGGCTTGGACATGCTGGAAATGTTGCGTGCCTACATGCGCCCGCTCGAGGTCATCGCCACCCTGGCGCCGCTGCTGGGCCTGTTCGGCACGGTGCTTGGTATGATCGAGGCCTTCCAGCAGTTGGAACAGGCGGGCAACCGGATCAATCCGGCGATCCTGTCCGGCGGCATCTGGGAAGCCCTGCTGACCACGGCCGTCGGCCTGGCGGTCGCGATCCCGACGGTCGCGGTGGTTAACTGGCTGGAGCGGATGATCGACCGCACCGCCCATGAAATGGACAACCTGGTGACCCAGGTCTTCACGGCGGACCTGACGGCCGCCCCTCAGACGGAAGAAAGCCATGCCGGCTCTGCCTACCGCACGCCTGTCGCTGGCGCCGCCGAATAACGGGCGCCGCCGCAATCTGATCTCGCTGACGCCGCTGATCGATGTGGTGTTCATCCTGCTGGTGTTCTTCATGCTGGCGTCGTCGTTCCTCAATTGGCGGTCCATTACCCTGGACTCGCCGAAACAGACGGGAAGGTCGGCGTCGCTGGAGCAGGCCTTGTTGATCGAGGTGCGCGCGGACGGCCTGCGCCTTGCCGGTGAGACCATGTCGCTCGAACGCATTACGAGCCGTGCCGTGGCGGCGCTTGCCAAGAAGCCCGACCGCCCCGTGCTGGTCCGCCCCGACGACGGCATCGCCGTGCAGGAGGTGGTCCAGGTGGTCGACGCGCTGGCCGCCGCCGGGGTCGCCAACCTGTCGCTGATCCGGAGGAACAAGTGATGCGCTCTCTTCGGCCCGGCCCCGGGCGTGGCACCAACGACGACGACCGCATTCTGCCGCTCATCAACGTGGTGTTTCTGCTGCTGATCTTCTTCATGCTGGCGGGGCATCTGGCGGCGACTGATCCGTTCCATATCGAGCCGCCGGTTTCAGCCAGCGAGACGGAGCCGGACGGGGTCAGCCCCGTCATTCTGGTCGGTACCGACGGGCGCCTCGCCTTCGACGGCAAGACCGTCGACGACGCCGGGCTGAAGGCTGCGTTGGTCGCGCCGGTCGAAGCCGGGGTGACACATTTCCGGCTCAAGGCCGATGGCGGTGCGCCGGCGGTGCGTTTGGTCGAGATCATGGAACTGCTGCGCGCTGCCGGTGTGCGGAAGGTCAACGTGCTGACCGTGCCGAAGGCCCTGTGATGGAAATTCGCGTTCGTCATTGGAATATGGCTATCGCCGGGGCGGTGTTTCTGCACGCAGCCGCGGCCGCCGTCGTGCTGTGGACCCCGGCGCCGTCTGGGGCGCAGCTTCCGGGTGTCGGCGGGATCGAGATTTCATTGGGTCCGGCGGGCGGTGCGCCCGGTTCCGAAGCCCAGGATTCCCCGGAACCGCAGGAAGCGAAACCGGTCGAGCCCATCGAGACCGTCGAGGAGGTGACGCCCGAGGTCCCGGCGGAAGTGGTGCCCGTGGAGCCGGTGGTTCCCGACGCGGTCGCCATCGAGCCGGTCAAGGCCGTCGAGGAACGCCCGCGCGATCCCTTGCCCGTGCCGCCCAAGGTGGTGCGCCCCAAGGTGACGCCACCGCCCAAGCCGGTGGAGACGGCGGCGGTCGCGCCGACCCCGGTTCACACGCCGCCGCCGGCGGTCGCGGGATCCCAGGGCAAGGCCGGCACCAAGGACGCCAAGGACGTCGGCAGCGGCGACAATTCCCAGGGCGGCGGTCAGGCCGGGTCGGCGGCAGATTACATGTCCGTGCTGCAGGCCTGGCTGGAAAAGCACAAGGAATACCCGCGCTCGGCCCGCCTGCGCCGCATCGAAGGGGCGGTGCTGCTGTATTTTTCCATCGACCGGGACGGGCGCCTTTTGGCCTACCGGATCGAGCGGTCGTCGGGTCACCGCATGCTGGACACGGAAACCATCGCCATGATCAACCGCGCCCAGCCCCTGCCGCCCATTCCCGGCGACATGTCCCGCGACAAGCTGGAAGTCGTCGTGCCGGTTCAGTTTTCCTTGAGGTAACGGTCTGACCGGGGACGGTACAGTTCCCGGATTGGGTCTAATTCGGTTTGCGCAGCAACAGGCGCGCGATCCGCGCCTCGCCGCGGTGGCGCTGGCCTTCGTTGACGCGGATGCGGCCCTTCAGGGCCTCCATGATTTCAAGCTCCGGCAGGGCATCCAGCAGATCGGCCATCTCGTACAGAAGGTCCGGGTCCTCGGGACCCAGGCTGCGCCCGCCGGCACCCGCCGGGGCGAAGCCCTCGGCGACGAACCAGCCGCCGGGGGTAAGCGCCGCCGCCGCCGTCCGGGCCGCATGCAGGCGCACGGCGGCCTCGCATTGCAGATACATCAGGAACACCGCGTCCCAGCTGCGGCCCGGCGGCGGGGACCACGCGGCCAGATCGCCCACGATGCGCTCCACCGTCACGCCGCGCGCGGTGTCATGGGTCCGGGCCAGGTCCGTCGCCACGCTTGAGGCATCGACCGCCGTCACGGCCAGGCCTTGTTCGGCCAGCCAGCCGCCGTTGCGGCCGTCGCCGTCGGCCAGGCAGAGGGCCGAGCGCGGATGAACGTCGGAGCGCGCCATGACTTCGCGCAGGTATTCGCAGGGCTGATCGCCGAACAGGCGGGTGTCGGCTTCCGTCCCCGCCTTGGCGTAACGCGTGTTCCAATCCTTCACGGTCGATGGCCCTCCCTGAGATCAGGGATATTCCTACGCGCCCTGGGTCGATTTTTCCAGCCCGGCCGGCGGTTCAGCCGAGGGAGCGCCGGTCGAAGGTGATGCTTTTGATCAGGGCATGGATGGGCGCGCCGGCGGCCAGGTTCAGGTCCGCCACCGCATGGCGGGTGACGCGCGCGCGCAGGCGGCCGCCGCCGATGTCGATCAGGGTTTCGGCGAAGGCGGTGTCCGCTTCCTCCCGAACTTCCATGACCGTGCCCTTCAGGATGTTGCGGATGCTGATGCCCGTGGGCGGCTGGATCGCCAGCGAGACGTCGCGCGCCCGCACCCGAAGGCGGATGGTCTCGCCGATGGCGGCATCGACGGCGGGGATGATCAATGTCTGGCCGTGATGGTCCAGGTGGGTCAGGTTGAAGACCTCATCCCGGCCCTTGACCGTGGCGGTCAGCATGACCCCGGCCTCGAACCGCCCGGTCATGGGCTGCAGGTCCAGGCGTTCCAGTACCTCGCCGACCGAGCCCTCGGCGACCTTGCCGCCGCGCGACAGCACGACCAGCCGGTCGGCCAGGCGCGTGACCTCGGCGATGTCGTGGCTGACGTAAAGGATGGGGATGTTCAATTCCCGGTGCAGGACCTCGAAATAGGCGAGGATTTCGTCCTTGGTCGCGCGGTCGAGGGCCGACAGGGGCTCGTCCATCAGCAGCAGGCGTGGTTCCGACAACAGCGCCCGGCCGACCGCGACGCGCTGCCGCTCCCCGCCGGACAACTTGGCGGGGGCCCGGTCGAGCAAATGGGCGATGCCGAGCAGGTCAACGACCTGATCGAAATTGACGGCGGGGACAGTTCCGTTGCCGCGGGGCGCCCGCTTAGCGCCGAAGTTCAGATTGCCGCGCACGGTCAGATGGGCAAACAGCGACGGTTCCTGAAACACATAGCCGACCCGCCGTTTGTGGGGTGGGCGGAACAGGTTTGCCGCGTCGTTCTGCCACAGGCGGTCACCGAGGGCGAGCCGCCCCGGCAGATGATGCAGCCCGGCGATGCAGCGCAGGATCGTGGTCTTGCCGCAGCCCGACGCCCCGAACAAGGCCGTCACGCCGGTGAGCGGCGCCTTGAACGCGACGTCCAGGTTGAAATTTCCGACCGGCCCCTTGAAAGCGGCGTCGAGAACCGGGGTGTCCGTGGTCATCGTGCGGCGCGTCCGATGCGCTTTTCCAGCAGCATCATCGACAGGATGACGACGAAGGCGAACACCAGCAGGCCGCCGGCCAGGATATGGGCCTCGGCCCAGCGCAGGGTTTCCACATAGTCGTAGATGGCGACGGACAAAACCTTGGTCTCGCCCGGGATGTTGCCGCCGATCATCAGCACGACGCCGAATTCGCCAACCGTATGGGCGAACCCCAGGACCGCGCCGGTCAGGAAGCCCGGCCGGGCCAGCGGCACGGCGACGGACCAGAAGGCGTCCCAGGGCGAGGCATGCAGGGTCGCCGCAACCTCCAGCGGCCGGTCGCCGAAGGCTTCGAAGGCGTTGCGGATGGGCTGCACCACGAAGGGCATGGAATAGAACACGGAGCCGATGACCAAGCCCTGGAAGGTGAAGGCGAGTGAGCGTTCGCCCCACAGCCCGGCGATCCAGCCGCCGGGCCCGTCCGGCCCCATGGCGACCAGCAGGTAGAACCCCAGCACCGTCGGCGGCAGCACCAACGGCAGGGCGACCACGGCGGCGACCGCTTCCTTCCACTTGGCCTTGGACCGCGCCAGCCACCAAGCGATGGGGGTGCCGATAATCAGAAGAACCACGGTGGTCACCGTGGCCAGTTCAAGCGTCAGGCGGATCGGCGACCACAACCCGGCAAGATCAAGCCCCTGGTCAGGCATCCGGGCGGATCTTGGCCGGTTCGCCCGTGCCGTAACCGAATTTGGCTTTCACCCGGTTGGCCTCGGCCCCGCCGAGAAACAACAAGAATGCCCGGGCTGCCGGATTATCCTTGCCGGTGGTCAGCAGAACCGCGTCCTGGGCGATGGCGGGGTAAAGGTTTTCCGGCACGGGCCAGCGCGATCCCTTGTCATGCCCCGCGACCTGCGACAAGGCGATGAAGCCCAGTTCGGCATTGCCCGATTCCACGAATTGATGGGTCTGGGCGATGCTGTTGCCCTGGACGATCTTGGATTTCAGGGCTTCATAAACGCCGAGTGCCTTCAGGGCCGTCACGGCGGCGGCGCCGTAGGGCGCGGTCACGGGGTTGGCGATGGCGATCCTGGAAAAGGTTTCACGCTTCAGCGTGCTCGGCCCCTGCACCAAGGCGGCGTCGCGGCTGTAGAGCACGATCTTGCCCGTAGCGTAGGTAAAGCGGGTTTGGGCCACCGCCAAGCCATTGGTCCCGGCCATTTGGGGGCGAGTCTGGTCGGCGGCCAGGAACACCTCGAACGGCGCGCCCTTGGCGATCTGGGTATAAAGCTGTCCGGTCGACCCGAAGCTGAATACAATCTTGTGGCCGGTCTTGTTCTCGAACAGGGCGCCGATGTCCTGGGCCGCCTGGGTGAAGTTGGCGGCCGCGGCAACCTTGACCTCGCTCGCGCGGGCCGGGCCGGGCAGCATCAACGCGGCGACGGCGGCCAGCAGAAGCAGGCGGCGTTTCAGCGCGAAGGACGTGGACACGGCGATCTCCTCCGATAGGACAACTCGGACATATCGGAAAGTATCTTTTGCCGGCGGCGATGGCAAGCCTGCGATAGGGCGCTATTCGCCCCCGTTGGGCAGCAGCTTGCGCATGGCGATCAGGTCGCCGGCGATGGCCTTTTCGGTCTTGGCCTCCATCTTGCGGTACTGGTCGAGAATCTTGTGCCCCAGTTCCGTCAACTCGGCCCCGCCGCGCGTGCTGCCGCCGCGCGAGGTGGTAACCAAGGGCGTGCCGAACTGCGCGTTCAGGGCCTCGATCAGGCCCCAGGCTTTCTTGTAGCTCATGCCCAAGTCGCGCCCGGCGGCGGCGATGGAGCCGGTTTCGCCGACGCCCTGCAACAGGTCGGCCTTGCCCGGCCCGATGGCGACGTCGGGGGCGAGAACGACGCGGAGCCGCGCGCCCGTTTGCTGATTTCCTGCCTTCATGGCGGCATTCTACTCTGCTTGACGCCGCCCGGTCAGGCGAAAATGCCTGCTCATGGCTGTGCCTGCCGGATCACCTGGGCTAGGATGCGGCCCGCTGAATTCACTCATCATCCAACAATCACGGAACCAAGCCCCATGACCACTCCCGCAGACGACCAAGGTGCCGTGCGCCTGACCCGTAACGGCGCCGTCGCCCATCTGATCTTCGATCGGCCGCAGGCCCGCAATGCCATGACCTGGACCATGTACGAAGGCCTGGCCGATGCCTGCGACGAGATCATGGACGATCCCTCCGTGCGGGTCGCCGTGTTCCGGGGGGCGGGCGGCAAGGCCTTCGTCGCCGGCACGGACATTGCCCAGTTCGGGGCCTTCACCTCGGGCGACGACGGCCTGGCCTATGAGGACAAGGTCGAAACCTATATCTCCCGCGTCGAACGCCTGCCCATGCCGACCTTGTGTGTGGTCGAAGGCTGGGCCGTCGGCGGCGGCATGGCGATCGCCAATGCCTGCGATTTCCGCATCGCCACGACGGGGTCGCGGTTCGGTGTGCCCATCGCGCGCACGCTGGGCAACTGCCTGTCGGCGCAGAACCTGCGGGCCCTCACGGAAACCCTGGGCCTGCCCATGGTCAAGCGCATGCTGATGCTGGCCGAAATGCCCGAAGCGGAGGAACTTCTGGGCCATGGCTATCTGCTGGCCGTGGCGGAGGCCGACGGCATCGACGCCCTGCAGGCGGAAATCGTCGAGAAGCTGCTGGGCCACGCGCCGGTGACCATGCGCGTGACCAAGGAGGCCCTGCGCCGACTGGGCACGGACTTGACTCCCGACGACCGCGACCTGATCCATGCCGCCTACGGCAGCCGCGATTTCAAGCACGGCGTCGAAAGCTTCGTCGCCAAGCAGAAGCCGGAGTGGAAGGGCGTCTGATCGCGGCTATTCGGGCGGGGCGAAGAATTCGAACCGCAGCCCGCCCGGAATGATGCAGAGAAAATGCCGCGCCGGGGATTCCGGCCGTACCGGGCAGGGTGCGCATTCGGTCTCGACACCGGGCCAGGTGCTGACCCGTTTGTAAACGGCGTCCAGCGCCGCGAAATCCGCGACCTTCAGGGCCAGGTGATGCAGGCCGATGTTCTTCCGGCGGTCGAAGGGGGTGGCGGTTTCCGGATTTTCCGCCCGCCACAGGGTCAGCATGACCGTGCCGTCCGAAACGAACACCGCCGGATAGTCGGGAACGTCCCCCACCTGTTGAAAGCCGAGTGCTCCTTCAAAGAAAGCCTTGGTCTGGTCGAGGTCGGGAACCGTCAGACCGATGTGATGGGCGCCGAGGGTAAGCGGGGGCGTGGTCATGGGCATGCTCCAGTTGCAATAATAATAGACAGAACAGTCTATATATTTCACGGAACAACAATTGCGGCAACCGTCTTGCTGCCCGGATCATGAATTTTTGATGTCTTGGCCGAATGGGGCGGTGTCAGGACGGAAAGCGTGCCTTCAGGTCGGCGACCTGTTCCGGCGAGAGAAACGTGGTGTCGAGCCCGCGCAGCATCAGGTAAAGCCGTGCCGTTTCCTCAAGCTCTTCCGTCGCGTAGACCGCATCGGCGAGGGTCTTGCCCGCGACCACGGGGCCGTGGTTGGCAAGCAGCACCGCGTGGTGGTCCGATGCCATTTCCCTGACCGCCTTGGCCAGGTCGACGCTGCCCGGCGGAAAGAACGGGATCAGCGGCAGGGTGCCGACCTTCATCACGTAATAAGCCGTGATCGGCGGCAGCACGTTCTTCGGGTCCACTTCCTTGAGGCAACTGACGGCGACCGAATGGGTCGAATGCAGGTGCACGATGGCCTGGGCCGTGGCGCGCTGATCGTAGACGGCCATGTGCAGGAAGGTTTCGATGGTCGGCTTGTCGCCGCTGACGTGATTGCCGTCCTTGTCGAGCTTGGAAATGCGTTCCGGATCAAGCCGTCCCAGGCAGGACCCGGACGGCGTCATCAACCAGCCGCCGTCTTCCGTGCGCACGCTGATATTGCCCGACGACGCATAGGTCATGCCCCGGTCGAACAAGGATTTTCCAAGAAGGGCGATCTCGTCGCGTTGCTTGTTTTCCGGGGTCATGCGGCGGCCTTTTCGTCGAGCATGGCCAGCGCCTTTTCGAAGAAGTCCTCGGCCCCGAAGTTGCCGGACTTGAGGGTGAGCGCCAGGGCCGCCTCGCCGCCCGTTCCGAACGACAGGCTTTCCGTCCAGGGCACGCCGGGGTCGATTTCCGGGCCGATGCGCATGGCCTGCACGCCCAGGGCCTGAACCACGGCGCCCGACGTTTCACCGCCGGCGACGACGAAGCGCCGCACGCCGCCGTCGCGCAGGTTGCGCGCCAGCCGCCCGAAGAACCGTTCGACCGTATCACCCGCCTGACCGCGGCCCATTTCCGACTGCACCTTCAGCACCGTATCCGGATCGGCGGTGGAATAGATCAACTGCGGCCCACTATTGAGGCCGGCCAATATCTTGTCGGCCAGCACGCGCGCCGCCTCGACCACGTCGCCGAGGGCAAGCGGATCGACCTGATGGGTCGGCCACAGCTTTTTCGCCCGTGCGACCTGACTGCGCGTCGCCTGCGAGCAGCTGCCGGCGATGACCACGGCGGGGCCGGTGACATTCGGCAACTGCGCCTTGGCGGCGGCCCCCAGCAGGCCCTGGCGGCGATAGTTTTCCGGCAGGCCCAGCGCAATGCCCGACCCGCCGGTGATCAACGGGTGATCGGCCACGGCTTGGCCGATCACGCCCAGATCGGCGTCGTCCAGGGCATCGACGATGGCATAACGGTTGCCGTTCTTTTTCAGGGATGCGAAGGCGGCCTTTACCTCAGCCGGGCCCTTGCGCACGGTCTTGTGTTCGACCAGGCCGACCATCTCGTCCGTCTGGCGGCTGAGCACGCGCACCAGATTGGCGTCGCGCATGGGGGTCAGGGGATGATCCTTGAGGCTCGATTCCGATAACAGAACATCGTTCACGAACAGATAGCCCTTGTAGATCGTCCGCCCGGTGGTCGGAAAGGCCGGGCAGGCGATGGCGAAATCGGCGTCAAGCGCGTCCAGCAAGGCGTCGGCGACGGGGCCGATGTTGCCGATGTCCGTGGAATCGAAGGTCGAACAGTACTTGAAGAAGATCTGCCGGGTGCCCAGACCCTTGAGCCAGGCCAGGGCGGCGAGCGATTCGGTGACGGCTTCGTGTACCGGGCAGGTGCGTGATTTCAAGGCCACGACCACGGCTTCCGCGTCGCCCAGGTCCTTCAGGCTGGCGCCCGAGGGCACGCCGTTGACCTGGACCGTGCGCATGCCGTTCTTGACCAGGGTGTTGGCAAGGTCCGTGGCGCCGGTGAAATCGTCGGCAATGCATCCCAATACGATGGACATGGGGGTGGCGTCTCCTCGGTGGCGGCCGCTGCCCGGTGGGCGCGACTGTTTTTGTCTCTGAAGTTATATAACGCCTAAATTCGCGAAACGCACGTCCGCGCGCCTCAAGCGGCGGGGCCAAGCAGGGCCAGCAGCTGGCGCAGGCGAAACGGCTTCAGCAACGTGTGGTCGGCACCCAGGCGGGCCGCATCCTTGAGGTACATGGCCTTGGCTGACATGGCGATCACGGGCAGGCCGGGCCGGGCCGCCTTTGCTTTCAGGATGAACTCAATCCCTTCGCCGTCGGCCATGACGATGTCGGTGACGGCGGTATCGACGGCCTCACGCGTGACGATCTCAAGCGCCGCATGGCCGCCCGACGCGGCCAGCACCCGAAACCCGGCATCTTCCAGGGTTTCGCACAGCGTCCCGCGCAGGTCCGCGTCATCATCGACCAGCAGAATTGTCGTCATTGCGGGATTATCGTTGTTGGCCGGAGGGCCGTGAAATCACAGCCCATCACATTATGTTGTCTGTGCAGCCCGCGTCATCATTCCTGGACGTTGGCCATGGTCATGGCCAGGCCCGCGCCCAACAGCGCAAGCGCCGACAGCGTTCCGATCGCCGCCGTGATGCTGACTCCCATCAAGGCTCCCGTCAGCGCGCCGGTTCCCAGCAACAGTATGCCGATCACGGTGTTGCTGAGCGCGACGTATTCGGCCTTGCGGTCACCGCCCGCAAGATCGACGACGTGGGTTTTGCGCCCGATACGCACGCCGGCATGGGCGACGCCCAGCACGAACAGAATGGCGGCGTAAAAGATGATCGAGCCGGCAATGCCGGGCATATGCGTCAGGACCAGCAGCGCCACGGGGCCGAGCGCGCCCGCGATCGCCGCCGCCAGTGCCATTGTCGCGCGGGAGGAACGATCGGAGAGAATGCCCCAGAACGACGAACTGAGGGCGGCGGACAAGCCCGAAGCAATGATCAGCCAGCCCAGGCCGTCAAGCCCCAGGCCCGTTTGCCGCTGTGCCAGGGTCACGTAAAGCGGGCCCACCAATGCCGTCGAAATCATCAACGCCCGGGTCGCCAGAAAGCGCTGCAATTGCCGGTCCTTGGCCAGGATCGAGACCTGTTCGCGCACCAGATCGTTGATGCCGCGCCCGCCGCTGACGGCGCCGGGATATTCGACAATTCGAAGATAGACCGCCGCCGCGACGAACCAGCAGGCTCCGGCACCGGCGACAAGGGCATAGAGCAGCCAGTCGGGCCGGGTCGCGGCGGGGCTCAGCATCAGGTAGGTACCCACGGCCCCGGCCGCGAGCCCGGAAACCGTGGCGGCATGTCCGCTGACGCGCCCGCGACGGCCCTTGGACACGGTCTTGCCCAGAACATCCTTGGCGGCGATGGACGCGACGCCGCGCGCCAGGCTGAACAGCACCACCAGCGCGGTCACCGTCCATCCCGCCGCCGTGCCTTCAAGGCCCGCCACGGCCGCGCCGGCCATGGCAAGGATGCAAGCCCCCTGCGCGATCGAGGCGACGGCCCAGAACGCCTTGCGCCGGGGAAATTGCCGGATGACGCCGCCGACCAGTATTTGCGGCATCAACGCCAGCGATTCCCGGATCGGCACGAGCAGCCCCGCGAAGGCGGCGGGCGCGCCCATCGTGCCCAGTAGCCAGGGCAGGACGACCTTGGTATCGGCCAATGCGTCGCCGGTCTTGCTGAGGGCCTGGGCCGCCGTCTGGGCAAGAAAATTGACGGGCTGTTCGCGGCACTGGTCTTCCGGGATGTCGCGGCACAGGCGGGCGTCCTCGTCGCCGGTCGCAAGATCGTAGAGCTGGCCGGTCAGCCTCCCATCGTCAACGTCTGACATGATCAGCCGGTTTCTTTAAGCCGTGCCAGATAGCGGGGGTTGCTCTCACCCAATTCCGCCTGCGTGACGGCGCTCAAATGGCCATGGGTTCCTTTGGGAGCATTGCCGTCGCGGATGGCTTGGGCGAGGGCGCGGTTGAGGTCTTGAAGGCTGCCGTCCGCGCTCAGAAGTGTCTTGAGAGCCGCCGTCTCGGCCCGTTCCGGCGCATCCCCGGCGGCGGCCTGTCGTTCCGCGATGGTGCGGGCGTTGCGGATCATCGCCGCGACGTATTTGGCGTTGCCGGCTTTGGGGTCGGCGGTCGCCTCCGTGGTGTCGGCGATGTCGGTGAGGGCGGGTCCGCTCGGCTTCTTTCTCAAAGGGTTTCTCCCGTCATGGTGAGAATTTCGGCCTCCAGCTCGGGCACGACATGGGCGGTCAGCGCCAGTTCGAGGGATGGTTCCTCCCCCGATACATGCCGCCAGGCCTGCTGCAGGGCGATCACGGCCCAGCGCACATGGGCCATGATCTCCCAATAGGTGACGGCGGTGGGCTCGACCCTGCGGCCCGAGGCATCTTCATAACCCGCGAGGAAGGCCTCCCGCGGGCCCAGACCGCCGGCTTCCTGCTCCCAGCGCCCGAAGCGCCAGCATTTGGCGAGGAACCAGCCGATATCCTCCAGCGGGTCGGACCAGCCGGCGAATTCCCAATCCAGGGTTGCGGACAATTTGCCGTTCTCGATCATCAGATTGCCGACACGGTAGTCGCGGTGACACAGCACGATGCCGCCGGGTGCCGGGGCATGATCGGCCAGCCAGGCCAGCCCCCATTCCACGGCGGGGTGCGGGTCGGGCAGGGCGTCGAGAAAGGCGCGGTATTCGGCCACGGCGGCGCGGGCCGGGTCCGTCGGCGGGGTGCCCAGAAAACCTAATCCATCGCAGGGCGGCGTGATGCTGTGGATATGCGCCAGATTGGCCCCCAGGTCACGGACCAGGGCCGCATCGGGGGCGTTCTTGACCAGCCGCCCGCCGCGCGCCTCGCCGGCAACGCAATGCATCAGGAAGAACGGCCCGCCGAGCAGGCTTTCGTCTTCGCACAGCACGCAGGGGGCCGGGACGGTGACTCCGGCGGTGTGCGCCGCCTTCAGCAGGGCGAATTCCTCGGCCCGGGAATGGCTGGTGGCGACGGCCGAGGCCGCGTCCCGGCGCAGGACAAGGGCGTGGCGGCCGGGCCAGGTGCCGCCGCCGACGTCGATTTCCAGCCGGTGGTTTTCCTGAATCGCCCCGCCGGATAAACGTTCCGTCGCCAGGATGCGGACTGGTGCCCTGGCCTGCTCCGCGAGCCAGTCTGTCAGGCGGATGCGGTCATCGGATGTCAGGTTTCCGGCCACGGGCAACCTCAGCCCCAATGCCAGTAATCAAGGCCCTGTTCGCGGAACTGGCCGGCCAGGACCATCTTGTGAACCTCGGAGGCGCCATCCACCAGGCGCGCCTGGCGGGCGTAACGGTAGATCCATTCCAGGACCGTGTCCTTGGAATAGCCCTTAGCGCCGCACAACTGCACCGCCGTATCGACGCATTTGTGCAGGGTGTCGGCGACCTGGACCTTGGCGGTCGAAACCTCGGCCCGGGCACGGCTGCCCTGGTCCAGGGTCCAGGCGGCGTGCATGGTCAGCAGGCGGCCGATCTGGATTTCCTTGGCCGCTTCGCCCAAAAGAAGCTGCACGCTTTCCCGGTCGGCCAGGCGGGTGCCGAAGGCCTCGCGCTCGGAGATGTATTCATCGGCGATCTCCAACGACCGCTTGGCCAGGCCCAGCCAGCGCATGCAATGGGTCAGGCGCGCGGTGCCAAGCCGGATCTGCACGCATTTCATGCCTTCGCCGACGCCCATCAGGCGGTTTTCATCGGGAATTTCCAGGCCGTCGAAGTTGAGTTCGCAATGGCCGCCATGTTCTTCCGGTCCCATGATCGGAATCCGGCGCACGATTTCCCAGCCCGGTTGGTCCTTGTGGAACAGGAAGGCGGTCAGGTTGCGCCGCGCGTCGTCCGACGTGCGCGCCAGCAGGATGAAATGATCGGCCACACCGGCCCCGGTGATGAACCATTTGCGGCCGTGGACGACCCATGTGTCGCCCTTCTTTTCCGCCCGCGTGCGCATCATGCCGGACGGGTCGGAGCCCGCCCCCGGCGCCGGTTCGGTCATGATGATAGAGGACCGGACCGTGCCGTCGATGATCGGCTGCAGCCATTTTTCCTTCTGCGCGTCCGTTGCGACCTTGTTGAGAACGAACATGTTGCCGTCATCCGGCGCGGCGGCGTTGAACACCACGGGGCCGAAGATGGAACGGTTCATTTCCTCGTAGCAGGCGGCCATGCCGACCGTGTCGAACCCGCGCCCGCCGCGCGCCGTCGGCATGGACAGGGCCCAAAGCCCTTCGCTTTTCGCCTTGGCGCGCAGTTCGTCCAGCAGATCCAGGCGAATGTTCTCGTGGTCGTCGTAACTGGACGGGTCGGCTTCCAGCGGCAGGATGTGGTCGGCGACGAATCGGCGGATCGCCTGCCGGGTTTCGTCCACTTCCGGGGTCAAATTGAAATCCATGAAGGCGGGTTCCTGTCTTTACTGCGTCGTAGGTCGGGTCATGTTCACCAGACGGCGGGCGGCGAGACTATCAGATTTGCCGGAAAAATCGGAAATGGGGCGCAAATTCTTGTCTGATTTTTAATCTTGTCAGGGATAGATCAGGGTTATGGCCTAAGTTTCCCCCCGTCGTAAAAAGAATAGCTTTTGAGGGCGGGGTCTTTGTTGCCAAGGATGACCGCCATGGACTTGAACGAACAACAAGACGCACGCAGAAGCCCTCGATCCGTCGTGTACGGGGACGTGGAAGTCAACGGTGGCAGCCCTTACCGGGGCGGAAAGCTGCATGATATGTCCGTCGGTGGGGCGGCGATCCTCTATCCCGAAGGCAGCGAACCTCAGGACGGCCCGGTTCAGGTCGATGACGAGATTCTTCTGGTCATTCGCGGCAGTGCCCATGTGCCGGGCCGTGTCGCCCGCGTATTCGACGGGGGATTCGCCGTGCAATTCGACTGGTCCCTGGACATTGCCCGCGATCGCTTCCCGAATTCCCGAGGCAGCTGAGCCCTTCATCAAGGGCCAAAAAACCTTAAAGCGTATTGATCAAATGACCGCCGTCGACGGCGACGACTTCGCCGGTCATGAAGTCCGACGCGTCGGACGCCAGCAGCAGCAGGGTGCCATCGAGGTCTTCCGGCTTGCCGAAGCGGCGCTGGGGAATGCGTTTCATGAGGGTCTGGCCCCCCTCGCTTTCCAGGAAATCCCGGTTCAGGTCCGTCTCGATATAGCCGGGGGCGATGGCGTTGACCCGGATATTATGCCGCGCCCATTCCAGGGCCAGTGACTTGGTCATCTGCACAATTCCCGCCTTCGACACGGCATAAGGCATCACGCCGCCCGACTGTCGCAGGCCCAGGACCGAGGCGACGTTGACGATGGTGCCGGGCCTGCCGGCGGCGATCATGTCCTTGGCGGCGCGCTGGGCCACGGTCCAGGCGCCGGTCAGATTGGTCGCCATGATTTGATTCCAAGTCGCGGGATCCAGGTCGATGGCGCGGTCCGTCGACGCCAGCCCCGCGTTGTTGATCAGGATCGTGACCTGGCCCAGGGCCCGGTCGGCGGTTTCGAAGGCGTCGGCGACGGATTCCCGGTCCGTCACGTCCATTTCCACGGCGAGGGCCTGTCCGCCGGCGGCGGTGATCGTATCGACCGTCTCGGCAAGTTTCTCCGGCCGGCGGGCGCAACAGGCGACGGCGGCGCCGTGGGCGGCCAGGACTTCGGCGAAACGGCGGCCCAGGCCGGAGGACGCCCCGGTGACCAGCGCCACCCGGTCAGCCAAAAGGTCATCGCGGAAGAAACGGCTCATGATTTGGTCTCCTGGTCGGTGTCGTTGGCGCGGTCACGCAGTACGAATTTTTGGATTTTACCCGTGGACGTCTTGGGCAGTGGGCCGAACACGACATGGCGCGGCGCCTTGTAGTGGGCCATGTTGGTTCGGCACCAGTCGATGATGGCCGCGGCATCGGTGCGGTCCTCGGTCCCCGGTTTCAGGGTTACGAAGGCGCAAGGCGTTTCACCCCATTTGGCGTCGGCCCTGGCGACCACGGCGGCCTCCATCACATCCGCATGGCGGTAAAGGCATTCCTCGACCTCCAGCGACGAAATATTCTCGCCACCGGAAATGATGACGTCTTTCGACCGGTCCTTGATTTCCACATAGCCGTCCGCATGCAGCACGGCGAGGTCGCCCGTGTGGAACCAGCCGCCCCGAAACGCGGCCTCCGTCGCCGCTGGGTTCTTCAGGTAACCCTTCATGATGGTGTTCCCGCGCAGCATGATCTCGCCCATGGTTTGCCCGTCGGCGGGCACGGGTTCCATGGTCTCCGGGTTCATCACGGTCTGGTCGAACACGGTCGGATAACGTACGCCGGCGCGGCTGATCTTCTGGGCCTGGGCATCGGGGCCAAGGTCGTTCCAGGGGTCCTGCCAGGCACAATAGGTCGACGGGCCGTAGGATTCCGTGAGCCCGTAAAGATGGGTCACGCGGAAGCCCATTTTCTCCATGCCTGAAATCACCGCCGAGGGCGGGGCGGCGCCGCCGGTGAATACCTCGACCTTCTGATCAAAGGCGGTCTTCACCGTGTCCGGCGCGTGGATCAGCATGTTGAGCACGATCGGCGCACCGCACATATGGGTGACGCGATGTTCGGTGATCATGGGAAAGATCAGGGCCGGATCGACCCGGCGCAGGCAGATATGGGTGCCCGCCGCGGCGGTGATGGACCAGGGATAACTCCAGCCGTTGCAATGAAACATGGGCAGGGTCCACAGGTAGCGCGACCGGCGGTCGAGGCGCGAAACCAGGGCGCCGCCCATTGCGGTCACGAAGGCGCCGCGATGGTGATAAACGACGCCTTTCGGGTTGCCCGTGGTACCTGATGTATAGTTGAGTGAGATCGCCTGCCATTCGTCTTCCGGCGGCCGGACCGGGAATTCTGGGTCGCCCGTCAACAGAAAGGCTTCGTAGTCCATTTCACCCAGGTGCTCGCCCCGGGTGCCGCCCTGGGCCTCGGTTTCCGCATCGTCGATGTCGATGACGGGAATTTTCCGGCCGAGTTTGGCCAGTGCGTCCTTGATGACCGGCGCATGTTCCCGGTCGGTGATCAGCAGCCTGCTTTCCGCATGATCGAGAATAAAGGCGATGGTCTGGGCGTCGAGCCGCGTGTTCAGCGCGTTCAGCACGGCCCCCGCCATGGGAATGCCGAAATGCGCTTCGAGCAGTTCCGGCGTGTTGGCGCCCATGACCGACACCGCGTCGCCTTGGCCGATGCCGCGCGCCGCGAGCGCCCCCGCCAGCCGGCGGCAGCGGATCAGCATCTCGCCGTAGGTGATGCGCCGGGCGCCGTGGATGGCGGCGACCTGATCGGGATAGACCGCCGCTGCCCAGGCAAGGAAGCTCAGCGGCGTCTGCGGCTGATGGTTGGCCGGGGTGCGTTCCAGGCCTTGTTCGAAGATGTTGTCCGCCCTGCTCACGGGTGGGTACTCCCCCGTTTGTTTCCTGTTGTTGGCTCAACAGATACCACCGGGCCGCCGTCCCGCAAAGAGGGTGGGGTGCCGCGCAGCCTTTCAGGGGGCGTCGGTGCAGGTCGATTGCGGCGGAAGTTTCCCCGCTTCGACCTTGTCCACGGTCACGCTCTGGATCAGGTTCCCGTTCAGGGCAAGGTTGAATCGCCGGCGCAGATGTTCGGGCAGAGTCTTGGTCAGGTCCGTCCGCAGCGCATCGACGTCGGAATAGCGAATGGTGACGTCGTTGGTGACGGTCGATACCAGGCGCGGGGCCAGACGGCAGACCACATCCCTTTCTGCGTGGCCGGGAACCGTGACCGATACGGACAGCATGACGATATCGCCGGTCCCCCGCTTGTATCTCAGGCTATAGCCGCCCAGGCGTACGGGGATCGCCTGAATGCGCAAGGTCTGCGGACGGTTGAGTTCTTCGCTATCCAGCGCCATCTTCTGGTCGGTCATCAATCCAGTCAGCAAGACGGCGCCCAGGATTGTTCCGGTAACGCCGCCGGCGACGGCGAGGCTTTTGTAGAAATTCACGTGCTGGACATCCTCGATCTTACCCTCCCTTCCCTCAAAGGTGTCTGGCTGGATCGGCGATGAAATGGGGGTGAGATGGGCGTTAATTGGTCTGGTAGCGGTAGAGCCCCTTGGTGTTGATGGCATCCACGGCGTAGGCCAAATCGGCCATCCCGCGCAGCAGGGCCTGGGCCCGGTCGGGCGGCACGTGGATCAGGCTGTCGTTCGGATCGCTGGCATGGAAGGCGTCCATGGCCACGCGATAACGGCTGCGCTGGGTGATGATGAAACGGTATGGGTCCGTCTTTGACCGCAAGACAATCAAATCAGAGTCGGCCACGGCACGTCCCTTTTTTTCAAGGCGTTGCCGCGCTGGTCAGCGGGCGGTGCCGAGGATGGTGTTATGGGCAAGGGCGAATGCAGCGTCGATTGCCTGCCGGTTTGGTCTGCGCGAATACGACGTTACGTATTCAGACGCACTGACGCTAATTAATCGCAATATGCGGGTGCCTTATCAACATTTTTATATGCAAAAAAATATAAAATAATTATGGCGTTGTCGCGGCGCCCATATCAATGGCCGGCCCTGGGTGGGAAAATTGCATTTCCTGGTGGAGACGAACGGGGTATGGATGACACCCCACCCCCGCGAAGGCCCCCCAACACATGGAACTCTGGATACCGATCACCGTTCTGGCGGCATTTCTTCAGAATGCGCGTTCGGCGCTGCAGAAGCATTTGAAGGGGCGTCTTTCGACCCTGGGTGCGGCCTATGTCCGCTTCCTTTACGCCATGCCTTTTTCGCTGGTCTACCTGTGGGGGCTGCATGAAATCGTGGGCAAGGATCTGCCCGTGTTCAATACCACCTTCCTGATGTACTGCGTGCTGGGCGGCGCCAGCCAGATCGCCTTCACCGTGCTGTTGCTGTACCTGTTTCAGTTCCGCAACTTCGCCGTGGGGACGACCTTTTCCAAGACCGAGGTGTTCCAGGTCGCCGTTTTGGGGTTTCTCATTCTTGGCGACACGGTGACCACCGCCGCCGCCGCCGCCATTGCGTTGGCGGGTGTCGGCGTCGTCGTGCTGTCGGCGGGTCAGTCGAAGGTGTCGCTGAAGGCGCTGATATCCGGGGTGACGGAAAAGGCGACGGTGATCGGACTTGTCTGCGGCGCCTTCTTGGGCGCGTCGGTGGTGTTCTTTCGGGGGGCGGCGCTGTCGTTGAAATGGGACGACCTTGCGATGACGGTCGCCTATACCCTTGCGGTGTCGCTGGTCATCCAGACAATCGCCATGGGCGCCTATTTGGCGTGGAAAGAGGCGCCGACCTTGAAGGCCGTGTTCGTCCATTGGAAATGGTCGGCTGCGGTGGGGGCGGTGGGCATGGCGGGATCGGTTGCCTGGTTCCTCGCCTTCACCATGCAGAACGCGGCCTATGTTCGCGCCTTGGGACAGATCGAACTGGTCTTCACCTTCGCGGCGTCGATTTTCTTTTTCAAGGAGAAGGTAACCCGCCTTGAAGTGATCGGCATCGCCTTGATCATTCTGGCGATCCTGCTGCTGATTCTCAGTCGGGGGTAGGCGTGCCGCCGTCGGCGGCTAGTGGAATTCTTCGACCTTCATCTTGATCAGAAGCTTGCCCTTCTCGTCGATGCTTTCCATCAAGCGCGCGGTGAAGGATACCTTGGCGCCGGTCTTGGCGGTCTCCAGATTGTCGACCCCGATGTTGACGAATAACTCCGGTCCCGGCGCGCCGTCCATGTCGACCAGCATGCCGGCGGCGGGGGCGTAATCGTCTTCGTGCCACCTGCGGGTTTCCGTGACCGTGCCTGTCCATTTTACCAGCTTGTTATCGAGGCCCTTCACATAGGCTTTGAAGTTGTCGGCACCCTTCGCCAATTCCTGCGCGGCTTGATCGAAGGTCAGCTTGCTGGGCTCTTTCTTGCCGCATGCGGCAAGCCCGAAAGCAGTGGCCGTTGCGAGGGCAATAACGAGTGACTTATGCATGAATGCTGTTCCTCATTGTCCAGTTTCGGCGTGTCGATTCGCGCGGAAGTCGCGCCGCTTGATAAGCGAGTTAGAACGCAAAATCTAGCATTTTGGCTGCCTGAATAAATGGTACATGGATCGTAAAGGATAAAAATGTCATATTTACTGGTGGCGCGGCCCGCGAATACTCGGGCCGCATTTGTTCAACGATTAAGGGGGGCATGCAATGGCCGGACCTCAGAAAACAGTTTCGAAAAAGCCTGCGGCGAAGAAGCCGGCGGCCAAGCCCGCGACGGCCAAAAAGCCCGCTGCGAAAAAGGTTGCTAAAAAGCCGGCAGTGAAGAAAACCGCCGCCAAGAAACCTGCGGTGAAGAAGGCGGCTGCCAAGAAGCCCGCGGCGAAGAAAACTGCTGCCAAGAAGCCTGCGGTGAAGAAGGCTGCTGCCAAGAAGCCTGCGGTGAAGAAGGCTGCTGCCAAGAAGCCCGCGGCGAAGAAGGCTGCTGCCAAGAAGCCCGCCGTGAAGAAAGCGGCTGCCAAGAAGCCTGCGGCGAAGAAGGCGGCTGCCAAGAAGCCTGCGGCGAAGAAGGCTGCTGCCAAGAAGCCTGCGGTGAAGAAGGCGGCTGCCAAGAAGCCCGCGGCGAAGAAAGCTGCTGCCAAGAAAAAGAAATAGGTGTGCTTGGCACGTCCGGCCCTTTTTTAAGGGTCGGATGATGCCGCCGCCTGTACTGTTTCTGGGTCCGCGAATACGCGGCCCTTTTCCTTTGCGTCAGATTGCGTCGGGCAATCGCATGCCCGCCTTGACGTTCCAGAACAGGACGCGGGTTTCGCCGTCCGAAACGTTGAGCAATGATGCGGCACCCGTCGCCATCTTGGCCTTGCCTGCCGCCTGATGGCCGGCGAGGCCGCCCGGGGTGAACTCCAGGAAATAACGCAGGATACCGTTGGACGAACAGACCAGCGCTGTTTCGTCCGTGTCCAGGCGCGCCGCCAATTCTGCCGTCAGATTGCGGAGGTTGTGCATCACGGTTTCGGCGCCGGGCATCCATTGGGTGCTTTCCGTCGGCCAGCGGCTTTCCTTCTCCCATGCGTCGAGTTCGCGCGCCGCCGCCGGGCCGAAGCGGGCGACGATGTCGCCGTCGCTCATCCCGCCCCAGGCGCCGTAATCGATTTCCGTCAACCGCGGGTCGATCTCGGCTGCACCCGGCGCAGCAAGATCCGCCATAACAATCTCCGTATGCCTGCAGGTGCGTTTGAGCGGTCCACAGACGAACAGATCGGGGCGGATGGCGGAAGCCTTCAATTGGGCAGCCAGCGCATGGGCCTGATCCTCGCCGGCAGCGGTCAGGGGCAGGTCCTCGTTGGCGCCGACACGGACCGGCGTCTCACCCGTTTCGAAAGTATTGCCGTGGCGGACCAGCAGAAGCTTCATGAACAGACGGTACCCGTGCCGTCATAGGCGGTCAGCAGTTCGCCCTCGCGGGCGATCAGGTCTTCGGCGGCAGCCAGGTCGGCGGGGCTGTCGATTGACCAATGTGTGCGCCCGGCGTAATCCACGGGCACGACGCGGATGGGGATTCCGTTTTCAAGGGCGCGCAGTTGTTCCAGGCCCTCGGTTTTTTCCAATGTACTTTCCGGCAGGTCGACGAGCCCGGACAACGTCTCGCGGCGATAGCCATAGATGCCGACATGACGGTAAACCGGGGTGGCTGCGGCGCGGCGGAAGGGGATGATCGCCTTGGAAAAATAGAGCGCGTTCGAGCGGTTATCCAAGACAACGGTCGTGCCGCTGGCCGGACTGTCCTTCTTGTGGGCTTCGAGGGCGGCCAACTGCGTATCGTTGAGCGCCACGGCGGGGGTGGCGATGCGGACCTCCGGGTCGGCAAAAGCACCTGCAACGGCGGCGATCACCCAGGGTGGGGTCAGCACCGCGTCGCCTTGCAGATTGATGATCACGTCCGGCGGCGCATCCATGGCCTGAGCCGCCGCATGGGCGCGCTCCGTGCCGTTGCGGCAGCCTTCCGGCGTCATCACCGCTTCGGCACCGAACGCGGCGGCGGCCTCGGCAATGCGGGCGTCGTCGGTGGCGATGCAGACGCTATCCACATCCTTGGCCGCGCGGGCAAGCGCCCAGACCCGCTGTACCATAGAAACCCCGGCCACGGAGGCCAGTGGTTTGCCGGGAAATCGGGTCGAGCCCCAACGGGCGGGAATGACGACGACGGTCCTGAGACCCTGAGACATGGGGTTTCTCCTCGGCCTCTTTTCTAAGTCAGGGCATCGCCGCAAACAACAGCGGACAACGCCCTGCCGTGCCCGGCGCCTTGAAAGATAAAATTTGAAGAATATTTTATTAAAATAATTATTAAATATAATTCAAAATTATAAACAAATAATACAATTGATAGATATATAGACGAAAGTAATAATAATAGAAATATTGCGCGGTCGCGCAGTCGGGGTGAAGCATGCGAATTCTAAAAAATCTTGTCGCCGACGCGATTGAAGAAATCCGCGATGCCCTGTTTCGAGACCGGGATATACCGCCGGCGCCCGCAGCCCGCGCGGCCGCAATTGACGGCCATCGAACTTTCGCACCCGTCATCGCCGATGGCGCCGATCCCGGCGCCCGCACTGACGCGGCAGGCGATGCGACGCTCGCTCTTCGCTCATCCAACGAAGAGCCCCGGCCTGGGGACTGCAGTCTGCTCCCCGGCACTGCCCTCCCCGGGCCGGGAACCTATCCTGCGCGATCGGCCCCGGTTCTGGAAGCCGACGTGTTCATCGAGACGGACGCGGTCCAAGGCATTCTGGGCGATGTCGATTGGGACGTACTGGCGGGCGGCGACGCCGCCGTGCGCATCCTGGGCGACGACGGGCAGTTGATCGAGCGCAGGCGCGGCTGACCCGACGCATCGGGCGCGTCTTCGGGACGGCCGCTATTTTGGATCCCATCCACCCACCAATATTTCCGATAACGATGGCCGCAGGCATGTGCGATCGGCGCCACGCGGGCTGGACGCTGCCCAGGACGAGGGGTAAAGGTTGAGGGCAACCGGATGGGAGGACGGCAGAGATGACGGATGGAAAGCGGGCCCTGATCGTCGGCGCCGGGGCGGGGCTTAGCGCCGCCGTGGCGCGGCAACTGGCGGCGGACGGCTGGCAGGTTGCCTTGAGCGCGCGGAACACGGACAAGCTGGAAGGCCTCTGCGCCGAAATCGGGGCGACGGCCCATGCCTGCGACGCCACCGATCCGGACCAGGTCGCGGCCCTGTTCGCGGCTCTCGATCAATCCGGCGGCGCCCCCAGCTTCGTGCTGTACAACGCGTCGCGCCGGGCCCCCGGCGCACTCATCGATCTGGCCCCGGCCGAGGTCAAAACGGCCATCGAGATTTCCGCCTTCGGCGGCTTCCTGGTCGCCCAGCAGGCGGCCAAGCACATGCTGCCGGTGGGGGGCGGCGCGATCTTTTTCACCGGGGCCTCGGCCAGCGTAAAGGGCTATCCCCGGTCGTCCAGTTTCGCCATGGGCAAGTTCGCCCTGCGCGGCCTGGCGCAAAGCCTGGCCCGCGAGCTGCATCCCCAGGGCATCCATATCGCGCATTTCGTGATCGACGGCGGCATCGCCGCCGACCATCGCGAGGGGCGACAGAACACGGCCGACCAGCCGGACAAATGGCTGGAACCCGACGCCATCGCCGAAACCTACATGGCGATCCTGAAACAGCCCCGTTCGGCCTGGACCTGGGAAGTCGAAATCCGACCCTGGGTCGAGACCTTCTAGGACGGCCGGATGGCCGACGCCGCCTCCCTGTTCAAGCAGGCCGAATCCGCCTGGCGCGCGGGTAACGGCGCCGAGGCAAAGGCGGCGGCCGAACAAGTCTTGGCCGACGACCCGGTCCATGTCGGCGCCCTGATGATCCTGGCCAACCTGTGTTTTGCCACTGGCGACGTGGCGGAGGCGCGCCCCCATCTGGAACGCTTGGCGATCCTGATGCCTGATGAGGTGATGATCCGCAACAACCTGGGCCGTGCCTGCCTGGCGGCGGAAGACCTGGGCGCGGCCGCTGAAGCCTTCACGACGGTTCTGCAAACCGAACCCGCCAACGCCCGCGCCCTCGACGGCCTGGGCATCGTGCGCCACCGGCAGGGCGATTATGCGGCGGCGGCGGACCTGCACGGCCGTGCCGTGGCGGCGGACCCGGATTTTGCCGCCGGCTGGTGCAACCTGGGCATCGCCTGCACGGACCTGGGCCGTTACGCCGACGGGGCGGCGGCACTCGACTGTGCCTTGACCCTTGACCCCGATGATGCACGCACGCGATTCAACCGGGCGGTCCTCTATTTGCTGATGGGGGACTTGGCCGCCGGCTGGCCGATGTACGAGGCGCGGTTGGCGTTCCAGGCCATGGCCGCGCCGCCGGGCCGGCACTGGCAGGGCGAGGCGCTGGCGGGCGAGCGGGTTCTGCTGATCCCGGAACAGGGCTTCGGCGATGTCATCCAGTTCGCGCGCTTCGCCCCAAGGGTGCGGGACCGGGGCGGCGTGCCCGTGCTTGCCGTGCCAGAGCCGCTGACGGCCTTGATGGCGGCCCAGGGTTGGGACGTTGAGACCGCCGATGCGGACAATCCGCCGGAGGCCCCTCTGTGGTGTACCGTGATGAGTCTGGGTGCTGTGCTTGGTCTGACGGCGGACGATATTTCCGGCGCGGCCTATCTGCGCGCGCCGACCGCTGATACCAGGGAGGGCGCGGGGCCGCGTATCGGGCTGGCCTGGGCCGGCAACCCGACCCACCGCCGCGACCGGGCGCGCAGCCTGCGCTTGGATGACCTTGCCCCCTTGTTCAATGTCCCGGGCATCCGCTTCGTCAATCTGCAGGTCGGGCTCCGGCCGGAGGACGTGGCGGAAATGGCCCGGCGGCCGGACCTGTTCGCCGAGACGCCGGGGCTCGGGACCTTTGCGGATACGGCGGCGGTCGTTGCCGGGCTCGACTTCGTCATCAGCGCCGATACGGCGGTCCTGCACCTAGCGGGCGCCTTGGGGCGGCCGACCTGGGCGCTGCTGCCCTTCGTGCCCGACTGGCGCTGGGGCCTGTCCGGTGAGGCGACGCCCTGGTACGACAGCCTGCGTCTTTACCGACAGCCCGCCTTGGGGGATTGGGCGTCCGTCGTCACGCGGGTGGCGGCGGACCTGGGCCGGATTGCGAAGGGTTAGGAGGCGGCCGCCCGCGCCGCGCACTCGGGGCAGCGGCCGGTCATTTCCACGCGCACGTTATCGACGGCGAAACCCTGCTCCCGCGCGCGCCCGGCAAGATGGGTTTCACAGGATTCCAGGCGAACCTCCAGGGTGCGCCCGCAATCGGTGCAGATGAGAAACCCGGTTGCGTGGTCATGGGGGCCGTGATCGCAGTGGACGAAGGCGTTCAGGCTTTCGATGCGGTGAACCAGGCCCCGGTCCATCAGTTTGTCGAGCGCCCGGTAGATGGTCAGGGGGGCTTTCATCCCCGCCTTGCGGATGGCGGGTAGGCCCAGGACGTCATAGGCCGTCAGCGGCTTGTCCGCGCCTTTCAGCGCCGTTAGCACGGTCTGCTGGTTGCGGGTCAGTGCCGGGCCGTCGAGATGCGCGTGGTCAGCCATGGTCAGCCGCCTTTCCGTGCCAGGGGATCAATCCGATCAGGAACAGGACGAGGGCCGCGACGACGATGGTCGGGCCCGCCGGGGTGTCAGCCGCGACCGCCGCCCCCAGCCCGCCGGCCACGGCCAGGGCGCCGATGCCCGCCGCGATCATCGCCATGGATTCCGGCGTATGGGCAAGGCGGCGCGCGGCGGCGGCGGGAATGATGAGAAGAGCGGTGATCAAAAGAATGCCCACGATCTTCATGGCGATGGCGATCACGCCGGCCATCAGCAGCATGAAGATCAGGCGCTGGCGTGCCGGGTTCATGCCTTCGGCCGCGGCCACGTCGGGGGCCACCGTGGCGGCCAGAAGCGGCCGCCAGATGCGCAGCAGCACGGCCAGGATCACGGCCCCACCGCCCCAGATCAGGATCAGATCGTTCGTGCCGACGGCCAGGATGTCGCCGAATAGATAGCCGAACAGATCAAGACGCAGCCCGGTCATGAAACCCATGACCACCAGGCCCACGGCCAGGGCCGAATGGGACAGCAGGCCAAGCAGGGTGTCCGTCGCCAGGCCGCCGCGCCGTTCCAGCGCCAACAGGGCAAGGGCGACCAGCACCGAGACGACGAATACGCCGAGCGTCGCGTCGATGTCGAAGGCAATGGCCGCCGCAGCGCCCAACAGCGCCGAATGGGCCATGGTGTCGCCGAAATAGGCCATGCGCCGCCACACCACGAAGCAGCCCAGGGGGGCCGCCACCAGGGCGACGCCGATGCCGGCCAGGGCCGCGCGGAGGATGAAGTCACTGACCATCGGTGGCGCTCGCGGGGTCGATGGGATGGATGTCGTCGGCATCATGGCCGGAACCGTGATGGCCGTGATCGTGTTCGTGCTCATGATCCAGGCGGCAGACGGCGCCGTCGCCGTGGCTATGGGCCGCCGGGTCGCGGCTGGCCAGGGGAATGACTTCGCCGTCCGGGCCGTGGGCATGGTCGTGATGGTGCTGGTAGACGGCCAGGGCTTCGACCGCGCGGGGGCCGAACAGGCGGCGGTATTCCGGGTCGGCGGCGACGGATTGCGGCGTGCCGGCACAGCATACGTGATGGTTCAGGCACAGCACCCGGTCCGTTTCCGCCATCACGAAATGCAGGTCGTGGGAAATCAGCAGGATGCCGCAGCCAAGCTCGTCGCGGATGTCGCGGATTAGCTCGTACAGCGCGACCTCGCCGGCGAAGTCGACACCCTGAACCGGCTCGTCCAGGACCAGCAGGTCGGGCCGGCGCAGGATCGCGCGGGCCATCAGGGCGCGCTGGAATTCGCCGCCGGACAGGCGCTGCACCGCCGCATCGATCAGATGGCCGACCCCGGCACGGGACAGGGCATGGGCGATGGCGTCGTCGTCCGCCGGCCCGGTCATGGTCATCAGGCGCCTGACGGTGAAGGGCAGGGTATCGTCGATGGCCAGGCGCTGCGGCACATAGCCCACGCGCAGGGCCGCCGCGCGCTCGATCTTGCCCGCATCCGGCCGCATCAGGCCGAGCACGACCTTGGCCGTGGTGGATTTGCCGCTGCCGTTGGGGCCGATCAGGGTGACGATCTCGCCGGGGTTGATGGTCAGGTCGACGCCTTTGACCAGCCACGTGCCGCCGCGTTTGACGCCGATGCCCGTGGCGCGGAACAGCACGCCGCCCGGGGTGCCGGGGGCGGTGTCGGGGGCGATGGCACGGGCGGTTCGGGGCATGGCCGACAGGTTCCTGTTTACTTGCGCGGGCGGGATCGTGTAAGTCACACCCGGCCACAAACGTTATTTTATAACATTTTTGGACGAAAGGCGGAACATAGTCCAATGAGCGTCCCTGTCAATGCCGGCCACGCCCGTCCGCTGGCTGCGGTTGCCCTGCTGATCCTGCTGCTTGCGGTACTATGTGTGCCGCGCCCTGCCGAGGCCGACCTGCGGGTCACGGCCTCCATCGCGCCGCTGCATTCACTTGCCGCCCAGGTGATGGCGGGCGCCGGCGTACCGCGGCTGTTGATTCCGGCCGGTACGTCGCCGCACGGTTTCGCGCTGTCCCCATCGCAGGCCGGTATGCTGGCCGAGGCCGAGGTCGTGTTTTGGATCGGCGGCGGACTGGAATCCGCCCTGGTCAAGCCGATCACCACCCTGGCCAAGGCGGCCCGGGTGATTGCCCTGTCGCGCGCACCGGGCCTTGTCCGTCTTCCCGTCCGCCATCTTGGGGACGACGGCCACGGCCATGATCATGGCCATGACCATGGTCAGGGGGCGAATGCGGATGACCCTCATTATTGGCTTGATCCGGAGAACGCCAAGGCGATGATTGCCGCGATCGCCGATACCCTGGCCGCCGCAGATCCGGCGCGGAAAGACCTTTATGGCCGCAACGCCGCCGCCGCACGGGCCGGGATTGATGCCTTGACCGCCGATTTCAAGGGGCGTTTGGCGCCGCTAAAGGACCGGCCCTTCATCGTCTTTCACGATGCCTATCAGTATCTGGAGCACCGCTTCGGGCTGACCGCCCGGGGGATTCTGGCCATCGATCCGGATCGTCCCGCGGGGGCCCGGCATATCGCCGCACTGCGGGCGCGCATGGTCAAGCTGAACGCCGCCTGCCTGTTCACGGAGCCGCAGTTTCCGTCACGCCTCGCCACGGCGCTGATCGAGGGAACCCAGGCGCGGATCGGCGTTCTCGATCCCCTGGGCACCGGTTTCCCGCCCGGCCCGGACCTGTATGGGAGCATGATGACGGCCAATCTGCGGGCCTTCGAGGATTGCTTGGGCGGTAAGTCCTAGGCTCATTCTCCCATTTTCGGACCGGAATTCGGTTTGGCGCCGCGGCTGCCTGCTCTATGCTTTTCCCCGGCGCCGCCGGCCCATTCGAAATATCGACAAGGCCGGCACTGTGAACCGACCACCATACGGCGGCGTTCTTGAGGGCAGCATGTAAGGGTGAGCTGCCATGCCGTCAGGTTACTTGACGCGTGCCCAAGGTCTGTTCCGGATACTTCCCGCCATTTTGCTGATCGCGGGGGGGCTGTCCCTGTTTGCGCCTGCTGCCGTCGCGGAAGAATTCGCCACCGTTCGCATGCGGCCCCAAGCCATGCCCTTCGTGACGCCCGACAACAAGGTCGTGAAGCGGATCGTCAATTTCTTCATGACGGTGACCAAGAAGTCCGTGCGCGAGGTTTGCGCCAATCAGGCCGAGGTCAAGAGCATCTTCCTGGTCAATACCTACAACCGCCAACTCGCCGATGCGAAATGGCAATACGATATGATGAACCTGGCGAGCGACCTGTACCGCGCCCTGGAGCCGCTATTCGGGCGCGAGAAACTGGTCGCTGTGCACCTGTCGCTCGGCCGTACGGAAAGCAGTCGTCCGAACAACCAGATTCAGAAACGCCTGGAACAACTGGAAGACTGCACCACCGTTCGGTCCTTGCCGAGCGACGCGGTCACCGCGCGCTACAGCGATGCCATGGCGGCGCCCGTGCGTTCGCTGGCTACGGATGCGTCGAAGGCCGTGGACTCCGGTGCGACCAAGCCATCGACGGCGCCTGCTGAGGACCCCGACAAGCCGTTCGAGACGCACCCTCAGATGCTTGAGGCTCTCAAGCCGGAAATCGACCTGACCAAAACCGAGATCAAGGCACCGCCGCCGCAGGGCAAGCCCGGTGCCTGCAACTTTGATATTTCCGACCTGTGGCAGCCGGCCTGGGTTGCCCTCGACAATGAAAAGTTCCGCATTGCCCGCGCCTTCACGGTCGACGCGGACGCCAACGGCAAGGTCGATGACGTGTCCTTCGTGCTCAAGCGTGAGGACGACAGCGAGCTGACGACCACCTACCTAAGTCTGCACAGCACCAGGGGCAACGCCGAGATCCGTCACCTGACCCTGGCCGATCCGTTGATGATCTTCCGGCTATGCCCCGGCAGTCACGATTTTCCCATGCCCGGTGCGGTCATGAAGGAGGCGGCGAAGATCGAACGCCCCGATCTTGCGGCCGAGGTGATGGCCCGGATCAAGGGCGAGGTCCCGCCGCCCGTTGCCGAACCTGATGCCGTCGATTTCTGGCGCTGGGTCGCGGCCATCGTCGCCATAACGGCGGTGCTTCTGGCGATTGCCGTGCTGGTCGTATTCTATCTGATGACCCGCAACGACCGTCGGCGCAAGCGTGACCGCCGCGGCAAGAACCGGCGCAAGCGCGACCGCCGCCGCCGGGACGACGGTCCCAAGGGTGAGGAGCGCCGCAAGGGCGAAGATCGCCGCGCCGACGAGGACCGCCGGGAAGAAGATTCCCGCCGCAAGACCACTGATCGGCGCGGCACCGCCGCCGCCGACGACGATGCCGACGACTGATCGCCCCTTATCCGATTCTTGAAGAAATCCCGCCGTCCACGGGCAGCAGCACGCCGGTGATGTACTGCGCTTCGTCCGAGGCCAGGAACAGGGCCGCGTTGGCCACGTCCCAGGCCGTGCCCATGCGGCCGTAAAGCGGCACCTGGGCGTCGCGTTCGTCGCGCACGACCTTGCGGTCGACGCCGCGTTCCTGGGCCCGGCGCTCAATTGCCATGGGGGTGTCGATCAGGCCCGGGATAATGACGTTGGCGCGGATGCCGTGGGGCGCGTTTTCCATGGCCAGCATATGGGTCATGGTGTTGATGGCGCCCTTGGACGTCTTGTAGGCGATGGTGCCGCGCGAGCACAGCGACGAGGTCGAGGAAATGTTGATGATCGACCCCGATTTCTTTTCCCGCATCACCGGCAGGGCATGCTTGCAGGTCATGAACATGGCCTTCAGGTTAAGCTCGAACAGCTCGTCCCACATCTCGGCCTCAAGCTCGGTCGTCGGCTTGTCGCCGCGCGACCGGCCCACGTTATTGTGCAGCACGTCGATGCGGCCATAACGTTCGGCGCAGGTCGTGGCGATGGCGCGGCAGTCGTCTTCGCGGCGGACGTCGGCCTGCAGGGTCGATCCCTTGCCGCCCGCGTCGGTGATCATCTTGAGGGTATCGGCGGCGCTGGCTTCGTCATAATCGACGACCAGCACGGTGGCCCCTTCCTGGGCGAAACGAAGGGCGGTGGCGCGGCCGTTGCCGATGGTCTGGCCGGCCTGCTGCCCGCCACCGACGACGATGGCGATCTTGTCTTTCAATCTCATGTGCGGATGCTCCCGAGGATGTTTTTTTGTATACAATGCCGGGAGTATAGACAGCCTTACATCGGATGGTCGATGGCGAAGGTTTCCTTCAGGCCGCGCCGTCCCTCGGGCGTGACGCGGATCACCCGGCTGTCGCGGACGCGTACAACCCAGCCCAGTTCGAACAACCGGTCGGACAAGCCCTTGCCCAAGGCGCCCGCGATGTGGTGGCGCCGTTCGCTCCAATCCAGGCAGGGCCGGCAGAAGCAGCGCTTCTGTTGGCTGAGTTGATCCAGGTCGATCCCGAACCCGGCCAGCATATCGCGGCCTGTGGGTGTGACGACACCGCCGTCGGCGGCAAGATCGATGGCTCCCCGGTCGGTCAGCGCATCGGCCAGGGACACCCCCAGAACGCCGGCCAGATGGTCGTAGCAGCTGCGGGCCATGCGCAGGTCCCTGTCCATGCGGCTTTCCGGGCGGATGCGCCGCGGCGTATCGACGGCGCAGACCACCTGCATGCTTTCCAGCATGGCCGCCACGGTGGGCGAGGACAGGCGGAAATAGCGATGGCGCCCCTGTTTTTCCATGGCCAGCAGGCCCGCCGCCTGAAGCTTGGCCAGATGGCTGCTGGCGGTCTGCGGCATGATCCCCGCACACCAGGCAAGCTCCCCCGCCGTCAATGCCCGTCCGTCGAGTAACGCCGTCAGCATCTGCGCCCGCGTCAGGTCGCCGACCAGATTGCCGATCTCCGCCAAGTTCATTGCGTTCACCGTCGTCATGGGGTGATTGTACCCGCCGCGGGGACCGGGCGCACGCGGGCATGCTTCGGCGCCGGTCGAAGTGTTCTCCGGCAGGGTCGACCCTAATCCGTGCCAAAGTATGCGTCCCGCAATCAATCCGGACCTCTCATGACGGTGACATCCGCCGCGCCGTTTCCCAATCCGCGCGCAACCTTGGACCTGGTCGGGAATCTAGGCCTTTTGGTCCTGCTCGCCTCTTTGTGGGGCGCGTCCTACAGCTTCATCAAGGTCGGGATCGAGACAATCCCGCCGATCACCCTGATCGCCGGGCGCACGGCCATCGCCGGCATGGTGCTGCTGATGATCATGCGCGCGCTCGGCCTGCGCATGCCGCGCGACGCTGCGTCCTGGCGGTCGTTCATGGTTCAGGCATGCCTCAACAGCGTGCTGCCGTTCACGGCCATTGCCTGGGCCGAACAGACCGTGGACGCATCGTTGGCGACGATCCTCAATTCAACCTCGCCGATCTTCATCTTTCTGCTCGCCATGATTCTGCGGTTGGAGGGGGAACGGACCTGGCGCAAGTTCCTGGGAGTCGCCTTCGGTTTTGCCGGGATCGTCCTGGTGATTGGCGGCGATGCCCTGCAGGGGCTGACGCGGGAACTGATGGCGCAGTTGGTCATTGTTGGCGCCACGGTCTGCTATGCCGGGGCGGCGGTGTTCGGGCGGCGCTTTTCCGGTATGCACGCCATCGTCCCGGCGGCGGGATCGATGATCGCCGGCGGTGCCGTGCTGATCCCGGCCAGCCTGATCGTGGAGCAGCCATGGACGCTTTCGGTATCAACTGATTCGGCGCTGGCGCTGTTGGGATTGTCCGTGCTGTCGACGGCGCTGGCCTTCGTCATCTACTTCCGTCTGCTCAAGTCCCTGGGGTCCGTCGGCACGGCGGCGCAGGCCTACCTGCGGGTGCCCATCGGGGTCGCCCTGGGGGCGCTGGTCCTGGGGGAAACCCTGCCCTTGTCCGCCTGGGCGGGCATGGCCTGCGTCGTCGCCGGGGTTGCGGCCATGACCCTGCCGGGGCGGTGCAAGGGACAGCCTTCGGGATCCTGAACCTTCGGCCGCGGACGTAGCGATCGCGCGTGACCCCGGCAATGCCGGCGGGCACCATCGGCCGGTGAACTTTCAACGGAGGAACCTGCCGATGTTCGATGGAATTCCCGACCTGTGCGACCTTGAGGCGGCGCCTCGGATACTGCCGCGGCGACCGTGGTACGCCCGGCTGTCGGTATGGCTGCGTCTGTGCCGTGCAAAGACCCGTCAGCGCCGGGCACTCGCCCGGCTGGATACACGCCTGTTGGCAGACGTGGGATTGACCCGCGCCGATGCGGCACGGGAATGCGCCAAGCCGTTCTGGCGATGACGGAGACTTGCGCTCGGGCAATCACGCGGTTTCTAATGATCGGGGGGGCAAGACAGGATGCGAGGAAACATCAACCATGACCGACCATAAGGGCGGCTGCCATTGCGGCAACATCACCGTCACCTTCACCACGGACAAGGACCCGGCGGACATCGTGCCCCGGGCCTGCCAGTGTTCGTTCTGCCGCAAGCATGCGACCCGCGCCCTGTCCGATAACGCGGGCCATATCCATCTGCAGGTCAAGGACGCCAGCCTTCTTGGCCGTTACCGCTTCGGCCTGAAGGTCGGTGATTATGTGTTCTGCAAATCCTGCGGGGTTTATGTCTCGGCCTATATGGAAGACGGCGCCCCTGGGAATGAAGGGCGGGCCTGGGCCAATGTCATGGGGAACGCCATGGACGATCGCGACATCTGGGCGCCGACCGAACCCATCGAATACGGCGTCGAAACCGAAGACGGCAAACGCGAACGCCGGCGCCACAAATGGACGCCGGCGTCGATGACGGTCGAAAGCTAAAGGCGGCGCAGGCGCGCTAGGGCGCGAAGGAAATCATCGTGCGGACTTCGATGCTTTCCCGGGGCGGCGTGTCCGGGGCGGCATCGGGGTTTTCGAACCCCGTGTGCGCCGTATAGCGGGCGCGCCCGTCCGTCGCCGTGTCGAAGCATTTCAGCAGCAGAACCTCGTCCCCGCCCATGCCCGGATACCAGTACCACTTCTGCCCGTCCGAATGGGCGTTCTGGTAGATCTCGCCGACCCGGTCCTTGTAGACAAGGTCCGTGGCCAAGAAGTCCTCAGTCCGCATGGTGCGGGCGTCGGCCACGGCGATCGGCGTGCGGTCGGCGCTGGCGCCGATCGACCGCCACACGTTGACCATGGCGAAGCGGTGGCCCAGGTAACGGTCGGCGGCGGCGGCGTCCATGACGTCGCGCACCCGCTTGGGACCCGATGTTTCCGTGTAGTCGTTATGGGCGATCAGCACCGGCAGGCGCTTGGCCGTGGCGGCGCGCTTGCCGTCGTCCTGCACCCGGACCGTGTGGTCGAAGATATGGACGTCCGTCGCACCGGTCGCGCGCTTCAGGAACGCGGTGATCTCCGGGTAATAGATGTCCTCGATGCGGGCTTCGTCATAGAAATCGGCCATGGCGGTCGGCATGGTCGCCAGCTCGAAGCCCTGGACGTCCAGGCTGGCGGCCGGGGTCAGAGCACGGGCATCATGCATTTCCACCGCCGCTTCTTCGAAGCTGCCCAGACGCTCGTTCGGCTGAGCGTGATCGGCGGACATGAAGACCCGCGGTTTTTCGGCCTGCGCATGGGCCATGAAGTTGATCGGGGCCAGGACCGTGCGGCCGGGGTGCGGCCGGGCGTTGGCGGCGGCTTGTGACATGATCGTCTCCTCAACGGTTCGTTCCCGCGAATCTGCGGCCTTCGCCGGCGATTGGCAAGGGGGCAGGGGGAATGACACCTTTGCCGTAGGGGATCAGGAGGCGCCGAAATCTGAAATACTCGTTCCTGAAATCAGGCTATTCCGCCGCCCGGGGCTCGACCAAGGGGGCTTCGGTCGTATCCATATGTTCGGCCTCGCGCAGTTCACGGTCGAGCCGCACGCCCGCATGGGCCCGGTTGGACGACAGCGGCGCCAGCAGGGAATAGATCACCGGGATCAGGACCAGGGTGAACACGGTGGCGATGCCGAGCCCGCCGAACACGACCCAGCCGATGGCGACCCGCGCTTCCGATCCGGCGCCGGTCGCCAGGATCAGCGGCAAAGCCCCCAGCACCGTGGACAGCATGGTCATCATCACCGGGCGCAGACGGATGATCGCCGCCTGACGGATGGCATCGGCCACGGACAGGCCGCGGTCGCGCAGCTGGTCGGCGAATTCGACCACCAGGATACCGTTCTTGGCCATCAGGCCGACCAGCATGACCAGGCCGATCTGGCTGTAGATGTTGATGGTGCCGCCGGAAAGTTTCAGCGCGAACACCGCCGCCGCCAGCCCGAACGGCACGGTCAGCACGATCACCAGGGCGCTGACCACGCTTTCAAACTGGGCCGCCAGGACCAGCAGCACGATCAGCACGGCGAAGGCGAAGGTCAGGGCGACCTCGTTGCTGGTGTCCTGCAGGGTCGCGGCCTCGTTGATGAACCGCAGCCCGATGCCGGGCGGCAGGGTGTCGTCGGCGATGGCCTGGATGCCGTCGATGGCTTCCTGCAGGGACATGTCGGCGGGAAGCACGGCCTCGACCTCGACCGCGCGCTTCTGGCCGGACCGGTCAAGCTCGGCCGCCGTGCCGACCTCTTCCAAGGTCACGAAGGCCGACAACGGCACCAAACGCCCGTCGCCCGTCGGCACGAACAGATTGAACAGATCGGTCGGATCGTTGATGGCGCCGGCGGCGGATTCCAGCATCACCGGGATCGACCTGTCGTTGACGTTCAGTTCCGCCACTTCGAACCCGGCGACCATGGCGCGCAGCGTGTCGACGATGCCCTCGACCTGGACGCCCAGGTCCTCCGCCCGGCGGCGGTCGACCTTGACCGACAATTGCGGTTGGGTCTGCTGGAATTCGACCTCCGGGTCCTCCAGCCTGGGCAGGCGTTCGCGCATGGCGCCCAGGAAATCGAAGGCGGCGGCGGCGATGTCTTTGTAGTTGGATCCGGTCAGGGTGAACTCGATGCTGCCGCCGGCGCGGCGCAGGTTCAGGCTGTTGGGCGTGCGGACGCGCGCGGTCGCCCCCGGGATCGCCTTCAGGCCCTTGTTCAGGGATTTGGCGATTTCCTGTTGCGAGCGCTTGCGCTGGTCCCAGGGCACCAGGGGGGCGATCAGGTAGACACGGTTAGGGTCCCAGCGTCCGACGATGGCGAACACGTTTTCCGCCTCGCCGCTGTCGACCAGCGGGCGCAGCAGGGCCTCGGCCTGGACCGACTGGCGGTCCATGTAGTCGAGCCCGACGCCGTCCGGTCCCTGCATCATGATGATGATGGCGCCGCGATCCTCACGCGGCAGCAATTCGGTCTTGATCGTGGGATAGACCAGCAGGGCCGTCGCCGCGAGCATGGCCGTGCCGCCCAGGATCAACAGGCGGGCGTTGAGGGTGAATTCCAGCATCCTGGCATAGGCCGCATTGATGCGCTGTCCGGCGGCGACCAGGACGGCCGGTGGTTTGGTCGGCCCGGCATCGCCTCGGTCGGGCAGGCGCGACGCCAGCATGGGCACCAGCGACAGCGCCACGAAGGATGAAATGGCCACGGCCACGGCCAGGGTGAAGCCGAATTCCGTGAACAGCTTGCCGGCCGTCGACGGCAGGAAGGCGATCGGCAGGAACACGGAAATCAGCGTCGCCGTGGTCGCCAGCACGGCGAAGAACACCTGGCGGGTGCCGTTGACGGCGGCGGCGTAGGACTTCATCCCGAGGGTGCGGTGGCGCTGGATGTTTTCCAGCACCACGATGGCGTCATCGACGATCATGCCCGTGGCCAGGACCATGGCCAGCAGGGTCAGGATATTGACCGAAAAGCCCATCAGATAGATCGCCCCGACGGTGCCCATGATGGCGACGGGAATGGCGACGGTCGGGATCAGCGTCGGGCGCAGGCCGCCCATGAACATGAAGATCACGGCGATGACCACGGTGACGGCGATCAACAGACTGTTGATGACCTCGCGCACGGCCGAGCGGATGAAGCGCGCATCGTCGGAAATCTTGACCAGACGCACGTCCTTCAGGCGCTTGTTCAGGCGCTCGACGCTTTTGTTGACGGCATCGGAAATGGCGATGGTGTTGGATTGCGCACGACGCACGATGCCCAGGCCGACCACCTTGGAGCCGTTGAGAACCGAATAGCTTTCAGCCTCGGCCGGGCCGTAAAAGGCCTGCGCGACCTCGCCCAGGCGGACGTCCTTGCGCAATTCCAGATCCTCGACCTTGGCCGGCTCCCAGACCGAGGCGTCGGCGCGCACCAGGAGCATCTGGTCGTCGGATTTGAAACTGCCGGCGGGCACGTCGAGCCGGGTCGAGCGCAACACCTTGGCGACGTCATCGATGCTGAGGCCGTAACGCGCCAGTTTCATGGGGTCGACGACGATGCGCAGAACCTGTTCCTGGTCGCCGAACAGGTCGACCGAGGCGACCCCGTCGATGGACAGGAACTCGGGCGAAATGTCGTCTTCGGCGATGCGGGTCAGGTCTTCCTGGTTCACCTTGTCGGACACCAGGGCCAGGCGGATGATCGGCGAGGAATCGGCGTCGGCCTTGACGACGGTGATGTCCTCGACACCTTCCGGCAATTGCCGCTCGACCCCGGCGACCGCTTCGCGAATGTCGTTGGCGGCGACGTCCAGATTGACGTTGGCGGAGAACTCGGCGCGGACGCGGCCGTTGTTTTCCTCGCTCGCGGCCTCGATGCGCTTGACCCCCGACACGCGGGCGACGGCTCCTTCGAGCACGCTGATCACCTCGGCATCCATGGTTTCCGGAGAGGCGCCGTCGAAGAACGCGCGCACGGTGACGATGGGGCGGTCGACGTCGGGCAGTTCGCGGACCTCGACGCCCATGATCGCGGCCAGACCGGCGATCATGATCAGCAGATTCATGACGACGACCAGCGTGGGCCGGCGGACCGACAGGGACGGCAGGTCGCTGAACCGGGACATGTTACGGGGTCGCCTTTTTCTTGCCCTTAGGCGCGACGTCGCCGGCGGCGAATTTATCGAAGGGAATGGCCTGGATGCGCTGGCCGGGGCGCAGGCCCTGGACGCCTTCGACGACGATCAGATCGTCGGCGTTCAGCGGCCCGTCGACCAGGATGCGGCCGCGGTCGCGGCGAACGATTTTGACGAAGACCTTCTCCGCCGTCTCGGTCTTGCCGTCCTTCTTGGCGACACGCCACAGATAGGCGCCGTCGCGGCTCCACAAAACGGCGACCTCGCGGACGGTGGGATAGGGCTTGCCGGTGAAGGCGAGTTCGGTCTCAAACGACGTGCCGGGGCGGATCAGGTCTTCCTCGTTGGGGATCGTCGCCTTGACCCGGAGCGTGCGCGTGACCGGGTCGATGCGGCTGCCCAGTTGGGAGACCTTGCCCGCAAGCCGCAGGTCCGGCGCGGTCCAGGGCCGGACTGTGACCGGATCGTCGATCTTGATGCGCCCGGCGTATTCCTCGGGCAATTCGAACTCGACGAGGATCTCCGAGCGGTCATCCAACGTGGCGATCTGCGTATCCGTGGTCACCCGGTCGCCGCGGTCGATCTCGGTCAGCCCGATGATGCCGTCGAAGGGGGCATAGACGATGCGGTCGTCAAGCGCCTGTTCCGCCTGGTCCAGGCGCAGGGTCGCGGATTCCAGGTCGGTCTGCGCCGTTTCCAGGCGTGCCTGGGAGGCGGTGCCCGACGGCGCCAGCTTTTCCAGGCGCTTCAACTGACGGGTCGCGTCCTTGACCGCAACCTTGGCCAGGCGCACGGCGATCTGCTGATGGATGTCTTCCAGGCGCAGCAGAATCTGACCCTTATGGACCCGGTCCTGGCTGCGGAACGACACGGCGACAACCTCGCCGGCGGTCTTGGGGTAGAGTGCCGCGGACTTGCGCGCCTCGCCCGTGCCGACGGCGCGGACGATGATCTTGTCAGTGGCGGCGGGGGCCTTTTCGACCAGAACCCGCGTGCCGCCGCCGGCCGCGCGGGGGGCGTCTTTGGGCTGGGCGCCGACCTCACTGCCGTTCAAGGCATACCAGCCGGCGCCGAGAACAACAGCCAGGCCGATCAGGACGGCAAGTTGGGTGCGCAGAATCATGGTCGATGTCTCAATACGGTTCCGTGGTGTCAGGCGCCGAAAGATACCGGCCAATTCCACACAAATTCCTAATACGCGAAGATTAGCCGGGAACTCATGGAAACTTATCAAGTTTCATGGCGCGGGCGGCTGGAATTTTGTAACAAGATGTCGCGTACCGGCCCTGGCGGCTGTGCGTGCAACCGGAGCAAAAAGGAATTCCCGCATGTTCGTCGTCACCGTCACCTTTGTCGTAAAACCAGAGCATATCGCGGATTTCTCCCCAGCGATGATCGAGAATGCGCGCGCGTCGGAAGACACCGAACCCGGCTGCCGGCAGTTCGATGTCTGCCGCGATCCAAAGGATCCGGCGGTTACATTTCTATACGAAGTTTATGACGATGCGGCCGCGTTCGAAGCCCATAAGGCGACGGCCCACTTCAAATCCTTCGACGCCCTGGCCCAACCCTGGTTGGCGTCGAAAGAGGTCAAGACCTGGGTTCTCGCGGACTAAAGCGGCAGTTTCATCCCGGCGTGGCTGTGCACGAAGCCGAGAGATTCGTAAAACGCCAAGGCGTCAGGGCGTTCCCGGTCCGTGGTCAACTGCACCATCCGGCATCCCTTGTCCCGGGCGAGTCCGATGGCATGTTCGAACATCGCCCGGCCCAGGCCACTGCCGCGGGCCCTGGCAGCAATGCGCACGCCTTCGATCAACGCGCGCCAGCCGCCTTGATGAGAGATGTTCGGCAGCATCGTGATCTGCAGGCAGCCGACGACGCCGCCGTCATCGGCGACCAGCAGGCGGGTGTTGGGATCGTCCTGGATCGCCTGGAAGGCATCCCGGTAACAGACGGGAAGCGGGGTTTCAAAACGCTCACGTTGCCGGCCTATTGGGTCATCGGCCAGCAGGGCGACGATATGGACGAGGTCGTCCGCGGTGGCGTCCCGGAATTTCATGATCTCACTTTACTAGATGGGGCATGGGACGCCTGTCAAACCCAGGCGTCCACCATTGCATGAATTTTATTTTTCCAAGATGCAGACAAATTCATCAAAAATCATCGAATTTCATTGAACATCAAAATATTCATTGATAAGCCGATAAGGACCACGCCTGCCACGGCATGAATATTGATTATGGGGAGGGGGCATGCCGCCTAGCGAACTCGGGAGTGACGGCGATCAGTCATCTCCCGACCTTGGGTTTGTGCAAAGCCCTAAAATTAAACGTATTTTTGATTTCTGGATCAGCCTGCGCGGTGACCGTTCGTTTCCGGCATGGACCGACGTCAAATTGATGGATCTCTACGACGTGGCCCCCTTCCTGGCCGTGGTCGACGTGGAACAGGAGAATGGAGCTCTGCGGTTCCGCTATCGCTTTTGTGGCACGGCATTGGTCGAGGCGCGTGACCAACTGGTCCCCGCGGACCCCACCGGCCGATACCTCGATGAGGTCGTTTGGCCGTTCGATCCGGCACCGCTGGTTGGGGCATGTAGCAAGGCATTCGGTTGGCGGAAACCTGCTTTTTTGGCCGCTGGTGAGGTTAATGAAAGCGCCTATCACCTGCATGAGCGGGGGTTTTTCCCCCTCGGGCCGGACGACGGCACGGTGTCGCATATCCTCATTTGCGTCGACGAAGTCCGGGCCACCTGACGCCGGATGTTTCCAATCGGCCATGCCGGGGGTTAAATAGGGGATCGGACGTTTCAACGAGGATACGATCGCATCATGACCGACCGCCCCACATCGCCGCATACGGCCTCCAACGAACCGACCCTGGATGCCGACGAAATCCTTGCCGGTATTCTCGAATGGGTCGCCATCGAAAGCCCATCCCATGACGGCGTCGCGGTCAACCGCATGGTCGATCTCGTCGAAAAGGGCCATGCGGCGCTGGGGGCCAAGATTGAACGCACACCGGGGCGCGACGGGTTCGGCGACATTCTGGTGTCTCGCACGCCCTGGGGCGGCGACGGGCCGGGGATTCTTGTCCTGTCGCACCTGGATACGGTGCATGCCATGGGCACCATCGAAAACGAACTGAAGGTGCGGCGCGAGGGCGATAAGGTCTACGGACCCGGCATCTACGATATGAAGTCAGGCGCCTACATCGCCAACCACGCCTACCGGCATCTGGTGCGCACGGGCAAGGAAACGCCCCTGCCGATCACCTTCATGTACGTCCCGGAAGAAGAAATCGGCAGTCCCACGTCGCGCCAGATGATCGTCGACCTGGCGAAAAAGAACAAATACGTCCTGGTTACCGAACCGGCGCGGGATGGCGGCAAGGTCGTCACGGCGCGCAACGGACGCCTGAAATACGACATCACCGTCACCGGCCGGCCGTCCCATGCCGGCCTGCGCCACATGGACGGGCGCAGCGCGATCCGGGAAATGGCCCATCAGATCCTGTTTCTTGAGGGGCTGACCGACTACGATCGCTCGATCACCTGTTCCGTCGGCACGATTTCCGGCGGCACCCTGACCAACGTGGTGCCGGCGAAATGCTCTATTACCGTGGACCTGCGGGTGCCGGATATGGACGCGGCCGAGGAGATCAAGTCCAAGGTCGAGGGCATGACGCCCGTCGACCCCGACTGTGTTCTGCAAATCGAGGGCGGCGTCGACCGTCCGCCCTATGAGAAGTTCGACGGCATCGAAAAGCTGTTCCAACACGCCAAGGGGTTGGCGGCGGAAATCGGATTCGACCTTCAGGATCTGAAGACCGGCGGCGGATCCGACGGCAACTTCACCGGGGCGCTCGGCATTCCCACGCTGGACGGCCTGGGCGCCGACGGCCATGGCGCCCATTCCCACGACGAGTTCATTTACTACTCGTCCCTGGTCGAACGCTGCCGCCTGATGATCCGTCTGTTCGAAACCTTGGAGTAGGCATGGTTCGCCGGGCCGCGCTATCGGTATTGCTTGTCCTGCTGGCGGCAGAGCCGGCGGCGGCAGATGCGGAGAACGGCCGGGCCCTTGCGGAACGCCATTGCGCGCGCTGCCATGTGGTCGGTGAATTCAATCCGCACGGTGGGATCGGCTCGACCCCGTCCTTGCAGTGGATCAAGAAGCTGCCCGACTGGCGCGACCGGTTTCAGACATTCTACGTCCGCCGCCCCCACTTGGCTTTCATCAAGGTCAAGGGACTGACACCCCTGACCAAGTTGCCGCCCTATGCCACGCCGATCGAGATCGCACCGGGCGATGCCGACGATATCTTCGCCTTTGTCGAGGGGCTGCCCGTGCCCAAGGGCCATTCGGACATCACCCCGATCGAAGGCAAATAGCGAACGGTTATTTCCACTCCGCCTTGGACAGCGACGCGATCAGATCGTGTACCGCGCGGCGTTTGCGCGGATTGTCGATGCTGTAGTAGGCGGTGACCAGTTCGGTGGTTTCACTGGACCCCATGACGTCCGAGGAATCGCGCGGATCTTCGGCGAAAACGACGTCCAGATCGAAATTGTCCTGGGTCATCTGGATATCCTGCGGCATCCCGTCGAAGAAGTAGGCGACGGGAATGTCCAGAATTCGGCTGAGTTGGTACAGCCGGCTGGCACCGATTCGGTTGGCGCCGCGTTCGTACTTCTGGATCTGCTGGAACGTCAAACCCAGAGAGTCCCCCAACTCCCCCTGACTCATCCCTTTCAGTTTTCGCTGCTCGCGAACCCGCCCACCGACATGGATGTCAACGGGGTGTGCGACCCCGGGCGGCATGCGGTTCGGGTGCGATTTTTTGGATGCTTTAGGCATATACGGTTTCAACCTCCGTTTTTACTATCCGTTTGAATTTTGGGATAATTGGTCTGATTTATGGAGGATTTCAGGGCGAGCGAACCCTTTGAATCCGTGCGCAAGCTAACACACTGCATATCCGCATGTTATCTAGACAAAAGGCCTATAAGTGTCGCGAAATACACGGAATTATGGTTCCGTGCAGCGATTATGGGGTACTTTGAATTGTATGAGAAAGCCGTGCCGGTCCAGCCGGGCGGAAGCGCAAGCTCAGTCGTCGCCGCCGTCGTTACCGTCGTCCAGGATGTCCTCAAGGGCATTGCCGGCGTAGGGGATTTCCTCTTCGACGAGATCCCAGATGGTCCGCGCCGTGGGGACGTCCCGTTCCTCGGCGATATGGGCGACAAGGCCCGCGGCGCGGGCGATCACGGCGAAGCCGCGCATGATTTCCGGCGGGATGCCGATTTCCGACAGCACCGCCGCCGTGCCGCCCGTCGCGTTGATGGTCATGTGTTTGCCGAACGAATCGTCGACGGCCTGACTAAGGACCTCGATGGCACGGATGTAATCGCCTCTGACGCCGTTCGCCCGGGCGATTTCGAACAGCTTGGGCGTGCGGGGATCGTCCGGTTTGTGCAGGTGATGGCCGAACCCGGGCAGGTGCTTGCGCTGGGCCCGGTGCTCGGCCACGATCCGCTTCGCCGCCGTATCCATCGGCTCTGTTCCTTCGACCATCTCGCGCAGCAGCTTGGAGCAGTTTTCCATGGTCCCGACGAAGGTCGAGCCCACGTTGAGCAGCCCCGCCGCGACGGCGGCCTGCAGGGCTTCGGGCGCGGAATGGTAGGTCAGGCGCGTGGCGACGGCGCTGGGCGTCAGGCCGTGTTCCATCAGCGCCAGCAGGACCGCGTCGATGATCGCCACGTCGGCGGCCGTTGGGGTGCGGTTCAGGATGTGGCCGATCATGGCTTCGGTGAAGCTCATCTTGCCCATCATGTCCGTCACCAGGTTCTGGTCCCGGTAATACAGGTCCGTCAGGGTATGGGTCGCCAGCTTCTGGGTCGGTTTGATCTTCTCGGCCATGGTTCTACGCCTCCTGGAATTGGGCTTTGGCTTCGCGGCGCAGAACCTTGCCCACGGGGCTGCGGGGCAGTTCGTCGACGAAATGCACGCGCTTCGGCGCCTTCACGGAATCCAGCCGCGATTTGACGTATTGGATGATCTCGTCCTCGTCGGCGGGCTGGCCGGCGTGGACCTCGACCGCTGCCTGCACGGCCTCGCCCCACTTGTCGTCGGGCAGGCCGAACACGACGCATTCCTTGACCGCCGGATGCTGGCCCAAAACGGCCTCCACATCGGACGGGAATACGTTGAAGCCGCCGGTGACGATCATGTCGCGGATGCGGTCCTTGATATAGATGAAGCCGTCTTCCTCGATCGCGGCCACGTCGCCCGTATACAGCCAGCCGTCCTTGATGGTCTCGGCCGTGGCGTCGGGCATGTCCAGATAGCCCTTCATGACCAATTCGGATTTGATCACAATTTCACCTGCCTGCCCGGTCGGCAGGAAATTGCCCTCGGAATCGACCACGCGCAGGTCGCAGCGATCCGTGGCCCGGCCGCAGGACGCCAGGCGATGGTCGTTGTTCAGCCAGTCGCGCGACCGCATGACGGTGACGATCTGCGGCACTTCGGTCTGCCCGTAGCAGGTTTCAAGGGCATTGTTGAACATCGGCAGGCCGCGCTTGATCTCGTCCGGGCGCATGGCGGCGCCGCCGACGATGACATGCTTCAGGCTCTTGAAATCGCGTTTCGTCAGGTCTTCCTCGGCCATCATCATGTAGATCACCGTGGGCGGCAGGAACACCGTGGTCACGCGGTCCTTTTCGATGGCTTCGATGATCGCGGCCGGGCGCGCCGGTTGCGGCATGAAAACCTGCATCCCGCCCTGGGCCAGGATCGGCACCAGCAGGGTGCCCGTGCCGTGGGTCATGGGGGCGGCCAGCAGGTTGCGGTCATCGCCGTCCAATTCGAACGCGCGGGTCATCAGGTCGATGCAGGTGTGCCACACCCGATAGGTCTGCTGCACGCCCTTGGGCCGCCCGGACGAGCCGCCCGTGAACTTGATGGCCTGAACGTCGTCGGGGGCCAGGTCATGGCGTTTCGGCATGCGGCCGGCGAAATCGCTCATCAAGGTCGCCAGGTTGAGATCGCCGCCGCAGGCATGCTGGCTGCCGCCGGTCGGCCGCCCGCGCACCATGGTGGCCGCACCCGGATCGAAGCGATCCATGCAGTCGGCGTCGGCGACGATGATCGAGGGTGCTGTTGCCTCGACCATGCGCGACAATTCTTCTTCCCCGTTGCGGGGGTTGAGCGGTACCCAGGTCTTGCCGGCGGCCAGCGTGCCCAGGAACGCGGTCAGGTGTTCGACCGTGTTGTAGCCGCAAATGCCGACCCGGCTTTGCGGCTTGGGGTCGATGTCCTGCAAGGCGGCCGCGACGGCGTTGACGCGGGCGGCAAGATCGCCGTGGGTCAAGGTCAGATCCCCGTCCTTGATGGCGATGCGGTCCGGCGCCTTGGCAGCGGCGCGAAGGAAGTGGTCGATGGGCAGGTCCATGGCGGAAATCTTCATGCTGATCTGAGGGGAAGGACGGGGGGTGGCCCTTAGTCCTGGGGCGTCATGTCGGATTTGTAATGCTTCCAGCGTTTCACATAGTCGGGCGGGATGCGGGCGAGCATTTCTTTTTGCGCGTCGGACACTTCCTTGATGACCTTGCCGGGAATACCCATGACCAGGGAATTGTCGGGAATTTCCTTGCCCTCGCCGATCAGCGCCTTGCCGCCGATGATGCAATTCTTGCCGATCTTGGCCCCGTTCAGGACCACCGCGCCGATACCGACCATGGTGCCGTCGCCGATCGTGCAGCCGTGCAGCATGGCCATGTGGCCGACCGTGCAATAGTCGCCGATGGTCAGGGGGAACCCGGGGTCCGCGTGGAGGACGCTGCCGTCCTGGATCTGCGTGCCTTCGCCGATGGTGATGAGGTCGTTATCGGCACGCACGGTGGCGCCGAACCAGACGCTGGCATCCTTTTTCAGGACGACATTGCCGATTACGACGGCGTTCGGCGCGATCCAGTAATTATCGCCATCGGTCTGGACCTTAAGGTCGCCCAGGGCATATTTCATGTCTGTCTCCTGCGTGGTTTTCCTTAGGCTATAGCGCCCTGACCATCCCAGGGCAATTGCGTTCCGTCCAGGATGGCGTAATCTGGGGGCTTCCCGAACACCGGAGACCACAGAGCCATGCCAGGTACAAAACGCCCGAACCGCAAGCCCAAGAAAAAGCGCACACCCACCGACAACGACAAATCCGGACAGCAGCACGGCCCCGGCGTCACCGCCGGCGCCAACGCCAAATCCTATGGCGCGCCGAAGGGCGGGCGGTCGATTTCCAGCCCGGCCATGACCCGCGGCGCCGCCAGAGGCGGCTGACCAGGGCGGCTGATTACTCCGCCGCCGGCTTGAGCGCCGCCGCGACGGCGGCCGGGGGCCGGTGACCAGGATCGCGCGGGGTCGGCGTGCCGGCCTCGCCCGCCTGCTGAGCATAGATCGAGGTATAGCCCGCGGAAAAGTCCGGCGGCGTGGGGCAGGGCTCCGGATCCATATGCGCCCATTTGGCGGCCTCGCCGCGCACCAATGCCCGGAAATGTTCCGTATAGGTATCCTTCAGGGCCGTGTAGGGAAAGGCGTCGGCCGAAGCGTAGGCGTTGATCAGCAGCGGCCGCCCGGAAACGGTCTGGGTCGTCGCCTCCGTCGCGTGAACGGCGCGGGCGTGATGCACGGTGATCGATCCCTTGGGCGCCGGGCAATAGACGGCGGTGTCGGTCGGAAGTTTGGCCACGTCGGCGTCGGTCAGGCGCCCGGTCCAGATGCCGTTCGTGTCGTAATGCTCAAACACCGGCCCCAGGTGGCTGCCCGGAATGACGCCGAGCGGCCCGTCCCCCGGGTTCACGTCGGCCAGGTAGGTGCCGATGGCCAGCACCGAATGGTTGGTATGGGGATAGAAGGCGATGTCCTGATGCCAGGCGACTTCGTCCTTGCCGTCGGACCATTTGAAATTCAGCTTGGAATGGTGAAAGCAGACGTTGGGCCCCAGAAGGTCCGCCGCCACGTCGGCGATGATGCCGTTGGCGAATTGCCAATAGGCGGGGTCCATGCCGTCGGGCTTTTTCAGGCGGCGCACAACGGGCCTGTCGGCGGAATGGCTGGGGGCCACGTCCAGCACGTCGTTCGGTTTGGTCAGCGCGCGGGAGCGTTCGATCCAATCCGCGGTGACGCGGTTGATTTCGTCGACGATGTCTTCGGGGATCAGGCGTTCGGCGACCAGGTAACCGTCGCGAAAATAGGCCTCGCGCTGGGCCTGGGTCAGGACGCGCGCGGGGTGGCGCAGGATGTCTTCAGGGGTCATGTTCGGATGCTCCGGGCAACGGTCAGGCGGTCATTCCATCGCCGCCATGAAACCCGATATTACCGCGTCCGTGGACGGTTGGTCGACCCAGCGCAACACGGCCAGGATATCCAGGTCCTGGTCGATCCAGATCAGGTTGGTGCCGGCCCCCATGGCGAAGAAGCTGGTTTCCGGGGCCGACGGATACTGCGCCCGGTCCGTGTTCAGCCACCATAGATAGCCGTAGACGGGATTGAGCGGGCAGGGCGTGCGCAGGGTCGACACCCAGCCCTCGGGCAGGAGGCGGTGGCCGTTCCACACGCCGTCTTCCTTGATCAACAGGCCGAACCGGGCATGGTCGAGGGACGAAATCTGTAGGCCGCCGCCCCAATGGGTGCCGCCGGGCACGGAAATCATCTCGACCCCGTCGATGGTAACCCCGGAATTGCGGTAGCCCATCCAGCGCCAATCGTCCGATGCCCCGATCGGGGCCATGATGGAATCGCGCAGAACCTCGGGCAGGGGCCGGCGGAATACGTGCAGCAGGGCAAGCGCCAGCACGTTCACGCGCACATCGTTGTATTCCCAATAGGTGCCGGGAGCACCCAGGTCGCGTTTCTGGCCCTTTTTCAATTCGCCGCCGCCATGGCCGAGGGTGCGGAAATGATCGACCTGATCGGGTTTGGAAAACAAGGTGCCCTGCCATTCCGACGTCTGGGTCAAAAGGTGGCGCCAGGTGATCGATGCATTCTGTTCCGACGTGAACCAGTCGCCGTCCACATAGCCCGCGACGGTGTCGTCCAGGTCGGAAATCAGCCCCTCGCCAACCGCCAGGCCGGCCAGTACGGCCAGGTAGCTTTTGGCGATGGAAAAGGTCATGTCGGCGCGCGTCGGGTCGCCCCACTGCGTGACGATGCGCCCCCCCCGGATGAACAGGCCCGCCGGCCCGCCCCGAGGGGCGACGGTGCCGAGAATTTCGTTCCACGGCGGTGGTTCGTGCTGGGTCAGGGTCGGCAGGAATTCGGCGCGGTCGAGGTCGCGCGGCCAGGATGTCTCCGCATTTTCGGCGAAGGTCACGGCCTCACTCAGCCGGCCTGGATGCAGGCTTACCTGTTCCGCGGGGACGGTTTCCCAGCCCTGGCCGGGAGGCGGGAAATAGGTCATTCCGATTTGTCCTCGGACAGCTTTACGTCGCGCTGGTCGCCCAGCAGCTTGAGCCGCGCCTTCTCCGCCTTGGCGATGTGCTTGCGGGCCAGACGTTCGGCCTTTTCCGGTTCGCGCGCGCGGATGGCGTCCATCAGGGCGCGGTGTTCCTCGTGCGCCGTGTCCGCCCGGTCGGGGAAGGAATAGGTCGTGCCTTTCAGCAGGGCCAGCGCGTCGGACAGCGCCGCCGCCGATTTCAGGAGATAGCGGTTATGCGCGGCTTGGAACAGAGCCTCGTGGAACTTGCGGTTGGCCTCGGCCATCTGGGCGGCATCGCCCTTGCCGGGGGCGGCCGCGGCCAGGCAATCCTCCATATAGGCCAGTTCCGGCTCCGACGCGTGCTGCGCGGCGAGGCGTGCCGCGGCACCGTCCAGAACGCGGCGCATGGCATAGAATTCGACCACCTGCTGCTGATCCAACTCGGCGACGACGACGCCGCGCCAGGGTTCGAACACCAGAAGCCCGTCCGCCTGCAAACGGCGAAGCGCTTCGCGCACGGGGGTGCGGCTGACGTTCAGCCAGGCCGCGACCTCGGTTTCGCGGATTCGCGTGCCCGGAGGATACCGCCCGGCGCGGATCGCGTCCCGCAGGCGCGCGTGGACGAATTCGCCGCGCGACAGCTGTTCCGTAGTGTCGTCCTTGCCGGTCATTTACACCCCTGCCGCTTCGTTGAGTTGACGTTCCAATTCCGCCCGTATATCGGCGGGAATGGGGCAGGGCTTGCGCGTTGCCAGATCGATGAACACGTTGGTGCTTTCCGCGGTGCCGTGCAGGCGTCCGTCCTTGAACAGGCCGGTGCCGATGGTGATTGAGGAGTTTCCGATCCGCTTGATGCAGGTGCCGACATCGACGGTGCCCGGGTAATGCATTTCTGCGCGGAAATCGATGGTCACGCGGGCCAGGACGAAATCGATGCCGGGATGCGTGTCCGGTTTCAGATATTGGGTGACGAAAGCGTTGCGCCCCGCCTCGACGAAGGCGGCATAGGAAACGTTGTTCACATGCCCCATACTGTCCTGGTCGGAAAATCGGAGGGTGACCGGTGTCCAATGGCGGAACGTTTCCGCACGGGTCGTGTCGATTGTCGGCGAATGGTCGTTCATTGGCGGATTGCTTCCCCCCATTTTATGTCTGCGCACCCCTGTTTTTTTAGGGGGGTTCTTTGTCAAAGTACAATACCAATGTATACAATAATTGTCTTGGTCGTCAGGGGGAAAACCGCCTTGCTCTGTTGCTTCGGCGGGTAAAATTGAGGACCATGATGGGGGAAGGGTACGCATGAACATTGGAAAGACGAACCGTCTGCGGGTGATCCGTTGTCTGGCTGTCGCGGCTGCCCTGGCAGGGGGGCTTGCTCTTTGGCTGTATCCCGGTCCCGCCGGGGCACAAAAGATGCTGTTCTTCCGGATCGCCAGCGGTGCCGCCGGCGGCACGTATTTTCCCATGGCGGGCCTGTTGGCCCAGGTGATTTCCAATCCGCCGGGGGCGCGAAGCTGCGCCAAGGGCGGCAACTGCGGCATGGAAGGACTGGTCGCCTTCGCCCAATCGACCCATGGTTCGGTCGCCAATGTTTCCGCGCTTGATGCGGATCAGGTCGAATCCGCCTTCGTTCAGTCCGATGTAACTTTTTGGGCCTATACGGGCACGGGGCCGTTCACTGGCAAAAAGGCGTTCACGAAGCTCTGCGTTCTGTCCAGCCTCTACCCGGAACACGTCCATGTGGTCGCAGGCAAGGACCGGGGCATCAAGTCCGTTTACGACCTGAAGGGCAAGCGGGTGTCCATCGGCCTGCCGGAATCGGGCGTTCTTGTCGGCGCGCGCCTAGTGCTGGGTGCCCACGGGCTGGTGGAAAAGCGCGATTTCATGCCGGAATACGTGAAGTCCAAGACCGCCACCGAACTGGTTCGTGACGGTCATCTGGACGCCTTTATCGATGTGTCGGGCTATCCCATTGACGGTGTGTTCGAGATGGCGAACACGACGGGCCTGACCCTGGCCCCGGTGCAGGGCAAGGAACGCGCCTCCCTGATCGCCAAGGCGCCGTTCTATTCCGCCGACGTCATTCCGGGAAATACCTACAAAGGCAATCCGCGCTCCGTGGAAACCGTCAGCGTGTCCGCGCTCTGGGTGTCGCGGACCAACCTGCCGGACGAACTTCATTATGGCGTGGTCAAGGGGCTGTACGGCAACATCCAGGCGCGGCACCTGTTGAACAACGGCCACGCCAAGGGAAAGAATTTGACCCTGGAAAGCCACCACGCCGGAGTTCCCATCCCCTATTGCCCGGGGGCCGCCCGTTTTTACAAGGAAAAGGGCGTCTACAAGGCGCCGGCCGCCCCTTAAGGCCTCGACCCACCACAGGAAACGACCACCATGGATATTTGCCGCCTCAGCGCCGAAGCCGCGCTTGCCCGTATGGAAACGGGCGACCTGACCGCCCGCGATCTGGTGCAGGCCTGCCTGAACCGCATCGCCGACCGTGAAGATGCCGTCGGCGCCTGGACGTTCCTGGACCCGGATCTGGCCCTGAGCCAGGCGGATGCCGCCGATCAGCGCCGCCGCGACGGCCAGGCGGGGCCGCTCAACGGCATTCCCGTCGGCATCAAGGACATCATCGACACGGCCGACCAGCCGACGGAGAACGGCTCCCGTCTGTGTGCCGGACGACGTCCCGACAGGGATGCGACCCTGGTCGCTCTGCTGCGCGAGGCGGGGGCGGTCATCATGGGCAAATGCGTGACCACGGAATTCGCCCTGTCGGCCCCCGGAAAGACACGTAATCCCCATGATCCGGCACGCACGCCGGGCGGCTCGTCCTCGGGTTCGGCCGCCGCCGTCGGCGATTTCATGGTGCCGCTCGCCATCGGCTCGCAAACCGGCGGCTCCATGCTGCGTCCGGCGTCGTTCAACGGTGTTTACGGACTGAAACCCACCTTCGGCACGATCTCCCGCGCCGGCATGTCGCCCCTGTCCCGGCGATTGGATCATCCGGGCATCTTCGCGCGCACGCCCGAGGACGTGGCCCTGGCCGCCCGGGTGCTGATGCGCCGCGATCCGGCGGACAAGGACATGCGCGGACACGCCGGATTGGGTGAGGCGGACCCGCTGACCGCCGCGCCGCGTCTGATGTTCGTGCGTGGGCCGGCCTGGGATCGCGGCGAGGCGGACATGCAGCGCGCGATCGAGGATCTGGCGCGCGGCCTGGGCGATGTCGTGCAAGAGGCGGAACTGCCGCCCGTCTTCGATGCCGCCCTGGCCTGCCACGGAATGGTGATGAACGGCTCGGTCGTGCAGGCCCTCGGCCCCTATTACGACCGCGACCGCGCGGGCCTGGACCCGATCACCGCCGACCGGATCGAACGCGGCCTGACCGTGACGTCCCGCGAATACCTGGACGCCCTCTATCAGGCCGAGGCGATGCAGGACGCGCTGGCGGGGGTCTTTGACGGCATCGATGCGATCCTGACCCCGGCGGCGCCCGGCCAGGCGCCCCGCGATCTGAGCCGCACAGGCGACGCATCCTTCAACGGCTATTGGACCCTTATGGGCGCGCCGGCGGCCAGCCTGCCCTTGCTGAAGGGGGCCGACGGCATGCCCATCGGCGTACAGGTCGTCTGTCCCTGGGGCGAGGACGCCAAACTGCTGCGTATCTGCCGCTGGCTCTCAGACAAGGTCGGGGAATGGCGGTGACTGTTGCCGGCATCACGGCGCCGGTGAATGGCGACCGCCTGTGGCGGTCTCTCATGGACATGGCCGAAATCGGCGCGACAGCGGGTGGCGGGGTCGGCCGCATCGCGCTCAGCGATCTCGACAAGGCGGGCCGGGATCTGTTCGTCGGCTGGTGCCGGGAGGCGGGCCTTGCGGTCCGCATCGACCGCATGGGGAATATCATCGGCCGCCGTGCGGGTGCGGATGACGATGCCCCCCCGGTGGTCACGGGCAGCCATCTGGACAGTCAGCCGCTCGGCGGCAAGTTCGATGGGGCCTACGGCGTGCTGGCCGGGCTGGAGGTCGTGCGCGCCTTGAACGATGCCGGCATCACCACGCGCGCCCCGCTTGAAATCGTCGACTGGACGGACGAGGAGGGCGTGCGCTTCACCGCCGGCGTTGTCGCGTCGGGGGTTTATGCGGGGCAGTTTGACCTGGAATACGGGCTCAATCTGCCGGACCGCGAAGACACGACCACTCTGGGCCGGGAATTGGCGCGCATCGGCTATGATGGCGACGCCCCTTGCGGCGGTTATCCCATTTCGGCGTTCTTCGAGGCCCATATCGAACAAGGCCCTATTCTGGAGCGGGAAGGTGCCGTCATCGGCGCCGTGCTTTGTGCCCAGGGGCGGCGCTGCCACACCATTACCGTAACCGGTGAGGAAGGCCACGCCGGAACGCTGCCGATGACCCTGCGCCGCGACGCCCTGGTCGGGGCGGCCCGCATGATCGACGGACTTAACCGCCTGGCCTTCGATTTCGACCCCCTGCCGGTCATCACCACGGGCTATTTGCAGGTACGGCCCAATTCCCGCAACACGGTGCCGGGGCGGGTAACCTTTTCCGTCGATATTCGCCATCCGGACAACGCCCTGTTGGCCGACATCTGCGCCCGCGCGGAAGCATTGTGCCGGCGTCTTGCCGAGGAGGCCGGGGTGGCGGTGGAGATTGCGGAGATGTTTGGCCGTGATTCGGTCGCTTTCGACCCCGACTGTGTCGAGGCCGTGCGTGCCGCTGCGAAGCGGCTTGACCTGGTTTGCCGCGACATCCATTCGGGCGCCGGACACGACGCCTGCAATCTGGCGCACATCGCCCCCACCGGCATGATTTTCGTGCCCTGCAAGGACGGGATCAGCCACAACGAGCGTGAGGCGGCGACGCCCGGCGATCTGGCGGCGGGATGTCAGGTGTTGCTGGAAGCGATGGTTGACCGGGCGGGGATTGCCTGATCTGAAGATCAGGTCAACCGGTACCAGAGGTCAAAGCCGGGGTCAGTCTTCCTCGCCGCCCAGGGAGCGGACAAGATCGACGATCCGGCGTCGGACCTTGGGGTTGCCGACGGCGTAATAGGCGCGGACCAGTTCCAGGGTTTCGCGGCGGGCCATGGGGTCCCGTTCCAGCGCATCCTGCGGCAAATCGGACAGGCCGATCTGCATCTGTCCTTCGTGGGTGCGGATTTGCGAGGGCAGTTCCTCGAAGAAATAGGCGACCGGCACGTCGAGAATACGCGAAAACATGTACAGCCGGCTGGCGCCGATGCGGTTGGCGCCGCGCTCGTACTTCTGAATTTGCTGGAAGGTCAGGCCGACCGCGTCGCCAAGCTTTTCCTGGCTCATGCCAAGGAGCGTACGGCGCAGGCGCAGGCGTTGGCCGACGTGAATATCAACCGGGTTGGAAACGCCCGGGGGAAGCCGCTTTTGTCGGTGGCTTTCGTTCTTGCTTGAGGCTCTAGGCATTTGTTTTCCTTTTTGCGCCCCTGGGTTGTACCCGTGCGCGTTATCTTTGCAAGCCCTCCCGCCGTGCATATGATTATACCACATCGGAGGATGAGCCGGAGTGAACTTTCAAGGAGAAATTAGTATTGTATGCATATTATTACAACGTATTTTGCAAATTTCGTCGACAGGCATTGGGGAAAACCTGACGCGTTTCATTCGCCGGATTTCCGGGGAATTGCATATGAAGTTGGGACATTTACCAATTTCCACAACCCTGTTGACCCCTAAGAGCCGGCAAACGACAATCAATTATTCCAGAGGAAAAAACAGGCGCGAGGGGGCGTTTCATGGCCGAGGAGCATTTGGACGAGCATTTTGTTGAACTCGTCTCCAGCGTGTCGCACGCGAATGGGGTTTTCCGCATTACCCTGGCCCAACAGGTCGAAGGCGGCACCGCGCGGCCGATCACCCGCCTACTGATTCCGGCCAACCAGCTTCAGGCTGTGCTGCGCGGCGTGGCCGACGGCGCCAACGAAATCCGTGAAAAGCTGCAAAACCAGGCGAAGGATGCGGGCGGCAAGGATGGGGCTGCCCCGGCCAAGAAAAAGCCCGCGGGCAAAGCCGCCGCGAAAAAATAGGCGAATTCGCCGAATTCTTCCGAAAGAGCCGCCTCAGCGTTCGCCCAGGGCGTCGTCCAGATTGGCCAGCAGCGGATCAACCAGATAGCGCAGCACCGTGCGCGTGCCGGTCTGGATGCTTGCCATCACCTGCATACCGGGAAACAGGTTATAGACCAGGGAACCGCGGCTGAAATGGTCGCTTTCCGTGGCGATGCGGACCTTGTAGTAGGGGTTGCCGTCCGGCGTTTGCAGGGTGTCGGGGCTGACGTGGATCACGGTCCCCTTCAGGGCGCCGAAGCGCATGGCGTCGCCCGATGCCAGCTTGACCATGGCCGCCTGTCCCGGCACGACATAGCCGATGTCCTGGGTCTGTAGTTTGGCCTCGATGATCAGCTTGTCGCCCGCGGGCACGATATCGACGACCGGGTCGCCCGGCCGGATCACGCCGCCCACGGTAACCACGTGCAGGGTCTTGACCGTACCGTCCACCGGCGAGCGCACGACCGTGCGTTGCAGGTTGTCGCGAAATTTCTGGATGCGCTGGGTCAATTCGCGGAAATTCAACTGCGCCTCGTCCAACAGGCGCTGTGTTTCCTTGTTGAATTCGCTGGTCACGCTTTCCAACACCGCCTGGGCCTCCTTGCGGGCGGCATCGGCGCGCAGCAATGACGCCTCGTCCGTCTCGATCCCGCCGCGCAGCTGTTCGGCCTCTTTCAACAGGTTCAGATGGACGAACCGGTTGGTCAGGTCGCGCTTCAACAGGCCTTCGCTGATCCGCACCTGTTCATCAACCAGTTTCAGGCTTTTGCCCGCGTTGGTGATGCGGGTCTTGATCTCGTGAATTTCCTGGGTCCGCTGCACGATCGCGGCGTTCTGGCGTTTGAGGTCGCCCAGGTGCTTTTCCAAATCCGCCTGAAAGCGCTGCCGCGCCGAATTGGCCAAATCGGGGCGGTCGCGCACCAGTTCCGGGTCCAGGGTAAGGGTCCGGTCCCCGCGCAACAGGGCGCGCAGGCGCGCCAGGTCAAAGCGCAGGGACACCAGGCGTTCGCCCAGTTCGCCCACGTCGGCGTTGCTGGCCGTCGGTTCCAGCACGACCAGCTCCTGGCCGGCCGTCACCTTGCCGCCCTCGACCACCTTGATCGTGCGTACGATGCCGCCTTCGAGATGCTGGATGGTTTTGACCTGGGTCGAGGGAATGACCTCTCCCAACGCCATGGACACGATGTCGATCTCGCTGATTGCCGACCAGATGCCGAAGCTGACGACCATCGCGGCGCACAGCCCGAACACGGCATGGGTCTTGAACGGGATCGTTTCAGACGGCCGGTAGCCCCCGTCGGCGGGGGCGTAACTGGGCGTTTCCGCCCCGCCCGGACCACCTGCCCCGTCGGGGGTGGGCCCATGCGGCGGCGGGGTGCCGTCGGCGGTTTTTTTCGCCATGTAGGCGGCCGCCGTCGATGCCGCCGCTTCGGGCACGGCGCGGGCCTTTTCCATCAGTTCCTTGAGCCGCCCGGCGGCGGCGACGGGGTTTCCGGCCATGGTCAGTCTCCGCCCCGTGTCCGGTTGGCCTGCGGGGAGGGCGCGTCGGCCGAGGCCGTGTCGGCGGGGGTGGCGGCCGGGGCCTTGGGCGCTGGTGCCGGCTGCGCGGGCCGCGGCGCGGCCTGCGGGTCCTGAACGCCCGGCACATGGCGCACGACGGGCACCGGTTTCTGGTTGAGGTCCAACAGATAATGGGCGCCGCGCACGATGTTCTTGTCGTGGGACATGATGATGATGGTGCGGCCCTGTTTGACGAGGGAGCCCATAATCTTGTGCACGGCGGCGCAGCCGTCGGCGTCCAGGCTTTCCGTCGGCTCGTCGATCACCGCCAACGCGCCGTTGGTCGCAAGTGCGCGGGCCAGGCCCAGCCGCCGCCGCGTGCCCTCGGACAGGCGCCAACCGTTGTCGACCACGGGCGTCTCGAAACTTTGCGGGCTTTCATCCAGGAAACGGCGCAGACCGACCGCGTCGATGATGCGGTTGAGGTCCGAGGTCTGGACATCGGGGGCGTTGACCTTGAGGTTTTCCTCGATCGTGGCGTTTAGCAGGGCCGGTTCCTGCGGCATGTAAATGACCTGTCGGCGCCACCATTCAAGCGCCACCTGCTTGAGATCCAGGCCGTCGATCAGGATCTGCCCGCGGTCCGGCTCCAACAGGCCGAGGATGATGCGGCCCAGGGTCGTCTTGCCGCAGCCGTTGTCGCCGACCACCAACAGCACGTCGCCGGGGCCCAGTTTCAGGTTCAGGGATTCGAACAGCGGCATGGGCGCGCCCTTGAACCCGAAGGCAAGGTCGCGCAATTCGATGGTGCCGGAATATTTGCTGACGGCGGAGCCCTTTTCCGGCTCCAGCGGCACCTTGACCAGCTCGGAGAACATGGTCAGCGCCTGGCGCGCCTTGGCGAAGGCGCTGCCCAACTGCGACAACTTGGTCACCGGCTGCAACGCCCGCGCCGATAGGATGTTGGCGCCGATCATGGCGCCCACGTCCATGTTGCCGCTGACCACCAGCAAGGCGCCCGTGGTGATGACGGCGACGCTCATCAGGCCGTTGGCGGTCTGCGTGATGGTCTGGATCATGCCCTGGCGGGACGTCACGTCGCGACGCAGGTGCTGCGACGAATGGACGTGTTTTTCCCAGGCCCGGCGCAGGAAGCCGCCGGCGTTGAAGGCACGCACCAGATCCTGTTCGCGGGTCGCCGTGCCCAGAAGCGCGCTGCCGACGCCGGTCGCGTTCTGCAGCTCTGCGGTCTTTTCCTGCATGGACATGGACCCGTAGACGCCCAGCGCGAACACGCCGATCAGAAACCCCAGGACGACGATGGCGAGCAGCGGATGCAGCAGGTAGAGCACGAACACGAAAATCAGGGAAAACGGCACGTCCAGAATGGTCGCGATGTTGGACGACGAATAGGCCTGTTCGACCGACGCCATGCCGTTGACCATTTCGCGCCGGGTTTCCGGCGGAATCTGTTCCAGATCGCCCGCCCGGGCGCGGGTCAGGATGCCGTAGCCGGCGATGGCCAGCTTTTCATCCGGTTCCACATTGACGCCGCGGGCGAGGGAGCCGCGCGCCTGACGGAACAGGTATTCCAGGGTGATGGCCAGCAGCACGCCGGACGTCAGGGTCGCCAGCGTCGCGTCCACGCCCTGGCTGACGTATCGGTTCAGCACCTGCATGACGAACAGCGGGCTGGCCATGGCCAGGATGTTGATGAACAGGGTCGCGACGATCAATTCCGTCGCGATCGCCGGCCTGGCGAAGACCCGTTTCAACAGTTCCTTCATGCTCGCTCACTCATTTGCCCGCGAAAACCCCGGATTTACGCGTTTATTCGCGACGGTCCACAGAGGCGCCGCCACCATATCACATCGGCGATAATCGCGGCGATCCCGGCGAAATCATAGGTTGGTCAGGTGAATGATTGGTGAACGGGAACGGCCGGCGTTTAGGCGACCTGCCCGCCGGAGACCATGAAGTCGTTGCTGTCCAGATCGGCGCCATCGACGTTCTGCAGTTCGATTTCCATGTCCGCCTGGGCGTCGCCGTCGGCGTCGATCTCCAGAATCTTGGTCTCATTGTTGAACCGGGCCGAACTGGCGCCGTAGCCGGCGAAATCGTTGGTATCGTCCCCCACGAACATGAACATGCCTTCGTTGAAGGCCGAGATATCGATCTTGTCGGCACCGATGGCGTCGAAATCCAGGATCACATCGCGCAACAGGCCGCCGAGGCCGCTATCCGAGGGCGAGTTGTAGATGAACACGTCCATGCCCTCACCGCCTTCGAGAACGTCCGCGCCGCCGCCGCCGTAAATAGTGTCGTTGCCGTCATCACCGGACAGGCGGTTCGTGCCGTCGCTGCCGATCAGGAAGTCATCGAAGCTGCTGCCTTCGGCGTTTTCGATGTTGCTCAGGGTGTCGGTTTCTCCGCTGTAGGGGTCGTAAGCGGTGCCACCGGCAATGGTCGACGGGCTGATGTATTCCATGCTGTTGCTCAGGTTGACGATGACCCCGTTTGTCGGGTTCTGGAAATAGCTGACCGTGTCGTCGCCCGCACCGCCGTCCAGGGTGTCGTAACCCTGTCCGCCGATCAGCAGGTCGTCGCCGCCGCCGCCGAACAGATTGTCGTCGCCGCCGTTGCCCAGCAGGATATCGTTGCCGTTACCGCCGACCAGGGTGTCGATGCCGCTGCCGCCGGCGACCAGGGTGTTTTCCGCCCCGCCGGAGGCGTCCGACCCGTTGGCGACGGCGAAGCGGTCCAACGCGTCGTCGTCGCTGAATTCGAATTCGATGAAATCGAGCGAATTGGCCGCGTGGTTGGTCACGGTGGTCTTGTGGACATAGCCGCTGCCGATGTCTTCATAGAACAACATCAGATCCGTGCCCGACCATTCGGCGCCGATAAATTCCATCGGGTCGCGGATGATCAGGGTATCGATGCCGTCGCTGCCGCCCGCCAGGGTAATGGTGTCGCCGGTGGTCACGGCGGCGCTGGCGATGTCCGTCGCGAACGTGCTCGTGGTCGAGGCCAGAATCCAGTCGTTGCCCGTGCGCCCGTTGTAGGTGTCGTCACTGTCGGGTGAATCTGTCGTCGTAATGATGATGAAGTCGTCGATATCCAACGTGCCGGTTATGCCGGTCAAATCGATCTCTATATCTGTACCGAAATCGAATAAGCCATTGTACCCGACATCTAATTTCAGGCGGTTGCCGTCCAAAATGGATTCAATCAAGTTCACGGTGTTGCTGAAAAGCCCTTCGTTAACCTCACCCAGATAGGTGAAGTCATCGCCGTCGGCGATGATGCCTTCCAGGACGATCTTGTCCACCCCCGCGACGAAATCGGTGATGGCGTCGGGAGTATTGGCGGGCGAATCGGCAATTGCCGTGAACACGAAATAATCCGGGCCCGCACCGCCGGTATGGGTTTCCTGGGCGGCGGTGGCGATGATGGTGTTCGTGCCGCCGGTGGTTTCGATCAGGGCATTGCCGCTGCCGTCCCGCACATCCGTGCCGGCGAGCGGCGTGGTGACGCCGTCGAGCTTGATCAGGGTGCCGTCGTAGTCGGTCGTGCCTGTGCCCCGTCCCTTGACGTAAAGATAGCCGTGGCCGCTGTCGGTGAAGAACACGACGCGGTCCTGGACCTCCTCGTCGGACCGGATGGCATCGACCGTCGACTGCACCATGCCGGACGTTCCGTAGTCGACAATCATCAATTCCAGGCCGTCCATGCCGCTGAAGCGGATGGTGTCGGCGCCACCAGTGAAATCGGTGATCGTGTCGTAGGCGACGTCCACGGATTCGTCGCCGCGGGTGTATTCGAAGCGGTCGTTGCCGCCGCCGCCGGTGAAGGTATCGGCCCCGCCTTCGCCGCGGAACCGGTTGGCGCCGCCGTCGCCGATGAATGTGTCGTCGAACTGAGAGCCGCGCACCTGTTCAATGTCGATCAGGGTATCGCTGCCGCCGTCGCCGTCGACGCTGACGGTGCCGCTGTAGTCGGCACCGCCGGTGAAATCGACGTTGATGCCGCCTCCGGCACTGCGGTAATCGGCGCGGTCAATGTCGAGGCCGCCGCCGCCGCCGTCCAGGGTGTCGTTGCCGCCGCGCCCGATCAGCACGTTGTTGTTGTCGTTGCCGGTCAGGATGTCGTTGTGATTGGAGCCGGCGAGTTCGTTGACGCCGGAGACGAAGGTGTCAAATCCGACACTATTGCCAAGGCCGGTAAACTGGTTGACCGCGTTGCTGGTCACGGTGGCGAAGCCGTCGCCCAGGGTTCCGGCGTTGAGGGTCACGGTCACGCCCTCTGCCGCATCGCCATAATCGACCCGCGTTTTGGTGCTGCCGATGATGGTGTCGTCGCCGCCGCCACCGCGGACGGTATTATTCTCGCCGATAATGCTGCCGCCGAACACGGTGAATTGACCGTTGTCCCAGCCGGTCATGTCGAACAGGTCGTCGTGGATGCTGCCGTTGATCTGGTCGATGTTGCCCAGCGTGTCGTTGCCGGTGGCGGCACCCGTCACGCTGTCGGTGGACGCATCGACGGTGATCCCGCTGCCCGCGTCGGAATAGTCGGCGATGTTGCGGTCGACGCCGGCCTTGCCCCGCGTGCCGCCGGTCAGATAGTCGTTGCCGCCGCCGCCGCTCATCACGTTCTTGCCCGTCCGCCCGTCGATGAAGTCGTCGCCGTCCGTGCCGGGTAGATAGAGGTCGTCCCCGTTGGTGCCGATGATGACGTCGGTCACGGGGGCAATGTCCAGGTAGATCTCCCGCGTGTCCGTGCCGCCGAAGCCGTCGTCGATGGTGACGGTGAAGGAATCCGTACCGAATTGATCGGTATAGGGGATGTATTCGTAGCTGCCGTCGGGATTCAGCGTGACCGAGCCGTTGGCGGCATTCACGTCCAAGGTGAAGGTCAGATAGTCGCCGTCGATGTCTTCGGCCACGATGCGGCCGCGCAGGATGGTGTCTTCCGTGCCGAGCAGCGGTGCGCTGGGGTCGAGGCCGCCGTAAATCCCCGGTCCCGTGTCGACGAAGACCGGCGCGCCGTAAACGTTCCCGGTTAATCCGTCCACGACATCGTAAATGGTGGCGGGAACCGCGTGACCGCCCGTTCCGCCGTTGAGCGGGAAGTTGGCGACCAGTCCCGTGCTGTCGGGGGACACGGGTTCTTCCAGGTCGTTGGCAATCTGCCATTCCTGGCGGGCGTATTCCCAGATGCGAATGTCGGCCATTTCGCCGGTGAAACGCTGCGTGTGGCCGGTCGTGAAGTTGCCGATGACGAGATCGGCCGTGCCGTCGGCCGGGGTATAGCCGGTGGTGTCGATCTGGCCGACCAGATGGCCGTCGACGAAGAGGGACAGCGTGTTCGACGCGGAATCGTAGGTGCCGGCGGCATGGTGCCAAAGGCCGTCGCGGATATCGTCGACCGCCGTCACGAAACTGCTGCTGGCGCCGCCCTGATGCGTGAATTCGACGCTCAGGCTGCCTTCCTGGAACAGCAGGGAATAGGCGGCGTGGGTGCCGTTGCTGAGGGTCAGCAGGCGCTGTACGCCGGTCGCGTTGTCGTCGGCGTCAGACCGCAACCAGGTTTCCACGGTCCAGCTATCCGGATCGAGGCCCGGGTTGCCGGTGACGCTGATCTGGTCGTCGATGCCGTCAAAGGAGATCGCACCGGACGTCACGTTGGAGCCGAGCAGAATCGGGGACTGATCGACGATATGGGCGTCCCCGACAAGGCTGCCGTCGTTCCCGTAACCGTCCAGCGACAGTTCATTGATCAGAGTCGCCGGCGGCTGGCCGTCTAAGTGGCTTTGCGCCAAGTCGGCCAGGATGTCCGTGGGCTGGCGGACCTCGTCGAAGATGCGGACCTGCGCGATGCCGCCTGCGAAGGAATCCGTGGCGGTTTCGCTGCCGTCGCCGGTGGACGAACCGATGGCCATCGTGGTCGCCGCCGGAAGGGGGTTGGCGCCGACGTTGCCGCCGCCCTGGGAAACGCCGTTGACGAAGGTTTCGAACGCCCCCGTGTCACCGTCATAGGTGACGGCGACGTGGTTCCAGACACCGGCCGCGAGGTTGCCCGCCGCGGCGGTTCCCGTCACGTTCGCGTTGGTGAAGGACAGGCCGTTGCCGTCGAGTGCAAACACCATGGCCGTTCCGCCCGCGCCGACGGCCGTGATGGCCTGGGTGCCGGTCAGGTCGTCCGGCTTGATCCAGGCGGCGATGGTGATCTTGTTGGTGGCGTCGACCGGATTGATCTGGGTGACGTTGACCATGTCACCCGCGCCGTCGAGCACGGCATAGGCGCCGAACGGATCCGACGGCGGGCCGCCCGCGGAAATCGCGTGGCCGTTGCCGGAAATATCGATCAGGGCCGGGTCGAGGTCGGCCGCGTCCGTGTTGTCCAGGGAATAGCGGGCGGCCAGGCCGGTCTCGTCGGCAAGCTCGGCCTGATGGCGGTTGTCGGCGATTTCCTGGGCTGTGCGCGCGTCGGACCAGATTCGGATGTCGTCCAGCTGACCGGCGTAGAAATTGGTGCCGTCGCCCCGCGACGCGACGTAAACGTCGTCCGTGTTGTCGATGGGGGCCTTGGTGAAGGTGTCGCCGACGTCCGGGTCGGCGACCCAGCCGTCGGTCGAGCCGTCGAGATAGCCGGTAATGGTGCCCTCGGCGCCGGACTGGTCGATGACCAGGGCGACGTGGTGCCATCCGGCGGTCAGGCCGCTGAGGTCGAAGTCCTGCGCCGCCTTGTTTCCGGCGACGGCGGCGTCCTCCGTGTTGACCAGGACGCTCAGATTACCGTCGCTGCCCAGGTTGATGGCCCAGCCTTCGTCGGCGGACCCAAGGTATCCCTTGCCGATCATGCGCTGGTCGGATAGCGGCGCCGTGCCGTCGTAATAGAACCAGGTCTCGACGGTCAGGCCGCCGCTGCCCGGGTTGAACGCCGCGTCATGGGCCGCGACGACGAAATCGTCGATGCCGTCGAACTGCGGCGTGTTGACGTTGGCCTGCGCGCCCAGGATCGACGGCGCGTCGTTGGTGTTCTGTACGTCGAGCAGGATCGTCCGCGTATTGGTGCCGCCGGCGCCGTCGTCGACGGTGACGGTGAAGCTGTCGCCGCCCGTGTAATCCGGATTGGGCGTATAGGTGAAGGTGCCGTCCGGTTGGACGTCCACCGTGCCGTGGGCGGCGTCCGCGTCCAGGGTAAAGCTCAGGTCGCCCGGGAGATTGTCCAGGTCCCCGGCGACGATCTGCGACGAGAACGAACCGTCTTCCGGGACGACCAGAAGGCCGCCCGGCTGGGTGATTTCCAGGCTGTCGATCTGGGGGCCGTTGGCGACGACTTCCCGGTTGTACAGCGAGACATGGTTTTCCGCGTACAGGGTCGAATCCTGTGCCGTCAGGGTGGCGGTGTTTGCGGGATTGCCGGCCTCGGTCACCGTGAAGGTCAGGTTGTAGCCGTCATCCGCGATCTCGACGTCATAGGTCGTGCCGTTGGTCAGGATGATCGAACCCATGCCGGAATCGCCCAGGCCGGTCCCGACGCCGTTCTCGTATCGGAGGATGGACAGTTTATTGTCGCCCGCGGCCTGGGTGACGAAGGAGATGCCGTTCGTGACCTGATAGAAGTTGCCGCTGTCGGCGACGCCGTCGGACCGGGTGACGATCGAGAAGAAATCGTTGGCGGTGTCCTGGAACGTGAAGCTGGTGTTGACGATCACGGGCTCGGTTGCCGTCGGTTCGTACTCGGCCGTGGTGGTGACGATGGCGCGGTTGCCGAGCGTCAGGGCGCCGCCGGCTTCGGCCGCGCTGGCGCCGGCACTGGCCGTATCGACCGTGAAGGCGGCGGCATCCAGGGTGCCATCGTTGAAGTCGTCGGCGAAAACGGTCGCTGTGTCGATCAGGAAGTCCGGCGAGACCCCGCCGATGGTCACGTCACCCAGCAAGGTTCCGATGTTGTCGCCGCCAGCAAGGTCGACCACGATCCCGCCGTCATCATTGTCGAGCGGATAATAGGCAACCAGGTTCGGTTCGGCGCCGGTCAGGCGCAGGCTCATGTCGGCGGCGATGTCGTCGACGCCGCGCGCCACGTCATAGATACGGACGTCGGAAATTTCTCCCTGGAACTGATTTGTCCCGTCGGGCGCCTGGCCGATAAAGGCGCTGTCCGTTCCGATCACGAGGGAAAGGTCAACAGGGGCGGAGACGGAAACCCCGTCGACGAAAATTTCAGAGTAGCCGCCGGAAGTGGTAACCGCGACATGGTGCCAGGCGTCGTCATTGATTGCCGGACCGCCGGTAATGAAGTTGACGTTCAATGAATCGAACGCCAACTGGCCGCTTCCTTGAATGAATAATTGCCCGTTGGTGCCGGTGCCGGTGGCATTGCCGACCGACAGGATGGCGTGATTGACAGCGGTTGCGTCTGTCTTGACCCAGGCAGACCAGGTGAAGTCGGCAGCGCTGTTCGGCAGGCCCGCCGGATTGGCCAGACTGATGCTGTCGCCGCTGCCGTCGAACTGCGCGGCATTGCTTGATTGCACCACACCGAGAATTTCCGGCGCGTCGTTGACGGGCGAGATATCGACGGTGCGGTCGAAGGCGGCGGAAGCTCCGCCGTCGCCGTCGGAAACCTGGAAGGTGACGGTCCGCTGGGCTGCGCCCGGCTCTTCGCTGACGTTCTGATAGGTGACGGCGCGGGCCAGTTCCTGAACCAGGGCCGGCGTGGCGTCCGGATCCAGGTCGATGATGATATTGCCCGCCGTTGACGCGGCATTGACCAGGCCGATGTCCGTGCCGGAAACACTGACCACGCTGGCCGGCGTCAATCCGGCGCTCAGGCCGATATTGCCCGAGGTGTCGATGTCCAGAACATCATCGGCGGTACCGCCGGCAGTGATCGCAGCGGTGAACTGACCAAGGTCGAAATCGGTGCTGTCTATATCAACGATATCGATGGCGGTGTCGATGGCGACAGCCGGGCCGTCCTCGGTGAAGGTCGCATTGCCGCCGGCCGAGGAGATTTCAGGCGCATCGTTGATGTTTTCGACGCCGATGGTGACGGCAAACGGCGTCGACGGGGTGCCCTGGTCGTCCGTTACCTGGAATTCGATGGTGCGGTCGGCCAGATCCGGCTGCACCGCCGTGGAATTGAACGTGACGGAGCGCAGGACCTGTTCGTATTCGGCGACCGTGCCGGTGCCGGTCAGCGTCAGCGCGCCGGTGGCCGCGTCATAGCTGCCGCCGATGGCCCCCACGGGGGTGAAGGACAGGATATCCGTATTGGCTTCGAAGGCCGTGGTGATGGTCACCGTGGCGCCGTCAAGGGTCGCGCTGTCGACATCCGTCAGGGTGATGCCGTCATCGACGATCAGGGGCGTCCCGTCTTCCACATAGGTCTTGCCGCCCAGGCCGAAGGAAATGACGCGCGCGCCGATTTCCGTATTGTCGGCGGTGACGCCGACCGGGTCGGACTGGCGGAACACGGCGACCAGATTGCCGTCGCCGTCGGCGGCGATGGCCGACTGCTGCTGGTTGCTGGCCGTATTCTCGTTGACCGTGAATTCCGTGCCGACCTTGGCGCCCGCGGCGTCGAAGCGCTGTGCGCGGATGGCGGTGCCGGCACCGTCTGCGGCGGCGTCGTTGGTCGACCAGGACACCACGAAGCCGCCGTCGGGCAGGGCCGCGATGGAGGGTTCGTTCTGGTGGCCGGTGATGTCCGTGTTGGCCAGCAGGTCGCCGGTGACCGGCGTGCCGTCGGGCCCGAAGATGCGCAGGCCGATGCCGCCGTTGCCATCGTTGTCGCCGGAGGCGATGTCGTCCGTGCGCCAGGCGACGGCGAAGTTGCCGTTGGATAGGGTGGCGACCTCGTGCTGGTCCTGCTGCGTGCCGCCGCCTTGGTTCACCGCGACGGCGAATTCAGCGCCCAGCGGCATGCCGCTGTTGTCGTACACCCGGGCGAACAGGTCGTTGTCGCCGTCCGTATTGTCGGTCCATACCGCGACGAAACCGCCGCCCGGTAGGGCCGCCAGTTCCGTGCCCTGGGTGGCCGGTGTGGGCGAGGCCCCAAGCAGGAATTCACCGGTCACGGGCAGGCCGTTCGCACCAAAGACGCGCGCGGTGACGTCCTGGCCGCTGGCAATGCCGGAGTCTTGCTGATCGATGGCGATGACGAAGCCGCCGTTCGACAGGCCCACCACCGTGCCGCCGTTCTGCACCGTGCCGCTGAAGTATTCGCCGACGTTGAAGGCGTCGGCCCCCGGGGTCGACCCGTCGCGGGAAACCGCCTGGCCGGTGACGTCGTAGCGCTGCACGTAGAGGTCCGACGTGGTGGCATCGGCGGCGGTCGGCTGGTTGACGTAGGAAACGATGAAGCCGCCGTCGGTCATTGGCGAGACCCGGGCGTTGTATTCGCTGCCGGGGGCGGTGTTGGCGATGACGAATTCCGGGCCGTCGGGCGTGCCGTCGGCGTTGAAGATGCGCCCGATGGTGCCCAGGTCCGCGCCGCCGCCGACGCTGTAATTGTTCCAGGTGGCGACGAACTTGGTGCCGCCCGCGAAATAGGTGACATCGGCGGCCGACTGTTCGCCGGTCAAGGCCGTGTTGACCAGGACTTCCGCATCGAAGGTCGCCGTGCCGGCGGGCAGGGTCGCGGTGGTGACCTCGGGCGCGTCGTTGACCGGTGTGATGTTGACGGTCTGGCTGAGGGCGGCAGAGGTGCCGCCGTCGCCGTCCGACAGGGTGAAGTCGATGGTGCGTGATCCGGCACCCGGTTCCGCGGCCGTGTTCTCGAAGGTCACCGAGCGGGCCAGCAGTTCGATCAGCTCCGGCGTGGCGCTGTCGGTCAGGTCGATCCTGAGCGTGCCCGTGGTGCCGTCCTCGACAATCGAGCCGATCAAGTCCTGATCGATGCTGACGGCACCGCCGAGCACGTCGAACAGGCCCGATTCCACCGCAAGCACGTCACCGGCCTGGAAGCCGCCGGTGATTTGAATGGTCAGGCTGCCGCCGTCCAGGTCGAAGCTGTCCCCGTCGGTGATCTGGATGAATTCGCCAACCAGGACCGGGGGGCCGTCCTCGGCAAAGGTGGTCGTCCCGATGACGGTGGTCACCTCGCCGTCGGCGGTCAGGAAATTGGCCAGGGACAGGCTGCCGGTGACCGAGGACAGGGTCATTTCCATGTCGGCGTCGCCGTCGCCGTCGGCGTCGATCTGCAGCAGGCTGCCGTCGAAGGAGGCCGAGGCCGTGCCGCCGCCGCTGAAGGCGCCGGCGCCGTTGAAATCGAAATCGCCGGAAATGACCGCCTGCAGGTCGATCACGTCCAAATTGGCGTTGAAGGTGGTGATGGTGTCGCCGTTGCCGACCGTGGAATCCAGCGTCTGGCGGTATAGATAGCGGTCACCGGCCGCGCCGCCGCCGGTCATGACATCGGCGCCCAGTCCGCCATCGAAGATATCCAAAGGCCCGCCGCCGCCCAGCAGGGTGTCGTCACCGTCCCGGCCGACGATGAAATCCAGGCCGGCCGTTCCGCTCAGGGGTGCGTCGATGCCGTTTGTTCCGGTGATCACGCCAAATGTGCTGGTGTCGAAAGCGATGCTCTCGATGTTCGATGCCGAGAAACCGGCGGCATTAACCCCGATGAGCAGGATTTCGCCGTCGATGACCCCGTCGTCGTCGGCGTCGACGGTCAGGATGCTGTCCGACCCGCTGGCGGTGATCGAGGCGCTGGCGTACCCGTCTGAGGCGGCGTGGCCGCCATCGACCCCGGTGAAACTGAAGCCGAGGGTGTCGAGGACGGTTTGATTGAGGACGATGATGTCGTCCGTGACGGTGAAGTCGGTGATGACGTCGGCCGCGCCGGGGTCGGATTCCCCAAACCCGTACAGGAAGGCATCCTGCCCGGCGCCGCCGGTCAGGGTGTCGGCGCCGAAGCCGCCGGTGATGATGTCGCTGCCGGCGCCGCCGTCGATGACGTCGTCGCCTTCCTTGCCGCGCAGGATGTCGTCGCCGGCGCCGCCATTGATGACGTCATCGGCGATGGTGCCGAAGTTCTCGATCGGCGCTGCTGGCGGATTGGCGACAACCGGCGCGTCGTTGACGTTCAGCACATTGACGGTGACCTGTTTGGTCGCCGTGGCGCCCAGGCTGTCGGTGACCGAGACCTCGAAGCTGTCGGTGCCGACGAAGTCCGCATTCGGGGTGTATTCCCAGGTGCCGTCGGTCGGGTTGACGGTAACGGTGCCGCTCGTCCCTTGGGCCGCGACGCCGTAGGTGAAGACCTCATTCTCGTTGTCGACGTCCGTGCCGGTGATCTGCCCGTGCAGGACCGAGTCCTCGGCCATGGTGAACAGGTTGTTGTCCACGAACACGGGCGTGCTGCCGGAGTAGGTGCCCGTGCCACCGTTGCCGGTGACGTCGCGGAACTGGTCCGTCGTGCCGTTCAACACGTCGTCCAGGTGCCAGGCGCCGGTCAGGGTCGGATCCGTGCCGTCGGGCAGGTCGTTCATGTCGGCCAGGATGTCCGCCTGCGAGCGGGCCACGTCATAGGCGCGGACGTCGAAAATCTCGCCGAAGAAAGGTTGATTGGCAGTCTGCCAGCCGCCGATCGTCACCGAACCGGCGTCGATGCTGTTGATCGCGGTGGTGGTCGTGGCGACGCTTACACCGTCGACGATCAGTTCAAGGTTGCCCGCGCCGTCATGGGTGAAGGCGACGTGGTGCCACAGACCGTCATTAATGCCGAGGGAATCTTCCAGCACCGTCGGGCCAGAGTCCGGGGCAAGTGCTTGAACCCGGCCATCGCCGGTGACGCGAATTTGCGCGTAATCCCCGGCCGGGTCACCCACGCGGATGATCGTTTGCGGATTGGCAGGACTATCCGTGCGGAACCAGGCTTCGTAGGTGAACGCGCCGTCGCCAGTGGCCAGAGGAGAGGTGGTCTCCGAGACAATGTTGGCGCCGGACGCCAGCGCCGTCGTGCCGACGATCGCCCCCGTTTCCTGGACTGTGATGGTGGTGCCGTCCGCCGACACGTCGGCGATGGTGAAGGTCGCGTCGTTGGCCGTCATTGACCCGGTAATGGTGATCGTCTGGCCCGCCGCGAGGTTGGAGAAAGTGCCGGCCTGCCCGGCGACGATCGTGTCCGTGGCGGCGAAGAACTGCAGGGTGTTGCCGCCCGAGGCGGTGAAGTCGATCACGCTGGCGTCGACGGCGTCGACGGAAACCGTGCCGTCGAAGCTGAGCGCCTGGCCGGCCAGCGGCACGGCGAGGGGCGCGACCGGATCGACGATGTCAATGACGGCCGGATCAGCGGCGTCCGCGCCGGTGACCGTGCCGACAGTGGCATCGGCGGAGGAACCCAGCACCCCCTGGTTGGTGATGGTGCCGTCGGCGACATCGGCGGCATCGATGTCGTAGTGGATCTGCAGATTGTCCGTATCGACCGCGCCGGTCGCGTCGGCGGCGATTTCGGTGGCGTTGCGCTCGTCCGAATAGATGCGGAAATCGCCGATGGCGCCGTCAAAGGCGGGCTGGGAAGCGATCGCGTCGCCCAGCACCAGGGTGCTGCCCGTGATGTTCGGCACGGAGGTGGTCGGCGGGGATTGTTCAAGGACGCCATCGATGTAAAGCTTGTAGTTGCCGGCACCGTCATGGGTGAGGGAGACATGATGCGGGACGCCGTCGTTCACCAACGTGGTGCTGTTGATATCGATGACACCGTACTGGCCGATGCGGAGGTTCCCGGCCGCGCTGGGGATGTTGGCGAACAGCAGATTGTTGGCTGTGACGCCGCCAGAGAAGGTGTCCCCGATCGTCATGATGTAGCCTGTCGTCGCCATCTCCGTCTGGACGACGAACTCGATGGAGAAGGCATTGCCGAAGTCGATGCCTGCCGTGTCGCCCTGGACGAAGTCGTCACTGCCGTCGAAGGCCAATGCCGCGCCACCCAGGCCATTATCTAGAATGCCGTCGGATGCGCTGCCCAGCGAGCCCAGGTTGGTCGCTGTCCCATCCGCAAAGTCGTAATGCACCAGGGGTGCGGTGCCCATTGCGGTGTCGCCGCCCGCGTCGGCGGCGACCTCGGTTGCCGTACGGGCATGATCATAAATGCGGAATTCATCCATCACGCCGTTGAACGGGAACGGATACCCGATCAAGACATCCGCCGTGGTCGCGCCCAGATTATTCACAGGATCGATGCCGCCCACGGTGCCGCCGACATCGACGCCGTTTACGTAAATGGCGATGTCACCGCTTGCCGCGTCATAACTGAAGGCCACATGTGCGGGGTCCCCGGGGATGAGAACACTCGCCGGCGAGGTGAAGTTGGACAGTTGGCCGGAGCCACCGCCGGCGCCGACCTCCACATATAAGGATCCATCGTCACTGACCGTGAAGCTCCATCCTTCGTAGCCGGCCCCGAAGTTTTGGGCGATACGGGCGCCGCCTGTCGGATATTCGGTCAGGGTGATGACCGCTTCGACAGTGATGGATGTCAGCGTATTGACCGTGCCCTCGGCCGGAATGACGATCCTGTCGTCGACCCCGTCGAACTGCATGCCCGCGCCGTTGGTGGTGACGGCGATTTCCGGGTTGCGATTGACTGTGACCGTGGCGGCCGTGCTGCCGTAGTCGATGGTGACGGTGTATTCGGGGCCCAGGTTGTGCTGGATGGTGTCGAAGATGTTGTCGATACCGGCTTCCAGAACGCCGCCGTCGCCGCCGATTTCCGCCGTGTGGCCGGAATAGGTCAGGACCTGGAACGAATTGCCGTCGGTCGTCGGGTCGAAGTCGGGCGCGAAGGTCAGGTTCAAGGTGTCGCCTGCCGCCGTCAGGTCCATGGTGTCCAGGTTAAGCACGTCGTGGGTGACATTGTCCGTAACGTCGATGTTGACGCTGGCACCCGGGTCCAGAGTCAGCGGCCCACCGGTGATATCCAGGGTACCGATGTTATCCACCCCGGCGACCTCGATGATGCCGTCGCCGGCGATGTCGGCGGCGCCAACCAATTGGATCGTGCCCTCGCCGGTGATGACGCCCGCATTTTCGAGATTGACGCCGTTGAGGATCAGCGTCGCGCCCGCGCCGACGGAGATCTCCCCGCCGTTGTTGGAAAGGAAGCCAGGGGCGGTGATCGTCACCGTCGCACCCGGGGCAACAGTGAACGCGCCGTTCGGCGAATTGATGACGGTCGGGGCGGCGATCACGGTGCCGGTGCCCTCAATGGTCAAGGTGCCGTCGACGGCGAGGTTTACCGAACCGCTGACAATGTCGTCGTCCAGGGTCAGGTTGCGGCCGTCACCGATGGTGAGGGTCGGCGCGCCGACGCCGTCGATGGTGATCGCGCCGCTCAGCGTCAATTCCGGGTCGCCCGAGTTGAGGGCGAAATTGCTGGTCAGCGTCAGGCTGCCCGTGCCGGCCAGATCAAGGGCACCGGTGCCGGACAGATAGGTGTCGCCGTCGACTATGGTCTGACCGTCGCTGACCGTCAGCACGGTCGCCGTCGCCAGATCGATGGTGCCGGCGGCCGCGTTCAGGATGCCGCCCGCAAGATCGATGGTGGCGCTGGCGTCGACGGTGATGGTGCCGTTGGCGGTGTCGATGCTGCCTTCGATGACGCGCTGGCCGCCGCCGCCCGATGTATCGCTGAAGGTGATGGTGCCGGTGTTGGCGATACCCGGGCCGCCCACGGTGAGGATCGTATCGGCGGGGGCGGCGTCGGAATTGTCGATGATGATGTCGCCGTCGTTGACGATGCCGAGCGCCACGTCCAGGGCGACATTGCCGCTGCCGGCTTCGCCCAGGGCCAAGGTCCCGAAATAGCCGCCGAGGTATTCAATGGCCAGGGCGCCGGCGATCTGGTTGCCGCTGCCGGTGATGGAAATTTCCCCGTGGATGCCGCCGTTTTCGGCGGCGTCCAGGGTGATCAGCGGCAGCCCCAGGGTTGCCCCGCCGCTCAGGGCGACCGTGCCGGCGATGTTCAGGTCGGCGGTGCCGAGCACGGACGCGTTGCTGACGGTCACCGTGGCGTCCTGTTCGATTGACGACGGTTCCAGCACGTTCAGGGTGCCGGCCAGAATGTTCAGGTCGGCGTTGACCACCAACTGCCCCACGGTCTCGTTGACCGGGCCGTTGTTGAAGGTGATGGGTGCATAGCCGCCGTCGTTGATGACGGCGATGGTCGTTGCGTCGGGAAGGCCCGAGGTCCAGTTGGCGGCGTCGAACCAATCGCCGCTAAAGTTCAACTGATTGTGGTCGCTGCGCGTCAATCCGCTTTCCAGGGCGACCTGGACAGTCGCATCCTGGGTGGTGGTGCCGCCGTCGCCGCTGTCGACCGTGAAGGTCACCGTGCGGGCCACCGTGGTGGGCTCGGCCGCGTCGTTCGTGAAGGCAATGGTGCGGGCCAGGGCCTGGACCGCTGCCGGTGTGGCATCGGCATCAAGGGTGATCAGCAGGTTGGCGGCCGATCCGTCGTCGGTGCCGTCGATGGTGCCGATCACGACACCGTTGAACAGCACGTCGGAGCCGGAAAGCGTGATGCCGCCGGCTTCCTGAATCAGCAGATGATCGCCGGGATCCAGGTTGTCCGTGACCTGGGCGCGCAGATAACCGGTGTTGAAGTTCGCCGTATCGACGTCGGCGATTTCCATGCTGCCGTCAATGACGACGGCGTCGCCGCCTTCCTCGAAGGTCGGCGCCGGATCGCCGCCGGCCGTGATGACGGGGTCGTCGTTCACGTTGTTGACGGTAATCGTCACCGTCGCGGTGCTGGCGATGCCTGCGGCGTCGGTAACGCGGAAGGTGAAGCTGTCCGTGCCGCTGAACTCGGCATTGGGGACATAGCTGAAAGCGCCGTTGGATTGGATTGTGACGGTACCGTTGGCGGCCTGACCGCCGCCGGCGACGGCAAATGTCAGCGTGTCGCCCAGATCCGGGTCGTTGGCCGTCAGGGTGCCGGTAATGGTCGTGTCTTCGTCGCCGCTCGCGGTGTCGGCGTCGGCGGTGGGGGCATCGTTCGACCCGGTGATCGTTACCGTCAGGGTCGCCACGTCGGTGCCCGCGTTGATCGCCTGGGCCGAAGATGTGAAGGCCTGGCCCGCCAGGTTGGCGGTGATCACAACTTCGCCGCCGCCACCAGCCGAGGCGGTGACCTTTCCGGCGATCACGCCGTTGGCGTTCAGCTTGGCGACTACGGCGTCGCGGACTTCGTTCGCGGTCGTCTCGTTGGTCACCGTGTGGGAAATGCGGGTACCGTTGACGGTGACCTCGAACACGTCGCCGCGTTCGATCGTGCCGCCAATGACATAGGGCGAAACCTGATTGACCCCGGTGGCGTTGGCCACGGGGTTGGTCAGCGCGATGGTCTGATCGTCGGTTCCGGCATGGCCGTCGGACACCGTGTAGGTCAGGGTCCCCGTCGCCGACTGCCCGGCGGCCAAGGGCTCGAACTGGCCGTTCGGATTGACCGTGTAGCTGCCGTCGGCGTTGATCGTAACCTGGGCAACCACCGGATCGCCGTTCGGCAGGGTGAAGTTCACGTTCTGTGCGACGCCGACGGTGCTGCCGTTGACCTTGATGATGCTCAGGCTGTCGCCGGTGTCGATGTCCGTGTCGTTGGCCAGCAGGCCCGCCGCCGCCGTCTTGCTGATCGCCGTACTGTCGTCGGCGGTGGTGATGAAGTCGTTCTTGGCGTCCGGGTTGTCGTTGGTGGGCGTGATGTCGATGGTCACCGTCGCCGTGTCGAAGGACGGCGGATTGGCGCCGTTGGATACCGTGTAAGTGAAGGTGTCGGTACCACTGTAGTTGGCGTCCGGGGTGTAGGTGACCCGGCCGTTGGGAACGGTGATGGTATCGGCATCGGCGGTGACGTCGCCCTGCGTCGCGATGCTGGTGACGATCGGCGTGCCGGGCACGGCCGAGGTCAGGGTGATGGCGCCGCCGCGACCGGCGCTGACCGCGGAAACGACCGCCGCCATGGCCGGGGTGCCGTTGATCAGGTCTACGAAGAGTGCGGCGTTGCCTTCCGCGTTCAACTCGATTGATGACGTGAGCGTGTAAGTGACGCTGATATCGTTAACGGTCAGTGTGATCGTGTCGCCCTGGTCGAAGGTGTTGCCAAAGTTCAATTCCCTGACTTCGGGCACGATGGTGATCTTGCCGTGGGCCGGTTGGCCGACCGCGGCAATCGCCGCGTTGGTCAGGTCGCCGCCGTCGGCGCGTTTGTCATTGCCCAGCACGTCGAAGGTAATGGCCTGATCTTCCAGAACCTCGTCGTCGCCGCTGACCGGTCCGCCGTTTGTGGCATCGCCATCGCCGATCACGTCGTCGCCGGCCACGGGGGCGGAATCGCGGGCTTCCTGCTGGATACGCAGTTCGGCCTCGTTGCGGGCCTTGATGATCGCCTGTTCGAACTGGGCCAGGCCCGATGCCGCCTGGAAGGCGGCCTGCTGGGCGATGGTCGCCTGGGCGTTCGCCGTGGCGGCGCCGGACAGAGCGTCAGGCACGTAGCCTTCGGCGATTTCCGCCAAAAGCTGAGCGGCGGTCACGACGTCCGCCGGCACCGACGGATCCAGAGCAGGCGACAGACTGCCGAGCGTATTGGCCGTGGTGACGATTGTGGCGGCGCTTTCCGCCGTCAGGGCGTCGTTCGTGTCGAATGCCGGTGCCAAGCCGTCGGCGGCGGCGCGCGCCGTACCGGCGGCGGTGCCCGCGATATCGACGACGGCCTCAATGGTTTCGGCGATGTCCGATGCCTGTTGCAGGCCGTTTTTCAATGCCCGGAGCGCTGCTTCCGTGCCCGTGCGGGCGGCGCTGATGGTCGGGGCTTCGCCGGCGACACCGTCTTCATTGACGGCGCTGACCGTGACGCGGATGAACGATGCCGCAGGATCGTCGGAAATCAGCACCAGTTCGCCATCCTGCAAGGCGGCGGAGGCGGTCATGCCGCCGGCGGTGCCGATCTGGCTGACCAGGGCGTCGCGCACGGAGGCAAGCGTGGGATTCGCGCCGACGGTGATGGTCTTCGTGACATCGGCGGTGCCGTCGTTGTTCGTGTCGAAGGCGACGGTCAAGGTGTCGCCGGCTTCGACGGTGCCGCCGATGGTGACGGACACGGTCTGGCGGGTTGCGGCGATGGCCGCGTCCAGCGCCGTGACGGCGTTGTCGAGCGCCGTTGCCGTGGCGTCGCCGTCGCCGTCCTGTACACCGTCGGCCAATAGGCCTTCGATCGTCGTCTTCGCCGCGTCGGCGGCGGCGAGAGCGTTCAGAATTTGGCTGGAGGCGCTTTCGGCCCCGGTCGCGTCACCGTTTTCCGTGACCGTCACGCCAATGCTGCTGCCGGATGTGGTCGCGGCAACGACGAAACCGCCGGACCCGCTGGTCGCCGACGCCTGGGCAACGCCCTGAAGGTTGGCGTGGCTGTTGACCGCGTCGACCAGGGCGTCGCGGATGTCGTTGATGGTGTCGCCGTCCTGGGCCGTGACCTCGACCGTCACCGCGTCGCCGTTGCCGGCATCCCCGGGTGTCGGGTCGATGGTCAGGCTGAATACATTATCTGCCGCCGGGGTGCCGGTCAGGGTCACCTGATCGAAGCTGGTGGCGAGCTGCAGCATCTCCGCCGCATCGGTGATCGCGTCCTCCGCCTTCGTCAGGGCGGCGGTGGAACTGGCCGTGGCCTGGGAGAAGGCAGCCTCGGCGGCCTCGGCGGCGGTGTCGGCGTCTTCGTCGGCGGCCCGGATCGCCGCAGTGTTGGCGGCCGTGATCAGGTCGGCGATTTCGTCGCCGTCCGTGCCGGCGAGGTCGGCCTGGGCCTGGGCGCTGGCGGCCGATTGGGCCGCGGCCGCGGCATCGCGGGCGGCCGAGGCGACCGAGGAATTGGTCGCCGTGACCTGGGATTGCGTGTCGGTCAGAAATGCCTGGGCGACGCTACCGGCCCCTTCTTGCGCGACGGCCGCCTGGGCTGCGGTCAGGGCGTTTCCGGCGGTGGTGCCGGCTGCGTTGGCGGCGGCAAGCGCGCTTTGGGCGGTTTCGCTGGCGGTGGCGGCGCTGTCGGCGGCGCGGTCGGCGACGGAGCCGTTGGAAATGGCATCCAGGCTGAGGGCGTCGTCGCTGTCGTTCGGAATGCTGGTCAGGAACGCGCCGGCGGCACCGGCCTGGGTCGCGGCCAGAACCAGGGCCCCCGTGCCGCCCGCGGCGACGGTGATACCGGCAATGCCGGCATTCTGGATCGCCGTGACCAGGGCGTCGCGCACGGCGTCGGCATCGTCGCCGACGCTGATCAGGCCGCTGGCCGTCGATACGGTGACCGGTGTCCCTGCGATGTTGATCGAGAAGCTGTCGCCATCGGCGACCACGGTGTCGCCATCGACGGTGACCGTGTCCTGCTGCGTGACCTGGTCGGCGTTGACCTGACGCTGCACGCGGGCGGCCTGGTCGTTGGTGCCGCCGGTCGCATTTGTTGCGGAGGCCGTGGTGGTAAAGGCGGTGCCCGGGGTGACGCCGGTCAAGCGGATGGAATCGGCAGTCGCGCCCTGGCTGACGGTGACGATGCCGTCCAGGGTCCCGGCGCTGGTCAACTGCTGGATGAAGGCGTCGCGGACCTCGGACAAGGTGGTCTGCGTCGTTACGGTGAAGTTCTCCGAGGTCGTGCCGACGGTGATGAAGAATTTGTCTCCGGTCTCGACTGCGCCCGACAGGGTGACGCGCGTGACCTGGGTGGTTTCCAACTGCGCTTCGATGGCGTCCAGAAGGTCGTCGTTATCCAAAGAATCCCGGCTTAGAACCTCGCTGACCGCGTCACCGACCGCCTTGGCCGTGCGGGCGTGAAGTGCTGCGTCGGCGGCGGCCTGTTTGGCCGTCGTGGCCTGGGTCGCGGCGTCGCCGGCGGCGCCGACCGCGTCGTCATTGGCGTCTTTGGCCGCGATGGAGGCGGCGGCGGTCTTGGCTGCGGTATCGGCCTTGGCGGCTTCCGACTCGGCCGTGGTGGCGGCGGTCTGGGCATCCGTCGCCGCCTGCGCCGCAAGGTCGTCGGCACCGCGCAGGTTGGCGGTGGTCGTCACTGCCTGGGCCGCATTGTCCGTGTTGCCGCCGCCGTCCGTGGCGGTCGCCGTCGCCGTGAAGGCGACGCCGGCAACGTCGGCGGTGATGGCCAGCGTTTCGTCCGTATCGCCGGCCGCGGCCGTGACGGCGTCGCCGGCGGCGCTGTCGTTGATCAGCGTGATCAGGGCGTCGCGAACCTGGGTCAGGGTCGTGATGGAATTATCCGTCGGGATGGTCAGGCTGACCACGGTGCCGTTGACCGTGACCGAATAGGTATCACCGGCCTGCACCGTGCCTTGCAGGGTGACCGTATCCAGCTGTGCGACCTGCGTGGCGCCCCCCAGGTTGCCGGTGACCGTCGACGCGGTGGCGCTTTGGTCGTCGTTGGCGCCGTTGTTGGTGGCCGATGCCGTCGCCGTGAACCCGATACCCGGCATGGCCGCGGTCAGGGTAATGGCGCCGTCGCCGCTGCCGGCGGAGGCAACCACGGAATCGGTGACGCCGTTGGCCGCATCGTTGATGGCGTTGACAAGGGCGGTGCGCACGTCGGCGATGGTGATGCCGGTCGATGCCGCGGCCGTGTCCGTGCCGACGGTGACCGCGACCACGTCGCCGTCGATGGTGACGCGATAGACGTCGCCGTCCTCGATGGTGCCGTCCAGGGTCACCGTATCCGTCTGGGCCACGCCCTCGGCGGTGGCGACGGCGGCCTGGGCCTCGTCGGCGGCGGCCTGTGCGGCTGAACGGGCGGCGGCGGCGCGCGGAATGTTGGCCAGCGCCGCGGTTGCCAGGCCGGCCTGGGTTTCTGCGGTCGCGGCGGCGGTCTCCGCCGATGTGGCGAAGCCGGATGCCTGATCGGCCACAGCTTGAATTTCGGCGGCGGTGCCGCCCGGTGAATTCAGCGCGGCGGCATCGTCGGCGGCGGCACGTGCGGTGTTGTAGGCGCTCAGCGCCGCCGTGGCGGCGGAAGTCGCCGTGGTCAGGGCGGCCTGGGCGGCGGTAAGGTTCACGCCGACGATGGTCGCGCCTGTGTCCGGATGGGTGCCGCCGTCACGATAGACTTCCGCCAGATCAGCGGCAGCATCGGCAGTAGTCGCGGCGTCGCTGGCGGAGGCATAAGCAGCCTGTGCGTCGGCGACCGCATCCAAGGCATCCTGAAGCGCCGCCTGAGCGCGGTCGTTGGCCTGTTTCACGGCCTGATAGGCGGCGGGGTCGATGGTCTGGGCGGCGGCGGAGGCGGTGAAGTCGGCCTGTGCGTCATCGGCGGCCGAACGGGCGGCCGTCAGCGCCGTCTGCGCCTGGCTCAGGCTGGTGGAAGCATCGGTCGCGGCGAGTTCCGCCGTGGTCGCGGCGGTGCGGGCGAAAGCTGCGGCGGTGGTGATGGCCTGAATGTCCGACACCCGGGTCTGGGCCGAGGCCTGGGCGGACGCGGCCTCGGCGGAATCAGCGGCGGCCTGATCAGCGGCGGCCTGGGCATCGGCCTTGGCCTGGTCCAATGCCGCTTCGGCGGCTTCGATACGGGCGGCATCAAGCCCGGCTTCGTCGGCGGCGGCCACGGCGGCTTGTTTCTGCGCCACCAACAGGGCGGCGTTGGCGGCGGCCACGGCCTGCTGTGCCGATGCGGCGGCGGCCTTGATCGAGGCGATGGCCGCCAGTTGCGTGGCGTCGGCGGCATCCTGGACGGTGCGCAGGTTATCCGTGGTCTGAATGCCGTCATCCAGATCGTCAAGCGCGGCGGCCGTATCGGCGGCGCTGTTGATGGCGTCGATGACCGCCTGTGCCGTCTCGGCGGAAATTGGCAGGTCAAGGTCTTCTGCCGCCTGCAACAGGGCGTCAAGGGCGGCCTGGGCCGCTTCGGCGGCGGCTGCGGCTGCTGCGGCGGCGGCATCGGCGTCCGGCGTGGCACCGGCGGCGGCGGTGGTGGCAAGGACCGCCTGCTGGCTGGCCGTGGTCGCCTGGGCCTTGGCGCTGGCCAGGGCTTCGGCGATTTCGTCGGCAAGGGAGTCGAGGAAGTTGTCGACCCGGGTCTGCGCGGCGCCTTGAGCGTTGATTTCAAAAGCGGCGGCGAAGCTGGCCTGCGAGGCGGCCTGGGCGGCTTGGGACGCGGCCTCGGCGGCGGCCTGTGAGGCCGCATCGGCATTGGCCTGGGCGATGGTGACGTTTTCGTTGGCGGCGTCGGCGGCGGCCTGGGCCTGGGCCAGGGCGTCCTCGGCGTCGCTCAGCGCCTGTTCGGCTTGGGCGACGGCATTGTCCCAGACCTGTTCGATGGCGGTGTCGACGTCGTCGTCCCCGTCGTCCGCGGCGTCCCGTTCGGCCCGCACCTGGGCCAGCGAATTGGTGCGCGAGGTGACCGTGGCCTCGGCCGCGGCCAGGGCCACGTTCGGCGCGACGGCATCGGCGGTCGCCTGCTCGGCGGTGGCATTGGCGGTTTCGGCGGCGGCGGATGCGCGTGCGGCGGCGGCGGCGGCATCGCGCGCGGCAAGGGCGGCGGTGGCACGGTCGCCGGAAGCATCCCCGGATGTCCAGGCTTCGACGGCGGCATCCGCGTTTGCGGCGACCTGGGCGGCGGCCTCGGCCTCACCGGCGCTGATGGCGGCAGCGGTTGCGGCGGCCTGGGCACGGTCGGCTTCGGCCTGGGCCGCAGATCCCTTGCCAAGGGCAGCGGCCTGGGCGGCGTCGGCGGCGGTTTGCGCCTGGTTGGCGGCGTTGCGCGCGGCTTCGGCGGCATCGGCGGCAAGGTCGGCGGCACCGGGAATATTAGAGGTCGCCAGCGATTGCGCCGTGGCGGCGGCCTGTGCGGCGTCCTGGGTTGCCGGGTCATCGTCGGATGCCTGGGCTTCCGCCTCATCGGCAAGGCGGCCGGCTTCCTCGGCCGCGACGGCCTGGGCGGCGGCGCGCTGGGCGGCGGCCTGATCAGCGGCGGCCTGGGCATCGGCAGCGGCCTGATCCGCGGCAGCCAGGGCATCTGCGGCGGCTTGTTCCGCCAGTTCCGCGGCGCGGTCCTCGGCGGATTGCAAGTCGGCATCGCTGCGGGCGTCACTGGCCGAGGCTTCGGCGTTGTCGAGCGACTGCAAGGCGGCACCAGCGGCGGCGGCGGCGCTGGAGGCGGCCTGCGAGGCCCGGTTCGCCTGCGCCGAGGCCGAGGTCGATTGACCGTTCACGACGATGCTGCCGGCGCCACTTGCGGCCTGGATCGCACGGTTGCCGTTGAGTTCGGCGGACGTGGCGGCGGCGGCGGCGGCCTGTTCGGCAATCGCGGCGGCGGCGGCGGCGGTTTCCGCGATGACGGCGGCGGCTTCGGCGGCTTCGGCGTTATTGGCGGCTTCGGCGGTGGCGGCATCCTGGGCGGCCTGCTGTGCCGTCAAGGCCAGTTCGGCGGCGATCGCCGCCTGCTGTTCGGCGGTGGCGGCATCGGCCACGGCGGCGTCGGCGTAGCCCAGGGCTTCGTTGTAGGCGGCAAGATCAGCCGCGGCCTTCGCGGCGGCGGCGGCCACGGCGGCGGCCTCGGCCGCGGCGGCGGCCTCTTCCTGTCCCTGGGCGCCGCCAAGGGTTTCATCGAAGTTGATGGCCTGAACCAGTGCCTCGCGCAGGGCGGCAACGGTTGTCAGCTCGGCATCGACGGTGATCTCGATGGTGCTGTTGACCGCGATGACGGCACCGGCGTCGGGATCAAGGTCCGCGGAAATGGTGATGGTGTAGGTATCGCCGATTTCCGGGGTGCCAAAAATCGTTACGGTGGTGACTTGGCTGCCGGTTTCCGTGGTGGCGGTGGTCAGCACGGCCGTCCCATCATTGTCGTCCGTGGCGCCGCCGTTTGATGCGGAGACGTTAACGGTGAACGTCTGATTCGACACGTTGCCGGTGATCACGATGGTGTCGGCGGTCGGACCGGCCGTTGCCGAGACCAAACCTTCGTCGGCGACGGTTTCCTGTTTTTCGGACAGGGCCAGGGCGGCGAATGCGGCTTCGGGACTATCCGGTTCCGGATTGATGAAATCGGCCAAATCCGCAGCGGCGGATGCGAGAACCGATTTGGCCTTGGCCAGATCGATCAGTTGTTCGGCCCGGTCCGTCTGTGCGGTGGCCGAGGCCAGGGCGGCGGCGCGCGCGGCCACGGCTTCCGCGCTTTGGCTGGCGTAGCTTAGATTGGCGGCGTTGGTGACCGCGGTCTTGACGGTGGCGATATAGCTGTCGAGTGACGAGATCAGGGCATCGCGGACTTCGGCCTCGGCCGTGGCGACCTGCGTGCGCAGCGCGGGGTCGCTGGTTGCGGCGGCAGGGAAGTCGAGGATGTCCGTGCGCGCCTGTAGGTCGGCGTTGCCGCCGGCGGTATCGGAGGCCAGGAACGTGGTGACATTGAAGCCGGCAATGTTGACGGCGGCGTCGAGCAGCGCTTCGAGCGCCGACTTGGCGGCGGCGTTGGCGGCGACCTTGTCGGCGGTGCCGACGATGGCGTTGGCCTGCGCCGCATCGGCATAGGCGTTGACCGCGCTGGCCAGCAGCGACAATTGATTGGTGACGGTTGCGATGTCGTCGACGGCGATTTCCAGCGCCGCGTCCGCCTGGGCCTCGGCGGATGCCTGGGCGACCGCCAGATACCCTTCGGCCTGGGCCTCGGCGGACTGGGCCGTCGCCAGGGCGTTGATGGCGGCGAGCGATTCGGTCAGTTCGGCCTGGGCCACGGTTTCCAGGTTGGCGACCGTGGTGCGGGCCGCGTTGGCCACCGCCGTTGAGGCATCGGCGACCTGATCGGCACCGTTGATATATCCCGGATTGCCCGCCGTAACGTCGTCGAGGGCATCCAGGTTGATCGTCGCCGTGGAACTGTCAGGGGCGGTGACGGTCGTCGAGGGGCCGACGGCCAGGGTGCCCGCGTTGTTGGTGACGGTGACCTGGACCGTGGAGATGTCGTAGCCGCCGGCACTGTTCTGTGCCGCGATCAGGAAGGTGTCCGTCGCGCTGGCGCCATTGGCAAGGTCGGCATAGGCGTCGGCATCGGGCGTGTAGACGACGTTGCCGTCGGCGTCGAAGGTAACCTCGCCCTTGTCGCCATCGCCGATGCCCCGCGCGCGGGCCTGGGCCGTTTGCGCCGCGTTCTGGAACAACGCAAAGACTTCTTCCTGAAACTCGACGGCGGCTTCGGCGTTGGATTTGTTCTGTGTTGCCAGGGCCAGTGCCGCCGCAAGCGTCGGAGTGCTTGATCCCGCCGCCGTCGCGTCGTCCAGCGCCGTGGTGGCGGTCGCCAGGGCGGCCTCGGCCGCATCCAGATTCTGTTGCACACCGTCGGCAGTCAGTCCCGACATGGTGCCGGAAACGGTGGTCAGCGTATCGCCGGACCCGGAGGTCACGGTGACGTCGTCGGATACCGTGATCGTGCCATCGACATTGGTGATGGTGACGGTGATGGTCTGCAGGTCGAAACCGCCGCTGTCGTTTTCGATGGCGATCTTGAAGGTGTCGGTCGTGCTGTCGCCCGGGTTCAGGGCGGCGATGGCCGCATTGCCCGTATCGACGGTATAAGTCAGCCCGCCGTCGGCATCGGCGACCACGTCGCCCTTGTCGCCGTCGCTGGCCCCTTTCTGGATCGCTTCGGCGCTTTTCGCCGCGTCCTCGAAGGCCTCAAAGGTTGCTTTATCAACGGCCTCGTCGACCAGTTTGGTCAACAGATCGGCGCGGGCGGCCAGCACGTCGCCGGCGGCGGTGACCGCTTCGGCCTTTTCCGCGGTCGCGGTTGTCTGGGCGGCGGTCGTGGCGGCCTGCTTGGTGGTCAGGTCGGCCTGCGCCGTGCCGTCCTTGAAGGCCTGGGCGGCCTCGCGGGCCTGGGATGCACCCTCGATCGCGGCGGTCGCCGTATCGGCGGCGGACTCGGCCGTGTTGGCGTCCTGGACCGCCTGCTGGAACTGCGCGATCACGGCCGGGTCGACGGTGCGGGTCGCGACGAAGGCGTCCAGGGCGGTGATCGCCTGTGCCTTCAGGCCATTGACGGTTTGCGCCGCGGTAACGGCCCCGGCCTTTGCCGTCAGCATGACGGCCGGATCGGTGGTGTTCAGGGTGCCCTGGGCGGCGGTCGCGGCCTGATCGGCCGCGTCGGCGGCCTGCACCGCCAGATTCAGCACCGACAGCAGTTCAGACGGCAGATCGGGCTTGGATGAAACGATGTCGCGGATCGCGGTGACCTTGGTGGTCACGATGTCGACGACGTTCTGCAGGTTGTTGATGTCCGTGGTCGTCGCGCCGGCGGCGGCCAGCTTGGCATTGATGTTGGTGCTGAACGACGTGGCGGCGGCGGTGCGCGCGGCGGCGATGCCGCTGCCGGCAGCATTGACGGCATCGGTCTTGGCGGTTGTCGCGGCGGCGATGGCGGCGTTCACCACGGCGGACATTTCGGTGGCGGCAGTGACCAGGTTTTCGCCGGTCGCGCCGTCGAGGCCGACGGCCTCGCGCAATGCGGCCAGGGTCTCGGCATCGATTTCGCCGCCCGACGCGGCGACGGACAGCATCGCCTGCGCCGACTGGATCATGGTGACCAGGGCTTCGGACAGGGCGCGCGCGGCGTTGAGGGCTTCCAGCGGCGCGACCACGACCTCGATCAGGCTGTCGGTATCCGTCGTGGACAGGCCGGCATTGGGGCCGAGAACGGAGAGCGAGCCGCTAAGCGAACTGACCGCCGTCGAAGCGGCGGTTTCCGCATTGGCGGCGGCGGTCGCGGCGCTGTTGAGCAGCGAAAGCGCCTGATTGATGGATGAAAAATTTGTCGTATTGAACGCCAAACCAGCCTGCTGCTGCAGGATTTGGAGAACTTCCGGCGGCAGATCCTGGATCGTCTTGGGCGGCGGTGCCAGCCCGGTATCAATGATGTCTTTGAACGCGTTGAGCCGGATGGCATCGATTTGCTGCTGGGCGAGCCCTTCGGCGATCGCCTGATCAAGCTGCGCCAGTTTGTTGGCCAGGGACTCCATCGCGTCCTGGTTCGCGGGCGGCGTGTCGGCACCCTGCTGACCCGGCACCAGGTTGTCGTCGCCACCTGACGGTGACGGCGGCAAATAGCGGAGAACACCGCCGTATTGCTGCTGAATTTGCTGCGCCGTGATGATGATCGGCGGCGGCGGGGCCAAATTGATGGAGGCGATGGAGACCGTGGCGCCGACCTGGTTGAGGACGACCGTCCCGGCGTTGTTGGAGATCACGACTTCGCCGACGAACTGGCCTTCGGGCAGGATCGTGAAGTTGCTTTGCTCGCCCTCGGGCGCGGCCTTGCCGGCCAGGGCCGTGCCGCGAATCCCGATGGTCGCCGTCGGCGTGTTGATGAGCATGTTGTCCGGGCCGGTCTTGGCGATCTGGCCCGAGATGAAGGAAAACGCCCCCTGCACGATCGACGCGCCGAAGGTGCCGGCCTGGGCCTGCGGGTCGTAGACCATTTCGTCCAGGACCATGCGGCCGTTGTCGGCGAGGGAGAAGGTTGATTCGTCGGCGAATTCCATGCCGACGGCGCCCAGCGGCCCGGTTTCGATGACGTCGCCCTGATAGACCGGGTCGCCGACCTTGAGAATGGCCTTGGTGCCGTCCGCGTGGGTTGCCTCGACCTTGCCCGAGACGGTGACGATCTTGCCGATCGGCTCAGCCGCACCCGCGGGACCCGCCTGGGCCTCGACGCCGGGGGCGGCGGGACCGGCCAGTTTGACCGCAAGGGGGCCGTTGATGACGGCCCCATCCGGGGTCACCAGATCGGGGGGATCGGCGAACTTGAAGAAGCTTTTGATGAGAACCTTGGAGCCGTCCTTGCCGACCAGCAGCAGATCAGGCCCCTGGCGCACAAACTGCGCCTGGAGAATCCAACCGCCGTCAGGCACGTGGACTTGTTCGGCGCCCGCCGCATCAAGGACGAACGAATTGGCGCTGCTCCAATCTTGCGGTTCCGCGCCTTTGTCGTCCGTGCCGGGAATAAATTGGTTTGTGGCCACCCCTTAAGTGCTCGCTCTTCTGTGCGCACGGCAGCACCTATTGGTCGCCGCCGAAGCAAACCCTCCTAATTCCCCTAGATTGAGCACTGACTGCATGACCCGCCGGTGCGCGATCTTAGTGTCTCGTTCGCCGGGCCTCAGGACTGTAGGCATTCAACATTACACCAACGTGAACGATCCGCCCACGCCGATACGATATAGTATGTATAAAATTATCTTAAAATCGACGGAAAAAATGTGACCGTTGACCACATGGCGGATAAATCGCCCTGAATCCGATTTGGTCGGGAAAACGGTGATAAACGGGAGGCTACTTCGCCTCGACCGCCGACACTTCCAGGCGGCCCATCGCGTTCAGCAGACGGAAAGCCGCCTGCACGATTGAGACCTCCGTCAGGACGGAATCGCTCTGTGCGTTGATCAGGCGGGTTTCCCCGGACAACACATCAAGCAGCGAGCGGCGACCCGCTTCACGCTCTTCGCGGGCCAGTTCAAGAAATTTGGCGGCGATTTCGACCTGCGCGGTGCGGACCTCGTGGTTCTGCCGCGCGGTCTCCAGGTCCGCCCAGGCAAGGCGGATGGTCTCCTCGATCGTGCGCTGGGTGTCCGCGGCGCGGTCGATCGAGGCTTTGTAGTCGCTGCTGGAGGCGCTGACAGAATCAAGCGCGGTAAAGCCCAGGTTGAAGGGAAAGTTGAGTTCGACCTTGGCAGCCTGGGCATTGCGCTGGCCGATGGTGCCGTCCAGGTTGCGCTCGTGGCTGGTTTCGACGACCGCGTTCAGTTCGGGAAAGAACAGATCCTGACGGGTCCGCGTCACGCTATCCTTGGCGATGTCGGAGGCAAGCCGCGCGTTGCGCAGCTGGAAGTTTTCCTTGAGCCCGATTTCGATGGCTTCCTCAAGGGTCCTGGGCATCAGGACTTCGGGCACGGGGGGAAGCCTGAATTCATTGACCCCCTTTGGCATGTCGCGGTACAGCGCGTGATAGCGCGACAGGGCGTTGCGCAGGGTGCCCTCGGCGACCACGCGGCGGGACTGGGCTTCGGCCAGCTCGGTCTTGGCCTGCAGAACGTCGGTCGAAAATCCGGCGCCGCCGGCGACCCGGGCATCTTCAAGTTCCGTTTGTTTCTTGATGTTGTCTTCAGATTGCCGCGACAGGGTGAGGCGCCGGTTTGCGCTGTAGACCTGGATGTAGGCGACAATGCCCTCGAGAACTAGGTCCTGGCGTACCTGGTTCAGGTTGATCGCCGCCGATTCCCGGTTCTTGCGGGATATATCGATGTCCGTGTCGGTCTTGCCGAAATCCCACAGCAGCTGAGTGACGCTGAGCGACGTCTCGTTGAATTTTTTGGTGGTGTCCTGAGTGCCGGGATTGGCGCGCTTCTGAAAGCCGTTATTGATATCGATTTCCAGTTCGGGGAACCAGGCGCCGCGGGTTTCGCGGATGCGGCTGGTCGCGGCGTTCAGTGAATTCTTGGCGGCGTTGATCCGGTCGTGGTTCTCGATCAGGTCGAGCAGGGCATCAGGCAAAGATTGGGCCCGCGCGCCGGCACTCCATGCCGACACGCCGAAGATCACCGCAAATGTGAACCCCGCCTTGAGAAGGCTGTGCAACGTCTTTCCCCAAGTGCCTTCACCATATTTCGGCATAAACTTGCACACTCGGGGGACAATTGGAACATCTTATCGGGCGGGCCGGAGCCTGTTTCAGGCGCCGCGACTGTTTTTTCGATTCATGTAAGCTTTTGAAAAGCTTCCGGAAATCATGTCGAGCCTCAATTAGCAATATTCGCACCGTAGATGACCGGCCTGTCCTGCCCCCGACCTCCCGGTCGCGTGGCCGGGGTCGTGCGATTCGCCATCCCAACGGCGGCGCCAACCAGGTAAGGTTTAAACAAAGGCACCCTGCGCGAGACCGCGCTAAAGATCGCCGAGGGAGGAATCATGAGCAATAATCTTTCGAAAACCGAGGATGACCTTGTTGCCGCTGCGGCCGAGTTCGCGGCCCGCGAGGTGCGGCCCCATGCGGCCGAGTGGGAAAAGGCACGGGCATTACCCGCCGAGATGTTCGAGCGAGCGGCGGCCGCCGGACTGACCTCGGCAATTCTGCCGCGCGAGGTTGGCGGCGGCGGCGTCGGGATGCTCTGCGCCGCGCGCATGGCCGAAGTCCTTGCGGTGGCCGACTTTGGCTTTGCCTTCGCGCTCAAGGTTCATGCCAATGCGGCCAACGCCGTGGCCCGGCGCGGCACCGACGAACAGCGCCACCGCCTGCTGCCCGGCATGATCGACGGACGGCGCATCGGCGCGTTCTGCTTGACCGAACCGGCGGTCGGCAGCGACGCGACCGCGATCACCTGCGCCGCCGCCAAAGAAACGGGCGGCTGGGTGGTGACCGGCGAGAAGGCCTGGGTGACCAACGGCGTCAACGCGAACGTCATGAGCGTCTATGTTCAGACCGACACGCAAGCAGGATGGCGCGGCATCGCCAATGTCCTGGTCGAAGGCGACTCTCCCGGACTGTCCCGTGCCGCTCCCTATGATCTATTGGGCGGGCATGCGGCGGGGCTCTGTGGTCTGACCTTCGAAAACTGCCGGGTTCCGGACGCTAACCTGCTGATCGCACCGGGCGAGGGGTTCAAGGCGGCCATGGCCGGCATCAACATGGCGCGGATGTTCGTCGCCGCGCTGTGCTGCGGGATGTTGGCCGAATGTCTTGATCGCGCCTTAGACTATGGCGCCGGGCGCATGGCCTTCGGTCGGCCCATCCTGGCCAACCAGGGTTTGCAGTGGGAATTGGCCGATGTGGCCACGGACCTGGAAGCCTGTCGCCGCCTGACCGAGCACGCGGCCCGCACGTTGGATGCCGGTGAGGCCGGCATCGCGGAATGTGCGCATGCCAAGAAATTCGCGACCCGCGCCGCCGTACGGGGCATTTCCGCCTGTATGCAGGCGATGGGGGCGGCCGGGCTGCGTGCGGAGGAACCCTTCGGGCGCCATTTCGCGGCGGCGAAGATGTGTGAATTCCTAGACGGTACGACGGAAATTCAGAACGTGGTGATTTCCCGCAGCCTGCTGCGGCCCTACGGGCTCGACGCCTCTTAAAGTCGGAGTCGGCAGAAGTTATAATTCCTCGTAGGAGACGGTTTTGTTACGGCCGCTTCCCTTCGCTTCGTAAAGTGCCGCGTCGGCTCGTTTCAGCGCGGCCTCGATTGAATCGCTTGGGTCCTGGACCGTGGTCACGCCGGCGCTGACCGTTACTTTCAGGGTTCCGGAATCGACGGGAACGGCGAGTTCGCCAAGATGTTCCCGCAGTCTTTCGACCGTCAGCTTGGCCCCCTGAGGATCGGTTTCGGGCAGGATCAAGGCGAATTCTTCACCGCCCATGCGGCCGACGATATCGACGTTGCGCAAACGATCGACGCAGGCTTCGGCCAGGGCCCGGAGCACATTGTCCCCGGCGTCATGGCCGTAGGTGTCGTTCACGGCCTTGAAGTGGTCGACATCCATCATCACCGCGCCGAAGCAGCGCCCGCTGCGTCGCACGCGGGCGACCTCGGCCTCGCCCAATTCCATGAACCGCCGCCGGTTCCACACGCCGGTGAGAAAGTCCGTGGTGGCAAGCCGGGTCAGTTCCGCGTTGGCGATCTTAAGGTCTTGATGCGCCTTCTGCAGGGCAAGGTGATTGCGGATGCGGGCCAGAACGATCAGTGGTGAATAGGGCTTGAGGATGTAGTCGATAGCGCCGAGCGATAATCCCTTTTCCTGGTCATTGTCTTCGGTCCGGCCGGTGACGAAGACGATGGGTATGTCGCGGGTCCGGATATCCGATTTCAAGCGGCGGCAGACTTCATAGCCATCCATACCGGGCATACTGACATCCAGCAGGATCAGGTCGGGAAGGTCGGCTTCCGCGAGGGCAATTGCCTGCACGCCGTCGGTCGCGCTGATGATCTCACCTTCCTCGGCCAGGAGGTTGGAAAGAATCATCAGGTTCGTTTCCGCATCATCGACGATGAGTATCTTCTGGCGCTGCCGGTCCAGGCTGCCGCGGGACAAAATATCGCTTCTCTCAATTCCCGTCATCGCGCCGTCCTTTCCGTCGTACCGTCGGTCCGAATGTCATCCGGGTTGTTCTCCTGCCTGCGGTGATGATTTATCCTCCGCAGCGATGCTCCCGCCCAACGCCTCGGCCAGAGAATCACGAACCTCATCAAGAGCGCTACTCAATTCCGCCAGGCAGGCATCGACTTCCGGCGTGCCCGGTCCGCTGCGCAACTGGTCATCGAGCGCCTTCGATGCCTGATACACCCGTTCTGCCCGGATGTTTCCGCTGACACCTTTCAAAGTATGGGCGGTGCGCGCCGCCGTCTCCAGGTCGTCGTTGGCCAACAGGGCGGCGATCTCGGTCGCCTGGTCCATGTACTTCGCATGGAAAGCGCCCAATAGTCGGCGCAGGATGGCGTCGTTTCCCCGCACCATGTTGCGGGCTTCGCTTAGATTGATTCCCTGGATGACGTCGGGCAAGGCATCGGTCGGCGGCGCGGTCGGTTCAACGGCGGGGATGTCGGCCTCTGCCTCAGGCGGCGTTGCCGGCTTGGGGGCGGGCGCCGATCGAGCGTTCCAGGACGCCAGCACCGTGTACAGGCGGTTCGGGTCAATGGGCTTGGTCAGGTGGTCGTTCATGCCGGTGGCGAGGCATTTGTCCCGTTCCGAACTCATTGCATGGGCGGTCATGGCGATGATCGGGATATCCTTGTGCCGGGCGTCGGCACGAATAATCCGCGTCGCTTCGTATCCGTCCATGACGGGCATTTGCAGGTCCATGAGAACCGCATCGTAGGGCGTTGCCGACACCATTTCGACGGCGACTTGCCCGTTGCCCGCGATCTCCGCCACCACACCGGCGTGGCCGAGGATTTCCTGTGCGACCTGCTGATTGATTTCATTGTCTTCGACCACCAGCACGCGCATGCCGACGATTTGCGCCAGCGTGCGCGAGATTGAGTCAACTGGTAAAGGATGGTGCGTCGATCTGGTTTCCGCCCTTGGGGCGGCGGCCAGGGGCGTAACCTCGACTGTGAACCAGAACGTGCTGCCCTTTCCTTTGACGCTTTCGACACCTATCTTGCCCCCCATCATGGTGACAAGACTGTGGCTGATCGCCAGCCCAAGGCCGGTGCCGCCGAACTGACGGGTGGTCGATATGTCGGCCTGGGTGAACGGTTGGAACAGCCTGTCGATCTGATCTTGCGACATGCCGATACCCGTATCCGTGACCTCGAACCGGAGCATCTGTTTCTCGGCAATGCCGGTGAGTGGCGACGGCTCCCGCAGAACCTTCACGACGACGCTCCCGTTTTCGGTGAACTTGATGGCGTTTGCCGTCAGATTGATCAGAATCTGTCCCAGCCGCAGAGGGTCGCCCTTCAGGTTCTTGGGTACGTCGGGGTCTATGTGAAAGCGAATCTCAAGCGGTTTCGCGCCGGCCCGTGCCGAGGTCATGGCAGACAAATTCTGGATGACGTCGTCCAGATTGAAGGGGACGGTTTCGATTTCCAGTTTTCCGGCTTCGATTTTGGAGAAGTCGAGGATGTCGTTGATCAGGCCGAGCAGCGCATGGGACGACATGTCGACCTTGGTCAGGTAATCCTCCTGCTGTTCCGTCAGCTTGGTCTGCAGCGCAAGCCCGGTCAGGCCGACGATGGCGTTGAGCGGCGTGCGGATTTCATGGCTCATGTTGGCAAGGAATGCGCTTTTCGCCTCGTTGGCTTCCTCTGCCACCAGTTTTGCCTCGAGCAGGGCCCGTTCTGCGCGTTTTTGTTGGGTGACATCGGAATACGTCGTCACGAAGCCGCTTCGGTCCGGCAGAGGGTTGCCGCGGATATCGATGACCATGCCGTCCGGGCGGGTACGTTCGAAATGATGGGCTTCAAATTTGCGCGTCAGATCCATGCGTTCCTGAACCTGCTGTTCGACGTCGCCGGGGCCGTATTCACCGCGCTCGGCGTTGTAGCGGAAGAATTCGCCCAGGTTCGTCCCCGGCGGGAAACGGTCCTTTGGGAATTGCAGAAGCTCCATGAACTTCGAATTGGAGGTGATGACATCCAGCTTTTCGTCGAACATGGTGATGCCCTGGTCCATGGATTCCAGGGTGGTTTCCAGGATCGCCTTCTGGTGGGCCAGTTCGCGCTCGGCCTCCTTTTGCTCGGTGATGTCGGTCATGGCCGTGCCGAGTCCCGTGATGGTGCCCTCGCGGTCACGCACGGGGAATTTCGTCAGGCGGTAAATCGTGGGTTGACCGTTCGGCGTCTTGTGCAGCGAGGACCCGGCTTCAAGGATGACGATCTCGCCGCTTGCGATCACCTTGCGTTCAAGCTCGGCGATTTCATCCGCGCGGCCCCTGGGTACGAGGTCGTAGACGGTCTTGCCGATCAGATCGTCAACGGTCGTGCCGTGCCATTCGGCAAAGATCGAATTGGCGCTGAGGAAGCGGCCATCCAGCCCCTTGAGCGCCAGCATGATGGGAACGTTCTCGGTGATCGCGGTCAGGCGCGCCTGTGTTTCCTCGAGAACCATCTGGGCGGTCTTCTGTTCGGTCATGTCGTCGAACACGCCGACCAAATAACCATTGTACCACTCGCCGTAACGGGCGTAGACGACGCGCCCATCGGCCAAGGGAACTTCGCTGCTGAGGTTGCCTTCGCGGACGGCGCTGACCCGTTCGACCACGGACCGGTTGCGGTGCGCATCGCCGAAGTCACCGCGCTCGGCAAGGATGTGCGCCGTTTCCCAGGCGCTGGTGCCGATCTGCACTTGATCCGGGTCCAGGCCCCAGACTTCCGAGAACTGACGGTTGAAGGTGACGTAATGCATGTTCTCGTCGAACACGCAGAGCCCGCTCGGCATGCTGTCCAACGTCATTCGCAGGATCGCCGATTGCAGTTCGATCTGCTGCTCCGCCGTCTTGCGTTTGGTGATGTCCAGGGTCCAGGCGATCCGCGCGAGGCGCCCTTCGAAATTGATCTTTCGCCAGGTCACCAGGGACCACCATTTGGTCTTGCGGTCCAGGCGGAAACGTTCGACCTCGAAATTGTCGAGGCGGCCTTCTCGGTCGAAGATATTACGCGCTTCTTGAAGTTTTGTCGGATCGACGAAGGACCGGTCAATGTCGATCTGCAGAACGTCATCCAGGCTGTCGGCGCCCAGCATCGCCGCCAATCGTGGATTGCCGAACAGCCGTTCGCCCGTATCCTGGTCGACGATGGTGATGGCGATGGGGCTTTCATCGAGAATCTGTCGGAACCGTGCTTCGCTTTCAGCCAAGCGTGCTTCCGCTTGGCGGCGTTCCGAAATGTCGATCGTCGTGGTGATGACGCCGACGACACGCCCATCGGCGTCCTTGAGCGGAACCTTGGTGCAGATCGCCTGTCGAACTGTGTCGTCCTTCATCTTCAATTCGAAGTCAAAGAACGGGACCGGGTTTCCGGTTTTGATCACCTCTTGATCCAGCTTCGACATTGCGGCCGCGTGCTCGACGCTCACCAATTCCGATGTTTTGCCTTGGACCTCCTGCTCGTTAAGGCCCAGGTATTCCTGATGATAACGATTGGACATCACGTAACGGCCCTGGGTGTCCTTCACGTTGATCAAGGCCGGCACGGCATCGATCACGGCCTGGAGTTCGGCGCGGCGGTTGGCCAGGGTTTCTTCGGCCCGTTTGCGTTCGGTAATGTCCGTGTACACGGCGACGATGTACCCATCGGTCCAGTCGCCGAAGCGCACGTCGATGATCCGGCCGTCTGACAGGTGTTGTTCCACGGTATTGCGGCCCTGACGCAACTGGGCCTCGCGGGCTTTGATCGTTTCTTCCGGGTTGTCGATCTTCCCAAGCGCGCCTTTGTTGTACAGATGCCAGAAGGATTCGCTGCGTGTGATGCCCGGTTTCAGGAAACCCTCATCGAAGTCGTAAAAATCCTGGAACTCGCGGTTGAAAGCGACAATTCGAAGATTGTCGTCAAATATGCAAAGGCCGTCGGGGATGTTGTTCAATGCCAAATGAAACTGGGTTTCCATGGCGCCGGTCATCTGTTCCACGCGACCGGTCAAGGGACGGAGCAGGAGGAACAGGCCGCTCATGCCCATGATGACGAGGCCGAGAACACCAAGCCCCGCAAAGATGAGATTTTTGTTCAGTTCGCCGAATATTTCGTTGGCGTCCTGACGCAGGATCAGGACCCAATCCTTCCCCGCGGCGATATGCGCGTAGGTATGGCGAGCGTCATGGATGAAGCCCGGTTTCGAGCGATTGGTGCGCAGGATTTCCTTGAACGTTGAAGGCGGGGCCACGGCGTTCGCCGCCACCAGTGTCGCGGCCTCGGTCATCGACAGGACATTGCGGGCATCGTCGGGACCGAACACCAGGAAGGCACGTCCCGTCCGGCCGATCCCCGCATGTCCGGAAAACAGACGCAGCAGTTGGTCCATGGAAAAGGTGATGATGTCGGTGCCGAGACGCCGCCCGTCCTGATCGACGATCGGAGAACTGACGATCAGGTAGTGACTGCCGAGCAGTGGCACCAGACCCTTGGTGATGGGGTCGATGTCATCTTCCCACCCTGAGGGCCAAGCCGACGGCGGCACGTCGGGACCGACGGCATAAACGATCTTTCCCTCCGTATCGACGCGGGTAATCCCGACGATCTCGTCGGATGAATTCATGACCGATGTGAAAATCGGTGCCAACGTGGCCTGGAACCGGTAGATATCGATGGTCCCGGCGGCCAGGTCCTGCATCAGGGACTGAGCCCGTACCCGGCTGGAAACCAGGGAAGCGACGCTTTTCGTGCGGTTGACGGTCTGGATGATGGCGTCGGCCTTGGAACTGGCGATCTGGCCAAGATGTGTGACCGAAGCATCACGCAATTGGCCTTGCATGGGCACCATGATGAACACAGCCGTCAGCGCCGCGATCAGCACCGCCCCGGCCAGAGAATAGCGCAGCACATTGCGCTGTACTGCCTTGATGGTTCGGATGCGTTGCTGGGGCACGTTGCGTCCCGTCCCTTGAGTTTTTTCCTCTGCCCGATGACATGACGGGTTCCAAGCCCCGAGATAAAAGCAGAATTTTGCCAAATATTCGATAGATCAATGGGCTTGGTCTCAGGTGTGGCGACCGGGGTGGGTGTCATGGACGGATGATATGAATGCGGCTAGTCTTAAATTTCGCTTGGGAACACCCGACGCAGCCGAAGCCGCGAGACAGGGGAGAGGAGAATTTTATGGCCGCAATTCTTGTCATCGAAGATGACGAGTTTTTTCAGAACTTTCTTGAACTCGTTCTGTCGGGCGAGGGGCACGACGTGCGTATCGCCGTCGATGGCGAAGCCGGGCTGGCCGCGGCCAGTACCCTGCCGCCCGATCTCATTCTATGCGATATGAGCATGCCGAAAATGACCGGTTTCGAGGTTATCCGGGAGTTGAAAAAAATTGATGAGATCAAGGATATTCCCGTGATCGCGCTTTCCGCGCACGACACCTCGGCGGACCACGACGAAGCCTTCACCGCCGGTGCGGCTGCCTATGAAACCAAGCCGATCGAAATGGACCGCCTGATCGACAGCGTCAACAAGGCGCTGGCGGGAGAATTCCCGAACGGCGGCTAGGGCCAGACGTCCCGCAGCGCCGCGATCAGGCGCTCCACGTCTTCTTCCGTGATATGGACATGCGGGGTCAGACGCAACCGGCCGCCGCGCAGGGAGGCATGCACGCCCCTGTCCGCCAGCGCCGCGATCATGCCGCCCGGCGGCGGACTGTCCTTGCCCAGCGACGTGATATGGGCGACGCCCCGGCCCAAGGGCGATGTTGAATAGCCCATGTCCCGAGCGGCGGCGATGACGGTGTCCGTGATCGGCGTCAAGGTGTCTTGGATCGCTTCGGGGGTCCAGCCAGCGACCTGCGCCAGAGCGGCTTCGGCCATGGGCAGCATGACCGGGTTGTAGGTCTGGCCGACATCGTAGCGGCGCGCACCCAAGGACATGTCCGGGTCGTACACCAGCGCCCCTTCGATGCTGGCCCCCGTCGCCGGGTGGTTGTAGTCGTGATGTTCCAGCGGTGCCCCCTGCTGGTGCGCGGCGGCAGCGTAGAGGAACGACATGCCGTGCGGGCAGAACAACCATTTATAGGCGGCCACGACCAGGAAGTCGGGGCGCACGCGGGCGATGTCGAAGGGGGCCGCACCGACCCATTGCGTGGCGTCGATGACCAGGGCGGCGCCGAGGTCGCGGCAACGTGCGCCCACGGCCTCCAGGTCGATCCGCGTGCCGTCGATCCAATGGCAGGGCGGCAATGCTGCGATCGCCGTGTCGCCGTCCAGCCGGTCGAGCACGGCCGCCGTCCAGTCGGCGTCATCCGGTCTGGGCACGGTGACCACGCGGGCCCCCGCCTGTTCCGCCTTTTGCATCCACACGAAGACGTTGGACGGGAACTGGTCCTCCAGCAACACGATGGTCTGCCCGCGCGCGACGGCAAGGTTCGCGGCCGCCGTAGCCAGCCCGTAACTGGCCGAAGGCTGGATCGCGATGTCGTCGGCGCGGGCGCCGATCAGCCCGGCGACCAGGGCGCGGATATGTTCCGCCTGATCGTGAAGGGCCGTGGAATCCATGGTCCAGGGCTGCACCCGGGAGGCGATCCCGGCATGCCCCGCCGCCTGGGTGGCCTTCAACAACGGCGTGCGTGACGCGCAGTTGAACCAGGCGACGCCGGGCGGAATGTCGAACAGGGGCCGTTGGCCCGTCAGCATTGTTTTGCTCATGGTCTTAGTCTCCGGATTCCCGGGGGATGGTTGTGCGCACACCCGGCGGCCCGGGGACGACGCCCTGACGGCCCAGCCGGTGTTCACGATAGGCGATATAGGCGGTCGATCCCAGGATCATGGCGCCGCCGATCCACACGAACATGTCGGGCAGTTCGTTGAAGAAGATATAGCCCAGCACCGTGACCCAGATCAGGCGCACGAAATCGACCGGCCCGACGACGTGGGTGTCGGCCATCTTCAGGGCCTGGGCCATGGACAACTGCGCGCCGCCGCCCAGGATTCCCAGGCCGATCAGCAAAGCCCATTGCTCCGGCCCCGGCCAGGACCACACGAAGGACGCGGGCACCAGAATGATCGGCATCATGACGAGCGACATGTAAACGGTGATGGTGGCGCTGGTTTCGGTGGCGCTTAGGCGCTTGATGATGATCATGCAGCCGCCCCAGATGAGGGACGAGATGACGACCAGCATCGGCCCCAGATCAAGCGGGATGAACCCAGGGCGGAGAATCACCAGCGTCCCCGCAAAGCCTAGGAAGATTGCCGTCCAGCGGCGCAGGCGCACGACCTCGCCCAGGAACAGAACCGCCAGGACCGAGGCGAAGATGGGCGCTGAGAACCCAAGCGCCGTGACCTGGGCCAGGGGGGCGATGGACAGCGCGAAAAAATAACACAACATGGCCGCCGAATTGAGCACGCCGCGCAGGGTCAGTAGGCCCAGGCGCTTGGTCTTCAATGGTTTCAAGCCGTCCTTTATGAAGAACGGGATGATCGGCAGCATCCCGAACAACAGGCGGAAAAAAGCCGTTTCGAAGGGATGAATGCCGGTCGCCGCGACTTTTTTGATGACCGCGTGCATCCCGGCGAAGCACAAGCTGGCCAGAACCATCCACAGAATTCCCCGGACGGCGTCGGTGCGTCCCTTGGCGGAGACGGGGGAATCCGGGGCTGCGGTCATTGGGTGGGCTTTCGGTTTGGGGGCCGGCTGTCCGCTGCTGGCGGGGCGAGGAGGGCCGGGAAACGGCGAGTTGGCGGCGGATTATTGTATACAACGCCCATCTATACAGGCTTCATCCGGGGGGATAAAGCGCGCCCGGCGGGAAAGCGGTCCGGTTGCGGTTGACAGGGCCGGGTGGTTTGGGTAGTTTCCGCCGCTTCCGGCCTGACCGGAACCGAATTCCGCCCTTTCGAGTGGCCCGCATACGGAGCTTGAGACCGATGAAAGTTTTGAATTCCCTGAAGTCCGCGAAGACGCGCGATAAAAATTGCCGCGTCGTACGCCGCAAGGGCCGCGTTTTCGTTATCAATAAAAAGAATCCGCGTTTCAAAGCCCGCCAAGGATAAGGCGGGTAAGGGAGCGCCCCAAAGGTGCTCTTGGAATCCTATTTAGCCGCGCTTACCTGAGCAATCAGGGGCGCGGTTTTTTGTTGCCGATTGGATTAGCTATAACTGAATTTCGTCGGTGACTGCCGGTTGAATCGCCCCATTAATCCCAGGGCACCTTTTCTGGTTCAATCCGCTCTCCCTGCCAATCTACGACGGCCATGGCGCGCGCCTTGACGACGGCTTCCAGGTTCACCGGGCGGTAGCGTGTCTTTTCCACGGCGCCTTCGGAGCAATCATGGGCGACCGCGGGACATTTTCGGCGTTCCAGGGCCGAGATATGGAGCGCCTCGTTGATCGTCAACGTATCGGCCGGGATGATGCTGCGTCTGTCATACTTCTTGAATTTTCTGCGGAACCATTCACCAAATCCGCTGCCGTCCGGGATCGTCTGATTTAAGAGACGCTGGTAGGGGAAGGCCTTGGAACCCAGGTAGAGGGTGGTGCGGCTTTCGTAGCCGATGCCCTCAATATCAGGCTGGCATACACGCTCGAGGTAGGCCTGATCGATTTCGAGATCGGTATGCTTGGTGACGCGCTTGACCATCCAGTCGAGCGCGATGTCGGAAAGGCCCGCGTCTTTGTACGAACCGCCGATGTTCGAGTGGACGCCGGAAAACCAGACCTGTTCAACGATCTGATTCTCGGGTTGGGATGCCTCCTTTTGGCGTACCCACATCGTGGGTGAAAACGCGCTTCGCTTCTCGTCGATGGCGATCGCGTGGAGCGCCACATCGACCTTTGGGCTCAGCATCGTATCGTTGAAATGGTAGGCGCCGGGCAACAGATTCCGCCCAATGTCCCCGGGAATGCCGAGAGAACCGACGGTGTCCCATACGCCGATGCAGCGAATGCGGGCATCGTGGCATTGGCCGAGGTTTAGCGCCGCAATGCGGCTTTTCCTCTCGTCGCCATCGGTCTTTTCGTCGCGATAAATACCAATGATTTTTTTCAAGTCGGAACCAAGGTGGGCAGGGCCGACAACCCCGGCAAGACTGATGAGCCCGCCCAGACTTCGCGCGGTGTAAGCGCCGCGGGAGAACCCGAAAATATAGATTTCGTCCCCTGGTTCGTAGTTGTTGCCGAGGAACCGGTAGCCGTCGATGACGTTCTCGGTCAGGCCCGCGCCGGATGCGCCCCCGGCGATGCGGTCGGTGAATCCGCCCGTGCCGACGCCCTTGTCGTAAAACACGATCTGAGAGACATCGCCGTCACGGCTCTTAATCGACCGCAGCAGTTTGACCACGTTGGTCGGATTGGAGCCATTGTCAGGTGTGTTCCATGTGCCATCGAAACACACGATCAATCGTCGTGGATGCATTTCAATTCTCCGACATCAGGGAGCCGCATTAGGTTCGTCATGCATGTAAATAATGTTTTTCTAATTTTAAGGGAAGCTAGGCGGGAAGCAATCGGGGAATGAAAGAAAGACCGCCCGGCAGGCGGCGCCGGAACGGGTTGATTTCTGACGGGGGCTCCCTGGACTTCCGCGTCCGTCGGGGCGACGATGGCACGACCGACCAAGGAGCCTTGCCCATGACCGCCGACAAAGTCGCCGCCCATTACACCCACGGAACCCTGATGGACGCCATCCTGGCCAAGCTGGCCGAGGCGGGCGTCGCCCTGGACGGGCTGACCGCCCAGGATCTCGCGCCGATGGACCACCTGCACGGGCGCGGGCGCGAAGCGACGGACGAAATGATCGCCCGCCTGCAACCTCAGCCGGGCCAGCACCTCATCGATATCGGTTGCGGCGTGGGCGGGCCGGCGCGTTATCTTGCCGCCACGACGGGCGCGCGGGTCAGCGGGATCGACCTGACCCCGGAATTCATTGCCGTCGCAGATGAACTGGCGACGATGACCGGGCTGTCCGACAAGGCAGACTTTCAGGTCGGCGACGCCCTCGACCTGCCGTTCGCGGACGCCGCCTTCGATGCCGGCTATTCCCAGAACGTGTCCATGAGTGTGCCCGACAAGGCGCGCTTTTTCGCCGAGGCCGCGCGCGTGCTGAAGCCGGGTGCCCGCTTCGTCGCCGGCGAGGTCGCGCAAGGCCCCGGCGGCGACGTGCTCTACCCCGTGCCTTGGGCCATGACGGCCGAGATCAGCCACCTGACGACGCCCGAGGAAACGGCGGCGATTTTGCAAGATGCGGGGTTTCGGGTCGAGGCGATGCACGATTCCACGGACCAGGCGCAGGCCTACAACCAGGCGGCCCGCGCGCGGGCCAAGGACCAGGGGCCGCCGGTCCTCAGCCCGCTGGTGATTTTGCGCGAGAACGCTGTGGAGCGCATGCGCAATTCAGCCCGCAATGTGGCGCAGGGCCGCGCGATCCCGGTGGAGTTCGTCTGCATTCGGTCTTGACTTTTCGGCCCCGGAACGCGACCTTTTTGAAAATCATTCCGTATCGTGAAATTGCGTGCCGTTGCGCGTGACGCGCTGCGGGATGTCACGAACCAAAAAGCGCAGGGAAGAAAACATGGCCGATACCGCCACGCCCCGTCCGCGGACCCGGGGCCGCACCCGCACACGGTCGCGCGAGGATACCGGGGGACAGGTTCAGTCCCTCGCCCGCGCCATTTCCATTCTCAAGGCCCTGGCCCGATCCGACGACGGTATGACCTTGACCGACGTGGCGCTGACCGTCGTCCTGCCACCGTCGACCACGCACCGCCTGCTGACCACCATGCAGCACGACCGCATCGTGCGCTTCGATCAGGCGACGGCGCTGTGGCATGTGGGGGTTGAGGCCTTCGTGATCGGCAACGCCTTCATCCGGTCGCGGGATCTGGTCGTCATGGCGCGGCCGATCATGCGCCGGCTGATGGAGGAAACGGGTGAGACCGTGAAACTGGGGATTCAGGACGACGGCGAGGTCATCTATCTGGCCCAGGTCGAAAGCCGCGAGACCATGCGCGCCTATCGCGCCCCCGGCACCCGCGTGCCCATGCATTGCTCCGGCGTGGGAAAGGCACTGCTCGCCAATCAGTCCGAGGAAGAGGTCAACCGCATTCTGCAGCGCCACGGCCTGTCCAAGGTCACGGACAAGACCCTGGCCACGCCCGTGCGCTTCCGCGACGCGCTCGGCCAGATCCGCCGCCAGGGCTATGCCCTCGATGACGAGGAACATGCCATCGGCCTGCGCTGCATCGCCGCCGCCGTGTTCAACGAGCACGATGAGCCGATCGCCGCGATCTCCGTCTCCGGCCCCTCGGCGCGCATTTCCGACGAGAAGATCGCCGGCCTGGCCGGTCTCGTGACCCGCGCCGCCAAGGCCATCGCCAGCGAGCTCGGCAGCCGCGAGCCCTGATCCGCCGCGTTCGACGGCCTATCCATTAATGAGACTTCGCTGCGGTGCCTCGGCGCCGGCGGCAGTCGTTTGCGTGGTCCTGAAGATCGGTATTTTTCCAAAATTGCATATTATGTAAATAACTGATTGATAACATAAAAATGACCAATTATCGAAATACGGAATAATTTCCAAAATGGTTGCCGAGCGTTCGCCTGACTGTCACCCTTAATGCCGGTTCTTGATAGGGAGGTGACGGCCATGGCACGCATGACGGCAGCGGAAGCAGCGGTCCGGGTTCTTGAGAAAGAGGGCGTTCACGCCGCTTTCGGCGTCCCCGGGGCGGCCATCAACCCGTTCTACGCGGCCATGAAAAAGCGCGGTTCCATCGACCATGTGCTGGCCCGCCACGTCGAAGGGGCAAGCCATATGGCCGAGGGCTATACCCGGGCCAAGGCCGGCAACATCGGGGTCTGCATCGGCACCTCGGGCCCGGCGGGCACGGACATGATCACCGGCCTGTATTCCGCCCAGGCGGACAGCATTCCGATCCTCTGCATCACCGGGCAGGCCCCCCGCGACAAGCTGTACAAGGAAGATTTCCAGGCGGTCGATATCGAATCCATCGCCAAGCCGGTGACCAAATGGGCGGTCACCGTGCGCGAACCGGCCCTGGTGCCCCGCGTGTTCCAGAAGGCGTTCCATCTGATGCGCTCGTCCCGGCCGGGCCCGGTGCTGATCGACATGCCGATCGACGTGCAGCTGGCGGAAATCGAATTCGACGCCGACATGTATGAGCCGCTCCCGGCGTTCAAGCCCAAGGCCTCGCGCCGCCAGATCGACAAGGCGGTGGCGATGATGAACGCGGCCGAGCGGCCGGTCATCGTCGCCGGCGGCGGCATCATCAACGCCGATGCCCAGGACCTTCTGGTCGAATTCGCGGAACTGACCGGCATCCCCGTGATCCCGACCCTGATGGGTTGGGGGGCGATCGCCGATGACCATCCCTTGATGGCCGGCATGGTCGGGCTGCAGACCGCGCATCGCTACGGCAACAAGTCGTTCCTGCGGTCCGACTTCGTGCTTGGCATCGGCAATCGCTGGGCCAATCGGCATACGGGATCCGTCGACGTCTACACCAAGGGCCGCACCTTCGTGCATGTGGATATCGAACCGACCCAGATCGGCCGCGTGTTCGAACCAGACTACGGCATCGTGTCCGACGCCGGGGCGGCGCTGGGGTTGTTCGTGCAGGCGGCGCGCGAGTTGAAGGAAGACGGCAGCCTGCCGGACTGGTCCGGCTGGGCCGGCGAATGTGCCCACCGCAAGGAAGTGATGCAGCGCCGCTCCCACTTCGACGCCGTGCCGTTGAAGCCACAGCGCGTTTATCAGGAGATGACCGAGGCCTTCGGCCGCGACGTCTGCTACGTCACCACCATCGGCCTGAGCCAGATCGCCGCCGCGCAGTTCCTCAACGTCTATGGGGCCCGCAACTGGATCAACTGCGGCCAAGCCGGGCCCTTGGGCTGGACCTTGCCGGCCGCGTTGGGGGCCCGCAAGGCCTGCCCGGACAAGGAAATCGTTGCCGTGTCCGGCGACTATGACTTCCAGTTCCTGATCGAGGAACTGGCGGTCGGCGCCCAGTTCAATCTGCCCTACATCCATGTGGTGCTGAACAATTCCTACCTGGGATTGATCCGCCAGGCGCAGCGCGGGTTCGACATGGACTACAACGTCCAGCTGTCGTTCGAAAACGTCAACGCGCCGGACCTGGGTGATTACGGTGTCGATCATGTCGCCGTGGCCGAGGGCCTGGGCTGCAAGGCGATCCGTGTGCGCAGCCCCAACGAGTTCAAGGAAGCCTTCGCCCAGGCGCAGGCCCTGATGAAGGAACATCAGGTGCCCGTGGTTCTGGAATTCATCCTGGAGCGCGTGACCAACGTCGCCATGGGCATGGAGATCGACGCCGTCAACGAGTTCGAGGAAATCCTTTGCCTAGATCCATCTCTGGATCCGGACGGCCTGCCTGATCCCAAGTCGGGCAAGGAAAAGAAGCGGGACATGATTCCCGCCGAATGAGGTCCCTGCGAGGAGGGCGGGAGGCGCCTTCGACCGGAACCCACTTCCGGTTGCCTCCCGCCCGACCTCGCCGCTACCCTCGCCGCCAATAATCACACCATCGCAGGAGACACCCCCATGCCCCGTTTCAACGCCAACATCACCATGCTGTTCCAGGAAGTCGATTTCATGGACCGCTTCCAGGCAGCCGCCAAGGCCGGGTTCAAGGGCGTGGAATACCTGTTCCCCTATGACTACAAGGCGGATGATCTGGTCGACGCGCTGAAATCCAACGGCCTGACCCAGGTGCTGCACAACCTGCCGGCCGGCGACTGGGCCAAGGGTGAACGGGGCCTGGCCAGCCTGCCCGACCGGAAAAGCGAATTTCAGGACAGCGTGGGTCTGGCCATTGAATACGCAACGGCGCTGGGCTGTCCCCAGGTCAATTGCCTGGCCGGCATTCCCGGCGACGGCGTGCCCCCGGAAAAAGCTTTCGAGACCTTCGTCGAGAATTTGGAATTCGCGGCCCCCCGGTTCGATGACGCGGGCATCAAGCTATTGGTCGAGGCGATCAACACCCGCGACATTCCGGGCTTCTTCCTCAACACCTCGGCCCAGACGGAACGGGTGCTGGCGGCCGTCGGCCACGACAACCTGTATTTCCAATACGACGCCTATCACATGCAGATCATGGAGGGCGATTTGTGCCGCACGGTCGAACGCCTGCTTGAGCGCATCCCCCATATCCAGATCGCCGACAATCCCGGCCGCCACGAGCCGGGTAGCGGCGAAATCAACTATCCGCACTTCTTCGCCCACTTGGACGCCATCGGCTACAAAGGTTGGGTCGGCTGCGAATACATCCCCGCGACCACGACGGTCGAAGGGCTGGGTTGGCTGCGCGCCGCCGAGGCGTCGAGCAAGGCCGCCTGATTCCAGCAGCGGTCTTTTCCCGGCTGGCGGAAAAATCCCGGTTGCCCCATTGGTTTTTGCCGCAATCGCGGTAAAACGTCTGCAACCATTCAGCTTACGTAAAATCAATCCACCCAGGAGGGGACATCAACCATGGCTACCATCGGATTCATCGGTCTCGGCATCATGGGCGCACCCATGGCCGTCCATTTGCAGAAAGCCGGACATAAGATCGTCGCGCTCAAGCGTAAGAAACCCATGCCGAAGGATCTTGCCAAGGGCGGCGCCGTGTTCGCCGCGACGCCCAAGGACGTGGCCGCCAAGGCCGAGGTCATCATCACCATGGTGCCCGACACGCCCCAGGTCGAAGAAGTCCTGTTCGGCGCGAACGGTGTGGCCTCGGCCAATCTGAAGGGCAAGCTGGTCATCGACATGTCCTCCATCGCCCCCTTGGCGACCAAGGAATTCGCCAAGAAGATCAAGAAGGCGGGGGCCGGTTGGGTCGACGCGCCGGTGTCCGGCGGTGAAGTGGGGGCCAAGAACGCGGCCCTGACCATCATGTGCGGCGGCACCAAGAAGGATTTCGACCGCGCCTTGCCGCTGTTCGAACTGATGGGCAAGAACATCACCCTGGTCGGCGGCGCCGGCGACGGGCAGACCTGCAAGGTCGCCAACCAGATCATCGTTGCGCTGAACATCGAAGCCGTGTCCGAGGCCCTTCTGTTCGCGTCCAAGGCCGGGGCCGATCCCGCCAAGGTGCGGGAAGCCCTGATGGGCGGTTTCGCCAATTCGAAGATTCTGGAAGTCCATGCGGAGCGCATGATCAAGCGCACCTTCAACCCGGGCTTCCGCATCGAGCTGCATCAGAAGGACCTGAACCTGGCCCTGTCCGGCGCCAAGGACATGGGCATCTCCCTGCCCAACACGGCGACGGCGCAGGAGCTGTTCAATTCCTGCAAGGCCCACGGCGGGGCCGGCTGGGACCATTCGGCAATGGTGCGCGCCCTCGAGATCATGGCCAAGCACGAGGTCAAGTAATCCCGCTCCGCCGCCCCTGTTGCCGGGGCGGGCAAAAGACTTACAATGCGGAAAACCGGGGCCCTGAACGGGCCGCCGGTCATTGGAGCGTCCAACCATGCTAATGCCGAAACCGGATCAAGGCGTCATCGATCGGCGGGCCGAGATCATCGCCGCCATGCGCGCCATCGTGCCTGGGGAGGGCGTGATCGCCGACGACGCCATGCTCAGGGCTTTCGAATGCGACGGCCTGATGGCTTATCGGCAATTGCCGCTGATCGTCGTGCTGCCGGAAACCACGGCCCAGGTCTCGGAAATCCTTAAATACTGCCATGACAACGGCGTGAAGATCGTGCCGCGGGGTGCGGGCACGGGCCTGTCCGGCGGCGCCCTGCCGCTGGCCGACGCCATCACCTTGGGATTGTCCAAGTTCAACCAAGTCCTGGACATCGACTATGCCAACCGCTGCGCCGTGGTGCAGCCGGGGGTGACCAACTTGGGCGTCACCAAGGCGGTGGAAGGCGACGGCTTCTATTACGCGCCCGACCCGTCGTCGCAGATCGCGTGTTCCATCGGCGGCAACATCGCCGAAAATTCCGGCGGCGTGCATTGCCTGAAATACGGCCTGACGACCAACAACGTGTTGGGCGTGGAAATGGTGCTGATGGACGGCACGGTCCTGCGCCTGGGCGGCAAGCACCTGGACCCGGGCGGATACGATCTGCTGGGCGTGCTCACGGGCTCCGAAGGGCTGCTCGGCGTCATCACCGAGGTCACCGTGCGGATCCTGAAAAAGCCCGAGACGGCGCGGGCCGTGTTGCTTGGTTTCAATTCGTCGGAAGAAGGGGGCGACTGCGTCGCCGCCATCATCAACGCCGGGATCATCCCGGGCGGGATCGAGATGATGGACAAGCCCGCCATCCATGCGACGGAGGAATTCGTCCATGCGGGCTATCCCATGGATGTGGAAGCCCTTTTGATCGTCGAGTTGGACGGCCCCAAGGTCGAGGTCGATTACCTGATCGAGCGGGTGAGCGAAATCGCCAAAGGCGAAGGCGCCATCTATTCCCGCATCAGCGAGAGCGAGGAAGAACGCGCCGCCTTCTGGTCCGGGCGCAAGAACGCCTTTCCGGCGGTCGGGCGTATCTCGCCGGATTATCTGTGCATGGACGGCACCATTCCCCGGAAAAAGCTCGGCTTGGTCCTGCAACGCATGACGGAAATGTCCGACAAATACGGCCTGCGCGTCGCCAACGTGTTCCACGCCGGGGACGGCAACCTCCATCCCCTCATCATGTTCGACGCCAACCAGCCGGGCGAACTGGACCGGGCCGAGGAATTCGGCGCCGATATCCTGAAATTATGTGTCGAGGTCGGCGGCGTGCTGTCCGGCGAGCACGGCATCGGCGTGGAAAAGCGCGACCTGATGGGCGAGATGTTCACGGAAGACGACCTCAAGCAGCAGCAGCGGGTCAAATGCGCCTTCGACCCGGAGCATCATCTCAACCCGGGCAAGGTCTACCCGACCCTTCACCGCTGCGCCGAACTGGGCCGCATGCATATCTCGCGCGGCCAGGTGCCGTTCCCCGACATTCCCCGATTCTGATCCACCGACCATGACCGAAATTCTCAAGCCGGATAATGCCGACCAGGTTCTCGACGCCATCAAATGGGCGGTTTCTGAGGCCACGCCGCTGGACGTGCGCGGCACGGGCAGCAAGGCCGGGTTCGGCCGCCCGGTGCAGGCGGGCCGGGTGCTGGATCTGTCGAACCTCGCCGGCATCACCGAGTACGATCCCGGCGAACTGGTGCTGACCGCCGGTCCCGCCACGCCGATGGCCGAGATCGAACAGGCATTGGCCGAGGCCAACCAGGAACTGGCGTTCGAGCCCATGGACTTAGGCGCCCTTTACGGCAACGGCGCGGGCACCGGCACCTTGGGCGGCGTCATCGCGGCCAACCTGTCCGGCCCCCGGCGCATCAAGGCGGGGGCGGCACGCGACCATTTCCTGGGCTTTCAGGCCGTGTCCGGCCGGGGCGAGGTGTTCAAGTCCGGCGGCAAGGTGATGAAGAACGTCACCGGTTTCGATCTCTCGAAACTGATGGCGGGTTCCTTCGGCACCCTGGCCGTGATGACGCAGGTTTCCGTGAAGGTGCTGCCGTGCCCGGAAAAGACGCGCACGGTTCTGCTCATGGGGGCCGACGATACCCATGCGGTCGCGGCGCTGTGCGATGCCCTGGGCTCCAGCCATGAGGTCGCCGGCGCGGCCCATCTGCCGGCCTCCGTCGCCCAGCGCTCCGGCGTCGGCTATGTGTCCGGCGCGGGCACCGCTGTCACCGCCGTTCGCGTCGAAGGGCCGGGGCCCAGCGTCGAACACCGCTGTAATTCCCTGCGCGACCTGTTCGCCCCCTTCGGTGCGGTCGAGGAACTGCATTCTCATAATTCGGCGGCCTTCTGGCGCGAGATCCGCGACGCGGCCCCCTTCACCGGTGACTGGCAGGACCATCAGGTCTGGCGTGTCAGCGTGCCCCCCACGGCGGGGCCGACGGTGGGCCAGCATCTGCGCGCGCGCCTGGGCGGCGAGGTCTATTACGATTGGGGCGGCGGGCTGATCTGGTTCGCCCTCGACGCCCGCAGCGACGCCGGCGCGGCGGACATCCGCCGGGTCATCCGGGACTGCGGCGGCCATGCGACCCTGGTCCGTGCCACCGCCGACGTGCGCCAGGCGGTCGCGGTGTTTCAGCCGCAACCGGGCCCGCTGGCCGATCTTTCAAAACGGGTGAAGGAAGCCTTCGACCCCGAGGGCATCCTCAACCCCGGCCGCATGACGGCGGGCGTGTAAGGGCAGGGACGGAAAGACGATGCAAACCACCTTCACCCTGGCCCAGATGGCCGACCCGCATATCGCCCAGGCCAACGACATCCTGCGCAAATGCGTACATTGCGGCTTCTGCACGGCGACCTGCCCGACCTATGTCCTGCTGGGCGACGAGCTGGACAGCCCGCGCGGGCGCATCTACCTGATCAAGGGATTGCTGGAGGAAGGGGCCAAGCCGACCGAACAGCACGTCACCCATATCGACCGCTGCCTGACCTGTCTTTCCTGCATGACGACCTGCCCGGCCAGCGTCGATTACATGCATCTGGTCGACGACGCGCGGGCCAAGATCGAACGCGAATACAAGCGCCCCTTCATGGATCGGCTGATCCGGGGCCTGCTGCCCCTGGTCCTGCCCTATCCCGACCGCTTCCGCGTGATGCTGCTGGGCGCTTGGCTGGCGCGGCCGTTGGCGCGGATCATGCCGGGGCGGCTCGGCGCCATGCTGGGCTTGGCGCCAAAGCGCATTCACGCGCCGACGGATTTGGACCGGCCCCAGGTGATCAAGGCCGAAGGCGTGATGAAAAAGCGCGTGGCGCTGATGACGGGCTGCGCCCAGAAGGTTTTGAATCCCGCCATCAACGAAGCCACCGTGCGGCTGCTGACCCGCCACGGCTGCGAGGTCGTGATCGCCGACGGGCAGGGCTGCTGTGGTGCATTGGTCCATCACATGGGCAAGGAAGACCAAAGCCACGCCCAGGCCAAGGCCAATATCGAGGCCTGGGAACGGGCCGAAGCGACCTATGGCACGATCGACGCCATCGTCATCAACGCGTCCGGCTGCGGCACCACGGTGAAGGATTACGGCTGGATGCTGCGCCGTGACGGCGACATGGCCGCCCGCGCCAAGGCCATGTCGGAAAAAACCAAGGACATCACGGAAGTGATGATGGACCTGGGCTTGAATGCGGCCGCGATTGACGGGGACAAGCCCGTCGTCGCCTATCATTCGGCCTGTTCCATGCAGCACGGCCAGAAGCTGACCAAACCGCCCAAGGAACTTCTGGCCCAGGCCGGGTTCGAAGTGCGGGAGCCGGCCGAAGGCCACCTGTGCTGCGGTTCCGCCGGGACCTACAACATGATGCAGCCGGAAATCTCGGGCCGCCTCAAGGCGCGCAAGGCCGCCAACCTGAAGCGCACGGGTGCCCAGGTCATGGCGACGGGCAACATCGGCTGCATGGTTCAGCTTGAGGATGTCGTCGGCATGCCGGTCGTGCATACGGTGGAACTGCTCGACTGGGCCACCGGCGGGCCGAAGCCCGCCGGACTCAAATAAAAGATATTGGCGGGCCGAAGCCTGCGGGGCTCGATCAGGCGCCGCCGCGCTTGTCGCGATTCGGCAATATTCCGGTCATCCAATTTATTCACAATCGGTGGCTTGCGGGCGGCAAGGCCCCGGCGGCGCTGGAGTCGCACATAGTGCGTAAGTTATATCGCACCATGTGCGGGTTTTGTGGTATGCTCGCCGCATCGCCGCCGCGAAACGCGTCGCGGGGCCTGCAACGCAGGAAGGAGCCGTCGCATGACATCGATCACGCGGATCCTCGGGCGGGCGGTGCTTTTCGGAAGCCTCGCCCTGGTCCTCACCCTTCGTCCCGCCGCCGACGCGCGGGCGAATTCCACCCTCGACTGGCTGTCCGGCGAACCGGTGACGCTCATGGATTTGGGTATCATCCGGCTCAAGCAGGATTTGCTTCAGGTCGGCCAGCGGCTTTTGGAAATCGGCTTCCTGCCCGTGGCGCCGACCACGGGCGCCTATTTCGACTGGCGGGATAAGAAGATCACCGTGTTCCTGACGGCGCGCGAACGCTTCGCCCAGCCGTCCGAAGGCATGTGCCTGGAACTGTTTTCGCGGGTCGCCAAAGGCCTGTCATCGCGCAGCCGCGGCCATCAGGGCGATCCGGGCTGGTATCTGGAGGAAATCTTTACCCATGACGGCTGGGGTAATTTCACCCGTCCGCCGCGGATGCGCGAAGAGCTTTTGAAAACCGTGCAGTTGGAGGTCACCCTGCTGCCGCCCCGGCCCATGGGGCCGGAGCGCACGCTGCATTGTTCGGGCGGGCTCGACACGGAACCGCATGATATTTCTGTCACCACCTCATGACGGGGTTGTGAGCGGCGGGCTCTTGGCCTGATGCCCACGAAGGCGTAATCTTTTCGTCATGGTTAGGTGGAAACGCATCCTTGCCGCGGGGCTTCTTGCCGCCGTATTGGCCGTGCCGCAGGCGCGGGCGGATCAGACCGATCCGGTGCTGGACGCCCTGTTCGCCGCCCTGACGGCGGCCAAGAACCCGGAAGAGGCTCATCAGATCGAAACCCGCATTTGGCAGACCTGGGCGGTCAGCGGTCAGGAACTGGTCGACAGCGCCATGGCCCGTGGTGTCATCGCCATGAACAAGGGGGCCTTCGATACTTCCCTGAAATACTTCAACGACGTCATCAGCCTGGCCCCCCGGCATGCCGAAGGCTGGAACAAGCGGGCCACGGTGCATTTCCTTCTCGGCAAATATCCGGAATCCGTTCTCGACATCCAACGCACCCTGGAACTTGAACCCCGCCATTTCGGCGCGCTATCCGGCCTGGGCTTGATCTACGCGGAAATGGGGCGCAAAAAAGCGGCGATCCGCGCCATGGAAAAGGCGCTGGCCATCAACCCGCATATGGACGCCATCCGCGGCCAGTTGCAGGAACTGAAAACCGAGGTTTCCGGGAAGCCCATCTGATATGACGACACCACAGGCAACGGCGGCGGCGCAGCCGTCCGGTTCGGTCGACGACGGCCTTTTGAACCTTTTGGCGCAGATCGTCGGCGCGGAAAACCTGTCGACCTCCGCCGCCGTGCGCGAACAGCACGGACGTGACGAATCCTACCATCCTTCGTCCCCGCCCGACGCCGTCGTCTATTGCACGGAAACGGAGCAGGTCGCGGCCGTGGTCAAGGCCTGCGCCGAACGTGGCGTGCCGATCATTCCCTTCGGCACGGGGACGTCCCTGGAGGGCCATGTGGCGGCGCTTTCCGGCGGGATCTGCATCGACCTGTCGCGCATGGACAAGATCCTCACCGTCAATGCCGAGGACATGGACGTCACCGTGCAGGCCGGCGTGCGGCGCAAGGCGCTCAACGACTATCTGCGCGACACGGGCCTGTTCTTTCCCATCGACCCGGGGGCCGATGCGTCGCTCGGGGGGATGACCGCGACGCGGGCCAGCGGCACCAACGCGGTGCGTTACGGCACCATGCGGGAAAACGTCCTCAGCCTGACCGTGGTCATGGCCGACGGGCGGATCATCCGCACCGCGCGCCGGGCGCGCAAGTCGTCGGCGGGATACGATCTGACGCGTCTGTTCGTGGGCTCGGAAGGGACCCTCGGCGTGATTACCGAGGTCACGCTGCGCCTTTATGGGATTCCCGAAGCGGTGCTGGCCGCCGTCTGTCCGTTCCCCGATCTGGAAAGTGCCGTGAGCACGGTGATCCTGACGATCCAGTCGGGCATTCCCGTGGCCCGTATCGAGCTTCTGGACGAAGCGCAGATGGATGCGGTGAACAAGTATTCCAAGCTCGATTACGCGGTGAAACCGACCCTGTTTTTCGAATTCCACGGCAGTGACGCGGGCGTGCGTGAACAGGTCGAAAACGTGAAGGCCATCGCCGCCGACTTCGGCGCCGACGATTTCCAATGGGCGACCAAGCCGGAAGACCGCAACAAGCTGTGGCAGGCTCGGCATGATGCCTATTACGCGGCGATCGCGCTGCGCCCCGGCTGCCGGGGCATCGCAACGGATGTCTGCGTGCCGATCTCGAAACTGGCGGAATGCATCCTGGAAACGCGCAAGGACATCGACGCGTCCGGCCTGTGTGCGCCCATCGTCGGCCATGTCGGCGACGGCAATTTCCACATCGTCTTCGTGGTCGATCCCGACAATGCGGACGAGATGAAGTGCGCCGAGGACGTCAACGCGCGCATGGTCATGCGCGCCATCGCCCTGGACGGCACCTGCACGGGCGAACATGGCGTCGGCTACGGCAAGATCGACTTCCTGACCGCCGAACACGGCGAAGCCCTGGTCGCCATGCGCGCGGTCAAGCAGGCCCTTGACCCCCAGAACATCATGAACCCGGGCAAGATCATCCGCATCTGACCAGTACTGACCTTCGGTTAGCTAGCCTGATTAATATCGTAGGTAGTATGGTTGACTCAGGTGTGAAATCGCCTGGGGCACGCGCAGCGGGGAATCTCAAGGATGTTGTCGACAACTCATGCACCGCCACAGGACAGTGCTCATGTAATCGAGGTGCTCAAGGCTGTTGCCGCACCGTTAACCGGCGAAGCGTTTCTTCACAACCTCGTGCAGCAGCTGGGAGTTCTGTTCCAGGCTGAGACAACGTTCGTTGCCCATCGGATAGATCCGCAGAGCACCATGGTTCGTGGGTTGGCCGCGTGGAAGGACGGCGCGCGGAAGGAAGCCTGGGAATTCGATTTGAAAAACAATCTCTGTCATATGGTTTATCAGGGCGAGCCTGTATTTCTGCCCTGTGAGGTGGCTGCGAAATTTTCCGGGAAGAAAGACAGCGGGTACGAGAGTTTCGTCGGTTATCCCCTTCGCGGTCGGAACGGTGACGTCATGGGCCATATCGCGGTCTACAGCTCCAAAATCCTTACGGGGCATGACGACTGGATGTCGTTGTGTGGCTTGTTTGCCGACCGTGCCGAAGCGGAGTTGCAACGACAACTACTTGAAAACGAGCGTGACCGGACGATTAAAAAATTGAAGGCGTTGGATGCCTTGAAGAATGAATTCATTTCCATCGCCGCCCACGACCTGCGAAGCCCCTTGGGTGCGGTTCGGGGAATGGCTGAAGTGCTTAGCCGTCAGCAAAACCAAGGAGAACGAGAGCAGGCCTTATTGGAAAACATTATCGATGCGTCGGACAGGATGGCCGGGCTCGTTAATCGCTATCTCGATTATGCCTCTATCGAAGCAGGTGCTTTAAAGCTTGAAAAGATTGAAACCGATTTGTCCCGTTTTCTTGAGGGCTTGTTGGTGCTTCGGAGAGTCCTGGCGGCCGACAAGTGTATCACCATTCAGGCCGATCTCTCGGATCGGATCGTTTGCTTCGTTGATTCTGAACGACTTGGTCAGGTCATCGACAACCTTTTGGACAATGCAATCAAGTTTTCTCCCCATGGCGGCACGATAAAGCTTCGACTGTCTGAAGCGGATGACGGCACATCGGTTGCAATTTCAGTCAGCGACGAGGGACCGGGTGTTCCTGAGGATTTGAAACCGCGCATCTTTGGTGCGTTCGAAACAACAGCCGATGACGGCGACAGCAACAGGTTTCGTTCCGGTAAGGGGTTCGGCCTGGGCCTGATGATTTCAAAACGGGTCATTGACGCGCATGGCGGTTCGATCTCCGTTGATGAAAACGCCGAAGGTGGCGCGGTTTTGACGGTCACCCTGCCTAAAACCTGACCAGGCGACCGACTTCAACCGATCCCTCATCGGTTTTCCCTCTATATGGATCATGCATGTCTCGACGGTTTGATTTCGGCAGCTTTCGGATTGATCGGGTTTATTGCCATAATCTGAAAAAACCTCAGCCGAATAGGCGTTTAGGGTTTTCAAATCGAGGTTGGTAACGTAACCAAAGCCAGCTTTGGGAGGTCTGATTTTGAATCCGGAAACTTTGCTTCGCGACATGTTCGCCGCCGCCGTCGCGGCGGCCCAGCCGATCAAACGCATTCCCCATTTCCTGCCGGAACCGCCGGACCCGGCGACCGGCGGGCGCACCCTGGTGATCGGGGCGGGCAAGGCCTCGGCCGCCATGGCCCGCGCCTTCGAGGACCATTGGCCGGGCGACCTCTCGGGTCTGATCGTCACCCGCTATGGCTACGACGTGCCCTGCAAGCGGATCGAGACGATCGAGGCCGCCCATCCCGTGCCCGATGCGGCGGGTGAGGCGGGGGCCCGGCGCATGCTGGACATGGTCAAGGGGCTGACCGAGGACGATCTGGTGGTTTGCCTGATTTCCGGCGGCGGATCGGCCCTGTTGTCGGCGTCGGGGCCGGGCCTGACCCTGGCCGACAAGCAGGCCGTCAACCGGGAGCTGTTGCGCTGCGGGGCGACGATCCACGAGATGAACTGCCTGCGCAAACACCTGTCGGCGGTCAAGGGCGGGCGGCTGGCCGCCGCCGCGGCACCGGCCCGGATCGTCAACCTGCTGATTTCCGACGTGCCGGGGGATGATCCGGCGGTTATCGCCTCGGGCCCGACGGTGCCCGACCCGACGACCTTCGACGACGCGCGGGCCATCGTCGCCAAATACGCGATCAAGCTGCCTGCCGTGGTGCAGGCGTTGCTGGATGCGGGGGCGGAGGAAACGCCCAAGCCCGACGATCCGATCTTCGACCGGGTGGAAACCCATCTGATCGCCCTGCCGCAGGCCAGCCTGGAGGCTGCCGCCGAGATCGCCCGCGCCGCCGGCATCACGCCGGTGATCCTGGGCGATGCGCTGGAAGGCGAAGCCCGCGACTTGGGGGCAGAGCACGCACAGCTTGCCCGCGACACCTTGGCCGGAAAGGGTCCCGTGCAGGGGCCCTGCGTGCTGTTGTCGGGCGGCGAGACCACGGTCACCATCCGCGGCGACGGCGGACGCGGCGGGCGCAATACGGAATACCTGCTGGGCATGGCGGTGGCGCTCGACGGGGCGGCCGGTCTGCACGCCATCGCCTGCGATACGGACGGGGTTGATGGTTCGGAAGACAATGCGGGTGCTGTGATCGGCCCGGACAGCCTGGCCAGGGCCAAGGCGGCGGGCCTGGATGCCCGGGCATTGCTCGACACCAACGACGCCTACGGGTTTTTCCAGGGGATCGGCGATCTTGTCGAATGCGGGCCGACCTTGACCAACGTCAATGACTTCCGGGCGATATTGGTGCTGCCCTAGAAACCGCCGCACCCATCATTCGAAATTCCCGGGGATGGCGTCGGCGATAACAAAGCAGGCGAGACGCTCTCCATGGATCAAGACCTCCGACCGCGCCAAGCTTGGCATGCCCTTCCCTGGGAAGCGGCGGCCCGCGCACTGGAGACCGACCCCGAGGCGGGCCTTAGTTCTGAGGAAGCGGCGTCCCGGCTCGAACGTTACGGTCCCAACGATCTGCCCCGGCCCCGTCCGCCCGGTCTTTTGACGCTGTACCTGCGGCAATTCATCAACCCGCTGATCTACTTGCTGGCCGCGGCGGCGGTTGTCTCCGTTGCCATCGGTGAGGCTTCGGACGCGCTGTTCATCTTCGCCGTGCTGCAGGTCAACGCCCTGATCGGCACCTATCAGGAATATCGCGCGCAGAAGAGTGCCCTTGCCCTCGACAGCCTGATCCGTGACCGGGCGACGGTTCTGCGCGGCGGCACGGTCCATACGGTGGACGGCCGCGATCTGGTGCCGGGCGATGTCATCCGTCTGGAATCGGGCAATCATGTGCCGGCCGATTTACGTCTGGTTCAGGCCGATGCCCTGCTGGTCGATGAATCCCTGCTGACCGGCGAGTCCCAGGCCGTGGTCAAGGACGCGGCGGCGACCGTGGCGGAGCAGACCATGACCGGCGACCGCATCACCATGCTTCATGCAGCCACGGTGGTGGTCAGTGGCCGGGCGCTTGGTATCGTCACCGAAACCGGTACACGCACGGCGCTGGGCCGGATTGCGGAACAATTGGCGGGCCGTGATGCCGTGCCGCCGCCGTTGGTCGTGCGTTTGGAACGCTTCACCCGTATGTTGGGGGTCGTCGTGGTCGTGGCGATCGCGCTTCTGGCCGTGGCGATGGTGCTCGAGGGGGCGCCGGTGGTCGAAATTTTCCTGGTCGCCGTGGCGCTTGCCGTCGCCGCCCTGCCCGAAGGTCTGCCCGTCGCGATCACCGTGGCGCTATCCGTCGGCTGTCACCGCATGGCCGGGAAGAACGTGATCGTGCGGTCCCTGCCGGCGGTCGAGGGCTTGGGGGCCTGCACCCTGATCGCCAGCGACAAGACAGGCACCCTGACCTGCAACGCCTTGACCGTGAAACGTGTGGCGGTGCCGGGACTTGGTGAGTTCCAGGTAACCGGCGAGGGCTATAACGACGAAGGGGCCGTGACCGCCGCCAACGGCGCCATGAGCGATGCCGATTGGCACGGCCTGCGCCGTCTGGCCGAGGCGGCGACGTTGTGCAACGAGGCAGAACTGGTCCGCCGGGATGGTCATTGGCATCATCTTGGCGACACCGTGGATGTGGCCTTTCTGGCCCTGGCGGCCAAGGCCGGGCTGACTCGGCCCGGTCTGCTCGCCGACCTGCCGCAGGAAGCCGCCATCGCCTACGAACCGGCGCGGCGCTACGGCGCGTCCTTCCATCGCACGACGGAAGGGCTCCGGGTCTATGCCAAGGGTGCCTTCGAGGTCATCCTGCCGTTCTGCCGTGACATCGACCGGGAGGCCCTGACGGCTCAGGCGGAAGCCTTGGCGGCCGAGGGGTTTCGCGTGCTGGCCGTGGCCGCGGGGCCCGCGTCGGCCCCGGTCGAGGATCTGGCCGGGATGACCGATCTGGAATTCCTGGGCTTCGTCGGCCTGATCGATCCCTTGCGCCCTGAATCCAAGGACGCGGTGGCGCGCTGCCGCCGGTCGGGCATCGACGTGCGCATGGTGACTGGCGACCATCCGTCGACCGCACTCGCGATTGCCCGAGACGTCGGCATCGCGGTGGCAGGTGAGGCGGCGGTGACCGGCCTGGATTTGCAAGCTCTGGCCGACGATCCGGCCGGTTTCGCCCGGGCCGTGGCCGAAGCCCCCGTGTTCGCGCGGGTCGATCCCTTGCAGAAACTGGAGATCGTCAAATCACTGCGGGCTCAGGGGCATTTCGTCGCGGTAACCGGCGACGGCGTGAACGACGCGCCGGCGCTTAACGCGGCCGACATCGGCGTCGCGATGGGGGCCGGCGGCACGGACGTGGCGCGCGACACGGCGGACCTGATCCTGACCGATGACAATTTCGCCTCCATCGTTAACGGGGTGGAGCAGGGACGCATCGCCTACGACAACGTGCGCAAGGTGGTCTATCTGCTGGTCTCCACGGGGGCGGCCGAGGTCGCGCTGTTCTTCTTTGCCTTCCTGGGCGGATTGCCACTGCCCCTCTATGCCGTGCAGCTTCTGTGGCTCAATCTGGTGACCCAGGGCCTACAACACACGGCATTGGCCTTCGAAGGAGCGGAGCCGGGCCTGCTGGACCGCGCCCCCCGGCCGCCGAACCAGCCGGTCTTTGACCGGGCGATGATCTCGGAAACGGTCGTTTCCGGCCTGTTCATGGGGGCGGTCGGCTACCTGTTTTTCGCCTGGATGCTGGACCAGGGCTGGGCGGAGCATCAGGCGCGCAACGCGCTTCTGCTGTTGCTGGTGCTGTTCGAGAACGCCCATGTCTTCAACTGCCGATCGGAGACGCGCTCCATCTTCCGCGTGCCGCTGTCAGCCAACTGGTTGTTGGTCGGCGCGGTCGTCATCAGCCAGGGCGCCCATATCTTGGCCATGCACCTGCCCGGGTTCAGTTCGGTGCTGCGGGTCGAGGCGGTGGACATTGAAACCTGGCTGCTCGTCGCGGTCATCGCGACCTCGGTGATCTTGATGATGGAACTGTTCAAGGTCGTCCAGCGAGTGGTCTACCCCATGTCCGGCGGCACTGGCTCCGCAACGCGGCAGAAGGGCAGTTTTCCACGGAAATAGGCCCCGCCGGGCTATGGCATTGCCGGACCGTTCGCCCTACACTCTGCTCCGAACCGCCCCGGCCTCGGGGGCGTCCGACACCGCCAAACACATGGAATTTGCCTGTTGAAGAAAATCGCCATCGGTCTTTCGGTCTTTTTCGTGCTCGCCATCGGCGTCCTGTTGATCGGCCCCAGTCTGGTTGATTGGAACAGCTACACGGACGACATCGCCGATCAGGTCGAAAAGGTGACCGGACGCAAGGTGGTTATCGGCGGCCCCGTGTCCGTTCAAGTCCTGCCAAGCCCGCGCCTGCATGTCGCCGACGTTCACCTTGCCAATATCGTTGGCTCCGAGGACGCGCGCATGGCGTCCTTCGAATTCCTGGAAGTCCGGATCGCGGCGATGGCCCTGCTGGGCGGTAAGGTGCGGGTCGAGACGATCAAATTGATGCGCCCGACCGTCCTGCTGGAGCGTCTTGCCGACGGCCGCGTGAACTGGGATTTCAGCGCGCCGGGTGCGGCAAAGGGAGGCGGCGGGACGTCTCAATCGGCTGCGGCGGATAAACCCGCGGCGGCGGGTGCCAGGGGCGCGGGGTCCGGTATCGCCGTGGATAATTTCATGATCGAAGGCGGCACCATCGTTTATCGCGATCTTCAGCGCGGACGGGAAGAGGTCATCACCGGGATCGACGCCCGCGTCGCCGCCGCCAGCCTGAACGGGCCGGTGGAAAGTGACGGCGCGCTGACCGTGGCCGGTCATCGCCTCGCCTATTCCCTGAATGTCGCCGAGATCGTTCAGGGCCGCACGATCCCCTTGGTGTTCAGCCTGAAACTGGGCAGCGACACGGTGATCCGCGTCGACGGCGGCGTCGTCAACGTTCCCGAAAAGCCGCGGCTGCGCGCCAAGATTACCGGCAGCGGCCCGAACGTGGCCGACGCCATCGCGGCGACCGGCGGGCCGAGCGATCTGCCCGTGAACTTGGCGAAGCCGTTCAGCGTGTTGGGCAATCTGGAAGCCAGCGCCGACGGCGGGCGCGTCGAGGACCTGGAAATCAAGCTCGATACCATGGAATTCCACGTCTCGGCCGAGATTGCGACCGGCGACAAGACCGTGGCGTCCCTGGCGGTCAAATCGGGCTGGGTCGACCTGGATGCTCTGCTCGCACCGGCCCCGCCGCCGGCCAAGACCGAAGTGGCGGCCAAGCCGGGCGACCCGAAGAAGGCGGCGCCGACGAAACCCGCATCCGCGAAAAAGCCTGCGCAACCGAAGTCCGCAACAGCGGCCTTCGAACTGCCGAAGGACATCCAGGCCAACCTGTCGATCCAGATCGAATCCCTGGTGCTGCATGGCAAGCCGCTGGAAGGCGTCAGCTTGAGCGCCGATCTGGCCAATGGCGAGTTGACCCTCAACCAGGCGACGGCGCAGCTTCCCGGCGATGCCGATGTTGGATTGTTCGGATTCCTCAGCGCACGCGACGGCAATCCCCGGTTCGAGGGCCAGGTCGAAACCCGCGCCAAGGACCTTGGCCCTGTGTTGGCCTGGGCCATGCCGGGGGTCGCGGTTCCCGCCGCCGTGCTCAAGGATTTCAGTTTCAAGACGCCGCTGGTTGTCGACGGGAATTATGCGCAATTGACGGGGATCGTCGCCGCGGCCGGCGGCACGAAGCTGACGGGCGCGATGACGGTCGCCATGCAGGCGCGGCCGTCTTTCGGGGCCAACCTGGAATTGGACAAGATCGACCTGGATGCCCTGATGCCGGCCCCGGCGCCGGCCAAGGGCAACAAGGCCATGGCCCCGAGCGGGGCCAAGGCGGGCGGCGGCGCATCCGCGACGCCCGGTGCCACGGCGGCGCCGGCGATCGATCTGTTCGCGCCGTTGAAACCGCTCACGACCTTCGACGCCAATGTGAAGCTTGCGGTCGGCTCGGCCGTGATGCACGGCCTGACGGCGCGGAATATTGCGTTGGACGCGACTCTGGCGCGTGGCGAGCTGACCCTGCGCACATTGAAGGTCGGAAATTTCGCGGGCCTGAGCGCCGGCGTGACCGGCGGGCTTGCCGGGCTCGACGGCATTCCCACGGCGAAAGATTTGAAGATCACCGCCAGCACTAAGGATGCGGGCCCCTTGGCCAAGGCGCTGGCCTTGGACCTGCCGGTGTCGCCGGAAGCCCTGGGGGCGGTGTCCGTCAACGCGGCCGTATCGGGCAGCCTATTGTCGCCATCGGTGAGCGCCAACCTGGGCGCCATGGGCGGGACTGTCGGGCTGCGCGGGACCCTGCCGGTCCTCGCCCTTGCGGGGCAGGATCTGCGCCTGGGCCTGTCCGCCCGGCACGGCGATCTGGCCGGCCTGCTGCGTCGCCTCGGCGCGGATTATCGGCCGCAGGGCAAGGTCGGCGGGTTCGATCTGACGGCCCAGGTCACGGGAAATCCACAATCCATCCGCGTCGACAACATTGCGGGCAAGGTCGGATCGGTGACGACGGCGGGCAGTCTGTCGCTTGCCTTGGAAGGCGCCAAGCCGAAGGCGCTGGTCAATCTGGCGCTCGGCCCCGTCGATATCACGCCGTTCCTGCCGGCCAAGCGGGCGGCGGGTCTGCTCGACCGAGGGTGGGGGATCACCCGGGCACCTGCCGCCTGGGCCGGACCGGGTGGCAATCCCCTGATGGCGGCAGTGGCGGCGGTCAATTCCCGCTGGTCCAAGGCACCCATCGACCTTGCGGCCTTGAACACGATGGACGCCGCCGTCACGGCGACCTCGCCGAAGGTGACCTTCGAGGGCGCCGTCCTGGAGAATGCTGATCTTGGCGCTGCCGTCGAAGGCGGCGTGCTGACGGTCGAACGCCTGACCGGCCGTTTGTTCGGCGGTACGCTGACGGCCAAGGCGACGGCCACGTCCGCCGGGCAGTTGAGCGCCGCCGGCCAGATCGCCGGCGCGGACCTGTCCAAGGCGGGCAAAGCCCTGGGCAGCGCCGCGGCGGGCAAGATCAACGCCGATTTCGATGTCACAGCCCGCGGCCGCTCCGAAGCCGAGATCGTCTCATCCCTCGGCGGCAAACTGAACTTTTCCGGCCGTGATCTGGACGCGGAAGCGCTCAGCGGATCGGCGGACGCCGGGTTCGGTCTGGGCGGCGTAGTGTTGGCGCTCAACCAATTGGGCGGCGTGCTTGGCGGGCCGAAACAGGGCAAGGGCTTGGCCGATGTGGACGCCGCGTTCACGATTGCCAATGGCGTCGCGACCTCCAGCCAACTGAAGGCCGTGACCAACGTGGGCGTCGCCAGTGGTGCCGGCAGCGTCGACTTGGCGGCCTGGACGGTCGATCTTGCGGGCGCCATTCAACCGGCCCCCAACCTGCTGTCGGCGGTGCTGTCCATCACCACGCGCAAGGGCGTGAACGTGCCGTTCTCGATCACCGGGCAACTGGACGCGCCGCGCATCAAGGTCGATACGGCATCCCTCGGGACCGGCGGAATTCCCGTTCCGGGCCTCGACAAGCTGTTGAAGAAGAAGGGCGTGAGCGACGTCCTTCAGGGCATCCTGGGCGGCGGCCAGCCGCAGCAACAGGCGCCGCAGCCGGCTCAGCCAGAACAGCAACAAGCGCCGCAGACCGAGGAAAAGAAGAAGGTCACGCCGCAGGATCTGCTGCGCGGCATCCTCGGAAAGTTTTAGTACGGTCTTCGGGAGATCGACATGAAGCGGCAGGCCCAACTGTCTCGACTATTCGATGGCTTGGGTTTGGTCCTCGGGATCGGCGCCGTTTTGGCGCTGCTGTATTATTGGGATCCCACGCGGGTTACGATCAAGCGCCTGGCCCCGGAGGCCGACGCCCGGTTTGAGGCCATCCCGGCGGACGTGACCGCACTGCCCGTATCGGAATGGCTGACCGTTCGCGATGCCGATGACGTCCGCCAGCGGCGCGCACGCTTGGCGGCGCGAATCTTCAAGATGCCCGACCTGCCCCGCGACCTGATGCCGCAGCAGGTGATGCGTGACGTCGAGAAAAACCCAGGCCCACATCACACGTGTCTATCGCCGACCGGTTCGGCTGTCGTGCGCCTGTTGTCGCGGACCGATACGATCATCATGCGCGCGCTTGCCTGTGAAGCGGCCTACTACAGGGATTGGCGAAATCTTGCCGGGATTGACGAGTTGACCGGCTACCTGAGCAAAAATTGGCGGCCCTATTCCATTGCCTATTTCCGGCCGAAAACCGCCAACGGCCATCTGATCCTTTATCAGCAAGGGCTGGCCGCGACCTATCATGATCAGCACCGCATGATCGAAGCATGGGTTGAAGACGGCTATACCGTAGCCGCGATGAACATGCCGGGTTACGGCGACAATACCTGTTACGACTGGCGGCGCTATTGCTCCGGGCCGCTGATGGACGCCCGCTTTGCGACGGACGGGGGCGCGGCCTTCCTGCCGCCGGTGATCGCCGTCAATTACGCCCTGGCGCAACAGCCGTTCAAACGAATAGCGATGATCGGTGTTTCGTCAGGGGCGTGGATCACCTTGGTCAGCGCCGCCATTGACCCACGCATCGACACCAGTTTTCCCGTGGCGGGGGTGCTGCCGCTTGCCTTACTTAGGGGCAAGGAGGAAAGCGCGTGGGCAATCGTCGAGGGCTTGGTGGGCATTGCCGGGGTGCTTGATCTCGCCGTCATGGGGGCGGATCGCCCGGGTCGCCGCCAGGTACAGATATTCAATCGTTTCGACCGCTGTTGTTTCTATGGCCCGCGTCCGACCTTGTACGCCGGTCTGCTTGCGGAAACCGCCCGGAACCTGGGCGGCGACCATCAGGTGTTGTTTGACGAAACCCATGCCCGGCACAAGATTTCCGGCTGGGCGGTGAAACGCATTCTGGAAGCCATCACCGGCGACGGAAAGGTGCAGCCATGAGCCGGGCCGCGCGGATCGGCGCCTGCGTTGCGCTCCTGGCGCTGGCTGCCGCCGCCGGTTTGTGGTGGGATGGTGGTGCTTGGCAATATGGCGATCTGCCGACACGGGGGTTGGTGCGGGTCGCGGGGTTCGCCCTTGCGGCGTTGGGTTGTTTCGGGGTGGCCGCTTGGCTGCGCGGGTGCAGGCGTTAATCCCGCAGGGTCTGCAGCACGAAAACGCGGACAGCGCTGGACAAATTGCCCGTGCGCCCGGCGTCGATCTCCGTGACCAGGGCGTTGACGGATACCTCCCGTGCGGCGGCGATGTCCTTGAGGGCCTCCCAGAACACATCCTCCAGGGTCAGGCTGGTATGGTGGCCGGCGACCAGGATCGAGCGCTTGGCCAGACGGGTGAGATCGCGGCGGGGGTCGGAAGATGGAGGCTTGGCCATCGGTGTAACGTGCTTTTCCCTTGCCAGTATGGGCCCCTCGCGGCACTCTTTTCGCGTTAAACACGAAAAAAATTTCCCGAGGAGGCCGCTTCAATGTCGGATCTGACGATCTACGGTACCACGATCAGCCCCTTTACCCGAACAGTGCGCATGTGCCTGGAGGAGAAGGAGGAAACTTACCGCATCTACGAATACATGCCCGGCTCCGACGAGCAAAAGCAGGAGCATCCCTTCGGCAAGGTGCCGGCGATCCGCGATGCCGACCTGCATTTGTATGAAACCCTGGCGATCTGCGTCTATATCGACGAGGAATATGCCTCGGACCCGCAGCTTCAGCCGCGCGACGCCGTGGAGAAGGCGGATATGTTCCAGCGCATCAGCCTGTACCTGGACGAAGGCTATCCCAATCTGTTCAAGGGCCTGATCTTTCCGCGCCTGATCGCCCCCATACAGGGCAAGCGGGCCGACGAAAGCGAGGTTCAGGCGCATCTGCCGAAGATCGAAAAGTATCTTTCCGTCGTCGACAAGGAACTGCGCGGTCAGCGGTGGATGGTTGGTGAGGAGATGACCCTGGCCGACCTGTTCCTGGCCCCCGCCATCTATTACGTGAAGATGACGCCCGAGGGCCAGAAGCTGCTGTCCGGTCTGGAAAATCTGTCGGCCTGGTATACGAACATGACGACGGTCCAGAGCTTCCGCGATACCGCGCCGAAGCTGCCCGGTAAATAGAGCGCGCCCGCCTTTCGACAGGTGGGCCGTCATGTTTCGGTCACTTGCAAGCCTTGTGGGAATGATTTATGTTCCCTTTTTGTTCTATATTAGGGAAGAACTGTCATGGTCAAACCGATCCCCGACGGCTACACCGCCGTCACGCCCTACATCATCGTCGACGGCGCCGCCCAGGCCATCGAATTCTATAAGAAAGCCTTCGGTGCGGAGGAAGTGATGCGCCTGCCCCTGCCGGGCACGGACCGTCTCGGCCATGCGGAGATTTCCATCGGCGGCGCCCATATCATGATGTCGGACGCCAGCCCCCAATGGGGTACCAAGGACCCGAAGGCATTGGGCGGGGTCACGGGCACCATCTCGCTGTACGTGGCTGATGTCGACGCCGCCTTCGCCCGCGCCGTCGACGCAGGGGCGACCCCCAAGATGCCGGTCGCGGACATGTTCTGGGGCGACCGCATGGGCAGTGTCGAAGACCCCTTCGGCCATCAGTGGAGCATCATGAGCCACACCCGCGACCTGACGGAGGCGGAAATCCAGAAAGGGTTTGAAGAGGCCATGGCCGCAGGCGGCATGTGCGCCGAGAACGACTAGGGCGTCGGGATCACGACCTCGATGATCACACCTTCGGGGCCGGCGCAGAAGATCTGCTGCGCCGCGCCACCCGGCAGTTCACGTGCCGTATGGTCAATGCCGCGGGCCGTCAACCGCGCGATCAGGCCGTCGGCATCGGTGCCCTTGAAGGCCAGATGATCGATCACGCCGGTGCCGTCCTGGGCGCCGTTGCCTTGGCCGGCACCGTGGCCGACGACGTAATTGCGCTCCCGGTCGCCGGGAACCAAATGCACGATGGCACCCGATCCCTCCGTGCCGTAAAGCCAGTATCCGGGAAACGGGAAATTCGGCCGGTCGCCGACCGTCAGGCCGATGACATCAACGAAGAAGTCGCGCATCGCGTCCATGTCCTGGGCGCGGAGGTTGAAATGATCGAGTCCGGAAACGGTCATGATCGGCGTCCCTTTAAAGCTTGGCGCAGAATGCCTGGATGGCGTCGAGGGCCGCATCCCAGTTCTGCTGTTCCGTTCTACCCGACGCCTTGCGCGGTTTGAACCCGTGATCGCCATCTTCCAGCCATTCAAGCTGGATGGCCTTCGACAGGGGATAGGTGGGAACCTCTTCGGCCGTGCCGAAAGGGTCGCGGGCACCCTGACAGATCAGGGTCTTGGTCTTCAGCCTTTCCAGGTGATCCGTGCGCAGTTTTTCCGGCTTGCCCGGCGGATGGAACGGATAGCCCAGGCAGACCACGCCGCGTACAGGGCTTCCTTCGGCTTCCAGGTCGGCGGCGATCATGGAGGCCATGCGCCCGCCCATGGATTTGCCGCCGATCACCAGTTTTTCGCGGCCGATCTCGTCGATCACCTCGCGCCAGGTCGCCAGCAGCACCCGCGCCGGATTGGGCGGGCGTTTTTTGCCGTCGTCCCGGCGCTGCGCCATATAGGGAAATTCGAAGCGGGCGCACCGCAGCCCGCGCGCCGCCAGGCCTTCGGCGAAGGCCTCCATATAGGGGCTGTCCATGGGGGCGCCGGCGCCATGGGCCAGGGCGATGGTGAGCGGGGCGGATTTGGGGCCGGTGAAGACGATCCTGGTCATGCCGCGACCAGGGGTTTCCGCAGCAAGGCCGATTGCGCCACTTCCCCGTAGCCCAGGCGGGCGTAGAAGGCCCGGGCATCGGCTCGGGGCAGCGTGGTGTGGAGGGCGACGGAGGCGAGGCCCCGCGCCCGTGCCCAGCCTTCCGCCCGGTCCATGAGGGCGCGGCCGATCCCGGCGCCGCGCGCCCGGGCGTCGACCACCAGGGATTGGATCACCGCTTCCACAGGCTTTTCCAGGGCCGGGCGGGCGAAAACGTGCACAAGGCCCACGAGCAGGCCGCCCCGCTCGGCGATCAGGAGTGCATGGTCGGCATCGCCCGTCACGGCGTCGAAGCGCGCCGCCAGGTCGTCTGCCGTGATGTCATAGCCCAGTTGCGCCATCAGGGTCCGCGCGACGCCAAGGTCGGCGGCATCCATGGCGCGAACGATGATGCCGCATTTCAAGGCTTACCGCCGGACACCCGCAGATTGGCGCAGGCGATGTAGGAGGCCGCGTCCGACAGCAGGAACAGGATGGCCTGGGCAATTTCCTCTGGTTTTCCCGCCCGGCCCATGGGGGTTCCCGGCACGCGTTTCTCCAGGGTGTCGCGGGTCATGTCCGTTTCCGTCAGGCCGGGGGCAACCGTGTTGACGCGGATGCCCTGGCCGATCACTTCCTGGGCCAGGCCCGTGGAAAAGCTGTTCACCGCCCCCTTGGACGCGGCGTAAAGCACGCCACCGCCCGGTGCGCCGATCACGGCGGCCCCGGAGGAAATATTGACGATGGCACCGCCTGTCCCGCCGTTGTCCGTCGACATGCGCTTGATTGCCTGCTGGGCACAAAGGAACAGGCCCAGCACGTTGACCTCCAGCACCCGGCGAATATCGTCGGCGGTCAGGGCTTTGACCGGCCCGCGCGGCCCGTGGATGCCGGCGTTGCTGACCAGGCCCGTGACGGTGCCCAGTTCCTTGTCCACGGTCTCGAACATGCGGATCACGTCGGCCTCGACACTCGTGTCGGCGGCGACGGCGATGGCCTTGCCCCCGGCATCGGTGATTTCCTTGACCACGGCGTCAGCGGCCGCCTTGTCGGACACGTAGTTGACGCAGACTGCGTGCCCGGCCTTGGCGGCTAGGACCGCCGTCGCCCGGCCGATGCCGCGGCTGGCGCCGGTGATGATGGTGACCTTGTCGCTCAATCGTCTTCTCCCAGCATATCCTTCGGGTTGACCAGTTTGTCGAACTCGGCACCCGTGAGAATGCCGAGGGCCTCGGCGGCCTCGCGCAAGGTCGAGCCGTCCTTATGGGCCTTTTTGGCGATCTCGGCTGCCTTGTCGTAGCCGATATGCGGGTTGAGCGCCGTCACCAGCATCAGCGAGTTGTTGAGATGGCGGGTGATGACCTCGTGGTTGGGCTCGATGCCCTTGAGGCAGCGTTCCGTGAAGCTGGCCATGGCGTCGGACAGCAGGCGGATGGATTCCAGATGCGTCGCGACGATCACCGGCTTGTAGACGTTCAATTGCAGATGCCCGTGGCTGGACGCGAAGGTTACCGTCACATGGTTGCCCATGACGCGGGCGGCGACCTGGGTCAGGGCTTCCGCCTGGGTCGGGTTGACCTTGCCCGGCATGATCGACGATCCGGGCTCGTTCGCCGGCAGGATCAGTTCGGCCAGGCCCGAACGCGGGCCCGAGGCCAGCAGCCGGATGTCGTCGGCGATCTTGTGGTTGGTCACGGCGATGGTGTTGAGCTTGCCAGACAGGTTGACCAGGGCGTCATGAGCGGCCAGGGCATAGAACTTGTCCGGACAGGGCTTGAACGGCAGGCCGGTCAGCTCCGCGGCCTCGGCGCAGAAGGCGGCGTCGAAGCCCTTGGGCGCGTTGATGCCGGACCCCACGGCCGTGCCGCCCTGGGCCAGCTCGTAGATCTGCGCCAGGGACTTGTGCAGGCGTTCGATGTTCTGGCGCGTCTGATGGGCATAGGCGCCGAATTCGGAGCCGAGCCGCAGTGGCGTCGCGTCCTGCAGATGGGTGCGGCCGATCTTGATGACATCGTGGAAGGCCTTGGATTTCTCCAGCAGCACCGCTTCCATGCCCTCAAGGGCGGGCAGCAAACGGTTGTGGCATTCCAGGGCCAGGGCGATGTGCATGGCCGTCGGCATGCTGTCGTTGGACGACTGGGACATGTTGACGTGGTCGTTGGGATGGACCGGGTCCTTGGATCCCAAGGTGCCGCCCAGGATGTCGATGGCCCGGTTGGCGATGACCTCGTTCAGGTTCATGTTGGTCTGGGTGCCGGACCCGGTCTGCCACACGGGCAGGGGGAAATGGGCGTCCCAGTCGCCGGCCGCGACCTCGCCCGCCGCCTGGTCGATGGCCTTGCCGATCTTGGCATCCAGCTTGCCCAGTTTCATGTTGGCCCGTGCGGCGGCCTGCTTCTGCCTTGCGAAGGCGTGGATCAGGGCCGTCGGCATGGTGCCCTCGCCGATCGGGAAGTTTTCCAGCGCGCGTTGGGTCTGTGCCCCCCAGTATTTGTCGGCTGGCACCCGGACGTCGCCGATGGTGTCTTTCTCGATACGGTGAATGTTGCTTTCGTCCATGGCGATGAGCCTCCCTTGATGTGCGGGCGGCTCCTAGGCCGCCTTCGGACGCTTGAATTCGGCGAAGAAGTCGTTGCCCTTGTCATCGACCACGATGAAGGCGGGGAAGTCCTTGATCTCGATCTTCCAGATCGCTTCCATGCCCAGTTCGGGATATTCGACGACCTCGACCTTGGTGATGCAGTCCTGGGCCAGGCGCGCCGCCGGCCCGCCGATGGACCCCAGATAGAACCCGCCGTGCTTGCGGCAGGCATCCGTCACCTGCTGCGACCGGTTGCCCTTGGCCAGCATGATCATGGACCCGCCGGCGGCCTGGAATTGCTCCACGTAGGAGTCCATTCGACCCGCGGTCGTCGGCCCGAAAGAACCGGACGCATAGCCTTCCGGCGTCTTGGCCGGGCCGGCGTAATAGACGCCGTGGTCCTTGAAGTACTGGGGCAGACCCTCGCCGGCGTCGAGCCGTTCCTTCAGCTTGGCATGGGCGATGTCGCGCGCCACGATGAGGGAGCCCGACAGCATGACCCGGGTCTTCACCGGATGCTTGCTGAGTTCCTTCAACACCTCGGCCATGGGCCGGTTGAGGTCGATGGCCACGACCTCGCTTTTCAGGTCTTCTTCCGTGACCTCGGGCAGGTACTTGGCGGGATTGGCTTCCAGTTCTTCCAAAAACACGCCGCCCGAAGTGATCTTGCCCTTGGCCTGACGGTCGGCGGAGCACGACACGCCGATGCCGACGGGGCAACTGGCGCCATGGCGCGGCAGGCGGATGACGCGCACGTCGTGGCAGAAGTACTTGCCGCCGAATTGGGCGCCGATGCCCATGGTGCGGGTCAGCTCGTGGATTTTTTCTTCCCATTCCAGGTCGCGGAAGGCCTGGCCGAACTCGCCGCCCTGGGTCGGTAGTTCGTCCAGATACTTGGTCGAGGCCAGTTTGACGGTCTTCAAGGTGAGTTCCGCCGAGGTGCCGCCGATCACCACCGCCAAGTGATAGGGCGGGCAGGCGGCGGTGCCGAGGGTGCGGATCTTCTCGTCCATGAAGTTCATCAGGCCGGTGGGGTTCAACAGCGCCTTGGTTTCCTGGAACAGGAAGGTCTTGTTGGCCGAGCCCCCTCCTTTCGCAATGAACTGGAACTTGTAGGCGTCGCCCGGCTCGGCATAGATCTCGATCTGAGCCGGCAGATTGTTGCCCGTATTTTTCTCAGTGAACATGTCGACGGGGGTGACCTGGGAATAGCGCAGGTTGGTTTCCGTGAATGTCCGCATGACGCCTTCGGCGATTGCCGCCTCGTCGTCGAAGCCGGTGAACACGTTCTGCCCCTTCTTGCCCATGACGATGGCCGTGCCCGTGTCCTGACACATGGGCAGCACGCCGCCGGCGGCGATGTTGGCGTTCTTCAAAAGGTCGAGCGCGACGAAGCGGTCGTTGTCGGAGGCTTCCGGATCATCGAGGATCTTGCGCAGCTGGGCCAGATGGGCCGGGCGCAGCAGGTGCGAGATGTCGTGAAAGGCCTGCTTGGTCAGCTCGGTGATGGCCTCGGGCTCGACGGTCAGCACCGTGCGGCCGGCCACTTCCTGGGTGGTGACGCCGCCGTCCATGATTTTCTTGTAGGGGGTTTGGTCCGGACCCAGGGGAAACATCGTGTGATGTTCAAAGGTCATCGTCGCAGTCCTCGAAGCTAGAATAGGTTTTGTCTTAAGAAGTCGGTTCGACCCCGGGTGCGCGGCTGGCTATTTCTTGCGAAACGTGTCGAGCGCGATCACTTCGCCCATCTTGCCGTCGCCGTCATCCTCGGTCGCGTCGGAATTAGAGGCATCCAGGGAAATTTCCTGTTCCGCATAGATGCCGTCGTCTTCCAATTCTTCGTCGTCTTCGTCCGTCGTAATCATCTTCAGTTGCAGGCCGAAGTTGACGGACGGGTCGGAGAACGCGGTGATGGCGCGGAAGGGAACGCGCAGGCGCTCCCCCTTGCCCTTGAAGAACAGGGTAATTTCGAACGCGTCCTGATCGACGTGCAGATTGTCGAACTGATGCTGGATGACGATGGTCATCTCTTCCGGGTGCTGGGCGTGCAGGTAGGGTGGCACGACGACGCCGGGGTCTTCCATGCGGAAGGTGATGTAGAAGTGGTGTTCGCCGGGCAGGCCCTCGCGCGCAGCGTGGGCCAGGGCATTGCGGATCACGGTGCGCAGCGCATCCTCGATCCAGACGTCATATCTTAGCGGGCTTTCTTCCATGCCCCGTTTTTAGCAGGGAAGTCGGGCCGGAGTCTTGAGTAAATGAAGCCCCTGAATGCGGAGAAGGCGAAGACGGAAACACGCGGCCCGGTCATTTCCACCAAATATCCCTCCTGGCATGGAAATTGCGCTGCCTTCTGAAACCATTGGTTAAGTCGCCCGGCGCAGTTGCGCGCTGTTTGGAAGAAGGAGGAAACCATCCATGTCACATGCTCGAATATCGGCGGAAAAACAAGCGTGTGCGTCATACACTGTGCCGGAGAACGAGGACTTTCGCCTGCAGGTTCTGCATTCGCATGCGATTCTCAATACGCCACCGGAGGCGCAATTTGACAGAATCGCGCGTCTGGCATCCGTTCATTTCAGAGTCCCCATGTCGGTCATCGCGATGATCGATGCGGACCGTATGTGGTGCAAGGCGGCCAGCGGTGTGGACCTCAAGGAAGCGCCGCGCGAACATACGTTCTGCGCGCATACGATCAACGAAACGGGGGTCATGATCGTGCCGGATGCGACCAAGGATTCCCGGTTCAAGGACAATCCCTTTGTTGTGGGGCAACTCGGCCTGCGATTTTACGTCGGTGCCCCGCTGATTACCCGTGAAGGCGCCGTGTTGGGGGCGTTGTGCCTGCTCGACACCTATCCCCGGCAGTTCTTCTCGCCGGAAGACCGCCAGTATCTGATCGATCTTGCCGATGTTATTGTCGATCAGTTGGAAATGCGTCGCGCCCTTACGCGCGCAATGCAAGATGACATGTATATCCTGGACTAACAGACGTCGGCGGCTTCTGTCGCCAGGTGCCGTCTGACCCCCCCCCCAATGAAACCAAATTAGAATCAACGGGTGGCGGGGCCCGATACGGGATGCTGGAAAGGAAGTGGGCGGCTTCTGTTGCCAGGTGCCGCCTGAACCCCCCAGTCGAATCAACCTGAATTCAACGGGGTTCCGATCACAATTCGGGATGCCGGAAGAGAAGTGGGCGGCTTCTGTTGCCAGGTGCCGCCCGAACCCCGTTGTCGTTATGGCGTGTTAGGCCGCGACAGCAAGTGCTTCTGTGTTATCATTGGCACTTATCAAAATGGCCCGATATCGGCGGTACCATGCCGAGCACAAACCAAGCCTTTATTACACGCGTCGATCCTATTTCGCCCCCATCACAAACCGCGTGGCGCGCGCCGAAATTCCGTTAAAAATCTCAAACGCAGCTTGTGGTGGAGGCGCCGGGTACCGCCCCCGGGTCCGCTGTGCTTATTCCGCTTGGCGTTTAGCACCGTAGCCGGCAAGCCGGCATGGCTAATATGGTGTAATCAGGTGCCTTCCGCAAGGGCGCGGACCTCGGCAAGGGTTTTCGCCGGCACGGGGATGCCCTTGGCCCGGCGGTCGGTCAGGTTGCGCATTTCGATTTCGCCCGGCAACAGAACCTCGCCGCCTTCATTGAACGGTGCCGTCGTCTTGATGCGGTCGCGGAAGTCCGCCATGCGGCGGTCGTATTCGCCGGTCGCCAGCAGACGCGCGGGATCCAATGCGATGAAGAAATGAGACGTGCCCTGGGGGCCGTCCTCGTCCCACATCTGGCGGGTCTGGTCCAGGTATTCGCCGCCCGACAGCAGGCCCGACAGGATGTCGACCATCAGGGCCATGCCGTAGCCCTTGTGCCCGCCGATGAACTGGATGAAACCGTCAAGCCCGGCGGCCGGGTCCGTGGTCGGGTTGCCGTCCTTGTCGAGCGCCCAGCCCAGCGGCATGGGTTCGCCCGCGTCGCGCAGCTTGCGCATCTTGCCGCGGGCGGCGACGCTCTGTGCTATATCCAGGATGAAGGGCATGGGGCCCGACACCGGATCCGCCAGCGACCCCGGGGCGGCACAGCCGAAGGGGTTGTTGCCGACCTTCAGGTCGCGCCCGCCGAAAGGCGCCATGGCCGGGGAGGCGCCCGTGCCGGTCATCAGGATCATGCCCGCCTGAGCGGCGAGATAACCGTAGCTGGCGGTGCCGCCGAAATGGCCGGAGCGGCTTACGGCGACGAAGCTGATACCCGTCGTCTTGGCCTTTTCCAGGGCGACATCGAAGGCGCGCTGGGCGGCGACATGGCCTTGACCGTTGCCGCCGTCGACCACGGCGAGTGACGGCGCGCGGTCGTCCACGGCGACCTGGGCCTTGGCATCGACGACCCCGGCCTGAATGCGTTTGACATACTGTTCGATGCGATGGACGCCGTGGGTCGACACGCCCATCAGATCCATCAGGATCAGATGGCGGGCGGTGACGGCGGCATCAGCGGCGGACAGGCCCGCATTTTCAAAGGCGCGGGCGGCAAGCGCCGTAAGCTCGGCTTCGGCGATGATTTCTGTGTTGGACATGAAGGCTCCCAAGGAACGTCTGGTGGTCGATTCGTGATTTCCGCGATCCTGGGGCGGAGGCGCATCGCCGTCAATCGCTACGTAGGCCCGGCCTGCAGGAACTCCTTCATTTCCATCCCGGGTAACATTACCATTCGGGCCATGCAGCAATATCTCGACCTCCTCCGCCGGGTGCGGACCGACGGCATCATGCGCGGCGACCGCACGGGCACCGGCACGCAAAGCGTGTTCGGCCATCAGATGCGTTTCGACCTGTCGCAGGGCTTTCCCTGCCTGACCACCAAGAAACTGCACCTGAAATCCATTATTCACGAGCTTCTGTGGTTCCTCGCCGGTGATACCAACATCAAGTATCTGAAGGATCACGGGGTTTCGATCTGGGACGACTGGGCCGACGAAAACGGCGAGTTGGGCCCCGTTTACGGTCATCAATGGCGGTCCTGGCCGGCACCGGACGGCGGCACCATCGACCAAATCGCCAATATCCTGAAATCGATCCGCGACAACCCCAATTCACGCCGTCACATCGTGTCGGCCTGGAACGTGGCCGAGGTCGATCACATGGCGCTGCCGCCGTGCCATTGCCTGTTTCAGTTCTATGTCGCCGACGGCAAACTTTCCTGCCAGCTTTACCAGCGGTCCTGCGATATTTTTCTGGGGGTGCCCTTCAACATCGCGTCCTATGCGTTGCTGACCATGATGGTGGCCCAGGTCACGGGCCTGAAGCCGGGCGATTTCGTCCATACCCTGGGCGACGCGCATCTTTACGTGAACCATCTGGATCAGGCGGACGAACAGTTGACCCGTGATCCCCGGCCGTTGCCGACCATGTGGATCAACCCGGACGTCACGGACCTGTTTGCGTTCACGTTCGATGATTTCGAACTGCGGGGGTACGATCCGCATCCGCATATCAAGGCGCCGATCGCGGTTTGATCCGCGCCGCGTTCAGCCGCAAGGCCGGTCCGGCATCAGGCTGGCAAGGACCAGTTCCCAGCGTGCACTCGGCGAGGTCAGATCCTGGAATGTGGCGATGCGGTTGACGGTCACGCCGTCATCGGACAGCGGCAGGCGCAGGACGAATTCCGACGGGCGGTGGCGCCTGGGATAATCGATGGTGTACAGGAACACGGTCGGCAGGCGGCGCTGAATGACCGTTTCGAACTGCCGGGTGGCGATGCGCTGGATGTCCTTGTTGGGGGACTGATCGACCGTCTTGCCGGTCATCTCGAACCCCTTCATGGACGCGTGATTGGTGCCCCAAAACCGATATAAGAAGTTCTGCCCGCCGTCGATGCGGTCAACCACGGTCATGCCCGGCACGATGTGGCAGGGAAGATCGGTCAGCTTGAACTGCCGGGACCAGGCCGGCGCGAAGGCATCCCCGCGCACCCTGTCCCAGTAGTCCAGGGCGGCGCGACCTTCTCCAAGGTCGACATCGGTAGCGTTCAGGACGTCATAACGAATATTCAAGGCACGGCTCCCCAGGGCTGGCTGGATGGCCTTGTCCTCGCCTCGATCGTCAGAGCATGCTGCGGCTTAAATATTATTGTTCCGGTGCATGATGCCCGGCGCCGCTTGAGTAATCATAGCAAAGAAAGTGTTAACGGAGCCACTCAAGATAGGTGTGTTTGTAACATCTTTTTTCTGTGCATGATTGTATTCAGGGGCGGGCCGTTCTCCATCCGGCGGCTTCGTGCGCCCGTTGGGGGGTAGGCCCGACGCCGGTTTCCCGGTAAACAGAATGCCCTGTCATTCTTTGTCTGGAACCGATCTGCTCATGCCAAATACGCCGCGTTCTTCCCGCATCACGCTTGTCGTCGCCGTGGCGGAAAACCGCTGTATCGGGCGGGACGGGGACCTGCCCTGGCATATTTCCACGGACCTGAAACGGTTCAAGGCGGTGACCATGGGTCATCCCATGATCATGGGACGCAAGACGTTTCTGTCCATCGGCCGGGTCCTGCCGGGGCGCCCCAACATTGTCGTGACCCGCGACCGGGATTTCCACGCCGAGGGGGTGGAAATCACGCATTCCCTGGAGGCCGCGTTTGATGCCGCCCGCGCCCACGCGACCGGCGAGGTGATGGTGATCGGGGGCGCCGAGATTTTTGAACAGGCTTTGCCGTTGGCCGACCGGCTGGACATTTGTCAGGTCCATGCGGACGTGCCCGGCGACACGTTTTTTCCGGAAATTGATCCAGCGCATTGGCGTGAAACCGCGCGGGCGTATCATGATCCGGAACAGTCGGGCGGCCCTGCCTTCAGCTTTGTGGCGTATGATCGGGTCGCGAAGGATTCCTGAAACGAATCACGGAGGACACGCCCATGCCCAAGATTTCCATGAAGCAGGACCTCAACGTCGCCGCTGACCAGGTATGGAACCTGATCGGACACTTCAATGCCCTTCCCGATTGGCACCCGGGGGTCGAATCCAGCGAACTGAAGAACGCGGGCCAGATGCGAAAGCTGTCATTGGCCGGCGGCGGCACGATCATCGAAAAACTGGAAAAGGTCGACAACAAGACGCGCACCTATTCCTACACCATCGAAGACAGCCCGTTGCCGGTGAAGAACTACCGGGCCGAGCTGACGGTGCATGACGACGACGACGGGTGTTCCGTCGAATGGTCATCCGAGTTCGAGGCCGCGGGCGTGCCGGAAAACGACGCCATGAAGGCGATCCAGGACGTTTATCAGGCCGGGTTCGACAACCTGAAGAAGATGTTCGGCCAATAAGGCCAAGGCGCCTATTGGAAGACGATCTTCGGGCCGCTCTTGGCTTCGGCCCCCGTCGCCTTTTCGATGCGCGCCCAGACGTCGCGGGCAATCTCGCGGTATTTCAGCGCGTGTTCGCCCTCGGGCATGGACACCACGATGGGATGGCCGCCGTCGGCCGTGGTGCGGATGTCGATGTGCAGCGGCACCTCGCCCAGGAAATCCACGCCCAGGCGTTCGGCTTCCTTGCGCGCACCGCCGTGGCTGAAGATTTCCGACCGTTCGCCGCAATGCGGGCAGGAAAAATAGCTCATGTTCTCGATGATGCCGAACACGGGCACGTCGACCTTGCGGAACATGTTGAGGCCCTTGCGGGCGTCCAGAAGAGCGATGTCCTGCGGGGTGGAAACGATGACCGCCCCCGTCAGCGGCACCCGCTGCGCCATCGTCAGCTGCGCGTCACCGGTGCCCGGCGGCATGTCGACCACCAACACGTCCAAGGCGCCCCAATTGACGTCGCGCATCATCTGTTCCAGCGCCGACTGCACCATCGGCCCGCGCCAGATCATCGGCGTTTCCTCGTCCACCAGGAAGCCCATGGACATCACCTTGATGCCGTAATTTTCCATGGGATCCAGGGTCTTGCCGTCGGCCGAGGCGGGCTGCCCGGTAATGCCCATCATGCGGGGCATCGAGGGCCCGTAGATATCGGCGTCCAGCAGGCCGACGGAATGACCTTCGGCGGCGAGGCCCAAGGCCAGATTTGCCGCCGTCGTCGATTTTCCGACGCCGCCCTTGCCCGAGGCCACGGCGATGATCGAACGCACGCCGGGCAGCATATCGGCGCCGGCCTGGGGGGCGGGTTGCCCATGGCCGTGCCCGCCGGGGCGTTGCTGGCCGGACTGAGGCGGCGGTGGGGCCGCGTTGGCGGCGCCCTTTTTCTCGGCGGTCAGCACGGCGGTCACCGTCAGCACGCCGTCCATGGCATGCACGGTTTTTTCCGCCTGTTTGCGGACTTCTTCCATGTCGCCGGCGCGGGCGGGGTCGATCTCGATGGCGAATGCCACGTGACCGTCCTTTTCCTGCAGGCCCTGGATCATCTGGGCTTCGACCAGATTTCGGCCCGTGGCTGGGTCGGTCACGGTGGCCAAGGCCTCCAGGATCGTTTGCGGGTTCAACTGCGCCATCCTTGAAATCTCCGGGTTATAAGACGATATTCGCCCTGCGTCCGGGTTAATGCCCCATCGGCGGGTATGGATGCAAGTCCGTGCTTTACCAGGCGGACTTGTTACCCGCGGACGCGGGACGATTAGCAAATGGCGTCTGGGCCGCGGAATGCAAGGCCTGGATAGCAGGAAACAGGGTACCCGAAGGGGTGCCGATAACATTAAGAACAGAGAGGTAATCCCGGAACATGGCGTGGAAACCACAAGGTGGCGGTCCCTGGGGCGGCGGCGGCGGAGGCGGCGGCCCGTGGGGCGGGGGTGGCGGCGGACCTCGCGGTAGCGGGCCGACCCCGCCCGATATCGAGGAATTGCTCAGGAAGAGCCAGGACAGCATGAAGAAATTCATGCCCGGCGGCGCCGGTGGCGCCAAGGGCGTGGTGATCGGCCTGTTGATCGCCGCGGCGTTGTGGGTGGGGCTTACCGTGCCCTACCGCATCCAGCCCGGCCAACAGGGCGTGGAACTGCTGTTTGGTGAATTCGTCAAGCGCACAGGGCCGGGCCTCAACTTCTGGTTCCCGGGTCCCGTTGGCGAAGTCATCAAGGTTGACGTCGAAAACACCAACACCATCAACATCGGCTTCCGCGGTCCCGGTAATGTGGGCCGGGGAACCGGCGCGCGTGACGTGACGCTGGAAAGCCTGATGCTGACCGGTGACCAGAACATCGCCGACATCGACTTCATCGTGCAGTGGCGTATCAAGGACGCCGCCGATTACCTGTTCAACATTCGCGATCCGGAAATCACCATCAAGGTGGCGGCGGAAAGCGCCATGCGCGAGATCGTCGGCCAGTCGACCCTGGAAGAAGCGATCACCAAAAACCGCGCCGGCGTCGAAGCCAAGACCCGCGATTTGTTGCAGCGTATTCTCGACAGCTATGGTGCCGGTGTCGCCATCGCTGAATTGAAGATGCAAAAGGCGGACCCGCCCAAGGAAGTCATCGACGCCTTCAACGACGTGCAGCGTGCCCGTCAGGACCAGGAACGGTCCGTCAACGAAGCCGTTGCCTTCCGCAACGACATCGTGCCGCGGGCCAAGGGTGAAGCGGAAAAGCTGATCGCCGAGGCGACGGCCTACAAGGAACGGGTCATCAAGGACGCCCAGGGTGAAGCCGAACGCTTCCTCTCGGTCTACAACGCCTATTTGACCAATAAGGACGTGACCAAGCGGCGGCTATATCTGGAGCGCATGGAGGAAGTCCTGTCGAAAGCCGACAAGATGATCCTCGACCAGGGGGCCGAAGGCTCCAAGGTTGTGCCCTATCTGCCGCTTAACGAACTCCGCAAATCCCAGGGAGGTGCGAAATGAAACGCTCAGGTCTCTTCATCCTGGCGGTGATCGTCGCCGTTTCCGGGATATGCGCGTTCAGCGCGCTGTACACCGTTCGTCAGGACCAGCAGGCTTTGGTTCTGCAGTTCGGTAATCCCGTGCATGTCGAACGGACGCCGGGCCTCAAGGTCAAGCTGCCGTTCCTTCAGAACGTGGAATACTACGACCGGCGCATCCTTGATCTGGATCCGCCGGTTCAGGAAGTCATCCTGGCCGACCAGAAGCGCATCAACGTGGACGCCTTCGCGCGTTACCGCATCGTCGATCCGCTTGAGTTCCGCAAACGCGCCGGCACCGACGCCAACTTCCGCCAGGTGTTTGGCGGGCGTCTCAACGCCGGCATCCGCTCGGAAATCGGCAAGATCCTGCTGCCCGACATGTTGACCGACAAGCGCGCCCAGATCATGGAACGCGTGGCCAATTCGCTGCGCACACAGGCGCCGGAATTCGGGGTCGAGGTCACCGATATCCGCATCGGCCGTACGGACCTGCCTGAAGCCACATCGCAGGCGGTGTTCAACCGCATGCGGTCCGACCGTATCGCCGAGGCCGCCGAACTGCGCGCCAAAGGCGAGGAGCAGAAGACCCGGATCCAGGCCGAGGCCGAACGTGACAAGGTCATCATCCTGGCGGAAGCCCGGCGCAAGTCGGAAATCCTTCGTGGTGAAGGCGACGGCGAACGGACGCGTGTCCTCAACGGGGCCTACGGCAAGGATGCGGAATTCTTCGATTTCTACCGCTCCCTGGATGCCCTGGGCGCGGCATTGAACGAAGGCACGTCCATGGTTCTCAGCCCCAATTCGGAACTATTCCAGTTCTTCAATGCGCTTAAGGACGGCACCACCCGCGCCCGCTGATGCGGGCCCGGGCGCCGTCCGGCAGCGGGGCCGGAACCTGATGAATGACCTCTACACGGCGCTGGGACTTGTCCTGGTGATCGAGGGCGTGATCTACGCATTGTTCCCCGACGGCATGCAGCGGGCGATGTCCCAAATGCAGGAAATGCCGCCGGGGGCCTTGCGCCTGGCGGGGCTGGGGGCGGCGATTATCGGCGTGATCGTCGTCTGGGCCGTCCGGGGATAAGGACGGCCGTGGCCGGGAATTGCGTCGGAAGCAGGCCGTGATTGCCCAAAACATACCGGGGCAGGGCCATCCTACGGCCATATTCCCCGGCGATATCAGAGGGCATTCCAAAAGGGCGCCCGGTCCCGGGTTCCCGATAGCACACTGTTTAATCTTTGCGGGGTCCGTGGCATGATCCCAACCGGCATGATCCCGCATGTGACGGAAGGACTAGGTGTTAAGATGAACCAGATTCGTCTCTCCAAACAGGACGCGCCCATCGCGGCCGCCGACGACCGCTCACCTTTGCGGATGGCCGGTCTCGGCGCTTTCGCCGCGGCGCTCGCACTGGCCGCCTTCATGATCATGACGACCGTGGCGCAGGCGCGCCCGGCCCCTGAAAGCTTCGCCGATCTGGCGGAAAAGCTGCTGCCTTCCGTGGTCAACATTTCGACGACCCAGGTCATCGAAAGCCGTGGCTTTGAAATGCCGCAGCTTCCGCCCGGTTCCCCCTTCGAGGACTTCTTCAAGGAATTCTTCGACCGTGGCCAGCCCAATGGCGGCAAGCCCCAGGCCCGCAAGGCCACCTCCCTGGGCTCCGGCTTCATCATTGACGACGCCGGCCATGTCATCACCAACAACCACGTGATCCAGGACGCCGACGAGATTGAAGTCATCCTGCAGGACGACACGCGCCTCAAGGCCACGGTTGTCGGCCGCGACCAGAAGACGGACATCGCGGTGCTGAAGGTCGATCTGAAAGGCCAGAAATACCACGCCATCTCGTTCGGCGATTCGGAAAAATCCCGCGTCGGCGACTGGGTGGTCGCCATCGGCAATCCGTTCGGCTTGGGCGGCACGGTCACGGCGGGCATTATCTCGGCCCGCGGCCGCGACATTTCCGCCGGTCCCTATGACAATTTCATTCAGACCGACGCCTCCATCAACCGGGGCAATTCGGGCGGGCCGCTGTTTAATCTGGACGGCCAGGTCATCGGCATCAACACGGCGATCTTCTCACCGTCCGGCGGCAGTGTCGGCATCGGCTTCGCCGTGCCCATGTCCACCGCCAAGCCGGTGATCTCCCAGTTGATCAAGCACGGCCAGGTCAAGCGCGGCTGGCTCGGCGTTCATATCCAGCAGGTCACGCCGGAAGTCGCCGAAAGCCTGGGCCTGAAGGAACCGGTGGGGGCGCTCGTCGCCCAGGTGGTCGAAGACGGCCCCGCCGCCAAGGGCAAGATCCAGCGCGGTGACGTGATCCTGAGCTTCAACAAGCGCAAGGTGCCCGACATGCGCAAGCTGCCGCGCATCGTCGCCGACACCGAAGTGGGCGTCGACGTACCGGTCGAGGTTTGGCGTGAGAACAAGAAGATCGACCTTAAGGTCAAGGTCGGCGAACTGCAGGAACAGGAACAGCAGGTCGCCGCGCGCACCGATAAAGAGGCCGGCACCGACGCCAAGCCCCAGGTGGTCGAGGACCTGGGCCTGAGCCTGTCGGCCATCACCGACGAGGCGGTGCAGAAGTTCAAGCTTGAAGGCGACGCCAAGGGCGTGCTGGTGACCGATGTGCTGAACGCGGGCCCGGCTGCCGAGAAAGGCGTGCGCCCCGGCGATCTGATCGTCGAGGTCGGCCAGGAAGAGGTCGGCACGCCCGACGACGTGGTGCGCAAGGTCAAGGAAGCCCGTGACACCGGTCGCAAGTCGGTTCTGCTTTTGGTGCAGGGGCAGAACGGCCTGCGCTTCGTGGCCATCCGGCTGGGCAAAAGCTGAACGCTCACCGCGAATCTGAAATCGGAGACGGCGCCCGCGGGCGCCGTTTTCATGTCCGGGGTCGGTTAGGCGGTGATGAATTCCTCGGCTCGGAAGCCTTGCGCGAACAGAAGCCCCGTCAGGTCGGCGTGATCGAGCTTGACCCGCGCGGCGTCACGCAGGATCGGCTTGCCCCGATAGGCGCAGCCCAGGCCCGCCGCCTGAATCATTTCCAGGTCGTTGGCGCCGTCGCCGATCGCCGCCGCATCGGCCAGGCCCAGGCCGTTTTGCGTCGCCAGCTTGACCAAGGCATCGTATTTCGACGTGCGGCCCAGGATCGGCTCCGTCACCCGGCCGGTCAGCTGGCCGCCTTCGATGATGAAGTCGTTGGCCATGTTGATGTGGAAGCCGAGCCGTTCCGCGATGCGCGACGTGAAATAGGTGAATCCGCCCGACACCAGTGCCGTGGACGCCCCCGAGGCGACCATGGTGCGGACCAGGGTCTCGGCGCCCGGTGACACCTCGATTGCGTTATAAGCCGTTTCCAGGGCCGTCTCGGAAAGCCCTTTCAGCATGGCGACCCGTTCGCGTAAGGAGTCCTCGAAATTCAGTTCGCCCCGCATGACGCGGTCGGTGATGGCGGCGATCACCTCGCCCTTGCCGGCGGCGTCGGCCACGTCGGTCAGGGTTTCGGAGGTTACGATGGTCGAATCCATGTCGGCGATCAGGAGCTTCTTGCGCCGTCCCACCGCCGGTTGGGCGATGATATCGACCGGTGCGCCGTCCAGGCTCATGCGCACGGCGGCGTCGGCCTGGTCCGCGGACAGGCCGTCGAAGCCCAGATCACAGGCCAATCCTTCGGCCAGCCAGTCCGGCCGTCCCGTTTCGGCACCCAGGGCATTGAGCCGGGCCGCTGCCTCGGCGACAATGCCGGCATCCAGTTCATCGCCCGGGGCGGCGATCAGCGTAACGACAAATTCCATGGAATGTCCGATCCGGCATGGGTTGAGTGACAGCGGGAGGGAAAGTGACCGATTTTCAGGCCCCTGAAAAGCCCCTGCGGGATGAAGAGTCCGCGACATCCGTTCTGATCGTTACCGGGCCGACGGCGGGCGGCAAGTCGGGTCTGGCGCTGGAACTGGCGGAACGTCTGGGCGGTTGGATCATCAATGCCGACAGCATGCAGGTCTACCGCGATCTCCGCGTGCTGACGGCGCGGCCCGACGCAGCGGACGAAGCCCGCGTGCCGCACCGCCTGTTCGGCGTCCTGGGGGCGGAGGAACGTTGTTCCGTCGGGCGCTGGCTGGACATGGCCGTGGCCGAGATCAAGGCGGCGCGGGCGGCAAACTGCCTGCCGATCCTGGTCGGCGGCACCGGCATGTATCTGAAGGCCCTGACCGAAGGCCTGGCCCCCGTGCCTGACGTGCCGGCGGCGGTGACGGCCGAGGCGACGGCGCTTTACGATACCCTTGGGGGTGTCGCGTTCGCCGCGGTTCTGGCGGAACACGATCCCGGTGCGGCGGAAGCGTTGCCGCCGGGCGACCGTCAGCGTCTGATCCGCGCCTATGCCGTGGTGCAGGCGACGGGGCGCACCCTGGCCGATTGGCAGAACGAAGCCCCCACCGGCCCGGCGGTGGCGGGCCAATTCACGACGGTTCTGGTGCTGCCGCCGCGCGATGCCCTGTACGCCGCCTGCGACGCGCGCTTTACGGCGATGCTCGACGCGGGCGCCATGGATGAGGTGCGGGCCCTGCTGGCACGGGGCCTGGACCCGTCGCTGCCGGCCTTGCGCGCCGTCGGCGTGCGCGAACTGGGGGCGGTGATCCAGGGCGAGATGACCCTGGACCAGGCGGTGGACAAGGCGCGGCAGGCGACGCGGAACTACGCCAAGCGCCAACTCACCTGGTTCCGCCACCAACTTGCGCCGGACCTGATCCTTGACCGGGGAGGGGCACTGGCCGCGGCCGATGCCCTCGCCGTTCTACAAAATTAAAAAAATTCATCACTGTCAGGAACGTGTAAGGCTCGGGGGAGATTCTCCTGTTTGGAGAAGTTGTCTTTTTTTTGCCATCTCCTTCGTCTACACAACAGCTTGCTGAACACGGGCGTGCCGGGGACCCGCAGCAAGCAGAACCCACTGACCATAACAACCAACGGCATCGCGTGTCCGAGTCCAATCCCAATATCCTGATCGTCGAAGACGACCCCATGATCCGGTCGTTCCTCAAGGCTGTTCTCGAGGCGGAGGACTACGACGTCACCGAGGCTGAAAGCGGGGCCGAGATGTTCGCGGCCCTGGACGGGAAAAACTTCGACGTCATCGTGCTGGATATCATGCTGCCCGACGGCAACGGCGTTGATTTCGCGCGAACCCTGCGCCGCACCTCGACCCTGCCGATCATCTTCGCGACTGCCGTGACCGATACGGACACCCGCCGACACGCCATCGGCCTGATGCAGGTCGATTACGTGACGAAGCCGTTCGATGCCAAGGAACTGGTGCTGCGGATCAGGAACATCCGCACCATGGCGCCGGTCATGGAAGATCCCAACGCCCGCGACCTGCCCAAGCCGGTCGCCGCCGATGCGGCGCCCTGGTACCGCTCTCCCCTGACCTGGGGGCCCGCGGTGGCCTTTCTGGTCATCGTCCTGGGCGGGGTTTTCCTGATTCCCGACGACGAGGACCCCGCAGCCCTGCGTGCCGAACAGTCCGCGGCCCAGGTTCAGCGCAACGTGGATACGGCGACCGCCGCCGTTCAGGCGGCAACAGATGCGGCAGCGGCCAACGCGGCGGCCCGGGCCGGCGGATCGAGCGTCGTGCTGACGGACGCACCGTCGGCGTCACAAGCCGCGGGTGGTGCGGCTGCCGGTGCGGCGGCAGCCGGCGATGGCGACGGGCCGATTGTGGACGGATCCCCCGAACAAAAGATTATTGAGGCCTGCGGCGAAATGCCTGTCAGCGAGCACTGGAACAACAATTCCATCAAACGGATACTGCGTTATGTGCGGTTCGTACACCGGGGGAACTGGGGCGAATACCTGGAAACCTGGGTCGACCGTCTGAAGAACGTGCAGGACCTGGAGGCTGCGGGAAAGCCCATCGAGTTGCAGAAGAAGGGCGTCATCCTGTCGGGCAAGGAATTGGAGAAATACGTCGACCTGATGGAAAGCCGGGTCCGTTTTCTGCGCTGCGCGAGTCAGATCGTCCAGACAATCAAATAGGTGTGGCAAACAGGCGTGGCGGAATTCCGCCGGTCAGCGAAAATTCATTGAAATATTATTTCGCAATAAGCGGAAAAAACTTGCCGTTTATTGCATTTTAATGGTTGACCCCCTAAATCACCTTCATTAAGTTCCGTGGCTCCCCGGCGGGCCCCGGTTCCGCTGGGGTTTTTGTGGCATCTGCTGATGTGCTGCCGGCCGCAAGTCGGGAAAATGGGACGCCCGAAGGCAGGGGGGTCCGACCGGGATTCTGAGACCAAGAGGACTGAGCAATGGCCAGGAAGAAGATGCAGGGCGCCGAGATCGTGATCGAGGCCCTGAAAGAGCAAGGCGTCACCGAAATCTTCGGATATCCGGGTGGTGCCGTATTGCCGCTCTACGATGCCATTTTCAAGCAGAACCAGATTCGCCATATCCTGGTCCGCCAGGAAGGCGGCGCCGTGCACGCGGCCGAAGGGTATGCGCGCTCCACCGGCAAGGTCGGCGTGGTTCTGGTGACGTCCGGTCCCGGTGCCACGAACGCGGTCACCGGCCTGACCGACGCCTTGATGGATTCCATCCCGATTGTCTGCCTGACCGGGCAGGTGCCGACACATCTGATCGGCAACGACGCCTTTCAGGAATGCGATACCACCGGTATCACGCGCCCCTGCACCAAACACAACTACCTGGTGAAGGACGTCAACGACCTAGCCAATGTGGTCCATGAAGCCTTTCACGTGGCGCGCTCCGGCCGCCCGGGCCCGGTCGTCATCGACCTGCCCAAGGACGTGATCATGGCCATGGGGGCATATCAGGAGGCGGGCAAGGCGCCGGCCGAAAAATACAGCCCCCGCGTCAAGGGCGACCAGAGCGCCATCGCCGAGGCCGTGCGCCTGCTGGCGGGTGCAAAAAAGCCGATCATCTATGCCGGCGGCGGCGTCATCAATTCCGGACCGAAGGCGTCCAAGCTGCTGCAGGACCTGGTCAAGCTGTCGGGGGCACCCTGCACCCTGACCCTGATGGGCCTGGGGGCCTATCCGGCCAGTGACAAGCAGTTCGTCGGCATGCTCGGCATGCACGGCACCTACGAGGCCAACCTGGCGATGCATGGCTGCGACGTCATGATCTGCGTCGGCGCACGGTTTGATGACCGCATCACCGGCCGGCTTGATGCCTTTTCGCCGGGGTCCAAGAAGGTCCACATCGACATCGACCCGTCGTCGATCAACAAGAACGTGCCCGTGGATGTGCCCATCGTCGGCGACGTGGGCAGCGTTCTCGCCGACATGATCAAGAAGTGGAAGGCCTTGAAGCCCAAGCAGGATCAGGCGGCCTTGAAGAAATGGTGGGGCCAGATCGACCAGTGGCGCGCCAAGAAGTGCCTGGCGTTCCAGCAGAAGGGTGACACCATCAAGCCGCAGCACGCCATCCGGCGGCTGTTCGAGCTGACCCAGGGGCGTGAGACCTTCGTCACCACCGAGGTCGGCCAGCACCAGATGTGGGCGGCCCAGTACTACAACTTCGACAAGCCGAACCATTGGATGACGTCGGGCGGGCTCGGCACCATGGGCTACGGCCTGCCGGCCGCCATGGGCGTGCAGGTCGCCCATCCGGATGCCCTGGTCGTCGATATCGCGGGCGAGGCCTCGACCCTGATGAACATTCAGGAAATGTCGACCATCGTTCAGTACCGCCTGCCGGTGAAGATCTTCATCCTGAACAACGAATACATGGGCATGGTGCGCCAGTGGCAGGAACTGCTGCACGGCGGGCGCTATTCGGAAAGCTACATGGAAAGCCTCCCCGACTTCGTGAAGCTGGCGGAAAGCTTCCATGCGGTCGGCCTGCGCGCGACCAAGGCGAGCCAGCTGGACGACGTGATCAAGGAAATGATCGAAATCGACCGGCCCGTGATCGCCGATATCGCCATCGACAAGCTGGAAAACTGCTTCCCCATGATCCCCTCGGGCGCGGCCCATAACGAGATGCTTCTGGGCCCGAACGACAAGGCCGAGAAGCCGATTTCCGAACAGGGCATGGTGCTGGTCTGATTTATCCCGCCGCGCCCGGATGACAGCGTGAGTTGACAACCGGGACAACGCGGCTAAAACAAGGGCCGCCGCCGTTTCCGCGGCGGCGAATTCTGGGAGTTCCCAAGACGTGAGCGAGCCTTCCAAGGAAGTGAACCGGCATACCATCGCCGTCCTGGTCGATAACGAACCGGGCGTGCTGGCCCGTGTCATCGGCCTGTTTTCCGGGCGCGGCTACAACATCGAAAGCCTGACCGTGGCCGAGACCGACCATGCCAAGGCGCAGTCGCGGATTACCGTCGTGACCTCGGGCACGCCGATGATCATCGAACAGATCAAGGCGCAACTGGGCCGTCTGGTGCCGGTCCACAAGGTTGCGGACCTGACGCTTGAGGGCGCCCATGTGGAACGCGAACTGGCCCTGGTCAAGGTCGTCGGCAAGGGCGAAAAGCGGGTCGAGTCCCTGCGCATCGCCGACATCTTCCGCGCCCGCGCGGTCGACAGCTCCAACAATTCCTTCGTGTTCGAAATCGTCGGCGCCGCGTCCAAGATCGACGCCTTCATCGAATTGATGCAGCCGCTGGGCCTGTCCGAGGTCTCGCGCACGGGTGCGGCCGCCATCTCGCGCGGCAACAAGCCCATCTGAACCCAACACCTGACAACACTCAAGAACGACTGAAACGACTGATCGGAGAATTTTAGAAATGCGTGTCTATTACGATCGCGACGCCGACGTGAACCTGGTGAAATCCAAGAAGGTGGCCATCGTCGGCTACGGCAGCCAGGGCCACGCCCATGCGCTGAACCTTCGGGACTCGGGCGTCAAGGAAGTGGCCGTGGCTCTGCGCCCCGGTTCGGCCAGCGCCAAGACGGCGGAAGGCGACGGCTTCAAGGTCATGACCGCCGCCGAAGCGGCCAAGTGGGCGGATCTCATCATGATCCTGTCCCCGGACGAAGGTCAGGCCGATCTTTACAACGACCATCTGAAGGACAACATGCGCGAAGGCACCGCGCTGGCCTTCGCCCATGGCCTGAACGTGCATTTCGGTTTGATCGAGCCGCGCGCCGACATGGACGTGTTCATGATCGCGCCGAAGGGCCCGGGCCATACCGTGCGTTCCGAATACCTGCGCGGCGCCGGTGTGCCGTCGCTCGTCGCCGTTCACCAGAACGCGTCCGGCAATGCCCTGGAAGTCGCCCTGTCCTATGCCTCGGGCCTGGGTGCCGGGCGTTCGGGTATCATCGAAACCACCTTCCGCGAAGAATGCGAAACCGATCTGTTCGGTGAGCAGGCCGTGCTTTGCGGCGGTCTGACCTCGCTGATCCGCGCCGGTTACGAAACCCTGGTCGAAGCCGGCTATGCCCCGGAAATGGCCTATTTCGAATGCTGCCACGAGGTCAAACTGATCGTCGACCTGATCTACGAAGGCGGCCTGGCCGACATGCGCTATTCCGTGTCCAACACGGCCGAATGGGGCGATTACGTGTCCGGCCCGCGGGTCATCGACGACGGCGTGAAGGCGCGCATGAAGGACGTCCTGACCGACATCCAGACCGGCAAGTTCGTCAAGGATTGGATGCTGGAATGCAAGGCCGGCCAGCCGCAGTTCAAGGCCGAACGCCGCCTGTGGGGCGAACACCCGATCGAGGAAGTGGGCGCCAAGCTGCGTGGCCTGATGCCCTGGCTGTCCGAGAACAAGCTGGTCGCCACGACCAAGAAGTAAGTCCGGTTCACCGGATAAAGACGAAGGGGCGCTCTTACGGGCGCCCCTTTTCTTATGGTCCCAGCAGGTCGCCGAACCCCCAGATCAGGGTGCCCAGGGCGATCACCGCGACCTCAAGGGTTTTCACCCTGCGCGGAATTTCTGCCGGATCTTCCGCCAGCCAAGTGACGACCCAATTGGAAGGGTCCGCATTGTCCCGCGCCTTTTTCGTGGTCAGCCGCCGGACCGCGCCGCGGATGCTGCGTTCGATAAAGCCGTCGATGTTGAAATAGGCGAACACGATCCCCAGGACCACCAGTACCGAGCCGGCCCGCGATAGCCATGTCCAGTCGTCCGTCCCCTTGCTGACCGTGAGGCCAACGAACAGGACGGCGCAGGACGCGCCGAGGAATAGGACCACGGCGGCGGGGCCGCCGATGCGGGGTTTCGTCATCTCTGCATCCTAGCCGGTTTTCGGCTTAAGCGCCGCTTCCAGCGCCGCGCCCACCACCACCATATGCGGGATGACGTAGGCGAAAGTGTCCATCACCCGGATCAGCGGCGCGGGGTCGGCCATCGGCACCGGCCCCGGATTGCGCGCCTTGGCCTTGGACAGCAACTGGCCGATCAGGGGTTTGCACGCATCCGCGAAGGCATGGGTGGCCGCATCGATCTCCGGCAGGGCCGTGTCCAGCCGACCGGCCACCAGATCCATGAACCCCGGCCAATGGGCGAAGTGCAGGTACATGGTCGGTGTCACGTCCACAGGCGTTCCCGCAATCTCGGCCTTGGGGATGGTGCGGCAGATATGGGTGATGGTCTCCCGCGGGCCGTCGTCCAGGCCCGCCAGCTTCAGCGGCGGGGGCAGGTCCGGCGGCGGGGCCGGGGGCGTGGCGGCGGCTTCGGAAAAGGGCTGTGTGGGCGGCGGCACGTCGTCGCCCGCGATCAGCGCCCGCGCGGCCCCCACGGCGATCAGGTTGACCGGGTTCATGCGGTTGTAGCTGGTCAGCATATGGCCGACGGTCGCCCGCGCCTCGGCGTCCAGGCCCGCGTTGGTCAGGTCGTCCGGTGTGAAGGCGGGCAGGGGCACGGCCCCCTGGTCGGCAACGATCTGCCATACGGCCGTGCCCGGCCATCCGGCCTCCACATCCGGGCCGACGGCGGCCCAGATCCAGTCCAACAGGCCCGGGTAGGTCGCCATGTGGCGAAAGATCAACGCCGGCGAGCCGGACCCGGCGGCGGTCATCAGGTTGCGGTAGACGCGAAGCGTGGCGGGATCGGCGTCGGCGAAATGGACTTCGGGGAAGGTGATCATGGGCGAAGGTTAATAGCCCTCAAGCCTCCCGTCACTTGACAAACCGGTGTCCAACATCATTTATTCTCTGTTAAGCCTGTCCCCGTATCCTTTCCGGAATGACGGATGAACCGACAGGCGGTTGGAACAGACCGATGCAGACGCAGGACATGACCATCGAACGGCGAATTCCCGGGGGCAGCGATGCCGGCCCGGCGACGCTGCCTGCGCGCATTCTTCTTCCGCTAAGCCTGCTCAATCTCGACCTTCTGGGGCTTCGACTTATTCGCCCCTGAGTGGCGCAGCGGATACCAGGGACCATTCCGGCTTTTTGAACCAAAAAAAACCGAGTCCATCCCGACCAAGGGACCGCGAACGCTCAGGGGATTGACGAGCAAGCGACCCTATTTGTCGGGCCGGACCCAATCCATCCCATCCGAGGGCGGCCCAAAGAGATTTCGGAAGGACCAGACCAATGACCATCGTTACCGAACGCGACCCCAACCAGGTCATCATCTTCGACACCACCTTGCGCGACGGCGAGCAGTCGCCGGGGGCGTCCATGAACCTGGAAGAGAAACTCCGCATCGCCAAGGTGCTGGAGGACATGGGCGTCGACGTCATCGAAGCCGGCTTCCCCATCGCCTCGGAAGGTGATTTCGAGGCCGTTTCGGAAATCGCCAAGACCATCAAGAATTCGACCATCGCCGGCCTGGCCCGCGCCACCCGGGGGGATATCGAACGCGCCGGGGCGGCCGTCAAACATGCCGAACGCGGGCGCATCCACACCTTCATCGCCACCAGCCCCCTGCACATGCAGTACAAACTGCAGATGGAACCGGAACAGGTCCTGGAGCGCATCACCGAAAGCGTGACCATGGCCCGCAACCTGATCGACGACGTCGAATGGTCGGCCGAGGACGGATCGCGGTCCGAGCATGAATTTCTGTGCCGCTGCGTCGAGGCCGCGATCAAGGCCGGGGCATCGACCATCAACATCCCCGATACGGTCGGCTATGCCGTGCCCGAGGAATACGCCGCCCTGATCAAGATGCTGATCGACCGGGTGCCCAATTCGGACCAGGCCGTGTTCTCGGTCCATTGCCACAACGACTTAGGATTGGCCGTGGCCAATTCCCTGGCCGCCGTGGTCGCGGGTGCCCGTCAGGTCGAATGCACCATCAACGGCCTGGGCGAACGGGCGGGCAACTGCTCCATGGAAGAAGTCGTGATGGCGCTGAAGACCCGTCAGGACGCCATGCCCTTCACCACCAATATCGACGCCACCCATATCACCCGCGCGTCGCGCATGGTGTCGTCGGTCACCGGGTTCCCGGTGCAGCCCAACAAGGCCATCGTCGGCGCCAATGCCTTCGCCCATGAATCGGGCATCCACCAGGACGGCATGCTGAAGAACGCCCAGACGTATGAGATCATGACCCCGGAAAGCGTCGGCCTGACCAAGTCCAAGATCGTCCTGGGCAAGCATTCCGGGCGCAACGCCTTCAAGACCAAGCTGGAGGAAATGGGCTACAAGCTGGGTGACAACGCCTTGAACGAAGCCTTCAAGCGCTTCAAGGACCTGGCCGATCTGAAGAAGGACGTGTTCGACGAAGACCTGGTGGCCCTGGTCGACGATGACACCCGTGTCAACGACCGCATCAAGCTGACCAGCCTGGAAATCCAGTGCGGCACCGTGCACCGCCCGCCCAAGGCGGCCATGGAGCTGGAGATCGACGGCAAGACGCAGTCCTGCGAAGGCACCGGCGACGGGCCCGTGGATGCCGCCTTCAACTGTATCAAGACCCTGTTTCCCCATGGTGCCCGCCTGCAATTGTACCAAGTTCACGCCGTGACCCACGGTACGGACGCCCAGGCGGAAGTGACCGTCAGGCTCGACGATAACGGCGAACGCACGGCCCAGGGGGCGGCCGCCGACACGGATACCATGGTCGCGTCGGTCAAGGCTTATGTGAACGCGCTCAACAAGTTGTTGACCAAACGGGAGAAAAAGGCACCGGAGGCGATGTCCGCCTAGGTCGGGGCCGCCTTCGTATTACCCAAGATTGGCCCTTTAAACGGCCGAATCTTTCCGTTAAAAGACCCAATATGGTGCAGGGGACATTGTCCCCTGCACCCATATATCGTGGCCCGGGACCCCAATCCGGGCCGGTACCGAGGGATACATTCATCGGACCCCCGCCCCAAGGTTTCCGGGGCGCGCCCCGGGGCTCCCATGACACAGAGACAAGGCTGAACGCTTCATGTTCTCGCGACTTTTCGGGTTTCTTTCCGCGGACATGGCCATCGACCTGGGCACGGCCAACACGTTGGTCTACGTCAAGGGCAAGGGCATCGTCCTGAACGAACCGTCGGTGGTTGCCATCGCCGAGGTCAAGGGCAAGAAGCATGTTCTCGCCGTCGGCGAGGAAGCCAAGCAGATGCTCGGCCGAACGCCCGGCAACATCCGCGCCATCCGCCCGCTTCGCGACGGCGTCATCGCCGACTTCGAAGTGGCCGAGGAGATGATCAAGTACTTCATCCGCAAGGTTCACAACCGGCGCTCGTTCGCGAGCCCGCTGGTCATCGTCTGCGTGCCCTCCGGCTCCACCGCCGTCGAGCGCCGCGCGATCCAGGAATCGGCGGAAAGCGCCGGGGCGCGGAAAGTGTTTCTGATCGAAGAACCGATGGCGGCCGCGATCGGCGCCGGCCTGCCGGTGACGGAGCCCACGGGTTCCATGGTCGTCGACATCGGCGGCGGCACCACGGAAGTCGCCGTGCTGTCCTTGGGCGGCATCGTCTACGCCCGCTCGGTCCGCGTCGGCGGCGACAAGATGGACGAGGCGATCATCGCCTACATCCGCCGCAACCATAACCTTTTGGTCGGCGAAGGCTCCGCCGCCCGCATCAAGGAAGACATCGGCTCCGCCTGCGCGCCGGAAGACGGCGAAGGCCAGACCATGGAAATCAAGGGCCGCGACCTGATGAACGGCGTGCCCAAGGAACTGGTCATCTCGCAGCGTGAAATCGCCGAAAGCCTGGCCGAGCCGGTGGGCGCCATTATCGAGGCGGTCAAGGTGGCACTTGAACACACGGCCCCCGAACTGGCCGCCGACATCGTCGACAAGGGCATCGTGCTGACCGGCGGCGGGGCGCTGCTGGGCAATCTCGACCTGGTCCTGCGCCATGACACGGGCCTGCCCGTGTCGATCGCCGACGATCCCCTGTCCTGTGTCGTGCTCGGCACCGGTCGGGCGCTTGAGGAAATGAAGCGCCTCAAGGACGTCCTCACCACGATGTATTAGTCGCAAAACCCGAGCCCGCCACCGGCGGGCGACGGTTGTTTTGCGCGAACAAACCCAATGGAAATCGCAAAACCCGAGCCCGCCACCGGCGGGCGACGGTTGTTTTGCGCGAACGAACCCAATGGGAATCGCAAAACCCGAGCCCGCCACCGGCGGGCGACGGTTGTTTTGCGCAGATCAGGCGATCAAAGTGGAAGGGGCGTCGCCTCTTCCTTGATGATATCCGGCAGGTAACGTCGGCGCTGTTGCGTGCGAAAGCGCCAGATCATCAGCACCGCCGCCGCCGTCAGGCCGATCACGAAACCGGCCCAGACTCCTTCCGTCCGCCATCCCGAACCGAAGGCAAGCCAGACCGCCGACCCAGCGCCCAGGCCCCAATAGCTGACTCCCGCGATGACCATGGGAAGGGCCGTGTCGTTGAGGCCGCGCAAGGCCCCCGCCGCCACGGCCTGCAGGGCGTCGACGATCTGGAACATGGCGGCCAGCATCAACAGGGCGGCGGCAAGGCTCAGGACCTCGGCCGCGTCGGCGCGGGCCGTGTCCAGGAACAGGCCCGCGAAAGGTTCGGGAACGGTCACGATCACGCCGGTCATGACGGCGGCGAACAGCACACTGACGGCGATGGCCGACCACCCGGCGCGGTAGGCGCCGGCCACGTCCCGCCGCCCGGCGGCATGGCCGACGCGCACGGTCGCGGCTTGGCTCAACCCCATGGGCACCATGAAGGTGATGTGCGGCATCTGCATGGCGATCATATGGGCGGCGATGGCGACGGCACCGAACTGGCCGATCACGAACACGGCACCGATGAAGAATCCGGCCTCCATCACCGAAATCGCCGCGATCGGCGCGCCGATGCGGAAGATCTGGCGGAAGATGCGCCAGTCCGGCCGCCAGAAGCGGACGAACAACTGATACTTGTTGAACGGCCGCCGCCACTGAATGATCCCGGCCAGGGCAAGCACCATCAAGATGTTCACGGCCGTCGTGGCGATCCCGGCCCCCACCAGTTCCAGGCGCGGCAGGCCGAAGTTGCCGAAGATCAGGCCGTAATCCAATAGCGCGTTGAGCGGCACGCCCCCCAGCATGACCCAAAGCGCCGCCATGGGCCGGCCCAGGGCGGAGACGAAGTTACGCAGCACGGTAAAGACGATACCGGCGGGCAGGCACCACATCAGGGTGCTCATATAAGCCTCGGCATGGGGCAGGGCTTCCGGCGGCTGGTCGGTCCAGGCGAGCAAGACACCCGCATGGGAAAAGGCCGCGACAAAGGGTGTCACCAACAGGATGGCGACCCATAGGCCCTGGCGGATGACGCGGCGGACGATCCGCGGCTGCCGCGCGCCGAAGGCCTGTGCGGCCAGCCCCGCCGTCGACATCGTCACGCCGACGCAGACGATATAGCCGATGAAAAAGATCATCATGCTCAAGGACGCGCCAGCCAGGGGTTCGGGGCCCAGGCGGCCGATCATCGCCGTGTCCGTGGTCAGCATGGCAACCCAGGCGATCTGGGTCGCGACGATGGGTGCTGCCAGACGGAACAGCTGCACCAGTTCCGTGCGCCAGACGGCGGACAGTCGGGAGGGCTTTGCGGATGTGCCGGGGATGAGGGCGGTCATGGGTGAAATCCGTCGTTGGGTTTCGAAAACAGGAAATGAAGACAAAAAAGCGGACCCGAAGGTCCGCCCGTAACATGGCCATTTCATGAAGGGGCCGCGCTAGGGCGTCTTGCTCCGGACAAGGGAGACCGGCAGGGCCGGGACAGGCGCATAGACGCCGCCGGAGATGCCGGTGATGACGGAGAAATGGGAAATGTGCTGGTCCATGGCGGGGCTTATAGCCCCGCCGCCCTGCAAAAAAAAGTCGAAAGACGCGGTGTCATGCACCCGACGGGCGTATGGCCCAGTCGGTGAACGGACTTGAATGCATCTTGAACTTTTCGTTCGGGTCCATGAAATCGTGATAATGGACAACAACCCGGTCGTCCTCGATCAGCACCACGCAATAGGCGGGCGGCTCGAAACTCGCCGTCATTTCCTCGTTCACCATGTCGAGCCAAACCTGCTGGTTCAAGCCGCGCAGGGTGGAATAGGGGATGCCCCGCCAGCTACCGGAAATGGGCCGATGGACATGGCCGAAGAACAGATGACGGATGCGCGCCTTGTGCGGCTCGATCACGGCCTGGAACGCGTCTTTCTGCTGCAGACCGATGCGGTCCATGGCAGGAATGCCGACGTCGAAGGGCGGATGGTGCATGAACAGGAACAGGTCCTGCCCCTCGGACGCGGCCAGGGTCTCGGCCAGCCAGGCCTGGCGGTCTTCACAGAAATGCCCCGCCGACGTGCCCGCCAGCACCGTATCCAGAAAGATGAACCGGCCCACGGGCGTGTCCAGGGTCGATTGAATAAATCCATTTTTATCAACAGGTTGATTTGGGAAATGGGCGCGCAGCACATCTCGGGCGTCGTGGTTTCCGGCCAAGACGTGGACCGGCATGGCAAGCGGCGCCAAGCCGTCAGCAAGGTTCTGGAACGCCGCCGGCTCACCCCAATGGGTCAGGTCCCCGGTCACCACCGCCATCGTGGCATCCCCGTGGTGGGCGTTAATGTCGGCCACGGCGGCATCCAGGGCAGGGCGCGGATCGCGGCCGTAGAGGGTTTTGCCCGGCGGGACGAAATGAGGGTCGGTCAGGTGGATGAATTTCATGGGAGGGTGGTCCTATTCCGCGTCGATAGCGGAACAAGAATAAGCAGATGTCCGGCCAGGTCGCCAGGGGGCAGGAGGGAAAGCTGGAATTTGTTCAGTTTCATCTTAAAATACTGGCATAGACGGTTGTTTTTTTTGGTAAACAGCGCTACGCGTCATTAATCGTCGATTAACGCTGATCGGCGACAAGTATAACCAATAACGGGGAGGTCGAAGTTGCGGCCCTGCAATCGGTTTTGGGGACCGGGCGTGGGATCGCGGGGTATTGTAATGGGCAAGAAGGACGTCCTGGGGTGAAGGAACCGCATTCATTTTCGCGGGTCGCGCAACCGATTCGCAATTTCGCCCAGCGCTTCGCCTATGTCGGGCTGGTGGTGGCGGCGTTCGCCCTGATGATGCTTGCCAAGGTCGATACCATTCTGGTCGAACGTGTGCGGACACATATGACCGACGCCGTCGCCCCCATCCTGGACGTGCTGTCGCAGCCGCTCGACACGGTGAACCGCGGCGTCGCCGAGGTCCAGGCCATGAAGAACCTGTACGAAGAGAACACGCGGCTGCGCGAGGAGCGCACGCGGCTGATGCATTGGAAATCCGTCGCCGAGAAGCTGGAAGCGGAGAACCGGGTTCTCAAGGAACAGCTCAACGTCATTCCCGAGCGCGAGGCGAGTTTCGTCACCGCGCGGGTCATCGCCGATACGGGCGGCGCCTTTTCTCAAAGCGTGATTGTCAACGCGGGTGCGCGCGAGGGGGTCGAGAAGGGCCAGGCAGCTGTCACCGCTGATGGCCTGGTCGGCCGGGTCATTGACGTCGGCAGCCGGTCCGCCCGGGTTCTGCTGTTGACCGACATCAACGCGAAAATTCCGGTTCTTGTCGATCCCACCCGCACGCGGGCGATCATGGCCGGGGCCAACCTGGCGAAACCGCGCCTGACCTGGCTGCCGCCGGGGGCGGTGGTGTCCGTGGGCGACAGCGTCGTCACCTCGGGCCACGCCGGCGTGTTCCCGCCGGGCCTACGCGTCGGTCAGGTCGCCGCCGTCGGCGAGGGCGGGCTGATCGTTCAGCCCTATGTCGACCTGACGCGCCTGGAATACGTGCGCATCCTCAATTTCGGCTCGGGCGGAATCCTGCAATTGCCGCAGCGTTCCATTGATGCCGACGTGCCGGGCAAGGAGCGGGGACGCCGTCCATGAGGCCGACTTTCTGGCAACGTCTGGATGCCTTCGCCCGTAACCTGACGCCGGTCGCGTTGACCTTGGTCCTGGTCATTCTCAACGTCGTGCCGACCCATATTCCGGGCATCGCCCGGGTGCTGCCGGTGCTGCCGCTGATTTCCATATTCTACTGGTCGATCCATCGCCCACATCTGGTACCGGCTCCCGCCGTGTTCCTGATCGGTCTGTTCCAGGACGGCCTGACGGGCGCACCCATGGGGCTGCATGCGCTGATTTTCCTGGCCGTGCAGGGCGTGGTGCTGTTCCAGCACAAGTTCTTCATGGGCAAATCGTTCTTCGTGCATTGGCTGGGCTTCGGGCTGGTCGGGGCCGGGGCGGCGGTGCTTAGCTGGGCCCTGCTGTCGGCCTTTCACGTTACCCTGTTCGCGGCCGACGCCATCGTTTTCCAATACATCATGACCGTCGCCGCTTTTCCGCTGTTCGCGTTCATCTTCTCGCGCTGGCAGCAGGCATTTTTGAAACTGGATTGATCCGATGCATGGGGATCAAGAACGCCAAAAACTTTTCGCCCGCCGCACCGTGATGCTGGTGGGGGGTAAGCTGGCGCTCGTCTCCATGCTGGCAGGCCGCATGTATTACCTGCAGGTGGTCAAGGCCGAGCAATACAAGATGCTGGCCGACGAAAACCGCATCAGCCTGCGGCTGCTGGCGCCGCCGCGTGGCCGCATCGTCGACCGTTTCGGCATTCCACTGGCCGATAACAAGCAGAACTACCGCGTCATGCTGGTGTCCGAGGACACCCGCGGGCTCGGCGTCGACGGGGCGCTCGACCTGCTGCATGACATCGTGCCGATGAGCATCGGCGAACGCCGGCGGGTCCTGAAGGAAGTCAGCCGCAACCGGTCCTTCGTGCCGGTGACGCTGCGCGAAAACCTGGAATGGGAAGAGGTTGCGCGCATCGAGGTCAACGCCCCCGACCTGCCCGGCGTGATGATCGACGAGGGGCAAAGCCGGTTCTATCCCTATGGCAAGAACCTGGCTCATGTTCTGGGCTATGTCTCGGCGGTGAGCGAGCGGGAAAAGACCGGCGACCGGCTGCTGGAGCTACCGGGGTTCCGCACGGGCAAGTCGGGGATCGAGAAGATCCACGATCTCAGTCTGCGCGGGTCCGGCGGCTCGTCCGAGGTCGAAGTCAACGCCTACGGCCGGGTGATCCGCGAACTGAACCGGCGCGAGGGCCTGCCCGGTGCGGAAATCCGCATGACCATCGATGTCGGTCTGCAGCTTGAGGTCTCCAAGCGTCTGTCCAAGGAGGTAAGTGCCTCGGCCGTGGTTCTCGACGTGCATTCCGGCGATGTGCTGGCCATGGTTTCCCACCCCAGTTTCGATCCCAACGATTTCAACCGCGGCCTGGGGGTCGAGGAATGGAGCCGGCTGATCAACAACCCGGCCGCCCCACTGTCCAACAAGGCGATCGCCGGGCGCTACTCGCCGGGGTCGTGCTTCAAGATGCTGGTTGCCCTGACGGCGCTTGAGCGTGGCGTGATTTCGCCCACGGGCAGGGTCTATTGCGAAGGGTTCATGGAACTGGGCGATACCAAGTTCCATTGCTGGAAGAAACACGGCCATGGCCTTGTCGATGTAACCAGCGCCATCGTTCAATCCTGCGACGTCTATTTCTACGAAGTCGCCCGCCGCGTCGGCATCGACCGCATCGCGGAAATGGCGGAGCGGTTCGGGCTTGGCGATGCCACCGGCCTCGACCTGCCCGGCGAAAAACAGGGTCTGATGCCGACTAAAGCCTGGAAGCGCGAGGCCCGGGACCAGTCCTGGCACCAGGGCGAAACGTTGCTGGCCGGGATCGGCCAGGGCTATGTGCTGGCCACGCCGCTGCAGCTTGCGGTGATGACGGCAAGGCTGGTCAACGGCGGCTTCGCCGTGTCGCCGCAATTGACCAAGTCGGTCAGCACGACCGGCGTGCATGCGGTGCCCGAACATCACGAATTCCCCCAGATCAATGTCAGCCAGCGCAGCCTGGCCCTGGTGCGCGACGCCATGACCCAGGTCGTCAATGCGCCCCACGGTACGGCCCGTGCGTCGGCGATTGACGATCCGCGCTATACCATGGGCGGCAAGACCGGCACGGTCCAGGTCCGCCGCATCACCAAGGCCGAACGCGAACAGGGTGTGGTCAAGAACAAGGACCTGCCGTGGGAAGAGCGCGACCATGCCTTGTTCGTCGGCTTCGCGCCGGCGGACAATCCCCGCTATGCGGTTGCCGTGGTGGTGGAGCACGGCGGTGGCGGGTCCAGCGTCGCGGCGCCCATTGCCCGCGATCTTCTGCTGACGGCCCAGCGCCGCCAATCGGCGCGCGACATCCCGATCAGCCAGACCAGCGGCAGTCAGGCCGCGCTTGATCTGCGCGGCACGGAAGACCGTGTCCGTCCCGTGCCGGATCAGGGTTAGGGGAAGAGAACGATGGCCGTTCGCGAAGACGCCCTGAACCCCCCCAGCTTCACCCTGCGGCAAAAGCTATGGCAGATGCACTGGCTGTTGATTTTGCTGTTGGCGGCGACCGCCTCGGTCGGTTTCGCCATGCTGTATTCGGCGGCGGGGGGCAATTTCGAACCCTGGGCGTCGCGCCAGATGATGCGCTTCGGCGTCGGCATGGCCGTGCTGATCACCGTGGCCCTGATCGACATCCGGTTGTGGCTGAAATACGCCTATGTGTTTTATCTGGGCACGGTGGCGCTGCTCGTCGCCGTGGAATTCATGGGCGAGGTCGGCAAGGGGGCGCAACGCTGGCTTGATCTCGGCTATTTCGGCCTGCAGCCGTCTGAACTGATGAAAATTGCCCTGGTGCTGGCGTTGGCGCGCTATTTCCACGGCACCTCGATCGAGGATGTGCGCCGCATTCCCCACCTGTTCGTCCCGGTCCTGCTGATCGCGCTGCCGGCGGCCCTGGTCCTCCGTCAGCCGGATTTGGGCACGGCGTTGATGCTGGTCATCACGGGGGCGGTGATCTTTTTCGCCGCCGGGGTGCGGATCTGGAAATTCGTGCTGGTCGGCATCGTTACCGTGGCGGCGGCGCCCATCGCCTGGGGGTTCCTGCGCGATTATCAGAAACAGCGCGTGCTGACCTTCCTCAACCCGGAAAACGACCCGCTGGGGTCCGGCTATCACATCATCCAGTCGAAGATCGCGTTCGGGTCCGGGGGGCTGTTCGGCAAGGGGTTCCTGCAGGGCACGCAAAGCCATCTCAACTTCCTGCCGGAAATGCAGACCGACTTCATCTTCACCATGCTGGCCGAGGAATTCGGCCTTGCCGGCGGGCTGGCACTGCTCGGCCTTTATGTGGTGATCCTGATTTACGGGCTGGCCATCAGCGTGCGTTGCCGTACTCAATTCGGCCGCCTGGTCGGCATCGGCGTGACGGCAACCTTCTTTCTCTACGTGTTCATCAACATGGCCATGGTCATGGGGTTGGTGCCCGTGGTGGGGGTGCCGCTGCCGCTGATTTCCTATGGCGGCACGGCGATGCTGACCCTGTTGTTCGGTTTCGGGCTCTTGATGGGGACCTGGATTCACCGCGATGTCATGGTCGGCCGGCGCGGCATCGGCGACGACGTTTAGGGCCGCGCTGCCGCGCCATTCCAGGCTTTCCGACAAATCCTGCCCAGGGGCGTCACTTCACCTCGACAAAGCCGGTCAAGCTTGCTAAAACCCCGCCCTCCATACGTGGTGCGGGCTGTTAGCTCAGTTGGTAGAGCAGCTGACTCTTAATCAGCGGGTCGTAGGTTCGAATCCTACACAGCCCACCATTCCCCCACCTTAGATCACTTCTTCCCGGCGGCCTTCAGGGCCTGTTCGCGGTAGGCCTGGATGCGGGCCTTCAGCCCGGGGACCGAGGCCGTGCGGGCGATGTCGGCCATGTCGGCGTCGCGGGTGTCGGTCGCCGTCACGCGGAACAGGTCGGCGGTCGCCTGGGGGCTGAGAATTTGCGCCGAGGTGCCGGCGTCGGCGGCGGCCTGCGGCCAACCGGCCGTGTCGATCATGTCCGTGGCGAAGCCCAGGCGCAGGGCCTCGGCCGCATCGAAGGTCAGGCCGGAATTCTGGATGTGGCGGGCCGCATCCTCGCCGACGCGGACCTTGAGCCGCCGGGTGCCCAGCACGATGCCGAAGCCGAGCCCCGGCATGCGGAACGAGGTCTTCGGGGCGGCGATGCGCCGGCTGCAGGCGCAGAACAGGTCGGCGCCCGCGCCGAACACCCGGCCATGGGCCAGGGCCAGGGTCGGGAACGGCGCGTGATAGACGGCCTGCAACAAGGTTTCGATGCGGAGCAGGCGATGAACCAGATCGCCGTCCGTGACGCTGTCCAGATCCGACAGGTCGAAGCCGGAGCAGAAGCTTTTACCCTCGCCGCGCAGGATGACCAACCGCGTGCCGTCGGTGGCTGCCGTCGCCATGGCCGCAAGCAGGTCTTCGACCAAATCGGGGCCCAGGGCGTTTGCCTTATCGGTCCGGTTCAGAGTGATGTCGGTGATGCCGTCCTGCTTGGCAATGATCAGGGTCTGGGTCATGTCGTCTTCCTTGCGGTTCTGATGGGCAGGCCGATCAGTTCGCAGATTTGCGGCATCCGGTCCACCCTTTCCTTAAGCGGGCCGTCGGGGCCAAGACCCCGCCCGGGTTGAAATCCGGCCGCGCAATCCCTATCTCGAAGTTTAAGGCCCAAGGCCGCGCCCGTCGGCGCCGGCGGAAGGCCATTGCATCATGGCTGATATTCCCCCCGACATATTCCCCGATAATGCCGCCCGGCGGCATCAGGTTCCGGTCGAGCCCCCGGTGACGGAGACGGAAGACGGAACCCCCCGCCGTGTCGGTGTCGAGATCGAGTTCGCCGGCTTGGATGTGCCCACCGCCGCGAACCTTGTGCGCGACCAGTTCGGCGGCGACGTATCCCGTAAAGGCCCCCATCGCCTGATCGTCGGGGAAACCGAATTCGGCGATTTCGTGATCGAACTGGATGCCCAGGCCGTTCACAAGGACGCGGCGGCGGAGGAAGGGGCGGACAAAACGCTTCTGCCCGAGGAACTGGACAGCGCCGCCCGCGAGGCGTTGGGCAAGGCGGTGACCGGGATCGTGCCGGTCGAAATCGTCACACCGCCGATGCCGTGGTCCGATCTGGACCGCCTAGTGGCGGTCGCGGACGCCCTGCGCCGGGCCGGTGCCAAGGGCACGGACGACAGCCTGCTGTACGCCTTCGGCCTGCATCTCAATCCGGAACTTCCGGCGACCGACGCCGGTACAATCCTGCGCCACCTCAAGGCCTACGTCATCTTGGCCGATTGGCTGCGCGAACGGGTTGCGACCGACCTGACGCGCCGCCTGATGCCGCATGCGGATCCGTTTCCCAGGGACTACGTCCTGCTGCTGCTGGACCCGGAATATGCCCCGGACCTGAACAGGCTGATCGCCGACTACCTGGACCACAATCCCACGCGAAACCGCGAATTGGACATGCTGCCTTTGTTCCGCCACCTGGACGAGGACGCGGTCATCACGCGGCTGGAAAGCAACCTGATCAAGGCGCGCCCGACGTTTCATTATCGGCTTCCCGATTGCGCCCTGGGCGATCCGTCCTGGTCCCCCGTCGTCGAATGGAACCGTTGGGTCCGGGTCGAGCAACTGGCCGCCGACCGGGACCGTCTGGCGCAGCTTGGCGCGGCCCTGCGCGATAATCTTCGGCGTCCGGCGGCCGAACGTTGGTTGGACGAACTGCAAAGCTGGCTTCAGGGATGACGGCCCGGCCCCGCATCGGCGTCACGGTCTCCGACCGTGGTGCTAAGCTGACTTGGCTTGCCCATTGGTTGGCGGTCCGGCGCGCCGGGGGGCGCCCCGTGCGTCTGTCGGCGGGCGGCCGGACGGATACGGCCGGCCTCGACGGTGTGGTGATCGGCGGCGGCGACGACATCGGGGCCGAGATGTACGGCGGCGAGGTTAGGCTCGATCTGCGCATCGACCCGGACCGCGACCGGATGGAACGGCGGGCATTGGATTGGGCGCTGCATGCGGATGTGCCGGTTCTGGGGGTGTGCCGGGGGGCTCAGATGATCAACATCCACCTGGGCGGAACGTTGCATCAGGATATGTATGCCGCCTACCGGGGGTTGCCGCGCCTGCGCACGCCCTTGGCGCGAAAGCGAATCACCCTGGCCCCGGAAAGCCGCCTGGCGCGCCTGATGGGCGGGGGGCGGGTCGCCGTCAACAGTCTGCACCATCAGGCGGTTAATCGAATTGGCAGGGGGCTTCGGGTGGCGGCGCGGGATGCCCATCGGGTCGTGCAGGCGCTTGAACATCCGACGGCCGGTTTCCTGATGGGCGTGCAGTGGCATCCGGAGTTCCTGGTGTTCCGCCGCCGCCACCAGGCGCTGTACCGTGGATTGGTCCGCGCCGCGCGGGAATAGGGGCGCAGTGGCAAGCCATGCAAGAAAGTTTGGGTAGGTGTAACAAAAAGTATTGAGAATGACTCTCATTCTCATTATTTAGGTCCGTGAGGAGACGCACTCATGACCGACCTGACACCCAAGAGGAACCTGTTGAACGCCGGCGAAGGACTTGTCTTGTCGGCAATCCGGGCGTGGCGGGGGTGCGCCCCGGAAAGCACGCGTTCCGAAGGGCCGGGCCGGGACGGCTCGGCAAGGGCCGAGGCCCAAAATGTTCCCTCTGCCCTTGCCGATGCCGTCGGTGCGTTTCTCGACACGTTGTGGCGCAACGACCCCTTCATCGTCCGCTTCAACCCGGCCGCCAACAGCGGCCTGACCCTGTTCGAACTGCAGGCCATTTACGCCCTTGCCGAATGGCGCAAGGGCAATCACCGCACGGTCCACGAACTGCTGGCCTGGTGGTTCCCCGATACCCAGATCGCCCATGGGCGCGCGCTGTTGACCGAAGTGTCCGAGGTGCTTGACGACCTGGGCATCGAATTCCAGCCCAGTAAGTGGGTGCATGCCCATTTCCTGGGGCCGCGGCCTCGTCGCGGCAGTACCGGGTCGGTCATCCCGACCGGCACGCGCCTAGCACCCCCGGGCGTCCTGTGGGCCGCCAGACGGTCGAACCGAACCCTGCACTAACCAACCCCATCCCATACTGAAAAAGAGGCAAAACATGGCCGACACGCCATTGGTTGAATTCGACGACCTGCATGTGACCTTCCCCACAAGCGGCAAGCCTGTGGAGGCCGTGCGCGGCGTTTCCTACACCATCAAGCCCGGCGAGACCGTGGGCGTGGTTGGTGAGTCCGGATCGGGCAAGTCGGTCACCGCCATGTCGCTGTTGCGTCTGAACGAGATGATCGGTGCCTACGTGCCCAAGGGCCGTATCCATTTCAGCAGCCGCGACCACGGCCGGATCGACCTGGCCCAGGCCGCAGACGATGTGGTGCGGGGCATCCGCGGCAAGGAAATTTCAATGATCTTTCAGGAGCCCATGACCTGTCTGAACCCGGTGCTCAGCCTGCGCACGCAGCTGACGGAACCCTTGTTCCAGCACCAGGGTTTGGACCCGGCCGAGGCCGAGGAAAAAATCGTCCGGCTTCTGTCCCGGGTGCGGATTCCCGATCCCCTGGGCAAGTTGGCGCAGTACCCGCATCATCTTTCCGGCGGTATGCGACAGCGCGTGATGATCGCCATGGCCTTGGCCTGTGAGCCGGCACTGCTGATCGCCGACGAGCCGACGACGGCCCTGGACGTGACGATTCAGGCGCAGATCCTGGACCTGATCAAGGATATTCAGGAAGAGTTCGGCATGTCCGTCATGTTCATCACCCACGACATGGCGGTGATCGCGGAAATGGCCGATCGGGTGGTCGTCATGTATCAGGGCCAAGTGGTCGAACAGGGACCGGTGGACCAGATCTTCCACGCCCCGCAGCATCCCTATACGCGCAAGCTGATCAACGCGGTGCCCCGCATCGGCAGCATGACCGGCAAACCCGCGCCGGAAAAATTCCCCGCCATCGCCGGCTGATCCCAGCCCCGTTCCAAGAAAACCGAAAAACGATTGGGTGCAGACAACATGAACGAAATTTCTAATCCTGACTTCCTTTTGGAAGTCGATAACCTGACGACCTATTTCGACATCAAGGAAGGGCTCATGCGGCGGCCCATTGCCCGTGTCCATGCGGTCGAGGGCGTGTCCTTCAAGGTCAGGGCGGGGGAGACCCTGAGCATCGTCGGCGAAAGTGGCTGCGGCAAGACGACGACGGGCCGCACCATCATCGGTTTGGAAACGGCAACCTCGGGTGACGTCATCTTTCAGGGGCAGTCCATGGCGTCGCACCGGGGCGGCGATCGGCGGGATTTCTATACCAAGGTCCAGATGATCTTTCAGGATCCTTATTCGTCGCTCAACCCGCGCATGTCCGTACGCGACATCCTGGCCGAGCCGCTCAGCGTTCATAATCTCGTGCCTCGGGCCGGCATCGACGCACGGGTCGCCGACCTGTTGCGCAAGGTCAACCTGCCCACCGATTTCGCGTCACGCTATCCCCATGAATTTTCCGGCGGCCAGCGCCAGCGCATTTCCATCGCCCGTGCCTTGGCCATGGATCCCAAACTGATCATCTGCGACGAGGCGGTGTCGGCCCTGGACGTCACCATCAAGGCCCAGGTCATCAACCTGCTGATGGATCTGCAAAGCGAACTGGGTTTGTCCTATCTGTTCATCAGCCACGACATGGCCGTGGTGGAGCGGATCAGTCACCGGGTCGCCGTCATGTATCTGGGGCAGATCGTGGAAATCGGCAGCCGTGAGGACATTTTTGAAGACCCCCGGCACCCTTATACGAAAAAGCTACTGTCCGCCGTGCCGGTGGCCGACCCCAGATTGCGCCGCAAGGAACGCAAGCTGATGGTCGACGAGATCCCCAGCCCGGTAAAGCCGATGGACTACAGTCCGGAATTGGTTTCTTTCGACGAGGTATCGCCAGGCCACATGGTGGCGCGGGCGTAAGGCAGGCGATGTGGGTGCGGCGTCAGGCCGCGCGGCTTTGGATTGACTGTTCGATCCGTTCGCGCAGCAGGTTGACCGTGGCGGGCTTGGTCACAAATCCGTCGGCGCCGAGGGCACGGGCCTTGGCCACCAGTTCGTGGCGGCCATGGCTGGTCAGGAAGATCACCGGCGTGTCGCGGATGGTCCTGTCCGTGCTGTCACGCAGTTCCTTGAGGAACGTCAGGCCGTCCATGGGCCGCATCTCGATGTCGCACAGCACGACATGAGGCCGAACGCCGGTCATCGCATGCAGGCCGGCTTGGCCGTCGGCGGCGGTTTCGATCTGACCAAAGCCGATCTGTTCCATCATCTTACGGACGATGTTCACCACGAATTCCTGATCGTCGATGATCAACGCGGTCATGTCGGCGAAAGCTGTGTCGCTCAAGACCTTATGCCTCCGTATGTCTTTGCCGCGGTTACGTCTCTTTTGCAGAGCGTGCCCGCGCCGGTGCGGCCAAATGAAACGGGTGTGAAATTTGCACTCTCTTTAATGGTACCACGGCTGCCGGTTGTGGCAATGGCGTTTCGTTCTGCGGAACGGCGATTGCTGGTGTCCCGGATCAAAAATCTGCAAATCAGAGAGGGATGGATCAGGAAATGGAACGACGGTCATGCCCGGCGACCGCCTGGGAGACGACGGCAAGTTCGGGTTCGATGCGCCGTGAATATTCCGCCGCACGGGAGGTGTCGCCGGCGCATAGGAACAGTTCGATCTGTTCGCACAAATTAGCGAAGCGCACCGCCCCGGCAAGGCGTGATGTGCCCTTGGCCGCGTGCGCGGCTTCGCGGGCGCGGACGAAATCCCTATCTTCAAAAGCATCAAGCATGTCATCAACCAGCCGGCGCGCATTGCGGATGTAATCTTCAAGCAAGGGGGCGACCATGGTCTCGTCACCGCCGACGGCGTCATGGATGTAGCGCAGATCCAGGATCGCGTCATCGCCGAAAGGTCCGTTGCGCGGGGTGGTGTGATCATCGGTCATGGCCGGCCGGCGCAGTTGCACCGCCTTGGGAAGCCAGCGTTGGATCATTTCGTTCATAGTGGCGCGATCCACGGGCTTGGGCAGGTAATCGTCCATCCCTGCGGCACGGCATCGCTCCTTGGTGCCGATCAAGGCATCTGCGGTCAGGGCAATGATCGGCATATGCGGCCGCTCGTTAGCGCGTTCCAGCGTGCGGACCTTTTCCGCAAGCTCGTAACCATCCATTTCCGGCATGTGGCAATCTGTGATCAGCATGCCGTAGGGTTGGCGGCGGATGCGGGTCCAGGCGTCGTTGCCATTGTTCACCGTTTCGACGGCGATTCCCAGACGCCCCAGCATCATGCAGATGACCTTGCAGTTGACCGGGTTGTCCTCGGCGAACAAGACAAGGGCCCCCTCGGCACGGGCAATCTCTGTATCCGGTGTGACGTATAGCGGTAGCGCCGCGGTGTCCGCGATCCGACGTACCGGGGTGCCGATCCCGGGGAGGTTGAGCCCCAACGCCATCGCCGCCGCATTCCAGATCATCGCGCGCTGAACGGGTTTCGGTACGAACATGTACTGTCCGGCAAGGCGCTCCGGGTCGATGGACAGGATGTCGCCTCGTGGCATGAGGATGATCGTTCGCGGCGATATGGGGTCGCCTGCCTTTTCCCGCGCGGCGACGAACCGGCTGACTCCTTCGGCGCCGCGGTCGTGATCGACAATCAGAAGGTCGAACTGATCACCCAACATCTTGTCGCCGGATGCCAAGCGGTTCAACGCGCGCAGGCTGGGAATGATGTCGGTATGCGCACCCAGGTGGCGCAGGTAGGTGTCGATGCATTCGGCAGTGCCAGGGTCACCGGCGAGGATGCCGATATGATGTCCGGCGAACGGACGACCGATGACGGCGGTCGGATCGCGGCTCGGCAGCATGGGAATGCGGAACCAGAAGGTGGCGCCGCGTCCCTTGCGGCTGTCGGCGCCGATTTCGCCGCCCAGCATGTCGACCAGCGCGCGGCAGATGGACAGACCCAGTCCCGTGCCGCCGAACCGCCGCATGGTCGAACTGTCACCCTGTTCAAAGGGCTGGAACAGCTTGCGCTTGTTTTCTTCGGAAATGCCGATGCCTGTGTCGTGAACCCGGAACAGGAACCAGGAACCGCCATCTTCCAACGTCTCAGCGCGCACGTCGATGTCGATGCGGCCGTTGTCCGTGAACTTGACCGCGTTACCGACCAGATTGAGAAGGATCTGACGCAGCCGGGTCGGGTCGCCGATCAACTCGTCCGGTATGGTCGGATCGATAAACACGCCGAGGCGGTTGCGTTTTTCCTCGGCCCGGGGGGCCAAAAGGTCGGCGACGCCCTCAACCAGATCGCTGAGCCTGAACGGGCTGAGGTCCAGTTCCAGCCGCCCGGCCTCGATCTTCGAGAAGTCCAGGATGTCGTCGATGATGCTCATCAGCGTGCGGCATGAATCCTGGATGATGGTCAGCATGCCGCGCTGGGTGCTGCTGAGGGCCGTATCGTGCAGCATTTCCGCGACCCCCATGATCCCGTTCATGGGGGTGCGGATTTCATGGCTCATGTTGGCGAGGAAGATCGATTTCGCCTTGTTGGCGCTTTCCGCCGTGTCGCGGGCCTCGCGCAGGCGTTCCTCGAACTGCACGCTTTCGGTGATGTCCACATGGATGCCGACCATGCCGCCGTCGGGCAGCCAGCCGCGCCGGGTTTCGACCGTCCGTCCGTTCTTGAGATGACGGCGGATGATGAGGTTTTCTCGTTTCCGAATGTCGGAAACATGCCGTTCCACGATTTCGTCCGGCGTGTCTTGGTCGCCGTAGTCACCGCGTTCCGCAAGGAACCGCAAGGCGTTCTCGAGGTTGGCGCCTTCCTGCACGAGGCCCGGGGGGAAATCGAACAGATTGATGTAATGGTCGTTGTAGGTGACGAACCGAAGATCGGAATCAAGCACCACGATCCCGTTGTTCATGGCGCGGACGGCGGTGTCGAACAGTTCGGTCTTTTGTTTCAGGTCGGCTTCGATGGTTTTCAGTTCGGTAATGTCCGTCGCGGTAACCGTGATCCCACCGTCGGACGTGCGGCTCTCGCGCAACAGGAACCAGCGACCGTCCGTGAACTCGCGGATGATCGGCGGTCCCGGGTTGCGATGTTCTGATATGCGCTGGGCGACAAATTCCTCGACACGTCCCCGGGCGTCGGCGATGCGCGGCAGGCTGGCGCGCAGGATATCCTCGAACGTCCCTCCTTGTTCGAGGATTTCCTCGGCATTGGGATGGGTGTCGGCGTAGCGCGAGTTCATCAGGACAAGACGGTCATCGGCGTCGAAAAGGGCGAAGCCTTCCTGCAGGCTTTCCAGGGCGCCGCGCAGTCTGGTCTCGCTCTCCTGCACGGCCAGTTCGGCGCGGCGGCGTTCCTCGACCTCGCGGGTCAGTTCCTGGGTGCGTTCCTCGACCCGCTTTTCAAGGTCGTCACGGGCCTGACGCAGGGCGTTCTCCGTCCTCAGCCGCTCGCTGATATCGCGGGAGTAGGCGAAGATATATTCGTGACCTTCATGGTCGATGAAGGACGAGGTGGTTTCGACGGGGAAGACCGTGCCGTCCTTGCGGCGGTGTTCACCGAACGATACGCGGTGACCGTGGACCTTCAGGTAATCCCACCGTTCCCGCCATTTGCCGCCGGCGCGGGCCGGATTGATATCGGACACGGCCATGTTCAACAGTTCTTCGCGGCGGTAGCCGAGCGCACGGCAGGATGCATCGTTGACATAGATGAACCGCCCGTCCGGATCGTCGGCGAAGAAGGGGTCGTTGGCCTCCTGCATCGCCGATTCCAGAAGATAGAGTTGCTGCATCGCATTGCGGCTTTTGGTCACGTCGAACAGCACGGTGCAGACCGCCGGTCCGTCGCCCCAATCGATCAGGAACGACCGGTTGTTCAGCCAGACCTCGGTCCCATCCTTGCGGATGCCCCGGTAGATATAGTCGCTTGGCGCGTTCTGGCCCTGCATGCGGGCCAGATCATAGCCACGGATGCGGGCAACTTCCTCGGGCGCCAGGGTGATTTCCAGGCTGCCCTGTTGCAGGAATTCGTTATGGCTTTCGAAGCCGAAGATGTGCAGGAACGCCGGGTTGACATAAAGCGGATAGAACCCGCGGTGCACGACGATCCCCTGGTTGGCCTCTTCGGTCAGGGTGCGGAACCGGCGTTCGCTTTCGATTAGCGCCTGTTCGCGGGCCAGGCGGCGGGAAATGTCCTGGGCGAAGGCGAACAGGAATTCCTCGCCTGCGTACTCCATGACCGTCGCCCGAACCTCGACCGGTACGGCGGAACCGTCTTTTCGTCGATGACGGGTATCGAAGCGAATCTGGCCGCCGCGTTTGAGTTCTTCCCAGAAGGTGTCCCAGTCCTTGTCCGGCGGCGGGCCGTCGCTGAAATCGGGAAACGACATGCGCAGCAGTTCCTTCTGGGTATAGCCCAGATGCCTGCAGGTGGCGTCGTTGACATATAAAATGCGTTGGTCGCGGCGCAGCCAGAACAGGGATTCGCCCGAATGGGACAGCGAGAATTCCGTGAACTTCAGGGTTTCCTGCGCCGCTTCCTTGTCGGCGATTTCCCGTTGCAGCTCGTAAGTCCGTTCCTCGACCCGCTGCTCAAGCTCTGACTGGTGACGCTCCAGGGCCTGCTCGAATGCGGCGCGCTCGGTCAGAAGGTCGTTGATCTCGCGGCTGACCAGTGCGAATTCGTCCTTGCCGCTGGCCGGGATCGTTTTGGTCAGATCGCCGGACGCGCGAATGTCCAGAAGCTCACGCTTCAGGTTCGCAAAAGGATGCACGATCAGCCGGCGCATCAGGAAAAGGATCACGACGATGACGGTCAATGACGCCAGAATGGCCATGATGCTCGCGGTGCGGACCGTGTCGGCACCCAGTCCATGGATGGTTGACCATGCGGTGATGGAATAAAGCGCCGCCGGATATCCGAATAAATCACGTTGCACCAGAAGCGCGGTCCATGACCCGTCGGCCGATCGCTCGATGACCGGTTCATCCAGGGCGAGGATATGGTTGACCGTCTCGCGTTGACCTGAAGACAGGCCCTGGGTGATCGGCGTCATTTCCAGGGCATTGTTCATCTGTCCGGAAATGCGCGACACCGCCGCCTTGTCCATCAAACGTCCGATGATCACCGTGCCCGCCGCGGGCGGAACACCCCGTTTTCCCAACAGGGGGGCGGCGGTCGTCAGAATCGGGCCGTTGTCCGTGGCGATGGTGCCGCGGATATGGCCGACGCCCCGATTATGGGCGAGCAACGGATGGTCTTCGGGGAAATCGTTGTGTTCCAGGTTGTCGACACGGATGGCGCTGTCCGTCTGGCGGTTGCGAAAACGGTTCAACACCACCCGGCCGTTGCGGTTGACGACGATCACCATGTCGAGGGCGAGGGTGTCGAGAACGGTGTTCGACAGCTTCTGTTTGGCAAAGGCGGGGTTGCCTGTTTGGGCGAACTCTGCAAGGTCGTCCCACTGCGCCCAGTTCGAGGCGACCGGGTCCAGGCTTTTTACCTCGTCATCGACGATCGCCATGGTGCGCCCGATCTCACGCCGGGTTTCCTGGTTTTCAAGTTTGCGAAAACCTTCCAGAACAACGCGGTCGAGCACGATCAGGTCGCCGAGCAACAACCCGCCCAGAACCACCACCAGAACAGTAATTATCTTGGTCTGGATCGACATTTTAGCGGCCTCTGAACCTTCTCCCTTCGGCCAACCTCCGCTTCTGCGATGGCTTTCAACATTTTGGCACGAATTGGTGGAAGATCACAAACGTCGTCATCGTTGACGGAGGAGCGGCTGATCGCGGCCGTGGTCACCAAACCGTCACAAAATCGCAAGAATTGGGTCACTGGCGATCCCTTAGATACACAGCGCTTGCGGTGCGCGCATCCGCATTGCCGCCGTTCGGCTGGATGGCCCGCTTCGGGCCGTTATTGGCAGTTGCAGATCACAGTCGCAAAGACAGGGATGACCATGACGTCTGACATCACGCCCGCGATCCGCGTTCACAATCTATCGAAAACCTTCCGCAAGGGCTTCCAGACCACCCGGGCGCTGGATAACGTCAGCCTGACCATCGACGCCGGTGAAATGGTTGCCCTGATCGGCGCCTCAGGCTCGGGAAAGTCGACCCTGATGCGTCATATCTCCGGCCTTATGCTCGCCGACCGTGCCGACGACGGCATGATCGAAGTTCTAGGGTATCCGGTTCAGGAAAACGGGCATCTGGCGCGCGGTGTGCGCGCCGTGCGGGGCCGTGTCGGGGTTATCTTTCAGCAATTCAATCTGGTCGACCGGCTGTCGCTTTTGACGAATGTCGTGCTCGGCGTGCTTGGTCAGATTCCGGCTTGGCGCGGTTGGTTTGGGCTGTTTACCCGCGAGGAAAAGCTGCGCGCCCTGGAAGCGCTCCGGCGTGTCGGCATCGATCAGTACGCGACGCAGCGGGCCTCGACCCTGTCCGGCGGTCAGCAGCAGCGCGCGGCCATCGCCCGTGCCCTGGTTCAGCGGGCGGAGATCGTATTGGCGGATGAGCCCATTGCGTCACTGGACCCGGAATCGGCGCGCCGGGTGATGGAAAATCTGGCCCGCATCAACCGCGAGGACGGCATCACCGTCGTCGTGTCCCTGCACCAGGTTGATTTCGCGACCCGTTATTGCGCGCGCACGGTGGCGCTGCGCGACGGCGTGGTCGTCTATGACGGGCCCAGCGAAGCCCTGACCCACGATTTCCTGCGCGAGCTTTACGGCGCCGCCGGAGAGGAATTGATCCTGCCGGGCCCCATCGCCGCCGGCCCCCGGCGCGTGCCGACGGCCCGCCAATTGCGCCCGGCCTCCGCCTAAACGGCCCTGTGCCCTGTTTGTCCCGCCTAATCGCAAGTCTCATATGCCCACTCAACTCAGGAGGAAGTCGAAAATGTTTAAAAAGGCCATGACCGCCGGCATCGCGCTGGCGGCCTTTGCTACGGTTCACGTTGCGTCTATCGGCGCGGCCCAGGCCGACATGCCGAACCCGTTGACCTTCGGCATTATTTCCACGGAATCGTCCCAGGGCCTGAAGAAAAGTTTCAGCCCGTTCCTTGAAGACATGGGCAAGCAGCTTGGTGTCGAGGTGAAGGCATTCTTCGCCTCCGACTACGCCGGGGTGATCGAAGCCATGCGTTTCAAGAAAGTCGACATTGCCTGGTTCGGCAACAAGTCGGCCATGGAAGCCGTCGACCGCGCCGACGGCGAGGTCTTCGTACAGACGGTCGACGTCACCGGCAACCCGGGCTATTGGTCGCTGCTGCTGACGCAGAAGGATAACGACAAGCTCAACAAGCTTGAGGACGTGCTGAACTGCGACAAGTCGCTGACCTTCGGCAACGGCGATCCGAACTCCACGTCCGGCTTCTTGGTGCCCAGCTTCTACGTGTTCGCCAAGAACGATGTCGATCCCAAAAAGTGCTACAAGTCGGTGCGCAACGCCAGCCACGAAACCAATGCGCTGTCCGTGGCCAACGGCCAGGTGGATTTCGCCACCAACAACACGGAATCCCTGTCGCGCCTGCAGAAGAACCACCCGGATGCCTATGCCAAGATCAAGGCGATCTGGAAATCGCCCCTGATCCCCAACGACCCCATCGTGTGGCGGTCCGACCTGGACAAGGGCGCCAAGAGCATCATCAAGGGCTTCTTCCTGTCCTATGGCCGTCTCGGGCCGAACGCCGAAGCGGAACGCAAGATCCTGTCCGGCGTCAGCTCGGGCTGGGCGCCCTTCGAGGATTCGTCGAACGCGCAGCTTTATCCGATCCGCCAACTCCAGCTGTTCAAGGACAAACGCAAGCTGGCCGGTGACGAGCGCATGGACGCGGCCGATAAGGCCAAGAAGATTGCCGATATCGACCGCAAGCTCGACGTGCTGAAGGTTCTCAGCGAAAACCAGCTGGCCCTGCGTTAGGCCCAGCCTTTTCAAGGCGCCGCGTCCACCCCGGGCGCGGCGCCCCCCCCCCTATTTTCCCTTAACTCGCCCGCAGGAACTCAAGTCCCATGACCGTGATCGACAACACCGGCGCCGCCGCCCAACCGCTGACGTTGCCAGCAAGGGACGTCAAGCGGTCGACCGTGAACATGCTGGGTTGGATGGTGATCCTGGCGATTCTGGCCTGGGCCTGGGAAGGGTCGGAGATGAACCCCCTGGCCCTGGTCGAATACGCCGACAACATGGCCGAATTCGCCTCCGGGTTCTTTCCGCCGAATTTCTATGAATGGCCGACCATGCTGCGCGAGATGCTGATCACCGTTCAGGTCGCCATCTGGGGCACGGTGCTCGCGGTTGTCTGCTCGGTGCCTTTGGGCATTCTGTCGTCCCAGAATTTGGTGCCCTGGTGGGTTTACCAGCCGACACGCCGGCTGATGGACGCGGCCCGCGCCATCAACGAATTCGTGTTCGCCATGCTGTTCGTGGTCGCCGTCGGTCTGGGGCCCTTCGCGGGCGTGCTGGCCTTGTGGGTCCATACCACGGGCGTGCTGGCCAAGTTGTTTTCCGAAGCGGTTGAAGCCATCGACCCTAATCCGGTGGAGGGCATCCGCGCCACCGGGGCCGACGCCGTTCACGAGGTCATCTTCGGCGTCATCCCGCAGGTCCTGCCGCTTTGGATTTCTTTCTCGCTCTACCGGTTCGAAAGCAACCTGCGCTCGGCAACGGTGATCGGCATTGTCGGCGCCGGCGGCATCGGCATGGTGCTGTGGGAATTCATCCGCGGGTTTTATTATGCGGAAACCGCGGCGGTGATGCTCATCATCATCGGCACGGTAACCCTGCTCGACATCGTTTCCCAGGTCCTGCGCCAACGCTTTACGTGACCTTTCAGGCCGGGTGATGGCCTCGTGAATGTTCCGCCATTACCTGCTTGGCCGATTTGTGCGAATCGGCTACGGTTCCTGTCTGGGCCTCTTGGGGGGGCTGTCGCGCGGCCGGTGGTCGTGCGGACATTCGAATGAGGACACAACAACAATGCGTAGGACGCAGGTATGAGCACCGAAGTTGCCACCGCCGCTGGGACGGCCGTGACTGGCGATGACCGCAATGCGGAAATTCGCGACGAAATCTCCAGCCTTCAGACGGAAATCGCCCAGGTCGGGAAGGTCGCCGAACAGATCGATGCGATCGCCAAGCAGACCAACCTCCTGGCCCTGAATGCGACCATCGAGGCTGCCCGTGCCGGCGATGCCGGCAAGGGCTTTGCCGTCGTTGCGGGCGAGGTCAAGAATCTGTCGGCGCAGACCGCGCGGGCGACCGCCGAGGTCGGCGAGGTTCTGGAAAACCTCCGCCGCCGCGTCGACCACTTGGCCAGCCTTCTTTAAAAGCGGATTATCAGTTGCTTGATGTCCACCTGCCCGGAACCGGGCGGGGGGCATCGGCTGTTCCTTGCCGGATTGTCGGCTTAGGCAACCTGGCGGCCGCGCCGCCATACCCCCATGATCGTCGGCAGATCCTGGTAGGACTTCACACGGACCAGGTCGGCGGACTTGCCGGGGGTGATCTCGCCGCGGTCGGTCAGGCCTGCCATGGCGGCAGGTTCGGCCGTCACCATGGCGACGGCATCGGGCAGGGCGATCCCGTGGTTGTCGACCAGGATGAAGGCCGAATGGATCATGGAAATCGGCACGTAATCGGACGCCAGACCGTCCAGCAGGCCGGCCTCGGCCAGGTCCGCGGCGGCGACGTTGCCCGAGTGCGATCCGCCCTTCACGATATTGGGGCTGCCCATGATCGTTTTCATGCCGTGGGCATGGGCGGCGCGGGCGGCGTCCAGGGTGGTCGGAAATTCTGAAATCAGAATGCCTTCCTGGTGACCCTGGGCCACGTGTTCGGCCGTGGTGTCGTCGTGGCTGGCCAGGGGGATGCCGCGCTTGCGCGCTTCCCCGATGACCGCCTGGCGATTTTGGGCGCTGTAATTCTTCTGTCGTTCGATCAGGCCGTCGATTTGGGCGTCCAGTTCCGCCGCGGTGTAGACGCGGCTGTATACCTTTTTCCACTTGTCCAGGTCGCGCCATTGGCGCTGGCCCGGGGTGTGATCCATGACCGACACCAGGGCGACCAAGGGATGGTCGATGATATTGGCCAGTTCGTTCATCACCGTGTCGGACGCGACCTCGGCGCGAATGTGCAGGCGATGATCGGCCTTCATCAGGTCGTCGTCGATCGAGGCCGTGAGGACGTCTTTGGCCAGGTCCAAAGCGCCCTGGCGGCCCGGTTTGCCAAGGTGCATATCGCCGACGACCAGAGAATCGAAGACCGTCGTGACGCCGGCGGTGGCCAGCATGCGGTCGTGCACCTGAAACGCCGCTAGGCCCGGCCATTTCACGCCGGGACGCGGTTCCAGGTGCTTTTCCAGATTATCGGTGTGGATGTCGACCAAGCCAGGGATCAGAAAGTCGCCCTCGCAATCAATGGCATGGGGCAGGCCGCTGCGTCCGTCATCGACGTCGCGGATCATGCCGTCGGCGACCCGCAGCGTGCCGGTGAAGGCGCGTTCGCGAGTAACCACCGTGGCATTGGTGAAAATCAGTTCCGAAACCATTGAACGACTATTTACCACGATGTTCATCATCCCGCGCACCTCTGTTCATCGGCGGCATTGGGGCAGCCGGCCGGTATCGTTCCAACCCTCTTAGGGGGCGGGCGTGTCCGGACGGTGACCCTGGGATGACGTATGGATGACAGCGCCGCCCCGAAGGGCAGGGGTCAGGTCGAGGGTTCGAACAGCAACTGTACGCGGTCGCCGGCGAACCGGGTCAGGCCGTATTCGATGGGCTTGCCGTCCGTGTCCACGTTGATGCTTTCGGCGACCAGCACCGGCCGGTTGGGCGGCTGGCTGAGAAGCTGGACTTCATCGGCATCGGGCATGCGGGTGGTGACGCGGGTGATCTTGCGGAAGAAGTCGGTGACCCCGAACTGGGCAAGAACCTTGGAGATCGACCGTGATTCCTCGAACGCCTCGATCATGCTGGGGAAGCGTGCGGCGCAGAAGTAATGGTCGGCGACGCTGATCGGCCGCCCGTCGGCCTCGCCGATCGTGCGGATCAGGGAAACCAAGGCCCCTTCTGCCAGATCAAGAGCTTCGGCGACGTCGCCCGAGGCCTTGACCCGTTCGCTCAACAGAACCCAGCCGCCGGGTTGGCGGCGTTGGGCCATGATGTTTTCCGTGAACCGGGTGCGGCGGCGCACGGGGTAGTCGATGACATGTTCATGGACGAAGGTGCCGCGTCCTTGTTCGATGCGGATCAAGCCTTCCTGCTCCAGCGCCTTCATGGCGCGGCGCACGGTATGGCGGTTGACGTTGAAGCGTTCGGCCAGGTCGTGTTCCGTCGGCAGGCGGGATCCAGGCGCGATCATGCCGCTGGCGATGTCGTCGGAAATCTGTTCCTCGATTTGGCGCCACAGGGATACGCCCGATCCGCGTTTCACTCTCGTTGGGTCCATGACTTGGCCTCATTCCATCCCATGATGATGCGTTCCCGACCGTGTCATTGAATCGTCATGACTTGTCGATTTACTTGCTGGGTACGTCAGGCCATATTATCACGAAAGAAATAGACGTCTAGACAAATATCCAGTTTGTCTATTCATACCGCAAGGGCCCGCGTGGGGCCTTGCGATGGATTAAGGCTGGCGGAGATCTGAACGAAAATGGCCCGTGCTTCCAATTCCCAGGCCCCTGGCGGGGCGACCGGTTCCGATGGCCGCGCGGAATGGATGGGCCTGCTGGCGCGCGCATCCGAAGCCGAGCTGGAGGCCGCCTGGCGGGCCCTGGTGCCTGATCAGCCGGCCATGGCATACGACGTCTTGCGTGCGCCGCAACAGGGTCTGACGATGGTGCGGGGACGCGCCGGCGGAGACGGTCAGGCCTTCAACCTTGGTGAAATGACGGTCACCCGTTGTTCCGTGGGACTGGCGGACGGAACCGTCGGGCACGGTTATGTCGCCGGCCGCTCAGCGCGCCACGCGGAACTGGCGGCCCTGTTCGACGCTCTGTTGCAGACCGACACCTGGGCGGACCGGGTGATGGCGTGTGTCATCGCGCCGCTGCGGGCATCGCGCGCCATGGCGCGGGCGCGTACTGCCGCCAAGACGGCGGCGACCAAGGTTGAGTTCTTCACCCTGGTCCGTGAACAATCGGCGGATTCCGAATGACCACTTCGACGGGTTCAATGACGGGCGGTCTGGCCGCGGGGTTCCATGACCCGGTGCATGACGCGCAGGGTATATTCCGCGACGTCCTGCGCGCGATGTCACGGCCGGGCGAGGTGCGGGAAACAGCGGTCCAAATCGATCCGCCGGCCCCGTTGAACATAGCCGGGGCGGCGGTCTGCCTTGCCCTTTTGGATTTCGAAACGCCGCTGTGGATTGACGGTGGCGGCCGTGATGCGGACGGGGCGGCATCCTTCCTGACCTTTCACACGGGTGCCCCTCGCGCGACGGGGCCGGCCCAGGCCGATTTCGTCCTGGTCGCCGACGGCAGGATATTGCCCGCCTTTGATACGTTTCGGCAGGGCACGGACGAAGCCCCCGAAGGCTCGGCGACCCTGATCGTGCAGGTCGCGGATCTGGCGGCGGCGTCCCCCGATGCTGCGGGCGCTTGGCGGCTGGGCGGCCCGGGTATCGACGGCACCGTTGGGCTCCATGTCTCGGGCCTGCCCGATGGGATCGTCGATGACCTTGCCCGCAATGCGGACCGCTTTCCCCGCGGCATTGACCTGATCCTTTGCGCCGGCCGGCGCATCGCCGCCCTGCCACGCACGACACGGGTGGAGGGCTGACGCCATGTACGTTGCGGTCAAGGGTGGGGAAAAGGCGATCGACAATGCCCATGCGCTGCTGGCCGAGGAACGGCGTGGCGATGTCGGCGTGCCGGAACTGACGCTCGATCAGATCAAGCAGCAGATGGGGCTTGCCGTCGACCGGGTGATGGGCGAGGGCTCACTCTACGATCCCGATCTGGCGGCGCTGGCGATCAAGCAGGCTCAGGGCGATCTGGTCGAGGCCGTGTTCCTGTTGCGCGCTTTCCGCACGACCTTGCCGCGCCTGGCCGTCTCCACGCCCGTCGACACGGCGGCGATGACGGTCCGCCGGCGCATCTCGGCGACGTTCAAGGATCTGCCGGGGGGGCAGGTGCTGGGCCCGACCTATGATTACACTCATCGCTTGCTCGACTTCGCCCTGGCGGCGGGAGCACCGGTACCGCCCGCGCCCGAGGGCGATCCGGCGGTGATGGCCGATGCCATGCCCCGGGTCACGGACATTCTGGCATATCAGGATCTGATCGAACCGGAAGCGGGCGACACGGACGGGGAGGGCAAGGTCGCGGACCTGACTCGTGAGCCGCTGGCCTTTCCCGCCGGGCGTGACCTGCGCCTGCAGAACCTGGCCCGCGCCGACGAGGGCTTTTTGCTGGCGCTGGGCTATTCGACGCAGCGCGGCTACGGCCGCAGCCACCCCTTCGCCGGGGAAATCCGCATGGGCGAGGTCGCCGTCGAGATCGTGCCGGAGGAACTGGGCTTCGCCATCGAGATCGGCGACATCACCGTCACCGAATGTCAGATGATCAACCAGTTCGCGGGCTCGGCTACGGAGCCGCCCCAGTTCACCCGGGGTTATGGCCTGGTGTTCGGGCGTTCGGAACGCAAGGCGATGTCCATGGCCCTGGTCGACCGCAGCCTGCGCGCCCGCGAATTGGGCGAGGAAATCGAGGCCCCGGCCCAGGACGAGGAATTCGTGCTCTACCATTCCGACAACGTCGAGGCCCAGGGCTTCGTGCAGCACCTGAAATTGCCCCATTACGTTGATTTCCAGAGCGAGCTCGTTCTGGTCCGCGCCCTCAGGCGCGAGGCGGCTGCCCGGCGCAGCGAGGCGGCGGAATGACCCAGGCGCGGACAATGACGGACGGCGGTTACAACTTCGCCTATCTGGACGAACAGACCAAGCGGATGATCCGCCGGGCGATCCTCAAGGCCGTCGCGATTCCGGGCCATCAGGTGCCCTTCGGGTCGCGGGAAATGCCGCTGCCCTACGGCTGGGGAACCGGCGGCATCCAGGTCACGGCCTCGATCATCGGCTTGGCGGATGTGCTCAAGGTGATCGACCAGGGGGCGGACGATACGACCAACGCGGTGTCCATCCGCCGCTTTTTCGCGCGCACGGCGGGGGTCACCACGACCGAGGCGACGGCGGATGCGACGATCATCCAGACCCGCCACCGCATACCCGAAACGGTGCTTAAGGACGACCAGATCATCGTCTATCAGGTGCCGATCCCGGAACCCTTGCGCTGGCTTGAGCCGCGCGAGGCCGAGACCCGCAAGATGCATGGTCTTGCCGATTACGGCGTCATGCATGTGAAGCTCTACGAGGATATCGCCACCTATGGCCATATCGAGACGTCCTACGACTATCCGGTTCTGGTCAACGGCCGTTACCTGACGGCGCCGTCGCCGATCCCCAAGTTCGACAATCCCAAGATGCACGAAATGGCCGCCCTGCAGTTGTTCGGTGCCGGGCGGGAAAAGCGCATCTATGCCATCCCGCCGTATACCCGGGTTGAAAGCCTGGATTTCGAAGATCACCCCTTTGCGGCCCAGACATGGGACGCCCGCTGCGCCATCTGCGGCGCCGGGGACAGTTTCCTCGACGAGGTCATCACCGACGACCACGGCGGGTCCATGTTCGTGTGTTCCGACACGGACCATTGCGGGCGCCGCGTCGCCGACGGCCATCGGGGGGACGGCGAATGATGGACGGCACCGCGATCTTGGACGCCCCGCTGCTCAGCGCACGCGGGATCACCCATTCCTATGGGGCGCGCATCGGTTGCCGCGATATAGATTTCGATCTGTGGCCGGGCGAGGTCTTGGGTGTGGTCGGCGAAAGCGGGTCCGGCAAGACGACGTTGTTGAATTGCCTGTCGGCGCAAATGATGCCGTCGTCCGGCAAGCTGACATATCGCCTGCGCACGGGGGATCAGGCGGATGTCTACGCCTTGACCGAGGCCGAACGCCGCATGCTCATGCGCACGGACTGGGGCTTCGTGCATCAGAACCCGCGCGACGGTTTGCGCATGGGGGTCAGTGCCGGGGCCAACGTGGGCGAACGCCTAATGGCCGTGGGCGCGCGCCATTACGGCGCCATTCGCGACCAGGTCACGGATTGGCTCGGCCGGGTGGAAATGGACCTGGACCGCATCGACGATTTGCCGTCGCAGTTTTCCGGCGGCATGCAACAGCGCGTGCAGATCGCGCGCAATCTGGTGTCGGGGCCGCGTCTGGTGTTCATGGACGAACCCACGGGGGGGCTCGACGTATCGGTGCAGGCGCGGCTGCTCGACCTGCTGCGTGGTTTGACCAACGATCTGGGCTTGTCCGCCGTGATCGTCACCCACGATCTTGCCGTGGCCCGCTTGTTGTCGCACCGCCTGATGGTCATGCGTCGGGGCGAGGTGGTGGAGCAGGGGCTGACCGATCAGGTTCTGGATGATCCGCAGCACGCCTATACCCAGCTTCTGGTTTCCTCGGTGCTGCAGACATGAGCGCGCCGGTGATCCGAATCGAGGGCCTGTCCAAGTCCTTCGTTCTGCACAACCAGGGCGGGGTCGAACTGCCCGTGTTCCGGGACATCGACCTGGAGGTCTTCGCCGGTGAATGCCTGGCCCTGCACGGGCCGTCGGGCACGGGGAAAAGTTCGCTGATCCGACTGATCTACGGAAATTATCTTTGTGCTCAGGGGCGTATCCTGATCCGCCACGACGGGCGGGTCACCGATGTCGCCCGCGCTCTGCCGCATGAAATTCTCGATCTGCGCCGCCGCACCATGGGCTACGTCAGCCAGTTTCTGCGCGTCATTCCTCGTGTGCCTGCCCTGCAGGTGGTGGCCGAGCCGCTGCGTGCCCAAGGGGTCGACGCGGCGGCGGCGGAGCGGGCGGCAGGTGAGATGCTGAACCGCTTCAACATTCCCGAACGCCTTTGGCATCTGGCGCCGGCGACGTTTTCCGGCGGTGAGCAACAGCGCGTCAACCTGGCCCGCGGTTTCATCGTCGATTACCCGATCCTGCTGCTCGACGAGCCGACGGCCTCTCTCGACAAGGACAACCGCGACGTGGTGATCGACGTGATCCGGCAGGCGACGGCACGTGGTGCTGCGGTTGTCGGCATTTTTCATGACGCCCAGATGCGGGACGCCGTGGCGACTCGGGTTCTCGATCTGGCCCCCGCAGGGGCGGCGGCTTAGGTGCCCGGTGCCGGAGACCGCGTGACCCAGCCCTCGGAACGCTACGCCGTCTACTTCGTGCCGGGCCAGGATACGGCACTTTGGCAGACGGGCTGTCGTTGGCTCGGCCGGAATCCGGATGGAACCGCGGGCGATGCACCCCTGCCGCCGCCGCAAGCGGCCGTGGCCGGCATTGCCGAGGCGGATTGGGCGGCCGTGACGGCCGAACCTCGGCGCTATGGCTTTCATGCAACCCTGAAGCCGCCCTTCCATCTGGCGGAGGGCTGTGATCTCGCGGATCTGGATACGGCACTGGCGCGCTTCGCCGCCGGGCGCGCGGCCTTTCAAACGGCAACCTTGTCAGTCACGCATCTTGGCGGTTTTCTCGCGCTCTGCCCATCGGCGCCTGCGGTTGACCTGGAGGTTCTGGCCGCCGATTGCCTGCGGACGTTTGAGCCGTTCCGGCGCCCTTTGGACAGGGAGAATCTGTCTCGGCGGCGGGCGCGGGGGCTCACGCCCCGGCAGGATGCTTTGCTGGAAACCTGGGGCTATCCCTTCGTCCTGGAGGAATTCCGCTTTCACCTGACCTTGACAGGACGCCTCACGGACGCGGCGGCGGCCCGCTATCGGCCGTTGCTGGAGGGCCTGTTCGCGGAAGCCCTGGTCGCTCCGCTTGCCGTGGGCGGCGTCGCTCTGTTCCGCGAGCCGGCCCCCGGCGCCCCTTTCGAAACCGTCCGACGCTATCTTTTTTCCGTGCGCTGATGCGGGTCGGCTGAAGGGCCCCTATATCGTCAAAACGTAATTTATTTTCAGATAATTAGCCTGTTTTAACCCATGTGGTCCGAGGTCTTTACAAGGGGCTTTTGGCGGCTGTCGGCGTGAAATTATTCAAATGAGTCTCAAAAAAAATCATTGATCTTTCCTGGTGGGAATGATCTTATTTTCCCTGTGGTATACCAGATGCCAAAGAGCTCAAAAGAGTCAAAGCAAGGTGTATTGCAATGTTTGGGAAGACATCGACCAAGTGAATTGACAGGACCGTCTGATCCGACCGCCGGATAAAAACAATACAGGCGCAAGGGGAAGGCATTTAATCGCCATTCGACTTCGGCTTATACTGTGGCCGAGTGCGCTATGGCGCTATCAACAACTGGGAGGACACCCATGAAGACTTTTGTCAAGAAACTGCTGGGCGTCGGCATCACTGTCGGCCTGGTTTCCGGTTTCACGGCCATCGCGGGCAAGACTGCCCTGGCCTGGGAGCCGGTTAAGCCGATTCAGTTCGTCGTGATGGCCGGCAAAGGCGGGGGCGCCGACAAGCTGGCGCGCCTGATCCAGTCGATCATCGAAAAGCATAAGCTGTCGCCGAAGCCCGTTACGCCGATCAACAAGCCCGGCGGTTCCGGTGCGGAAGCCCTTGTGTACATGAAGAACCACAAGGACCCCGACCATGCCATCATGGTCACCCTGAACAGCTTCTACACCACGCCTATGCGCCAGCCGAAGCTGGGCGTTGACCCGATGACCTTCGCGCCGATCGCGCGGATGGCCGAAGATACCTTCGTTCTGTGGGTTCACAAGGACGCCGGCATCAAGACCGTCGACGAATACGTCAAGGCCGCCAAGGCTGCCGGCAACCAGTGGATCATGGCCGGTACCGGTAAGGCGTCCGAAGACAACCTGCTCGCCGACTTCCTGAACGCGGCCTATGGCCTGAACATGAAGTACGTCCCCTACAAGGGCGGCGGCAAGGTTGCCAAGCAACTGGCCGGTAAGCACGCCAATTCCACGGTCAACAACCCGTCGGAAGCCCTCGGCTTCTATGAAGCCGGCACGGTCGTGCCGTTGGCGTCGTTCACGGATGAACGTCTGCCGATGTTCAAGGACACGCCGACCTTCAAGGAACTGGGTCAGGACTTCGTCTACTACATGCAGCGTTCCGTCGTCGGTGCGCCGGGCATGAGCAAGGACGCGCTGGCCTTCTATCAGGGTGTGTTCAAGAAGGTGTACGAAACCACGGAGTGGCAGACCTACATCAAGAAGAAGAGCCTGCAGGGCGAACTGCTCCAGGGCGATGCGCTTGCCACCTATTGGAAGCGTGAAAACGAAGTGCATCGCAAGATGCTCGTCAAGATGGGCGCCATCAAAGGCTAAGTCCGTCTGAATTCTAAAGAAACGATATAAGGGGAGGTTCCGTCGTCATGCGTCGTGCTGAAATTATCACTGCTCTCTTGATGGCGGGCCTCTCCATATATCTCATGGTTAAGAGCGCCGAACTGCCCATCGGCTGGATCCCCGGCGAGGGGCCCGGCGGCGGCTTCTGGCCCTTCTGGCTGGCCGCGTTCATGCTCGGCTCCATTATCTGGGTGATCGTCAACTGGTTCCGCCGGACGAGCCCGCCCTCTCAGTCGGAAGAGCCCTATCTCGACGCCTACGGTATGAAGATGTTTCTTCTCGTCGGCGGTGGAATCACGGGCATGATCGCCCTTGTCGACATCATCGGCATGCATCTGGCGGCGGCGGTCTTCCTGATCTACTACATCCGCTTCCTGGGCGGGCATTCGTGGAAGGTCACCCTGGGCGTTGCCTTGCCCACGCCGGTCGTGACGTTCCTGTTTTTCGACATCGCCTTGCGCAAATTCCTGCCCACGGGGTTCATGGACCCCCTCTACATCCCGCTCTACGACTTCTTCCTCTAGGCCTGTCGGACGGGAGATCCCGGCCTAACGGAACGCGAGCGGAAAAATCTCTGGTCTACAAAAGACCAGGAACCACGAAACATGACGGCCATATCCGGCAAAGATCGGCGCCGTCCGGGGAAACAAAGTAAAGAACAATGGAACTTATCGGTCTTCTGTCAGACGGTTTTCTGGTCGCCTTCGAGCCGCTTAACCTCGGCCTGATCGTGCTCGGTGTTGTTGTCGGCCTGTTCGTGGGCGCCATGCCCGGACTGGGCTCCGTCAACGGCGTCGCCATCCTGCTGCCCATGACCTTTCTGGTGCCGCCCGCGTCGGCCATCATGTTCCTGGCCGCGCTTTACTACGGTGCCATGTACGGAGGCGCGATTTCGTCCATCACCCTCGGTATTCCCGGCGCCTCAACGGCTGTGGCCACGACCTTCGACGGCCGCCCGTTGGCCATGCAGGGCGAGGCCGACAAGGCCTTGATCGCCGCCGCTCTGGCATCCTTCGCCGGTGGCACGATCTCGATCGTCCTGTTCACACTGTTCGCGCCGCCCTTGGCCTCCGTCGCTCTCGACTTTGGTGATCCGGAAATCTTCGCGCTGATGATCCTGGCCTTCGCGACCTTCGTCGGCCTGTCGGGAGACGACATCGCCAAGACGGTCTTTTCCATCTGTATCGGCATGGTGATGTCGGCGATCGGCTTCGACATTATTTCGGGCGAACCGCGTCTGGTGCTGTTCGACCTGATCGGCTTCCAGTCCAAGATCAACTTCCTGGTGCTTGCCATCGGCATCTACGGTATCGGCGAAATGATGTGGACCATCGAGGTCAGCCGCGGCGAAACCATGATGTCGAAGGTGACTGTCTCCGTCGAGCGCGTGATGGGCAACCTGAAGATCATCTGGGGCACGTGGAAGGCTTGGTTCATGGGCTCGGTTCTGGGCTTCTTCGTCGGCATCCTGCCGGCGGCCGGTGCCACGCCGGGCTCCCTCATGGCTTATGGCGTCGCCAAGATGACGTCGCGCGAACCGCACAAGTTCGGCAAAGGGGCGGTCGAAGGCGTGGTTGCGCCGGAAGCCGCCAACAATGCGGCCTCCACAGGCTCCATGCTGCCCATGCTGACGCTCGGCATTCCCGGGTCGCCGACCACGGCCGTGCTGCTTGGCGGCATGGTGATCTGGGGTCTGCAGCCCGGCCCGCGCCTGTTCGTCACGGAAACGGATTTCGTGTGGGGCCTGATCGCCTCTCTCTACGCGGCGAACCTGTTCGCGGTCATTATCAACATCGCGTTCATCCCGCTGTTCCTGTGGTTCCTGCGTACGCCCTTCACCATCCTTGCGCCGCTGATCTTCGTGCTCTCCATGGTCGGTGGGTTCGCTTCCACGGAACGCATGTTCGACGTCTGGTTGATGTTGATCCTGGGCGTCGGCGGTTACCTGATGCGCAAGCTGGATTATCCGGTGGCGCCGGCGGTGCTGGCTATCGTGCTCGGCCCCATCGCGGAACCGGCATTGCGCCAATCCCTGTTGATTTCCAGCGGCGACGTCATGGTGTTCTTCAACCGGCCGATCTCCGGTCCGATCATGATCATCGCGTTGGTTTTGTTGTTCATGCCGGCTTTCCAGGTCGTGTGGCGTCGTATCCGCGGCAAGAAGCCGATGGCGGGATAAATTGTAGCCGTAACGGCGGAGCCGCAGCGCGGTTCCGCCAAGCGGTACGGGAGGTGACGTTAAGGGCGGAAAGTGCTGGTTTCTGGTTTCTGGTGTATTGTATACCACAGCGAAAGCGGCTATACCCTCGGCCAAGCTGGCGGAGGGCAAGTGGGAACCTGCCGGCAACACGATCAACTTAGGGGACTCCCCGGGACATAACCATGGAAAGAGAAGCCGAAAGCATCGCCGATACGGAAGCGACGGGGGCGTCCGGACTGGTCGTTCAGCCGATCGACGCGAACTTCTCGCTCAAGGACCGGATTTACGATTCCTTGCGGCGGGCGATCACCTCCATGAACATCTATGCCGAGGATGCCGAACTCCGCCTCGACGAACGAAAGCTTTCCGAACAGCTTGAGATCAGCCGCACGCCGATCCGCGAAGCCCTGGCCCGTTTGGAGCAGGAAGGCCTGGTTCATATCGTTCCGCGCAAGGGTGTCTTCATCGTGCGCAAGACCAAGCGCGAAGTCCTGGAATTGATCACCGTCTGGGCGGCGCTGGAAAGCATGGCAGCACGCCTCGCGACCGAGGTCGCATCCGATGAAGACATCGCCGAACTGCGCACCATGTTCGCGGACGTCGAAAGTGAAGAGGCTAAGGCCGCGATCGACGAATATTCATCCAAGAACATCCGTTTCCATCAGGCGATCCTGAAGCTCGGCGGCTGCAAGCTGATCCAGGATATGTCCGATAACCTGTTTATCCATATGCGTTCGATCCGCGCCCGCACCATTTCCGAGGGTGACCGCGCCAAGCGATCGGTGATCGACCATATGCATATCATTGAGGCGCTCGAACAACGGGACGCCGAGCTGGCTGAAAGGCTGGTCCGGGAGCATTCCATGAACCTGGCCCGGCATATCGAGCAACACGTGGATTATTTGGACTAGGGACAATCCGTCGGGCATCCGGTCCGCCATCGGCAGACGAGGGCCTGACTTCGGTCCAGCAGAGACCGCAAGGGAGAACAAAGAAATGGCAAATACGGCAACCGATACCCAGGCGCAGGAGGCCCCCGAGGCCGGCACGCTTACGGACGGTTTTCACCTCGTCATCGACGCGCTGAAGCTGAACGGTATCACCAACATTTATAACGTGCCGGGGATTCCGATCACCGACCTGGGCCGCTTCATGCAGGCCGAGGGCATGCGCGTTCTGTCGTTCCGCCATGAACAGCATGCTGGCTACGCCGCCGCCATCGCGGGCTATCTGACCCAGAAGCCGGGCGTCTGCCTGACCGTGTCGGCGCCGGGCTTCCTCAACGGCCTGACCTCGCTGGCCCATGCCACGACCAACTGCTATCCGATGATCCTGATTTCCGGATCGTCCGAACGGGAAATCGTCGACCTGATGCAGGGCGACTACGAGGAAATGGACCAGCTCGCCATCGCCAAGCCGCTGTGCAAGGCGGCCTATCGCGTGCTGCACGCCGAAGACATCGGCATCGCCGTCGCCCGCGCCATCCGCGCCGCCGTATCGGGCCGTCCGGGCGGGGTTTATCTCGACCTGCCGGCCGCCCTCCTGGGCCAGACCATGGACGCCCTGAAGGGCCAGCAGTCCCTGGTCAAGGTCATTGACCCGGCCCCGGCGCAGCTGCCGGCACCGGAAGCGGTCACCCGCGCGCTCGACGTCCTGAAGTCGGCCAAGAAGCCGCTCATCATCCTGGGCAAGGGCGCGGCTTATTCCCAGGCCGACGACAAGATCCGCGAACTCGTCGAAAAGTCCGGCATCCCCTACATCGCCATGAGCATGGCGAAGGGCCTGCTGCCGGATGATCATGATCTTTACGCCGGTGCCGCGCGCTCCCTGGTTCTGAAGGAATCGGACACGGTCATGCTGATCGGCGCCCGGCTCAACTGGCTGCTCAGCCACGGCAAGGGCAAGCAGTGGGGCGAAGCGCCGAAGAAGTTCGTGCATATCGACATCGATCCCAAGGAAATGGACTCCAACGTTGAAATCGCGGCCCCCATGGTCGGCGACATCGCATCCTGCGTCGGGCTGCTGCTCGACGGCATGGGCGGCGACTGGAAGACCCCGCCGGCCGACTGGATCAACGCGGTCAAGGCCAAGCGCGACGCCAACGTCGAAAAAATGGCGCCCCGCCTGCAGAACAACAACGTACCCATGGACTTCCACGGAGCCCTTGGCGTGCTCAAGCGCATCGTCGCCGACAACCCGGACATGGTCCTGGTCAACGAAGGCGCCAACACCCTCGATTTCGCGCGCTCCATCATCGACATGTTCAAGCCGCGCAAGCGCCTGGACGTCGGCACCTGGGGCGTCATGGGGATCGGTATGGGCCAGGCCATCGCGGCCGCCGTCGAAACCGGCGAGCAGGTGCTCTGCATCGAGGGCGACAGCGCCTTCGGGTTCTCCGGCATGGAGATCGAAACCATCTGCCGCTACAACCTGCCGGTCTGCGTTGTCGTGTTCAACAACGGCGGCATCTACCGCGGGACAGACAAGAACCCGACCGGTGGTTCCGACGTGGCGCCGACCGTGTTCGTCAAGGATGCGCGCTACGACAAGATGATGGAGGCCTTCGGTGGTCTCGGCTTCTACGCGACGTCCCCGGACGAACTGAACCAGGCGGTGACGGAGGCCATCAAGGCCGGTCGGCCGGCCCTGGTCAACGCGGTCATTGACGAAAACGCCGGCACGGAAAGCGGCCGCATCGGTAACCTGAACCCGCAGAGCGTCGTTGCGAAGAAGTAACGCAGCTCTATTCGATCAAAACTGAATAACGGGAACGAACAATGAAAGCTCTCGAAGGCGTCAAAATTCTCGACATGACCCACGTGCAGTCGGGTCCCACCTGCACCCAGCTTCTGGCCTGGTTCGGGGCCGACGTGATCAAGGTGGAACGTCCGGGTGTTGGTGACGCAACCCGCAAGCAGCTGGTCGATGTGCCCGGCGCCGACTCGCTCTACTTCACCATGCTGAACCACAACAAGCGCTCGGTGACGCTGAACACCAAGTCCGACGAGGGCAAGGCGATCTTCACCAAGCTGATCCAGCATTGCGATGTAATGGTCGAGAACTTCGCCCCGGGCGCCCTCGACCGCATGGGCTTTTCCTGGGAGAAGATCCAGGAAATCAACCCGCGCATGATCTATGCCTCGGTCAAGGGCTTCGGCCCCGGCCCGTATTCGGAATGCAAAGTCTACGAGAACGTCGCGCAATGCGCCGGCGGCTCGGCCTCGACCACCGGCATGCTGGGCGACGTTCCCATGGTCACGGGCGCCCAGATCGGCGACAGCGGCACGGGCCTGCACCTGGCGCTGGGCATCGTCACGGCGCTGTACCAGCGCACCCATTCCGGCAAGGGTCAGCGCGTCGAATGCGCCATGCAGGATTCGGTGCTCAACCTTTGCCGCGTCAAGCTGCGCGACCAGCAGCGTCTGAAGGCCGGTCCGCTGACCGAATATTCCCAGTACGGCGAAGGCATTCCCTTCGGGGACGCCACGCCGCGCGCGGGCAACGATTCCGGCGGCGGCCAGCCGGGCCGCATTCTGAAGTGCAAGGGCTGGGAAACCGATCCCAACGCCTATACCTACTTCATTACCCAAGCCGCGGTGTGGGAGAAGATCTGCGACGTCATCGGCAAGCCCGAATGGAAGACGGACGAGGATTTCGCCACCCCGAAGGCACGCCTGCCGCATCTCAACCAGATCTTCGGTGCGATCGAAGATTGGACCATGACCAAGACCAAGTTCGAGGTCATGGAAATCTGCAATCCGCTGGACATCCCCGTCGGCCCGATCCTGTCGATGAAGGAAATCGCCGAGGAGCCGAGCCTGCGCGACACCGGCACGGTGGTTGAGGTCGATCATCCGGAACGCGGCGCCTACCTCACGGTCGGCAACCCGATCAAGCTGTCCGACTGCCCGGCCGATGTGAAACGCTCGCCGCTTCTGGGCGAGCATACGGACGAAATCCTGGCGGAAATCGGCCTCAGTTCGGACGAAATCGAAGCCGCGAAGACGGGCGGTGCGGTCTGACCGCCCCCCGTTCGCCACGAAACACAAAGATCCCCAAGGGAGGACCCTCATGCGTTTGATCCTTAACGGCCAGCAGGCCTTCGGCAAGGCCACGTTGGAAGCGATTCTGGAGAAGGGTGCGGACGAAATCGTCGGCGTGTTCTGCGCGCCGGACAAGGAAGGCAAGCCCGTCGACCCGGTGAAGGAATTCGCCCTGGAAAAGGGCCTGCCCTTGTTCCAGCCGCCCAACTACACGGACAAGGAAGTTCTCGACCACATTCGGTCCTTGAACGCCGATCTGATGGTCATGGCCTACATGATCATCTTCGTGCCGGAAGAAGCCCGCGACATCCCGACGCACGGCTCGATCTGCTTCCATCCGTCCCTGCTGCCCAAGCACCGCGGACCGTCCTCCATCAATTGGCCGATCATCGGTGGTTCCACGGAAACCGGGATCACCATCTTCTGGCCCGACGACGGCCTGGATGAAGGCTTCATCCTGCATCAGGACAAGGTCGCGATCGGCCCCGACGACACGCTCGGCGACATCTACTTCGGCAAGATCTTCGATCGCGGCGTGGCGATGATGCTGGAAGCCATCGACATGGTGAAGGCCGGCAACCCGCCGAAGATTCCGCAGAACGAAGACGAAGCGACCTACGAATCCTGGTGTCGCAAGAAGGACATGCAGATCGATTGGTCGAAGCCCGTGGCCGAGGTCTACAACCAGATCCGCGGCTGCAACCCGCAGCCGGGTGCCTGGACCACGATCGATGGCAACGAACTGTCGATCTTTGATTCCCGCAAAGTGGACGGCGACACCGGCGGCAAGCCCGGTGAGGTCGTCGGTATCGCAGACGATCACATCCTGGTCGCGGCCCCCGGCGGCGCCGTCAAGGTGATGCGTCTGCGCCCCCACGACGACAAGAAGATCACCGCACCGGAATACGTGGCCAAAGTCGGCCTGCAGAAGGGGAAGGTGCTGGGCGCCTGATCGGCGGCCGCCACAGACCCAGAGGAAACAACCCAGGCTCCAGAGATCCCGAAAGAGGGACGCGAGAGGAAACCATGCCCAAAAGTGATATCGAAATCGCCCGCGAAGCTACCATGAAGCCGATCGCCGATGTCGGCGCCGAGAAGCTGGGCATTCCCGGCGACGCGCTTCTGCAGTACGGCCCGCACAAAGCCAAGGTCGACATGAACTACCTGAAGTCGTTGGAGGGCAACCCCGACGGCAAGCTGATCCTGGTCACCGCCGTGACCCCGACCCCCGCCGGCGAAGGCAAGACCACCACCACCGTGGGCCTGGGCGACGGTCTGAACAAGATCGGCAAGAAGGCCATGATCTGCGTCCGCGAACCTTCTCTCGGCCCCTGCTTCGGCATGAAGGGCGGGGCTGCCGGCGGCGGTTACGCCCAGGTCGTGCCGATGGAAGACATCAACCTGCATTTCACCGGTGACTTCCATGCCATCGGTATCGCCCACAATCTTCTGGCAGCGCTGATTGACAACCACATCTATTGGGGGTTGGAGCCGGCCATCGATAGCCGCCGCGTCGCCTTCAAGCGCGTCGTCGACATGAACGACCGGGCGCTGCGCCAGATCACCAACTCGTTGGGTGGCGTCGCCAACGGCTTCCCCCGCGAAGACGGTTTCGACATCGTCGTGGCGTCGGAAATCATGGCGATCTTCTGCCTGGCGACCAGCCTGCAGGACCTGACGGAGCGGATCGGCAACATCGTGATCGGCCACAACCGCAACCGCGAGCCGATCTACGCCCGCGACGTCAAAGGTCCGGGCCCGATGTCGGTGCTGCTCAAGGAAGCCATCGCGCCGAACCTGGTACAGACGTTGGAAAACAACCCGGCCTTCATCCATGGCGGCCCGTTCGCCAACATCGCCCATGGCTGTAACTCGGTCATCGCGACCAAGTCGGCGCTCAAACTTGCCGATTATGTGGTAACCGAAGCCGGTTTCGGCGCCGATCTGGGGGCCGAGAAGTTCTTCGACATCAAATGCCGCAAGGCAGGCCTCAATCCGTCGGCGGCGGTCATCGTCGCCACCGTGCGTGCGCTCAAGATGCACGGCGGCGTGGGCAAGGCCGACCTGGGTACGGAAAACGTGGACGCGGTCACGAAGGGTTGCGACAACCTCGTGCGCCACATCCGCAACACCAAGCAGTTCGGCGTGCCGGTGACGGTTTGCATCAACAACTTCATCACCGACACGGACGCCGAACTGCAGGCCGTGAAGGCCGCGGCCGAGGCCGAAGGCGTGAAAGCGTTCATCGCCACCCATTGGGCGGACGGCAGTGCCGGCACGGAAGAACTGGCCAAGCATGTGGTCGAACTGGCCGATTCCGGCGTGGCCGACTTCAAGCCGCTCTATCCGGACGACATGCCGCTGCGTGACAAGGTCGAAACCATCGTCAAGAAGATCTACGGCGGCGACGGCATTTCCTGTGACGGCGCCATCGAGAAGCGTTTCGCGGAATTGCAGAAGGATTACGGGCACTTCCCGGTCTGCATGGCGAAGACGCAGTACAGCTTCTCGACCGATCCGGACGCCAAGGGCGCACCGACGGGCTTTACCGTGCCGATCCGCGAACTGCGCCTGTCGGCGGGGGCCGAATTCATCGTCGCCGTTACCGGCGCTATCATGACGATGCCGGGCCTGCCCAAGGTGCCGTCCGCGAACAACATCTATCTGAATGACGAAGGTCAAATCGAAGGTCTGTTCTAGACACTAGAGTGATCTGACCAATTCCGGCAGCCCCGGCCATTTCGGCCGGGGCGGTCCTGATATAACGGGAGGACGACCATGAGCATCCGAAATATTCTTGTTCCCGTGCGCGGTGACGGGAAGGGCGAACTGGTCCTGAACGCCGCGGTGGCGCTTGCGAAGAAATTTGATGCCCATATTGACGTCGTCCATGCCCGAATGGGCTCTCAGGACATGCTGGCCTATGGTGCGACCCTGGCCGGCGTGCGTGATGTGGTGAACGAGATCGCCGAGACCCATGCCGCAGACGAAGAGGCCCGGGTCAAGAAACTGTATCTGGATTATTGCCAGCGCCATGGCATCGCCAACATCACGGAGCCGCGCAACGGCGAGAAGGGGGTGTCCGCCTCGTGGCACGAGGAAAAGGGCCGCCAAGCCAATGTCGTCGCCCGCCGCGGACGGCTGACCGATATCATCTTCGTCGCCCAGCCCGACGGACAATTGGGTGTCAATACCTTCGAAGCGGCCCTCATGGAAACCGGCAAGCCCGTCGTCTGCGTGCCGCCCCGGGACATCAAGGAGATTGGCAACAAGATCGCCATCGCCTGGAACGGCAGCGCCGAGATTTCGGCAGCCGTCACGTCGTCACGGCCGATCGTCGAAGCCGCGGCCAAGTTACTGATCCTGTCTGCGCCGGAAACTCATGGGGATGAGCTGCCGGCATCCGACCTTGCTGAATACCTGCGTTGGCACGGCCAGCAAAGCGAAATTCAGATGCTCGATTGCGATCCGCAAGAGGTCGGCCAGACGCTGTTGAAGGCTTGCGCCGACAACGGTATCGACCTGTTGCTGATGGGGGGTTATGCCCACGCTCGGCGCCACGACTTCAAAATCGGCGGCGTCACCCAATACGTGGTCGAGAAGGCTGAAATACCGGTTCTCTTCCACCACTAAATCCTGCATTTGGTGGGATTTTCCTCCACCATTTCCACGACCCGGAAAAACCCCCGCTTTCGCTGCACTGCGTCATCGCGTTCTGTTGCCATGCGCGGCGCGGCCTGTTTAATGTCGCCCCCCGTTGAAACGTATACAATCCGTCGACAATCGGGGGCGGCCCAGGCCGCGCCATTAACAGCAATTCGTGGGGAAACAGAAGAATGACTTTGTGGATCAGGTACGCGCGCCAGGGCGCCGAAGGTTTCGGTACGCTCGACGGCGATGTCATCAGCGTGCATTCCGGGGACATATTCCAAGGTACGAAGGCGACCGGCGAGACCGTCGATCTGGCGGACGTCACGGTTCTGGCCCCGGTGCGGCCGGGCAAGATCGTCGCCCTTTGGAACAACTACAACACCATGCGCGAGAAAATGAACGGCGTCCGCCCGGAAGAACCGCTGTGGTTCATCAAGACCAACAATTCGGTCATCGGCACGGGTGCCGCCATCGAACGGCCCGCCAGTTACGACGGCAAGATCGTCTATGAAGGCGAACTGGGAATCGTTATCGGCAAGCGGTGCAAAAATGTGTCGGAAGCCGACGCGCTCGGCTATGTGTTCGGCTATACCTGCGTCAATGACGTTACGGCGGCCGATATCCTGAAACGTGACGAAACCTTCGCCCAATGGACCCGTTGCAAAAGCTTCGATACCTTCGGGCCGCTGGGCCCGGTCATCGCCACGGGCCTGGACCCCATGAAGTTGACCGTGAAGACGATCCTCAACGGCGTGGAACGTCAGAATTATCCGGTCTCCGACATGCTGCGCACGCCGGCCAAATTGATCAGTGAAATCTCCCACGATGTGACGCTGGAACCGGGCGACGTCATCGCCTGTGGCACCAATGTCGGGGTCGGCAGCATGAAAGAGCCGTCCAACACGGTGGAGATTGTCATTGATGGAATCGGCACGCTAAGCAACACTTTCGATAACTAGACGGATCCGCCTCGCAATCGGGTCCGACGCAGGGAACACCGTGCGGGCATGCGACGTGCCCGCCGCAGGGAAACAGATAAAAGCAGGGAGAACATCATGCGAGTATGCGTGATTGGTGCCGGCGCCATCGGCGGCCTTATGGGCGCCAAACTGGCCTTGGCCGGAAACGACGTCAGCGTCATCGATATGGGACCGCATCTTCAGGCGATCCGCCAGAACGGGTTGAAACTGATCTGGGAAGACGGATCGGAACATGTCGCCCAGGTGAAGGCGTTCGAAAAATGCGCCGACGCGGGCGAACAAGACCTGGTCATCCTGGGCCTCAAGGCTCACTACCTGGAACTGGTCGCCAAGGACCTGGGCGCGCTGATGGGGCCCAACACCATGATCATGACCGTGCAGAACGGCATTCCGTGGTGGTATTTCCACAACCACGGCGGTCCGCACGACGGAAAGCAGCTTGAAAGCCTGGATCCGGATGGCGTGCTGACCAAGTACATCGAGGGCGACCGCATCATCGGCTGCGTCGTCTACCCGGCCGCCGCCGTGACGGAACCGGGCGTTATCAAGCATGTCGAAGGCGACCGTTTCCCCATTGGCGAACTGGACGGATCGATCAGTGCGCGGGTTGAAAGCCTGAAGGAACTTCTCGAAGGGGCCGGGTTCCGGTCTCGCGTGCTCGAGGATATCCGCTCGGAAATCTGGCTCAAGGCATGGGGTAACCTCAGCTTCAACCCGATCAGCGCGCTGACCCATGCGACCCTGGTCGACATCTGCCAGTTCCCGGAAACCCGGCATCTGGCCCAGAAGATGATGGAAGAAGCCCAGGTCGTCGCGGAAAAACTCGGCATCACCTTCCGCCACACCATCGAAAAGCGCATCGATGGCGCGGAAAGCGTCGGCGCCCACAAGACCTCCATGCTGCAGGACGTCGAGGCGGGCCGGTCGCTGGAGACCGAGGCCCTGATCGGTGCCGTGCTGGAATTGGCCAAACTGACGGAAACACCTTGTCCGCACACGTTTGCGGTTTATTCCTGCGTCAAGCTGCTGAACAAGGTGATGGTTACCCAGCACGCGGGCGTGATCGTTCAGAACGCGGGCCAAGCTGCCGAATAGGCGCGAAGCCCTCGCCTGATTGCGATCTGGAATTGCGCCGGACCCAGGCTGCTCTATAATACATCCCGGCGGTGGGAAATGGGTTTGCCACCGCCGGATGCAGCCTTGGGTAGGAATCAATGGCACCAGTCACTGCCAGAGTGATCGGCCTATGCGATGCGGCCCGGGAACGGGATCATTTGCCGCAGGAATGCGCCAGTTGTGTTGCACGTCATCTGGCCGCCTGCTCGGGCCTGAGCACGGATGAACTGTCTCATTTGGCCGAGCACGTAAACCGCCGCAAGCTGGCGGCCGGCCAGACATTGTTTCAAGAATCCGACCCCGCCGATAATGTATTCACCGTCACCTCCGGCGTGTTCAAGCAATACAAGCTTCTTGCCGACGGGCGCTGCCAGGTCACAGGGTTCTATTTTATGGGGGACCTGATCGGCCTGCCCGATGGGCCCGACTATCCCGTCACGGCCGAAGCTTTGACACCGGTGACGGTATGCAGTTTCCCGCGCGCCCGCATCACGGAACTGGTTGGGCAGTATCCGTCATTGGCCAAGGCGGTGATCCTGAAGCTGCAGCGCGAAATCACCACCGCTCAGGGACAGATGCTGTCGCTTGGTCGGCTGACGGCCGAGGAACGCATCGCGGTCTTCTTGTTGACCCTGCTGGACAAGGCGCCCGATTGCGTCAACGACGATGGGGCGCTGCGCCTGAATATGCGCCGTGCTGATATTGCGGATTACCTGGGTCTGACCGTGGAAACGGTCAGCCGCTCGTTCACCAAGCTGCGCAACGCCGGCGTGATCGGCGCCGAACATGGCGGGGCGGTCGAAATCCTGTCCCGTGACGGGCTTGAAGACATCGCCCAGGGGCCGGGTTAAATCGTCCGCCGGTCTTGCGGCCTTGGTGGTTGCCGGCCATATGTGAAGGACTACCGCCAGCGGAGTGTCCGCCCATGAGCAGTCTCAAAATGGCCCATCGCGACGAAGACGCAGCCATGCAGTACCGACGCTGGCAGGAATTGCGTGACCGCCTGCAGGAGGTCAAGCGGCCGATCTTCCAGGAACTTCGCGATTATCCGCCCCAGGTCGCCGGCTGCGATCTGCATTTCAAGGCGCTTATCGAAAAGCGTGATGCCATCTGCCGGGAATTGGACCGCCTGGACGCCCTGGAGGGCGCGCGGGACGATCAACTGGATGCCTTTGCGGCATCGTCGGCCTTTCTGGCCAAGGGCGCGTAAGCCCATCAGATCTTGGGGCCGCAGGGGCCACCACAGGAGAGCAACCATGCCATCCGTTACACCACCAACCCTTCGCCGCAGTGCTGCCGCGATCTTTGCCCTGATGCTGGCGGCGGTTCCCGTAGCCTCCGCCCAGGCGCAATCGAATGCACCTGATCCGGACGTGCTGCTGGAGGAAGGAACGAAGAAGATCCTGCGCGCCTTCGAGCTGTTCATCATGACCATCCCTCAGTACGAAATGCCCGAGGTCCTGCCCAACGGCGATATCATCATTCGACGCAAGAACCCGCCGGGCGAAGATCGCAAGGACGGCCCCGGTACCGATCAGCCGCCGGTTGCCGGGGAAAAGACCTAGCGACCTTGCCCGCCTCAGTCGGCGGCCATGTCCAGCAGCTTCAGCACCGTTTCCTGGGTCAGATTTCCGCCGGTCAGAGCCGCGACCGTCTTCAACGAGGTGTCGACCTTGCCCGCGAGGAACCCGGCCGCCGCGGTGACGCCGGCCGGCTCGCCCAGCATTTTGGTGCGGGTCAGGATGGTCTTGAAGGCGCGGGCGATGTCCTGCTCGCTGACCAGAACGATATCATCGAGAAACGCGTCCAGATGCATGAACGGGTATTCGCCGGGGCGCCGGGCGCTCAGCCCGTCGGCGATGCTGTCCCAATGGTCGATGGCCGTGGGCGTGCCTGCCTGGCGCGAGACATAGGCCGCGTTGGCGCGTTCCGGCTGGATGCCGACGACCTTCACGTTCGGGTTGATCAGCTTGACCGCCGCCGCAATGCCGCCGGCGACCCCGCCCGACGACACGGGGACCAGGACCTGCTGGGCGTCGGGGCATTGTTCCATGATCTCGAAACCGATGGTGCCGTGGCCGGCGATGATCGGCGGGTCTTCCCAGGTGTCGATCGCGGTCATGCCGCGCTCCACGGCCAGGCGTTCCACCGTGGGTTGGCGGGCGAGGGCGTCCGTGCCGCACAGATAAACCTCGGCGCCGTAGCCTTCCGTGCCCTGGATTTTGTAGGGGCTGGTGGCGTCCAGCATCACGACGGTGATGGGAACGCCCAGCGTCTTGCCGGCGAAGGCGAAGCCCTGGGCAAAGTTTCCGGATGATGCCAGAACCACGCCCTTTGCCTTCTGTTCCGCCGTCAGGTAGTGCATCACGTTGAACACGGCGCGGACCTTGAACGCCCCCGTGACCTGCAAATTCTCGCACTTCAGGAACAGGGTTTCCCGGCCGACCTCGGCACTGTCCCGGGCCACGGGCACGACGGGCGTGCGGCGGATGGCGTGGGGCATGTTGGCGCGTGCGGCGCGGACGGCATCAAGCGTAACCAGGCGGTCACGGGAAAACAGGGAACCTTCCATGGCGGGGCAACTCCGTTGTGCCGGGCCGGGTTGGCCCGCACATAGGTTTACTGCACCACGAGGTTCAGGCTCAAGGGATCAAGGCGGCCGAGGGCGAGGAGAAGCTGATAGGCGGCGGTCTTTTCGTCGTAGGACGCGGTGGTGAAATTGATCTGCGCGTTGTTGACCTCGTTCTCGGCGTCGAGCACGTTGATCACCGTTTCCTTACCGGCGGCGCGCAGTTTGCGCCGGCTTTGCGCCACTTCCGATGCGATGTTGACCGCGTTTTCCAGAAGGATCACCCGCTCGCGGGCGGTTTCCAGGGCCTGCCAGGCCAGGCGGACCTGTTCCTCCACCGTGCGGGCGGCGGCCTGCAGCTTGTTGCGGTTGGCGGCCGTGTCATAGGCGGCGCGCAGGGTCGAAGACCGGGTGGAAAAGCCGGAAAACAGTTCCCAATCGGCCTGGAAACCAATGCTGTAATCGCGCCGGGTGCCGAGCACGCCGCCGTTGTTCTGTTCCATGTTGAACTCGCCTTCCAGATCGATGGTCGGGTAGAGCCCGGATTTGGCCTCGACCTCGCGCTGGCGGGTGATGTCGATGCTGGTGCCCGCTTCGCGCACGGCGGGGTTTTCGACCAGCGCGATGGCAAGGGCGCGATCCAGCTCGCTCGGCACGGCGTTGACCGGCGGGCGCGGGTCGTACATGTCTTCCAGATTGGGGGGGAATCCGAACACCTGCTGGTAGCGCGACATGGCGTCACGCAACTGCCCTTCGAAGCCGACGCGCCGTTCCTTGGCGACCTGCAGGCGCGATTTGGCCTGCAGCACGTCGACGGCGATCCCCGATCCGCGGCGGACCCGTTCATCTTCCAGGTTCAACTGACGCTGAATGCGGCCTTCGCTTTCGATGGTGATGCCGAGCAGGCGCATCTGCCGCAGCACGGTGATATAGGCCCGCACGCCCTGGAACAGGGTGTTCTGGCGCGTGCCCTCCAGCGAGATGCGGGCCAGATGCTCGTTCAATTCGGCGATATGGATGGCCGTCCGCGTGGCATAGCCGTCGAACAGGTTCTGCGACAGGGTAAAGGTGGCGACGTTCTTGTTCTCGATGCTTTTGGCGCCGGACGACCGGGTTGATGGGCTGTCGATGAATTCGCGCCCCGCGTCGCCGGTCATGCTCAGGGTCGGCAGGCGCCGGGCCTTGGCGACGTCGATGCCCTGTCGGTTGCTTTCCAGGGTGTTCCGGGCGGCCAGGATGTTGGGATGGTTGGTGATCAGGCGGGCGAGTTCGATCTCGAGCGGGGCCGCGCGAACGGCCTGGGGCGCGCACAGCGCGGCCGCCAGCAACCATCCAGCAATCGTCGTTCCGGCAATCGCCCGTCTGCGCACGCGGTGAAACTCCCTCAAGTCCTTTAGGATTCGGTCGGCGCACCGAACTGCCGGGCGAGTCTATGCCCCGGCGGCCCGGTGGTCAAACGCCTCCGAATCGCACCCGGAATCCTGGGAATCTTATAGAAAACCTTGGTTAAGTGCCGGTTAAGGGGAAATCAAACAGCACCAAAACCGCCGCCGCCCGGTGTTTCGATGATGAACACGTCGCCGGGTTTAAGCTCGCGGCGGTCCGTGCCGGTTAATTCCTCGACCTCGCCGTCAGCCCGCTCGACGGCGTTGCGCCCGACCCTGCCGGGGCTGCCGCCGTTGATCCCGTGGGGCGGCACGCGGCGGTGGCTGGACAGGATCGCCGCCGTCATGTCCTCAAGGAAACGGATGCGCCGGATCACGCCGTCGCCGCCCGGGTGCGCCCCCGACCCGCCTGAACCGTGGCGAATGGCGAAACGTTCGACCAACACCGGAAAACGCCATTCCAGAACTTCCGGATCGGTCAGCCGGGTGTTGGTCATATGGGTGTGAACGGCGTCCGTGCCGTCGAAGTCTGGTCCCGCGCCGGACCCGCCGCAGATGGTTTCGTAATACTGGTGGCGGTCATTGCCGAAGGTGAAGTTGTTGCAGCTTCCCTGGCTGGAGGCGAGCGCCCCCAGCGCGCCGAACAATGCGTCGGTGATGATCATGCTGGTTTCCACGTTACCGGCGACCACGGCGGCGGGATAGACGGGCGCCAGCATGGATTTCTTGGGGATCACCAGCTTGAGCGGCTTCAGGCAGCCGGCGTTGAGCGGAATGTCGTCGTCGATCAGCGTGCGGAAGGTATAGAGCACCGCGGCATGACAGACCGCCGTGGGGGCGTTGAAGTTGCTGTCCAACTGCGCCGACGAGCCGGAGAAGTCCAAGGTCGCCTCGCGCTTCTTATGATTGACCGTGATCTTCACGTCGATCACCGCACCGTTGTCCATTTCGCAGGTGAACTGCCCGTCGGTCAGCACGTCAAGCACCCGGCGGACGCTTTCCTCGGCGTTGTCCTGGACATGGTCCATATAGGCCCAGACCGTTTCCAGGCCGAAGTGATCGACCATCTTGCGCAGTTCCTGGGCCCCTTTTTCGTTAGCCGCGATCTGGGCGGCCAGATCGGCCAGGTTCTGATCGAAATTGCGCACCGGATAAGTCCCGCCGCAGAGAAGATCGCGCAGGGCGTCCTCGCGTAGGTTGCCCTGATCGACCAGAAGGAAGTTGTCGATCAAAACACCTTCTTCCTCGACCGTCTTCGAGTCGGGGGGCATGGAGCCCGGGGTGATGCCGCCGATGTCGGCGTGATGACCGCGGGAGCCGACATAGAACAAAATATCCTGGCCTTTGTCGTCGAACACGGGCGTGATCACCGTGACGTCCGGCAGGTGGGTGCCGCCGTTGTAGGGCGCGTTCAGGGCATAGACGTTGCCGGGTTTGATCTTGCCTGCATTGTCGCGCATCACGGCGCGGATGCTTTCCCCCATGGACCCCAGATGCACCGGGATATGCGGCGCGTTGGCGATCAGCTCACCCTTGCGGTCGAACACGGCACAGGAGAAATCCAACCGTTCCTTGATGTTCACGGAATAGCTGGTGTTGGCCAGGGTCGTGCCCATCTGTTCGGCGATCGACATGAACAGGTTGTTGAAGATTTCCAGCATCACCGGGTCGGCCTGGGTGCCGATGGCGTGGACTTCGGGGCGCGGCTCCGCCCGGGTCAGAATCAGGTGACCCTTGCGGGTCATCTCGGCTGCCCAGCCCGGCTCGACCACGATGGTCGAGGTGTTCTCGACCAGGATCGTGGGACCGGCCAGGCGGTCGCCGGGCAGAAGGGCCTCCGTGCGGTAGACGGGGGTTTCGAACGTCTTGCCGCCCGACGTCATGGGCACCAGGGTCATGGGGCGCAGCGCCGCCACGCCGGGGATGTCCTCGATATCGGCATCTTCCGCCATGCCGGCGCGGCCGACGACTTCCACCGATACGGCTTCGATGATGTGACCTCGGCCGGGGGCGGTGAATCCGTAGCGCTGGCGGTGCAGAACTTCGAACTCGTCGATCATCTTGTTGCGGTCGCCGAAGGGCACGATCAGGGCCGTATCCGTGCCCTTGTAGCGAAGATGGGCGCGGCGGAAGGTTTCGACGTTTTCCTTTGCGATGCCCTGGCCGTCGATCTCTGCCCGGGCGTCCCTTTCCAGGCCTTCGATGATCTCCATTAGGGGCGCGGTCAGACCGGCGGCCAGCGGTGCCTCCACCGCTTTTTCGCGGATTGCCCGCACATCGGCCAAACCCATGCCGTAGGCCGACAGCACGCCCGCGAAAGGATGCAGGAACACGGTGTTCATGCCGAGCGCGTCGGCAACCAGGCAGGCGTGCTGCCCTGCCGCCCCGCCGAAGCCGTTGAGCACGTATTCTGTCACGTCATGGCCGCGCTGCACGGAAATCTTCTTGATGGCGTTGGCCATGTTTTCGACGGCAATCTTCAGGAACCCCTCGGCGACTTCTTCCGGCGTGCGGTCGTCGCCGGTTTCCTCGTGGATGGCCCGGGCCATGTCCTCGAACTTGCGGCGCACAGCGCGGTCGTCCAGGGGCTGGTCCGCGTCGGGGCCGAACACGGCCGGGAAGTACTGGGGCTGCACCTTGCCCAACATGACGTTGCAGTCGGTGACGGTCAGCGGCCCGCCCCGGCGATAGCAGGCCGGGCCCGGGTCCGCCCCGGCGCTGTCGGGGCCGACCCGGTATCTGGCGCCATCGAAATGCAGGATCGATCCGCCGCCGGCGGCGACCGTGTGGATGTTCATCATGGGGGCCCGCATGCGAATGCCAGCGACCTGGGTCTCGAAGGTACGCTCGTACTCCCCGTCGTAATGCGAGACGTCCGTGGAGGTTCCGCCCATGTCGAAGCCGATGACCTTGGCGAAGCCCGCCATGCGCGCGGTCTCGACCATGCCGACGACGCCGCCGGCAGGCCCCGACAGGATCGAATCCTTGCCCTGGAACAGGCGTGCGTCGGTCAACCCGCCGTTGGATTGCATGAACTGAAGCGGCGTATCGCCCAGGTCGGCGGCCACCCGGTCGACATAGCGGCGCAGGATCGGCGACAGATAGGCATCGACCACCGTGGTGTCGCCGCGGCTGACCAGTTTCATCAGGGGGCTGACCTGATGGCTGGTGGAGACCTGGGTGAAGCCGATGTCACGGGCGATCCGCGCGGCCCGGCGTTCATGGTCCGGATAGCGGTAACCGTGCATGAACACGATGGCGGCGGCGCGGATGCCGGCGTCGAAGGCATCCTGCAATCCGGCGCGGAGGCGCTCTTCGTCAAGCGGCGTCAGAACCTCGCCCTGGGCGTTCACGCGCTCAGGCGTTTCGATCACCTGCTCATAGAGCATTTCCGGCAGTTCGATGTGGCGGGCGAAAATGTTGGGCCGGGCCTGGTATCCGATGCGCAGTGCGTCGCCGAAGCCGTCGGTGATGACCAGAACCGTGCGGTCGCCCTTGCGCTCCAGCAGGGCGTTGGTGGCCACGGTGGTGCCCATCTTGACGACATTGACGGCCCCCTCGGGGATCGCAGCACCCGGGGAAACGCCCAGAATGTCGCGGATACCCTGCAGGGCGGCGTCTTCGTACTGGTCCGGATTTTCCGACAGCAGCTTATGGGTCACCAGCCGCCCGTCCGGCGCCTGAGCGACCAGATCCGTGAAGGTGCCGCCCCGGTCGATCCAGACGTGCCAGCCCGATTTTCGTGTTTGATCCGCCATTTGGTCGGTTGCCGGTCCTCTCAAGCCCCCGAAGGCCCCGGTTTTTCTTGTCGGCTTTATGACAGACCGGATAGAACAGCCTCACAAGCAAAAACACAAGCCCAGAGGACATCCTGCCCCATGTCGCGCACTCTTGCCTATTTCAACAAGTTCGTCGATCCCATCGCCATGGACATCCTGGCCGCCGCGCCGGAAATCACGCCCCAGCGCATCGCCTTCGAAGACGACGCGGACCACAATTGGAACCTACTGGCCCAGGTGCACGGCATTCAGTTCATGCCGACCAATGAAACCCCGAAAGCCTGGTATCCGAATCGCGCGTTCCTGGAACGCTGCCCCAACCTGCTGGCCGTGTCTTCGACCGGCGCCGGTTACGACATGATCGACGTCGACGCGTGTAACGAGTTGGGCATCATGGTGGTCAACAATTCAGGCGCCAATTCCGTGTCCGTGGCGCAGCATGTGTTGGGCCTGGCGCTGACGCTGTCCAAGCAGATCGCGCAGACCGACAAGGCCATCCGCGCCAACCCGAAGATCGACCGCCAGAACTTTATCGGCTCCGAACTGACCGGCAAGACGGTCGGCATTATCGGCCTGGGCAACATCGGCCGGTTGGTCGCCGGCTATGTGAAGGTGTTCGGCGCCAAGGCGATCGCCTACGACCCCTATATCAGCGATGCCGATTTCGCCGAACGCGGGGCGGAAAAGGTCGATTTCGAAACCCTGTGCCGGGAAGCCGACATCGTCTCCGTCAACTGTCCGCTGACCGAAGAGACTCGCGGCATGGTCGACGCCCGTGCCTTCGGCTTCATGAAGCCCACCACCTATTTCATCACCACGGCGCGGGGCGGCATCGCCGACGAAGACGCACTGGTCGCGGCACTGCGTGAGAAACGCATCCAGGGGGCCGGGCTCGACGTGTTCGATATCGAACCCACGGGCAATGCCGACAACCGGTTTGTCGAATTCGATAATGTGCTGCTGTCGCCCCACAACGCGGGCGTCACATACGAATGCAACTACAACATGGCCAAGGCGGCGGCCGAACAATGGGTCACGATCATGGCCGGCGAAAAGCCGCCGCGCCTGAAGAACCCGGGCGTCTGGGATCGCTATACCGAACGGTTCGCGCAGATTTTCGGCCAGGGCGTCGCCGCGGAATAACCGCGGCGCGCCTGTCGGCGGCTAGGACGGAACCAGTGCCGCGACCCGTTTGGCGATCGCGAGCGACGAGGTCAGCCCCGGGCTTTCGATGCCGTACAGGCCGACGTAATTGGCCAGCCCGTGCACGTCCGAACCTTGGATGACGAAATCGGCGGCGTATTTGTCGTTGCTGTTGGTCAGCTTGGGCCGCACGCCCGTGTATCCCGGCGACAGGGCGCCGTCGGCCAGGCCCGGCCAGTAGCGGCGGATGGCGCCGTAGAAGCTTTCGACCCGGCTTTCGTCGACCTTGTAGTCGATCTGGTCCGGATGGGTGACGTCGAGCCATTCTACATCGGGGCCGAACTTGGTGCCGCCGCCGAGATCAAGCGTCGAATGGGTGCCGAGCCCGCCCGGCACGGGGGCCGGATAGATCAGGTGGTTGAAGGGGCTTTTGCCCGCGATCGTGAAGTAATGGCCCTTGGCGTAGAAGCTGCCGGGGATGGTGTCCGCCGGGATGCCGTCGATGGCGCGGGCGATGTGCTGGGCATACAGCCCGCCCGCGTTGACCACCAGGGAGCAGTCCAATTCCATGGGCGCGTCGCCGCCCGCGCGGATGCGGATGCGCCCGTCGGCCAGCACCTCGCCGCCGTCCACGGGGGTGTTGAAGGCGATCATGCCGCCCCGATCTTCCAATTCGCCCTGTAGGGACAACATGTAACCGTGGCTTTCGATGATCCCGGTCGACGGCGACATCAGGCCGGCCGCCGCCGTCACGTTGGGCTCGGCCTCTTTCATCTGCTTGGCGTCCAGCCAGGTCAGGTCGTGAACGCCGTTGGCTTCGCCCTTGGCCTTCAGTTCCTCCAGCTTCACCACCTCGTCCTCGGTGATGGCGACGATGATTTTTCCAATACGATTGTGCTCGACCCCGTGGCTTGCGCAGTATTCGTAGAGCATCTCCTTGCCCTCGACGCAGCACAGCGCCTTGAGCGAATCCTTGGCATAGTAGATGCCGCCGTGGATGACCTCGGAATTGCGGGAACTGGTGCCGGTGCCGATATCGTCGGCCTTTTCCAGCAGGATGACGTCGCGCCCGGCCTGGGCCAGGGTGCGCGCGCAGGCCAGGCCCACGACGCCCGCGCCGATGACTACCGTATCAACCTGTTCGGCCATGGATGCTCCTTGGGGATTGGGATTTCTTGATCGGATTGTATACATCTGGGTTTGCCCCATAATCGATTTCCGCGCAAGTGCCCGGATGCCATCCGTTCCACCGCAGGACCGACCCAATGAACCTCGCTGCCCTGATCGTCTCCGGTCTCGCCTTTCTGGGTCGCCACGCCACCACCATGATGGCCGTGGGGGTGTTTTCGGGATTGGCATTCCCCGGCGTGACGGTCCATCTGCAGCCCTGGCTGACGGAAATGGTCTGGGTTCTGATGTTCGTGTCCATGGTCCATATCGACTGGGCCGACGTGGCGGGGCATATCCGCCGGCCGTTCCTTCTGGGCGCCACGCTGGTCTGGATGCTGGCCTTGGCGCCGGTGCTGACCTGGCTGCTGGTCAAGGATTCCGGCCTGTCGCCGGGCCTGATCGTCGCGGTGGTGCTGACGGCGGCAAGTTGCCCGCTGATGTCCACGCCCGCCGTCGGCATGGTCATCGGGCTCGACGGGGCGTTCCTTTTGCTGGTGCTGATCGCCGAAACCTTCCTGGTGCCGCTGACCCTGCCCGTGGTGTCGGCGACCCTGGTCGACATTCCCCTGTCGACGCTGGACCTCATGGGGCGGCTGGCGGCTCTCGTCGCCTCGACCTTCGCCGCCGCCGTGATCGCGCAACGGATTTTGGGCCGGGCGCGGATCGACGGCTGGCGTCAGCCCCTGCACGGGATGTCGGTGATCCTGCTGGTCGGCTTCGCCGCCGGGCTGATGGCGGGCGTGCCGCAGGCGTTCCGGGACAATCCGGATCATGTGATCTTCGTGACGATCCTCAGCTTCGCGGTTTACGCGGGCCTGCAGTTGGCCGGGGCGGGGGTCTTCGCCGTTGTCGGGCGGGCCATGGGCCGCGATTGGGGGCGGGTCAAGGTGCTGTCGGCGTCCTTTGCCTCGGGCAACCGCAACCTGGCGATCCTGATCGCGGTTTTGCTGCCGGCCATCGATCCGGATACCATGCTGTACTTCGTGGTCGGCCAGTTTCCTATCTACCTGATGCCCGCGGTATGGCGGCAACTGGCAAAACGGCTGCTGCCTGCCTAAGTAAGGTGCTGGATTTATCGGGATCATCATGTTCAAAAGCAAAACATTGCGGACCGTGGCGAAGGGGCTGTTTGTGCTCCTGGTCATCAGCGCGGCCGCCGGCATCGGAAAGCACACCGTCATGGCGGATTGGCGCACGGCAAGCCGGGAACCCCTGGGCATCGCGCCCGACCCGGCGGTGACCAAGGAAGCGGTCGTTCAGGTCTATGCGGCCAGGGCGTTTTCCTGGCGCGGTATTTTCGGCGTCCATACCTGGATCGCGGCCAAGCCGACCGACGCCGATGCCTTCACTGTCTACGAGATCATCGGCTGGCGCGCGCGTCATGGCGGATCGGCCCTGGTGATTTCAGAGAAAGAGCCGGATCAGCGCTGGTTCGGGGCCGAGCCGGAAATCATCGCCGACAAGAGGGGGGCCGGCGTCGACGACATGATCACGCGCATCGACACGGCGGCCCGGGCCTATCCTCATGCCAGGACCTATACGGTCTGGCCCGGCCCCAATTCCAACACCTTCACCGCCCATGTCGCCCGCGCCGTGCCGGAATTGAACCTGGACCTGCCGCCCACGGCCATCGGCAAGGACTACCTGCCCGAAGGCGGCTTCGCCGCCAAAACGCCGAGCGGCACCGGCTATCAGGTCTCCCTGTTCGGGCTGTTGGGTGTGATGGCCGGGATCGAGGAAGGGGTCGAGGTCAACATCCTGGGCTTGACCTTCGGTATCGACCCCAAGGACCTTGCCATTAAACTGCCCCTGGCGGGACGGCTGGGACCGTCCTAAATTGCGGCCCGAGGAAACGCGCCGCCGGCGCCGTCAACAAGCCGCCACGGGCGAGGGAAGTCAATCGACCATGAGCATTTGGGGTAAAGTCGTCGGCGGGGTTGCCGGGTTCGCCATGGGTGGGCCGCTGGGTGCGCTCATCGGCGGCATCGCGGGTCATATGTACGACCAGAAGAAGGCAGGGGACGAGACCCTGTTGTCCGGCGTCGGGGGGGCGGATGCCCAGAACGAGGCCCGCCAGGTCGCCTTCACCCAGGCCGTCATCGTGCTGGCCGCCAAGATGGCGAAATCGGACGGCGCGGTGTCGAAAGACGAGATCCTTGCCTTCCGCCGCATGTTCCATGTCCCGCCCGAGGACGAAGCCGCCGTCGGCAAGCTGTTCAACGAGGCCCGCAAGGACGCGACCGGCTACGAGCCCTATGCCGAACAGATCGCCATGATGTTCACCCGCGAGCCGGCGGTCTTGGAAGAATTGCTCGCCGCCCTGTTCCACATCGCCAAGGCCGACGGCGCCGTGCATCCCGGCGAAATGGAGTTCCTGCGCCGCACGGCCCTGATCTTCGGCTTCACCCCCCAGGGGTTCGAGCGCCTGAAGGCCATGCATCTGGACGAGCCCAAGAAGGCGGACCCTTACGAAATTCTCGGCGTCAAGCGCACGGATTCGGATGCCGACATCAAGCAAGCCTACCGCCAGCTGATCCGCGAGAACCATCCGGACAAGCTGATGGCCGACGGCATGCCCCAGGAATTCATCGACCTCGCCAACGACAAGATGGCGGCCATCAACGCCGCCTATGATCAGGTCAAGAAAGAGCGCAAGCTCTAACGCAAATCCCGAGCAATGGGGGAACGCCAATGCCCGAGATCATCATCGACCCCAGCCCCAATTGCGACGATCGCGGCCCCGGCTTCACCGTGGACATGCTGGTGCTGCATTACACCGGCATGGAAACGGCGGCGGCGGCGCTGGACCGGCTCAAGGACCCCAAGGCCGAGGTCTCGGCCCATTACCTGATCGACGAGGACGGCACCGTCCACAGGCTGGTGGACGAGAAAATGCGCGCCTGGCACGCGGGCGTCGCCCATTGGCGGGGCCGCACGGACATCAATGCGCGGTCCATCGGGATCGAGCTGGTCAACCCGGGCCACGACTGGGGCTACCGGGAATTTCCCGAACCCCAGATCAGGGAGCTTGAGGCCGTCTGCCTTGGCGTCCTCACCCGCCATCCCATTCCGGCCCGCAACGTGGTCGGCCATTCCGACGTGGCGCCGACGCGCAAGACCGATCCGGGCGAACTGTTCCCCTGGGCGCGGCTGGCCGGCAAGGGCATCGGCCTTTGGCCGGGCGAAGCGGACAACCTGATCATGGAGCAGCCCGTGCTGGCTGACGCGCTCACGGAAATCGGCTACGACGTCACCGATTTCAACGCGGCCCTGAAGGCCTTTCAGCGCCATTTCCGTCCGGACCGCGTGACGGGGCGCATCGACGCCGAGACGGCGCGGCGGATGCTGGGGCTGGTCGAGGCCGTTCGACGGGATGACCGCGCCGTTTCCTAGGGGACGAAAAGAAAACCACTGAGGCGGTGAGGCCGTGAGAAGGTAGAGGGGCATCGTAACGGCTTCTATTTCTTTCTTCTCACCGTCTCACTGTCTCTGTGGTGCAATTTCTTGCCAATAGGCTATAACCCGCGTGGACCAGACGGCTGGACGGCTGCCTCTTGCTAGGGCGAAAGCTGCAAGGGGAGGAAAGTCCGGGCTCCACGGAAACACGGTGCCGGGTAACCCCCGGCGGGCGCGAGCCTAGGGAAAGTGCCACAGAAAGCAAACCGCCCCCCGAAGCCTTCGGGCGAAGGGGGGTAAGGGTGAAAGGGTGCGGTAAGAGCGCACCGCGTCCTTGGCAACAAGGACGGCACGGTAAACCCCACCGGGAGCAAAACCGAATAGGAAGGGCCGATGGCTTCGGGCCATGGATGCGTTTCCGCATCGTCCTTCGGGTAGGTTGCGCGAGGCAGGCGGCGACGCCTGTCCCAGATGAATGGCCGTCCATCGGTGCGTCGCGAGGCGCCCGGGGACAGAACCCGGCTTACAGGCCGTCTGGTCCTAAATTTCTCAACTGCCCGGATTCGGCGATCCGCCCCAAAAATGCCCCCATGCCCGCAAAATTAGGCCCGCTTCGGGGGCTTTAATCGTCCCAGATCGGAACTTTTTTGGTTGGCCCAGGGTGCCGGCGGCCCGTGGCGGCGGCGCGCGCCGGGCCGGGACGCGGGGAAAATCATGGTTATGCCTTCGTTAACGGCCGGCCCGGGACCCGCTGAGGCCCACGGTTTCCCAGGCCAATTCCATTGACGCCCATGATATCCCATGATATCCCAAACATGCCCAAAGTGCGTGAATGGCGCAGTGTTTTCGGATGCCGGGCCGCACCTTGCCCGAACGGGCGGGGCGGTTATCGGGGCCGGGGGCGGCGCCACAGAGGAATTCCGGGAGGGAATCACGGAGTTCTTTCCGGTCCAGCGGGCCGGGCGCGGCGGGTGCGGGGGCGACGTCCGAAGTTGGGCGCGATCATCCCCGCCGAGCGGGAATCGGGTGGAAGCCCTAAGGGGGTAGCGGTGGCGCTGCTGGTTGGACGGCACGTCAACAGGATCGACAGGAAGGGACGGGTCAGCGTACCCAAGCCCTTCCGCGCGGCCCTGTCACGCGGCCGCGCCGACGCGGATGCCGACGCGTTCTCCGGCCTTTATGCCTTTCCGTCCTTCAAGTATCCGGCGCTCGAAGCCTGCGACGAGGCTTTCATGATGCGCCTCGCCGAAGGGCTCGAAGACCTCGACGTGTTCTCCGACGACCAGGACGACCTGGCCGCAGTGATCCTGGAAAACGCCCGCGAACTGCCGATGGACCCGGAAGGCCGCATCGTCCTGACCGACGACCTTCGCGACTACGCCAACATCAAGGGCGAGGTTCTGTTCGTCGGCCGTGGCACCCGCATGATGATGTGGGAGCCGGTCGCCTACGAAGCCCAGCGCGGCGGCGCTTTCGAGCGCGCCAAATCGCGCGGCATGACATTGAAATTACCGAAACGGCCAGGCGCATCGGCCGGGGAGGACGGCGATGGCTGATAAATCCCGTCACTCCCCGGTCATGCTTGCCGAAGTTCTGAGCGCCCTGGAACCCCGGGACGGCGGCGTCTATGTGGATGCCACCTTCGGAGCCGGCGGCTATTCACGTGGGCTTTTGGAAGCCGCCGATTGCACGGTCTGGGGCATCGACCGCGATCCCTTGGCGCAAAGCATCGGCGCCGAACTGGGCCAGGAATTTTCGGGCCGCCTGACGGTGCTGGCCGGGCGCTTCGGCGATATGTATGAACTGCTGTCCTCCGTCGGGGTGGAGCGGGTCGACGGCGTCGCCCTTGATCTCGGGGTGTCCTCCATGCAGTTGGACGACCCGGCGCGCGGATTTTCCTTCCGCGCCGACGGGCCGCTCGACATGCGCATGGACGCCGACGGCCGCCTCGGCCACGACATGGCGACCGCTGCCGACGTGGTCAATTCCATGGCCGAACAGGAACTGGCCGACCTTATCTATAAGTATGGCGAGGAACGGGCATCGCGTCGTGTTGCGCGGGCCATCGTCGAACTGCGTGAAAAGGCGCCGATCACCCGCACGGAGGAATTGGCCGACTTGATCCGCGGCGTCGTCCGGAAATCCAAGGACGGCATCGATCCCGCGACCCGCACGTTCCAGGCGCTGCGCATCTTCGTCAATGACGAACTGGGCGAACTGGCCCGCGGCCTTGCCGGGGCCGAGGCGCTGCTGGCGCCGGGCGGCCGATTGGCCGTCGTGTCCTTCCATTCACTTGAAGACCGGGCGGTGAAAGAGTTTCTCCGCGAACGGTCCGGCGCCGGGCCGCGCCCGTCGCGCCATCTGCCGGACTTGCCGGTCAGCACCCACAAACCGACCTTCACCCTGATCACCCGCGGCACGGTCAAGCCGGGTCAGGCCGAAACCCGGTCCAACCCGCGCGCCCGTTCGGCCCGCCTGCGCTGGGCCGTGCGCACGGACGCGCCCGCCCGGGCAGCGGCATGAGGAGGGATCGCAGATGAGCAAACGCACGACCTTCCTCGCCCTTGTTCTTGCCGCCGTCATGTCCTTGGGTCTGTTCATGGTCAGCTACCAGGTCCAGGACCTGGAGGACCAGCTTGAGAGCCTCAACCGCGACATCGCCCGCGACAACCGCGCCGTCCATGTGCTGCAGGCGGAATGGGCGCATTTGAATGACCCGCAGCGCCTGCGCCTGCTGGCGGAACGCTATCTGGGGCTGGAGCCCATCGCGACCCGGCAGCTCGGCACGGTCGAGGAGATTCCCTGGCGGCCCACCGTCGAGGTCGCCGACCGCAAGGTTGAACCGGTGGCCGAGGCTGCACCCGCACCCGCAGTTTCCTCCCCCCGTGACAAAGCGGTCGAGGACGCCTTGCCGGCGATCCGCCGGGCCCTGGGTCTGACGCCGACGCCGATCAAGGAGGGTGGGCGATGATCGCATCCCTCATGCAGGGTGATCTGTTCGATTTCGCGCGCTACCGGGGCGGTCCCACGGGGCGCACGGCCGAGGCCCTTGAAACCGGGCGCTCGCGTCTTGTCGTCACCGGGTTGGTCATCTCCATGGCCTTCATGGCACTGGGCTGGCGGGTGGTCGACCTGACCCTGTTCGCCGACCGGGCCGAGCCGCGCCTGGCGCGCAGCGTCAATCCCCTGGCCCCCGTTCAGGAACGGGCGGACATCGTCGACCGCAACGGCATCGTCATCGCGACCTCGCTGCCGGCCGTTTCCCTTTACGTCGATCCCAAGCACGTGATGGACGTGCAGGAGACAGCGGACAAACTGATCCGCGTGCTGCCCGACCTGGATCGCGACAAGCTGGAAAAGCGCCTTTCGTCGCGTGGGCGGTTCGTCTACCTGAAACGCAACCTGACGCCGGAACAGCATTACGCGGTCAATCGCCTGGGCCTGCCGGGCATTCAGTTCGAACGGGGCGAACGCCGGGTCTATCCCCAGGGCCGCCTGCTGGCTCATGTCCTGGGCGTCACCGATATCGACGGCCGCGGCACGGCCGGGATCGAGCGCCATTTCGAAAGCAAGCTGACGGGCGGGGGCGCGCCGCTGCAACTGTCCATCGACCTGCGCATCCAGGCCATCGCGCATGAGGTGCTGACCAACACGGTGCAGGAATTTTCCGCCCTCGGCGGCACGGCCATCGTGATGGACGCCAATACGTCCGAACTGGTGGCCATGGTGTCGCTGCCCGATTTCGACCCCAACCGCCCGGTGGAAATGCTGGGCGAGGCCGGTTTCAACCGCGCCACCAAGGGCGTCTATGAAATGGGGTCGACCTTCAAGCTGTTGACCGCCGCCATGGCGCTGGATTCCGGCGTGGTCGCTATTTCCGGCGGCTACGACGCGTCCAAGCCGATGCGCGTGGCGCGCTTCTCGATCACCGATTATCACGCCAAGAACCGCTGGCTCAGCGTGCCGGAAATTCTCATTTATTCATCGAATATCGGGGCAGCCAAAATGGCTCTCGATGTGGGCACCAAAGCCCAACAGACCTACCTCGGGCGGCTCGGCCTCCTGCGTCCGTCCCCCGTTGAGTTGCCTGAGGTAGGTCATCCTCTTGTCCCGTCGCCCTGGCGCGAAATCAGCACCGTGACCGTTTCCTACGGTCATGGTCTTTCGGTTTCGCCGGTTCAGCTTGCCAATGCCATCGCGACCACCGTCAACGGCGGCATCCGCCGGCCGACCACGTTGATCAAGCAGCAAGCACCCGAGGGCATTCCGGGGGCCCGTGTGTTCTCGCCCGACACCTCGGCCAAGATGCGCGGTCTGATGCGTCTGGTCGTCAGCCGCGGCACCGGCAAAAACGCGGAGAAGGAAGCCGACGGCTACCTGATCGGCGGCAAAACCGGCACGGCGGAAAAGATCAAGGCCAGCGGCGGTTATTCCGACAAGGCCAACATCGCGTCCTTCGTCGGCGCGTTCCCGATCCACGCACCGCGCTATGTGGTCTGCGTCGTCGTGGACGAACCCAAAGGCACCAAGGAATCCTTCGGCTATGCCACGGGCGGCTGGGTCGCGGCACCGGCGGTTGGCCGCATCGTGCAGCGCACGGCCGGGATCATGGGCATTACGCCGGAATTCGGCATGCCGCATCTGGCCGCGACCCGGGAGTTGCCGGCCGATGCGAATGAAATTACGGCCGCCCTGAAGCCGGCGGCCCTTCGCGACGTTGAAAACGTTTCCCGTCAACCGGAGCAGGTGCGTGCGGCTGAGTGACATGTGGGTGGACGATATGAACAGCGGCCAGACGGCCGGGGCGGGGGCCCCGGAGATCACGGGCGTGACCTGTGATTCGCGCCGCGTCGCGCCCGGATTCCTGTTCGCCGCCATTCCCGGCACCGCCAACGACGGCCGCGATTACATTCCCGACGCCCTGGCGCGGGGGGCGGCGGCGATCCTGGCGCCGCCCGGCACCCGGTTGCCCGACGGATACGAGACCACACCGCTCCTTGATACGGACAACCCACGCCGCCGCTATGCCCTGCTGGCGGCGCGGTTCTATCCGCATCAGCCGGAAACCATCGCCGCCGTCACCGGCACCAACGGCAAGACCTCGGTCGCCAGTTTCCTGCGCCAGATATGGAAACAGGCGGGCCTTAAGGCCGCCAGCGCCGGAACCCTGGGCATTCAGTCGGACGTTTTCTCACGGGATGAGGGGCTGACCACGCCCGACCCGGCGGACCTGCACGCGGACCTGTCGCATCTGGCGGACCTCGGTGTCGATCATCTGGCGCTTGAGGCATCGAGTCACGGGCTCGATCAGTGCCGGCTTGACGGTGTGCGCATCGCCGCTGGTGCCTTCACCAACCTGACCCGCGACCACCTGGATTATCACGGCAGCACCGACGCCTATTTCAAGGCCAAGCGCCGCCTGTTCGATGCCCTGGTCGTGGATGGTGGCGCCGCCGTCATCAATGCCGACGACGCCCATGGCGCCGCCGTGATCGCCGCCGCCCAGGCCCGTCATTTGCGGGTCCGCACCTATGGCGAACGCGGTGTCGACTTCAAGCTTCTGTCGACCCGGCCCGAAGCCCGCGGCCAACACCTCAGCCTGATGGCCGAGGGGATTGAGCGCGACTTGTTCCTGCCCCTGGCCGGGCGGTTCCAGGCCATGAACGCGCTTTGCGCCTTGGGCCTGGCCCGGGTCACGGGGGTTTCCGTGGAAACGGCCCTGGCGGCGCTGGAAAGCCTGTCGGGTGCGCCGGGGCGCATGGAATGGATCGGTGAAAAGCCCACGGGCGGCGCCGTCTATGTGGATTACGCCCATACCCCGGACGCCCTGGAAAACGTGCTGACGGCGCTGCGCCCTCATGCGACGGGTGCCCTTGCCGTGGTGTTCGGATGCGGCGGCGACCGGGACAAGGGAAAGCGGCCGGAAATGGGCCGTATCGCCAGCGACCTGGCCGACCGCGTGATCGTCACCGACGACAACCCGCGCAGTGAAGACCCCGATCAAATCCGCGCCGAAATCCTGGCGGCCGCCCCCGGCGCCTCGGAAATCGCCGACCGGGGCGAGGCGATCATGACCGCCGTCGCCGACCTGTCGGCGGGTGAAGTACTGGTCATCGCCGGCAAGGGTCACGAGCGGGGCCAGATCGTGGGATCGCGCATCCTGCCCTTCGACGACCGTGAAGCGGCCCGCGCCGCCTTGACGGGGGAGGGTTGAGGTCATGGGCATGACGAAAGCCCCTTACGTGCTGTGGAATGCCGGTGCCGCCGCCGCCGCGACGGAAGGCGATGCCGTCGGCGAATGGCAGGCAACGGGCGTGTCGATCGATACCCGCAGCCTCAATCCCGGCGACCTGTTCGTCGCCATCAAGGGGGTTGCCTCCGACGGTCATGACCATGCCCAGGTGGCATTGGATAAGGGTGCGGCCGGCGTGGTCGTGCGACGCGATTTTTTCGGCCTGCCCAAGGATGCCCCCGGCGTGCGGGTCGACGACACCACGCAGGCCCTGGAAGGCCTGGGCCGTGCCGCCCGGGACCGGTCGCGGGCCAAGATCTGCGCCGTTACCGGCAGCGTCGGCAAGACCGGCAGCAAGGACGCCCTGGCCATGATCCTGGAACGCCGGGGCGAGGTTCATGCCTCGAAGGGCAATCTGAACAACCATTGGGGCCTGCCCCTCAGCCTGGCCCGCATGCCGATCGAGGCGACCTCCGCCGTGTTCGAAATGGGCATGAACCATCCGGGGGAAATCCGCCCGCTGTCGCAGATGGCGCGCCCCCATGTCGCCCTGATCACCACGGTCGAGCTGGTCCACAGCGAATACTTCCGGTCGGTGGAGGAAATCGCCGACGCCAAGGCGGAAATTTTCGACGGCCTGGTCGCGGGCGGCACGGCGGTGCTCAACCGCGACAATCCCATGTTCGACCGTCTATCCGCCGCCGCCCGCAATGCCGGGGCAGGGCAGATCATATCCTTCGGCCTGGACGATACGGCCGACGTTCGGGCCACGGAAACCCGCCCCGACGCGCTGGGCACAGGCGTGTTGGCGGATGTCGCCGGGACGGCGTTGCGCTACCGCGTCGGTGTGCCGGGCCGCCATTGGGTTCTCAACATGCTGGGCGTCCTCGCCGCTGCCAAGGCCATGGGGGCGGATCCAGTCGTGGCCGCCGCCATGCTGGCACGTCTGGCGCCGCCCAAGGGCCGGGGCAATCGCCTGGCCATTCCATTTGCAGGAGGGGAATTGACCCTGATCGACGAAAGCTACAACGCCAGCCCCGTCGCCGTGACCGCAGCCATTGAGGTTCTGGGCATGAGCGAGCCGGCCAAGGGCGGGCGGCGCATCGCCGTGCTGGGCGACATGCTGGAGCTGGGTGACGCGTCCGACGATATGCATCGCGCGCTGGCGGGCCCCCTGGCCCAGCGCCGCATCGACACCGTGTTCACCGCCGGTCCCGGCATGGGCAACCTGTTCGATGAATTGCCCCGTGAGATGCGCGGTGGCCATGCGGAAACCTCCGACAAGTTGGCGCCTCTGGTTGCCTCGGCCGTGCGGCCCGGCGACGTGATCCTGGTCAAGGGATCATTCGGATCACGCATGGGGGCCGTGGTCGATGCGCTGACGGCATTGGCTGATAACCATTCGGATCATGAACACGGCAACGGCGGCCGCGGCCGCGCCGTCAACGGGGAATAGGGAGACAGACGATGCTGTATGAAATCCTGTTCCCCATGGCCGGTGAGTTCGCGGTGCTCAACGTGTTCCGCTACCTGACCTTCCGCACGGGCGGCGCCGTCATCACGGCCCTGATCATCAGTTTCATGGTCGGCCCGGTGCTGATCGAGGTGCTGAAGGCGAAACAGAAAGGCGGTCAGCCGATCCGCGACGACGGTCCGGAAAGCCACCTGATCACCAAACAGGGCACCCCGACCATGGGCGGGCTTTTGATCCTGGTCGCCTCGGTCGTGGCGACCCTGTTGTGGATGGACTTGGCAAGCGGCTTCGTGTGGACGGCGCTGGGCGTGACTATCGGCTATGGCGTGATCGGCTTCTTCGACGACTACCTGAAGGTGAGCAAGCGCAATTCCAAGGGCCTGCCCGGTAAGCTGAAGCTGATCCTACAGATTTCCATCGCGGGGGTTGCCGCATTTTGGGTGTCGGCACATCTGCCGGATCCCCTGGCGACCACACTGGCGCTGCCGTTCTTCAAGAACGTGCTGGTCGACCTGGGCTGGATGTTCATCGTGTTCGCCTGTTTCGTCATGGTCGGCTCGAGCAATTCCGTGAACCTGACCGACGGCCTGGACGGGCTTGCCATCGTGCCGGTGATGATCGCCGCCGGCGTGTTCGCGCTGATCGCCTATCTGGTCGGCAACACTGTGTTCGCCAACTATCTGCAACTCCACTACGTGCCCGGGTCGGGCGAACTGGCCGTGTTCATGGGCTCGCTGGTGGGGGCGGCGCTTGGCTTCCTTTGGTACAACGCGCCGCCGGCCAAGGTCTTCATGGGTGATACGGGATCCTTGGCGTTGGGGGGTGCCCTCGGCGCCGTCGCCGTCATCACCAAACACGAACTGGTGCTGGCCATCGTCGGCGGCCTGTTCGTGCTGGAAACCGTGTCCGTCATCGTGCAGGTGATTTCGTTCAAGCTGACCGGCCGCCGCGTGTTCCGCATGGCGCCCCTGCACCATCATTTCGAACAGAAAGGATGGGCCGAGGCCACCATCGTCATCCGCTTCTGGATCATCGCGACCATCCTGGCCCTCGCGGGTCTCGCCACTCTGAAGCTGCGGTGAGGGGGCGATGATCGACGTCTTCTATTTCTACAAGATGCCGGTCGCGGTCCTCGGCCTCGGCCGTTCGGGCCTGGCGACCTGCAAGGCGCTGATCGACAGCGACGCCGAGGTTTGGGCCTGGGACGACAACGAAGACAGCCGTCAGCGCGCCCGCGAGATGGATGTCCCCCTGGTCGATCTCTACACCTGCAACTGGCAGGAGGTGACGACCCTGGTGCTCAGCCCCGGTATTCCGTTCCACTATCCCGAGCCGCACCCCGTCGTGAACCTGGCCAAGGCCGCCGGTTGCGAGGTCGTCAGCGATATCGAACTTCTGGCCCGGGCTCAGCGCGACGCCGCTTACATCGGCATCACTGGGACCAACGGCAAATCGACCACCACGTCGCTGGTCGGCCACATCATGCAGTTGTCCGGACGCGAAGCGGACATCGGCGGCAACCTCGGCCCGCCCGCTCTGTCCCTTGAGTCGCTGGGCGAGGGCGGCACCTACATTCTCGAGATGTCGTCCTATCAGCTCGACCTGACGGTCTCCATCACCTGGGATATTGCGGTGTTGCTGAACATCAGCCCCGATCATCTGGACCGGCACGGCGACATGGACGGCTACGTCGCGGCCAAGCGTCAGATCTTCCACCGCCAGACCGAACCCAAGTCGGCGATCATCGGCGTCGACGACAAATACTGCGAAGCGATCTACGAAGATTTGGCCGACGCGGGCGAGCAGGTTGTGGTGCCGATCTCTGGCGAACGGCGGATCCATGGCGGCGTCTACGTGGTCAACGGCATTCTGGTCGACGACATGGATGGCCAGGAAGTGCCGGTCACGGACCTCAAGGACATTCCCGCCCTGCAGGGCCCGCACAATTGGCAGAACGCGGCAGCGGCCTATGCCGCCTGCCGGCGCGCCGGGGTCGAGGGCCGGGTCATCATGGCCTGTCTGCAAAGCTTCCCCGGTCTGGTCCACCGCCAGGAACCGGTCGAGGTCGTCGACGGTGTTGCTTTCATCAACGATTCCAAGGCGACCAATGCCGCCGCCGCCGCCAAGGCGCTGGTCTGCTACGACACGATCTATTGGATTGCCGGCGGCCGCCCCAAGGAAGGCGGCATCACGGGGCTTGCCGAGTATTTCCCGCGTATCAAACACGCCTATCTGGTCGGCGAGGCGGCGTTGGGCTTCGGTCAGACGCTGGACGGCAAGGTGCCCTTCACCATTTCCGGCGAGGTCAAGAAGGCGGTCGATCAGGCTTTTGCCCAAGCCAAAAAGGATAAGGCGGAGAAACCCGTGGTCCTGCTGTCGCCGGCCTGCGCGTCGTTCGACCAGTTCGCCAGCTTCGAGGACCGGGGCGACGCCTTCAAGGATGCGGTCGAGGCGCTGCCCGGCAAGCATCTCGACCCGACCGAAGCGCCCGATGCATTCAGAGGCCACATTGCGGGGGAGGCTGTCTAGATGAGTACCCTTGCCCGCACCGACAATTCGATCCTGGCCCGCTGGTGGTGGACGGTCGACCGTTGGAACCTTGCCGCCGTCGCCGTATTGGCCATGACCGGCGCGGTGCTGGCCCTTGCGGCCTCACCGCCGGTGGCATTGCGCCTGGGGCTGGATACCTACTATTTCGCAAGCCGTCAGGTGCTGTATCTGGGGATCGGCCTGTTCGTCGTTGTCTGCGCGTCGCTGCTGTCGCCCAAGGGCGTGCGGCGTCTCGCCATGGCCGTGCTGGCCGGGTCCATGATGCTGATGGTGGCGGTGCTGGCCGTGGGGCCGGAAATCAAGGGGGCGACGCGCTGGCTCAGCTTCGGCGCGATGTCCTTGCAGCCGTCGGAATTCGTCAAGCCGGCCCTTGCCGTGACCGCCGCCTGGTTCTTCGCTCAGGCCAGGCTGCAGGAAGGATACCCCGGAAATCTGGTCGCCACGGGCCTGTTCCTGATGGTCGCCGCCTTATTGCTGATGCAGCCGGACGTGGGCATGACCATGGTGGTCGCCGCCGTCTGGGCCGTGCAGTTCTTCCTGGCGGGCCTGCCCATCGTCATGGTCATGGGCATCGGTCTGGCATTCCTGATGGCCAGCGTTGGCGCCTACTTCACCTTTGGCCATGTGCAGGCACGGGTCGATCGCTTCTTCGATCCCTCGGCGGGCGAAGGCTATCAGGTCATGCGCTCGCTCGACGCTTTCCACAACGGCGGCCTGACCGGACGCGGCCCGGGCGAAGGCCGGGTCAAGGAAGTGCTGCCCGACGCCCATACGGATTTCATCTTCGCCGTCGCCGGCGAGGAATTCGGCATGCTGGTCTGTGTCGCCATCGTCGGCCTGTTCGCTTTCGTGGTGATCCGCGGCCTGTCGCGCGCCTACAAGGACGACAACCTGTTCGTGCTGCTGGCTTCGGCCGGTCTGCTGGTTCAGTTCGCGGTCCAGGCCATGATCAATCTGGCCTCGACCCTGCACTTGATCCCGCCCAAGGGCATGACCCTGCCGTTCGTGTCCTACGGCGGGTCGTCGACGGTCGCCATCGCGCTCGGCTTCGGCATGATGCTGGCGCTGACCCGTCTGCGCCCGGGTGAAGGGGGGGTGAGATGACGGACAAGATGACTGGTCATCTGGCCGTTCTCGCAGCCGGCGGCACCGGCGGGCATGTCTTCCCGGCGGAAGCCCTGGCGGCCGAGCTGGGGGCCCGCGGCTACCGCTTGGCGTTGATCACCGATCGCCGGGGCGGCGGCTTCGGTGGTGCATTGGCCGATCTGGAAACCCATCATATCCGGGCCGGCGGTATCGCCGGCAAGCGCTTCACGGCGCGCCTGGAAAGCGTGTTCGAACTGGGGCTTGGCATGCTTCAGGCGCGCAAGCTTCTGGCGAAACTGAAGCCTGATGCGGTCATCGGCTTTGGTGGTTATGCCTCGGTGCCGACCATGATGGCGGCGACCTGGGCCGGGCTGGCCACGGCGATCCATGAACAGAACGCGGTGCTCGGCCGCGCCAACCGCCTTCTGGCGACACGGGTCCGGCGCATCGCAACCTCCATCGACGGCACGCAGATGGTGCCGGAGGCGGCCAAATCGAAGATCCACCTGACCGGCATGCCGGTGCGTCCCACCGTGCTGGCGGCGCGGGATACGGCCTATGACGAGATCACCGACCGCGGTCCGCTCAACCTGCTGGTCACCGGCGGCTCGCAAGGGGCGCGGGTGCTGTCCGACGTGGTGCCGGCGGCGCTGGCGTCGTTGCCGGAAAGCCTGAAGAAGCGCTTGAACGTGACCCAGCAATGCCGGACCGAGGATCTGGAACGTGTCGGCGCCGTCTATGCCCAGGCCGGGATCAAAGCCGACCTGAACAGCTTCTTTGACGACGTTCCCCGTCGCCTTGCGGCGGCGCATTTGCTGATCGCGCGGGCCGGGGCCTCCACCGTCGCCGAGATGACGGCCATCGGCCGTCCGGCGATCCTGGTGCCTTATCCCCATGCCATCGACAACCATCAGTTCGCCAATGCTCAGGCCGTCGACGAGGCCGGGGCCGGCTGGCTGATGGCCGAAGATGTGTTCACGGCCGAACGTCTGGCCGGTCGGCTGACCAGCCTGTTCGAAAGCCCGCGGCACCTTGTCCATGCGGCCCGCGCGTCGCGGCGTATCGGGCGACCCGACGCGGCCCATGCCCTGGCCGACATGGTGGCGGACATGATGCCCAACGGACATTCCGGCGAAGGGAGGCAGGCGGCATGAGAGCGCTTCCCCTCGACATCGGTCTGCTGCACTTCGTCGGTATCGGCGGCATCGGCATGAGCGGCATCGCCGAGGTGCTGCATTCGCTGGGTTATTCGGTCCAGGGATCGGACATCGCCGACAGCGCCAATGTGAAGCGTCTGCGCGACATGGGCATCGACGTCCATGTCGGCCATGACGCGGGTAACCTGGGATCGGCCCAGGTCGTCGTCGTGTCGTCGGCCGTTAAGCCTGATAATCCCGAGGTTGTGGCCGCGCGCCAGAACCTGATCCCCGTCGTTCGCCGCGCCGAAATGCTGGGTGAGTTGATGCGCCTGAAATGGTCGATTGCGGTGGGTGGCACCCACGGCAAGACCACGACGACTTCCCTGGTGTCCGCCGTGCTGGATGGCGCCGGGCTCGACCCCACGGTCATCAACGGCGGCATCATTAATGCTTACGGCACCAACGCGCGCCTGGGCACCGGCGACTGGCTGGTGGCCGAGGCCGATGAAAGCGACGGCACCTTCCTGAAGCTGCCGTCGACCATCGCCGTGGTCACCAACATCGACCCGGAGCACATGGAACATTACGGCGACTTCGACACCCTGAAGCGCGCCTTCGTGCAGTTCGTCGAGAACATTCCATTCTACGGCTTCGCGGTGCTGTGCATCGACCATGCCGAGGTCCAGAACCTGATCCCCCGGGTGTCCGACCGCCGCGTCGTGACCTATGGTTTCAGCCCCCAGGCGGACGTGCGCGCGGTTAATATGACTCCGGGCCTGGACGGTATCGCCTTCGACGCCGTGATCCGCGACCGCAAGACCGGCGAGACCCGCGAGATCGCCGACCTGCATCTGCCCATGTACGGTCAGCACAACGTGCAGAACGCCCTGGCGGCCATCGCCATCGCCAACGAAATGATGCTGTCCGACGCCGACGTGGCGCGGGCCTTGGCCAAGTTCGGCGGGGTCAAGCGGCGCTTTACCCGCACGGGCACGGTCGGCGGCATCACCGTGATCGACGACTACGGCCACCATCCGGTGGAAATTTCCGCCGTCCTGGCCGCCGCCCGCGACGCCACCAACGGCAAGGTCATCGCCGTGGTGCAGCCGCACCGCTACTCCCGCCTGCGCGATCTGTTCGAGGACTTCTGCACCTGCTTCAACGACGCCGACGCCGTGATCGTGGCCCCCGTCTATGCGGCGGGCGAAGCCCCCATCGAAGGCATCGACCGGGATTCCCTGATCGAAGGCCTGAAGGTTCACGGCCACCGTAAGGTGATCGCCCTGGAAGCACCCGAGGACCTGGCCCGTATCATCCTCGACCTCGCCAAAAGCGGCGACTTCGTCGTGTGCCTGGGCGCCGGCACGATCACGGCCTGGGCCAACGCCCTGCCGGAACAGATGCAGGAACTGGGCGGTGGGCTGCGCGAAATTCCCGGCGGCAACGGTAAAGGCGGGGAGGTCAGCGCATGATGGCGGTCCGCTACGATACGACGCTGCTCGACCGGCTTGCGCCGGTGCGCGGCCGGCTGACGGCCAACGCTGCCCTGGCGGGCTTTTCCTGGTTCCGCGTCGGCGGCCCGGCCGAGGTCCTGTTCGAGCCGGCGGACGCGGACGACCTTGCCGTCTTCATGGCCAACCTGCCCGCCGACGTACCGGTCACGGTGATCGGCGTGGCGTCGAACCTTCTGGTTCGCGACGGCGGCGTCGCGGGGGTGGTGATCCGTCTGGGCAAGGCCTTTGCCGATATTTCCGTCGACGGCGATATGGTCACCGCCGGGGCCGGGGCCATGGACGTCAATGTGGCTCGCGCCGCCCGCGACGCGGGTCTTGCGGGTCTTGAATTCCTGATCGGCATTCCGGGCACGGTGGGGGGTGCCTTGCGCATGAACGCCGGGGCCTATGGCGCCGAAGTTTCCGATATTTTCGCGGCCGCATGGGCAGTGACCGGCAGGGGAGAGGATGCGGCCCTCTCCCCGGCCGACATGGCCTTTGCCTATCGCCACTGCGGCCAGCCCGATGATGTGATCTTTACCCGGGCGACGTTCCGGGGAACGCCCGGCGACGTCGATGCCATTTCAGGGCGCATGGCCGACATCCAGAAGGCGCGCGGCGAAACCCAGCCCGTGAAATCGCGCACGGGTGGATCGACCTTCGCCAATCCGGATGGTCACAAGGCGTGGGAGCTGATCGACGAAGCCGGCTGCCGTGGTCTGACGCGGGGCGGGGCCCAGGTATCGCCCCAGCATTGCAACTTCCTGATCAACACGGGTAACGCCACGGCGGCGGACCTGGAAGGCCTGGGCGAGGAAGTCCGGCGTCGGGTGCTTGAGGAAACCGGGGTTGAGCTGCATTGGGAAATCCGCCGCATCGGCGTTCCGTCCCTGCCCAAGGCGCGGGAGGTCACGCCATGACCGGTCATGTCGCCGTGCTGATGGGCGGCTGGTCCGCCGAACGCGAGGTCTCTTTGGTGTCGGGTGCGGCCTGCGCCAAGGCCTTGCAGGACGCCGGGTATCAGGTCACCACCATCGACGTGCAGCGCGACGTGGGGGCCTTGATCACGCGTCTTTATCCGCGCCCGGACGCCGTGTTCAACGCGCTGCACGGCCGCTTCGGTGAAGACGGATGCATCCAGGGTCTTTTGGACATCCTGGGCATTCCCTATACCCATTCGGGCGTGCTGGCCTCCGCCGTCGCCATGGACAAGCCCATGGCCAAGCGTCTGTTCGAAGCCGAAGGCATTCCCGTCGCCAATCACGTCGTCACCACCATCGAAGCCGCCCGCGCCAAGGAACCCATGGCCCGGCCCTATGTCGCCAAGCCCATGAACGAAGGGTCCAGTGTCGGCGTGCATATCGTCCGCGAGGGCGACAACGAACCGCCGTTCGAAGGTTCGGGCTGGAGCTATGGCGAGTTGGTGATGATTGAACGCTATATCCCGGGCCGCGAGCTGACCGTCTCGGTCATGGGCGGCAAGGCCCTGGCGGTCACGGAAATTACCACCGGGCGGGGGTTCTACGATTACGACGCCAAATACATCAACGGCGGGTCGATCCATGTGATCCCGGCCGAGGTCGACAAGAGCGTCTACGACCAGGCAATGGATCTGTCCGAACGGGCGTTCAAGGCGATCGGCTGCCGCGGCGTGGCGCGGACCGATTTCCGTTACGACGGCGACACCCTCTACATGCTGGAAATCAATACCCAACCGGGCATGACGCCCACATCCCTGGTGCCGGAACAGGCCGCCCATGCGGGCCTGTCCTTCCAGGATCTGGTCGTCTGGATGGTTGAACAGGCGGAGTGCGATTGATGGCTGAAAAGAAGACCGAAGCGAACGACACCCAGGCGACGGGTCCCCGCCGTTCCCGCAAGCTGGGCGCGCCCAGAAAGCGAGTCCTGCGCGGGCAGGTGAGCCGCGCCGTCGGCATGGGGGCTCTGGTCGCGGTGCTGGCCGGTGCGGGCGGCGGCGGATGGTGGGTGTGGTCCAACGATATCGTGCCGCAGTTGTACGCCAAGGCCCAGACCTGGACGGTTGATCAGACGGCCGAAGTCGGCCTGCGTATCGACGACATCTTCGTGACCGGGCGCTCGCAGACCACGCGCGACGACCTGCTGGCCGCGCTCAAGCTGACCCGGGGGGCGCCGATCTTCGGTTTCGATCCGGACGAAGCCCGCGAACGGGTCGAGAAACTGCCCTGGGTCAAGCGCGCGGTGGTCGAACGCATGCTGCCGGGCACGGTGATGTTGCATATCGAGGAACGCTCACCGCTTGCCCTTTGGCAGAACAAGGGTGTGTTCCATCTGATCGACGATGAAGGCGTGGTGATCCTCAACAAGGGGCTGGAGAGGTTCTCCGACCTGCCCATCGTGGTTGGCCCCGAAGCGCCTCGCCATGCCAAGGCGCTTTTGCAAACGCTTCAGGCCGAACCGGATCTGATGAATCAGGTTCGTGCGGCCGTTTGGGTGTCCGGGCGGCGCTGGACCCTGACCCTGGACAACGGCATCGACGTGCAATTGCCCGAGGACGATCCCGGCGGCGCCTGGCTGCGGCTGGCGGAGTACGAACGCCAGCACAAGGTTCTGGACCGCGATGTGGAGGTTCTCGACCTGCGCCTGCCGGACCGCCTGATCGTGCGCAAGGCCGCCAAACCGCGCCCGCCCCGAAAGCCCAAAGGCCAAGAAACGTGAGAATGACCAAGGACCATATGAGACGACGGCCATGAACAAACCATTGGGAAATGCAAAACCGCGCAGCGGACTGATCGCCGCCCTGGACCTGGGTTCGTCCAAGGTTTCCTGTGTGATCGCGCGCCTGACCACGGGCGTGTCGAGCAACCAGGTGACGGCGCGGGTCGTCGGCATCGGCCATCAGAAATCCCACGGCCTGAAATCGGGCAGCGTGATCGACCTGGACGCCGCCGAGGCGACCATCCGGGCCACGGTCGAGGTTGCCGAATCCATGGTCGGCGAGAACATCCACAAGGTCTTCGTCAACCTGTCCTGCGGCAAGCCCAAGTCGAAGCTGGTCGCCCATGAGGCGGAGATCGGCGGTCGTGAGATCGAGGAGGCGGACCTGTACCGCGTGCTGACGGCGGAACAGGTAACCGCCGGCACCCCGGCCGACCGGGAGATGATCCATTCCATCCCCGTCGGTTATTCGGTCGACGACAATCGCGGCGTGCGTGATCCGCGCGGCATGTACGGCTCGCGCCTGGGCGCCAATGTGCATCTGGTGACGGCGCAACGGGGCCCGGTCAAGAACCTGCGTACGGTGATCGACCGCTGCCAACTGGAAATCGAGGCCATGGTGGCGACGCCCTTCGCCTCCGCCCTGGCCTGCCTTGTCGATGACGAACGGCAGCTTGGCACCACCTGTATCGACATCGGTGGCGGTGTCACGTCGCTGGCCATCTTCTGCGATGGGGAACTGGTGCATACGGATGTTATTCCGCTTGGCGGCGGGCATATGACCAACGACATCGCGCGCGGCCTGTCGACGCCCCTGGAAAGCGCCGAGCGCATGAAGACGTTGTTCGGCTGCGTCATTCCGTCGCCGTCCGACGATGCGGAAATGATCACGGTGCCGTTGATCGGCGAAGACAAGGAAGCGGCCCAGACGCAGGTGCCGCGATCGGTTCTGGTCGGCATTGTCCGGCCACGGGCCGAGGAAATCATGGAACTGGTGCGCGACCGACTGGCGGCCAGCGGGTTCGACAAGGCCATCGGCCAGCGCGTGGTGCTGACCGGTGGGGCGAGCCAGCTGTCCGGATTGGCGGAACTCGCCGGAGACGTGCTCGGCCGTCAGGTTCGCCTGGCCCGGCCGCGCGGGGTCGAGGGGCTATCGGAAGCGGTTTCGGGGCCGGGGTTCGCAACCTCGGTCGGGTTGATCCGCTACGCCGTGGAAACCCCCTTGGAAGTGGCTGGGGGCGATTTTCAGCCGATCAAGGAACGCAGTGGTGCCTTCGGGCGGTTCGGCCAATGGCTGCGGGAGAATTTCTGAATGAGAAACCAACAACATGTTTTCAACCAATCCCCTGAATGTATCCACGACGGGTCCGGTCGTAGTTGCATTTATTCAGGCGGCAAGTAATCATCGGAGGCAGAGAAATGACCATTAAAATTACAGTACCGGAAGATCACGACGCGCCCGAATTGAAACCTCGGATCAGCGTGATCGGTGTCGGCGGGGCCGGTGGCAACGCCATCAACAACATGATCGCGGCGAATCTCGAAGGCTGCGACTTCATTGTCGCCAACACGGACGCCCAGGCCATCAAGGGTTCCAAGGCTGATCGCCGTATCCAACTGGGTACGGGCGTGACCAAGGGCTTAGGCGCGGGGTCCAAGCCCGAAGTCGGCAAGGCCGCGGCCGAGGAATCGATCAGCGAAATTCTCGACGAGTTGCATCAGTCCAACATGGTGTTCATCGCCGCCGGCATGGGCGGTGGTACCGGCACCGGGGCGGCACCGGTGATTGCCAAGGCCGCGCGCGAGCACGGCATTCTGACGGTCGGCGTGGTGACCAAGCCTTTCCAGTTCGAAGGCAGCCACCGCATGCGCCTGGCCGAACAGGGCCTGGATGAACTGGCGGGTTATGTCGATACCCTGATCATCATCCCCAACCAGAACCTGTTCCGCGTCGCCAACGAGAAGACGACCTTCGCCGACGCCTTCAAGATGGCGGACGACGTTCTGTATTCGGGCGTGCGCTCGATCACCGACCTGATGGTGATGCCGGGTCTCATCAACCTGGATTTCGCCGACGTGGAGTCGGTCATGCAGGGCATGGGCCGGGCCATGATGGGCACGGGTGAAGCGGCCGGCGAACGCCGGGCGCTCGACGCGGCGGAAGCGGCCATTTCCAACCCGCTTCTGGACGACGCCTCCATGCGGGGCGCGCGAGGTGTGCTGATCAACATCACGGGCGGCGAGGACATCACGCTGTTCGAGGTCGATGAAGCCGCCAACCGGGTCCGCGCCGAAGTTGACGAGGACGCCTATATCATCATCGGCTCCGCCTTCGATCAGTCCATGGAAGGCAGCATGCGGGTGTCCGTCGTGGCCACCGGTCTGGAAGCCGCCGAAGGTGAACAGCCGTCGCACCTGCATATCCTGAACCAGGCCCAGCGCATCGCGCCGGTCCGCGTGCCCCGGCCGGAAGAAGAGCCGAAGGCCGCCACGCCGTCGATCGTCACCATGCGGGACGAGCCCGTTCCGGCCCCCGAGCCGGCGCCGGAAATCACCGACGACGTCGCCGAATCGGCCGCCGATTCGTTCGATTCCGAAGCCATGGATGCGGTTGCCGAGGACGATGCCGACCCCATCGCCGCCCTGGACAGCGCGCCGGAAGCCGCCGAAGCGGCCCCGGCGGAACTGCAGCCCCGGGTTCCGGCAGCCATGCCGGGGGCGGGCAACGTGGAATCCTTCATTCCGCAGCGCGCCGTCGAGGTTGAAGACGACGATGCCATGGACGGCCCGGCGACCGGTGCCGATCCCTTCGAAGTGGCGGCCATGGTCAACGGCTCCAACGCTGATGACGAGACCTCCAGGATGGGCGGGTTGCTTCGCCGGCCCAAGAAGGAAGGCGGCGGTCTGTCGCTGTTCGAGCGGGTCACCGGCACCGGACGTGCCAAGAAACCCGAGGAAACCGCCGTTTCCGATCCTGCCCCGGCGGCACAACCGGCCGCGACGTCCGAGCGGGGCACCATCGACGCCCTGATCCGGTCGCGCACGGCAACACCGCAAATGGCGGAAAATCCGGCCCCGGCCCCCGTTCAGGCCCCGGCCCCGGTGCAGGCGGCCCCCGCCAAGGCGCCCTTGGGCGGGGTCGACCCGGCCGATCGGCTGCCCTCGGCGGAAACGGAAGATGACCTTTTGGACATCCCGGCCTTCCTCCGCCGTCAGGCCAACTGAAGGGACGGTGGAACACCGTAACATTCGGAAACAATTAGTGATTTGAGGGGATCCCAGGTTCTGTTTATTCAAGAGCCTGGGATTTCTTCAATTCTGCCGCACCGTGTCGAAGCGAGAATCGCGCGACCGGGGATGCGGTTGAAAATTACGATTTTGGGGGCCTGCGCCGGACGTTCCGGGCAACAGTCTCGAAAAAAAGAAAGAAACAGGGAACCTTATGGGTTTGATCACCGTCGGCCAGAAAGACCTGCAAGCCAAAGCAACGCCTAAGACAGTTGCGGTCAAGGAAGCCGTTCGCCAGCGGACCTTGAAGCAAGCGGTGTCCCTGACCGGGATCGGTCTGCATTCCGGCGCACCGGTGACCCTGACCCTGCATCCCGCCCCCGCCGGTCACGGCATTCATTTCCACCGCATCGACATGTCCCAAAACGGCACCATCGCTGCGCGCTGGGACTGTGTTTCCGACACCCGCATGTGTTCGGCCTTGTCCAACGACCAGGGTGTTTCCGTCGGCACGGTCGAGCACCTGATGGCGGCCCTGGCCGGCTGCGGCATCGACAACGTGCGGATCGAGCTGGACGGCCCGGAAGTGCCCGTCATGGACGGCAGTTCCCAACATTTCGTCGATATCATCCGCGCCGCGGGTGTGGTGGCGCTTGACGCCGACCGCCGCGTGATCCGCGTTCTCAAGCCGGTATCCGTGGAAACCGACCACGGCCGCGCCGAACTGACCCCGTCGCCGGTGTTCTCGGTCGATTTCGAGATCGAATTCAAAAGCCAGGCCATCCGCCGCCAGCATCTGCGGCTTGGTGTCGTCAATGGCGCGTTCTGCAAGGAACTGGCCAATGCCAGGACCTTCGGCTTCATGCACGAGGTCGAAGCCATGCAGAAGGCCGGTCTGGCCCGTGGCGGTTCCCTCGACAACGCCATCGTGATCGACGGCGACAAAATTCTGAATGACGGTGGTCTGCGCCACGACGACGAATTCGTGCGCCATAAGGCCTTGGACGCGGTCGGCGACCTGTATTTGGCCGGCGGCCAGATCATCGGCGCCTACCGGGCCGAACGGGCGGGCCATGCCATCAACAACGCGCTGCTGCACAAGCTGTTCGCCGATCCGGACGCCTGGTGCTACGATGTTCTGCGCGGCGACGAATCGAAGACCGCCATGGACGGCGGCATCAAGGCGGAAGCCGCCGTCGTCTAACGGGGCGGAAATGATGCGGATTGCGGCGGCGCCTTGGGGCGCCGCTTTCATTTTCTCCTGTCCCCGCCTTGCAAACCCGCGAAACCGGGCCAAATCCCATGGAAAAGGGGATATTGGCCTTTTTCAATTGGTTTCCCCGCGTGATATATTCGCCGCTCCCGGCACGCCCTGCTCCGACTGGATAGGGCCGTCCGACCTTGAGACCTGACACAGCAGATCAGCCGCCGATGCGCATATCCGACCGGATCAGAATCCTCATTCCCGTCCTGGCGGTGTCGCTGGCGGTTTCCGCCTGCTCGATCTTCGAGGACGACAAGCCCGCCTACGTGGAAAAGCCCGTGGACGAGTTGTACAACCGCGGCGTCGACCTGATGGGCAGCCGCAAGTTCGCCGATGCGGCCCTGACCTTCGAAGAGGTCGAGCGCCAGCACCCCTATTCGGTCTGGGCCACCAAGGCGCAGATCATGGCGGCCTACGGCTATTACAAATCGAACAACTATCAGGAAGCCGTCGCCGCACTCGATCGTTTCATTCAGCTGCACCCGACCCATGAGGATGTGGGCTATGCCTACTATCTGAAGGGGCTGGCCTATTACGAACAGATCTCCGACGTCACCCGCGATCAGCAGATGACGACCCTGGCGCTGCAAAGCCTGAAGGAAGTCGTCACCCGCTTTCCCGATTCGAAATTCGCCCGCGACGCCAAGTTCAAGATGGAATTGACCTATGACCATCTGGCCGGTAAGGAGATGGAGATCGGGCGCTACTACCACAACCAGCATCAGTATCTGGCCGCCATCAACCGCTTCCGCGCCGTCGTCGACAAGTATCAGACGACGACCCACGTGCCCGAGGCCCTGCATCGTTTGACCGAGGCCTATCTTGCCCTCGGCCTCAAGGACGAAGCCCGCAAGACTGCTTCGGTTCTGGGCCATAACTTCCCGGGCAGTGAGTGGTACATGGATTCCTACGAGATGCTCACGGGCGAGCAGGTCCGGCCCCAGGCGGCGGAAGAGAAGGCCTGGTACGACCGCATGAAGTTCTGGTAACCGGCCCATGCTGACGCACCTGACCGTCAGGGATGTCGTACTCATTGACCGTTTGGTGCTGGATTTTCCGGCCGGGCTCTGTGTGCTGACCGGCGAAACGGGGGCCGGAAAATCGATCCTTCTGGATGCCTTGGGTCTGGCGCTGGGCGGACGGGCCGAGGCCCGCCTTGTACGCGCCGGTGGCGGCCCTGCAACCGTCACGGCGGCCTTTCAGGTCACTGCGGGCGCCCCGGTCCTGGCCGAGCTTGAAGAACATGGCATTCCCCCCTTGGACGACAGCGGCGACGGCGGCGGCCTGATTATCCTGCGCCGTACGTTGGGGGCGGATGGCCGCTCGCGCGCTTTCATCAATGATGCGCCGGTCAGCGTCGGCCTGTTGAAGCGGGTCGGCGAGGATCTGGTCGAAATCCACGGCCAGTTCGACAACCAGCGTCTGTTGAACCCGGTTCAGCACCGGACATTGCTGGATGCCTTCGGCAGCCTGGCCAAGGCCCGGGAAACTTGCCGCAAGGCCTGGACCGTCTGGCAGGATGCCGCCCAGGCCCGCGCCCAGGCGGCCGAGGCCCTGGAAGCCGCCCGCCGGGACGAGGAATTCCTGCGCCATGCCGTGGGTGAACTGTCGGCCCTGGCCCCGCAGGCCGGCGAAGAGAGCGAACTGGCCAAGGAACGCTCCATGATGATGCACGGGGAAAAGGTCGTCGAGGCCATGAACCGGGCCAAGGCGAGCCTGAGCAGCGGCAAGGGCGTCGAAAGCGCCCTGCAGTCGGCGCTCCGCGATCTGGAAGGGGTCGCCGAAAAGGCGGCGGGGGCGCTGGAAGGGCCCATCGCCGCCCTCGGCCGGGCGCTCGACGAGACGGCGGAGGCCGAGACCCTTCTGGACCGCGCTTTTCAATCCGTGGATTTGGACCCGCGCAAGTTGGAGCAGACGGAAGAACGCCTGTTCGCGCTGCGTGCCCAGGGCCGCAAGCACAATGTCCAAGTCGACGGCCTGGCAGACCTTTTGGCGGGAATGGAGGCGCAGATCGCCGCCCTGGACACCGGGTCCGGCGACCTGCAACGCCTGGAACAGGCCGAGGCCGAGGCCCGCAAAGGCTACATCCGCGCCGCCGGGGACCTGAGCCAGGGGCGCAAGACGGCGGCGGCGAAGCTTGACGCGGCGATCCTCCGGGAACTGGAGCCCCTGCACCTCAAGGGGGCCAGGTTCGAAACCCGGCTGACGGCCCTGGACGAGGACGCCTGGGGCCCGGCCGGGACCGAAAAGGCGCAATTCCTGATCGCGACCAACCCGGGGGCCGAGCCGGGACCCTTGAACAAGATCGCGTCGGGGGGCGAGTTGGCGCGCTTCATGCTGGCGCTGAAAGTGGTGCTGGCCGACGCCGACCCGGTGCCGACCCTGATTTTCGACGAAGTCGATGCCGGCATCGGCGGCGCCACTGCGGCGGCGGTGGGCGAACGCCTGGCCAAGCTGGGCCGGGCGGTTCAGGTCCTGGTCGTCACCCATTCACCCCAGGTCGCGGCCCAGGGAGCAAGCCACCTGAAGGTCAAGAAGGCATCCCAGGACGACCATGCGGCGACCACCGTTTCCTTGCTCGACCCCGATGCCCGGCGCGAAGAAATCGCCCGCATGCTGGCCGGCACGGAAGTGACCGAGGAAGCCCGCGCGGCGGCGATTTCCCTGCTGGACCGCCGGGCGTCGTAATGTCGGTATCGGACGGCCTGCGTGACATTCCCGTCGACCGCCTGCGGCCCGAGGACGCGGCGATCGAACTGGAACGCCTGGCGGCGGAAATCGCCGCCCATGACGAGGCCTATTACCGGAACGACGATCCCAGCGTCAGCGATGCCGCCTACGATGCGCTGAGACAGCGCAACGAGGCCATCGAGGCGAAATACCCCAAACTGATCCGCGCCGACAGCCCGTCCAAACGCGTCGGCGCCGCCCCGGCGGAGGGCTTCGCCAAGGTCGTCCATTCCGTGCCCATGCTGTCCCTGGCCAACGCTTTCTCCCGCGACGACGTGGCCGACTTCCTTGACCGGGTACGGCGCTTCCTCAACCTGCCCGCCGATGAGGCGGTCGATGTCATGGCAGAGCCCAAGATCGACGGCCTGTCGGTCACCGCGCGCTATGAAAAGGGCCGCTTCGTCATGGCGGCGACCCGCGGCGACGGCCGGGAAGGGGAGAACATCACGGAAAACCTGCGCACGTTGCAGGACCTGCCCGACCGCATCACGGCCAAAGACCTGTTGGGTGCCGGCGTGCCCGAGGTGCTGGAGGTGCGGGGCGAGGTCTACATGGCCAAGTCCGATTTCCTAGCCCTCAACGAACGGCAGGAAGCCGCCGGGGCCAAGGTCTTCGCCAATCCGCGCAATGCCGCCGCGGGATCGCTGCGCCAGAAGGACCCGGCCGTCACGCGGGCCCGGCCGCTCCGTGTGTTCTTCTATTCTTGGGGGGAGGTTTCGGACGTCACCTGGAAAACCCAGGCGGAATTCAACGACCGGCTGGTCGATTGGGGCTTCCAGGCCAATGCCCGGGCCAGGGTCTGCCGCTCCCTCGACGAAATCATGGCCGAATACACGCGGACGGAGGCCGACCGCGCCGGGCTCGACTACGACATCGACGGCATGGTCTACAAGGTCAACCGCCTCGATTGGCAGGAACGCCTGGGCCAGGTGTCCCGCGCGCCGCGCTGGGCGACGGCGCATAAGTTCGCCGCCGAAAAGGCGACCACGGTGCTGGAAAAGATCACCATCCAGGTCGGGCGCACGGGCGTGCTGACGCCGGTCGCCAACCTGACCCCGGTCACCGTCGGCGGCGTGGTGGTCGGCCGCGCGACCCTGCATAACGAGGACTACATCGCGGAAAAGGACATCCGCGAGGGCGACACGGTGGTCGTCCAGCGGGCCGGCGACGTGATCCCCCAGGTGGTCGAGGTCGTGCCCGCCCGGCGCCCGGCGGGGGCCGTGCCCTTCGTCATGCCCGATACCTGCCCCGAATGCGGCAGTCTGGCGATCCGCGAGGACGGTGCCGCCGCCAAGCGTTGCACGGGCGGGCTGATCTGTCCGGCCCAGGCGGTCGAGCGGCTGAAGCATTTCGTGTCCCGCGACGCCTTCGACATCGAAGGCCTGGGCGCCAGGAACATCGAGGCTTTCTGGGGCGAGGGATGGCTTAAATCCCCCGCCGACATCTTCGATGTCGACGGCCTGACGGCGAAGCTCGACGGCCGCGAGGGATGGAAGGAAAAATCCATCGACAACCTGCGTAAGGCGATCGAGGAACGGCGCAAAATCGGCCTCGACCGCTTCATCTATGCGCTCGGCATCCGCCAGGTCGGGCAGGCGACGGCGCGGCTTCTGGCCCGCACCTACGGCACCTTCACGGCGCTGAAGGCCGCCATGGCCAAAGCCCAGAACCGGGAGTCGGAGGCTTACGCGGACCTGATCGGCATCGACCAGATCGGCCCCGCCGTGGCCGACGACCTGTTGGGCTTCTTCGCCGAGGATCACAATCAGGACGTTCTGGCCGCCCTTGAGGCCGCGTTGGACATTCAGGACATGGTGGCGGCCGATACTTCAGGTTCGCCCGTGGCCGGCAAGACCGTGGTGTTTACCGGCACGCTGGAGACCATGGGCCGGTCCGAAGCGAAGGCGAAGGCCGAAAGTCTGGGCGCCAAGGTGTCGGGCAGCATTTCCGCCAAGACGGATTATCTCGTCGCCGGACCGGGCGCCGGCTCCAAGCTGAAGAAGGCGGAGGAATTGGGTGTCACGGTGCTGACGGAAGAGGAATGGCTGGCCCTGATCGGCTAGACCGTCAGCCCCCACCGCCGCCAGCCGGCCTTTTCCGCCCCGTCGAGACTTTCATAGAACGCCTGGGCGCGGGCGTTGTCCGCCAGCACGTTCCATTCCACCCGCTCAAACCCACCCGCGCGGGCGTGGTCCAGGACCGCATCCATGAGGGCGCGGCCGACGCCCTGTGCCCGCCAGGGCTCCGTCACGAAGAGCATTTCCAGCTCCAGGGACGGATTCATGGCATAGGCATAGGGGATTGCGAACACGGTGGCGAAGCCGATCAGGTCTCCGCCCGGGGCTTCCGCCAATACGGCCTGAAGGGCCGGCGGGGAGGCGCTGACACGGCGGGCGATCTCGGCCGCGGTGATGGACAGCAGGTCGGGCCAGCCCTCGAACGCGGCCAGGTCGTGCATCAGGGCCAGCAGCCCGGGGGCGTCGGCGGCGGCACGGCCGGGGGTCATCCAGCGGATCGTCGCATCGGTTTTCATGGCGCCCCGAGTCTATCAGCGGCGCTGTTCGGGGACCACGCAAGAGGTGCGGACTAACGTCCCAAGCCCCTCAAACGGGTTCTGTCATAAAAATTTTTTGCTCCGGATAAAGGCGCAAAAAGTGCGCCTCGGGCCTGTCCGAAACGGCGCGAAAACCAGCCTGAAAAATCCGGATAATATTGTTTTAGTTCAATTTATTACCCGGGGTTCGAAACGGCGGGTTCTTGCAAGGGGCCACTGCGGGCCGTCCGCGCATCGGTGCAATGCAAAAAGATGTGATCGGATTTGAGAATTAGTTCTTTACAGCGGGGGCGTTCGACTTTAAATCGCCGGGTTCGGGCTCCTCGTGAGGCCGATTGGTGAGGCTGTTTTGGGAGTTTCCCATGCGATGGAAAAGTTCCCCTCTGCACGTGCGCTGGCTCGTTCACTAGCGCCTATCAATCCGGTGACGTGTCTCCGGCCGCATGCGGTCCGACGCGCGGTTCACTTTTTCCTTAACGCGTTCCCTGGCGAGATTCTCTACGCCGTCAAGACCAACCCCAGGCCGGAAGTCCTGGACGAAGTCTATGACGCGGGGGTCCGGAATTTCGATGTCGCCTCGTTGGCGGAGATCGAGCTGATCGCCGGGCGATACCCCGACGCCAGAATGGCCTTCATGAACCCGGTGAAGAACCGGGATGTGATCCGCCGCGCCTACGAGGAATTCAGGGTACGTCACTTCGTGCTCGATTCCGAGGAGGAACTGAACAAGATCGTCGAGGCGACGGGCCATGCCCAGGACCTCAGCCTTCTCGTTCGCCTGGCCGTTCCCAACCACCATTCGGAACTGGAACTGTCGTCCAAGTACGGCGTGCAGCCCGATGCGGCCCCCGATCTCTTGATCGCGGCCCGTCAGGTCGCCAGCCGCCTGGGGGTCGCCTTCCACGTCGGCTCGCAATGCATGCAGCCGTCGGCCTGGGGCACGGCGTTGCACATGGTTCGTGACTTGATCCTGAAATCCGGGATCATTCTCGACATCGTCGATGTCGGGGGCGGCTTTCCGTCGGTCTATCCCTACATGACGCCGCCGCCGTTGACCGACTACATGCGCGAAATCACGGCCGCCGTCGACAAGCTGCCGATTTCGGAATCCTGCGAAATCTGGGCCGAACCCGGCCGCGCGCTGGTTGCCGAAGGCGCCTCCACCCTGGTTCGCGTCGAAATGCGCCGGGGCGACAACCTGTATATCAACGACGGCACCTACGGCAGCCTGTTTGACGCCGGGTCGTTGAACTTCATCTACCCGGTGCGCCCGATCCGCACCGAAGGCCGGTTCCAGAAGCCGCTGATCGGTTATGCTTTCTACGGCCCGACCTGCGACAGCCTGGACCACATGAAGGGGCCGTTCTACCTGCCCGCCGACATGCGGGAAGGCGACTATATCGAAATCGGCCAGACCGGCGCCTACGGCTGCGCCATGCGGACCAAGTTCAACGGCTTTCATTCCGACGAAACCGTCGTGCTCCGCGATGAACCCATGTTGACGGCCTATGGCGACCGTATCGCCGCGCAAAATGACACGACCGCCGGTCTTCCCGGTGCGGCCGTGCTGCTGGAGCAGATGAAATGAAAACCTCGGAACAGAAGATGGCCGACGAAAAAGCGGCCCTGCTGAGCAAGACCGTCGAACACGTCGACATCACCAAGATCGACGCCCGGCCGATCATCGACAGCATGTCGAAGATGTCGTTCACCTCGCGCGATCTGGCGCGGGCGACCGGCATTTACAACGACATGCTGGCCGACAAGGACTGCACGGTGTTCCTGACCCTGGCGGGCTCGACCTCGGCCGGCGGCTGCATGAAGGTCTATGCCGACCTGATCCGCTACAACATGGTCGACGCCATCGTCTCGACCGGTGCCAGCATCGTCGACATGGACTTCTTCGAGGCCTTGGGCTTCCGCCACTATCAGGGCTCGCCGGACATCGACGACAACTACCTGCGCTCGCAGTACATCGACCGCATCTACGATACCTACATCGACGAGGAAGAGCTGCAGGCCTGCGATCACGCCATCGGCGAAATCGCCGATGGGTTGGAGCCGCGCGCCTATTCGTCGCGGGAATTCATCCGCGAAATGGGCCGCTACCTGGCCGAAGGTGCTGCGCGCAAGAAGGATTCCCTGGTGCAGCTGGCTTACGAGCACGACGTGCCGATTTTCTGCCCGGCGTTCACGGATTCCAGCGCCGGGTTCGGCCTGGTCCTGCATCAGGTGCGCAATCCGGGCAACCACATGACCATCGATTCGATCGCCGATTTCCGCGAACTGACGGACATCAAGATCAAATCCGGGACCTCGGGCCTGTTGATGGTCGGCGGCGGCGTGCCCAAGAACTTCGTGCAGGACACGGTGGTCTGTGCGGAAATCCTCGGCCACGAGGTCGACATGCACAAATACGCCGTGCAGATCACGGTCGCCGACGTGCGCGACGGGGCCTGCTCTAGCTCGACCCTCAAAGAAGCCTCGTCCTGGGGCAAGGTCGACACCGCCCTGGAACAAATGGTCTATGCCGAAGCCGGCAGCGTCATCCCGCTTTTGTGCAGCGACGCCTATCACCGCGGCCATTGGAAAGACCGGCCCAAGCGCCGCCACGCCAAGCTGTTCGACTAAACTTAGGTAGCTACAGTGAAAATTCTGCCTCCTGAAGAGGGCTTCCTCGGCCTGAGCGGGGACGACGTTGTCGATGCGGCGGCAAAGCCCGGCGTGACGATCGTCCCCTATGGCCTGGAAGCCTCCGTCAGCTACGGCGGCGGCACGGCGGCCGGGCCGCAGGCGATGATCGACGCCTCGCATCAGGTCGAACTGTTCGATGAGGAACTGTGGCGGGAGCCCTGCCGGGATTTCAATCTGAACACCCTGGCCCCGTTCGATATTCCCACGGATATTCCGGCCGCCCTCGACCAGTTGGCGGGCGTGGTGGAAGGTGTTCTGGCTGAGGGCCGATTCCCACTCACCTTCGGCGGCGAGCATTCGATCACGCCGGGGGCTATACGCCCCTTCGTCGAGCGTTATCCGGACCTTTGCCTGTTGCAGTTCGACGCCCATGCGGACCTCCGCGACGGCTATGAGGGGGAGCATTTCTCCCACGCCGCCGCCATGCGCCGCTGCCTGGATCATCCCGGCCTGTCGATCGTTTCGGTCGGCATCCGCAACATCTCGGCCGGGGAAATCCCGTTCCTGGACGCCAACCGGGATCGCATCCATATCTATTGGGGCAAGGACCGGCGGGATTGGGATGTGGACCGGATCGTCTCACACCTTGTCGGCAAGACGGTCTACATCACCTTCGATCTCGACGGCTTTGATTCCAGCCTGATGCAGGCCACAGGCACGCCGGAACCGGGCGGCGTGTTCTGGGACGACGCCGTGCGCATCATCCGCGCCGCCAATCGGGTCGCGGGCAAGGTCGTGGGTGCGGACATCAATGAACTGGCGCCCATCGAAGGCCTGCATTCCTGCAACTTCCTGGCCGCCAAGCTGGCTTACAAGATCCTCGCCTATCGATTTTCGGACGGTCTGCCCAAGGCTGCCTGAGACTCTTCAAAGCACACAGTCCCCCCTCACCCTGCCCTCTCCCCCTAAAAGGGGGAGAGGGCAGGGTGAGGGGGTAGGTTGCGCATCAGACAAAATAAAAGGGGCTCCGGTCGGAGCCCCTTTCGTTGTTCTTGGTGTTTCCCCGAAAGCTTAGTGCAGCTTGCCGGGCAGGGCGCCGATGGCGTCGTCGATCAGCTGATCCGCCTTCTTGCCCTTGATGCTGTCGGCCAGAACCTGGCGCGTGGCGGCCATGGCGACCTCGACCGTATGGGCCTTGAGGTGATCCAGGGCGGCGGCTTCGGCCTGGGACAGGCGGTCCATGGCCTGCTTTTCGCGACGGGCCAGGGAATCCTTCAGGCGCTGTTCGCCCTGTTTGGCGATGCGCTCGGCCTCTTCCTTGGCGGCGATGACGATCTTCTCGGCTTCCTTCTGGGCGTCGCGCTGTTTCTTCTGGTAGTCGGCCAGCAGCTTTTGCGCTTCCTCACGAAGCTTTTCCGCCTCTTCGATGTCGGCCTTGATCTTGGCCGCCCGTTCGTCGAGGGTACCGGCGATCAGGCCCGGCACCTTGAGATAAACCAGAACGCCGATGAAGGCGGCGAAGGCGGTGGCGACCCAGAACGTGGGATCCTGCAACATGTGGTCCATGATCCGCTTCCTTCCTAGGCCTGACGCGCTTTGGCGGCGCCGGCGACGGCCTTTTGCAGGGCCTTGGCGTCGGGTGCTTCGCCGGTCAGGCGTTCGCAGGCGGCCGTCGCAACCTCTGTCGCCATGGCGTCAAGACCCGCCAGGGCATCCTGTAGGGCCTTGTCGATGGCCGCTTCGCCTTCCTTGATGCGGGCCTGCAGGGTTTGGGAAAGCTTGCTTTCCTCGGCATCCTGCTTGGCCTTCAGGTCGGCCTGCACCTTGACGATTTCCTCATGCGCCGTGGCACGGGCATCGGCCAAGGCCTTTTCATAGGCCTCGATGGCGGCTTCGGCCTCGGCCTTCAGTTCCGCCGCGCGCTCCAGGTTCTGCTCGATCTTCTTCTGCCGCGCCTCGAGGGCGCCGCCGATCCGGGGCACGCAGACCTTCCACATGACCAAGAACATGGCGGTGAAGGAAATCACCAGCCAGATGATCTGGGGCACGTAGGTTGAGAAGTCCAATTGAGGCATGGAAAGACCTCTTTATCCGAAAGCCGTTGATCCTTGGGTCTGCCGTCCGAAGACGAAACGCCGTGGCCGGGACGGAATCCGCCCCGGGCCCGCGCAAGACCGAAAGATCAGCCGAACAGAATGACCAGGGCGATAACCAGCGCGAACAGCGCGATAGCTTCCACGAGGGCGAAGCCCAGCATGGTCATGGGGAACACGGCGCCCTGAGCGGAGGGGTTGCGGCCCACAGCCTGAATGAACGAGGCAAAGATGGTACCGATGCCGATACCGGAACCAATCACGCCGATAACGGCCAGGCCGGCACCGAGCAGCTTCGCAGCTTGAACTTCCATGGGGTTGATCCTTTCTTGATGCTAAATCTTGAGTGTGTGAGTTGACTGGTGAATGGGATTGTTTCGTTGCCTGTGGCTGATTTGCGATGCCCTAGTGAAGGTGCAGGGCGTCGTTCAGGTACAGGCAGGTCAGAATGGTGAACACGAAGGCCTGCAGGAAGGCGATGACGATTTCCAGGCCCGTCAGCGCGACCACGAACAGCCAGGGCGCCACGCCGAACACACCGAGCGAGATGATGAACCCGGCGAACACCTTCAGCAGCGTGTGTCCGGCCAGCATGTTGGCGAACAGACGAACGCTGAGGGAGATGGGACGCGACAGATAGGAAATGATCTCGATCGGGATCAGCAGCGGCGCCATGAGAATCGGCACGCCCGGCGGCATGAAGAACGAGAAGAAGTGCATCTTGTGCTTGGCCAGCGCAATCAGCGTCACGCCGACGAAGATCACCGCCGCCATGGTGAAGGTCACCACGATGTGCGACGTGAAGGTGAAGCTGTAGGGGACCATGCCCAGCAGATTGCCGAACAGCACGAACATGAACACCGTGAAGATGAAGGGGAAGTAGTTGCGGCCCTCGGATCCGACCGTGTCCTTCACCAGATTGGCGATGAACACATAGGAGAGTTCCGCAATCGACTGCCAACGCCCGGGAACCAGGGCGTTGCGGCGCATGCCCAGGATCAGGAAGGCGCTGACCACGACCACCGTCGCCACCATCATAAGTGCCGAGTTGGTAAAGGATGCGTCAATGCCGCCGAAATCCAGCGGCACAAGTGTTTTGATCTCGAACTGAGCGAGCGGGCTGTGCTTATCGGCCAAGGCTCGGTTTCCCGTCTGTCTATAGCGCGTTTATGCGGGTGCGTTTTTATCGGCGATCTGCATCGTCGGTCGGATTTTCATCCTGTTGATACCCCGCAGCGTAACCGTAGCCACGGGCCATCCGATAGACGTTCAGAATGCCGGCGCATCCCCCTAGGATTATGAACACCAACATGAGCCAAGGCTTGGTATCGAGCCACTTATCAAGCAGCCAACCGATACCCAGCCCAACGGCGACGGCGGAAACTAACTCAATGCCGACACGAAATGCAAGGCTAAGAGCGCTATTTGGCGGCTCCTTGTCGCGATTTTTCTGCGCTTGCGAAAACCCGCCCTTGTCCAGGGCGCCGTCGATGCGCTTTTGCAGGCCGTCCAGGTCCGAATGGGGCCGTTCGTCGGTCATGTAAATACCTAGGTATGAAGGGGTTTAGATCTCAGGCGGGAACAATAGCACCTGCGGGGGGCGGTTGTCAGGCGCTCTCGCGGAAGCTTTCGGCCTGTTGCAGGTCGACGGAGACAAGCTGCGACACGCCGCGTTCCTGCATGGTCACACCGAACAGACGGTGCATGCGGGCCATGGTCATGCGGTGGTGGGTGATGACGATGAAGCGGGTCTGCCCCGTGGCCGCCATTTCGTCGAGCATGGAGCAGAATCGGTCGACGTTGGCGTCATCGAGCGGCGCGTCCACTTCGTCGAGCACGCAAATCGGCGCCGGATTGGTCTGAAACACCCCGAACAGCAGGGCCAGGGCCGTCAGCGCCTGTTCGCCGCCCGACAAAAGCGATAATACCTGCAGGCGCTTGCCCGGCGGGCTGGCGAAGATTTCCAGGCCGGCTTCGAGCGGATCGTCCGATTCCACCAGTTCCAGATGGGCCTTGCCGCCGCCGAACAGGCGTTGGAACAGAACCTGGAAATGGCCGTTGACCTCTTCGAACGAGGCCAGCAGGCGGGCCCGGCCCTCGCGATTCAGCTCGTTGATGCCCTGGCGCAGCTTGTCGATGGCGGCAAGAAGGTCGGTCTTTTCCGTTTCCAGGCCGGTGATCTGTTCCGACAACTCGGTCATTTCCTGTTCGGCGCGCAGGTTGACCGGGCCCATGGTGTCGCGTTCACGCAGCAGGCGGTCGACCCGGCTTTCCGCGTTCTCCAATTCGGGCAGATCCTTGCCGTCTTCCACTTCTGCCAGTTCGGCCAGCTTGTTCGGGGTAACGTGCAGGCGGTCGTTGATGCGCTCGATCAGGCCGCGGCAGCCCTGTTCGGCCTGTTCCACCGCACCTTCGGCGCGGACCCGGGTTTCGCGGGCGAAGGACAGGTCGTGCTCGGCTTGGCGCATGTCGCGGTCGGCTTCGGCCAGGGTGGCTTCCGCCTGGGCCAGATGGTCGGCGGCGGTGTTGCGGCGCGCCTCGGCCCCCTGAATGGCGGTCAACAGTTCGTCGCGCTTGGCCGCGATCTCGGCCGGTTTCTGCTGCAGGGCGTCCAGGTCCGCCTGCAGGGCGGTGGCGCGTTCCGCCAGTTCGCCGAGCTGGCTTTCCGACCGCGACCGGCGGGTCACCCACATCTGGGATTCGGAGGCGACGGCGAGCAGGCGTTGTTTGCGGGCTTCCGACGCCTGGAACAACTGGTCGTGGCGCGACCGGCATTCCATCTGGTGGGTGCGCTTCTCGGCCAGGGCGGTGCGCTTGTCGGCCAGGGCCGTGCGCGCGGCCTCCAGGTCCGGCAGTTCGCCGCGTTCGGTTTCAATCGCCGCCTTCTGGGCCCCGGATTCTTCCTGGTCGGCGGCGATGGATGCCTGGGTTTCGGCCAGAGCGGCCAGCTTGTTCTGGACGGCGGCGGCACGGTCCTTGACCTCGGCCAGGCGGTCGCGGGCGGCGTTGAAGGCGCGGTCGGCCTCGTTCAGGGCCTGGCGGGCGTCGCGTTCCTGGGTGCGCAGGGCCTCGGCCTTGGCCTTGGCGGCTTCGGCGGTGGCCCGCAGGGCATCCAGGGTTTCGCGCGCGGCCTCGGCCTGGGCCGCGACCTCGTTCAGGCGGTTGCGCTGGGCCAGGCGCTGGGCGGCGGCGGTTTCCGCCCCTTCGGCGACGCGGAAGCCGTCCCAGCGCCACAGGCCGCCGGCGCGGCTGACCAGGCGTTGGCCGGGGGCCAGGCCGGCCTGCAGGCGGGTGCCTTCGGCGGCATCCTCGACGATACCGATCTGCGACAGTCGGCGGTCGAGGGCGGCGGGGGCCTTCACGACCTCCGACAAGGCGCGTACGCCGGCGGGCAGGGCCGGGGCCGCTGCCATGGGGCCCAAGGCGCGCCAACCGATGACGGCGCCGTCGTCGTCGCCCATGGCCGGGGCCGAGAGGTCTTCGCCCAGGGCGGCGCCCAGGGCATCCTCGAACCCCTTGTCGACGCTGATCTGGTCGAGCATCGGCGGCAGGTCCGTTTCCGGCCCGGTGGCGAGGACGCGCTCCAGGGTGCGGATTTCGGTTTCCAGGGCGGTCTGTTCGGTCGCTTTCTCCCGCGCGGCCTGGGCTGCCTGTTCCGACGCCTGATCGGCCTCGGCGCGGGCGGCTTCCGTCTTGGTCAGGGTTTCGCGGGCGGTGTCGGCGGCGGTGCGCGTGGTTTCGACGGTGGCATCGGCCTGGGCCAGATCGACCAGATCGGCGGACCGGGATTCCAGTTCGGCCTTCTGTGCCTCGGCGTCGGCGGCGCGCTGGGCCAGCCGGTTCAGGCGGTTTTCCAGTTCGGCCAGGCGCTGATTCAGGGCATTGCGGCGGGCTTCGGCGGCGGCCAGGTCGTTGGTGTCGCGGTCGACTTCGCGGTCCATCTCGGCGACGGCGACGTCGGCGGCGGCGCGGGCCTCGGCGGCGGCCGTCAGGTCGTCGGCTTCCTGCGTCTGGGCGGTCTCGATGTCCTGCTTTTCGGCGGCCAAGCGCTGGATGGCCTCGGCGGCGTCGGTCATCAGGCCCTGTTCCCGCTCGCGGTCGCGGGCGGTCTGCTCCAGACGGCCCCGGGTTTCGGTCATGGTCTGGGTGATGCGGGCTTCTTCTTCGTCCAGACCTTCACGGGCCAAGGTCAGGCGCTGCAGTTCCGCCGCCACCTGGGCCTCGCCCTGGCGCAGTTCGGGCAGGCCCTCGGCGGCCTGGGCTTGGCGGGTCGTCGCCTGGGCGGCGCGCTGGGTCAGCTCGGTGACCGCGTGTTCGGCTTCCTTCAACTGTGCGCGGGCGGTGTCGCGGGCGGTTTCCGCGTTGGACCACAGGATATGGAACAGGGTCGCCTCGGCCTTACGGATATGGTCCGACAGATTGCGGTAGCGGGTCGCCTGGCGGGCCTGTTTCTTCAGGTTGTTCATCTGGGCGTCCAGGGTGACCAGGATGTCGTCCAGACGTTCCATATTGGCTTCGGCGCCCTTGAGGCGCAGTTCCGCCTCGTGGCGGCGGGAGTGCAGGCCGGTGATGCCGGCGGCTTCTTCCAGTAGAAGGCGACGCTGCGCCGGCTTGGCGTTGATCACGGTGCCGATGCGGCCCTGGCTGACCAGGGCGGTCGAGCGCGCCCCCGTCGCCTGATCGGCGAACAGCAACTGCACGTCGCGGGCGCGGACTTCCTTACCGTTGATGCGGTAATTCGATCCCTTTTCGCGTTCGATGCGGCGGGTGACTTCCAATTCGTCCGCATCGTTGAACTGGGCCGGGGCCTTGCGTTCGGTATTATCGAGGGTCAGCGTCACCTCGGCGATGTTGCGCGACGGCCGGTCTTGCGTTCCGGAGAAGATGACGTCTTCCATCTCCGTGCCGCGCATCTGCTTGGCCGAGGTTTCGCCCATCACCCATTTCAAGGATTCGACCACGTTCGACTTGCCGCAGCCGTTCGGACCGACCACGCCCGTCAGGCCCGGTTCGATGAACAGCTCCGTGGGGTCAACGAAGGATTTGAACCCCAGAACGCGGATTTTCTTGAAATTAAGCAAGTCGCCTCGCCGATCCTGGTTGCCTGTTTGCGCCGATTATTTCTGCGTTATTTATTTCTTGAGGGCGCGTTCGATGATTTCCTCGAACACCTTGAAGTCCTGCGCGCCCGAAACCTTTTCCCCGGCGACGATGAAGAACGGCGTGGAATCGACGCCGTGCTCCTTGTTGCCCGCTTCGGCGGTCTTCTGGATGCCCTGCAAAAGGTCTTCGTTGCGCAGGCAGGAATCGACCTGGGACGGCGACATGCCGCCTTTCTTGGCCGTGGCCTGGATGGCGGCAAGGCCGTCCGGCGCCTGTGCCCAGATCGCCTGATCGCGGAACAGGATGCTGAGCATGGCGAAATAGCGCACGGGGCCGGCGCAGCTGGCGACCATATGCGCCGCCAGGGCGCGCTGGCCCAGGGGGAAGTCGCGGAAGATCAGCTTCACCTTGCCCGTGTCGATGTACTTTTCCTTGATCGCGGGCAGGGTCTTTTCATGGAATTCGCGGCAATGGGGGCAGCTCAACGAGGCATACTCGATCATCGTCACCGGCGCGTCGGCCTTGCCGAGCACCTTTTCCGCCAACATGTCCTGAGCGCTCTGCGCCTGTGCCGAGCCTGCGAAGGGGCCAGAAAGGGCCAAAATCAGTGTCATTGCGAGCGCAAGACCTTGTGCTAATCGCAGCAAATTAACCTCCTGATACACAAGATGTTGATGACTATAGAATCGGCCCCGAGACGGAGTCGACTCCTTTTGCTAAATCGTTGATATGGGCCGCCGATCCGCAATTTATCCACCGTCCCCACGGCGCCGCCGGACGGCCTGTCCCAGTCCTTCGAGGGCGCGGCGCAGGTCCGGGTCTGTCACGGCCTTCAGGTCGCGCTCCAGGGCCGCCCGTTCGGCCGGGCTCAGCGTTCGGGGCGGGGTCGGGGTGGTGTCCTCGCGCGGCGGCAAGGGGCGCTGGAAAATGTGGATGCCCCTGACGGCGCCATAGCCGAAATAGGTGTTCACCTTTTCCACGATCAGGGGCTCCAGGTGCTGGACTTCGGTCGCCACGGCGGAATTGCCGGCCTGCAGGTGCAAAAGCCCGCCCGTGCGCTGTCCGCGGGGAAAGATGATGCGGTCGGGCAGGGTGTGACGGGCCAGAAGTTCACCGGCGATTTCCGGCCAATGGCGCAGGATATCCCCCTGGGCGAAGCCCCGCTTGCCATAGGCGGCGGCGGTCACCTTGCTAAGCGCTTGGCCGACGGCGCGGACACCGCCTTTGCGGCGGCGGGGCGGCTTGGTCGCTTCGTCGTCCTGGGCCATGGTGTTCCTTTCGGGCCGTCGCCGCCCTTTTCCGCGTCCCGGCGGCGTGGCATTAACGGGGGATGCATTTAAGAGTGCCGACCCAGGGCCCCGCAAGGGCCTGCCGGTGGAAGCCGGGGGATAACACGGATATTGCCGGAACCGGGAGCCTGTCATGAGCCTTTCGTCCGCCAATGATGCCCTGACCGGGGCGTTGCTGGGCTGGTATGACCGCCACCGGCGGATATTGCCGTGGCGGGCACCCGCGGGCCGGCGTGCGGACCCTTACCACGTCTGGCTGTCCGAGATCATGTTGCAGCAGACCACCGTGGCGACCGTAAAAAGCTATTTTGACGACTTTGTGGCGCGCTGGCCCCGGGTGGAGGACTTGGCGACGGCGGACCTGGACGATGTCCTGCACGCCTGGCAGGGGCTGGGATATTACGCACGCGCGCGCAACCTGCACAAATGCGCGCAGGCCGTCGCCGGGGACCACGGCGGCCGGTTTCCCGATACGGAAGCAGGGCTTTTGTCCCTGCCCGGCATCGGCCCTTATACGGCGGCCGCGATCGCCGCCATTGCCTTCGACGTGCCGGCGTCGCCGGTGGACGGCAACATCGAACGGGTCACCGCACGTCTGCGCCGCATCACCGAGCCGCTGCCCGGCGGGAAAACGGCGATTCAGGCGGCAGCGCGGGACCTGACCCCCAGCCGGCGGCCCGGCGATTTCGCCCAGGCGATGATGGATCTGGGGGCCATGGTCTGCACGCCGCGGGCACCGAAATGCGATCTCTGCCCTTGGCACGATCCATGCGCCGCGCGGGCCGCGGGCAGTGCGGCGGACCTGCCCGCCCGCGCGCCGAAAAAGGCCAAGCCGACGCGCCACGGTGTCGTGTTTTGGATCAAGGATGCCAAGGGCCGGGTGCTGCTGCGCCGACGGGCGGAAAGGGGACTTCTGGGCGGCATGATGGAAGTGCCCTCGACGGATTGGCGGGATGACCCCTGGGATAAGGACGAGGCGGCGGGCCATGCCCCGCTTGCGGCGGCATCCTGGGAAGGGGCCGGCGAGGTCCGTCATACCTTCACCCACTTCCATCTGCGCCTCACGGTGGTTTGTGGGACGGTGCCCGGTGGAGAAGTCGCCGACGGTATTTGGGTGCATCCTTGTGATTTCGGCACCCAGGCCCTACCGACCTTGATGAAAAAGGTGGTGACCACTGCTTGGGGGTGGACGTCCGATGAAGGATGATCGGCCTAGGACGGTACGATCGCGCGGCGTTTGCTGCGGTAGACCCGGAGCCACCTGTAGAACGGCGCAAGTAAATGACGGGCATGACGCTTGGCGTCGACGATGATCATGCCGTCGATGACATTCAATGTGTGAGCGCCATGCCGATAATAGGAGGTTGGATCGGGTTCGATCCGGGCGATTGGAGTTTCCCTGAATTCGGTCGGCGTCAAGTTGTCGATCCGGTTCAGCACGATGGCTGCGCCATAGGCCGTTGAGCAATCCTGGGTCGGTCGAATGAGTTGACCCTGCCAAGAGAACGGTGCGCCGCCGGGCCGGCTTGACGTGATGTCAATCTTGATCGGATTTCGTTCATGTGGCGTCCATGGCCCGAAGCAGGCAGGCGCATGCCAAGCATGCAATACAGCGTTCGATTCCTGGTCCGCCTTCATTCCGAAAAGCCAGTAGCGGCCGTCGTGAAAGAAGATTGTGCCATCGGACATGGGAATGTCCTCCAGCCCTTTGAGAGGCAGGCCCTTACCGGCCCACTTCGGTGAATCTTTATCTACCGGGAATGCCGTGGGGCAGGCCATCTCGGATAATTCCGGTACGGCATAATGCTGACCGTCTTTTTTAATCAGGTATGGATAGGACGCGTGATAGGGAAAGTCGCCGATGACTTCTTCCGTTCCATTGACGTTTCTGACAATGCGGCCTTTGCCCTCCCGGTAATCGAACTTTTCGTAAAGTAGGACGGTCTCACCCTGTGCGGTGCGCCAGCCAAAAGGGTCGGCACGAAAACAAAGTGTTCGATTTCGCGGCAGCCAATTCACGCGGCTCATGAAGTCGTGATCGAATACTTGTGCCGGATCACCCGTCACGGTGCCGACGTTCCATTCTTCGGCCGTAAAAAGGTCGATTGCCATGGCCACCACGTTGGACAAGGTGGCGACCTTCAATTGCCAAGGGGCCGGTGCCGTGCCGCTTGTCAGGGTCACTCTCTGATCATCGGCGTCAGGCTGAATGCGGGGCCCCAGAAGGGCATCACTGAACCAGTCCGCGGCTGCGTCCTTGACGGCGGCAATGGAGCGATCGGGTGTCCTGCGGCGCCGCAAACGATGGCGGCAGAGTACCCTGGCGGATCCGTCGCCAGTCTGCCATGCCACAAGGCGAACCTCGATAAAGGGTTCGTGGGCAACGAAGCCCGATTTGATGCTGTTGCATAAATCAAAACGGCATTTTGGGCCGTGACAAAGTAACCAAACCGGAACACCGAGCCGTTCCGCCAAATTGATGCCCACGCCGCGTTCCGATAGATCGACAAGCAATTCAACATCCGCCCATAGCGCAGGCGACATCTGATCTTCACCGTCTGCGGGCCGGACCACGACGGTTCGGCCCGCTGTTTCAAGAGCAACCTGAACGGCCAATTCCCATTCCGTCGATCGGGATGAACTGGTCAAAAGAGCAATTGCCGGAGCCATCGTCATGTCACCGGAGATTGGGGGCGAAGGTGACGACCTCGGTAAACAGTCCGTCGATCTGGCCGGGAACAACGCCGGTCCCGCGATACAGGATGGGCTCCTTCCGCCGTTCCGCAATCGCCCAGGGTGGCCGTTCGGCATAACGGCGTTTTTCAACTGCCATGAGGGGAAACCCGAAACGTCTCAGGGCAAGGTGGGAAAACGCCGGGAGGCATCGCTCCAACAGGGTGTAGTCGCTTGCATAGACGATGCGTGCGACCGGGATCCTATGCCAGCGGCTGCGTATAAAAGCGATATGGCAGAATGCATTGTCCGGTCCCAGCAATCCCACATGTCCGACGCTCGGCATGTCTGAATGTGCGCGAAAATTTTCGAGCGCGTCACCGGACAGGTGCTTGTCGATATCTTCGATTTCACTGAACGCGCCACGTCGCCCTCGCGGCAGATTAGGGATGATCCATTCGGTCGTGTCGATGGATTGGAAACCAATCCGCAAAAAGACCTTGATCGTCCGCGGCTCAGGTGAATGGGTGGCATAAACCGCATCGCTGTCGCTCACCGCCGTACGGAGAAGTTGGACACCGAGCCCTCTGCCTTCGTCCAGGTCCACGTACCAACTCGTCAGGTTGCGGCTGTCGCGGATGTTCTCACCATAGCGACGGCGGGACCGCAGCGTGCAGATGGCCCCTTTGACCGCGTCACCGGCGACGATCATCTGCCCGAAGTCGTCTCCGGCGTCGAGCCAGTCGGGGGTCAGTACCTTGCGCCAATTTTCCGGGCTGCGGTTCGGATCGATCCGATGCAGGAACGCACAAACCGCAGGCAAATCTACTTCGCGGATAGGTTTAATCTCGGCGTTATTGCGGGACAAACGACGGTCTTCCTTGCCTGGGCATGTGGCCTTCTCCAGCCTGATCGGGCCCAAATCTGTTGTAGTAGATTCCAGTTCCAGGCCAAGTTGGACAAAACCGTAAGCAGGGGAGTTGGGACGGTAAAGCGGTAATTGGGCAAGGCTGGAGGTGCCCCGCGTCAGGCTGGCGCTACTACAAATGTCATGAAGTAGCTGTGGGGGTCCGGATTGTAGCCGGGGATCGGGCCGCATTCGATGAATCCGGCTTCGGCATAAAGCCTGCGCGCCACGCCGAAGGTCTGGGAATTGCCGGTTTCCAGACTAAGCCGCCGATATCCCCGGCGCTGTGCTTCGGCCAAGATGTGGTTCAGCATGGCGCGCCCGTACCCCTTGCCCCGGAACCGCGCCAGGGTATGCATGGATTTGATCTCGCCGTGGCGTGGGTCGAACTCCTTGAGTGCGCCGCAGCCGATGATTTCCGTGCCGTCCCACATGGACCAGAACGTGACATCGGGTGCGGTCAGGCCGCTGAGGTCGAGGGCATAAACGCTTCCGGCCGGCGTCTGGCTGACCATTTGGTCAAGGTGTGCCCGGATGACGCCGCGCACCGCATCGCCCGTCAGGTCGTCTTCGCGGATGTCCATCGGACGGCCCGCCGCCGGGTCAGTCGTCGTAGGCCATCAACGCGCTGAACGGAATGTCCAGTTTGTCGCGGCCCTTCAGGAAGGTCAGCTCGATCAGGCAGGTCGCGCCCACGACCTCGGCCCCAGCACCGCGCAGCAGGTCGATCGACGCGGCCATGGTACCGCCGGTCGCCAGCAGGTCGTCCATGACCACCACGCGCTGACCCGGTTCGATGGCGTCCTTCTGAATCTCTATGGTGTCGGTGCCGTATTCCAGGGAATACTCATGGGCGATGGTATCGCCGGGCAGCTTGCCCTTCTTGCGCACCATGATGAAGCCGCAGCCCAGCCGGGAGGCCAGGGGGGCGGCGGTCAGGAAGCCGCGCGATTCGATGCCGACGAGAAGGTCCGGCCGAAATCCGGAGACGATCTTGGCCAGGCGGCCCAGGGCCACCTGCCAAGCGTCGGGATGCCGCAGCAGGGTTGAAATGTCGTAAAACAAAATGCCGGGAATGGGAAAATCGGGAATCCCCCGGATGTGGTCTTTCAGGTCCATATGCCCCCCCTGGGAAAAATCTATCGGTGTGAATGTTCGGCGCATCCTATTGGATTGACGCGCGACCATGCAATCGCGTCCTATGGTCGGGTAGATTGCGGATCGGATTGCCTGATGACCAACGTCTTCTATCGCGAACTTAAATCCGACATGCCAGTCGCCGTGAAAGGCGACGGCATTTACCTGATTGATGCAACTGGCAAGCGTTATCTGGATGCCTCCGGCGGGGCCGCCGTGTCCTGCCTGGGCCATAGCGACGCGGACGTCATCCAGGCCATCAAGGATCAGGTCGACAAGGTCGCCTTCGCCCATACGGGATTCTTCACCACCCAACCGGCGGAAGATCTGGCCGAATTCCTGGTCGGCGCGGCGCCGGACGGCATGTCGATGGTCTATTTCCTGTCCGGTGGGTCCGAGGCGGTGGAGGCGGCGCTCAAGATGGCGCGCCAGTATTTCCTGGAAACGGGCGCGCCCGAACGCACACGCTTCATCGCCCGGCGGCAGAGCTATCACGGCAATACCCTGGGCGCATTGTCCGTCGGCGGCAATCTGTGGCGGCGCGAGCCCTATAAAGAGATGCTGATGCCGGCGTCCCACATCGCGCCCTGCTATCCCTACCGCGACATGCGTGACGGCGAGAGCGAGGAAGAATACGGCCTGCGTGCCGCCGACGAGTTGGAAGCGGAAATCCTGCGACTGGGGCCGCGCAACGTGGCCGCCTTTATCGCCGAGACCGTGGGTGGGGCGACGGCGGGGGTGCTGGCCCCCGTGCCGGGATATTTCAAGCGCATCCGCGAAATCTGCGACAAGTACGGTGTGCTGATGATTTTGGACGAGGTGATGTGCGGCATGGGCCGCACGGGCACCCTGTTCGCTTGCGAACAGGATGGCGTGGCGCCGGACATCATCTGCATCGCCAAGGGCCTGGGGGCCGGCTATCAGCCGATCGGGGCGACCCTGGTGTCCGGTGACGTCTACCGTGCGTTCAAGGACGGCTCGGGCGCCTTTCAGCATGGCCATACCTACATGGGCCATCCCATGGCTTGTGCTGCGGCCCTGGCGGTTCAGCGCAAGGTGCGCGACGCGGGCTTGCTGGACAATGTTCAGCGCATGGGGGCGGTCCTGGTCGATCGGCTGCACGACCGCCTGGGCAACCACCCCCATGTCGGCGACATCCGGGGGCGCGGACTGTTCCAGGGGATCGAGCTGGTCGCCGACCGGACGACCAAGGAAGCCCTCGACCCGACCCTGAAAATCCACGCGCGGGTGAAGAAGGCCGCGTTCCAACGCGGGTTGATCTGTTATCCCGCCGGCGGCACGGCGGACGGCGTTCGTGGCGACCATATTCTGCTTGCACCGCCCTTCATCATCGACGAAGCCCAGGTTGGGGACCTGGTCCAGTTGTTGGGCGATGCGATCGACGCAACATTGAAGGAGACGGGGATCACGTGACCCGGGGGGAGACCGGATTAATAAAAGAAGGGGCACCTGAAACATGATCGAGCAAGATGGTCTGGGCGGACACCGGTTTAGGGGGGCGTCGCCGATAGTCATGTTCATGGCAGGGGTTGGCCTGCTCTTAGGGGTGGGATTTATCTTCCCGGCCCAGGCGAAATCCCTAACTATCGGCACCGGCAGTAACGGCGGCGTTTATATCCAGCTCGGCAAGGCGATTTGCGATGTCGTGCGGCGGGAAATGCGCGGTACGAAATGCAGCGCGGTGACGAGCAAAGGATCCATCGACAACATCATCGGCATTAAGAAGGGCACCTACGATCTGGGTATCGTCCAGTCGGACGTCCAGTACCATGCGGTCAAGGGAACAGGCACCTTCGCCAACATCGGTGCGGTCAAGGGCATTTACAGCCTATTTTCCGCCCATCCGGAATCGCTGGCCGTCATGGCCAGGAAGGATAGCGGGATCAACGGGCTGAGCGATATCGCAGGCAAGCGGATCAATATCGGCAAGGTGACGTCGGACACCAACGCGACCATGCGGCTTTTGTTCGATGCCATGGGCCTGCCGCTCAACAGTTTCCCTCTGGTCGCGACCCTCAAGGTTACGGATCAATACAACGCGATCTGCGGCCGTAAGGTCGACCTTACGGCCTTTCTTGCGGGACACCCCAACGGCACCTTGAGCAAACTGATCAAGCTTTGCGGTATCGGATTCATCTCCGTATCGGGCGCCGCCGCGGACCGCCTGATTTCATCCAATCCTTATTACGTACACGCGCTGATCCCAAAGGAAGCCTATAGCGGCTTGACGGCGGATGTCCCGACGGTCGGTCTTATCGCGACTGTCATGACCGGGGCGCAACTGGATGCCGCGACGGCCTATCAATTGACCAAGGTGGTGTTCGAGAACCTGCATTTCATCACGTCGAAGCATCCGGCATTCTACCGGCTGTACCCCTTGGAAATGGCCCGAAAGGGCATCACCGCGCCCCACCATCCGGGGGCGGCGCAGTATTTGCGGGAGGTCGGGCGTCTGCCCTGAGGCCATATGTTTTCGTTTTTCTCCCGAACAATTCCGCACAGCATGAGACAAGGTTAATCTTCGCCGTTGGCCTTTCCCGGCGATGTGTTACACTTCGGGCCAACGACATGGATCAGGGAATCACATGGCATTTTCAGGGGGCAGTCTGAATAAGACGCCAACGGTGAAAGTTTGTGCACCGGTGCCGGCAGTCGGCCCTGTTCCTTGGTATACCAAGCCGTTCGCCGGTGCGGCGCGGCAGGAATATATCCATTCATTCAGCGAAATTCGGTCCCGCGGGACAGCTTCGGGGGCTGTGGCCCCAGGTTCTTGCGCGCCGATACGCCGGGTTTGCTCCCGGCGGATCACCCGGACGTCCGCATCGGCCCCGTATCGGGGTGAACGCGGATCCTGGGACTCCCCAAGCCGAACGGCGCGGCTTGTGCCGCGTCTCGGCGTTCATTCATTACCCAACCCGATAAAATCCAAGGAGGAATGGAAATGTTCCTGAGAAAAACTTTGGCCGCGACCGTTGCTGTCGCCGCGATGGCGGCGACCTTCGGCGGCGCCCAGGCAGCGGACGAAAAGTACATCACCATCGGCACCGGCGGTCAGACGGGCGTGTACTTCGTCGTCGGCCAGTCGATCTGCAAACTGGTCAACCGCAACACATCGAAGCACGGCATCAAGTGCACGGCGCCGTCGACCGGTGGTTCCATCGCCAACATCAATGCCATCAAGGCGGGTAACCAGGACATGGGCGTGGCTCAGTCCGACTGGCAGTATCATGCCTATCATGGCACCTCGAAGTTCAAGGACGACGGTGCCTTCAAGGACCTGCGGTCGGTGTTCTCGGTTCACGGCGAGCCGTTCACCGTGGTCGCCCGCAAGGATTCCGGCGCCACCAAGTTCGATGATCTGAAGGGCAAGCGCGTCAATGTCGGCAACCCCGGTTCCGGGCAGCGCGCGACCATGAGCGTCGTGCTTGAAGCTCTTGGTTGGGACGAGTCCGCGTTCTCCCTGGCGTCCGAATTGAAGTCCTCGGAACAGGCGGCGGCCCTGGGTGATAACAAGGTCGACGCCATCGTGTTCACGGCCGGTCATCCGAACGGCTCGATCCAGGAAGCGACGACGACCACCGACGCACTCCTGATCCCCGTGGTCGGCTCGGCTATCGACAAGCTGGTCGCCGACAATCCCTACTACGCCCATGCCACCGTTCCGGGCGGCATGTACAAGGGCAACGCGAACGACGTGAAGACCTTCGGCGTGAAGGCGACCTTCGTGTCTTCGGCCAAGGTGCCGGACGACGTGGTCTATCAGGTCGTCAAGGCCGTGTTCGACAACTTCGGGCGTTTCAAGAAGCTGCACCCGGCCTTCGAACACCTGAAGGAAACGGACATGATCGCGGCCGGCAACTCGGCCCCGCTGCATAGCGGCGCGGCCAAGTACTACAAGGAAAAAGGCTGGTTGAAGTAATCAGCGAATGCTTCCCCGCCGGGTTGCCGGCGGGGAAGCATTTCGTCCGCCGATCGCCGGGACGGGAGAGACCGGTACTGGACGGCACATCGACCGCTTTCGCGGCGATGCCTTTGGGGGCCTGAGAAAAAAGCGAGACGACAATGAGCGAACAGACCAAAGAAACCGGTGCCAGCGCCGACGAGTTGGCCGACCTCGTAGCATCGACTGATACCGGCGGGCGTCAACCCGGCAAGGTCTGGACGGCGGTCCTGTTCTCCACGGCCCTGGCCTGGTCCCTGTTCCAGCTTTGGTTCGCGTCACCGTTGCCCTTCGCGCTGCACATCGGCGTGTTTAACGATACCGAGGCCCGCTCGATCCATCTGGCCTTCGCGATCTTCCTCGCATTCCTGGCCTATCCGGCGTTCAGCCGCTCGCCCCGCAATTACATTCCCATTTTGGACATCGTGTTCGCCTTTGTCGGCGCCGCCAGCGCGTCCTATCTGTTCGTGTTCTACCGCGACATCGCCGACCGGGTCGGTGCGCCGATCGAACAGGACTTCGTGGTCGCCGTGATCGGCGTGCTGCTTCTGCTCGAAGCCACACGCCGGGCGTTGGGCCCGGCGTTGGCTATCGTTGCTTCCGTGTTCCTGCTCTACACCTTCTTCGGTCCCTACATGCCGGGGATCATCGCCCATAAAGGCAATTCGCTTGCCGAAGTGGTCAATCACCACTGGATCACCACCGAAGGCGTGTTCGGCATCGCACTCGGTGTTTCCACCAGTTTCGTATTCCTGTTCGTGCTGTTCGGCGCGTTGTTGGACAAGGCGGGGGCCGGCAACTATTTCATCCAGGTCGCGTTCTCGCTGATGGGCCATATGAAGGGCGGGCCGGCCAAGGCCGCCGTCGTCGCCTCGGCGATGACGGGCCTGATTTCCGGCTCCTCCATCGCCAATGTCGTGACCACCGGCACCTTCACCATCCCGCTTATGAAGCGGGTCGGTTTTTCCAGTGAAAAGGCGGGGGCGGTCGAGGTCGCGTCCTCCGTCAACGGTCAGATCATGCCGCCCGTCATGGGCGCTGCGGCATTCCTCATGGTCGAATACGTGGGCATCCCCTATTTCGACGTGGTCAAGCACGCCTTCGTTCCGGCCCTGATCAGCTATATTGCCCTGGTCTACATCGTACACTTGGAAGCCATGAAGCTGGGCATGGAAGGCCTGCCGCGCGCGGTCGAGCCCAAGCCCTGGGTGCAGCGTCTGGTTGGTCTGGCCTTCGGCATCGCCATGGTGTCCGGCTTGTCGCTGGCGGTCTATTACGGGCTTGGCTGGATGAAGCCGATCCTGGGCGGCTATGCGTCGCTCGTCGTCGCCTTTGGTATTGCCGTCGTCTATGTCCTGCTGGTGCGCTTTGCCGCCCAATATCCGGACCTCAAGATGGACGACCCGAACCAGCCGGTGCTCAGCCTTCCCGAACCGGCACCGACGATCAAGTCGGGCCTGCATTTTCTGCTGCCGGTCATCGTCCTGGTGTGGTGCCTGATGGTCGAACAACTGTCGCCCGGCCTGTCGGCGTTCTGGGGGTCGGTGCTGATGATCTTCATCCTGCTGACCCAGCGCCCGATATACGCCTATTTCCGCAACCAGACGGATTTCAACGCCCAGATCAAACGCGGCTGGTACGAATTGCTCGACGGCTTGGTCACCGGGGCCCGCAACATGATCGGTATCGGCATCGCCACGGCGACCGCCGGGATCATCGTCGGCGTGGTCAGCCAGACCGGCGTGGGCTCGGCCCTCGCCGATGTGGTCGAGGTGCTGTCCGGCGGCAACTTGATGGCGATCCTGTTCCTGACCGCTTTCCTGTCGCTGATCCTGGGCATGGGCCTGCCGACCACGGCGAACTACATCGTGGTGTCGGCGTTGCTGGCCCCCGTCATCGTGACCCTGGGGCAGCAGAACGGCCTGATCGTGCCGCTGATCGCGGTGCATCTGTTCGTGTTCTATTTCGGGATCATGGCCGACGTGACGCCGCCCGTGGGGTTGGCGTCCTTTGCCGCCGCCGCCGTATCCGGCGGTGATCCGATCCGCACCGGCTTCGTCGCGTTCTTCTATTCCCTGCGCACGGCGGCGCTGCCGTTCCTGTTCATCTTCAACACGGATCTGCTGCTGATCAACGTGGATGCCCTGCACGGCGTTTTCATATTCCTCACGGCGACATTGGCGATGCTATTGTTCGCGGCGGCGACCCAGGGCTACTTCCTAACCAGGAGCAAGATATGGGAGACGGCGCTGCTGCTGCTGTTGGCGTTCTCGTTCTTCCGGCCCGGGTTCTGGATGGACATGGTTTCGGCGCCCTACATCGACTACAAGCCGGCGGAAATGGCGACGGCCTTCGAAAAGACGCCGGAGGGTGAAAAAATCCGCCTGATGATCTCCGGCAAGGACGATATCGGAAACCCCCGCGAATGGATGGTCGTGCTGCCCATGGGGCCGGCGGCAAGCGGGGACGAGCGCATCAAGGCCGCCGGCATCACGGTCCGCCAGGAGGACGGTAAAATCCTGATCGACGACGTCGCCTTCGGTTCCGAAGCCAAGAAGGTTGGTCTGGATTGGGATCAGGAAATCACCCACGTCCTGCAACCGGCCGATCAGTTGAACAAGTACTGGGTCTATCTTCCCGCGTTGCTGATTCTGTGTCTGGTCGTTCTGGCGCAGAAAGCACGTATCCGCAAAACATCGGCCCAGGCGGCCTGACCGAGGAGCCCGTAAGAACATGTATAAGGACATCCTCCTTGCCATCGACATTGACGACAAATCGTCTTGGACGGCATCCGCGCCGATCGCCATCGAACTTGCTGAAAAGTTCGGGGCGACGCTCCATGTGATGGTCGTCATCCCGACCTTCGGGTCCTCCCTGGTCGCCAATTTCTTTCCCAAAGGTTATGAAAAGAAAACCATGGAAGAAGCGGCAGCCCACCTGCATACCTGGACCAAGGCGAACATCCCGAGCGGGATCAAGAAACAGCACATCGTCGGTCATGGCCGGGTCTATGAGGAAATCCTCCGTGGCGCGAAGGAAACCGATTGCGACCTGATTGTCCTCTGCGATCGGCGCACCGACGCCGACATGCTCGGCCACAACGCGGATAAGGTCGCCCATCAGGCTAAGCAATCGGTCCTGATCGTCCGTCACTGACCGGCGGCATTCGGCCCCAGGCATTTCCGTATATATCGGGCCTCATCAAACGCTATGGGAACGGCTATCATCCGCGCGCGTGGGGCCGGTGGTTCCCTTCGCGCGGAACATGGACGGCAGGCATCCACCAGGGAGCAGACGAATGTGGATTAGACGGGGTGCTTTGATCATGGCGCTGTCCATCGCCTGGACGGCGATGGGGCCGGGGGCTGCGCGGGCGGCCGAATTTATTTCGATCGGCACGGGCGGGGTTACGGGGGTCTATTTCCCTGCCGGCGGGGCCATTTGCCGGCTGGTCAACAAGGGCCGCAAGGACCACGGCGTGCGCTGTTCGGCCGAATCGACCTTTGGGTCCGTGTTCAACATCAACGCGATCCGCTCCGGCGACCTGGACCTGGGATTGGCCCAGTCCGATACCCAGTACAGCGCTCTGCGCGGCGAAGGGCCGTTCGACAAGCGCGGCCCCTTTGGCGAACTGCGCTCCGTGTTCTCGCTGCATGCTGAGCCGGTGACCCTGATGGCGCGGGCGGATTCGGGTATCAAGCACATCAATGACATCAAGGGCCGGCGTATGAACATCGGCAATCCCGGCTCGGGGACGCTGGCAACCTGGCAGGTGCTCGAACAGGCGCTCGGCTGGACTCGCCGGGATCTGGGTTTGGCGGCAGAGTTCAAGGCCAATCAGCAGGGTGAGGCCCTGTGTGACAACAAAGTCGATGCCTTCTTTGCGCTGGTCGGTCATCCGTCCGCCGCGACCCGCGAAACGGCCAATGCCTGCGCCGCTGTTCTGGTGCCGATCGACGGTCCGGGCATCCAGGCGCTGGTCAAGACCAGCCCCTTCTACCGCTGGGCGGTGATTCCGGGCGGCATGTACCGGGGCAACCCGAAAGACGTGAAGACGTTCGGTGTCGGGGCAACGCTGGTCAGTTCGACCAAGACCAAGCCCGAGATCGTCTACACCATCGTCAAGGCCGTGTTCGATAACTTCGACGCGTTTCGCGACATGCATCCGGCGCTCGCCAATCTGCGGAAAGACGAAATGGTGCGCGATTCCCTGACCGCGCCCCTGCATGCGGGGGCGGTACGTTATTTCCGGGAAGCGGGACTGATCAAATGACGGGGCCGCGGCCGATGGACGACCGCGGCAGTCCGGTCATTTCACGCCGTTGAGATATTCGAAAATCAGGGCGCGCTGATCTTCCTTCTTCAGGCCCGGATAGGCCATCTTGGTCGTCGCCTTGGGGTCGTCGAGATAGTCCTGCAGGAACTTCTTGGGGTTGGCGAGGTAAGCGTCGAGCGACTTGGCATCCCAAACCAGACCTTTTTCACCGGCAGCGATCATGGAGGCTGAATAGCGCGATGCCTTGAAGCCTTCGGCCGTGCCGGCCTTGCGCCCGATGACACCCTTGAGGGACGGGCCGATGGTATGTTTGCCCGACACCGTATGACATTGGGCGCAGCGGTTTTTCTTGAACGCCTTGGCGGCGTCGGCCTGAACGGGCGCCGCGGCGACCATCATCGAGGCCACGAAGCCGGCGAGCGCGGCGGCCATCAAGCAAGTATGTTTCATGAGACAAAACCCTTCGTCGTGTTTTGGTTGGTAATCTTGGGCGCACCCTTGCGGGTAGGTTCGCATTATCTGCATCACGCCGGGAATGCGCAATCGGCAACCCGGGCCAGCGGAGATGATTTCATTCACCCGCCGATCCGCATTATACTGTTCGTTATGGAAGTCGTGGGCGCAGTCATGGGGGATCCCCCGGACTGTGAAAGGAGCATTGCAGACTCATGCCGGCAGATAATCTAAGCAAAGCGGATGTCGCCAAACTTTTGTCCGACCCCACGCCGGACAACCGCGCGGCGACCGCGGCCAAGGTCGCCGTGGCTTTCGATCCCGGCAAGCTGAGCCCCACCGAGCGGGCCCTTGCAGAAGAAATTTTTCGCCTGATGGTCAAGGACGCGGAAGTCCGCGTGCGCCAGGCGTTGACGGAAAACCTGAAGCAGAACGGCAACGTGCCGCATGACATTGCGGTGGCACTGGCCAACGACATCGACCAGGTGGCGTTGCCGATGATCGAATTTTCCCAGGTTCTCAACGACGACGACCTGATCGCCATCATCGGATCGCAAGATCCCGCCAAGCAGGAAGCCGTCGCCGGGCGCGCCACGGTGTCGGAGGCACTGTCCGACGCCCTGGTCAGTTCCGGTAACGAGGCGGCGGTGACCCGTCTGGTTGCCAACGAGGGGGCGGCGATTTCCGAAAGCACCTTCCAGAAAGTGGTCGACGATTTCGGCGACCGCGCCGGGGTACAGTCAGCCATGGTCAACCGGGCCTCTCTGCCGGTGACGGTGGCCGAACGCTTGGTGACCTTGGTGTCGGAAAACCTGCGCGACGAACTGGTCAAGCGCCACGAACTGCCGGCGGCGATGACCACGGATATCATCCTGCAATCGCGTGAGCGGGCAACCATCAGCCTGTCCTCCGATTCCAGTGTCGATGACGTGATGATCCTGGCCCGCCAATTGAACGATAACGGCCGCCTGACGCCGTCGATCACCCTGCGGGCACTCTGCATGGGGGACATCACGTTCTTCGAATGTGCGATGGCGACACGGGCGGGGGTTACGCTGGATAATGCGCGGCGCCTGATTCATGACCGCGGCCCTCTGGGCCTGCGTGCGGTGTTCGACAAGGCCAAGCTGCCGCCGGCCCAGTTCATGGCTGTGCGCGCGGCGCTGGATGTTAGCCGGGAAACGCAGATGGACGGCGGCGAGAATGACCGCGAGCGTTATGCCCGGCGCATGATCGAGCGGATCATGACCCAGTACGACGACCTGGGCGTCGAGTTCGAGTCCTCGGACCTGGAATACCTGCTGACCAAGATGGATGAATTGCCGGCCGACGTGCTGGGGGATGACGGGCCGGACGCCGTGGTCGGCGCGGGCCGGTAAGCAAGCCGATCAGGAAGAATGAGCGGAGCGGAGTTTATCTGCCGCCCGCGTCGCGCCATACGGCGTAATCCTTGCGGAACCGGTCGAGCGATTTCCACACCTTGGCGAAATCCTTGTCCTGCTTCGCCGTGTCGCGCGCGACCTCGTCCCAGGCCTTGGACAGTTTACCGAGAATTTCCCGCGGCCAGCGGCGCACGGTCACGCCTTCCTTGGTCAGGTTCAGAAGGGCCCGGTATTGCGAGGCCTCGCCCTCGGCCAGGCCATGACGCACGTTGTCGCCGCACACGGCGCGCAACTGTGAGCGCTGCACCGGCTTGAGGTCGGCCCAGCGGTCGTTGTTGACGACCAACGCCAGCAGCGTCGCCGGCTGATGCCAGCCGGGGAAGTAGTAATTCCGCGCCATCCGGTGCAGGCCGAGCTGCACGTCGATGGCGGGCATGGAATATTCGGCGGCGTCGATGGCCCCGGTTTCCAGGGCGTGGAAGATTTCCCCTTCGTTCAGGGCCACGGTCTTCGCACCCAGGCGGTTCATCACGCGCGCGCCAAGACCGGTCATGCGCACCCGCAGGCCTTTCAGGTCTTCGACCGTGGTCAATGGCCGTCGGTACCAGCCGGCCCCTTCGGGCGACACCAGCCCGCAGACCACGATCCGCACGCCCAGGCCTTCGGCCAGGCCGTTTAACAGCTTTTCACCGCCGCCGAAATAGAGCCAGGCCAGGTATTCCTCGGCCCGCGGGCCGAACGGCACGGCGCCGAACAGTTGCAGGGCGGGGACGGTAGCCGGCCAGCTTTCGGGGGCGACGAAGGCGGCGTCGACGGTGCCATCCTTGACCGCGCTGACCATGTCCTTGCCCTGAATCAGGGTCCCCGGTTCGTTGAAAGCGATCTCCATCCCGCCGGCGGACACGCGCCATATTTCCGTTTCGATTCGCTTGGCCTGGGCACCCAACTGCGGCAGGGCGCTGGCAAACGCACTTTCCATGCGCCAGCGCACGATGGGGTCGGGGGTGATGGCGGGGGCCAGCAGGCTTTCCGCGGCGGCGGGCAGGGCAGAGATCTCGGCGGTCGATGCCGGGGAGGGTTCTTTCGGCGCGGCGGGCTCGGGGGTGAGCCCGGCCACGGCCTGGGCGGCGGTTTCGGGCAGCGATGCGTTCAGGCGGGGGGCGATGATGGAAACCCCCAGGACAACGCCGACAACCAATCCCACGACGATGCCGATGACGGCATTGCGCATGATGATGACCTTTCCGTTCCGCCCTCCCTTGGGCGGCCCTCGACGGGCGCGCAAGTGTACCTGAAGTGATCCGGGGCTCGGAGTCCTTAGGCCGCGGGGTTATTCACAATCTGTGGATATTTCGAGAGCACTTCGTGCCGTTCATCTAGAATTATTGATCTAGATCAATGCCGAAGCCTTTTCCAACGCCCTAAAGTTACGTCATTGAAACCACGGGAATTTCGAAAGATGACGACAGGAAGCATGATTTTTCTTGGTGTTTGCATCGCCGCTGCTCTCGCATTCGTGGCTGCTGCTGCCTACGGCGTTAATCACACCAATAATCCCCGCTAGGCGGGGTTCGAATTCATTTGGGCATTATGCCCGATCCGACCCCAAGGATTGGCAAACCCACGGCCCCGGTCCGCGTTCGCGCGGGCCGGGGTTTTGCGTTGGGCGGTGAATTGGGTGTTACGCGGGCGGCGGTCAATCGCACTTGCGGTAGACGAGGTCTACCTCGTGCCATTGGTTGTTGTACTTGACGGCGTAGGACCGAAGCTCCGTCGCGCTGACGATTTTGTCCTGATAGATCAGGCCGTCGGCCTCCAGCACCAGGATGTCGTCCTCGCGGCGCACGGTGTAGACGGCGGCGCTGCCGTCATCTCGGATGACCCGGACCTTGCCGGCGTCGACCTGATTATAGGTGACGCCATTGCCGCCTTCCTTGCGCGAACAGTCGATGGCCCAACGGCCCAGAACCCAGGGCACGGGGAACTGGCCCGGCGGGGCGGGCGGCGGCATCTGCCCGGCAGCGTGGCGAACGGCAGGCGGTCGCGGCTGTTCCGTTGCAAAGGTCGAGGGAACATGCGTGCCTTGGGTCGGCTGCAGGGTCGCAAGCCGACGACGTGCCAGATGGGTCAGGGCGCTGTCCGGGTAGGTCTCGATGAAGGACTGGAACACGGTCGGATCATCGGACCCGCGGATGCGTTCCCATTTCTCCACGTCGGCGCGGCGTTCGCGGGTGGGATCACGGCTGAATTCCTTGTCCTCGCCGCGATTAAACGGCGACGACATGGTGTTCCACAATTCCGCGGATTTGTCGGCAACGGTCGAGAGGGCATTGTTGGCCGTCTCACACCCGCCGAGCAGCAACAGGGCGGCCAGCGCCGGTGCGGCCGCGAGATGGCGGGCCCTGGTGGTGCGGCGTGGCGTTTCGGTCAAAGAAATCATGGCACGGCCCCGGCGTGTGGTTCTTGAAACAGCAAGGAGCAGTGCTCCTCTCCTTCGGCGGCCTAACCTAGCCAATTAAACGCGAAAGCGAAAGCACCCGGTCCCGGCCCGGCGGGCCGTCAAATGCGTTTTCGTGATTGCTGTCATGATGTTCTTGCGGGGGCTTGAGCCCCGGATTCCCTTGGGTTCGGCCCAGGAAAAGCGTATTATCCGCAATTGAGGACTCTGGGATTGAAGACCTGTCGCGCGCGTCCCTGCAAAGGAATTGGACGCGCCGCTCGCGCGGCCCCCGGGAAACCGGATGGGGTCGCGGTGTCAGGCGCCACATGCTGCTTGTTCAGCCCTTAATGCGTCACTCTCAGCGCCCCTGGATGGAACCGGGGAGCGCCTTTGATGGAGTACTTCCATGTCGCTTTCGAGCGCGAAAAAGTCGGTTGCCGTGCTTGCTTTCCTTTCTGTTGTGCCGTTCGCCACGGCCGTCTCCGCGCAGGAAATCGCCACCCTGCCGGTTTGTGAACAGGTCATCACCGATACGCTGAAGTCGAAGGACGAAAACCCCGCCGTCGGTGAACAGGCCGAACTGATGTTCAACCAGTTGGTCGAGCGCGCCCGCACGGAATGTGCCGACGGCAGCTTCCGTGACGCCGCCGCCACGCTGAACCAGGCCCGTAGCCTGGTCGCCGCCGAATAGCGGTAAGCCGATCAGACACGTTCCGCTTGGCGCGGGTTAGCATCTGCCGCTGATAAGAGCGCCGGCCGCTGGCGAGAGACCGGTGCCCGGAACGGAAAAACGGCCCCTGGGGGATAAAATCCCCAGGGGCCGTTTCCGTTTCGACATATCGGGCTTTCGCCCGGAATGGTCGGAGTGAGAGGATTCGAACCTCCGACCCCCGCCTCCCGAAGACGGTGCTCTACCAGGCTGAGCTACACTCCGGCATGGACGCCGCGGAAAAAGCCGGAAGGAACTTGAGGTCCCTTGCTGCCGGGCCGCGACGGGCGCCCGTTATAGCGGTGCTTGAGGGCCAGAGCAAGCGCCTGAACGCGCCGTCGTCACGCGCTGCTTTTCCGCCATCCGGCGGGACCGTAAACCCGCGCGTGCGGGCCGCCGTCATGGACGAATTTCTTGATTGATCGCGGTGGGGGCGGGATGTAGTCTGAAAATACGCACTTTGTGCGATAAACAACAAATCACGGGCGCGCAAACAGGGATCAAACGCGGGACTTCGTTGGTCTGGCGGGGGGTATTTTGACGGACAGCATGCAGCGAAGTCGGGGGGGCGAGCCATTGACATCAACGGCATCCCAGGCCGATGGAACGGGCGACCGGGAATACGAATGCAAACTGGGTGGCACGGTTGCCCAACTACGCGCCGTCCGGAAGGCCGCCCAAGGCCTGTCCAGCAACCGCCTTACCTGGGTTACCGACGATCTGGAAAGCGTCTATTACGACACCCCGGACATGCGGCTTGGCCGGCGGGGGGCGACCCTGCGGGTGCGCCGCAAGAAGGGCCGGTTCATCCAGAACGTGAAATCGCAAAACGACGGCACCGGCGCCCTGTTCGCGCGCGGCGAATGGGAACAGGAAGTCGATAGCCTGACCCCGCGCCTGGACCTTTTGCCCGAGGCGGCGGTCGAGGTCATGGGCCTGGTCCTGCCCGGCGAGCTGCAGGAAACCTTCCGCACCCGCTTTACCCGCGAACGGGCGGTGGTCACCCGCCGTGGCGCCATGGGACCGGAAAGCCGCATCGAGATTGCCATCGACAACGGCGAGGTCGTCGCCGTCAATCGCAACGCCGCGGGCATCCCGGTAAAGGGCGCCCGTGCCAAGCTGCGCGAGAAGATCCAGGAGTGTGAGCTGGAACTGTTGCAGGGCGACCCCCGCGACCTGTTCGAGGTGGCGCTGGAGCTACAGCAGACGGCGGGCCTGACGATCATTCAGGAAACCAAGGCGGCGCGCGGCTACCGGCTGCTGACGCCGCCCAAGGTTGTTCCCGTGCGCGCCGGGCGTACGGTCCTGCGCCCAGATCAATCGGTCAATGCGGCCATCGCCGAGATTCTGCGCGCGGGTACCCGCCACATGCTGGCCAACGAGGGGCCGGCCATCGACGGCACGGATCCGGAAGGCGTGCATCAGTTCCGCGTCGCCGTCCGGCGCATGCGCTCCATGCTGTCGGTATTTTCCAAACTGCTCGATCCGGCCCGGGTGGACTGGCTGAAGGCGGAATTGAAATGGATCGCCGATCAGTTCGGCCCGGCCCGCGACTGGGACGTGTTCGTTGCCGAAATTCTCGGCCCGCCGAAAAAGGCGGGGGTCGAGCCGGCGGCCATGATCGAATTGGCCGCCGCCGCCGAGGATCGCAGGCTCGACGCCTATGCATTGGTGCGCGAAGCCCTGAAATCGCCGCGCTACGCCGGGCTGGTGCTGCGCCTGTCGGCCTTCACGGAAACCCAGGGCTGGGCGCCGCAGCCCTGTCCGCCGGATCACCCGCTGGCCCAACCGATCATGGATTGGGCGGCCTCGATCCTCAACCGCGCCCATAAGAAGGCGCTGCGGGCCGGCGACGGCCTGGCGAAACTGGACGTGCCGGCGCGGCATCTGTTGCGCATCCGGCTCAAGAAGCTGCGCTACAACACGGATTTTCTGCAGGCGCTGTATGACTCGCCCGCCAAGAAGAAATATCTGCGCGCGCTGGAACACCTGCAGGACGATTTCGGTCATCTCAACGACGTCGCCGTGGCGGAAACCCTGCTGGCCGATCTGGCCGCCGACCATCCGGGCGGTCGGGGCGGCAAGGCGGCGGCGATCGACAAGGCCTCGGCCGCCATCATGGGCTGGCACGCGCGGGGGCTCCACGACAGTGAACCGCGCCTGCTGACCGATTGGGACACGTTCACCAGCGCCCCGCCATTCTGGCGCAAGGGCAAATAGCCACCGGCAAGTTGGCAGAGGGACGACGGATATGGCGCGTGCGATTTTGATCGCAAATTCCAAAGGCGGTTGCGGCAAGACGACCATCGCGACGAACCTGGCTGCGGCCTTCGCCAAGGGCGGCCTGAACACGGCGCTGGCCGACGTCGACCGTCAGAAAAGCAGCCTGTCCTGGCTCAAGCGTCGCCCTGCGGACCTGCCGGACATCACCGGGCTGGATTGGACCAAGACGTTCAAGGCGCCGCCCAAGAAGGTACAGCGTCTGGTCATCGATGCGCCGGCGGCGCTCGGCCTGGCGCGGTTCCGCGAACTGCTGAAGATGGCCGAGGTCATCATCCTGCCGATCCTTCCTTCGGCTTTCGATCAGGCGGCGACGCAGCGGTTCCTGAAGAAAGTCGACGATCTGAAGCCGATCCGCAGCCATAAAAAGCCGGTAATCCTGGTCGGCAACCGGGTGCGGGCGCGCACGCGTTCGGCCCAGGAATTGGACACGTTCATCGAAACCCTGGAACATCCGGTGGGGACGATCATCGCCGATCGGGCGCTTTATACGGACGGGGCCTATTCGGGCGTCAGCGTGTTCGACAAGGGTGACCGGCGATCCCTGGATGCTCAGGCGGATTGGTCCCCATTGATCACCTTTGTCGAGACGAACTAGATTGTCATGACACTTGAGTTACAGAACATGAGCATGGACGGCGACGCATTCCGGCATTGGCGCAAGCGCCACAAGTTGTCGCAGAAGGACGCGGCAAAGGCGCTGGGCCTGAAGCCCCGTATCATCCAATACTATGAAAAGGGTGAGCGCGACGGAAAGACGGTGGAAATTCCGCTGTCCGTCCGACTGGCCTGCTATGCCATCGAAAGCGGCGTCGGCGACTTCGACGGCAAGGACAGCGCGAAGTTGAAACCGCGCGGCAAGAAGGCCAAGGACTGAACCGGGGATTGCGGCCGGCCGGTGCCGGGCGCAGGGTTTTGGTCAGTACGCCCGCTCGATACAGAAATCGACCAGTTCCAGCAGTGCCTGTTTCTGCGCATTGTCGGGGAAGATGCCGAGTGCATCACGCGCCACGGCGCCGTAATGCCGCGCCCGGTCGACCGTATCCGAAAGCGCATGGTGCTTGGTCATCAGGGTGATGGCATGGGCCAGATCGTCGTCGGTCTGGTCCATGTCCTCAAGCGTGCGGCGCCAGAACGTGCGCTCGGCCTCGTTGCCTCGGTTGAACGCCAGGATCGTCGGCAGCGAAATCTTGCCCTCGCGGAAATCGTCGCCCACGGTCTTGCCCAGTTCGGCCTGCTTGGCTGAATAGTCCAGCACATCGTCGATCAACTGGAACGCGATGCCCAGATTGGTGCCGTAGGACAACAGGGCGTCTTCTTCCGCCTTGGGGCGTTCGGCGACCACGGCGCCGATGCGGCAGGCGGCGGCGAACAGTTCCGCCGTCTTGGCGGTGATGACTTCCAGATAGTTGGCTTCGCCTGTTGCCGTGTCGCCGGTGGTCATCAGCTGCATGACCTCGCCCTCGGCGATTACGGCCGAGGCGTCGGATAGAATTTTCAACACCTTGATCGCGCCGTCGGCGACCATCACCTGGAACGCGCGGGAAAACAGGAAATCGCCGACCAGCACGCTGGCCTGGTTGCCCCAGACCGCGTTGGCCGATGCCTGGCCCCGGCGCAGTTCGCTTTCGTCGACCACGTCGTCGTGCAGAAGGGTCGCCGTATGGATGAATTCGACGCAGGCGGCCAGCGGGATGTGGCGGTTGCCTTGGTAGCCGCACATGCGCGCCGAGGCGAGAGTCAGGATGGGGCGCAGACGCTTGCCGCCGGACGCCACCAAATGCCCCGCCAGCTGCGGAATCAGGGCGACCGGGCTTTCCATGCGCTGGACGATGACCTCGTTCACGGCCTTCAGGTCGTCGGCGACCAGGGCCTGAAGCTTGTCCAGGTTGGGTTTCTTTTGGCGTTCGCCTTCAAGGTCGACCACAAGGGCCACGGCGCTTCCCCTTATATCCGATTGTTCGTCGCTTGACGGTTGTTCCAGGAGCCGTGAGCATAGGGACCGTCAGGCCCCATGGTCAACTGCGACGGACGGGGCGGGGAAGGGGCGCGCCATGGTCGAATTGTTCCGCACCAACGATCCCGTGCTGCTGTCCTGGATGCAGGCGCGGCTGGCCGCGCTCGACGTGCCGGCGCAGGTGTTCGACATGCATGCCAGTTTCATGGACGGCAATGTCCTGGCCATCCAGCGCCGCATCATGGTCGACGAGGACGACCTTGCCCGTGCCAAACGTGTCATCGTCGAGGCCGAGGAAATCGCCCGCGGTGAACGCGATCCCCTGGATTGAGGCGCGTCATGACTTCTGCCGCCATCGACGCCGAGGAGACCCGCCTGCTGGACGGCCGGGTCGTCTGTTATCAGCCCCGGCGCGGCTACCGTTCCGCCATCGACCCGATCCTGATGCAGGCGGCCGTTCCGGCCCGGCCCGGCGACCGCGTGCTGGACCTGGGATGCGGCGCCGGGGCGGCGGGGTTGTGTCTGGCCCATCGCGTGGCCGGGGTGACGGTCACCGGCCTGGATATTCAGGAACCGCTGATCGCCTTGGCCCGCGAAAGCGCCACGGCCAACGGCATGGCGGATGCGGCCCGATTCATGGCGGGCGACCTGCTGACCCCGCCGGACGGCATCGGGGCCGGGGCGTTCGATCATGTTATGGCCAATCCACCCTTTCAAAAGGCCGGCACCTCGCGGCCCTCGCCCGATCCGGTGAAGGCAATGGCGACGGTGGAGGGACGGGCCGAACTGGCGGATTGGGTGCGGGCGGCCGCCCTGCTGGTGCGGGGCGGCGGCACGGTCACCTTCATCCATCACGGCGGACGGGGGGATGAACTGGCGGATCTCATGTCCGCATGCCTCGGCGCGGTCACCCTGCAGCCGGTTCAAGGTAAGCCGGGAGAGGAGCGCCCGGGGCGGATGATCGCGCAGGGAATCAAGGACGCGGCGGCGAATAGCCGCAGGCAGGCACCCTTGGTTTTGCATGAACCGGGGGGTGATTTTTCGGCCCCTGTGGATCGAATCCTACGGGGGTATGCGGATATCGCGATAAATCGCCCCTGAGGCCGAGAAAGTGGCCAAATCTGTGCGTCTCGTCACTTGTCAGGCCGGTCTCTACCTGGGATATTCCTTACAGAATGCTTACATAATATACGGCGCGCAACGACGCCAAATATCAAAAATTCAGGGACGGTCTTCGGGGGCCGGTGAAATAGTGGGTAACGCAGCGGTTATCGCCGTTATTGGCGCATTCATCGCATTGGGCGTTCTGGGTGTGTTGTTCTACGTTAGCACCCTGGCCAAGAACGTCTATCAGATCAAAATTCAGATGAAGGACGATTTGGCGTACGAGCTGGATCGTCTGAAGGATCACGTCGAAAAGGAAATGCTCCAGCGCCAGAAGTGGATCACCCGCGACGTCGCCAGTGTGTCCGATGCCAAGTTCGACCTTGTCGATGGTGAAATGGCGGCGCTCAAGTCGCAGGTCCGCGCGGATCTCAACATCCTTGATGAAAAGCTTCGCAAACTGTCGGCCCTGCAACAGGCCATGGCGGCGAAGCCGAACCGGCAGGGGGCCGATTTCGACGAACCGGATCTGGCCTCCGCCTTCGCGGTGGACAGCGTGGGGCGCAAGGCCGCACAATAAGGCATGTCAGACACTCAGCCGGAATCCCGCGGTCTCGGCGCACTTCCCGTCATCGGCGCCTTGCTTGATCCACCGCCCACGGTGGCCGTGGTTCGGCTATCCGGCGTCATCGGGGCCATGGGCGGGTTTCGCCGGGGGCTTAGCCTGGGCAGCCAGGCGGGCGTTCTTCAGCGCGCGTTCAAGCTGCGCAATCTCAAGGCCGTGGCGCTGGCCGTCAATTCGCCGGGCGGCTCGCCCGTGCAGTCGGCGCTGATCGCCGGCCGCATCCGCCAATTGGCCGACGAAAAGCAGATCCCCGTCATCGCCTTCGCCGAAGACGTCGCCGCGTCCGGCGGCTACTGGCTGGCCTGCGCCGCCGATGAAATCTATGCGGATGCGTCCTCCATCATCGGTTCCATCGGTGTGGTGTCGGGCGGATTCGGCCTGCAGGGCCTGATCGAAAAGCTGGGGGTGGAACGCCGCCTGCATACGTCCGGCGACAAGAAGGCCATGCTCGACCCGTTCCAGCCGGAAAAGCCGGCCGAGGTGAAACACCTGAAGGACATCCAAGGCGACATTCACGAAGCCTTCAAGGACATGGTGCGCGCCCGTCGGGGCGACCGCCTCAAGGGCGCGGAAAAAGACCTGTTCTCCGGCGCCTTCTGGACCGGGGCCCGGGCATTGGACCTGGGCCTGATCGACGGCCTCGGTGATCTGCGGGCGGTCATGCGCGCGCGCTACGGCAACAAGGTGAAGCTGCGGCTGGTCGGTGAACGGCGGGGATTTTTCGGCCGCCTGCGGTTCGGCGCTCTGTCCGATGCCCCCGCCGGCCCCGATTGGGCGGGCCAGGCCGTGGCCGCCATTGAGGAACGCCTGATCTGGAACCGTTTCGGGCTATAATCCGGCTATAACAAGCCACGGGATTCCTTGACCGCTCTGCCGCCCAACCCCTAAAAGGCCCCATGTTCGGATTTTCCATCCAAAAACTGTTGTTCACGGGCTTGGCCATCGCCGCCGTGTGGTACGCGTTCAAGTGGCTGGGCCGCGTTCAGGCTCAGAAACGCACGCTCGACCGCCAGGAAGCCCGCAGGATGAAGGAATCCGGGCCCGCCAAGGCCAAGATGCCCGAGGTCGAGGACATGGTTGAATGCACCACATGCGGTGCGTTCGTCGCCGCCCAGGGCATGCGTCATTGCGGTAAAACCGACTGTCCCTATCCGGAGTAACGAAGGTGCGGTTCCTTCCTTGACCGTCCGGACCCCGCCCCCTATTTTCTGGCACCGCAACATAACGCGATTTCTTAACCGCAAATCCTTTGGAACCCGCCGCCATGGCGAATACCTCCGGCGACAAGCCGAGCTTTCAGTCGCTCATCCTCACGCTTCAGCAGTTCTGGGCCGACCAGGGCTGTGTGATCCTGCAGCCCTACGACATGGAAGTGGGTGCCGGGACCTTCCACCCGGCGACCACCCTGCGTTCGCTGGGCAAGCCGGATGACGTGTGGAAATGCGCCTATGTGCAGCCGTCGCGCCGCCCGACCGACGGCCGTTACGGCGAGAATCCAAACCGCCTGCAGCATTACTACCAGTTTCAGGTGCTCATGAAGCCGAGCCCGGCGGACGTGCAGCAGACCTATCTGGAAAGCCTCTATGCCATCGGCATCGACAAGGACACCCACGATATCCGCTTCGTCGAGGACGACTGGGAAAGCCCGACCCTGGGCGCCTGGGGCCTGGGCTGGGAAGTCTGGTGCGACGGAATGGAAGTGACGCAGTTCACCTATTTCCAACAGGTCGGCGGTTATGAATGCGATCCGGTGCCCGTGGAAATCACCTACGGGCTGGAACGCTTGGCCATGTACGTGCAGGGCGTCGAAAACGTCTATGACCTGGATTGGGACGGCCAGCCCAAGGACAAGGGCGGCAAGACCTACGGCGACGTGTTCCTGCAGGCGGAGCGGGAATATTCCGCCCATAACTTCGAACATGCCTCGACCGACATGCTGCGCCGCCATTTCGAAGATGCGGAAAAGGAATGCGCGCACCTGCTGTCCAAGGACCTGGCGCTGCCCGCCTATGACTACTGTCTGAAGGCGTCGCACCTGTTCAATCTGCTGGATGCGCGGGGCGTCATCAGCGTCACCGAACGCCAGGCGTTCATCCTGCGCGTGCGCGATCTGGCCAAGGGATCGGCCAGGGCCTGGATGAAATCCCAAGGGGTCGAGGTCGCGTGATGCCCGAGCTTCTTCTGGAATTGCTGTCCGAGGAAATCCCCGCCCGCATGCAGGCGCGGGCCGCCGATGACCTGAAACGCCTGGTCGGCGACGGCCTGAAGGGTGCGGGGCTGTCCTTCACCAATGCGCAGACCTATGTCACCCCGCGCCGCCTGACCCTGGTCGTCCATGGTCTGCCGGCCAAGCAGGCCGACATTTCCGAGGAACGCCGCGGCCCCCGCGCCGACGCGCCGGAACAGGCCAAGCAGGGCTTCATGAAATCCCTGCCCAAGGACACCAAGGTCACGGAACGGGAAACGGAAAAGGGCACCTTCCTGTTCGCCCAGGTCGAACAGGCGGGCGGCAAGACGCGGCTGATCCTGCCGGACATCCTCCAGGCCGCCATGCAGGCCCTGCCCTGGCCCAAGTCCATGCGTTGGGGCCGCGGCAAGGCGCGCTGGGTACGGCCGCTGCATTCGATCCTGGCGGTTTACGACCAGGAAGGCCTGGAATTGGAATTCGCCGGCATTCAGGCCGGGGTCACCACCCGGGGACATGCCTTCATGGCGCCCGCCGGGATTTCGGTGTCCGATTTCGCCGATTACGAAAAGGCGATGAAGGCGGCCAAGGTCGTGATCGACCCGGACGCCCGCAAACAGACCATCGCCGCCGACGCCGCCAGAATGTGCAAGGGCGCCGGCGTGACCCTGAAGGACGACCCGGCCCTGTTGGACGAGGTCGCGGGGCTGGTCGAATGGCCGGTCGTGCTGATGGGGGGAATCGACGCCGAATTCATGGACGTGCCGCCAGAGGTTCTCATCACCTCCATGCGCAAGCATCAGAAATATTTCGCGTGCCTGGACGCCAAGGGCAATCTGGCGGCCAAGTTCGTGCTGGTCGCCAACCGGGAAACCGCCGACGGCGGCCGTCAGGTCATCGCCGGGAACGAACGCGTCCTGCGCGCGCGCCTGGCCGATGCCAAGTTCTTCTGGGACCAGGACCGCAAGACGACCCTGGCGTCCAAGGCGCCGCAGTTGAAGGACCGGGTGTTCCACGCCAAGCTGGGCACGCTCGACGAAAAGGTCGACCGCATGCAGGCGCTGGCGGTTGCCTTGTGCGATTACGTGCCGGGTGCCGACCGCGACAAGGTGCGCTCCGCCGCGCGCCTCGCCAAGGCGGACCTGTCGACCGGGATGGTCGGTGAATTCCCTGATCTGCAAGGCGTCATGGGCGCCTATTACGCCCGCTTCGATGGCGAAAGCGAGGCCGTGGCCGCCGCCATCGCCGAGCATTATTCGCCGCTTGGTCCCTCCGACGCCTGCCCGTCGAAGCCGGAAAGCGTTTGCGTGGCGCTGGCCGACAAGATCGACAGCCTGGTCGGGTTCTGGGCCATCGACGAAAAGCCGACGGGCTCGAAAGATCCCTATGCCTTGCGCCGCGCGGCCTTGGGCGTGATCCGCCTGATCATTGAAAACAAGCTGCGCCTGCCGTTGCTGGATGCTTTCGCCCAGTCCCGGGACCTTTATGGCAAGGGCGATGCGGTCGGGCCGGACCTGCTGGCCTTCTTCGCCGACCGGCTGAAGGTTCATCTGCGCGAACAGGGCGTGAAGCACGACCATATCGACGCGGTGTTCGCGCTTGGCGGGGAAGACGATCTGGTGCGTTTGCTGGCCCGGGTCGAGGCCCTGGCCGACTTCCTTGGCAGCGACGACGGCGGCAATCTTTTGACCGCTTACCGGCGCGCGGCCAACATCCTGAAGATCGAAGAAAAGAAGGACGCAACGTCCTACGCGGCGCAGCCCGACGACACGCTTTTGAAGGACGATGCGGAACGGGCGCTTTACAGCGCGCTCGAAGACGCGGCCCCGGCGATCGCGGAAAAGGTCGCGGCCGAGGACTTCACCGGCGCCATGGCGGCGCTGGCCGGTCTGCGCGCGCCCGTCGACGCCTTTTTCGACAAGGTCACCGTCAATACGGACGACGCCAAGGTTCGCGAGAACCGTTTGAAACTGCTCTCCATGATCCGGACGGCGCTGGAAGGCGTCGCCGACTTTTCCAAGATCGAAGGATAGGTATTCGATGACACAATGGGTCTACAACTTCGGGAACGGCACTGCCGACGGCGATGCGGGGATGAAGGAACTTCTGGGCGGCAAGGGGGCCAACTTGGCCGAAATGGCGGGTCTGGGCCTGCCGGTGCCTCCCGGGTTCACCATCACGACCGAGGTCTGCACCTATTACTACGATCACGAAAAGACCTATCCCGGCGACCTGAAGGACGCCGTCGCGGCGGCCCTGGCTAAGGTCGAAAAGGGTCTCGGGCGAACCTTCGGCTCCACGGACAAACCGCTTCTGGTTTCCGTCCGCTCCGGTGCCCGTGCCTCCATGCCGGGGATGATGGACACCATCCTCAACCTGGGTCTCAACGACCAGACGGTCGAAGCCCTGGCCAAGGAAAGCGGCGACGCGCGCTTCGCCTATGACAGCTACCGGCGCTTCATCCAGATGTTTTCCGACGTCGTGCTGGGCGTCGAGCACCACAATTTCGAGGACGTCCTGGAAGAGCACAAGGACCGCCTGGGCAAAAGCCTGGACACCGAGTTGACCGGCGACGACTGGAAGGCCGTGGTCAAGGATTTCAAGAAGCTGGTGCAGGACGAACGGGGCGAAGGCTTCCCCCAGGACCCGCAGGCCCAATTGTGGGGCGCCATCGGCGCCGTGTTCGGCAGCTGGATGAACGCCCGCGCCATCACCTATCGGCGCCTTAACGATATTCCCGCCGCCTGGGGCACGGCCGTCAACGTGCAGGCCATGGTGTTCGGCAACATGGGCGACGATTGCGCCACCGGCGTATGTTTCACGCGCAACCCGTCCACGGGCGACGATCATTTCTACGGCGAATTCCTGATCAACGCCCAGGGCGAGGACGTGGTCGCCGGTATCCGCACGCCGCAGCCGCTGACCGAGTTCGAACGCGATCAGCAGGAATCCAATCTGCAGTCCCTTGAAACCGCCATGCCGCCCGTGTTCGGCGAGCTGGTCGCCGTGCGCGACAAGCTGGAACGCCACTACAAGGACATGCAGGACATGGAATTCACCATCGAGCGGGGCAAGCTGTGGATGCTGCAGACCCGCTCCGGCAAGCGCACGGCCAAGGCCGCGCTGAAGATCGCCGTCGATATGGTGGCCGAAGGCCTGATCACCAAGGACGAGGCCGTCGCGCGCATCGACCCGGCGCAGCTGGACCAGCTTCTCCACCCGACCCTGGACGCCAAGGCGGAAAAGACCGTCATCGGGCGCGGCCTGCCGGCTTCGCCGGGGGCGGCCACGGGGCGCATCGTGTTCTCGGCCGAGGACGCGGAAGCCTGGGTCGACAAGGGCGAGAAGGTCATCCTGTGCCGCACGGAAACCTCGCCCGAGGACATCACCGGGATGCATGTCTCCGAAGGCATCCTGACTACCCGGGGCGGCATGACCAGCCACGCCGCCGTTGTCGCCCGCGGCATGGGCACGCCCTGCGTGTCCGGGGCGGGTGAACTGCGCGTCGACTACAGCAAGAAGACCCTGCACGCCATGGGCCAGACCCTGAACGAAGGCGACATCATCACCCTGGACGGTTCGACCGGCGAAATCATGCTGGGCGAAGTCGCCATGATCCAGCCCGAGGTGTCCGGTGATTTTGGCGAACTGATGGCCTGGGTCGACGAGATCAAGGTGATCGGCGTGCGCGCAAACGCGGAAACGCCGCTGGACGCCCTGACCGCCAAGAAGTTCGGCGCCGAGGGCATCGGCCTGTCGCGCACGGAGCACATGTTCTTCGACCCGCACCGCATCGTTCACATGCGCCAGATGATCCTGGCCCGTGACGAGGCCGAGCGGCGCAAGGCGCTGGACAGTCTTCTGCCGCATCAGCGCCAGGATTTCCTGGAGCTGTTCCACATCATGGACGGCCTGCCGATCACCATCCGCCTGCTGGATCCGCCCTTGAACGAATTCCTGCCGCACACGGACGAGGAAATGGCCGAAGTCGCCAAGGCCGCCGGCGTGACCACGGAAGACGTGCGCGTGCGCCGGGCGGAACTGGACGAAAGCAACCCCATGCTGGGCCATCGCGGCTGCCGCCTGGCCATCGCCTATCCGGAAATCTGTGAAATGCAGGCCCGTGCCATTTTCGAGGCCCAGGCCGAGATCATGAAGGAAGGCAAGAAGGCGTTTCCCGAGGTCATGGTGCCCCTCGTCTCCGTCAAGAAGGAGTTCGAGATGCAGAAGGCGATCATCGACCGCATCGCCAAGGAAGTCATGGCCGAACAGGGCATCGAACTGCCCTACATGGTCGGCACCATGATCGAGCTGCCGCGCGCCTGCCTGATCGCCGATCAGATCGCCGAACAGGCGGAATTCTTCTCGTTCGGGACCAACGATCTGACGCAGACCGCCTATGGTTTCTCGCGCGACGATGCGGGCACCTTCCTGGATATCTATCAGCGCCAGGGTGTTTTGGAACAGGATCCCTTCGTGTCCATCGACCAGGAAGGCGTGGGTGAACTGGTGCAGATCGGCGTGGAGCGTGGGCGCAAGACCCGCCCGGACATCAAGCTCGGCATCTGTGGCGAGCACGGCGGCGATCCGGCCTCCGTCGCCTTCTGTCACCGGGTCGGGCTGACTTACGTGTCGTGCTCACCCTACCGGGTGCCGATCGCTCGTCTTGCCGCGGCGCAGGCGGCGCTCGCTGACAAGTAAGTCGGCGGCGTCGGCCATATCTTTGCTCTTGCGATTACTGAAGGCCGTATCGCGCCGCGGCGGCGCGGACGATTTCCGCGTCGTCGGCGTGACTGCGCAGATAGGCGCTTCGCGCAGTACGAATATTGGCAAGATGCTGCTTAATTCGTTCTGGCGTTAAGGGGGTACCGAACCCTTGTTCGGCATCCAAGCCTGCTATGCTGTTCAACATCCGTCGGCCAATTTCGGGTGTGAAGTGACTAACATCCGAATAGATGCCGTCCGTTTGGTCCAGGGCAGTCATCGTTACCACGTTGTAGTCGGCGAAGTCCCAGCACTTCAGTGATGCATCCGCGCAGAACGCGGCAATCCCGCGCTTCCAATCCTCGAACATCTGCCACAACCCCGCATGCCCGATGGCTTCAAGCATTGTTGCGTGAACAGGCGGAATGAGGATGTCGACCGAAATGCCTTGGCTTCGTAAGTCGTGTATCAGAGGGCCGAATGCCGCAAGTTTCTCTCTGAACGAAGGATAGTTTCGGTATGCCCCACCAGGGGATAGGAATGCGTCAATCGGTGCGATGAGGATGCTTTCACGCGTTTGCCGGGGATTGATTTGAAACGCCCGAAAGCCGTCTGAGCGATACGCCGTGTGTTTGCCTCTAAGGGAGTCGCGCAACGTATTGCGAGAGCGCTTTAACGCCGAATAAGAGAACAATGTGCGCGGAAGGGATTTGAGCCATGCGTAGCGGCCAAGGACATCAGAATAAAAACCGTTGCGAACCGACCGGGTATCGTTGAAAGCGACGAAATCAAAACACAATATCAATCGTTGCATGGGCGTGGTCTCAGCCGCGTGTCGAGCCAACATGATCATTTCGCCTGCCAAGGCGCCCGCTACCGACAGGTTGTAGGTGCGATCGCCGTCGATATCGCGGGGATCGACGCCGGACATGCAGCGAGACGTGCCCAGAATGATTGTTTCTGGGCGTCTTGCCGTTGCCTGTAAGGGCTTGGACAGTCGTTCGATGCCGATGGATTTGTTTGTGTTAAAGCCCTTGATATGGGGGATTCCAAAGATGTCGAAGGGATCAACGAACAGGTTCAGGCCACCCAAAAATAGGGATAGCAGGGCGATACCGGTCAGGAGATGTCGGACGTAAGACATGTCAGAACCGGAAATAGAGGAATTCGCTGATTTCGGTCATGTTGGCCAGGGATGCCACGGCAAGAAACGCCAAGGAATATGCCCACCATCGATTTGCTTGCCATTTGACCATAAGCCAACTGGGGGTCCGGTCCTCGAGGTTCCGACCATCCTGCGTCTCGGGCAGGGTACGAAATATCTGTACGGTGTTGGGAGCCAGCCATACCAGGGCCAGCAATGCGACGACGTAGTAATAGGCCTCATGCCACCTGATTTCCGCAAGGACCGGCGGTATCGTGGTTCCGTGCAATCCGGCCATGCCGTTTAGGATATTTGCAGCTCCGCCCAGACTGTCAGCGCGAAAGACGACCCAGGCGGCCACCACCGCAAGAAAGGTCAGGATGCGGCTCGCCCAGGCTGCGTAGGGACCGCCTACCGGACCCAACGGCCCCCGCCAAGCACGCCATAGGTTGTTTATGATCAGATAGACTCCGTGCAGCGCACCCCAGGCGATGAAGGTCCATCCAGCGCCGTGCCATAATCCTCCTAGCACCATCGTGGTTAGAAGGTTGCCGTAGCGGCGCGTTGGGCCACATCGGTTGCCGCCGAGCGGGATGTAAAGATAATCCTTGAGGAAACGGGATAGGGTCATGTGCCAGCGCCGCCAGAAATCGATAATGCTGGTCGCTTTGTAGGGCGAGAAGAAGTTGACCGGCAGTCGGATACCGAACATCAACGCCAGGCCGACGGCCATATCCGTGTAGCCTGAAAAATCGAAATAGAGTTGGAAGGTATAGGCGAGCGCGCCCCCCCATCCATCGACCAAGCCAATAGGGGTTCCTGTCTCGGCCGTCTGGAACACGGGCGTCGCATAGCGGGCCATGGTGTCGGCAATAACGACTTTTTTAAACAGACCCGTGAAGAAGATAGACAGACCGAGGCTGACGTCCGGCCAGGAGAAACGGAACCGCTTGGGGTCGGCGAACTGCGGCATCATTTCCTTGTGGTGGACGATCGGGCCGGCGATCAGTTGCGGGAAGAACGTCACGAACAGGCAGTATTCGAGGAAGCCGTGCGATTCGACCCGGTTGTGTCGGCTGTCGACCAGATAGGTGATCTGCTGAAACGTGAAGAAAGAAATGGCCAGGGGCAGGACGATCACGGGCAAGTGCCAGTCCGCATCAAGGGCCTGCGCCAGGGCCCCGGTGAAAAATATCGCGTACTTGAAATATCCCAGGAGCCCCAGGTTGAAGGCGATGCCCGCCCACATCCACGCGGCACGCGCGCCGCGTGCCATCATTTTGGCGATAGTGAAGTTCACAAGGATCGAAGCAGTGATCAGGATCAGGTACTTGGGTGTCCACCAACCGTAGAAGGCCAGAGACGCCACGACCAACAGAATGACCATACCTTGCCGTTTTTCCCGCCTGGACAGGAGGTAGAAGCCGATCAGGACGGCCGGCATGAAGGCTAGGACAAAGGTGTAGGAGTTGAACAGCATTCCGGGGAGGCGGGGTCAGGCCGGGGTGCCGAGTGCAGGGGCCGAGAGAATTTCGCGCCCCCTGTCGGTCAGGCGGATGGGGGTCAGCTGCCGCATAGTTGCCGCCATCCTTCCGATCAGTCCGGATTCATTCAGGCCGGGCATGTCAAAATTCTTCAAACCGTAACGCAGACGCGCCGCCCAGAGCATGCCCAAAGGGACCAGGGTAGGCGACTGGGCATCGTATCTGCACAACCACTTCCAGAAATCGGTCGCGCAATTCTTGAACGCAATGCTGCGATATACGGGGGCAAGCCCAGGATTGTCACCGATGAAAAGGGCAAGGGCGAGCATCCGGTCGTGCAGGGTCTGGACCGGCAAAGTCGGGTTTCCGGCATCGGTATTGTCCATGATCCGCCCGGTGACATGCCGGGGAGCAAAGGACAGAAGAGGATTGATGCGCACGATTTGCGTGGTATTGGCCATGCGTAGAAAGAGAGAATGCTCTTGGATAAAGACCCGGTCATCACATGCGCCCGCCCGGCGAACGGCGTCCGTGCGAAGAAGCACGCCGGTGCTGCCGCAATGAGAAAATTTCACGGTGTGCCGAAGGTTGATGACGCGCGGGTTGATTTGTGAATCGTCCGGGTAGGCGCCGAACTCAAGGCTCTGGAAATCATCGCACCAAGTGCCGTCACCATGGATGACGCCGCACCCGAGCCTGTCCGCCCAATCGGTCAAAAGGCGGGTCGCGTGTGGCGATAGAACATCATCGCCGTCGACGAGCAGAATGTATGGTTGCCGGGCCGCGTCGATGCCAGTGTTCAACGCAATAGCCGGGCCCTGGTTCGCCTGCCGCACGATTTGGACATCACCCCAACCGGCTGTCTGTTCTGCGATGAAATCCGAGGAGCCGTCGGTTGACCCGTCATCGACGAAAACGTACTGGCAGGGGATGTCGCCAGCCTGATTTTTGAGTGACGCCAGCATGTGCGGCAAATATGGCCGCTTGTTGTAAACCGTCACGATGTAGGTGACACCGGTCATTCGAACCGTTCCTTCAAAGAAAACCGCGCGACGGCGGGAAAGCCGAATACTACGGGCAGGCCAATAACCAGAGAAACCAATTCCTTTGTTCCCGGGTTAAGCTCCAGGCTTCGAGTCCCTACGCTCTTGGTTGGTATCGCAGTGTTCGCTTAATCCATTTCCCATCCGATGTTTCCAGCGAAAACACCCTGTCCTTGATCGGTCCCAACAAATGGACGATGCCAAGTGGCCGGTGCGGCGGTTGTGGTTCCACCAGAAGCTTTGTTTCCGCATCAATCATGGGCGGCGCGGTGATACACATCCAGTTGCACCAAGCTGGCAGCAGGCCCGTCGGCGGCTTGTGATGATAGATCACGTAATTCAGCGCGGTCTGTTCAACCAAGCCGTCTTGTACGCGCCGCAGAGCACGTCTCAGCGCGTCCTGCCAAAGTTTCCAATGCGGTGCATCCGCGCGCATGGCAAAGACCCCTGAATTAACGAAGGGATTGCGGCCTAGCTTGTTGGCCACCCGCCAGCCATATCCCAGCCGGTATTGGCGAAAGGTCAGGGTATTCCAGCGCGGGCGCTGCCATTTGAAGCTCGTTTGATAACAGCGGTCGACTTCAAGCGCGACGGCCAGTTTGCCCTTCCAGGCAACGTCCAGGTAAAGCTCGACCACAGACCAGTCCTGGACCCATGCGTCTGCGTCGATCCATAAATACACATCGTATCCGGGTACGTGTTCTGGCAAGTGCGGCCTTGCGGTGAAGGCTTTATACCCGCCGGGCTTTTGGTCGCGGCCGGGAAAATCGTAATCCCAGCCCGGCTGGACGATCTTCGACACCTGCGGGGTGATGATTTCAAGCTGTTCGGCCGTCAGGCCGAGGTCCAGGATCGTAATCGGGGCCCGGGCGGCTTCGGGGGCGGGCAAAGTGCGGATTGATGCGAGCATGCCCTCCAGCAGATTGAAGTAGTTGGCGTCTGCCGCGGTGACGATCGTATAGCTGTAGGGGCGTTCGGCCATCAGTTGGTTGCTCCCCGTGTTTCGGGGCTCCCAGCGGTGGTGACGGCCGAACCGATGTTGATCACCGCGTCAAAGGAGGCGCCGCGGATCGACGCCATGGCGCCGGAGATTTTCTGTTCGTAACAGCCCAGCGGTTTGGCGGTGATACCGCCGTCTCCCCAGGATACTTGGGTATCAATCCTCAATCCTTTGAACGGCATGTGGGCCACGTATTTTTGGGATTTTTTGTCGCATTTTGAGTCGGGGCCAGCATATTTCACCAAGTTTCGGACTAGACGGCGAGCGACGGTCAAAACAATGCGGCTGAGCATGGCGATTACGAGCCTTTGCGGCGAGCGTGGGGTGGAACATTACGAATTTTCGACACGGGGGGGAACCTTGTTCGACTCGCTCGGGGCAGGGAGCAGTGATGCGGTCCGCTGCCTCACCCCGCCCGCACGAAAGATGCTAAGCTCACCGCCAAACAGGTAGGGAGCATTCGGCAGTGAAGCTTAAATTCATGGGTGCCACGGGTACGGTGACCGGGTCCAAGTACCTGGTCGAGGCGGGCGGCAGTAAAATTCTCGTTGATTGCGGTCTGTTCCAGGGCCTGAAGGACCTGCGCCTGCGCAACTGGGCGCCGCTGCCGGTCGATCCCACGGAAATCGACGCGGTGATCCTGACCCATGCCCATCTCGATCACAGTGGCTACATTCCCCTGCTCGTGCGCAACGGTTTCAAAGGGCCGATCTATTGTTCGGAAGCGACGCAGGACCTTTGCGCCATCCTGCTGCCGGACAGCGGCTATCTTCAGGAAGCGGATGCCGAACGCGCCAACCGGCGAAATTATACCAAACACAAGCCGGCCCTGCCGCTTTACACCCAGGCCGACGCCCATCGCTCGCTGGATCAGTTCAAGGCCATTCCCTTCGGTGTCGAGCAGGCGCTCGGCGACGGCCTGACGGTCAGCCTGTCGCGGTCCGGGCATATCCTGGGGTCCGCCTTCGTGCGGATCGACGATGGCGGCACGTCCTTGGTGTTCTCGGGCGACCTGGGCCGGGCCGACGATCCGGTCATGGTGCCGCCCACGGAAATCCACGATGCGGATTACTTGGTGGTGGAATCCACCTACGGTGACCGCCTGCACCGGGACAGCGACGCGGAGGAGAAGCTTGGCGCCATCATCCGCGAGACGGCCGGGCGGGGCGGCACGATTCTCATCCCCGCCTTCGCCGTTGGGCGCACGCAAACCGTCCTCTATCACATACACCAGCTGAAGCAGGCGCGGGCCATTCCGGACATCCCGGTGTTTCTCGACAGCCCCATGGCCATTAATGCGACGCGACTGCTCAAGCATCACCGCGCCGACCACCGTTTGTCGGGGACGCTCTGCGCCGAAGTCTGCCACATCGCCCATTACGTCAACACGGCCGATGAATCGCGGGCCTTGGACGAGGGGATGGCCGTGCCGCAGATCATCATCTCTGCCAGCGGCATGGCAACGGGTGGGCGTATCCTGCACCATCTGAAGCATTTCATCGGCGATGCCCGCAACACGGTCCTGTTCACCGGGTTTCAGGCGGCAGGGACCCGCGGCGCGCGGCTGGTGCACGGCGAGGACGAGATCAAGATCCATGGCCGCCTGTGGCCCGTGCGCGCGGAGATCGACATTCTGCACAACATGTCGGCCCATGCGGACTACAGTGAAATCCTCGGCTGGCTTGGCCATTTCCGAAAGCCGCCCCGGCGCACCTTCATCACCCATGGTGAGCCCGAGGCCGCGTCCTCACTGCGCATGAAGATCGAAGACCATCTGCATTGGGATGCGACGGTGCCGGACTACCTCGACCAGGTCGAGCTCTAAGCCCTGCGCTATTTCGCGAATACCTTCTGCAGCAGTTCGGTGGTGCGCTTGGCAGGGTTGTCGCGGATCGCCGCTTCTTCGCGCCCCAGATACAGAAACACGCCGTCGATGGCCTTGGTCAGGACGTGATCGGTCAAATCGGCCTTCACGTCGGGCACGAAGGGCATGGATTTGTACTGGCCCATCATCTTGTCATAGGCGGCGATGGCGCCCACTTCCGACAACTGCGTGTCGACGATCGGTTTCATGTCGGCGGCCAGCGGGGCCGACATCTTGGATCGGAAATACTGGGTCGCCGAATCCTTGGGCCCGTTCAGGATGCCCCTGGCGTCGTCGACCGTCATTTCGGAAATGGCATCGACGAACAGGGACTTGGCCTTGGGCACGGCGGCCTCCGCGGCCCGGTTCAGCCTGAGTTCGACATCGTCGGCCAGCGACGACATGCCGATCTTGGAAAGTGCCGATTGCACCTTCTGCAAGGCGCCGGGCAGAGGAATATGAACGTCAGGTGATTTGTTGAAGCCATCGGCCGCGCCGAGCGTGCCGACCACCCGTTCCGAGCCGATGCGGAGTGCCTCCTTGAGCCCGGCCGCGATGTCGGTGACGCTGAGGGCATCGGTCGAGGGTGCGGAAGACCCGCCGAGCCCCTTGAGCAGGTCTTTGCCTTTATCGAAAAAGCTTTGGGCGCCGGCGGGCGGACTGAATGCCGCGATTCCGGTCAGCAAGGCACAGAGGGCGGCAAGCTGTTTCATGGTCATGGCGGTCTCCTCTGGTTGGGGGACGACATGGTAGCGCGAATGCCGGACGGGCAGGGGGAAATCGGGGGATTTTCTAAGGCTGGGAAGGTTCAATATTTTACGTGACACAATGTCCCGATTTTTGCTCATATGAACTTCCGCATTTAACGCATGAGGACGGCCCGTGGTAGACAAACCGGAAACCAATTCGGCGATCCAAAAGGCGCTGTCCATCCTTGAAATGGTGACCCAGGAGATCCGCCCGCTTGGGATTGTCGATATCTCACGCGACCTTGGTCTGCCGCGCCAGACCGTGCATCGGGTGATCCGCCAATTGGAAGAACTCAGCCTTTTGCGCAAGGACCCGGGGACGGACCGCTATACCACGGGTGCGCGGCTGCGCGCCCTGGCGCTTAACACCATTTCATCATCCCATTCGACCCGCGCCAGCCACGCGATCCTTCAAGGCCTGGTTGACGTGGTCAAGGAGACCTGCAACGTCGGCATGCTGGACGGGCACGAAATCATCTATATCGACCGCGTGGAATGCGATTGGCCGCTGCGCGTGCAATTGAAGGCGGGCAGCCACGTTCCGGCCCATTGCACGGCCATCGGCAAGCTGTTGTTGGCCTACCAACCCAAGGACGCCCGCGACCGCATCCTGCGCACGGCGCCGCTGCGCAAGTTCACCAAATACACGATCACCGACCCGGACCAGTTGGAAGCCAGCCTCGATCAAATCGCGGCCCAGGGGTATTCCATCAACAATCAGGAAGACGCCATTGGTCTGGTCGCCCTGGCGGTGCCCGTGCGCGACCCCCAGGGCGAGGTTATCGCCGGCCTTGCCGTGCACGCGCCGGAACCCCGCTTTCCCATCGCCAAGGCCATCGAGCATATCGACACATTCCGCGAAGCGGCCGGGCGCATCGGCCTGTCTTTGTTCGAGGGTGACAAAAAATCGTGACAATAGGTCACGTTTTTCGTTGACACTTATGTCCCCCCCAAGGAATCCTGACAGCACTGGTCATCCAAGGACGGATGTCGAAAATCGGCCGAGCCGGCAAAAAGACATCTAAAAAAATGCACCGGCAGCGGTCGTTCACCCAACGCCTCACAGGGAGAGCGAGAATGCTGCAGAAATTCCTTAAGACCATGGCCGTCAGTGGCGGGCTATTCGCCGCCGCGGCCTTTACGGGGCCGTTCAACGGCCCTGCCAACGCCACCGACACCATCAATTTCGGCACCCAGCCCGCGACCATGCCGATCTATATCGCCAAGGCGATGGGGCTGCTGACGGAAATCGAGAAGAAGCACGACGTCAAGATCGAGTTCAAGGTGTTCTCTTACGGCGCGCCGGAAAACCAGGCGCTTGCCGCCGGCGAGCTTCAGATCGCGTCGGCCGGCATGGGCCCGGCGATCGTCGCCTCCGCGCGGCTGCCTGCGAAGCTGCTGGCCATTTCGATCCTTGAGCAGACCGCCCTGATGGTGCCCATCGATTCACCGATCACGTCCGTGAAGGAACTGAAGGGCAAGCGCATTGCCTTTCCGGGCAAGGGATCGCAGCAGTATCCGCTGCTGGTCAAGGCGCTGGCCGATGTCGGCCTGAAGGTCGGCGACGTGGAACTGTTCAAGACCAAGGGGTCGGACGTGCCGACCCTGCTGGCGAACAAAAGCGTCGACGCAGGGATTACCTGGGATCCGCATGTCTCCAACGCGCTGGCGGCAGGCCATTCCAAGGTTCTGATCAAGGCTGAGAAGATTTTGCCGATCAAGGCCGGCCACTACATCGGCAACGGCGTCTATGCACGCGAGGATTTCATCGCCGCCCGGCCCGAACTGGTTCAGGATCTGATCACGTCCATCGTCAAGGCCATCGACTTCATCCTCAAGAACGAGGATGAGGCGATCAAGATGTGGACCGAACAGATCAAGTTCCCGGAAAAGGTCATCCGCTACGCGCTGAAGGAAGGCATCTCCGTCTATAACCTGGACGTGGCACCCGAGGCTTCGACCATCGACGCCTATACCAAGTTCCTCAAGGACGCGGAAATCCTCAAGCCCGATGACAATCCGAAGTTCGATCCCAGCTTCGCCAAGAAGGCACTGGAAATGATCAAGCAATAACGCAGCCAGGCGTTCGGCGGCGGGTGCCCTTGGCGCCTGCCGCCGATGCCGTTGCGCCTTCTGTCCCCGCTTTTTCAAGGATGTCCCGTGAAAACATCGGTCAAGACCGCTGCGTCCGTTCTGCCCTACCTATGGGCGGCCATCTTCATCGTCTTCGTATGGCAGATGGTGGTCGTCTTTACCCAGGCGCATGTCGCGCTGCTGCCGCCGCCGTTGCTGGCGGCCAAGACCTTCGCCGAATTGGTGGTCAACGGTCAGCTGTTCGTCCATGCGGGCGCCAGCCTGGGCCGCGTGGTGTCGGCCTGGCTGCTATCGGCCGCCATCGCCATTCCCCTGGGCCTTGCCATGGGCCGCTGGCGGCGCTTCGAACATCTGGTCGATCCGGTGATCGAACTGTTCCGGCCGATTTCGCCCCTGGCCTGGATTCCCTTGGCCATCCTGTGGTTCGGCATCGGCGAGACCGGCAAGATTTTTATCATCTTCATCGCCACCTTCTTCCCCATTCTGTTGAACACCGTGTCGGGGGTGAAGGGGGTTGATCCGGTCTTGATCCGCGCGGGCCAGGTGCTCGGCTGCGACAATGACCGGGCCCTGTTCCGAAAGGTCATCCTGCCTGCCGCGATGCCGACTATCGTCGTCGGCCTGCGCATTTCCTTCGGCACCGGCTGGGCCGCGATCATCGCCGCCGAACTGGTCGCCGCCCAGGTCGGCCTGGGCTATCTGATCGCCGACGGGATGGAGGTTCTTCGTTCCGATCTGGTCCTGGTCGGCATGGTTGCCATCGGCATTCTCGGGGTGCTGATCGACGCCGTGTTCCGCACCGTCAACGATCGCTTCTCCTGGGGGACGTAGGATGCCAGACAACACGACACAGAATCGCGGCACTAAGGGGATTTCGATCTCCGAACTGGCGGTCACCTTTCAATCCGAAGACTCCGAACCGGTCGAGGCCCTGCGCCCGACCAGCCTGGAGTTCGAGGCGGGCGAATTCATTGCCCTTGTCGGCCCGTCCGGCTGCGGCAAGTCGACGTTGTTGAACGTGCTGGCCGGTTTCATCAAACCCTCCGCCGGTCAGGCCCTGGTCGGCGGCGAGACGATCACCAAGCCCGACATCGACCACGGCATGGTGTTCCAGGACTACGCCCTGTTTCCTTGGCTCAACGTTATCGACAACGTTGCCTTCGGGCTGGAACGTCAGGGCATGGGCCTGGCCGAACGCCATGCCAAGGCTCGCGATTATCTGGATATGGTCGGCCTCAAGGATTTCGCGGACAAGCGCGTGACCGAGCTGTCCGGCGGCATGAAACAACGTGTCGCCATCGCCCGCGTGTTCGCCACGGACCCGTCGATCATCCTGATGGACGAGCCCTTCGGCGCGCTGGATGCCCTGACCCGAAGGTTCCTGCAGCACCAGTTGTTGGAAATCTGGCAGCGCAACCGCAAGACCGTCGTGTTCGTCACCCATTCGGTGCAGGAAGCGGTCTATCTGGCGTCGCGGGTTATCGTCATGACGGCCCGCCCGGGGCGGGTGAAACTGGACCAGAAGATCGACCTGCCCCATCCGCGCGATTTCTCGGGCGAGGAATTTCGCCGCCTGGAAAAGCTGATCTACGACCAGTTGGACGAAGAACTGGCCAAGTCCTTCAAGCTTGAAGGCGGGGGAGGGACCTTTCATGACTGAGGCCCCGCCCCGCCCGGCCAACGACACGATGGGGCTTGCCGCCGACGCCGCCGAACACTTCCTTGCCCGCGCTGCGGAAATCGAGCCCACCCTGCGTGCGTTCCGCAGCATCGACGCATACCGTCTGCGCGCCGATGCGGCGGCCCTCGACGCCCTGCCGGAAATGCGGCGTGGGCCGCTTCATGGCATGCTGTTGGCGGTCAAGGAAGTGTTTGACGTCGGCGGCTACGTTTGCGGCTGGGGGACTCCGATTCACGACGGCCGCCGTCCGGCGACGGATGCCCGCGCCGTGGCGCGCCTGCGCGCGGCGGGGGCGTTGGTGGCGGGCATCACCGTGTCCTCGGAATACGCCCTTTCCCGGACGGGGCCGACGACCAATCCGTTCGATCCGGCGCGCACCCCGGGGGCCTCGTCCCAGGGGTCGGCCGCGGCCGTGGGGGCCGGCTTGGTGCCGGCGGCGTTGGGGTCACAGACCATCGGCTCGATCATCCGCCCGGCTTCCTATTGCGGCTGCATCGGGTTCAAGCCGACTTGGGGGGTGATCGACCTCGGTGGGTCCATGCCGCTGTCCGGCATGCTTGACCACGTCGGTTTTCTGTCCGCTGATCCGAAGGTGGCGACGGCGCTGATGGATGTGCTGATGCCGGCAATGGCGGGAGAACCCGTGGGCCTGCCGGTCACGGCGACCGTGCTGAGGCCGTGGTATCCCGATGGTGCGGCTCCGGCGGTTATGGCCGCGCTTGATGGGGCCGCCGATCATCTGCGCGCCAGAGACATTGAGGTCGATGACGGGGTGTTGCCCGATGGTGTCGCCGACCAGGAAGCGGGGTTGATCGACGTCCTGCTGGCCCATGACATGGCGAAGCATCACGGCGGCGATTTCGACGCCCAGGGCGACAAGATGAGCGACCGGGTGCGGGATTACATCACCCGTGGGCGCATGATGACGGCGGCGGATTACGCGGCGGCCCAGACCGGGCGGGACAAGATCGCCGCGGCCCTGGATGACTGGATCGGCGACGGCGTGGTCCTGATGCCGGCGACGGTCGATGTCGCCCCCTTGCTGAGCGAGGGCACCGGCCCGCGCGAACCGCAGCGCTTGTGGACCCTGGGGGGGCAGCCGGCAATGACCGTGCCCGTGACACGGTCCAATGGCCTGCCGATCGGCGTGCAGGTGATCGCGCGGCGCGGCGCCGACCGCCGGGTGCTGGCCGTGGCCGCCCTGCTGTTCAACAATGCCTAGGCGTCAACGCCTGACAATGAAGGTGTAATCGGGCAGGGGATCGTCGTTGGTGACGGTTGCGTGGGGGGACAGTTCCGTCAGGCAGAAATTCAGGAACTCCCCACCATCGACATAGAACAGGCCCTGATACCGTTCGACCGCGTCGGCGCGCAGCAGGTTGAAGGCAAGGGTCTTGTTGGTCTTGGCCCAAAGCTCGCGCAGGCTGTCCTTCACATAGTCGCCCCATTCCGCAGCGTCGGCGTTGATGTGCATGTTGTAGGTGCCGCAGGCGAAGACGTAATCGGCGGGCTCCGTCACGGTGATCTGCTGCAGGAAGCGGGCGCGGGGATCGCGGATGCGGGCCCGGGCGGCCTCGACCATCTTTTTCGACATGTCATAGCCGACGTACCGACCGCCCCTGAGGGCCGGCGTATCCTTGAGAAAATCGAACAAAGCGCCGTAACCGCAGCCGAAATCGGCGATGGAGATTCCGCCCGCCCGCGCGTCGGCATCGTCGATGACCTGATACAGGGTCTCGAACCGGACAAGCTGGTGATCCTCGCTTTTCCAGAACACGGCGCGGGCGTCGGGGCCCAGTTCGGCCAGCCGGCGTTCATAGCTGCGCGCCACGGGTTTCAGCAGCCGCGCGGCTTTTTTGAAAAAGAACAGGGTCATGGGCCGACATTAGGCCCCGGGCCGTGGCGGAACCAGTTTCTTTACGATTCCGTCTGGAACACAACCCAATCCGGCTTGTGCGGCGTGATCTTGGCTCCTGCCGCCTCGAACGGACCGCCTGTTTCCAAATGTTCCAGGCGAATCATGGCCAGTCCCCGACCACCCATGCCATCGGCAACGGTGGAACGAACCTCGCCCACTTCCTTGCCGTCCAGGGTGACCGGCGTGCCTGTTTCGGGCAGGGTGCCCTCGATCTCCACGGGCAGCAGGCGTTTTCGGACCAGGCCGCGATATTTGGTGCGGGCCGTCAGTTCCTGGCCCATGTAGCAGCCCTTTTTCCAATCGATGCCGTTCAATTCGTCGAATCCGCTTTCCAGCAGGATCGATTTGTCGACGATCAGGTCGCGGCTGCCGTCGGGCACGCCCAGGCCCAGGCGGAGCATGTCGTAGGCCGCGCGGTCCCCGGCACCGAGGCCGAGCCCGCTCAGCGTGGTTTCCGCGCCGTCGGCGGGCAGAATGGCCCGCGCGCCCAGGGCCGCCAGGCGCGGGTCGGTGAACAGTACGCCGCCGTCTTTTGCTTCGGCTGCACCGACAACGGGGGCTAGGGCGACGCTGCCCGGGCCGCAGGGCAGGGCGGCGACACGCCATTGCTCGCTTTGGTCCTCGATCGTGACCTTGGCGCGCAATTTGTACAGCTTCAGGCGCTTGGCCAGATCGTCCAGGCGCGCACGCTCACCGTCCAGCAACAAGGTGCCGTCGGCCGTTTCGGCGATGAAGAAATCATGCAGGTACTTGCCCTGGGGCGTCAGCAGCGCCGCATGAATGGCATGCGTGGGGGTGACCTTGTTGATATCGTTGGAAATCAGCCCCTGAAGGAAGCTCCGCGCGTCGTCGCCGGTAAGGGCGAGCACGCCGCGGTCTTCAAGGACGACATAGGTCTGTTCAGTCATGTTCTGATCCCGAAAATGGATGGGTGCCGGTGTCCTGAATATGGGAGCCCCCAGCGGCCTAGGCAACAGGGGATGGTGGCCCTATAAGACGGGGGATGTATAAAATCGGCTGCAACCAGGGGATGGACGGAAACCTGCCCATGAAATCGCCCGGCTGAAACAGCCCGAGAAACGATAGGTTATGGCAAAAAGCATCCTGTTCGTCACGGCGACGCGGATCGGTGACGCGGTCCTGTCCATGGGGATTCTGGGCCGCTTGGTCCGGGATAACCCAGGGGCCCGTGTGACCGTCGCCTGCGGGCGGGCCGCAGCCCCCCTGTTCGATGTCGTGCCCGGCCTGGAGCGGGTCATTATCCTGGATAAAAAGCCCTATTCCCTGCATTGGCTGGGGTTGTGGGCGGAATGCGTCGGGCGGTGGTGGTCAATCCTGGTCGACCTGCGCAACGCGCCCCTGACCTATCTGATACCGGCCACCCGGAAATTCCGCATGGGGCGCAAGGGGGCGGGCCACCGGCTTGAACGTTATGCCCAGGTCATGGGGATCACCGACGAGGTACCGACGCCGACGATCTGGATCACCGATACGCACCGCGCCACGGCGGATCGCCTGATGCCCAAGAAACGCCCGATTTTGGCCATCGGCCCCACGGCCAATTGGCAGGGCAAGACCTGGCCCCAGGACCGCTTTGCAGATTTGGTGGCGCGCCTGACTGGTGACCAGGGCCTCCTGCCTGGGGCGGCCGTTGCCGTATTCGGCCATGAGACGGAACGGGACTCGGTGCAGGATTTCCTGAACAGCATCCCGGAAGACCGGCGCATTGATCTGGTCGGGCGGATTTCCCTTCTCGAAGCCTATGCCTGCCTGGAGCGGGCATCGCTTTATGTCGGCAATGATTCCGGGTTGATGCATCTGGCGGCGGCGGCAGGCGTGCCGACCCTGGGCCTGTTCGGGCCGACGCAGGATCAATTGTACGGCCCCTGGGGCGCCCATTGCCGCGTCGTGCGCGGGGCCGGGTTCCTGGAAAGTTTCCCGGAAAACTACGATTGGGACAATTCGCCGTCGCTGATGGAAACGCTCACCGTCAACGCGGTCGCGGAGGCGGCCCGCGACCTGTGGACCGAATGCAAGGCGGCGGCGTCGTGACCGGCCCCCGGCTCTCCATCGTCGTTTGCGCCCATAACGAAGCGGCGCATCTGGCGGATTGCTTGGCGACCCTTGGCTTCGGGGACGAACTGGTCGTGTTGGCCGACAAATGCACGGACGCGACCGCCGAGATCGCCCGCCGCTTCACCGACCGCGTGATCGAGGGCGCCTGGGATCCGGAAGGAGCCCGCCGCAACGCAGCCATTGATGCCTGCACCGGCGATTGGGTGCTGGAGGTCGATGCCGACGAACGGGTGCCGGACGCCCTGGCCCGGGAAATCCGTGCCATCATCGCAACCACCCCCCACGATTGGCATGAAATCCTGGTCGACAATTACATCGGTGATCGGCTGGTGCGCTGGGGTTGGGGGGCAAGCTTCGGCAAGGCCGCTTATCCGGGCCTGTTCAAGAGAGGTGTCAAGCGGTGGGGCCCGCAACGAGTTCATCCCGCCCTGACCTGGACCGGCGCCAAGGGGCCCATGCTGACCAACCGCCTTGATCATTACGTGGACCGCAATGTTTCCGACATGCTCAAACGTCTCGACAGCTACACCACCGCGCGGGCGGCGGATCTGCGGGATACGGGCCAGATCGGCTCTTTCGCCAACAACCTGCGCCGCTTTTTCACCCGTTTCTTTAAATGCTACGTGCGGCGCAAGGGCTACCGCGAAGGCGGCTACGGGTTCCTGATCGCGCTTTGTGCCGGGCTCTATCCGCTGATTTCACACCTCAAGGCGCAGCTTGAGGACGACAGCGGCAATCCGAAAAGCGGGGAGGCCTGAATGGCGCGTATCGTTCTGGCCGACGACGGCATCGAATTCGACGGCCGCACGCCCGAGGAGCGGCCCCTGGGCGGGGCGGAAAGCTCCCTCGTGTTCCTGATGGAAACGTTGGCGGCGCGCGGGCACGAGGTTTCTGTCCATAACAACTGTCAGGCCTCCCTGGTGCACAAGGATGTGACCTGGGCCCCTTTGAAGGCGGGAATGCCGGACAAGGCGGACCTGTTCATCGCCAATCGGGGGGACAAGGTTCTGCCGCTGGTGCCCAAGGCTGGGCGCACCGTGTTCTGGACCCATAATCCGGCGACCTACATGGTCAAGTGGCGATACCTCTCGAAGTTGTGGAAGTACGCCGACGCCATTGTGTTCATCGGCGACTATCACGCGACGACCTATCCCCGTTGGTGCCCGGTCAAAAATCGCGTGGTCATTCCTTACGGTTTGCCCGACGATTTCTGCAATGCTCAGCCGGCCGTGGCCCCGCCGGGACCCCGCGCGGTGTTTTCCTCCAACCCGCTGCGCGGGCTTGATTGGCTGCTTGACCGCTGGTCCCGGGACATCCAGCCCCGGGTGCCGGGGGCGGAATTGGTGCTGTTCACGGGGGCCGCCGTTTACGGCAGCGCCGGCGCGGCCAAGGCCGACCCCATGGCGAAAGTTCTCGACAAGGCTAAATCGTTGGAAGAAAAAGGGGTCCGATTGCCGGGCCCGGTGCCCAAGCAACGCCTCATCGATGAATTCCGACAGGCCAGATGCATGCTTTATCGTGGTGACATCAACGAGACCTTTTGCATGGCCGTGGGCGAGGCCCAGGCCATGGGCATGCCCGCCGTGGTGACCGACCTGGGCTCCATGCGCGAACGGGTGATCGACGGTGAAACGGGCTTCGTCGCCCGCGACAACCAGGCCTTCGCCGATGCCGCCGTGAAACTGCTGAGCGACGATGCCCTGTGGTCGGCGCAACAGGCAGCGGCACTTGAAAAGCAACGGTCCTGGCGTTGGCCCGAGGCGGCTGAAGCCTGGGAAAGGTTGCTGCCGTGAGGGTGATGCAGGCCATGGCGGGGGCGGAATTCGGCGGTGCCGAAGCGTTCTTCGTCCGTCTTGTCCGCGCCCTGCACCGCGCCGGGCTGGAGCAGCGCGTCCTGATCCGTGAGAACAAGGCCCGCGCGAATTCCCTGCGCGACGCCGGGATCGAGCCCTTGGAACTGCCGTTCGGGGGCATGCTCGACCGTCGCACGCCGCGCGCCTTCAAACATGAGATCAAGACGTTCCAGCCACAGATCGTCATGACCTGGATGAACCGGGCCAGCAAGATGTGCCCCAAGGGCGATTTCGTCCAGGTCGGCCGATTGGGCGGCTATTACGACCTGAAATATTACCGCACCTGTGACCACCTGATCGGCAACACGGAAGACATCGTCAGCCATATCGTCGGCCAGGGGTGGGACAAAAGCCGGGCCCATTACCTGCCCAATTTCGTGTCCGAGGATCAGGCCGAGCCGCTCAGCCGCCGGTCCCTCTACACGCCTGAAAATGCCGTCCTGATCCTGGCCCTCGGGCGGCTGCACGAAAACAAGGGCTTCGACGTGCTGCTGCGCGCCATGGCGCGGGTGCCCAACACCTATCTGTGGCTGGCCGGTGACGGCCCCTTGCGCGAAAGCCTGGAAAAGCAGGCGGAAGACCTGGGCATCAAGCCCAGGGTTCGTTTCCTCGGCTGGCGCGAAGACACGGCGGAATTGTTCGCCGCCTGCGACCTGTTCGTCTGCCCGTCACGGCACGAACCGCTGGGCAATGTGGTGCTGGAGGCCTGGGCCCAGGGGGTTCCGGTGATTGCGGCCGACAGCATGGGCCCGGGCACCCTGATCGATCATATGGACTCCGGCATTCTGGTGCCGGTCGACGATTCAGACGCCCTGGCCCGCGCCGTGCGTGCGGTGATCGACGATTACGAATTGGCGGACCATATCGCCCGACGCGGCCGCGAGGTTTATGAAGAGAGATTCACGGAAGGCCAGGTCGTGCAGCGTTATCTGGACTTTTTTCAATCGATTGTTACCAATCGGGAAAACTGACGTAAGATCATCCCATGTGCGGTATCGCAGGCATCATGACACGAGACGGCTCCGCCCCGCCGGCGGGGGTTCTCGACGCGCTGGCCGTTGCCCTGGCCCATCGCGGGCCTGACGGCCACGGCCGTCATGTCGACGGCGATGTGGGCCTGGTCCAGACGCGGTTGGCGATCATCGACCTGGAAACGGGCGATCAACCCATCGCCGCCAAGGGGCCCGACGGCAACGAGGCGGTTCTGGTCGCCAACGGCGAGATCTATAATTACGTCGAGGTCAAGTTGGACCTGGGCCGGGTGCCGTTCAAGACGCGGTCCGACTGCGAGGTCCCGCTGCAGCTTTACCTGCGCGAGGAACTGGGCTTCACCGATCATCTGCGCGGCATGTACGCCATCGCCATTCACGACCGTGCGCGCGGCCGCCTGGTGCTGACCCGCGACCCGTTCGGGATCAAGCCGTTGTATTTCACCCAGTCGGGGTCGGCCTTCGCCTTTGCGTCGGAACCGCAGGCGCTGATCCGCGCCGGGCTGGCGACGGCGCGCCTCAACCCCATGGCGCGGGACGAGATGCTGCAGATGCAGTTCTCCTCCGGCCGGGAAACACCTTTCGCCGGGATTGAGCGGGTGTTGCCGGGGGAAACCCTGATCGTCGAGAAGGGCCGGGTGATCGGGCGCAACCGGATGTCGGCCCTGCCTGAAGGCCCGCCCAAGGGCCTGGGCCGGTCGGATGCCCTGATGCGGCTTGATGATCTGCTGGATGACGCGGTCGGGGTGCATCAGCGCTCTGACGTACCTTACGGCATGTTCTTTTCCGGGGGCATCGATTCCACGGTCCTGTTGGCGATGATGTCGCGCCTGAACGAACGGCCGGTCACGGCCTTCACCGCCGGATTCTCGGGCACACAGGTCCATGACGAACGGGCCTTGGCCCGCGAGATCGCGGCCCATGTGGGCGCCGACCATCACGAGGTCGAATTCGGGGCCGCGGATTTCTGGGACTTGCTGCCGGAGATCGCCGCCGCCGTCGACGATCCGGCGGCCGATTACGCGGTGCTGCCGAGCTATAAACTGGCGCGCACGGCCCGTGCGGCGGGGATCAAGGTGATCCTGTCCGGTGAGGGCGGGGACGAGGTGTTCGCCGGCTACGGCCGCTATCGCCGGGCCACGCGCTGGCGCCTGCTGGGCGGACGGCCCATGCGCGAACGGGGGGCGTTGGAGGGCCTGGGCGTCCTGCGCGAGGAAACCCGCGCCTGGCGGGGCGGTATCGAGATGGCCGGGGAAGAGGCCCAGGGCAAGGGCTGGACGCCCCTGCAGCGGGCCCAGGCCGTGGATATGGCCGACTGGCTGCCCAATGATCTTCTGACCAAGCTGGACCGCTGCCTGATGGCCCATGGGGTCGAGGGCCGGGTGCCGTTCCTGGACCCCAAGCTGGCGGCCTTCGGCTTCGGCCTGCCGGACGGGCTGAAAGTTCGGCGGGGGCGTGGCAAATGGCTGCTTCGCAAATGGTTGGAAAAGGTCGTGCCGATGGCCCGGCCGTTCGCCGCCAAGCGCGGCTTCACCGTGCCCGTGGGCGAATGGATCGTGGCCGAGGGCCGGCGTCTGGGCCCCCTGGTCGCGGCCCAGGCGGGGATCGCCGAAATCTGCCGTCCGGACGCGGTCGCCAGCCTGTTCCGAAATGCCGGAAAGCGCGAGATGCAGGCCGCCTGGACGCTTCTGTTCTATGCCGTCTGGCACCAGCATCACATCCTGGGCGGGGTGCCCAAGGGCGGCGTCCTCGAAGTTTTGGGAGAGGCCGTCTAATCCGTGACTGACCAAAATATCCTGACGATCCGCCGGCCCGACGACTGGCATGTGCATTTCCGCGACGGCGCCATGATGGCCGCCGTTGTGCCCTTCACGGCGCGCCAGATGGCCCGCGCCATCGTCATGCCCAACCTGGTGCCGCCGGTGACCACGGCGGCCCTGGCCGCAGCCTACCGCGACCGTATCCTGGCCGCCGTGCCGGATGGCGTCGACTTCACACCCTTGATGACGGCCTACCTGACCGATAACACGGACCCGGACGATCTGGCCGCCGGGTTCCGGGACGGCGTGCTGACGGCGGTGAAGTACTATCCCGCCGGGGCCACCACCAATTCGGACAGTGGCGTCACGTCTATCGACAATGTCTATCCCGTGTTGGAACGCATGGCCGAGATCGGCATGCCGCTTTTGGTTCATGGCGAGGTCACGGATGCGGACGTCGACGTGTTCGACCGCGAGGCCGTGTTCATCGAGCGCACCCTGGCCCCCCTGGCGGCGCGCCTGCCGGGCCTCAAGATCGTGTTCGAACACATCACCACGGCTGACGCCGCCGCCTTCGTCGAAGGGGCGGGGGCCAGCGTGGCGGCCACGGTGACGGCCCATCACCTGGTCATCAACCGCACGGACATCTTCCGGGGCGGTATCCGCCCCCATCTCTACTGCCTGCCCATCGCAAAACGTGAGGTCCACCGCCAGGCCCTGGTCAAGGCCGCGACCTCGGGCAATGCCAAGTTCTTCTTAGGGACCGACACGGCGCCCCATGCGGCCCATACCAAGGAAACGGCCTGCGGCTGCGCCGGTATCTTTTCCGCCCCGGCGGCGATCGAGGTCTATGCCGAAGTGTTCGACAAGGCGGGGGCGCTGGACAAGCTGGAAGCCTTTGCCTCCCTCAACGGCCCGACCTTCTACGGCCTGCCCGTGAACGAGGCGACGATCACTTTGGAGCGCAAGCCTTGGGAACAGCCCGAGGCCGTGGACCTGCCGGGCGGCGACCGCCTGGTTTCCTTCCGCGGCGGGGAAACGCTTTCCTGGCGGCTGGCGGGCTGATCTCGGTCCCCCGTTGACCCCGGGGCAGCGGTTCTCTACACCCATTAACAACCCATCCACACCGAACCACCGATCCCGGGAGGCACGCCCATGTCCACGTTCAAAGGACTTCTGCTCGAAGAAACCGACGGCAAGGTTTCGTCGTCCATTCAGGACATCGACGACGCCCGCCTGCCCGAGGGCGACGTTACCGTCGCCGTCAAGTATTCCACCGTGAATTACAAGGACGGCATGGTTATCAACGGCCTGGGCCGCCTGGTGCGGGATTATCCGCATGTCTCCGGCATCGATTTTTCCGGCGTGGTCGAGGCCTCCGACAATCCAGACTACAAGCCCGGCGACGAGGTCATCCTGACCGGCTGGCGCGTGGGCGAGGTGCATTGGGGCGGCCATGCCCAGAAGGCCAGGGTCAAGGGCGACTGGCTGGTGCCCATGCCCAAGGGATTGGACCTCAAGCGCGCCATGGCGGTCGGCACGGCGGGTTTCACCGCCATGCTGGCGATCATGACGTTGGAAGACCATGGCCTGACGCCGGAAAACGACGGCGAGGTGCTGGTCACCGGCGGCTCCGGCGGGGTCGGCTCCGTCGCCACGTCGATCCTGGCCAATCTGGGATATCGGGTCGCAGCCTCCACCGGCAGCCCGGAGTCCCACGCCTATCTGAAGGGCCTGGGCGCGACGACCATCGTCGACCGGGCCGAACTGGAAGAAGCGCCCAAGGGGCCGCTCGCCCGCGAACGCTGGTCCGGGGCCATCGACAACGTCGGCGGTCCGACCCTGCACACGGTGCTGGCGACCCTCAAGTACTGGGGCACCTGTGCGTCGGTCGGCAATGCGGGCTCGTTCAAGCTGGAAACCACGGTGCTGCCGTTCCTGTTGCGTGGCATCAACCTGTGCGGCATCGACAGCGCCACCTGCCCCAAGGACCGGCGCATCATCGCCTGGAACCGCATCGCCCGGGACCTGCCGCTCGACAAGCTGGACGCGTTGACGGAAACGGCCGGTTTAAGCGATCTGCCCGACCTTGCCGGCAAGATCCTCAAGGGTCAGCTGCGCGGGCGCACGGTGATCGACGTCAATTCCTGATTTCAGGCCGGGAGCACGGACATGGACCAGGCGGCCAAGGTCGCGGCGTTTCAAAAACTGCATGCCGACCCGGGGTGTTTCATCATCCCCAACCCCTGGGACCGGGGCTCCGCCCGCATGCTCGAAGCCATGGGCTTCAAGGCGCTGGCGACGACCAGTGCGGGGTATAATCTGTCCCGGGGCCAAGTCGACGGCGACGCGACGGTTGAGGATCATTTCGCCCATTTCCGGGAGCTTTGCGCCGGCGTCGATGTGCCGATCAATGCGGACTTCGAGAACGCCTACGCCGACACCGCCGAGGGCGTGGCCGTTAACATCCGGCTTGCGGCCGGCACCGGGCTCGCCGGCGGCTCGCTCGAGGATTACGACGGCACGGCCATCTATGACATGGCCGAGGCGGTCGACCGGCTGACGGCCGCGGTCGAGGCGGCGCGTTCGGCCAATCCGCCCTTCGTGCTGACCGCCCGGGCGGAGAACCTGATCCGCGGCAACCCCGATCTGGATGACACCATTAAGCGCCTCCAGGCCTATCAGGAGGCCGGCGCCGACGTTCTGTACGCGCCCGGGCTCAAGACGGCGGACGAGGTGCGGGCCGTGGTCTCGTCCGTCGACCGGCCGGTCAACGTTCTGGGCGGCATTTCCGGCATGACGCTGAATTTTCAGGAAATGGCGGAACTGGGGGTCAAGCGCATCAGCGTCGGCGGCTCGCTGTTCCGCTCGGCCTATGGCAAGGCCATGGCGGACGCCCGGGAAATGCTCGAAGCCGGGACCTTCGGCTTCGCCACCAGCGCGCCGCCGGTGCCGGAATTCGTCAAGCTCTTCCGGCGGGGGTGACGGGCTGCTTACGCGGCCGGAATTAACCAATTGCTAACCATCGGCTGCCATCCTGAAGTCGGACGAGTTTTTGACGCAGGATGGGACAGAACACCCATGAGAAAGATCATCGCAGCCCTTGCCTTTTCGGCCGTGCTGACCGCGTGCGGTTACGTGGACAAGTACGAAGAAGGCGTCGCCGATTATGAGCCGACCTATTGCTATGCGGCGCTTGGCGGCGGCGTGGAATGCTACCGTGAGCCTATCGCCGGCGAGGACCGGCGGCTGGTCAACTATTACGGCAAGCATCCGTCGCGCTTCGATGCCCCGGCCAAACCGGCCCCGGCCCAGTATCAGGCGCCGCCCATGGTCAACGCCTGGGTCAAGGACCCGGAACCGGTGGTCCGCGTCCTGCCCAAGGGCGATCTGGCGGACCGGCCGTGGCTGGCCTCCGGCTATCAAGAGCCGGTGGCCCGCGAAGCCTCGCCGGTCGCCACCCAGGCCCTGCTGAGGCAGGCCCATGAACACCTCAGCCGGTCGATCCAACAGGATTCGCAGGACAAGCTGAACGGCTTGAACGGCTCGGCAGGTGAAGACGCGCCGCCCTTTCGTTAATACCAGCATCTGATCCCTGGGCTGAAAAGCCGGAGAAACCGGCCTTTTCCTGGCTGGCTGGCCGTCCCGCCCCTGGGACGGGTATTCGCTTTTGCGAATATTCCACAGCTTTTTGGACGCTTGTGATGCATATCACATGACTCTTTCGGTGGTATTTGCTACGAGTCCCTTTCCACAACCTGACAAAAACCTGACATGTTGACGGAGGGGTGCGGTGGACCAGGAAAAGACCCGAAAACCGGCCATCAAGCAGACCGAGTTGCAGCGTTTGCAGAACGAAATCGTCGGCGGCACGACAGCGGATAAGGCGAAAAAGGCCCCGTCCGCCGCGAAAGCCCGCATGATGAAGGGGGCGCGCAACGCCTGCGGCCCGCTGAACGGCCGCGATTGGCGCTGGGGCAGCAACTAAACCGGACGCCGGAACCGGCACCCGCTAAGCCATTTCGTCCGGCGTGCCGCCGGATGCTTTATCATTGTTCGATGGAGTGATCCTTGAGGCGGGCAGGTCTTTCTTGACACCTGCGCGACAGGGCCTTAAATCCCTCCACGCCGTTCAACGGGTCTCTGACCCGCGGCCGGCCCCAACACGGGGGCGGAGTAGCTCAGCTGGTTAGAGCAGCGGAATCATAATCCGCGTGTCGGGGGTTCGAGTCCCTCCTCCGCTACCAATTACTTCAACGCCTTAGCTCTCACGAGCTAGGGCGTTTTTCGTTCCGGGGTAACTGGTGGGGTGTTTTCTAGGCTGTCAACGACGTCTGCGCCATCTTTAGGGATGTACATTGCAACCCCTTCTCCTCCTGAAAAAAGTGAGTGCTTTGAATCATGTTAGATCATGCTAAATTGTTGAATCTAATGTGAAGAGAACGGGTTGATTTCGTATGATGACGCGCGCTGAGTTGAAGGCGGCGATTTTGGAATCCTCCCCATCGGAATTCTGTAGGCGTTATTTGTTTGATCAAGATGTATGGATTTTCGAACCAGGCTCTGAGATGAACCTGAGGGGAACCTATCATGATTTGAAGTACGCCATATCAAACTGTATAGATATAGCTCCAAACAATGTAGCTATTGTGGGTAGCGGTAAAATGGGTTTTAGCCTAAACCCCTCGAAATCTGATTTACTGCCGCCGTTCAATAATAACTCGGATATCGATTTGGTGATTGTGTCGCCATCGATATTCAATGAAGCTTGGCGTGATTTGCGGACAGCTTATTTGGCTGGGCACACCCAACTTCGAGACCTTTTCCGAGATTCAATTTTTGTTCGATTTCTTGTCTTGAACGATAAGATCAAAACCCCGTCAACATACCTGCGAGATACGCTTTTAAAGGTTACCGAGATGAAGCGGGTCTTGCAGCTTGAGGTGAGGTTGAAACGGCAGATCAACTATCGAGTCTATGCGGACTGGGGTGACGTTGAAGCTTATCATGCGCATAGCGCAGGAATACTCCAAAGGCTTCTTCAGGGGCCGCGGGGAGACGCGATATGATCAACGAACGAATTCATCCAGAGCGACAAACGGTTTCGCAAATTGTAGCTCGAATGCGTGATGGTAGTTATTTCGTCGATGATAGTTTTCAACGTCGACTGGTCTGGACAGAGAGGCAAAAAATTCGGCTAATCGAGACTATACTTATCGGGCTGCCAGTGCCTGAAATCTATTTATGGCAACAGCCAGTGGAGCCAGAGACTGGAAATCACCGTCATAGCATTGTGGATGGTCAGCAAAGATTAACCGCATTATTGCAGTTTGTTTCGAATGAGTGGCCCTTGCGGGCACAATATTTGGAAGAAAGTAACAGAGATGCTGATTTTTCCGGTAAAAATTGGGATCAACTAAGCGCAGAATTAAAGGCGAGGTTTTGGGATTACGCAATCAATGCTCGTGTTCTTCCAAGTGATCTAACGCGTGATGAAATCGTTGTTTTATTTCGTCGACTAAACGAGACTGACAAGTCGCTTAATCCCCAAGAAGTAAGAAACGCAGAATTTGACGGTGAGTTTCTTAAGGCTTCTGAGTTGGTCGCGGATCTTCCCTGTCTCAAAGAGTGGGATATATTTCCGGATTCGCAAATTCGGCGGATGGCAGATATTGAGTTTGCCAGTAGCCTTCTAATTTTTAGGAGGTACGGAATCGTTAGCGATACCCCCACGTCGATAAATAAGGCCTATGACGATTTTAATGACCGTTACGAAGAAAAAGATAGAGATCTAGCCGCGATCAATGATGACTTAGAATATTTAAATAAAGTGTTTGTAATATCTGATCGGATCAAAGAATTTTTCTGTTCGCCGGTTCATTTATTTTCACTTATTGCGTGCGCTGAACAATTCCGCAATAGAGGGGTTTCTCCAGATCGGGTGGCGGACTCTTTGGCTGCTTTTCTCGATGCATATGCCGTCAATGACGACGATGATGAGGCGGTGGACAAACGAATCAGGGGCTACAGAAATGGCGCAGCTTATAGGACACGTAGTAGGCAAAGTCGTGAGCTGCGGATTGAAAATCTAGTTGATTGGGTTTGTCCTGTTAAGGGATGAAGATTTGGAGGCTAATCCTTTAGAAACTGTGTAATATTTATTTTCAAATTATAAATATCATTAGTTTTGCATTCCCAAATTATCAGGTAATCCCAACCTAAATTCGTCAGTTTGATTTGATGATCGATATCTCGTTTTTTGTTTCTATGAAGTTTTGTGTCCCAATAATCTGAGTTTGATTTTGGTTTTCTGCCGTCGAGGCATTTCGGATCGTCGTGCTGGTGCCAAAAGCAGCCGTGCACAAAAATGACCTTCTTCTTTGGGCCAAATACTAAATCGGGTTTACCGGGTAGATCTTTTCGGTGAAGGCGGTATCTGTAGCCCATCCCATGGATAAGGCGGCGGACAGCCATTTCTGGTTTCATGTCCTTGCTGCGAATGCGCCGCATATTTTCTGAGCGCCGAGACTTGGAAATCTTATCTACCATCAGACCTTAAAGCCAAAGGTGCGTGCAGCGGCACATTCTTGGTTTGTCTTGGGCCGATAGGAGATAAACTCGCTCTTTCCACAAGCAGGTAGGCCAAAGAGCTCGATGAGCTCGCTGCCATATGCGCCAGATATGAGGACAATCCCTTCATCTGCGAGCTGGTCACGGGTTCCCCGGCCGGCGTCAGACCGAATGCGGCGGGTGAAGTCTTTCTGCTTGGCCGTTGCGTTGACGACTTCTCGTGATATCGGTCTTTCTTGCACTTCCCTAAACAGATTTATGACCCGCTCATTCCCGCTAGTTCCTGAGAAAATGCGGGTTACTGCACCGGGGGGTATCGTCTGCCAGAAATTCGCGGGGTAACTTTCACCTTGAATTAGCCAAAAAATGTTTTCAAACCCTGACGCGGAAACACTTTTTTTTGCATCCCGGTTCTCTGAAGCCGTCAAGTATTCAAGCTTCGCAACGATCAGGCCGAGATAGCAGAGGCCTGAGGCTTCATCTGCGGCCACAAGAATGCAGGGATGGTTTTGAGCTTCCTTGGGGATCATCCAGTTGCTCCCCATTGTGTGTTTAATGTCCGTGTCGTAACCCGCGATTACGGTATCAAGCTTTCCTTTTGGGACGCCAAGAAAATCCCGAAGCTCAATTTCGACACATGTGCCAATGTGGGTCTTTTCAGTCTTTTCGAGTTGAGCATACGATATTCGACCTGTTTTGGGCGTTTTTAGAACATCGTCGATACAATCCCGTAACAGAACTGGAAGGCGATCACACAAGGCGGCGCGGCCGCCAGCCCGAGCATCAATCTCGTCTCCAATCGATTTCAGAACGGGGTAATCTGGATGACTAGGCCCGAAGATGCTTCGCGGTAACGTTTTTCGCACCACTCTCACCGGCTATTCGTGCATGGGAACAGCCGGAAGATGCCATACAAAAAAAGAAATAGGAAGGTTAGGCGCGCAACCTATTAATCCGACGGCGAGTGAGCGCCTCAACAATTCTGTCTGCTACCGCTTTTGCTACAGGCGGGGGAAAAGCGTTTCCTACCTGCCGGTAGGCTGCCGTTTTTCGGCCGGAAAAACTCCAGTCAGCGGGGAAACCTTGAAGTTTCGCGACCATGTCGATAGTCAACCTCGGCATGCCAACAAAGTCTGGGTCAGGCGCTTCTTCAGCAATGGTTTTTCCGTTGACGCCTAGGGTCTCCCAGGCGCGTTTTGCCCTTGTCGGCCCGAGGTCGGGGCCACCATGTTTTTTTGAGCCACCGACGATGGTTGGTGCGATGTCGTCGGCTCGTTCACGCCACTTTTTTGCGCCGCGCCATCCTCGGGCTGCTATCATTTCATATAGCGTTTCACCGACTGAGGCAGGATTGTGTGGGTCAGGGTCAGGCCATTCAAAATCGTCAGCCTGCTCATCTGCAATCGCAACAATTACAACACGAGGCCTGAGCTGCGGGACCCCAAAATCCGAGGCATTTAAGAGGCGCCAGTCTGTCTTGTACCCCAGTTTCTTGAGCTGTGACTTGAAGTTTTGCCGGTAGTCTTCAAAGACGGCATCAAGGAAGCCCCGAACGTTCTCAATCATTACTGCCTTCGGGCGCACAGCATCGACTATGTCGAGGGCATCAGGAAACAAATTACGTTCATCACGCTCCCCGAGTTGCTTCCCAGCGACCGAGAAAGGAGGGCATGGTAATCCGCCAGCAAGAAGGTCAACGCCTTCGAACTCCTTAGCGCGGTCCTTGAAGATACGTAAATCCTCTTGGATGGTATTCCAGTGGGGCCGATTTAGACGAAGTGTATCGCAGCAATGCGCGTCAATTTCGACAAGCCCTTGGTGTTCTAGGCCGGCACCTTCCAATCCTAACGCCTGTCCCCCTGCGCCGGCACAAAGCTCTAGCGATGTCAGCATCTAGTGTGCTCCCTGTTTCATTGTGCAAAATCTAGTGTCGCCAAGCCAATAAGTCATTAGTCAATTTGTTCTATTTATGTTCCAATTGGGAAAAATGTCAATCAATTAATAATGGTAATTATAGAAATTTTATAACCTTATCCGAGCTTATGAAATTCAAGTCCCTCCTCCGCTACCATTTCCCAAGCCTCACGACCTGAACCGGTTGCGGGGCTTTTCATTTGAATGAATTTGCATTTTCGACAAAAAAACGATATGCCCTGCGCCAAGAGCACGATGGCTCTTATTTCCGACGCTTAATTTCCGACAGATGACCCCGGGTTGGCCGAATTCGGCCCGTCCTTAAACCTGTCCAACGGAGGCCTCCAAATGGCCGGCAAGAAATCCAAGGGCAAGAGCCCTCAGTTCCTCATGTTCAACGTAACCTACGGCGACGGGACAGTGACCTCGAACCGCCGGGTGTCGACGGATCTGCTCGACCAGTCCTATGGCGATGCCTTGGAAGACCTGGTGCGCGCCGCCATCGAACAGCAGGACAACGACATCGCCGAGCGGTCGGGCCAGACCCGCGCGCCGATCAAGTCCATCGCCAAGGCGTAGGCGGCCGGACGCCCGCCGTAACGGCGGCGGATCGCGACAGGAAAGGCAGGCCGTGTGGCCTGCTTTTTTTCGTCCTGCATCCCTGCAAGTTGTATACAATCCAAAACGCTGGGAGGCAGGCAGGGGCGGGTGCATAACCGTCCCGAGGCTTTTCCGGCATGCCCTCGTAACCGGATAACGCCAGCGTGCAGACCGACAATCCCGCCATCGCCAGACAATTCGAACGGTTCGGGCCGTCCTATCGCTGGTGGGCGACGGCCTGCGGCATGCTGGCGTCGATGACGATGGTACTGTCGTCGACCATCGTCAACGTCTCGATCCCGTCGATCATGGGGGCGTTCGGCATTGGTCAGGACCTGGCGCAATGGGCCTCGACCGCGTTCCTGACGACCATGGTCGCGAGCCAGCTTCTCAATTCCTGGACCTCGCGCTTCATCGGGCCGCGCAACACCTGTCTGATGGCGCTCGGTATATTCGCCGCGGGCGCCGTGCTGGCGGCGGTCAGTCCGTCCATCGAGGTGCTGATCCTGGGGCGCATCATGCAGGGGTTCAGCGCCGGTCTGGTGCAGCCCCTGGCGCTGGCCACGGCGGTCGCCGTGTTTCCGCCGGAACGCCGGGGCCTGGCCGTCGGCACCGTCGGCATGGGCATCGCTTTGGCGCCCACCTTCGGGCCGTTGGTCGGCGGCGTGACCATCGACCTTGTGACCTGGCGTCATGTCTTCATCGTGCCGCTGCCGCTGGTCGCCTTGTCGGCCATCATGGCGCTGACCTTCATGCCTGCGCGCAACCCCAAGGACACCAAGCCGAGTTTCGACTGGGTCGGGTTCCTGCTGTTGTGCGTGGCCCTGATCACCCTGATGGCGGGGATCGGCAACGGTCAGCGTTGGGGCTGGGAATCGGCCAAGTTTCTGTCGTTCATGCTGGTCGGCATTCTCTCGGCGGTCCTGTTCGTGGCGACCCAGATGCGCTCCAAAAGCCCGCTGCTCGATCCCAAGCTGTTTCTCGACGCGCGCTTCGCCTCGGCCGTGGCCGTGGCCTTCGCCTTCGGGCTCGGCAATTTCGCGACCAACTATTCGATCCCGCTGTTCACCCAGACCATCCAGGGCTACACGGCGACCAAGGCGGGCCTGGTCCTGGTGCCGGCGGGGCTTCTGCTGGTCATGCTGATGCAGGCCTCGGGGCGGCTCGCCGATGCGGTTCCGCCCCACTGGCCGATCATCGTCGGCTGCAGCACCTTCGCCGTGGCGGCCATGGCGCTGGCCACCATCGACGTCAACACGGCCTTCGTGACGGTGGCGTTGTTGGCCATGTGGACGCGCGGATCCATGAGCCTGATTTCCCCCAACATGGGCAAGGCCGCCCTTTCCGCCGTGCCCGCGGACAAGATCGCGCAGGGGGCGGGAACCTTTAATTTCTTCCGCCAGATGGGCGGTGCCTTCGGCGTCAACATGACCGCCGTGACGATCGAAATGCGCACCGCCTATCACGCCGATTTCCTGACCGCGACCCAGACCAACGCCAAGGGGCCGACGGCGGAGATGCTGGACAAGGTGCGCGACCTGTTGAACGCGGGGGGCGTGCCGTCGCCCGCCGATGGGGCCATGGCCCTGGATTTCCTGGGCCGCGTGCTCTACGCCCAGGCCAATACCTTCGCGTTCCACGATTCGTTCCGCCAGATCGCCGTGATCTTCGCGCTGACCCTGATCCCGGCCATTGTTTTGGGACGGTCACGGTCGAAGGAATAAGGCCGCTGGTCGTCCGTTCAGTTGAACCCGCTACTTCGCGTCGGCCGCGGTTCGGATCGGCAGGAGTACCCGCACGGTGGTGCCGCGCCCGACACGGCTGTCGATCTGAAGTTCGCCGTCGTGGGCTTCGGTCAGGGCCTTGGCGATGGACAGGCCAAGCCCGGTGCCCAGTTGGGCAATGTGCGGATCGGAATGCAGTTGCTGGAACGGCTCGATCACGCGTTCCAGCTTTTCGTCGGGGATGCCCTTACCGGTATCGGAGACCTCAAGGATATGGCGGCCCGGCTCCTCTCGGGCGCTCAAGGTTACCAGTCCGCCCGGCGGCGTGAACTTCACGGCGTTGAACAGCAGGTTGAGAACGACCTGCTTGATCGCCCGCTCGTCCGCGAAAAGCTTCGAGACCGTCTCCGGCACCTTGATATCGAAATAGATCTGATTGCAGTCGATGGCCCCGGTGACGACCCGCAGGCAATCGTCGAACAGGGCGGCGATATCGATGAGGGACCGGTTGAGGGTATTGCGCCCGGCCTCGATCTTCGACAGGTCGAGGATGTCGTCGACCAGGGACAGCAGATGGCGGCTGGAGTGCATGATGTCGCCGGCATACTCGTGGTATTTCTCCGATCCCAGGGGGCCGAAATACTGTCGGTTGATCATTTCCGAAAACCCGATGATGGCGTTCAGCGGCGTGCGCAACTCGTGGCTCATGGAGGCGAGAAAGTTGGATTTCGCCTTGCTGGCCTGTTCGGCTTCCATTTTCGCCGAATACAGGTTTTCCAGCACCAGGTTGTACTGGCGCGCGATGTCGCCGATGTCGGAATTGGGCTCGACCGGAATGGGCCGGGAGAAATCGCCGGTCAGGCGCTGCACTTCCATGGACCGCAGAATGTCGAGCTGTTCCGTCGACTGGTTGTGTTCGCTGACGTTCAGGCCGATGCGTTCGGCCTCGGGTGACACGCGCAGCGGCACGAACCTGTTGATGAGCGACAGCAGGACGTAACTGATGCCGAAGGCCCAGACGGCGGCGGTCAGAACGCCGGTTCCCTGGGCCAGGAATTGTCCCCATCGGTCGAGGCCGGTGCCGAGCGTTTCCAAGTCGCCCAGGAGGGCGACGGCCATGGTGCCCCACACGCCGGCGACACCGTGCACGGGAAAGGCATAGACCACGTCGTCGAACTTCCAGCGGTCGAGCAGCAGCGAGGTCAGCACACAGAGCCCGCCACCGACGGCGCCGATGGTCACCGCCCCGGCGGTCGATACGCAATGGGCCGCCGGTGTGATCGCGACCAAACCGGCGAGTGCTCCGTTGAGCATGGTCGGCACGTCAAGCCGCTTCATCATGATGGGGCCCAACAACATCGCGCCCAGGCCGCCGAAGGCGCCGGCAATGACGGTGTTGAGAATGATATGCGGGACTTTGTCCGTGGCCGCCAGGGTGCTACCGCCGTTGAACCCGATCCAACCGACCCAGATGATGAACACGCCGAGCGCCGCCAGCGGTAGCGAGTGGCTGCGAAAGGGAGCACCCGATCCGTCGAACCGCCCGGTGCGAGGGCCGATGATTATCACGGCGGCCAGACTGACCCAGCCGGCAATGGAATGGACCACCGTGCCGCCGGCGAAGTCGACGAATCCAAGCGCCGCCAGCCAGCCCGGATCGCCGCCGAATACCCCGCCCCAGGCCCAGTGGCCGAAGATCGGATAGATCAGCAGGGCGACGACAAGGCTGATCAGGAGATATCCCGAGTAGCGCGCCCTCTCGGCGATGGCCCCGGAGACGATGGTCGTCGCCGTGCCGCAGAACATGAGTTGGAAGACGAAGAAGGTCGCCGATTTGGGATCGGTCAGGGAGAACAGGAAATTCTCCGTCCCGATCAGGCCGTTGTAGCTGGCGCCGAACATCAGGCCGAAGCCGACGAACCAGAACACGCCGGCGGAGATGCAGAAGTCGGCGAAGTTCTTGGCCGCCACGTTGATCGAGTTTTTGGAACGGACGGAGCCGCTTTCCAGGCAGCAGAACCCGGCCTGCATCATGAAGACCAAGGCCGACGCGGTCAGAACCCAGACGATGTCGATTTTCGTTGCGTCCATCAGGCCCCGCCCGCGTTCGGCTGTTTGGCTTCAGGCAGGACGGGATTGATGCGCCCGGGTTGGGGCATCGCCGGGGCGCCGCATCGAAATTTCTGCAAGAAAGGCTCCTTCTATGGAGAAATTAGGCTGTGTGGCGAAAACACATAATGCTGCATTGCAACATAAGAGAAATTTTACGGCTCTCCGGACGCGCGGACAAGGCCAAAACGGACTTTTCCATGATGAAATCCAGACCTTCTGCAGCCTGGTTTTGACAGTTCTTGCGGAATAAATTATTGAATTCTGAATACGGAATTCAGAAATGGCGTGATGTGATGCCCCGACTTGATCCGATGCCTGCCCTGGCGGAACGCGTGCGTGACGCGATTGTCGATTCCATCCTGCAGGGCACGTACCGGGCCGGCGAGCGTTTGGCGCAGGAAAAGCTGGCAGAAGAACTGGGCGTGTCGCGACAGCCGGTCAGCCATGCCCTGAACGTGCTGAAGGAGCAGGGGGTCCTGGTCACCCTTGGGCGCAAGGGCCTGACGGTGGCGCCCATGGACCCGGTCCTGGTCGTGCAGCTTTATCAAATTCGCGGCCCCCTGGACGGCTTGGCCGCGCGTCTGGCCGCGGGCCGCGTGGCGCGGGGAGAGACCGCGCCCGGCGAGGTGGCGCGCCTGCAAGACCTGGCCAATCGGTATCATGACCTCGGCCCCGGGGCCGAGGAGAAGCCCCGCGAACTGGCCCGGCGGATCAACGCCGACATGCAGTTTCACGTCGGCCTCTACCGGCTGTCCGGAAATCCGCTGATCGAGGATGTGACGCGGCCCCATTGGGTTCATTTCCGCCGCTCCATGCAGGCCGTGCTGACCCATCCCGGCGGACGGTCGGAGCCGTGGGTACAGCACCGCGCCATCCTGGCGGCGGTGCTGGCGGGCGACGCACCCGAGGCCGAACGTCTGTCCACCCATCACTCCCAGGCCGCGGCGGCCACCGCCGAGGCCAGCCTGACGAAGGACCATCCCAGCGCATGAAACGCCTGACCCTGGGGCCCGACGATGCCCTGCCTTACGAACACCACGAACCGGCGCGCGACGGTGCCCCGACCTTCGTTTTCGTCAACGCCCTGACGGGCAGCACCGCGGCTTGGGAAGCGGCCGTCGCACCGCATCTGCGGGACGGCGGTTTCGGCACGCTCAGCTATAATTTCAGGGGCCAGGAGGGGGCTGCCTTCGCGACCGGGACCGAGCTGACGCCGACCTTGATCGTCGATGACCTTTGCGCCCTGCTTAAGCACTGTGCTCCCGGCAACCCCGTGCTCACCGGTTTGTCCATCGGCGGCCTGTTCGCTGCCCAGGCCGTCCTGCGGAAGGTCGTCCCCGCCCGGGGGTTGGTGCTGCTGAACACCCTGCGCGAAATCGGCCCGCGCATCGCCTGGGTCAATGACGCCATGGAGGTCATCGTCGGCGCCGGCGGTGTGCCGCTGTTCATGGACGCCCTGTTCCCGCTGCTGGTGAATCCGGAATTCGCGTCCCAATCACGGGCGAATTTCCTGAAGGGCGACTACGCGCCCATGGACCCGAGCCATGGGCATATGAACCTCATGCGCAATGCCAGGGCCACGGATTGGGACATCACCTATGAGGATCTGGCCCTGCCGACCCTGGTGATCACCGGTCATCAGGACCGGGTGTTCCTGGACACGGAGGTCGTCGATCGCCTGTACAAGCGCCTGTCCGACGCACGGCGCGAGGATTGGCCGGATGCCGGGCATTTGCTGCCGTTGGAGCGGCCGGATCGGCTTGCCGAAAGCCTGGCACGGTTCGGTGCGGAGATCGAAGGGGCCGGCCAGTGAACATCCCGATACGGTTCGCCTATGTGGCGGTGTTCGTGGGCGTTCTCGGGCATGCGTCTTCTGAATTCGTAGCGGTGGGATCGGGGATCGCCGGACCGGAACTGTCCGTTTGGCGCTATCTTTTCGGCGGGGCGGGATTGATGGTCCTGGCGCTGGTGATCACGGGACCACGGAAGTTGTTCCTGCCCCTGCGCACCCATGCCTGGGCGATGCTGTGGCTGTCGATCGTCGGGGTGTCGTTCGGCTACCTGGCGTTCCATTGGGCATTGGACTTCGCGACCGTGATTCAGGTGGCGACCGTGGTAACGACGGTTCCCATTTTCGTCGGGCTGGCCAACAGGGTGATCGGCGGTCAGGCGCTGACCGCCGTCAAGATCGTCACCGGGCTGTGCGCGGTCGCCGGGTTGGTGCTGCTGATCACGGATGGTGTGCTGGACAAGCTGGTGGGCGGACAGGATTCGATCTGGGGCGTTTTGCTGGCGCTGGCCTGCGCGACGATCGGCGCGTTCTATGCCGTTCGGGTCAAGCCGGTCATCGCCCAGTACGGGGCGCTGAACGTGACGGCCCTGTCCATGATGATCGGCGGCCTTGGCCTTTGGGTCGGGGTCGGTTTCGGATTTTCGATCTGGGTCAATCCGCTCACGTTGTTCGATCGGCCGATGTCCAACTGGGGCTGGATCCTAACCCTGGCTTTGTGGAACACGACGATCACCCAGTTCCTGTGGTTCGGCGGCCTAGCGGCCGCGGCGGATATGACGCGGGCGAGTTATCTGTTCTTTCTCAAACCCATCATTGCGGCGGCTTTGGCATTGGTCTTTCTGGGGGACCAGTTGTCGGTGCTGCAGGCCGTGGCGATCGTCGTCGTCACCGGGTCCGTGGTGATCGAAATCTACTGGTCCAAGCTGGCGGCGCTTGCCCTGCGGCGGAAAAAACAGGCCTAAGAATTCGCGGCGCGGTACCGATTGACGGGCTATAATTTCGCAATGCGAAACTAAATTCCGAAAATTGACCAGATTATTCCATCATGACAAAGTGCCGTCCGCTCGGGTGAGGATGCTCTTCTCCCGTGCCTGATCAGGGAGACGGCGCGGACCCGCGTCGGACGATATCGACATGACCGGCCGTGCCGACCGCCGCACCTTGCCCGTGGGTGACTATCCGGAAGCAACCGAAGGCGAAGACCGCCAGTTCGTCACCGCCCTGGCGCGGGGACTCAGCGTGTTGCGCGCGTTTCAGCCCGGCGACGGCGTCCTCGGCAACGGTGACATCGCCGAGCGCACGGGCCTGCCCAAACCCACGGTATCGCGCCTGACCCATACGCTGACCCGCCTGGGTTACCTGACCCATGCGGAACGCCTGGGCAAATACCGGCTGGGGCTGGGGGTTTTGTCGCTGGGCTATTCGCTGCTCGCCAACATGGATATCCGCAAGATCGCGCGGCCCTACATGCAGGAACTGGCCAACGCGTCGGGGCTGTCGCTGGCGCTCGGCTCCCGCGACCGCCTGAACATGGTTTATCTGGAACACGCCAGGGACGCGGGCTCGGTGACGCTGCGCCTGGACATCGGCTCGCACATTCCCATTGCGACCACGGCCATGGGCCGGGCCTTCCTGGCCGCCATTCCGGAGAACGAGCGGGCCTATCTGATGTCGGCCATGGCCGAGCGCGCCGGCGCCGCCTGGCCGCCCATGGCCAAGGGGGTGGAGCGCGCCCTGCGTCAGGTTGCCGAAACCGGGTTCTGTACGTCCTTCGGCGAATGGCAGCAGGACGTCAACGCGGTCGGCGTGCCGCTCCGGTCCATGGACGGGGCCACGGTGATGGCGCTCAACTGCGGCGGCCCGGCCTTTCTGCACAAGCCGGAAAAGCTGGAAGCGGAATGGGGGCCGCGTCTGGTCAACGTGGCGCGCACCATCGAAAAGGAAATGCAAAACGGATTTGCCGCCCAGGGACCCTGGTAGACGGCGGCCCGCATCAGGGGAGACGTGCATTGGACCTGAATCTGACAACCGAGGAACAGGCGTTCCAAGACGATGTGCGCGGCTTCCTGCGCGCCAACATTCCGCCCGCGATCAAGCGCAAGGTCGATCTGGGCCTGAAGCTGGTAAAGGACGATTACGTCGTCTGGCAGCGCATCCTGTATGAACGGGGCTGGATCGCCCCCGGCTGGCCCAAGGAATACGGTGGCACCGGCTGGTCCCCCGTGCAGCGCTTCCTGTACGAAGAAGAACTGGCGGCGGCGTCGAGCCCGCGGCTCATCACCTTCGGGCTCAAGATGCTGGGCCCGGTGCTGATCGAATTCGGCACGGATGAACAAAAGGCGCGGTTCCTGCCGCGCATCCTGGCCAGCGAGGATTGGTGGTGCCAGGGCTTTTCCGAACCGGGGGCGGGCTCGGATCTGGCGTCGTTGACGACCCGGGCCGTGCGCGACGGCGACCATTACATCGTCAACGGCCAGAAGACCTGGACCACCCTTGCGCAATACGCCGATTGGATCTTCTGCCTGGTGCGGACCTCGACCGAGGGCAAGAAGCAGCAGGGCATTTCCTTCCTGCTGATCGACATGAAAACCCCCGGCGTCACCGTGCGCCCGATCAGGACGTTGGACGGCGGGCAGGAAATCAACGACGTGTTCCTGGAAAACGTGAAGGTCCCGGCGGCGAATCTGGTGGGTAAGGAGAACGACGGCTGGACCATTGCCAAGTTCCTGTTGAGCCACGAACGCTTCGGCATCGCCGGGGTCGCGCGCTCCAAGAAGCAGATGGAACGTGTCCGCGACATCGCCGCCAAGGAAATGAAGCGCGGCCGCCCGCTGATTGAGGACGCCCGTTTCCGCGAGCGGATGGCCGAGGTCGAGATCGAACTGACGGCCCTGGAAATGACCGAACTGCGCCTGCTGTCCGAGGAAGCGGCCGGGCGCAAGCCGGGGCCCGAGGCCTCGATCCTGAAACTGAAGGGCACCCAGGTGCAGCAGGGCATCACCGAGCTGCTGTTGGAAGCCGTCGGTAACCGCGCCCATGCCTTCGATCCGGGCATTCTGGAGGATGAGTGGCCGGGCATGGGCAACGACGGCCCGCCCGTGCCGGAACACGCCGCCACGGTGGCCAGCCATTACTTCAACTGGCGCAAGGCCTCGATCTACGGCGGCAGCAACGAAATCCAACGCAGCATCATCGCCAAGGCGATCCTCGGCCTTTGACGGATACTCCAAGACCATGAATTTCACCTTCTCCGACGAACAAATCCTGATCCGCGACATGGCGGAACGCTTCTTTCGCGACGATTACGGTCTCGACGTCCGGCGCAAGCATCAGGCCCTGCCGGGCGGGTTCTGCCGGGAGACCTGGGCGCGCTTCGCCGATATGGGCTGGCTGGCGCTCGGCATTCCCGAAGACCTGGGCGGCATCGGCGGCGGCACGGTCGACATGGCGATCCTGATGGAAGCCATGGGCGGCGGCCTGGCGGTCGAACCGTTCCTGGCCACCGTGGTTCTGGGCGGTACGTTGATCCGCGACGGCGCCTCCCCGGATATTCAGGCGGACCTGTTGCCGAAACTGGCGGCGGGGGAATTGCATCTGTCCTTCGCCTATTCGGAAGCGCAATCGCGCTATGACCTCAACGATGTGCGGACCCGGGCCAAGGCTGACGGAAGCGGGTTTGTTCTGGATGGCGCGAAGACCGTCGCCCTCCATGCCGGGACGGCGGACAAGATCGCGGTGACAGCGCGGACGTCCGGTGCCGAGCGGGATGACGGCGGGATTACGATATTCCTGGTCGATGCCGATGCCCCCGGCCTGACGGTCACCGATTATCCCACGGTCGACGGCCTGCGCGCCGGGGACGTTGCGCTGGACGGCGTGCGGGTCGGCGCCGTGGCCGTGCTGGGCGTGGTGGACGGCGGCCTGGCCCTGGCCGAGGCGGCAATCGACCGGGCGGCGGCCCTGGTGTCGGCGGAGGCCGCCGGGCTGATGGCGGCCCTCACCCGTGATACGGTCGCCTTCCTCAAGGAACGCAAACAGTTCGGCCGGCCCTTGGGCGATTTTCAGGCTCTGCAGCATCGCGCCACGGAGATGTATATGGATACGGAACTGACCCGCTCGCTCGCCTATATGGCCGCCGTTCGCCAGGACGGGGATGACCGACCGGCTGCCCGCCGCGCGGCCTCTCAGGCCAAGGCCAAGGCCGGGCAGGCGGGGCGCCTGATCGGCCAGGAGGCGGTGCAGCTGCACGGCGGCATGGGGGTGACGGACGAGATGCCCGTGGGCCATTACTTCAAGCGCCTGACCCTGATCGACCACAGCTTCGGCGACCGGGCCCATCATCTGGACCGCCTGGCGGATATGGACCAGAGATTTCCCTTGGGCGTTGCCGGATGACAACTCACGAAGATTCGTGGAGAAAAAACCGCCATGTACAAATTCTTCGTTCCTCTCTTCGCGTTGATGACCGCCGCTTTTTTTTCTCGGGCTTATGCTGGCACTCTGGACACGCCGTCTTTCATCGTCACTGTGGAAGTGAACTGTCCGGAAGGTCACGTGGTTTGTGATGACGTTACCTACACAGGAATTTCGAAAAAGAACGGAATCACCATTACCTTGAAAGGTAGCACGTGGCACACACGTGGTAGGGACAGCACGCCGGGCCGATTCATCGGATATCGATTTCAATCGGGAGAGTATCTCTATTGGGTATTGGGTGAAGGTGCCTTAGAAATCAGGAAGGGCGAAAAGGTTATTTCCTCTGAAAAAGGTGAGTGGGCGCGGTGACGTTGATTGAACTGATGCAGGTGCTTGGCGACGCAGAGCGCCACCTGGAACTCTTGGCGGACACCGCGTGACGCCGGCGCAGCAGCGCGAATGCATCCTGCTGGCCGTGCTATGGCTGGTGGCGCTGGCGGTCTCCGCCATCGGCCCGGCGGACTATCTGATCTGGTTCATGGAAGTCCTGCCGGTGATGGTCGCCCTGGTCTTGATGGCGGCGACCCAGCGCGGCTTTCCCCTGACCCCTCTGCTTTACCGCCTGGCCTTCCTGCACGGCCTGGCGCTGATCCTGGGTGGCCATTACACCTATGCCCATGTGCCGTTGGGGTTCTGGTTTCAGGATATCTTTGATTTGGCACGCAATCCGTATGATCGCATCGGGCATTTCTTCCAGGGCTTTGTCCCCGCCATCCTGGCCAGGGAGATTTTGATCCGACAGGGGTTCATGGCCCGGGGACGCATGTTGTTCTTTGTCGTCGTCTGCATCTGCCTGGCGTTCAGCGCGTTTTACGAGTTGATCGAATGGTGGGCGGCGGTCCTTCTGGGGCAGGGGGCAATGGAATTCCTGGGCACCCAGGGCGACGTGTGGGACAGCCAGTGGGACATGTTCATGGCCTTGATCGGCGCGATCCTGGCGCAGGTTCTGCTGTCCCGGCGCCACGATCACGAGATCGCGAACATCAGATAATGCCGATTTCGCGACCGGCGGTTCCGTGTCATAATTGCACCATATCCACCAGTCTGGGAGGCTGATCATATGAAGAAGCTTATCCTTTCCGCCGTGGCCGCGATCCTGCTTGCCGCGTCTCCGGCCTATGCCGGTTCATGCCCGAAAATCATGAAGCAATTTGACGCGGCGATGTCCAAGTCAAGTGCCTCTGCCGAGGACAAGGCGAAGGCGATGGCCCTTCGTGCCGAAGGCGAAGCCATGCACAAGGCCGGCAAGCATGCCGAGAGCGTCAAGGCGCTGAACGACGCCATGAAGCTTATCGGCGGCATGTAGCACCACGCAGTCGTCGCATCACCGATATCGTTGCTGAACCGGCCCTTCGGGGCCGGTTCCATTTTCAGCCCTTCTGATCCTATCCCCCAAGAACCAAGAGCCTGATCCATGACCATCACATCCATTGAAATCCTCCGCGTCGGCGTTCCCTTCGATACGGGCGGTCCGCGCCAGGGCATGCGTCCCGGCCTGAACACCAACCCCTGGGTCGTCAACGAATCCCTGATGGTCCGTATCGAGACGGCGGACGGGCTCGAGGGCTGGGGCGAGGGCTTCGGCCATTTCTCCAACCCGGGCACGGAGGCGATGCTCAAGGACCTGATCGCGCCCTGGTTCATCGGCCGCGACGAGACGGATTTGGACGCTCTGATGGACGGCGCGCACAAGTCGTTTTTCGGCTTCGGCCGTCATGGGCCCTGCATGTACGCGCTGTCGGCCCTCGATACCGCGCTATGGGATCTGCGGGCCAAGCGCGCGGGCAAGCCGCTGTACCAGATGCTGGGTGGCCCGGCGGGCGACGCGACGGTCACCCGTTATGCCTCGCTCATGCGGTATGGCGGGGATACGGACGCCGTCGCCCGCAACACGGACCGCGCCGCCGGTCTGGGCTTTCCCATGGTCAAGCTGCACGAACGCGACATGCCGGCCTTCATGGCCGCGCGCGAAGCGGCACCCGAAGGGATCGCCATCACCCTTGACGTCAATTGTCCCTGGACCGTCGAGGAAGCCTGCGGCGTGGCCCGTGAGTTAAAGGAACGGGAACATGTGAAAGGCGGCTTTCTGTGGTTGGAAGAACCGGTCTGGCCGCCCGAGGACTTCGACGGGCTGGCCCGCGTGCGCGGTGAAGGCACGGGGATTTCCGGCGGCGAGAACATCGCGTCCCTGACCGAATTCGCCCGCGCCATTCAATCGGGTGCGTTCGATGTCATCCAGCCGTCGGTCGCAAAGATGGGCGGCGTGTCGACGATGAAGGACGTGTTCCCCCTGGGCCGCGCGGCGGGCCTGCGCGTCGTGCCGCACAGTTTCTACTGGGGGCCCGGTTACGTAGCGACGGCCCATATCATCGCCGCGCAGCCCGAACCCGAATGGCTGGAAACGGCCTTCATCGAGTACGAAGAAAACCCCCACGACCTGATCGACCCGTTCGAGCCTAAGATGACGCTATCCGCCGACCGTCCGGGCCTGGGCTTCAACGCCGATGGTAACCTGTTCGACCGCTACCTGATTTCCCGTAACGTGATTTCCTGATTTCTTTCGATCCAAAGGAGCCTTTGGCCATGAAAACCCTTCGCCTGCTTGCCGCCGCCCTGCTGCTGACCCTTGTCGCGGGACAGAGTGCGCGCGCCCTCGATGCCTATCCCAGCGATCTGAGCGGTCAGTTCATGGACTGGTGCACGGGCAAGGGCGGCAGCACGGAAACGGCCTGCACCTGCGCGCTGAAGCGCCTGGCGCAGACCGTGCCGCCGGCGGCCCTCACCACCTTCGTCGCCGACAAGACCGGCGGCGGCTCGGGCTTTTCCATGTCGACGGCGACCGTCGCCACGGCGGCCCTGGTGACCGATGCCCTGACCGCCTGCATTAAATAAGAAAAGACCCGCCGGGGTGCGGCGGGCCTTTCCTGAAACGCAGTCGAACGGAACCGAAAGGGATCAGTGAATCTCCTTCGCCCCCTTCATGGCGGCCTTCAACTTGTTGATGTCGAAATCGGGCGCCTTGGCGGCGGTCAGGATCACCGCTTCGCGGCGGGTAATCCGGGCCACGACCTCGGGGATCTGCTTGACCGCTTCGTCGGGGATCATCACTGCGCCATGATGGTCGGCGTGGATGATGTTGTTGGTGACCACGGTCATGCCGTGGATGGTCACCTGACAATCGATGTCGACGACATGGACCCAGGCATGGCTGGGGCCGACTTCGCCGCCGATCAGGTTGAAGCCGCGGGCGCTATCCTTCAGGTCGCGGAACGATCCGTTGGTCACGCCGCCGACGGCTCCTAAGCCCTTGTGCACGGTGGTCTGAACTTCGCCCCAGAAGGCGCCGTAGCCGGGCCGGGGGTCGATGTCCTGGATCACCACCACGGTCGGCTTGGGACCCTGGGCGATGTATTCGTAATAGGCTTCGCGCTTGGCCGCCATTTCCGCCGGGGTTTCGTTGGGCGGCTCGGCGGCGCGGATGGTCGCCGTGCGGGCATACCCGCAGATCGGCTTAAGGTCCGGGTCGAGCGGCACCAAGGGCTCGGTGGTATAGCCGTGGCCGCGCCGTTCCGGGACGATTTCCTCAAGCGCGTTGCAGATGGTGGGCGTGTCCCATTGGGTCAGGACCGCCAGGTCTTCCGGCGTGAAATCGGTCAATTGGATGTCCTCTCTTTTGGTTTTCGTCGGGCCCTATTCGGCCGCGCGGGTTTCCGCCGGTCCGGCGAAGGAGGCTTCGTCGAACGACCGTTCGTTGTCCCACACGTTCTTAGGGATCGGCAAGCCCGCAAAATCGGCGTCGGTCAGGGGGCCGTTGGGTTCGATCCCCAATTTCTCGCGCAGCATCAGGATGATCTGGCGGGTGTGCTGGCCCGTGTGCCAGCCCGTGCGTTCCAGAACCTCATGAAGCGTCACTTCGCCGTAATAGACCTTGCCCGGTTGTTTGAAATCCGTGGTCTTGCCGTCGCGATCCCACCAGGCGGCGAACCGCGTGCGGGTATTCGCGCCGTAATCCAGCAGATCCTGTTTGCTCTTCATGGTTCCGGGCAGGATGGATTTCAGTGCGTCGTAGGTATAGGGCGTATCGTTCTCGACCCGGTTGAGGAACACGTCGGCGATGTTGAAGACGTGATAGACCAACTGGCGGTAGGAACGCGGCCGGCCCGGCAGAAGCTCGTCCAGGCGGTCTTCGGGAATTTGCGCAAGGTAGCGCCCGGCGGCGTCCAGATTCTGCAGGACCTTGTCCTTCATGTCTTCGGGACTGAGCATCTTGTGGCCGTCGTAGTCGAACCCGGCGACCTTGGCGACATCGCGGAACACGGCCCCGTTGGCCCATTTGTCACCCTTGGCGACGATCGGCACCAGGCGCACGCCGAGCGCTTCCAGTTCCTTGAAGCCTTCCTCGTCCTCGATCACGTTGACCGAGACGAAGGGGATTCCGTGCTCGAGCAGAAACTCTTTTGTTTTCAGGCAACTGGAGCAGCCGGGCTGCCAGTAGACTTTGACCGGCAGGGCATCGCCCTCGGCCTGGGTTCCCGTTGTTTGGGACATGTGACTGTTTCCTCTCTGTTGGGCTGGTGAAGTCAGCCCATTATTGTATACAAAAGGATAGGCTCGCTTTGTTGCTGTAGGCAAGACGCATTGTCCCCGACCTTGTGGGGCAATGGAAAATTTCTACAGTGGCAGCATAGAAAAACGAAGGCTTGCCGCCGGGTCCGGGCGCGCTAATCTGGCGCGCGACCGTCCATAACCAGAATAAACGACCTCAGGAGACCTCCCTTGACCCCCTTAGCCGGCATCCGCATTCTCGACCTGACCAACGTCCTGGCCGGACCCTTTTGCTGCCACCAGTTGGCCCATATGGGCGCCGACGTCATCAAGGTCGAGGTTCCGGGATCGGGCGATCTGGCCCGGCAATTGGGCGCCGATCCGGATTTGAACCGGAAGGGCATGGGAACCTCGTTCCTGGCCCAGAACACCGGCAAGCGGTCCATTACGATCAACATGAAGTCGGACAAGGGGAAGGAGGTCTTCCACCGCCTTGTCGCCACGTCCGACGTCCTGGTGGAAAACTTCCGGCCCGGCGTCATGGACCGCCTGGGCGTCGGCTACGAGGTGTTGAAAAAGAAACACCCGAACCTGATCTACTGCGCCATCTCGGGCTTCGGGCAGGACGGTCCTTTGAAGTCGGCCCCCGCCTATGACCAGATCATCCAGGGCATGGCGGGCGTGATGTCCGTTACCGGGACGCCGGAAACCGCGCCGCTGCGCGTCGGCTATCCCATGGCCGACACCATCGGCGGCATGACGGCGGCCTTCGCCGTGGCCTCGGCCCTGGGCAACAAGGATCCGAACAACCGGGGCTGCTTCATCGATGTCGCGATGCTGGAGGCGGTCCTTTCGACCATGGGCTGGGTGGTCTCCAACTTTCTGCAGCTGGGCATGGAACAGCAGCCCATGGGCAATGACAATTTCACGGCCAGCCCGTCCGGCACCTTCCGCACCGGCGACGGGCCCATCAACATCGCCGCCAACAAGCAGGAACAGTTCGAGGCGGTCTGCGACGTGGTCGGTCGCCCCGACCTGAAGACCGATCCCCGCTTCGCGGACCGCCAGGCGCGGCTCGACAACCGCCCGGCCCTGACGGCGTTGCTGGAGGACGCCATGGCCACGAACACCGCCAGCCATTGGCGCGCGGCCCTGAACGCCGCCGGGGTGCCGGCGGGCGAGGTCCTGACCGTGCCGCAAATTCTGGCGCATCCGCAGATCGCCGACCGCGGTCAGATCGCCACCTTCGAAAACGTGCCCGGCGTCGGCCGCGACGTAAGGGTGGCGCGGGCCGGAATCAAGATCGACCACGCGCCCGTGGCCACGAACACGCCGCCGCCGCTGTTGGGGCAGGACACGGACGCCCTGTTGGGTGAACTCGGGTTCACGGCGGACGACATCGCAGCGCTCAAGGCGGACAAGGCGGTATGACGGCGGAACCGGCCCATCCGCTGGACCTGGCGGCGCTTGCCGAGCATATGGCGGCGCATCTCGACGGGGTGACGCCGCCGCTCACCGCCCGCCAGTTCGCCGGCGGCATGTCCAATCCGACCTTCGAATTGACGGATGCGGCCGGGCGGCGCTTCGTGCTGCGCAAGAAACCGCCGGGCGACCTGCTGCCCTCGGCCCATGCGGTCGACCGGGAATTCCGCATCATGTCGGCGCTCAAGGGCGGCGATGTGCCGGTCGCCGATCCCCTGGTCCTGTGCATGGACGATGCCGTTATCGGGCAGGCGTTCTATATCATGGCCCATGTCGACGGCCGGGTGTTCCGGGAACTGCAACTTCCCGGCATGGATACGGTGGAACGGGCGGCGATCTATGACGCCATGAACGAGACATTGGCCAAACTGCACCGCGTCGACTGGCGGGCGGCGGGGCTGGCGGACTTCGGGCGGGAGGGCGGCTATGCCCAGCGCCAGGTCAAGCGCTGGACCGCGCAGTATCAGGCTTCGGCCACGGACGATCTCGACGCCATGAACCGGCTGATCGACTGGCTGCCGGAAAACCTTCCCGAACATGCCGAGACGACCATCGCTCATGGCGACTTCCGGCTGGAGAACATGATCTTTCATCCGACGGAGCCGCGCGTGCTGGCCGTCGTCGATTGGGAGCTATCGACCCTGGGCGACCCGCTCGCCGATCTTGCCTATAACTGCCTGCCTTGGCACATGCCCGATGCGCGGCGCGGCGACCTGCGGGCCAACGATCCGGTGCAGACCGGCATCCCGGCGGAAGCGGACTATCTGGCGGACTATGCCCGGCGCACGGGCCGCGCCGATACGGGGGATTGGACCTTCTATCTGGTGCTGTCCCTGTTCCGCCTGGGGGCGATCGCCCAGGGGGTCTACAAGCGTGGGCTTGACGGCAACGCCACCTCGTCGGCGGCGCTGCAGCGGCGTGACGTCTGCCGAAATCTGTCGCAGATCGCCTGGGCCTTGATTGAGAAAGCAGGCCGGGCCTAGGTCACACCGTGGCCGGCGGATTGACGACCCGCGATTTCGGCAGGTGAATGCGGACGGTCGTGCCCGTGCCGGGGATGCTGTCCAGGGATACCCGTCCGCCATGCAGTTCGACCAGCGATTTCACCAGCGTCAGTCCAAGCCCCGATCCACGGTGGGACGCGACGTAGTCATGGTTTCCACGTTGCGCGAACGGCTCGAATATCCGGGCAAGATCGCGTTCAGCGATTCCGATGCCGGTATCTTCCACGGTAATCACGCATTCCCCGGCTTCGTCGAGGGTGACGGATAAGTCGATACGGCCGCCGGGCCGCGTGAACTTCACGGCATTGGACAGCAGGTTGAGGGTCGATTGATAGATCGCCCGCCGGTCCGCGCGAACGAACAAGCCCGTTTCAAGATTATGGGCCTCAAAGACCAGCGGGCCCGAGGCCTCCCACCCCTTGACGACTTGGAGGGCTGCATTGACGCATTTACCGATGTTGAATTCACTTTCCGTCAGGTCGTACTTGCCGAAGTCGATCTTTGACAGGTCGAGCACATCGTTGACCAGGGACAGCAGGTGATCGCCGCTGTCATAGATGTCCTGCACGTATTCCCGATGCTTGGGGTTTTCCAACGGGCCGAGGTCGCCGCGCAGCAGAACCTGAGTCAATCCCTGGATCGAATTCAAAGGCGTGCGGAATTCGTGGCTCATATGCGCGAGGAACCGGCCCTTGGTCTGCTCCGCCTCGCGTGCGCGGTTGCGTTCGATGTTGAGAACATGGTTCTGGCGGCGCAGTTGCAGGGCGGTCCAGACCGCCAGCCCGACAGGAAGGCTGAGCGCCAGAATGATCAGCCCTGTGGCGCGCCACCCGAACGTCAGGAAGTCGGCGCGCAGCGCCGCCGTTTCGGCTGTGCGGTCCATGTACACTTCGGCGACCGCGACCATGCGATCATTGCGCCATACAGGCACATAGGTTTCTGCATAGACGTCCGGCCGGTCGGGCTTGAGCCGACCGTCCTCCAGCTCGGAATAGGGCTCTCCCGTCTCAACCACGGAAAGAGCCTTCCAATTGTCTTCACCCACGGTGGGGTTGTTGGCGAGGTCCGTATGCAGGTCGTCTGAGATCAGCCGAATGCGGCCCTGAGTGTCGAACAGCTTGAACCGGAAAATGTCGCCGAATCCCCGCACGCCGTTGAGAAACTGCTGTTCCTCTTCGCTAAGCGGGGCACCCTTGGCAATGTCCTCGATCCGGTTCATGCGGTTGCCGATATAGCCGGCCCAGGCGATCGAGGTGCGTTCCGCCTGCTCAATCACAATCCGATCAAGCGTCGAATTGAAGGCGGCGACGCCGACAAAAACCAGCGTGGCAAAAACACCTAGCGCAAGCGCGATGATCGGGACGAGCCGATGTTTCAAGAAGTTATATCCGCGTAGATGGCAAGTTTCTGAAATCTAAGACATTATATCCACTGATGACGCGTGCGCATATATAACCAAAGGCTGACCGGCGACGTTCGGATTGGGGCAGATGGCAGATTGGGGCAGATGGGGATAACAATGTGCGGCAGGCTTGCCTTATTGGTTTTCCTTCTGGTCCTGGTTGCCCGGCCGCTCGGTGCGGAGATGCGGTCTCCGCTGACGGTGCTGTCCGAAGGCGGGCATTTCGCCATGGTACGTCATGCCCTGGCCCCGGGTGGCGGAGACCCGAAAGAATTCACGTTGGGTGACTGTTCGACGCAGCGCAATTTGAACGATGTGGGACGCGCGCAGGCGCGGCGTATCGGAGACGCGTTCCGGGCCGACGGAATCACGCAGGCGCGGGTGTTTACCAGCCAATGGTGCCGCTGCCGAGACACCGCGGCGGGCATGGCGCTTGGCCCGGCCGTGGAATTACCGGCGCTGAATTCCTATCACCGGGAACCCAATCAGAAGGACAGTCGGCTTGCGGGGATTCGCGCATGGCTTGCCGAACAGCCGTTGGATCGGCCGACGATTCTAGTCACGCATTACACGGTGATTTCGGGGCTTGCGGGGGTCGCATTGCGGCCCGGCGAGATCGTCATTCTGCGACGCGACGGCAATGGCCGTTTCCCGGTTGTGGCAACCGTCGCGGCGGAATGATCGATGAGGCGGAGAAGGGCAAGGCAAGCTGGCCTTGCCGGGGGGTCAGCTGACGGTTGAACCGGATCGCTGGGGAAGGGGGGCGTCGTTGCGCCAAGCGCTCGACCCCTTGCAGCGCGGGCAGATCCGTTCGCCGGACCAGGCGCTCATGAATCGGGTCTCGCACCGAAGACAGGTCCGCGTCTTGGGCCGGTCGGGGGAAACCTGGCCGCCGTCGGCGTCCGTTTCATAATCCTTGGTATCGATAGCGTCGGTCACGGGTCTTCTCTTCGTTCAATATCTTTGTACAGATGCCGCATTCAACAGGCCGTGCAGCCCCTAGAAGCGATGAAATTGAGGCAGGCTGCCGGCGGGTTTCTTCTTGCCCGCCTTGATCGGCTTCACGGTCTTCGCGGCCTTGGCAGGTTTTGCCGGCTTGGCGGCGGCTTCGCGTTCGGCTTCTTCGCGCTCGACGGCTTCCTTGGCCAGACGCTGCGCCTTCAGTTTGGCCATGTGCTGGGATTTCTCATCGCGCTCGCGCTCTTTTTCTTCGAGCACTTTCTTGTTCTTTTTCTGAGTGGCGAGAAACTCGTCCTCCGCCCGTGAACGGGCGGTCGTGCGTTGGCGGGTCGATGTCGTCACGGGAGCTCTCCTTTTGCTGTAACGAAGGTGGAGGCGGCATGGAAATGCACACTGCCCGCGAACGATTGAGCCCGCCCCCGGCCCAAAAGCAGGGGGCGGGATCTCAGACGTTAGTCGGCGATCGTCAAGTTCTCAGCGGAGGACTTGCCGTTCTGCCCGGCCTGGAGGTCATAGGTGACCTTCTGGCCTTCGCGCAGGGAATGAATGCCGGCGCGTTCAACGGCGGAGATATGCACGAATGCATCCTTGGAGCCGTCGTCGGGCTGAATGAAGCCGAAACCCTTGTTCGGGTTGAACCATTTTACGGTACCAGTAGCCATTGTCGTTTTCCTCGTTCAATGGGTGAAGCAAATGCGCCCCGCACCATGCGCGGCGCGGCGTTTTAACGTTCACATTGTCAGGGGATAACGAAGCTACCCGGCGAACCGGTATCTAAGATCGACATAACAAATGTAACACGTATGAGCCATATGGGGGTGAAAAGGCCCAAAAGTCAATGGCCTGGCTCCCCGTGTCATTGTCGCAATGCCGTCGATGGCCTTGAAAAAAATCAAAAATTTCCGAAAAGGACGGTTTTTAACAACGACCTACAGTCGATTTCATGAATATTTAAATGGGCCCTGCCGGATAAATAAAATTTTGCGATTGTTTGCTTTGTTATTTTTCAATTCAGGGAATTTCACCCTGCCGGGCCAAGCATTGAACGACCGGTCCATCAGAACCCATAGACGAGCGAGGCCTTGGTCAGGGTGTCCGTGGCCTCGGTTCCCGCCGGCGCGCCCGAGTTGTGTTCCAGGTGATAGGACAGGCGCCCGGACAGGCTGCCGATGATCTTCATGGTCAGGGCGGCGGTGTTTTCGGTGATCGTCCGCTCATCGCCCCATGTCACCGACGCCTTGTTAGTGAAGGTGGCGTTGTCCGAAACCTGCCAGCGGAATTCAAGCCCGCCCCGGGCGCCGGGCTCGACAAGCTGTTCTTCCGTCGCTTTGACCTCGCTGAGACGAAGGGCGGGGCCAGCGGTCACCTCAAGACCGATATCGTCCGAGCGAATGACCTTGTAGCCCAGGCCGGCGGCCTGGGTCAGTTCGTAGGTGAAGCCGCTGAACCGGTCATCGTCGTAATCGACAAGCCCGAAGACGAAGGCGCGGTCGGTGAAGAGATACTTCGCATTGCCGCCCAGGCGCAGGTGCTGCGTGTTGATGGTCCCGGTGTCCTTGGCGAAATCATAGCTTGCCGTCGCTTCGGCTTCCCACGGCCCGCGCGTGTAGCCGACCTTGGCCGCCGCGTTGACTTCTTCCGTTTCCGTGTTGCCCGTGGCGCGCCCGCCGCCCAGTTCGATCTCGCCCGACCATTCGCCCGGTGACGCGGTCGGCGTTATGGGCAGGACGGCGGCGCCGGTTGTGCCGCTGCTCGTTACGGGGGTGCCGTTCGCGGCGGCGTTGATGCGGCCGCCAAAGGCCGGAAAGGCGGCGGTGGCGGTGGCGACCAGGGCGTCCCGGTGCCGGGGGGCGGCAGCGACCGCGTAGGCCACCAGTTCATCCAGCCGGCGGGGCTCTGACGCGATCGCGGATACCAACGCCAGCTTCAGGCCGGCAATGTCGTCGCGGCGGGCGGCGTCCGCCATGGGGGCGAATTCGGGGGCGGCGCCGTTTCCGGTCGCGGCGCGAAGGGAAGGCGTGTCGAACAGGAAGACGGCGGACATCAATAAAAACAGTCCCGCCCCGGCAGGCAGGTTGGAGATCTTGGGCATAACGATCCTAATTTTCTGTGTTCAGCGTCGGCGATGGGGCTGGCGCACCGTCCCGCGGTTCGGCACGCGGGGGAGGAACGGAACGGCCGATTCCGCACGGAAATGGCCGGACGATCATGGGTGACCGTCCCCTAGGGCCTAACACGGCCCCATGCCCTGATGCAAATTTGCCCAGGAAAACCGGGGTCAGCCGCGCGGCGGCCAGTTCATCTGGCGGCGCAGTTCCGTGCGCGCGATTTGGCGGCGGTGGACCTCGTCGGGGCCGTCGGCGAATTTAAGGGCCCGCATGCGCGCCCAGTAATAGGCGAGCGGCGTGTCCTGGCACATGCCGGCGCCGCCGAAGGCCTGGATCGCGCGGTCGACGACCGCCAGCGCCATGTTGGGGGCGGCGACCTTGATCATGGCGATTTCCTGACGCGCCGCCTTGTTGCCGACTTCGTCCATCATCCAGGCGGCCTTGAGGACCAACAGGCGGCACATCTCGATCTCGATGCGGCTTTGGGCGATCCGTTCCTGGGTCACGCCGCGGTCGGCCAAGGCCTTGCCCCAGGTTTCCCGTTCGGTCGCCCGTTTGCACATCATTTCCAAGGCCCGCTCGGCGATGCCGATGATGCGCATGCAATGGTGGATGCGCCCGGGGCCGAGGCGTCCCTGAGCGATCTCGAACCCGCGTCCTTCGCCCAGCAGCATGTTGCCGGCGGGAACCCGGACATTATCGAACACGACTTCCCCATGGCCGTGGGGCGCGTCGTCGAAACCCATGACGTCGAGCATGCGCAGGACCGTGACACCGGGCGTTTCGACCGGCACCAGGATCATGGACTGCTGGCGGTAGGTTTCGGCGTCCGGGTCGTTCTTGCCCATGACGATCATGACCTTGCAGTGGGGGGACCCGATGCCCGAGGTCCACCATTTGCGCCCGTTGATGACGTAGTGGTCGCCGTCCAGGTGGATGCTGGTCTTGATGTTGGTCGCGTCCGACGACGCGACATCCGGTTCCGTCATGGCGAAGGCGGATCGGATATCCCCGGCAAGCAAGGGTTTCAGCCATTGTTCCTTCTGCGCCGCGTCGCCGTAGCGGACCAGGGTTTCCATGTTGCCCGTGTCGGGGGCGGAGCAGTTGAAGACCTCGGGGGCCCAGGGCACGCGGCCCATGATCTCGCACAAGGGCGCGTATTCCAGATTGGTCAGGCCCGCACCCAGCTCGCTTTCCGGCAGGAACAGGTTCCACAGGCCGGCCGCCTTGGCCTTGGTCTTCAGGTTCTCGACAATGGGCACGACCTTCCATCGCGTGTCCCCGGCCGAAAGCTGTTCCTGATAAAGCGCTTCATTGGGATAGACCTCGGCCTCCATGAAGGCCGCGAGTCTGTCCGCCAGTTCAACGGTGCGGGGGGAGGGGGTGAAGTCCATGGCCGTGTCCTTAGGTCTTTTCGGTGGTCTGGTGGAAAGCGTGAGAAGTGTTAGCGCATCGCCCGGCGAATACAAGGCCCGCCCGGCATCCGTTCCGCACTGCGAACCGTGCTTTCATGGATGCTTGATCTCGGCTGGGGCGTGCCGCCATAGTCCGGAAAACCGGGTGCAATGCCCGGATTAAAGACCAAGACGCATGAAGGAGGAACACCCTTGCAGGGATTGATAATGGACGTGCCGCTGCTGACGTCGATGATCGTCAAGCATGCGGCCGCCTGGCACGGCGATGTCGAGATCGTGACCCATCGGGTCGAAGGCGACATGCACCGCTATACCTACGCCGACGCCTACAAGCGCATGTGCCGCCTTGCCAACGCCCTGACGCGTCTGGGGATTCAGCAAGGCGACCGTATCGGCACCATGGCCTGGACCACCTACCGGCATTTCGAGCTGTATTTCGGCATCGGCGGGTCGGGGGCGGTGATCCACACCATCAATCCGCGTCTGTTCCCCGATCAGATCGTCTACATCATCAATCACGCCAAGGACCGGGTGATGTTCATCGACGCCACCTGGGTCGAGATGATGGAAGGCCTGCAGGACCAATGCCCGACCATCGAGAAGTTCGTTATCCTGTGTGACAGCGGCAAAATGCCGGAAACGTCACTTCGCAACGCGGTCTGTTACGAAGACCTTTTGGCCGCCGAGGACGACACCTTCGACTGGCCGGAGTTCGATGAGAAAACGGCGGTGGCGCTTTGCTATACCTCGGGCACCACGGGCAATCCCAAGGGCGTGTTGTATACCCACCGCGCCATGGTGCTGCATGCGATCGCCGGAACGTCCAGCGACCATCCGCTGTGCATCGATTCCCGCACCATACTGTTGCCGGCGGTCAGCATGTTCCACGTGCACGGCTGGATGGTGCCTTATGCCGCGCCCATTTCCGGCACCAAACTGGTGCTGCCCGGCCCGCATATGCATGGCGACAACATCTGCCGCCTGTTGGAAGAGGAAAAGGTCACCGTCACCGCCGGGGTGCCGACGATCTGGATCGGCGTGCTTGAGCATCTCAAGAAGACGGGCGCCAAGCTGCCCCACCTGAAGATCTGCAACATCGGCGGCTCGGCGCCGTCGCTGGCCATGATCAAGGCGTTCGAGGAAGATTACGGCGTCGCCGTCGTCCATGCCTGGGGCATGACGGAATTGAGCGCCGCCGGCACCACCGGGCGCCTGCGCCAGCGCCATCAGGACCTGCCCGCGAACGAACGCTATAAGGTTCAGCAGACCCAGGGCCGGCCGCTGTTCGGGTTCGAGGTCAAGATCGTCGATCTTGACGGTACCCGGCTGCCCCATGACGGCGAGGCCGTGGGCCAGATGTTCGTACGCGGACCCTGGGTCGCCGCCGCCTATTTCGAGGACGAGGCCGCGACGGAAGCCTCCTTCGATGCCGAAGGTTGGTTCGGCACCGGCGACATGGCCTCGATCTCGCCCGATGGGCTGGTCCGTGTTTCCGACCGTTCCAAGGACCTGATCAAATCGGGTGGCGAATGGATCAGTTCCATCGATCTGGAGAATTATGCTCTTACCCATCCCGACGTGGTGGAGGCGGCGGCGATCGCCGTCAAACACCCGAAGTGGGAGGAACGGCCCCTGCTGGTTATCGTCCCGCGACAGGGTGCGACTGTCACGCCCGACAGCATTCGCGCCGTATTGGCCGAACACGTCGCCAAATGGTGGCTGCCCGACGACATCGTGTTCGTCGAGGAAATCCCCCATACGGCGACGGGCAAGATTTCCAAGAAGGATCTGCGTGAGCATTTCGCCGACTATCGCTGGCCCGAGGCGGCCGGCGTCGCGGAATGAAACAACACACCATTTTCACCTGATCGCGCCATGCTAAAGTTCCGGAAAGATCCAATCCGGGAGGAGACAATAAAATGAAACGCGCCGCCGACGCCTTGGTGGATACACTGGTGCTGCACGGTGTCGACCGTGTGTTCTGTGTGCCGGGAGAAAGCTACCTTGCGGTACTGGACGCCCTGCACGATAGCGACGACATTCAGGTCGTATCCTGCCGCCACGAAGGCGGGGCCGGCTTCATGGCCGTCGCCGATGCCAAGCTGACGGGCGCCCCTGGCGTTGCCATGGTCAGCCGCGGGCCGGGTGCCTGTAACGCCGCCATCGCCGTTCATACGGCGGAACAGGACGCGGTGCCGCTGGTCCTGTTCATTGGCCAGGTGCCGCGCGCCGACCTGGGCCGCGGCGCCTTTCAAGAGGTCGATTACAAGATCACCTTCGGCGACATGGCCAAGCACGTGGACGAAGTGCATGAGCCCAAGCATCTGGCCAAGGTCGTGGCTCAGGCGTTCCAGATCGCCCAGGAAGGTACGCCGGGCCCGGTCGTCGTGGTCCTGCCCGAGGATATGTTGCTCGACCCGGCGGAAGATACGGGCGTCAGTCCGATCGCCCTGGAAAAGCCCAAGGCGACGGACGCCCAGGTCAAGGCCGTGGCGGCGGCCATCGGCCGCGCCAAGCGGCCGGTGCTGATCGCGGGCGGCATGCTGCGCGCCCCCTCGGCGCGGGCGGCTCTACTGGCCTGTTCCCAAGCCTGGTCGCTGCCGGTCGCCGCCAGTTTCAAGAACCAGGACATCTTCCCCAACGAGCACGACCATTTCGCGGCCCATCTGGGGTACGGCGTGCCCGCATCAATCCGCGAAACCCTGCAGGACGCGGACCTGATCGTCGCCGTCGGCACGCGCCTGGGCGACGTCACGACCCAGGGCTACCTGCTGCCCGAGGCCCCTCAGCCCAAGCAGCCGCTGATCCATGTCTATCCCGACGGCGAGCATTTGGACCATGTGTTCGAAACGGCGCAGTCCATTTGCGCCGATGCCGAGGATTTCATCGGACGTCTGGCCGCCCTGACGCCGCCGCAGGCGCCGCAGGGGCGGAGCGACTGGCTGAAACGCCTGCGCGACGCCAACCGCAAGATGGCGGAATGGAAGCCCTGGTCGGCGCCCGATGGGGTCAACTTCGGCCATGTTATCGCGGCCTTCCGCAATCAACTGAAGGACGATGCGGTCATCACCATGGACGCGGGCAACTTCAATTCCTGGGTTCATCGCTATTTCCCGTTCAAGCCGACGCATATCCTGCTGGGTGCCGTGTCCGGGGCCATGGGCCTGGGCGTGCCGTCCGCCGTGGCGGCGGCCTTGCGCCATCCGGACCGCCAAGTCGTCACCGTTTGCGGCGACGGCGGCACGCTGATGACCGGGAACGAACTGGCGACCGCCGTGCAGTATGGTGCGAAGGTGCGCATCTTCGTGTCCAACAACAAAAGCTACGGCACCATCCGTCTGCACCAGGAAAAATCCTTTCCCGGCCGCATCGAGGGCACCAATCTGGTCAACCCGGACTTCGCCAAATGGGCGGAAAGCTTCGGCGCCAAGGGCCTGCGCATCGACACGGCCGAGGATGCGGACAAGGTGCTGGCCGAAGCCCTGGCCCATGACGGCCCCGTGGTCGTCGACGTCGCCGCGTCGCTTGAACACATCAGCGCCTATACCAACCTGACCAGCTTGAAACCGGGCAAGGCCCAATAGGCCAACCGGCAAAAACAAAGGAAACCATCATGCCCGCATCCGATCCCGCAACGCCCGTGACCTTGGACATCAAGGACCGCATCGCCGTCGTCACCATCGACAGCCCGCCCGTGAACGCCCTGGGCCATGCGGTGCGCAGCGGCGTCATGGCGGCCCTGGACCAGGCCGAGGCCGATGACTCCGTCGATGCCGTGGTGATCCGGGGTGGCGGGCGGTGCTTTTCCGGTGGTGCCGATATCCGCGAATTCGGCACCCCCCCGGCGGAACCGACCCTGCGCCAGCTCTGCGCACGGATCGAAGAGTTCCCCAAGATCGTGGTCGCGGCCCTGCATTCGACGGCTTTCGGCGGCGGCCTGGAACTGCCGCTCAGCTGTCATTACCGGATCGCCGATGCCTCCGCCCAGATCGCGCTGCCCGAGGTCAAGCTGGGCATCGTTCCCGGCTCGGGCGGCACCCAGCGCCTGCCGCGCATCATCGGCGCCAAGCGGGCGTTGAAAGTGATTTTGTCCGGCGATCCGTTTTCCGCGCAAGAGGCCCGCGACTTGGGCGTGTTGGATGCCATCGTCGACGGCGACCTGACCGATGCCGCCGTGGCCTATGCGGCCAGGCTGGTGGCCGAGGGCGCCCCCCTGCGCAAGGTCCGCGACCTCGCCGTCGCCGATGCGGACGCCGAGGTTTTCGCCGAGGCGCGCAAGACCTGGGAAAAACGCTCGCGCGGGCTGCTGGCGCCGCTGGCCTGCATCGACTGCGTCGAGATCGCGGCGACAAAGCCCTTCGACGAGGGCATGGAGCGGGAGCGTGAGATTTTTGTGGCTTGCCGCGATTCCGAACAGTCCAAGGCCCAGCGTCACCTGTTCTTCGCCGAGCGCGAAGCCGCCAAGGTCAAGGACGTGCCGCGCGATACGGCCAAGCGGCCCATCGACACGGCTGCCGTCGTCGGCTGCGGCACCATGGGCGGCGGCATCGCCATGTGCCTGGCCAATGTGGGCATTCCGGTCACCGTGCTGGAAACGACGGGGGATGCGCTTGCGGCCGGCATGGCCAAGATCGAAAAGAACTACGCCGCGACCGTGTCCAAGGGCCGCCTGAGCCAGGACGCCATGAACACCCGCATGGGCCTGATCAGCGGAACGACCAACTACGCCGACTTGGGGTCGGCGGATATCGTGATCGAGGCCGTGTTCGAGGAGATGGAGTTGAAGAAAACCATCTTCGGCGAGCTGGACAAGGTGATGAAGCCGGGGGCCGTGCTGGCGACCAACACCTCGACCCTGGACATCGACGAGATCGCCGCCGCCACCAAGCGGCCCCAAGACGTCATCGGCACCCATTTTTTCAGCCCGGCCAACGTCATGAAGCTGATGGAAAACGTGCGCGGCAAGGCGACGGCCAAAGACGTGATCGCCACGGTCATGGCGTTGGGTAAAAAGATCGAGAAAATTCCGGTCCTGGTCGGCAACTGCGACGGTTTCGTCGGCAACCGCATGTACCACCGCTATACCCGCCAGGCCTATTTCCTGATCGAGGAAGGGGCACTGCCGCAGCAGATTGACAAGGTGTTCCTGGATTTCGGGTTCGCCATGGGGCCGTTGGCCGTGGGCGATCTGGCCGGGCTCGACGTCAGCTATCTGGTGCGCAAGCGCCAGAAACAGTTCATCAAGCCGGGCGAGCGCTGGCCCGTGGCCGCCGACCGGGTGGTCGAGGCCGGCCGCAAGGGCCAGAAGACCAATGCCGGCTGGTACCGCTACGAGGAAGGCTCGCGCAAGCCGCTGCCCGATCCCGAGGTGCAGAAGATCATCGAGGCGACCTCGGCCGAACTGGGGATCGCGCGCCGCGATATCACGGATCAGGAAATCCACGAGCGCTGCTTCTATGCCCTGATCAACGAGGGGGCCAAGATCCTCGACGAAGGCATGGCCCAGCGGGCGTCGGACATCGACATCATCTGGACCAACGGTTACGGCTTCCCCATCGCCAAGGGCGGGCCCATGTTCCACGCCGATCAGGTCGGCGCCAAGCATGTGTACGAGCGCCTGGCCCATTGGGCGAAGGTCGCCTCGCCGGTGCTGGAACCCGCGCCGCTTCTGGAAAATCTCGCCCGCACGGGCGGCACATTCGCCGATCTTTAGAGACCAAGAAGGAAGAATAGAATGCAACGCGCCGTCATCGTTTCCACCGCCCGCACCCCCATTGGGAAAGCATCACGTGGGGCCTTCAACAACACCCATGGCGCGACCCTGGGTGGGCACGTCATCAAGCACGCGGTTGAACGTTCCGGGATCGACCCGGCCGAGGTCGAGGACGTGGTGCTTGGCTGCGGCATGCCCGAAGGCGCGACGGGCAAGAACATCGCCCGCATGTCGGTGATCCGCGCGGGCCTGCCGGTCACGACCGGCGGCACGACCATCAACCGGCTGTGCGCGTCCGGCCTGCAGGCCATTGCCGTGGCCGCCAACCGGGTCGTCATGGATGGGCTGCCCGTTGCCGTCGCCGGGGGCTTGGAAAGCATCAGCCTGGTCCGCGACAGCGCCATGAAGAACGAGGTCAAGGAAGACTGGCTGCTTGAGCACAAGCCGGAAATGTGGATTCCCATGATCGACACGGCGGATCTGGTGGCCGAGCGTTACGGCGTCACCCGCGCGGCCCAGGACGAATATTCCCTGGAAAGTCAGATGCGCACGGCGGCGGCCCAGCAGGCGGGCAAGTTCGATGACGAAATCGTGCCGCTGACCACCAGGATGCTGGTCAAGAATCGGGAAACGGGCGAGGTCACGGAACAGGAAGTGACCCTGGACAAGGACGAGGGCAACCGCCCGACCACGACGCTGGAGGCTTTGGCCAAGCTGGATCCCGTGATGGGGCCGGGCAAGTTCGTCACGGCGGGCAATGCTTCACAGCTTTCCGACGGGGCGTCGGCCTGCGTCATCATGACGGAGAAAGAGGCCGAACGCCGGGGCCTGCAGCCGCTCGGCATTTTCAAGGGGTTGGCCACGGCGGGTTGTGAGCCCGATGAAATGGGCATCGGCCCGGTGTTCGCCATCCCGCGCCTGCTGGAACGCCAGGGGCTGAAGATGGACGACATTGATCTTTGGGAACTGAACGAGGCCTTCGCCTCGCAGGTGCTGTACTGCCGCGACAAGCTGGGCATTCCCCAGGAAATTCTGAACGTCAACGGCGGCGGCATTTCCGTGGGCCATCCCTTCGGCATGACGGGGGCGCGCCTGACCGGCCACGCCCTGATCGAGGGCAAGCGCCGGGGGGCCAAGAACGTGGTCGTCACCATGTGCATTGGCGGCGGCATGGGCGCGGCGGGCCTGTTCGAGATCTGCTGACCTAGGCGGCGGTTTTCTGCCACAAGGTGGTGACGACGGTGCCCTTTCCTGGCTGGCTTTCCAGCGAAAACTTGCCGCCATTGAGGGTGATCAGGCGGTTGACGATATACAGGCCCAGCCCGGCGCCTTTGGTGCCGTTGCTGCCTGCGGTGGTCTGATAGGGCGTCAGGGCCTGGGGGAAGGGCTGGCCGATGGCGCCGATCAGGTCGGTGGGAATCCCGGGGCCATCGTCGGTCACCAGGACGCGGACATATTTACCGGACACGTCCGGATCGACCCGGATTTCGATCTTCACGTCCTCACCGCCATGAATGATGGAATTGTTCGCAAGGTTGAGGACGATCTGGCGAAAGGATTGCCGGTCCGCGGCGACCAGCGCGGGTTTTCCCTGGGTGGTGACGGACAGGCGGGGCTTGCCGGACAGCATGGTCGCGCGCAGCGGGCGTAAGGCATTTTCAACTTCTTCCACGGCGTCGAAGGTTTCCATGCGCATTGCGCGGTTGCCTGATTCGACCATCGATACATCAAGGATTTCATTGACCAGGGATAGCAGGTGGGTCCCGCTGGTGCGGATGTCGGTCAGGTATTCGGTCAGGCGTTCCGGATCATCACGCATGTCTTTGAGCTGAAGCAGCACATCCGCCATGCCGATGACGGCGTTGAGCGGCGTGCGTAGTTCATGGCTCATGTGGGAAATGAATTCAGATTTCGCCTGGTTGGCGTTTTCCGCATCTTCCTTTGCCTGGGCCAGGGCCAGAGCGGCGACCATGCGTTCGGTGATATCGCGCAGGGCGGCAACGATGACGGTGCGACCGTTTTCCGCCACTTCCGACAAGGCGGCCTCAAGAAACACGACGGACCCGTCGCCTCGCCGGCCCATCACTTCGAAGCCGTCGCCGCCTTCGACGCGGGAGGTGGGGTCGAGAAGATAGCGCATCAATTTGCGTTTACGCGGCCGGTCATCCGCCTCGGAAATCAAGGATGTCAGGGGGCGGCCGACAATGGCGTCGGCGGGTAGGCCGAAGATGCGCTCCGCCGCCCGGTTGGATGTCTCGATCGTTCCCTGGTCGTCCAGGGTAAATACCGCATCGGCCACGTTGTCCATGATCAGTTGCAGGCGTTGACTGGTCTGGTGGGCGCGTTGGGTCGCCTCGTTACGGTGGAAGATTTCCGATGCCAGACGACGGTCGAACACGACGGCGGCAATCCCCGCGATCAGAATCAATGAGGCGACGATGGCCGTGGCGCCGGCCAGGACATCAGCCCCGATATGCTGGATCAGGTTCAAGCCCCCCGAGCGTGCGAAACAGATGGTCGAACTCATGGCCGTATAGTGCATGCCGGCGACGGCCATTCCGATGAACAGCGCCGACAGGATTTCCCCCGCGAGGGTTCGGACGGTGTCATGGCGGGACACCCGGAAGGCGACCCAAAGGGCGCAGGTGGCCAGTGCCACGGCGACAAGCAGGGACAAGGCGAACAGCAGAGGGTCGTAGCGGATGAAGGCGTCGAAATCGACTGCCGCCATCCCGGTGTAATGCATAAGCCCGATGCCGCCGCCCAGAACGATGCCGCCGAGGAAAAGGCGGAGCCTGGTAACCCGGGCATGGGCGACGATCTGCAGGTTCCACGCACTCGCGAGTACGGCCGGCACGGCCGACCCCAGGGTGACGAGCGGGTCATAGGCCATCCGGATTGGTAATTGGTAGGCGAGCATGCCGACGAAATGCATGGCCCAAATGCCCAGCCCCATGATCAAGGCACCGCCGGCCATCCACAGATGGCGTTTGGCGGAATGCTCGTGTTCAGCGATACGATGAAGCAGATGAATGAAGCTAAACCCGGCCAACGTCGCGATGAAGAACGACAGCAAGACCAGCACGGGGTCATATGACGCTGGCAGGACCACGGCCGGGTCGATGTGAATCGCAAAGAAACCTGCCAGGTTTTGAAGAGAGAACTGCATTCCCGATTGTCCGGTAAGCGTTTCTATTTTCTGAGAGTCTATCGATCGTTGGTCCGTTGCGTCGGTTTGTCTCTCTGTCTGATTCGGAGCACGCAGACGGTCACATCGGGATGGTAACGCAAGAATGCCACGCCAAACTGTGATCCAGGGCACGTTGGGGCGAAATTCTCAGACGCTAACAATCCAGGCTGAAGGTGCCATAAGTCGCGACAGATCACATATATAGCTTACGGCTAGCGGATCGATTCAAAGGTATGGGTATACGGTTGATGTCGCCGGGAACCGATCCGTATCTGCGTGCGGAAATGATTGCCAGGACTGATGGTTTTCCGCTTTATACACGGGCCATGATGAAACAGATCGCCTTGATCCACGCCACCCGCGAAGCCATCCTGCCGGTCGAGACGGCGTTCAAGGATCTCTGGCCCGAGGCCGAGTATTGGACTCTGCTGGACGAAAGCCTGACCATGGATCTGGCGGCTGCCGGCGGCAAGTTGACCCCGACGCTGACCGAACGCTTTCTCAACTTGGCGGCTTATGCCAAGGCCCGGCGGCCCGACGGCATTCTGTTCACCTGTTCCGCGTTCGGCGCGATCATCGACCAGATCGCGGCACAGTATGATGTGCCGGTAATGAAGCCGAACGAGGCAATTCTCGATGCCGCTATGGCCCGGGGTGGGCGCGTTGGTTTGTTGGCGACCCATCCCCAGACCCTGCCGGACATGACGGCGGACATGAAAAACCTGGCGGCGGCCCGGAACATCGACATGACCGTGGTGCCGCTGCTGGTCGAAGGGGCCTGGGCCGACCTGGGGGCGGGGCGGCGCGAGGCCCATGACCGCGCCGTGGTCGCGGCCGTACCCCGGCTGAACGATTGCGGCTGCATCGTGCTGGCGCAGTTTTCCATGGCGCCGTTGGCGGCAGAAATCGGTGCCGATACGGGCCTGCCCGTGCTGACCAGCCCCCATGCTGCCGTGGCCGAGATGAAACGCCGGGTGCTGGGCGTCTGACGCGGCTGGTTCCGCAGGCTTGTTATTTCGTGACCAGTGCGGCGACTACGCCGATACCGATCACGATCATCACCCCAAAAATGACCAAATCGCGCATTGATTTGGGTTTTGCCCGGCCTTTGGTGTCGGTATGACCTTCGGGGCTTGCGGGATTTGTATCCATGGCGTGCTACCTCCGTTTGTTGTCACGTCCAATCCATGAATGAACGGTTGCGGTTCGCAAAAGTTCCAGCGCGGCCATGATTTTTCTCTGCCTGCACCGATTTACATCAGGAAAATATGTTATGATCTCTGCCATGACCGAGAGGCGGATCATGCAGGCGATCGAGGATCAGATTCCCGACCTGTACCGGTATGCACGGTTCCTCGAAGCCACTCCGGACCGCGCCGACGATCTGTTGCAGGATTGCCTGGAGCGGGGCGTGTCGCGCCTTGACCGGTTTCAGTCCGGAACGGACTTACGGGCTTGGCTGTTCACCATCATGCACAACCTGTTCATTGACCGTGCGCGCCGACGACAGCGGCGGGGATTTCACGTTCCCGTCGAAGATTGGCTTGTCGATTTCCACCAACCGCCTAACCAGATTGATCGCCTGCGTCTCAAGGATCTGGACCGCGCACTGGCGGCCTTGAAGCCCCGGGACCGGTGGATTCTTCATCTCGTGGTGATTGAGGGAAAACGCTATCACGACGTCGCGCGCGAATTGAATATCGCCGTCGGCACGGTGAAAAGCGGCCTGTCGCGGGCCCGTCGCGTTCTGGCCCGCGCGGCCTGAAGGCGCCCGGTTCCAGCCGGGAAAACGCCACAATCGTTTCATGAAATGGAAATGCGTCCCGTGTTGCGGAATGCATCCTTGCGATCAGGGCAAAGCCGCCAGACGTCAGTGGCGCGTACAGCCGGCAATGCGGTTTGCGCAATACCTTTCATGCATTGCTTCGAAAAGAGGAAGAAGATCACATGACCTATCGAACTCATATTCGAACCCCGAATACCCGTATCCCCATCGCCATTCTGGCCGCGGCGGCAGTCGCCGCGGGCCTGTCTGCCGCGCCGGGCGCCGCCCAGGCCGCAGGCGACAAGGCAGCTCCTCAGGAAGCCACGGCAGGGGATGCCGTCGATGACTTCGTCAACTGGGCGCAAAAGCAGGCCGAGGCATTGGACAGCAAGCTCGATGAAGCGGCATCAGATGCCAAGCGGGCAGGCGCCAATGCCGCCGACGAGGTCAAGGAGGAATGGCGCGAAGCCCGCGCGGCCATCGACCGCCAGCGCGATGCGCTCAATCAACAGATCGCCGATCTGAAAAAGTCGGCCAAGGGTGAATGGACGGATGCCCAGGAGGCCACCAAGGAAGGCCTGGCGGCGCTCGGCGACAAGATCGAGGAATTCCGCGCCATGGTGACCGATCAGCAGAAGTCCTAACGCAGGCGCTTGCTGGCGGGCGCTGCGGCGTCCGCCGGCCGGTCCCACCGCCGACCGGCGCACTTTTCCCTCCCATGACTACGAAGGAACCGACAATGACTTTCAAACTTCCCGACCTTCCCTATGCCAAGGACGCCCTGTCGCCGCATATGTCGGAACGGACTCTCAGCTTCCACCACGGCAAGCACCACAAGGGCTACGTCGACAAGCTGAACGACGCCGTCAAGGGCACCGACTATGACGGTATGACGCTGATCGACGTTGCCCGCCGCGCCCATGAAAATGGTGATACTGGGGTGTTCAATAACGCGGCGCAGGCCTGGAACCATGGGTTCTTCTGGCGCTGCATGTCGCCGGACCGCGTGGCGGAACCGACGGGACTTCTTGCGACCAGGGTTTCGGAAACCTTCGGATCCCTGGCGCAATTGCGCACCCGTTTCATCGCCGACGGCATGGCCCGCTTCGGGTCGGGCTGGGTATGGCTGGTCGAAAGGGAGGGTGGCGCGCTCGACGTGGTCAGCACGGCCAATGCCGATCTGCCGCAGACCGCGGGGCTGAAGCCGCTGTTGACGTGCGACCTATGGGAACACGCCTATTACCTGGATTATCAGAATGCCCGGCAGGCGTTTCTCGAAGCCTTCTTCGACCATCTGGCCGACTGGAACTTTGCCGAGACATGCCTGGAAACCCAGGGCGATCCTGAAATTCTCGCCGCCTGACAGAACCCCGCCGACCACCGGGAGCAAGGAAGCGCGCCACGCGAATTCCCTTGACTTCCCGGGGGTCCCGGCGTCATGTAGCGCCAGCGACACTCCCATTCAGGTCGAATTTCGATCGCTTGCCGGACCCGACCATGTCGATCCGGTCTTCTTTGATACCGACATCTAAGGGCGTTTCGTGAGGCGGATATCCGTGTGAATGCGGTTCCGGCCGAGAAAGCTTGCATGATGCCGGCGAACCTGCCGCCCCCGACACGATCGCTTGGGGCGCGCGGGCGAAGACCAATTGATCGAGAGAGTATACATATAACATGACCGATTTTGCGGGCCTTAACCTGGCCCAACCCATCCTTCGTGCGCTGAGCGACGAGGGCTACACCACCCCCACCCCCATTCAGGAAAAATCCATCCCGCCGCTGCTTGAGGGCCGCGACCTTCTGGGCGTGGCGCAGACAGGCACCGGCAAGACCGCGTCCTTCGCGCTGCCGATTTTGCAGTCCTTCGCGGAAAATTCTCGCAAGGCCGTGCCGAACCGCCCGTTCGTGCTGATCCTGGCGCCGACCCGCGAACTGGTGACCCAGATCGCCGAAAGCCTGCGGACCTACGGCCGCCAAATGCCCCTGCGGATTCAGACCGTGTTCGGCGGCACCTCCATGCGCAACCAGATCGTCGCCATGCAGCGCGGCGTTCATATTCTGGTCGCCACCCCGGGCCGCCTCATGGACCTTATGAAACAGCGCCACGTCAACCTGGACAGCGTCGACGTTTTCGTCCTCGACGAAGCCGACCGCATGCTCGACATGGGCTTTATCGGCGACGTCAAGCGGATCGCCAAGGTACTGCCCCACGAGCGTCAGACCGTACTGTTTTCCGCGACCATGCCGAAAACCGTCGAAGGCTTGGCCAACGAGCTTCTGAACGATCCGGTGAAGGTCGAAGTGACACCCGCCGCGACGACGGTGGAAAAGATCGAACAGCGCTTGCTGTTCGTCGCCAAGGACGACAAGCGGGCCCTGCTGGGCGAGTTGATGAACGATCCGCGCATCGAGCGGGTTCTCATCTTCACGCGCACCAAGCACGGCGCCGACCGGGTCGCCCGTCATCTCCACGACAACGGTGTGAAGTCTGATGCGATCCACGGCAACAAGGCCCAGAACGCCCGCCAGCGGGCCCTCAAGGGCTTCCGCGACGGTGACATCCGCGCCCTGGTGGCGACGGACATCGCCGCCCGCGGCATCGATGTCGACGGCGTGACCCACGTCATCAACTTCGACCTGCCGAACGATGCGGAAAGCTATGTTCACCGCATCGGCCGCACGGCACGGGCGGGGGCTTCGGGTATCGCCATTTCTTTCTGCGCCCATGACGAACGCGGCTGCCTGCGCGATATCGAGAAATGCATCCGCCAGCCCGTTCCGGTGTTCGACGGCCATCCCTATCACGCCGCCGATATCGCCAATTCGGCTGCCAATGACAGCGGTCCCGACGTGCGCAAGAACAACGGCGGCGGTGGCGGACGCAACGGCCAGGGCCGGGGCGGCCAGAACCGAGGCGGCCAGAACCGGGGCGGCCCAAGCCGCGGCGGTCCGGGCGGCGGCGGTGCCAAGCGCGGCGGCGGCCGCAGCCGCCGTGGCTCCCAGGGCGGCAACCGCGGTATGGCGGCCTAGCGCCAGAAAACAAACGGATCCGGTCCGCTTCGCCTAGTGCGCGGCGGGCCGGATTTCCGCTTTGTAAAATCCATAAAGCATGTCCGCGGCTTCGTTGACGGCGATGTTCAGGCAATGGCCGATGCTGGCGATGAAGGCCGTATCGGCCATGGCGGCGGGGCTGAACCGGGCATCCATCGCGGCTGGCGGCAGCACCGGTGCAGGACCGGTCCAGGTTAACCGTCCCGTGCGCAGAACGGCATCGTCGGCCCGGCGTGGCGTCATCCCGTCGGCGACGATAAATTTTTCAAACACGCCACCGCCGGCGAACGACGGCGTCAAGGCGCCGACCCAATCCTCATAATCCGCATGGTGCGTTTCGCCTTTGATGGTGTGCCCGTACTGCGCCATGTCGCCGATATAATGCATGGCGGCACCCAGGAAGTAGGCGGCATGGTCCGGCCTGCCGGCGCGGTAAGCCTGGACGGCTTTTTCATATTCCTCCTGCGCGCGTTGGGCGGGCAGGTCACGGGTGATCCCGCCGTTCGCATCGAACCTCAGGTCATGGCGGCCTTGGCCGGTGTCGTTGTAACCCCGATTGGGCGCGCCGCAGAAGGCTTCGATTTTCGCGTAGTCAGGGGCTTCTGTGCCGATCAGCATGAGAACGCGGTGCGGGTCCAGCCAAGCGCGCGCCGCCGATGGCAGCAACGCGCGGGCGTGGTCGGCGATCCAGTCATGGGTCGAATAGGGCGGCGCCAGGCAGTCGGCGGCGCTGTTGGTGACCTTATTGTCCGGCGGGCCATTCTTCCAGGCAAACGCCGGGCCCGCGGTCAGCGCGAGCACAAGCAGGGTAGCCAAAAATCGTGTCATGGCGGGTCAAATTCTAAAGGGTGAGACGACCAGACCGCCGTCCCCGGCGATCACGATGTGGTCCGGCTCGATGGCTGTCCATTGCTTGAGATCGTCGTCGAGCGGTTCGGACAGGATGATGATCGCCGTGCCCGTCGCCACGGTCACTTCGTCGGCGGCATCATGGGGGTTGGCGCCCATGCCCACATACAGCGTCGGCACCCTGCCCGAGGACGCATGGCGCAAAGCCCAGATGGTCTGTCCGTCCGTCAGCGCGATGGTCATGTTGAAGGGCTCGGTCACGCCGGCGTCCTTCTGTGCCTTCTCGATGGTCTGGATCGATTGGCGGATGGCGGCTTCCGGGTCTTCGTCCAGGCCAAAGGTCAGCAGAAGATGAAAAAAGATTTCACTGTCCGTGGTGCCCTGGATGTTGGGAAACAGTTCCGGTGACACGGCCATGGCAAGGGCGCGGCGTACCTTGGACCAGCCGCCGATTTCGCCGTTGTGCATGAACAGCCACTTGCCGTGACGGAAGGGGTGACAGTTAGTGCGGTTTACCGATGTCCCTGTGGTCGCCCGTACATGGCCGAAGAACAGGTGCGATTTCACCTGTTCGGAAATGTTCAACAGGTTGACGTCGTTCCATGCCGGCAGGATGTCCTTGTACAGGCCGGGGCGGTCCTTTTCGCCGTACCATCCGATGCCGAAGCCGTCGGCATTGACCACATGTGCACTTTGACTGGCCGACAGGCTTTGTCGGGCAAGGGAATTTTCCGGGCGCAGTAGAAGGGTGTCCAGGTAGATGGGCGGTCCCGCGTAGGCGAGCCAGCGGCACATGTCGGTGGTCCTTTCCCGATATCAGCTGTAACGGTTGCCGGCGGCGACCCCGCCGCCGTCGACGACGAAGGTTTGACCGGTGATGAAGCTGCCGGCGTCCGACGCCAGCAGGATCGCCGTGCCGGCGATGTCCTCGGGCTCGCCCAGCCGGCCGAGCGGGTAAGCGGCCTCGGCCCGGGCGCGGGCTTCCGGGTTTTCCCAGAGGGCGCGGGCGAAATCTGTCTTGATCAGGCCAGGTGCGATGGCGTTGGCGCGGACGTTGTGGGGGCCCCATTCGACGGCCAGGTTGCGTGCCAACTGCATGTCGGCGGCCTTGGACACCGCATAGGCGCCCAGGTTTATGGACCCCTTGAGCCCGCCGACGGACGAAATCAGGATCACCGCGCCGTCGCGCCGCGCCGCCATGTCCGGAAGGACCATGTTGCACAGCTTCAGAACGTTGGTGACATTGACTTGCAGGATCTTTTCCCAGGCACCGTCGTCGATCCCCGACATCGGCCCGTGATAGGGGTTCACGGCCGCGTTGCAGACCAGAATATCGATGCGCCCCCATTCCTCCTTGATCCGATCAACCAGGGAGGTGAGCTGCCCCATGTCGGACACATTGCAGGCGATGGCCATGGCCTCGCCGGGTGCGTCGTAGTTTTCCTCGTTGATCTGTGCCGCGACGGCTTCGCAGGCGTCCAACTTGCGCGAGGTGATAATGACCTTGGCGCCCTGGCGGGCATAGGCTTCGGCGATGGCCTTGCCGATTCCTCGGCTTGAACCGGTGATTAAGGCGATCTTGCCTGTCAGGTCGAACATAGCGGTCATGGTGTCTCCTCCGTCTGGCCGGGTGTTTCCCCTTGTCCGGCGACACTTTTTCACGGTTTTCGGGGTTTGGGAACGGGCCAGCGCGCGAATTTACGGGGCTAACTTTAGGCAGGGTTGACCGGGGCCGGTGCATGCACTTCACTTTGTGCAAGCTGAGGGTGGGATTCCCACCACAAAAATCGTTTCCGTGCCGAACACGGAACGCAGACCGCTCGTGAGGCCCAACTTGGCCACCATTAATTTGCGTTCTTTTACCGTCCTGATCGTCGATCAGGACGACGCACATCGTTGGATGATGCACAATCTTCTGCAAGCGTTGGGTGTCGGCGAAATTTTGACCGCCAACAGCAATGACGATGCGCTGAATCTCCTGAAGCGGTTGTCGAAGAAAAGCGTCACCGAACGGGTCGACACCGTCGATTTCATGATCTGCGATATGTTCGAGGAGATGTTGAATGGCATCGACATGGTGCGCTGGATTCGCATGAACAAGGATTCGCCGAACCGCTTCCTGCCGGTCATCCTGATGGCCAAGACGTTTGATCCGAAGACCGTCGCCGAGGCCCGTGGCTTCGGGGCGACCCAATTCCTGCTCAAACCTGTGACGGTGGACGCCCTGGTCGACCGTATCCTGACCGTGGTCAACCGGCCTCGGCCATTTGTCTACAACACCGCCTATTTCGGGCCCGATCGCCGCGGCAGCCTAAAGCCGGTGCCCAGGGAACGCCGTGACCTGGATCGTTCCGACGTTCGTGTCGATCGCTCGCCGCTGGCGACCGCGCTGGAACGGTTTCCCAACGACAGCGTGATCCGGATCTTCCGCCCGCCCAACCATCTGAAGCGCAAAGCCGGAGGTGGTGACGACGATGGCGACGCCCTGTTCACCCAGGGGGCCGTGTTCAAGGCGCAGAAGGAATTGGAGCGGTCGAAGGAAGAATATGTGGGTTCGGCCCTCGATTATGTGGAAAGCCTGCAACGGATCATGGCCGAAGCGGGCGCGGTGCCGGACAAGTCAGAGCACTTCCAGCGTATTCACGGGCTGGCCAAGCAATTGGGCCTGCAGGGCGAAACCTTCGGCTATCCCCTGGTCTCCATGGTTGGCAATTCGCTGATGCGGTTTACGGGCGGTGGCCTGCCGAACAGCGCCTCCAGCATCGAACTGGTCAAGGTGCACATCGATTCCCTGACCGTTATCCTGCGCAACAACATTTCAGGTGACGGCGGTACAACGGGGCGTGAATTGGTGTCTCAGTTGCAGGCAGCGATCAAGAAAATCACCCGCGCCGCTGCAGGATAGCCGGGGCCGGGGCACTGATATTTATACGTTGTTTTATATGTAATTTTATATTCAAATGAAAATACAGGTGATGCCGATGCTGCCGGTTCCCCGAACGGAAGGATAAGATCATGCAAACGCCGAAGCCGATATTAAGCCTCTGTCACGGTCGCGTATGGTTGCTTGCGGCCTTGGCGCTCGCCATGGGGCTGATGCCCCTGCCGACGGTGGCGGCGGCCGTGACCGGCGAGGGCGGGGTGGAATTTATTTTGCCTACCCCCGCTGATCAGAACGGTCCAGAAGTGACGGCCCAGCCCGTTGCCGAGGTCGAGGAACAAGAGTTGTTGGCGCCGGCAGCCTCCACCGATCCAAAAGTGCCGGTTGTCATGGCGGTGATCGACGCGGATACGGCGTTTTGGCGGCAGGCCGATGCCTCCAATGATCCGGAAAAAGTGAAGATTTATCTGCTGACCTATCCCCGGGGCCGTCATGTGGCGGAAGCCAAGGTTCGGTTCCGCGAACTGCTGAGTGCCTTGTCGGTGCGCCCGTCGCCGTCGCCGTCGCCGCTGCCGCGACCGGCTCGGCCCGGGCACCTTTCCGACGGTCCGCCGCCGATCCTGCACCCGGCCCGGCCCGCGCGCTTTTTCAATGGTCCGCCGCCGATCTCGCGCCGGCACCCTGCCCTTTAGGCATTTGGCCATGGACTTAACCGAACCGTCACCCGGCGTTCATGCCGGGGTCATTCGGGCCCTGTACCTACCGGGATCATGTTCGCAGCTCCCCGCATCCCCGTCCGCGCCGTGACCCAGGACACGTTACCCGGAACCATGGTCCTGGTCGTCGGCCCGTCCGGGGCGGGCAAGGACAGCCTGATCGACGGCGCCCGGAGAGCCTTTGCCGATGGCGCCGACATCGTGTTCCCCCGCCGCGATATCACCCGCCCGGCCGATGCCGGGTCCGAGGACCATGTCGCAGTCACGGAAAGCCAGTTCCATGCCCGCCGTGAACTGGGTGGCTACCTTCTGTCTTGGGGGGCCCATGGCCTGTGGTACGGCATCCCGACGGAAACCGTGGACCACCTTCTGGACGGGCGCACCGTGGTCGTCAATGCGTCCCGCTCCGTAATTGAAGAGGCCCGTGGCCGGTTTCGGCACCTGCGTGTCGTTTCGGTGACGGCTGATGAAGAGACCCTTCGCGCGCGCCTGGGCACCCGTGCCCGGGAAAGCGACGCACAGATCGCTCACCGGCTGGAACGCGCCCGGGCCTTCCGTGTGGAAGGCCCGGACGTTATTGATTTTCCCAATGATGGGCCGCTTGAAGCGGCGGTCGGCCGGTTTGCCCGCATTCTGCGGGACCTGACCTGACGCATTGTCCCTGTCAGTCCAGGGCGACGACCTCGACCCGGCGGCTGCCGTCAAACCAGAACCAACTTGGCGCCGTGTCGCCGAAAGCTTCCGCCCGTGACGAAACGCTGAGGTTCTGTGGTGCCACACCGGCGCCGATCAGGCGCGCGGCGACGGCGCGGGCGCGGTTCATGGCAAGTTGGTCGTTCAAGTCCACCGGACCGCGTTTGTCGGCTTGGCCAACGACACAGATGGTCGTGCCCGATGGCAGGGTCGCCGCGAAGGCGCGGATATCGACTTCCTGGTCATCGGGAACGGCGGCGCTGCCGGTCTTGAACCCGGTGACGATCAAGGGAACGGATTGGCCGAATTCGGGGGCCGCGTTGCAGGCAGCGTCATAAGGTTCGGCCGCGCGGGCCGCGCCCGCGGCAAGCAAGGCTGTTGCGAATAGGCCCGCGGCAGTCAGACTGGCGGCGACCAGGCCGGTGGCGATCAGGCCCGCGGCGGGCCGGGGAGGGTAAGCGTGGCTGGGCATGGTCTGTCTCCTTTACCGGGTTGATCCGATGACAGGAGATATCGCCCGCAATCAGGGCCATTGTTGGTGGTAAATGGGACCATTTCATGCCGCCGTGCCATATTTCGGCGGCATGTGACCTGGGATTCAGCGCTTCCGGGCGAGGGTCAGGCCGTCGGCCACGGACAGCAGCGAGATCGTGACCCGGTCATCGTCTTTCAAGCCCGCGTTGAAGGCGCGGATCGCCTTGGTGTCCACGGTGTCGTCCGAAGGATCGATGACCCGCCCGTTCCACAACACGTTGTCGATGGCGACCAGCCCGCCCGGGCGGATCAAAGCCAGGCAGCGTTCGAAATAGTTTTGATAGTTTTCCTTGTCGGCGTCGATGAACGCCATGTCGAAGGCCCCGGTGCGGCCATCGGTTATCAGGGCGTCCAAGGTTTCGAGCGCGGGTGCCAGACGCAGGGTGATGCGTCCCGCCACCCCGGCCTCTGCCCAATAACGGCGGGCGACGGATGTATAGTCTTCAGATACATCGCAGCACACCATCTCGCTGTCGTCGGGCAGGGCCAAGGCCATGGCGAGCGAACTGTAACCGGTGAAGGTACCGACCTCGATGATCCGCCTGGCGCCCAGAAGTTCGACCACCAGGGCCAGAAGCTGTCCCTGGTCCGGCGAGATCTGCATTCCCGCACGGGGATGACTGTCCGTCTCGCGGCGCAGACGGGCCAGGATTTCGGGCTCGCGCAACGTCGTTTTCAGGATGTAGTCGTAAAGGGCCGGGTCGAGGCCGGTTGTCGCTTTGCTCACAGGTCGCGCCTCCTTGAGGCTTAGGGGTTATTCGCCGCGTTCGACGGATATGGATGCGCCCGCCGGAACGATGGCCAGGGTCTTTACGTCCTCGACGGCGTCCGCCCAGATGTTGCAGGGCGAGGCCAGGCGGCATTCATCGCCTTGGGAAATGGGGGTGGGGCCGAACCCGATGGCGATGCTGTCGCCGTCGGGCCAGAATGCAATCTCGCCCGGTTGGACCACGGCGCGGGCATCGGCCTCGCGGTTTAGGGATACGGGCGTCGAAAAATATACTTCGTCGCCCCAGGTGCTGGCCTGGGACGTAAAGGGTGCGGCTTCCCAGATCGCGGTGGCGGTCGGTGTGTCGCGCAGATTGACGTTCAGAGTCACGGTTCCAATGGTCATCTTGATCGTTTTCATGGTCAATTGAGGCCTCCTCCTCCTCAGATATCCAATGTCTACTCCCCACAGACTTTTTAGCGCATTCGTTGAATGTTCCGAACCCCCTATTGCAGGATCGGGTCGCTGTCCTCCCGCCCGGCGGCGCCGCGGTCCTGGCAGGGACCGGCCTGATGGTGGACCATGCGCCACAGGGGCCCCGTCCGCACGAATACGTTGGTTGCGGTCAACAGCGTGCCCGACATGCGCTCAAACCCGGTGACATAGGCCGTGTCCCCCAGGGAATATGTCCGCGCGCCGACGCAGCGGATATCCGCCGTCTCGCCCGTCGATAAAATCGTCGTCCAGCTGTCCATTACCTCCTGTTGGCCGCTCAGGGGACGCCACCCCGGATGGATGCAGGTGATGTCCCGGTCGTCGGCCCAGGCGGCGCGCATCTGTTCGATGCTGCCGCCGGCGAAGGCAGCGTAAAAGGCGTCGTTGGCGAACAGAATCGCTTCCCGGTCTGACATGCGCGGATTTCCCCTGTTGTTACTTCCGCCGTTCCGGGGCCCGCTGTCTGGCGGGTAGGCAGGAGCAACGGATTGATCCTAATCAGTGCCCGGGAAGTCAAAGTTCTGGCGATGTCCCCGATCAATACTGAAAATGGCGGCAATCGCCCGCCGCATCAATGTTGAAGCTGCATACGAAGGACAGGAACATGGCCGACACCCCTGAATCGAACGACGACCGTCAGGCCCAGGTCGAGGATGCCAAGACGGGTCTGCCGCTTGACCTGATGACGGCGGTGCCGGGATTGAATCCCCGCGACATGTCGGTGCTGATCGTCGGCGGCCTGGGTAAGGGGGTGACCCTGAACGCGGGCGTCGATAACGGGGACGGCACGGCGACCCTGTTGGAACACGACCTGACCGTTCCCGGCGGTCTGCGCATGCGATTTCCCCCGGGGGCCAGCGGCCCGCACGCCTTTCCCGTTACGGTGATCTCCAGCGACGGGCATGTGCGCACGGGAAGCTTGACGGTGGAACCGGGCCTGGCGGCCTTGGAATCGGGGCTGCGCTTTTCCATCGAGGCGCCGGTGGTTCTGGACGGCAGCGGACGTGTCGGTTTTCCCGTCGCGATTTCTTTCGCCCGGGGCCTGGGCAAGATGGTCGGCGATGTGGCGTTCACATTGGACGGGGTGCCGGCGGGGGTGCATCTGACCGGCGGCGTTCGGGACGGTGCGGCCGACGGCGACGGTCGGTGGCGTTTGGCGATGGGCGATCTTCGGGATCTCAGCCTGATCGTGCCGGAGGGGCAGGGGGCGTTCGATGTGGACCTGACCGTCGAGGCCCGCGGGCAATCAGGCGGCCGCCTGAAATTGACGCGTCAGGCCCGCGCGGTGCCGCCCGGTGCGCGGGCGCAGGAAGCACGGCCGTCCGCTGCCGCCCCGTCGACCGAACCGAAATCAGTCGCCGCGGACAAGCCCGCCTCGGCGTCCCCGTCGGTGACGGACTGGTTGACGGGTAACGGCGTGTTCACTTTTGCCTCGGGCCATGGCGGTGATCTGTTCGAAGGCGGCTATGGATGGAGCGACACTACGGAATCCGCAGAACCGCCCCGCCCCCGACGGTCTGACGGCAGCGCCGGGGAATTGCGCCTTTTGGCGGGCGGGCCGGTCATCGACGGACCCGATCCGATCATTTGGTAGGGGGTTAGTTGGCCCGCATGCCGGGGAATACTTCTGTGTCCTCAAGGGTATCCGCTTCCAGCATCGCACGGTAGATTTTGGCCGCCAGGGCCTCGTCGATGCCGCCCGCGCGCGCGCCCGCCTGGATCATGGCAAGCGACGGCTGCATGGGGACGAATTTAACGCCCAGGTCGACCTGTTCTTCCAGTTCGGCCAACGCCATTTCCAGGTTCGGCGAGAGTCGGTTGGTCTTGGAACCCATTTTTTTCTCTTTGTTGCGTATGGTTGCTTGTTTTTGAATTCGCACGAATTCGGGTCGGACTACGCAAGCGGCGTGCCAGACATCCCATCCCTGGACTTCGGTCATAGAGCGATGACGCACACGTTGCCCGGTTCCCTCCGGCGTCGATGTGCTCTAATCTCCCGCCCGGAAACATGCCCGGAATGACAGCCGAAGCCGATATGAAACCTAACGATTCCGCCATTTATCACATGTGCCGCCGGGACGAATGGTCCGCCGCCGAACAGGCCGGGGCGTACGGCGGGTCGTCCCAGGACATTGCCGACGGCTTCATTCATTTCTCCGGCGCCGATCAGGTCGTGCAAAGTGCCGCCAAGCACCGCGCCGGTCAGTCCGGGATTGTCCTTTTGCGTGTCGATCCGCGAAAACTGGGCGACGCTCTCAAATGGGAAGAATCACGGGGCGGCCAATTGTTCCCGCATCTTTACGGGCCGTTGCCCGTATCGGCGGTGATGGCGGTCTATGATCTGCCGCTCGATGCCACCGGCCGCCATCAATTTCCGGCCGAACTGAACCTGCAGGAAGCCCCATAGATGACCTTCGCCGACCGGCTGATGCCGGCCCTTCGCTGCCTTGATCCCGAAACCGCCCATTCCCTGGCCCTCATGGCGTTGTCCATGGGCTTGGCCCCGCCGGTGGCGACGGCACCGCGGCCGATCCTGAAAACCCGTGTCTGGGGCATGGAGTTCACCAACCCCGTTGGCTTGGCCGCCGGGTTCGACAAGGACGCGCGTGTGCCGCAGGCAGTTCTCGGCCTGGGATTCGGGTTCACCGAAGTCGGCAGCGTCACGCCCCGCCCGCAGCCGGGCAACCCTAAGCCGCGCTTGTTCCGCCTGACCGAAGACCGCGCGGTGATCAACCGCATGGGCTTCAACAATGGCGGCCACGATGCCATGGCGGCACGCCTGGCCAAGTTCCGCGCCGGGCCGATGGGCCAAGGCATTGCCGGCGTCAATCTGGGCCGTAATAAGGATTCCAAGGACGAGGTCCGGGATTATGTCCTGGGCGTCGAACGCCTGGGTGCCTTGGCGAGCTATCTGGTGGTCAACGTCTCGTCCCCCAACACGCCGGGGCTGCGTACCTTGCAGGACCGAGGGCCGCTGACGGCGCTGCTGACGGCAGTCAAGGCGGCACGCGACGGGTTGGCCAACCGCCCGCCGCTGCTGGTCAAGATCGCGCCGGACCTTGCCAGCGCCGATCTGGAAGACATCGCCGCCGTCGCCGCCGACGTCGGCATCGACGGCATCATCGCCACCAACACGACCATCAGCCGCCCGGCCGGCCTCCGCGATTCACAAAAAGGACAGATCGGCGGCCTGTCCGGCGCACCGCTGAAATCCATGGCCAAGGGCGTGATTTCCGATCTGTACCAGCTTGTCGGCCGCGACATCCCCCTGATCGGGGTCGGCGGTATCGCCACCGGGGCGGATGCCTATGCGCGCATCCGCGCGGGGGCCTCGCTGGTTCAAATATATTCGGCGCTGGTGTTCGAGGGGCCCTATCTGGCGGCAAGGATCGCAAACGAACTGGCGGACCTTCTCGACCGCGACGGCTTCAAGTCCGTCGCCGCCGCCGTCGGCGCCGATCACCGCTGATCCGCATCAGCCCTTGTTGGCCGCCTCGGCGCGTTCCAGCACCCCCTTCAACAGCTTGAAGGCGATGGGCGCCATGGCCACCAGGAAGATCACCCGCACCATGTGATGGACCGACACGAAGGCCACGTCGATGCCGAGCGACAGGCTGATCAGGGTCATTTCCGCAAGGCCCCCGGGCGCGAAGGCAAGCCACAGCGTGTTCACCGGCAGGCCCGTGAAATAACTGACGATCCAGGCCCCGGCATAGGCGGCGCCCAGCATGAAGGTGGTGATGCCCGCCGCCTGGACCATGGTGCCGAACATTTCACGCAGGGAAATGCCGAGGAAGCGGCAGCCGATCGAAGCGCCGATCACGACCTGGGCCAAGGCGACGATTTCCTGGGGCGGGCGGGCCTCGGTCAGGCCCGACATGTGGACGATGGCCGACACCAGGGTCGGGCCCAGAAGCTGCGCCGCCGGAAACCGCAGGCGCCGCGCCACGTAATACCCGACCACGGCGCAGGCGATCAGGATCGCCGCGTCCTTGAGGCGGATATCGGCCATGTTGCCGAGGGCCCCCATGTTGCCCGGCTGATAGCCCTCGAAGAATTTGAACCAGAACGGGATGACCAGCACCGTCAGCATGATGCGGACGGAATGGTTAAGGGAAATCTTGCGGTCGTCCGCACCCATGGCTTCGCCCAGCAGCGCCATTTCCCCGAACCCGCCCGGCGAGGCCGAGAAATAGGATGTTGCCGGGTCCCATTTGGCGACCCGGACCAGATAGTAGGACACCATGGCCGTGATGCCGACCGCGTAGACCAGCAGCATGGACAACGAGGCGACCCATTCGGAGGCATGGCGGATCGCTTCCGGCGTGAACCCGGCCCCCAGCATCACGCCGAGTACCGGCACCATGTAGAGGCGCAGGCGCTTCGGCCGCACCAGGGGGGCGCCCGACAGGGAGGCGACAACCGTGAACACCAAGGCCCCGATCATCCAGGGCAGCGGCATGTGCAGTTCATGGAACAGGATGCCGCCGATGCCGCCCAGGGCCAGGGTCAGCACCATGCGCAGGGGGCGGGTCTTCGGATTGCCTTCCGTCTCCGGGCCGGGGCCGGTGCTTTCCGGGTCGTTCTCTGCGTCGTCTGAAGCGGGTGCGGGGGCTTTGTCGTCAGCGGTCACGGTTCGAACTGCTCCTTGAGGATGCGTTCTTCCAGGTTATGTTCGGGATCGAACAGCAGCTCAAGGCGGTGGCTGTGGTCCTGATGGATTTCCACCCGTTTGACGTCGCGGACTTCGGTGTAATCGGCGGTGGCGCTGACGGGTCTTAATTCGGGCTGGAGAATCTCGAACGCGATCTCTGCCTTCCGCGGCAGCAGTGCGCCGCGCCAACGCCGGGGCCGGAACACGGAAATGGGGGTCAGCGCCAAAAGGTCCGCGCCCATGGGGATGATCGGGCCATGGGCCGACAGGTTGTAGGCGGTGGAGCCCGCCGGCGTGGCGACCAGAACGCCGTCGCAGATCATTTCATCCAGGCGCGCGATGCCGTCGATGAAGATGCGGATTTTCGCCGCCATGCGCGATTCCCGCAGCAACGACACCTCGTTGATGGCAAGCGCCGTGGTGGTATTGCCGTTGACGTCCGTCGCCGTCATTTTCAGGGGGCGCAGGCTGACCGGTTGGGCGCGGGCGATGCGCTCGGGCAGGCCCTCGGTCAGGTATTCGTTCATCAGGAATCCGACCGTGCCCCGGTTCATGCCGTAGATCGGCGTGCCGCTGCCGATGGCGCCGTGCAGGCTTTCCAGCATGAAGCCGTCACCGCCGAGCGCCACGATCACCTCGGCCGTGTCGGCCGGTATGTTGCCGTAGCGGTGGGCCAGGTGCTTGAGCGCTTCCTGGGCCTCCGGCTGCTGCGCGGCGACGAAGGCGATTTTCGAGACGGGGCGGGCGTTGGTCATGGCGGTCTTTGAAAAATCAGGGAACTTTCCGCAACTTAGCCGCTTAAGGGTGGTTGCGGAAGCCTCGCGGTAAATTCATACTCCCCGGTATGTCCCGCGCCTATAAACCCGACGAAACCCGGCGGCAGATCCTTGAAGCCGCCTACGGGGTCATTCACCGCCACGGCTTCCAGGCCGCGGGGCTGACCGATATCCTGGCCCTGACCGGCGTCACCAAGGGCGCCATGTACCACCACTTTCCCAACAAGATGGCGCTCGGCTACGCCGTGGTGGACGAGATGGTGAAGGATTATCTCGAGGATTGGTGGCTGGCGCCCTTGGAGGTTGAGGGCGACGACGATCCGCTTGCCGCCATCGCCCGCACCATCCAGGACAACATGAGCGACCGCGTGCCCGACATTCACCTGCTGGGCTGCCCGCTCAACAATCTGGCCCAGGAAATGTCGCCCATCGACGGCGGGTTCCGGCAACGGGTGGAAGAACTGTACCGCGCCTGGCGCCGGCGCCTGTCGCGCGCCCTCACGCGCGGCCAGCATTCGGGCAAGGTCAACGCCACGGCCGACACCGACGAGGCCGCGACCCTGATCGTGGCCTGTATCGAGGGCGCCTTCGGCCAGGCCAAATCGGCGCAAAGCATGGCACCGTTCCACGACTGCATGGCGGGGTTGAACCGGTATTTGATGGGGCTGCGGCCTTAGGCCTTACCGAACGCGCGACTTATGGGCCAGGCCTATTCCGCCGCCTTGGCCAGGGCCTGTTCCCGGCGGCGGACGCTGCGCAGCCAGAGGGCCGAGAGCAAAATCACCAGGATCACCGGCAGCATGGCGTAGTTGACCCAGGCCCAGCCGAAGTAGTGATAGACGCTGCCGGCCATGAGCGAGGAAACGGCCAAGCCCGTGAACAGCAGGAAATCGTTCATGCCTTGCACCTTGGCGCGTTCGGCCGGGCTGTGGACCTCGGTGATCAGGATCGTGCCGCCGGTAAAGGTGAAATTCCAGCCGATGCCGAGCAGGATCAGCGACGTCAGGAAGTGGGTAAGGGTGACCCCGTTCAGGGCGACGATGACGGAGCCGAGCAGGATGGCCGCCCCCGTGGCGATGATGCGCACAACGCCGAACCGCTTGATCAGGTGCCCGGTCACGAATCCCGGCAGGAACATCCCGACCACATGCCACTGGATCACCAGTTTGATGTTCTCATGGCTAAAGACGACGGTTTTCAGCGTGCCCATGGTGACCGGCGTGACGACCATCAGGAAGTTCATCACCACATAGCCGAACAGGGCGGCGATCAGGGCGACGATGAAGGTCGGCGACTTCATGATGGTCCACAGCGGGCGGCCCGTATCCGCGTATTCCTGCTTGGTCAGCCGGGGAATTTGCGCGAACAGGATGACGACGCCGGACAGCGCCGTGAACACCGTCATCATCAAAAACGCCCCCTGGAACGGCACGTCCGTTATCCAATGCTTGGCGTAAAGGGCCGTTTCCGGACCGAGGAAGGCGCCGATGACGCTCATCGCGATGACGATGGAAACGTTGCGTTCCTTCAGGTGGTCCGGCGAGACCTCGGCCGCGGCAAAACGGTATTGCTGCGCGAAGCCGGTGTAGATCCCCGCGATCAGCAACCCGATGTTGAACAGGAGGAAACTGTCCAGGGCGACGGCCTGGGCGGCGATCAAGGCACCGATACTGCCGACCGCCGAGCCGAAGGCGAAGCCCCACCGCCGGCCCCAGACCCGCATCAGGAACGCGGCGGGCAGGGTCCCGACAGACGTGCCGATCAGCAACATGGTGATCGGCGCCGTGGCGAAGGTGAGGTCGTCGCCCAACATCGCAATCGCGACCAGGGTCGCGGCGAAGAAGGTGAGCGTGCGGCCGCAGAAAAACAGCGCCTGACAGATCGCGAGAATGACGAGGTTTTTCGTGCTGTGGAGGGCGGGGGCGGGCGTGGTCATCGAACAGCTATAGGCAAACGGCCCACCCCGCACAAGCGGGTCTATACAGGGCGCTCACCGATTACCGTCGTGCGCTCCATGTAACGGTCGGCCGCATAGTCCGACACGGCGTAATGCATCAGCGTGCGGTTGTCCCAGACCAAAATGTCATGCGGCTGCCAGGCATGACGGTAGAGGAATTCGGGTTGGGTCGCGTGCTTGTAGAGATGATCCAGGATCGGGCGGCTTTCCTCCACCGTGAAGCCTTCGATATGCGAGGTGAAGCCCGGGTTGACGTAAAGCGACTTGCGTCCCGTGTCCGCATGGGTGCGCACGATGGGGTGGACGCATTGGTTGGCGCCGTCGAAATCCTTGTCGATGACGACGGGCTTGGCATATTGCGTCGCCGCCGCGACGGCGAAGTCGTGCACGGCGTTGATGCGTCCCAGCATCGCCTTCATGCCGTCGGACAGGGCGTCATAGGCCGCCGCCATGTCGGCGAAGATGGTGTCGCCGCCGTAGGGCGGAATCTGAATGGCGTAGAGGATCGAGGCCTGAGCCGGGCGGTCGCGGAACGAGACGTCGGAATGCCAGTAAGTGCCGGCGCCCTTGCGGCCCGTCGGTTCGCCCTTTTCATCGACCTTGTTGGAGACCCGGTAGATCTGCGGGTAATCGGGATGCAGATAACGTGAGACCGTGTCCTGCAGGGGCGGCTGGCCCTCGTCATGGAACAGGGGGCCGAACCGGCGGGAGAAGTCGATGTGTTGCTGCTGGTCGATGGATTGGTCGCGGATCACCATGAGGCCGCCCGCTTCCTGCCAGGCCTGGCGGATGTCGCCGAACAGGTTGTCGCCGTTGCCGCCGGACAGATCCCGGCCCACGTCGACGCCGGTGATCTCGACGCCGAGCGTGCCGAGGGGTTTCTTCTGGATGGTCATGGTCTCTGGTTTCCTTGGATGAGGCTCCGCCCTTTGGGCGATGTTTTCCATTGCTTGAAAAATGATCCAGGTCCGGTTATTTGTAAATGAAATCACATTTCATCTGTTGAAACATTCGCATTTGACGGTATTCGGACGGCGGCCTGCGGGGCCCGATCCGGGGCCGAAAAGGAACCGCCCATGGGGTCGTACAAGCCGGTGAACGCCGCCCTTCGGGGCCTCGACGTGCTGGCGGCCGTCAACAAGCTGAAGGGGCGTGCGACGATCGGCGAGCTGCACCGGGAAACGGGCCTCGACAAGGCGACCATCGTGCGCATGCTGGAAACCCTCATGCATGCGGGCTTCGTCGTGCGCGACGAGCACCATACGGCCTACGAAGTGACCGGCAAGACCCTGCTGCTGTGTTCGGGATATGACCGCCATCGTGCCGTCGGGCGGATCGTCGGCCCGATCATCGCGGCGTTCCGCAACCGCTTCGGCTGGCCGTCGGATGTCGCCATCTTCGACCACGACGCCATGGTGCTGATCGAATCGTCGCGCGACGCGGGCTCGATCCTGGTCAACCGGTTGCCGGGTTATCGGGCGCCGATGCTGGGGACCAGCCTGGGCCTGGCCTACCTAGCCTTCGCCAGCGCCGAGGAACGCGCGGAAGTGCTCGACCGCGTCACGGCGATGCCCGCGGTATGGAACGAGATCGCCCGCGACCGGGCCAAGGCGGAGGATTATCTTGCCGGCATCCGCGACCAGGGCTACGCCACCATGCATGAAGAATATTCGCGCACGGAATACGGCCGGCGCATTTCCACCATCGGCGTGCCGATCCTGGTGGGCGGGCGCTCCATGGCGGCCATGAATGTGCTCTATCTGAAAAGCGCCCTGCCTATGACCGAAGCGGTCGCCACCATGGTCGCGCCCCTGAAGGCCTGCGCCGACGAGATCGCCGGCGCCCTGACGGCCGGTCCCGGCTGACCGGGATTCCCGGACACGGGATCAGCCGGGCCGCTTGGCGGCGCTTATGCAGTCATAGAAAATGTGCTGCGCGTTGCCGCGCTGGGCTTCTTCCTCGTCCCAGGCCCGCTCGCGCATGGCCAGCAGCGTTTCGATGCGCTGATAGTCGCCGGTATCGGCAAGCTGAAGGTTGATCTGGTCGATGGTCTGCTGGCGGGCGGCTTCGATGGAGGCCAGCAACTCTGCGTGGTCGGCCTTGCATTTGACGGCGGTGATGGAACCGCTTTCCGCCGTCGCCAGCCACAACGACAGCAGCAGCGCGACCGCAATCAGGGGAACAGGCGCGCGGCGCCGGATCATCATATCCCAATCGTATTCTTGCCATCTGGACATGATGGAAACTCTATTCTTTACAGGTAAGGGTGGTCAATCCGCAGGAAGCCGAAGAGGGCATCAGCCGCCGGTGACGCTCATGTGACGGCCCACGGCCGGGCCGTCGCCGCGCCGTTCGATGACGAAATCGTGGCCCTTGGGCTTGCGACCGATGGCTTCGTCGATGGCGGTTTCCAGCAGTTCGTCGCCCTCGGAGGCGCGCAAGGGTGCCCGCAGGTCGGCGGCGTCGTCCTGGCCCAGGCACATGTACAGCGTGCCCGTACAGGTCAGGCGCACGCGGTTGCAGCCTTCGCAGAAATTATGGGTCAGCGGCGTGATGAAGCCGAGCTTCTGGCCCGTTTCCTCGACCTGGGTATAGCGCGCCGGGCCGCCGGTCTTGAACGGAATGTCGGTCAGGGTCCAGGCCTTCTCCAGGCGTTCGCGCACCTTGGACAGCGGCAGGTACTGGTCCGTGCGGTCCTGATCGATCTCGCCCAGGGGCATGGTTTCGATCAGGGTCATGTCGAAGGCGTTCTCGCCGCAGTACTCGATCATGCGGTCCAGTTCGTCCTCGTTGAAATTCTTCAGCGCCACCGTGTTGATCTTCACGTGCAGGCCGGCCTTGCGGGCCGCGTCGATGCCGTCCAGCACCTTGTCCAGCTTGCCCCAACGGGTGATCGCCTCGAACCGGTCGGGATCGAGGGTGTCGAGCGAAACATTGATGCGCCGCACCCCGGCGTCGACCAACTCGTCCGCGAAGCGCGCCAGCTGGGAGCCGTTGGAGGTCAGGGTCAGTTCCTCCAGATCGCCGGTCTTCAGATGGCGGCCGAGGGAGCGGATCAGCGACATGATGTTGCGGCGGACCAGGGGTTCGCCCCCGGTCAGGCGCAGCTTCTTCACGCCCTTGCGCACGAAGGCGGAACACAGGCGGTCGAGTTCCTCCAGCGACAGGATTTCCGCCTTGGGCAGGAAGGTCATGTCTTCCGCCATGCAGTACACGCAGCGGAAATCGCAGCGGTCCGTGACGGAAACGCGGAGGTAGCTTACCGCCCGCCCGAAAGGGTCAATCATGCTGGTCATGGGTCAGCTCAGTTGCATCCTCAAGATCGTGTGATGGCCCGGTTTCGGGCCGCCGCCGGGTGGTTCGCATCCCGGCCGCCGTTATTCCGTTTAGTCATATCGCTATAAAGATAGTAAGGCCTGGCATCCTTGTCGCCTCAAATTTTCATGAGGAATTCCGCAGAATGGAAAGATGTCGGCGGTGCGAAATCCCATTCAGCCCTCTTTGTCCGTCTCTGGTGTCAGCCCTTTTGCCCGCATGTCGGCCTCCGCCGCCACCCGCATTTCATCGCGTTCGCGCAGGTAGTCCTGGGTTGTGCGGGTCATGGGCTTGGGTGCGCCGGCCAGCGGGTTGGCGACCTCGAACTGCACCAGCACGCGACAGTCGTCGCACATCTTGATGCGGTCCAGCGCGGCACCCGGGAACATGGAATGGCCCTTCAGCTTGTTGGTCAGCTGGTTGATGGTGGCGCGGGTGCCATAGGGCTTGCCGCAGCGAATGCAGTGGAAGGGGTCTTCCTCCTTCTGCACGCGGGGGCTCTTGGCTTCGTCCTTGAACGACAGGCGGGGGGTCAGGGTGATGACCTTTTCCGGGCAGGTCTTGGCGCAGAGCCCGCATTGAACGCAGGCGTCCTCGACGAACGACAATTGCGGTTTGTCCGGATTGTCGCGGAGCGCCCGGGCCGGGCAGGCGCCGACGCAGCTGAGGCAGAGCGTACAGCCGGCCACGTCCACGGTCACCGTGCCGAAGGGGGCGCCCATAGGCATGGCGATCTCGTCGACCTTGTTGGGGGCGCCGGCGTGCAGGGTGTCCAGCGCCAGGCGCATGATCGTCCGCTTGCGGCCCAGCGGCAGGAAATCGCCCTGCGGCATGGCGGGCAGCTTTTCCAGGGACCAGAGTGCCTCTTCGACCGCGGAAGGATCGTCCAGATGCAGATGGCGGACGCGGCCCGTGCCGTAGCCGAGCCCGTCCAGCACCGTTTCGGCGATGGCGATCTCACCTTCCTGGGCCTGGGCTTCCTCGCGCCGTTTGGGCGGCAGCAGGATCAGACAGTGTGCGGCGCCGTAGGCGGCGGCGGACAGGATAAGGTCGAGGCCGATCTGCGTCACCTCGTTGACGGCGAAGGGAATACAGTTCGCGGGCAGGCCGCGGCCCATGCGCGATATCAGGCCGATGGCTTCCTCGCCCTGGTCCGCGTCGTGGATCAGCAGCACCGGGTCCGTGCCGCCGGCCTTGGCATAGGTGCGCAGCACCGTGCGCGCGCGCTTGAACAATTCGTCGCCCAGCGGCAGGGCATAGGTCGCCGCGCCCGTCGGGCAGACCGAGGCGCAGACGCCGCAGCCGCCGCACAGGTAGGGGTCGATCTTGACCCGCTCATTATCGGGGGTGATGGCGCCGGCCGGGCAGTTGTCGATGCAACGCGAACAGCCGGTGATGCGGCTTCGGGAATGGGCGCAGATCTTGGCGTCATAATCGACATAGCGGGGTTTTTCGAATTCGCCGACCATCTCGGTCATCTCGAAGATGGCTTCGGCGACCAGGGCCGGATTGCCGCGGTCCGGGTTGTAATAGCCGTCGCGCTTGTCCGCATGGGGGAACAGGGCGGGCCCGCCGCGCAGGTCTAAAATCAAATCGCATTCGGATGTTCCGGACTGCGGCTCGCCTTCCCATTCCAGGGCGCCGCGGCTTGACGCCTTGGCCGGGATGAAGCCCGCGATGGCGACCTGGAAGGCGCCGAGATGCCCGCCGGCCCCCGTGACCTTGCCCGCGAACACGGGAAATTCCATGACGGCGGGGGGCGGCACGTCCTTGGCCCCTTCCAGGACCAGGGTGACGTTGAGCCGCCCGGCCAGCTTGCGCGCGGCCGCGACCGCGTCCTCGCCCTTGCCCAACACCAGGGTCACGCCGCTGGATTTCATGGAGACGGAATGCGCCCCCGCCAAATCCATGGCCGCTTCGTTCAAAAGGGAGGCCATCTTGGCCGTCATGTTTATAGACGATTTCTTATCCTTGGCCGCGTCGGACCAGCCCGCTTTCTCGCGGATGTTGGTGAAGGCGATGGCGGGGGGCGTGTCCATTTCGTCGATGGTTTCCAGGAACAAGGGCGCTTCCTGGGTGCAGGCAACCAACAGGGTTTCCCCCGCCTGTCCGGCAATGCCGGCGACGCGCTGGAATTCCTCGACCTGGCGGCGGCACAGATGGGTCGCGACCTTCAGGTCGCCGTCGTCGCCGGTTCCCTGGCCGCAGGCCTTTGCCAGCGCCGTGCCGTCGATCGACATGGTGCCTTCACAGTCGCAGACGAGGACGTGCTTCTCATTGAGCTTCATAAGACCGATGCTTCCCTATCCGGCGCCCTTCTGGTGACGCTCGTGCGTTCGAACATGTATTTTGTTTAGGCTATTTTACAGAGAATAAAAACGGTGTGCGAGTAGGGGTATTCGCCCCTTCTGTTTGGCCGTTTACATTCCAAATCCCAGACCCTAACTATGTGGGGACCGCCGGGCGCAATAAAAAGCCCCGGAAAGGGAGGAAAAGGCAGGCAATGGCAAACAGTACCCCATCCGGCAAGAACGGACTTTCCGTCGAAGACTTCATGCTGGCCGCCCAGCGCGGCGACCGCGACACGCTGCAACAGGCGTTGGACGCGGGTATGAAGGTCGATACCATCGACGCGCACGGCAATTCGGCGTTGATGTATGCGGCGGCGGCCGGGCAGGCCAAGACCTGCCAATGGCTGATCGACCAGGGCATCGACAAGGCGACCGTCAACAATTGGGGCCTGGGCGTGCGCGACTGGTCGAAATGGTCGTCCAACGCCGACGATATCCGCAAGCTCGTCTACTGATCCAACTTCGACGGGAGGCGTCCATGGCGGCACCCCGACGGAAATCCGCCACACCGAAGACCGCCACGGCCTCGCCATCGGCGGATGCGATCCTTGACCGCGCGCTGACCCTGGCCGATGGGGCTGGGTGGGACGCGCTCAGCCTGAGCGCCCTGGCGGCCGATCTGGGTCTGCCCCCGGCGGACCTGGCCCGTCATTTCCGTGACAAGGACGCCCTGGCCAATGCCTGGTTCGGCCGGGCGCGGGACGCCATGCTGGCGGCCCCGCCCCGGGGGTTCAAGCGGCAACCGGTCAGGGACCGGCTGAACATCCTGTTACTGCGCTGGTTCGATGCCTTGGCGCCCCACCGGGCCGTCACGGCCCAGATGCTGGCGGGCAAGCTGTGGCCGTTCCATCCGCACCATTACGTGCCGATGGTGTTCGACCTGTCGCGGCTGATCCAGTGGCTGCGCGATGCGGCGGGCATGGGGGCAATGGGACGACAGCGGCAGATCGAAGAAATCGGCCTGACCCTGCTGTTTCTTGCCGTTATGCGCCGCTGGTGCCGCGACGAAAGCCGGGGGCAGGCGGAGACCAAGGCGTATCTGGCGGCCCGCCTGGCCGGCGCCGACGCATTGGCGGCGCGGTGGTTTCGGGGCTGGGTCACGATGCTCTGAAAACAAGTGCCGGTGGGGAAAAGGTGCTTGTCCCATGGGAAGGCTTGCACGGCCTTGGCGGGGCGGCCAGGATTGTCGGAACATCCTCAACAGCGCATGTGACGGAGACCCGGTCTATGAAGCTTCACGCCGATCTTTCCCGGCCGGCCATCATCGATTCCACATCTCTTGCATGGGTGCCGTCTCCCTCGCCCGGCGTCGAGCGCCGCATGCTGGAGCGCGACGGCGATGAGGTCGCCCGGGCAACCAGCATCGTCCGCTATGCCCCCGGGTCCGAGTTTCCCACCCACCGCCACGGCGGCGGTGAGGAGTTCATGGTGCTGGAGGGTGTGTTTTCCGATGAGCACGGTGACTTTCCCGCCGGTACCTATGTGCGCAATCCCGTCGGCTCAAGCCACGCGCCCCGGACCGCGCCCGGTTGCACCATCTTCGTCAAACTGCGCCAGATGGACCCGGACGACCAGACCCAGGTGGCCATCGACACCAAGGCGGGCGATTGGGTGGCCGGTGACATGCCGGGTCTGTTTCGCATGCCGCTGTATGAATTCGGGGCGGAGCGCGTGTGGCTGACCAAGATGGGAGCGGGCTGCGCCGCCGCGCCCCACAGCCATCCCGGCGGCGAGGAGGTTCTGGTTCTCGAAGGCAGTGTCGAGGATGAGAACGGCATTCACGGCAAGGGCACCTGGTTCCGCCTGCCGCCCGGCAGTTTCCATTCGCCGCGCACGGATGACGGCTGTTTGCTCTGGGTCAAGCAGGGCCATCTGGGGTAGCCTTCCCGTTCATGCCGATTGACGACGGAGAGGGAGTGCGCCACCGATGGCCGCCTACGTGATTGCCCAGATCGACATCACCGATCCGGAAACCTTCAAGGAATATCAGGCCCTGGTGCCCGCGACGATCGCTGCTTACGGCGGTGAATACATCGTGCGCGGCGGCGAACAGGTTGCGCTTGAGGGCATGGCCCCATCATCGCGCACCGTCGTCCTGCGCTTTCCCGACATGGCGGCGGCCAAGGCCTGGCACGCCTCGCCGGAATACGCCAAACCATTGGCGATCCGCATGGCATCGGCGGCGGGCACGTTGTTTGTGGTCGATGGCGTCGATTGATTTTTTAATAATTAATCAAAATTCAGTTGAATCATATCCGCGCCGGTCTCAATCACGTCGAGCCCGCGTGCCGACAGATGGAACACCACGTCCTGACGCATGGAAATGTCCATGGTTTCCTGTGCGTCCAGGCCCAGGTAGCGGCGGATTAAAGTACGCCCCGTGCCGCCGTGGCAGACCACGATGACCGGCTGCGTAGGGGCAAGGCTCAGGAGCCAGCCGTGGGCCCGTTCCATGACCTCCGTCAGGGTCTCGCCGCCGCCGGGCGGGCGGTGGCCCCAGGGATCGGCGTCCATGGCGCCCAGATCTGCCTCATCGCCGGCCGTCGCTATTTCCGGGCGCGTCATGCCCTCCCAGCGGCCATAGCCTTTTTCCTTCAGCCGCTCGTCGATGGTGAAGGCGCGCGGATCAAGCCCCGCGGCGGCGCAGGCCAGGGCCGTTGTTTGTTCGCAGCGCCCGGCCGGGCTGCGGTACAGGGCGAAGGGGGTAAGTGGGGCAAACCGCTCGGCGAGCAGCCGGCCGTAGGCCGCCGCCTGGGCCTGCCCCAATTCGGTGAGGACCGAATTGCCGTGGCCCTGGATGCGGCCCTCGCGGTTGAATTCGGTCTGGCCGTGACGGATCAGGATGATGTCGGGGAAAGTCATGGGCGGGCTCTGGAGCGGGGCAGGGATTGCGATGGAATTTCTCATAGCAGGAAACGTCGAGATTGCCGAGACGTCCGGCCCCTTGATTTCTTGACCCTTGCCGCCGACACTCGCGATGCCCATGTTTTGGGGCATTCGTGACCCCGGCGATCAAGACCGGCGGCGCGGGCGGGCCTGCGGTTATGGGCTGTCCGGTTGCTTCCGGCAGGGACCGGTTTTGGGAGAACAAGGCGTGAGCCAAAGCGACAATGATTCCGGCGCGTCGGGCGGCAGCCCGTTGACGGCCGTCTATGCGGATGGCGTGGGCGAACTTGTCGTCAAGCCGAACCCGGACGACCCGCGTCTGACCGAAAAGGTGCCCGGCATCGATCAGGACGGCTCCCCCGTGATCGCCTCGGTCACCGTGGAACGCCCCCTGACCTTGTTCCTCAACGGCCGCGAGATCGTCACCATGATGACGATCTGCGATTATCCGGAGTATCTCGCCGTCGGCTATCTGGTGAACCAGAACATGCTGCGTCCCGACGATGTGGTCACGGCGGTGGAATTCGACGACGACCTGGAAGTCGTCGTCGTGCGCACGGAGCGCGAAACGGATTTCGAGGAAAAGCTGAAGAAGAAGACCCTGACCTCCGGCTGTGCCCAGGGCACGGTGTTCGGCGACGTCATGGAAAAATTCGAGAGCGTGAAACTGGCCGAGAGCGCAATTATCAAGACGTCCTGGTTGTTCACCCTGATGAAAAAGATCAATACGGCGCCGAGCCTTTATCTGGAGGCCGGCGCCATCCACGGCTGCGTGCTGTGCAAGGACGACCGTCCGCTGCTGTACATGGAAGACGTCGGCCGCCACAACGCCGTCGACAAGATCGCCGGCTTCATGTTCCTGCACGGCTGGTCGGGGCACGACAAGATCTTCTACACGACCGGGCGGCTGACCTCGGAAATGGTCATCAAGACGGTGCAGATGGAAATTCCCATTCTGGTGTCGCGTTCGGGCTTCACGGCCTGGGGCGTGGACCTTGCCAACCAGGTCGGCCTGACCCTGATCGGCCGGGCCAAGGGCCGGCGTTTCATTGCCCTGGCCGGCCAGGACCGCATCGAATTCGATGCCGACCACGGCGAGGCGGCGGACGAGCCCCTGGAACTGCGCCGCAAGGGCAGCCGATGACGGCGCCCGTGGATACGGTTGGCGTGCTGCTGGCCGGCGGCCTGGCGCGGCGCATGGGCGGCGGCGACAAGCCGCTGCGCACGCTCGGCGGCAAGCCGATCCTAGATCATGTGGTGGCGCGGGCCCGGCCGCAGGTCCAGGACCTGTTGCTCAACGTCAACGGCGACCCGGCGCGGTTCGCGGCTTATGGCCTGCCGACGGCGGTGGATGTGATCGACGGCCATGCCGGGCCGCTGGCGGGTGTTCTGACGGGCATGGAATGGGCACGAAAGGCTCATCCCGGGGCCAAATGGCTGGCGTCCTTCGCCACCGACGCGCCGTTCTTTCCGGCAACCCTGGTCCAGGACTTGCAACGGGCGGTCGAAGCGCAGGGGGCGGAGATGGCTTGCGCCCAATCCGGGGACCGCACCCATCCTGTATTCGCGCTTTGGCCCGTGGCATTGGCCGACGACCTGCGTGCCGCGATGACGCAAGAAGACATGCGCAAGATCGACGCCTGGACCGCGCGGTACCGCATTGTCCATGTCGACTTTCCGACGGACCCGTTCGATCCTTTCTTCAACATCAACAAGCCGGAGAACCTGGCTGAGGCCGAGACCCTGTTCGCGGAGGCGGCACAATGAGCCGCCGCCAAACGGTCATGCTCGGCGTCATCATCGAACGACGGGCAATCGACAACCCGTGGCAAGATTACACTTTCCACCCGGTCGCCGTGGTTCCCGGCATGCCGGCCATGGAGGAGGGGGAAGGTTGGCGCCTGATCCGCGAGGGCGAGGGCTGGACACATTTTCATGCCGCGACCCTGGAATTGGAACTGTTCGCCGGGGAAACCGAGGGCTACAAGGCCAACCTCAGCAACTTCCAGCCACACGTCTACGTCGTGCTGGCTCCGGGTGAAGAGGCTGAGGATGAAGAAGTCGTGCCGAAGCTGGTCACCGCCTGTCCCTACGAGGCGGAAAGCTATATGGAAGATTCGGAGATGATCGTCGAAGGCGTGCCCATGCCGGACGAACTGGCGGCTTGGCTCGGCGCTTTCGTCGATACCTTTCACGTTGAAGAAGAATTCGTCAAACGCAAGCGCAACAAAGCCTATGATCCGCGCAAGGGCGGGTTTCGCCCCCGGCCCCTAGTGGAGTCCGATGAATGAGCGCGGACGATGAAAACGTCCTGGGCCGCTGGTCCCGGCTGAAGCGCACACGTGCCAAGGGCGAGGCCGTCGAGGAGGCTCCCGTCCAGGTCGCCCGCCGGGGTGCTGCCGGGCCGGTTGCGGGAACGCCGCTGGCTGCGGCTGAAGAAGCCGCCACGTTGGCGACCACGGCCGAGGGCGCTGCCGCAGATGAAGATGTCCGTGAATTGACCGCCGAGGAAGCGGCCTATGTGGAAACCCTGCCGCCGCTCGATCAATTGAACCCGGACAGCGATTTCACCGGGTTCATGGACAAGCGGGTGCCTGACTTTCTGCGCCGTCAGGCGTTGCGCAAGCTGTGGCTCAGCGATCCCGCCTTCAGCCTTATCGACGGCATGCACGAGTACGGCGAGGATTACTCCATGATGGCGCAACTGGCCGCCGGGGCCTCCGCATACCGTCCGAACGAAGGTGGCTATGGCTGGCGAGACAAGCCGAAAGAGCCGGAAACCGAAGAGGCTGCAGTGGACGGGGAGCCGCAGGTGGCGGCGGAGAAGGTGGTTGCCAATGACGGCGAAGCGGCGGAGGAATCCATCTCGGACAAGGCCCGTCGGGTCCAGGATCGAGGCGGATCCAGCGTCAGTTTGCCGACCTATACGGCTAATCCCTACTATCAGACCCCCGGAGAGCGCCATCCGGCGTCCGAAACCCTGCCGGAACCGGCCAGGGCACAGGTTTCCCACGTCGAGAGTGATGACGACGGCCTGGGAGACGGTGAGGACGACCTCGCCTGACCCGCTCCGCAGGGGCTCGAGAGCCGCGAACTTCAGCTATGTGAGGCCTGCTAAGCCCATGAAAAAACTGGGGCTTAATGGCGATTTTTTCCGCATGGCGGAATAGGGGGTCCGTTGACTTGGCGGGCGAAAAGGCGTTCACTTGATAGATTGGCGGGAAAAAGAATCCGCGGCGGGCCGGTTTTGGGGTCTGCAGCGTAAAAAACCCCGCTCATAAGGCATCGGAATCCACCGAATCAACAGGTGGAGCCGGCGGAAGGAGAACAAGGATTATCCAAGTGGAGGCCAGTGCCACTATGGGAAGCGGCGCCAAGGGAGAACGGCAGCTTTCCGACCCAAAGAACAAGACCGACCAGACCGCCGTGCCCGAAGAGGACATGCAGCGGGCTGGTATTTATGCGTTGTTGTCGAGGCTTCTTGCCAAGCCCATGGACAACGACACGATCGCCTTTGTGCGCGACCTGGCTGGTGATGAAAGCCCCCTGGGCCAAGCGGTTAACGCCCTGGCGGCCATGGCCAAGCGAACCACTCAGGCGGTTGCAGAGGAAGAATTCACCGTCCTGTTCTACGGGTTTGGCGCCGGCGGCGAGTTGTCGCCATTCGGGTCGCAATACCTGACCGGGTTCGTCTACGAGAAGCCGCTGGCCGACCTGCGCCGCGATCTTGAGGAATTGGGCATTGCGCGTGCCGACGGCGTCAGCGATCCGGAAGACCACATCGCCTTCGTTTGCGAAGTCATGCACGGGCTGATCACCGGTGCTTTCGGGCAGCCGGCAAGCCTGGAACGTCAGCGCGCGTTTTTTGAAAAACATCTGGCGCCATGGGCCGGCCATTTCTTCGCCGACATGGAAAAGGCCAAGTCGGCGGCGCTGTACATGCCCATCGGCGCGATCGGCAAACAGTTCATGGAGATCGAACGCGACGCCTTCGGCTTCAGCCAGTAGGCGCGCGGCCCGGTTGCCCCGGAAACGGATCGGGCGACCGGATGAGAAGACAGAATTTTCGGAATTGCGGGGATAGGCCCAGGCCGTTTTCCGCTGTCAACAGCAAGACCCGAAACGGGCGTTTGGTACCAAGGAAGTGGAAGTAACTGTGATCACAATCTTTGAGGAGACTGCGATGAGCGAACAAAAGCAAAAGCTCGGCCGCCGTGAATTCCTGAAGAAAGCAGCCGTCACCGGCGGCGCCGCGGGTGTTGCCGCGGTTGCGCTTTCGAAGGGGTCCGCGGAAGCGGCCGTGGTTTCCGGTGGCCCGAAATCGTCGGGGTATCGTGAAACCGAGCACGTCAAAACGTACTACGACCTCGCGAGGTTCTAGTCGGGTTCTAACCCATCAACATTGGGAGATAACTTAAAATGCTCACCAAAAAGAGCGACGGGGTGGCGATAGGCCCCCGTTTGAAGCAGGCACTGGCCGGCGTGGTCGGCGGGTCCATGGACCGCCGTACGTTCCTGAAGCGTTCAGGGATCACTGCTGGTGGCGCCGCGCTTCTTTCCGCTGCACCGTTGGGCTTGGCCAAACCGGCCAAGGCGGCGACCGCGGCGGCGAAAGGCATGACGCAAGTCAAATCCGTTTGTACGCACTGTTCCGTCGGCTGCACCGTCATCGCGGAAGTCGACAACGGCGTGTGGGTCGGCCAGGAGCCGGGCTTCGACAGCCCGCTGAACCTGGGGTCCCATTGCGCCAAGGGTGCGTCGGTCCGCGAGCACGCCCACGGCGATCGTCGGCTGAAGTATCCGATGAAGCTCGAAGGCGGCAAGTGGAAGCGGCTTTCCTGGGACGCAGCCATCAACGAAATCGGCGACAAGATGCTCGACATCCGCAAGTCGTCGGGCCCCGATTCCGTGTACTGGCTGGGTTCCGCCAAATTCAACAACGAACAGTCCTACCTGTTCCGGAAGTTCTACGCTTTCTGGGGTTCGAACAACGGCGACCATCAGGCCCGTATCTGTCACTCGACCACGGTCGCGGGTGTTGCCAACACCTGGGGCTACGGCGCCATGACGAACTCCTACAACGATATGCACAATTCGAAGGCCATGTTCTTCATCGGCTCCAACGCCGCCGAAGCGCACCCGGTCGCAATGCAGCATATCCTGAAGGCGAAAGAGCAGAACAACGCCGAACTCATCGTCTGCGATCCGCGCTTCTCGCGCACGGCCGCGCACGCCGATGAATACGTGCGGTTCCGCCCGGGCACGGACGTCGCCCTGATCTGGGGCATTCTGTACCACGTCTTCGAAAACGGCTGGGAAGATAAGACCTATATCAAGCAGCGCGTTTACGGCATGGACGAGATCCGGGCCGAAGTGAAGAAGTGGACTCCGGAAGAAACCGAACGCGTCACGGGCGTTCCCGGCGCGCAGCTGAAGCGCGTCGCCCGCACGCTGGCCAACAATCGTCCCGGCACCATCGTCTGGTGCATGGGCGGTACGCAGCACACCAACGGCAACAACAACACGCGGGCCTACTGCGTGTTGCAACTGGCCCTTGGCAACATCGGCAAGGCCGGCGGCGGCGCCAACATCTTCCGCGGCCACGACAACGTTCAGGGTGCGACCGACTTCTGCATTCTGTCGCACTCGCTGCCCGGCTATTACGGCCTGGCGACGGGGTCGTGGAAGCATTGGGCCCGTGTCTGGAAGGTCGATTACGACTACATCCTCGGCCGCTTCGCCTCGAAGAAGCTGATGGAGTCCAAGGGCATCCCGGTGTCGCGCTGGATTGACGGCGTTCTCGAAGACAAGAAGAACATGGATCAGCCGGACAACCTCCGGGCCATGGTTCTCTGGGGTCATGCCGTGAACTCCCAGACGCGTCTGCCGGAAATGAAGAAGGCGATGGAAAAGCTGGATCTGATGGTCGTCATCGATCCGGTCCCGACCTTCGCTTCCGTCATCCCGGACCGCAAGGACGGCGTTTATGTCCTGCCGGCGTCGACGCAGTTCGAAACCTATGGTTCCGTGACCGCGTCCAACCGGTCTCTGCAGTGGCGTGAAAGGGTTGTCGAGCCGATCTTCGAATCGCTGCCCGACCACACGATCATGTACAAGTTCGCCAAGAAGCTCGGCTTCGAGAAGGAGATGTTCAAGAACATCAAGGTCACGAATGACGAGCCCTCGATCGAGGACACCACCCGTGAATACAATACGGGGATGTGGACCATCGGCTATACCGGTCAGTCGCCGGAGCGCCTGCGGGCCCACATGCAGAACCAGGCGACCTTCGACAAGACGTCCCTGAAAGCCGTCGGCGGCGCTGTTGCCGGCGACTATTACGGCCTGCCGTGGCCCTGCTGGGGCACGCCGGAACTGAAGCATCCGGGCACGCCGATCCTGTACGATCCGTCCAAGCCGGTCGCCGAAGGCGGCCTGAACTTCCGCGCCCGTTTCGGCGTGGAACGCAACGGCGTCAGCCTCCTTGCCGATGGTTCCTATTCCGTTGGCTCGGAAATCAAGGACGGTTATCCCGAGTTCTCGATGGCGGTTCTCAAGAAGCTGGGTTGGGACAAGGACCTGACCGAAGCCGAACTGAAGGTCATCGAAGGGGTTGCCGGCGACAAGACCAACTGGAAGACCGACCTTTCGGGCGGTATCCAGCGCGTCGCCATCAAGCACGGTTGTGCGCCCTTCGGGAACGCCAAGGCCCGTGCGATCGTCTGGACCTTCCCGGATCCGGTGCCGTTGCACCGCGAACCGCTCTACACGCCCCGGCGGGATCTTCTGCCCAAGTACGAAACGTACAAGGATACGAAGAACTACCGTCTGCCGACGGCGTACGAGTCCATCCAGAAGCAGGACCATTCCAAGAAGTTCCCGACCATCCTTACCTCCGGTCGTCTCGTTGAATACGAAGGTGGTGGTGACGAAAGCCGCGCGAACAAGTGGCTTGCGGAACTGCAGCAGGACATGTTCTGCGAGGTCAATCCGGTCGATGCCAACAATGCCGGCATCAAGGACGGTCAGCAGATGTGGGTGTACTCGCCGGAAGGCGGCAAGGTGAAGGTCAAGGCCCTGGTCACGGAACGTGTGGCTCCGGGTGTTGTCTTCATGCCGTTCCACTTCGGTGGTCACTGGCAGGGCGCAAGCCTTCGCCACAAGTATCCGGAAGGGGCCGATCCTTATGTGTTGGGCGAAGCGTCCAACATGTGCGGTACCTACGGTTACGACATCGTGACCCACATGCAAGAGACCAAGGTCACCTTGTGCCGCATCGAAACGGCCTAGGTTAGGGAGACGCAACAATGGCAAGAATGAAGTTCCTTTGTGATGCCGAGCGCTGCATTGAATGCAACGCGTGCGTTACCGCGTGTAAGAACGAGCACGAGGTACCGTGGGGCATCAACCGCCGCCGCGTCGTCACTATCCGTGACGGCCAGCCCGGCGAACGGTCCATTTCGGTGGCCTGCATGCACTGCTCCGACGCGCCGTGCATCGCGGTCTGCCCCGTGGACTGCATCTACCAGACGGAAGAAGGCGTGGTCCTGCACTCCAAGGACCTGTGCATCGGTTGTGGTTACTGCTTCTTCGCGTGCCCGTTCGGCGCGCCGCAGTATCCGCAGTCCGGCAACTACGGAAGCCGGGGCAAGATGGACAAGTGCACCTTCTGCGCCGGTGGTCCGGAGGAAGACAACTCCGCCGCCGAATTCCAGAAGTACGGCCGTAACCGCCTTGCGGAAGGCAAGTTGCCGCTGTGCGCCGAAATGTGTTCGACCAAGGCTCTCTTGGGCGGCGACGGCGACATGGTGTCCAACATCTACCGCGAGCGTGTCGTGGCCCGTGGCTTCGGGTCCGGCGCCTGGGGCTGGGGCACCGCCTATCAGTTGAAGGCGGGCTCGTAGGTCCATCCGGTAGCGTAATCTGGGAGGGGTGCCTCGCTGCAGCAAGCAGAGGGGCGCCCCTTTCCGGCTACTGGAACCAAACGGGGTGTGACAAGGAAATCAATATGACCGGAAAGCGCATGACGACCGCCCGCATGGTCAGGACATTGGGGGGGATCGCGATCGCCGCGATCGCACTCACGGCCTGCCGCGCGGACGAACAGGGCCGACTGATTCGATACGAGCCCGGTGTCTACAAGGGCAAGCCCGATACCCAGTTGAGCGAGTCTCGGCTTGAGGAACTTCGCAACCGTGCCCGCAATCAAGGTGGGGTGACGGGGTCCGGCTACGCCGGTGGGGCGGCGCCCGAGGCGTCGGAACCCGATGTGCGGCCGCCCGGCGAATTGAACCAGCGTACCCAGAAGCAGGGTGGCGTGAAATAGGCCTGCGCGTCTAAGCAGGTTCGCAAGAGATATGACGGGGATACGTAATATGACCTGGTCGAACATTCGTAAACTGGTGGGGGCGCTGGCTCTCGCCCTGATGGTGGCCTACGGTGGCGCGGCGGTCCTGACCGGCTCGCCGGCGCTCGACATGGCCCAGGCACAGGCGCAGACGGGGGGGCAAGTTCCCGGTGGCGCAAGCGGTGCCCTGTCACAATCGGAAATGTGGCGTGCCGTGCGCGGCGGTATCACGGGAACGGTGTCCATTCCCGACAAGCAGGCGGGTCAGCTCGTGCAGTCGGACGGCGACGTCTGGCGGGCCGCCAAGAACGGCCCGCTCAGTCAGTTCGGCGGCATTTTCCTGCTGGTGTCCATTATTGCCATCGCCGCCTTCTTCCTGATCCGCGGCAAGATCCGCATCGACCACGGCCGCGACCCGCAGGGCCGCACGATCGAACGCTTCAACGCGTTGGAGCGCGCGACGCACTGGTTGACGGCTTCAAGCTTCATCGTGCTGGGCCTGACGGGCCTGAACGTGTCCTACGGCCGCTTTGTGCTGAAGCCCATTCTGGGGCCGGACGCCTTCGGGGCGCTGACCTACTACGGCAAGCTGGCGCACAACTACATCGCCTTCGCTTTCATTCTGGGCATCGTGATGATGTTCTTCCTGTGGGTTCGTCATAACATTCCGACGCTGCGCGACCTGAAATGGCTGGCTGTCGGCGGTGGTCTGTTTTCCAAGGGCGTGCATCCGGAAGCCCCGCGCTTTAACGCCGGTCAGAAAATCGTTTTCTGGCTGGTTATTCTGGGCGGTGCGTCCCTGAGCCTGTCGGGTCTGGCGCTGATGTTCCCGGGCGACATTCAGCCCTGGGCCGGTACTTTCGCGATTCTGAACAAGCTGGGCGCGGATCTCCCGACCAGCCTGTCGATCCTCCAGGAAACACAGCTTTCCGTACTGTGGCACTCCCTGGTGGGGCTGATCATGATCGGCGCCATCATCGGGCATATCTACATCGGCTCGTTGGGCATGGAAGGCGCGATCGACGCCGTCGCCTCCGGTCAGGTCGACCTCAACTGGGCGAAGGAGCACCATTCGCTTTGGGTTGAAGAGGAAATGGCCAAGGGTAACGTGGGCGGCACGCAGCCTGCCGAATAGCCCTTCGCTGATCATCCAACGTCAAAAGGCGGTCCTCATAAGGGGCCGCCTTTTTTCTTGCTGAATTGGAATGACAAAACCGGCGGGTGTGGCCGCCGGTCCTGCCGATTAGGTAAGGCGTCGAAGGGCCTATTTCAGGCGCACGTTGCTCGTCGAATACTTCTCGCCCGCGGTCATGTTCGTGGCGTTCAAGGCGAACCCCGCGACGACGGCGATGATGACGGCGGCAATGGTACCGGTCCAGAATGATTGCATTGTTTCCACCCCTTCTTATCAAACCGCCGACGGTTGTTCGTCCAGCGGGTTCAGATGGGGCTATTCTAGTGGATTGCCACGCCGATTCAACTCACGCTTCCAGGCTATGGAAAGGGGGTGTTCGAGGGTGCGGGGACAGTGCTGGCGCATGACAGGCGTGTGCCCAGGGGGTATGCTGGTCCGGTCAAATGAATAGCCGTTAAAGGGGGTACCATGTCCGACAATAGCGACGGAGACGCACAGATCGCTTCGCAGGCCTTCGTAAAGCATCTTGATGACTCCGGCTTTTTCAATCAAATCAAGGAGCTGGAGAACAATCTTACGAAGATTGCCGAGGAGCTTCAATCCTTCGGGCAGGTGACCCAGGCGCGTATGGAGGAATCCGAGAATTTGGCGGCTCATATTCTGGCCATCGAGTCGATTCTCGCGGTCGTTCTCAAGTCGTCTAGCGTAACGCTGGACGACGTGAAAGCTGAGGTCAAGGACCGCACGGCGGTGATCTCCGGGGTCGAGGAGGGCAGCCCGTCCGTCCACGCCATCGCCGAGGACATCGTTAAGCGCGGGCAGGCATGAAAACGGGGGCCTGAGCCCCCGTTTCCCAACGCAATCATTATTCTCTCGGTTTTATTCTGCCGCCGCCTGGGCGTCCGGCAGCTTTTCGACGCGCGCTGCGCAGAACTTGAACTCGGGGATTTTTCCGACCGGGTCCAACTGCGGGTTGGTCAGGATGTTGGCCGCCGCCTCGTGGAAGCAGAACGGGATGAAGATCATGCCGTCTGCCACGTCGCGGTCGGCACGCACCGTCAATTCGATCTCGCCGCGACGGGTCGCAACCTTTACCCGGTCGCCGGGTGCCAGCCCCTTTTCACCCATGGTGAAGGGGTTCATGCTGACCACCGGTTCCGGTTCCAGCAGGTTGAGGACCGTGGCGCGGCGGGTCATCGCCCCCGTGTGCCAATGTTCCAGCATTCGGCCCGTGGTTAGGACCAGCGGGAAGTCATCGTCGGGCAGTTCATCCGGCGGGATCAGGTTGGCGGGCACCAGCTTGGCGCGGCCCGAGGCGGTCGGGAAACCGTCACCAAAGATGATGTTTTCACCCGAGCTGTCTTCGGATTTGCACGGATAAATGATGCTGTCCTCGTTCTCCAGGCGCTCCCAGGTGATGTTGTCGAGCGACCGCATGGTCTTTTTCATCTCGTTGAACACATCCATGGGACCGGAATAATTCCAGTTCAGGCCCAGGCGGTTGGCGATCTCCTGGATGATCCACCAGTCCTGTTTGACGTCGCCGGGCATGTCGACCACGGGGCGGGCCATCTGAACCTGGCGGTTGGTGTTGGAGAACGTCCCCGCCTTTTCCGGGAAGGCCGAGGCCGGCAGCACCACGTCGGCGTGGAAGCAGGTCTCGGTAAAGAAGATGTCCTGCACCACCAGGTGCTCAAGCTTGGCCAGCGCTTCGCGGGCGTGCCGGGCATCCGGGTCGGACATGGCCGGGTTTTCACCCATCACGTACATGGCCTTGATCTCGTCGGCCAGGATGGCATGGATGATCTCGACCACCGTCAGGCCGCGCTGCCGGGGAAGTTCGGTCCCCCACAGATCTTCGTATGTCTGGCGGATATCGTCGGCTTCGACCGATTTGTAATCAGGATAGACCATGGGGATCAGGCCGGCGTCGGATGCGCCCTGCACGTTGTTCTGGCCGCGCAGCGGATGCAGCCCCGTGCCGGGGCGGCCGATCTGGCCGGTGATCATGGACAGGGCGATCAGGCAACGTGCGTTGTCGGTGCCGTGGACGTGCTGGCTGATGCCCATGCCCCAGAAAATCAACGAGCGTTCGGCGGTCGCGTAATCGCGGGCAACCTCGCGGATGACCGAAGCCTCAATGCCGCACACGGCCTCCATGGCTTCGGGCGAGAACTGCTTCGAGTTCTCCTTCAGCGCTTCGAAGCCTTCCGTATTGGCCTGAATATATTGAACGTCGGTCAGGCCTTCGTCGATGATTGTATGGATCATCGCGTTGAGAAGGGCCACGTCCTGGCCCGCCTTGAACTGCAGGTGGCGGGTTGCATGACGCGACAGGTCTTGGCGGCGAGGATCCATGATGTAGAGCCGCTTCCCCTGCTTGGCGGCGTTCTTCAGGAACGTCGCGGCGACGGGGTGGTTCTGGGTCGGGCGCGCGCCAATGACGATGATGACGTCGGAATCCTTGGCGTCGTTGAACGACGCCGTGACAGCCCCGGAATTCATGCCTTCCATCAGCGCTGCCACCGACGACGCATGGCACAGGCGGGTGCAATGGTCGACGTTATTGGTATGGAAGCCTTGGCGGACAAGCTTCTGGACCATGTAGGCTTCTTCGTTCGATCCCTTGGCGGACCCGAACCCGGCCATGGCCGAGGGACCGTCACGATCGAGCACCTTCTTCAGGCCGGCAGCGGCGAAGTCGAGCGCCTCGTCCCAGCTCGCTTCCCGGAAATGGGTCAGCGGGTTGGCCGGGTCGAGCGCCATTTCACCATTCTTTTCAACGCCTTCCTTGCGGATCAGCGGCTTGGTCAGGCGGTGCGGATGGGCGACGTAGTCAAACCCGAAGCGGCCCTTCACGCACAAGCGGTTTTCGTTGGCATAGCCGTCCTTGCCTTCGACATAGACGATCTTGTTGTCTTTCACATGGAACGTGGCCTGGCAGCCGACGCCGCAATAGGGGCACAGGCTGTCGACCTTGCGGTCCGGTTTGCCAATGTGGACCTGCTTCTCGTCGACCATGGTTGCCGGCATCAACGCCCCGGTCGGGCAGGCCTGCACGCATTCGCCGCAGGCGACGCAGGTGCTGTCGCCCATGGGGTCGTCCATGTCGAATACGATCTTGGATTTATGGCCGCGGCTCGCCATCCCGATGACGTCGTTGACCTGGACCTCGCGGCAAGCGCGAACGCAAAGGTTGCACTGAATGCAGGCATCCAGGTTCACGGCCATGGCGCTGTGTGAGCGGTCGGGCGCCGGGCAGGCGGCGCGGGCCTCGAAGCGGCTGTCGGCGATGCCGGCTTTGTCGGCCCAGTACCAGAACAGGGAGTCGGGATCATGGGCCTCACGGCGTTCCGGCTGGTCGGACAGCAGCAGTTCCAGCACCATGCGACGGGCCTTGGTCGCGCGCTCATTGTCGGTTGTGACTTCCATGCCTTCCGTCGGCTGGCGACGGCAGCTGGGGGCTAACACGCGCTCGCCCTTGATCTCGACCATGCAGGCGCGGCAGTTGGCGTCGGGCCGGTAGCCTTTTTTCGGGCGGTGGCACAGGTGGGGAATGGTGTTGCCGCCCCGCTTGGCGACGTCCCAAATGGTCTCGCCTGCCTTGGCTTCGGCCGGCTGGCCGTCCAGGGTGAACTTGATCGTTTCGCTCATTTCCTTGGCGCTCATTGCACGTCCTCCCGGAAGAAGCGCAGCGCCGCCTGCACCGGATTGGGCGCTGCCTGGCCCAGACCGCAAATCGATGCATCGCGCATGGCCTGGCTCAGCTCATCAATCAGATCGGCATCCCATTTGGGCTTGTCGATCAATTTCAGCATTTTCTCACAGCCGACACGGCAGGGCGTGCATTGGCCGCAGCTTTCATCCTCGAAGAACCGGATCAGGTTCTTGCAGATTTCCCTGACGTCGTCCTGTTCGGAAAAGATCACGACCGCAGACGAGCCGATGAAGCAGCCGTGCTTGTCCAGGGTGCCGAAATCCAACGGTTCATCCGCCAGGCTTTCCGGCAGAATGCCGCCGGACGCACCACCGGGAAGATAGGATTTGAAGGTATGGCCGTCGGCCATGCCGCCGCAATAATCCTCGACCAACTGGCGTGCCGTGGTTCCGGCGGGGGCCAGCTTGACCCCCGGCTCCTTGACCCGGCCGGAGACCGAGAAGAAGTGCGGCCGGCCCTGGTCCTGATACCACTGGGGCCCGTGTTCGATGATCTTGGGCAGCCAGTAAACCGTTTCCACGTTGTTGATCAGCGTGGGGCGGCCCCACAGGCCCGCCTGGGCCGGGAACGGCGGGCGGTTGCGCGGCAGGCCGCGCTTGCCCTCAATGCTTTCCAGCATCCCGGATTCCTCGCCGCAGATATAGGCCCCGGCGCCGCGCCGCACATGCAGTTCGATGCCGCCGTTCAGGCCGGCATCCTCGACCTTCTTGATTTCGGTCAACAGGATTTCACGGCAGGCGGGATATTCGTCGCGCAGATAGATGTAGACCGCCGCGGCTTCGATCGACCAGGCGGCGATCAGGGCACCCTCGATGACGCGATGGGGGTCGGTCTCGAAGCAATGGCGGTCCTTGAAGGTGCCGGGCTCGCCCTCGTCGGCGTTGATGGCGACCAGCCGGGGCTTCGGCGCGTTCTTCATGAAGCCCCATTTGGTGGCCGTCGGGAAGCCGGCGCCGCCCAGCCCGCGCAGGCCGGACTCCTTAATGATTTCAACGGCTTGTTCGCGGTCCTGGGCGCCCTTCAGGCAATCGCCCAGAACCTTGTAGCCGCCCTCCGCAAGGTAGGCGGCCAGGTTTTTGTAGGCGGGCGGGTCCATGGTGACTTGGCCGGCCTCGACGGCGGCCTTCACACTGTCCGCATCGGCGTGGAAAATCTGGCGTTGCTTGACCACGGCGACCGGCGCCTTGTCGCAGGCGCCGACGCAGGGCGCGTGGATGACGCGCACGTCGGGTCCCAGGATCGACTTGAGCTGTGCCGTCAGGGCGCCCGATCCCTTCATCTCGCAGGTGATCGAATCACAAACCCGCACGGTCAGGGCCGGCGGCGCATCCTCACCTTGCTTCACCACGTCGAAGTGGTGATAGAAGGTCGCGACTTCGTAGACTTCCGTCTGGGCCAGCCGCAATTCGGCGGCCAGCGCCGCCATATGGGCATCTGACAAATGGCCGAAGGCGTCCTGGATTAGGTGCAGGTATTCGATCAGGTATTCGCGGCGCCGCGGCTGATCGCCCAGAAGGTGTTGCACATCGGCGATGGCCTGATCGGTGACCTGGCGGCCTTTCCCGAAGGCGGCGCGCTCACGGCGACGTCCTTTCTGAGCGGTAGCAGTGGGCATGCGGGCTTCCTCCTTGGTCTTATTCGGGTCCGCTTGATGCGGGCCTCGTTTGCTGCCGCGCCGGGCGTTTCGCCGGCGGCGGTGAATTATGTCGCGAAACAGCGCAGGCCATTACCGAATTCTCTGGAAATCTGAGCAATAACCCCGGTTTTTATATTGGCATTTGGTATACCACAGTCTTTCTATAACATGATCGGGTCGCTTCGGGAAGTCGTGAAAAGGCGCTTTTTCTCATCTTCGGGATGCCGGCGCGGCGGTTCCGAGGAGAGGCGCCCGGCCTGCGGTCGGATGCCCCGGGTTGGGCCTTGTGCCCCGGGGGCGGGTCGGCAATAGTCAGTCACAGCGCCGCCTTGCGGAGGCTGAACGGACGACGACCGAGGACATTCAGGGACATGACTTCAGACATCCACCTTGCCCAGTTGCTGTGCTCGCGCCTGTGCCATGATCTGGTCGGCCCGGCGGGTGCTGTCAACGCAGGTCTGGAACTGGCTGAAGACGGCGATTTGGACGGCGATGCCTTGGATCTGGTGACCTCCAGCGCCGCCGAAATCACGCGCCGTCTGGCGTTCTTCCGCATCGCCTTCGGCGCCGCCGGCGGCAAGGCCTCCGCCGTCGGTACGTTGAGCCTCAACGAGGCACGGGAACTGGCGGGCGAAATGCTGGCGGGCGGCAAGACCGAACTGGAATGGCCGGACAGCAGCCATGCCCCCGATAGTCTGCCCGCGGGCGTCGGCAAGGTACTGCTTCTTATGATCTTGTTGGCGTCCGAATGCCTGCCCCGGGGCGGGCCGGTCACGGTTCACACGGCGGCCCTGCCCGAAGGTGCGGGGCTTGCGGTAACCGCGCAGGGTGCCGGGGCGGTGCTCAAGCCGGATCTGGCGGAGGCCCTTGACCCGGGTGCGGCCGAGGATGTGGTGAGCGCGCGTACCGTGCATGCCTATTTCGCCCAGGTGCTCGCCCGCGCCGAAGGCGGGCGTATTGAGACCTCTGATGAAGGCGACGGCGAAATCCGCTTCATGGCCCTGTTTCCGCAAGATAGGGGCGGGCGGGGATAGGCGCTGGTGATGCCCACAACCACAATCCGCAATCGCGTCTAGGCCATCAGTCATAGTGGAATCGCCGTGAATTCATTTGCCGCCCTGTGGTGGTTTTGCTTTAATTTCCGGGCCTTAGAAATTTTTGATCCGGGAAGCACCGCTGTGCGGTTGAATTAGCGGCGGAATCTGCGCGTTTTCCCGATGCAAGACTGACGAAGACGGCGTGCATTTAGCCTCCGGGCATGGTGTGCCAAATGTAATGCGATAGTGTAAACGCGGGGCCGCCGGCTCCCAGGAGTTGCAGAAATGGACGACCTTCTCACTGAATTTCTCACCGAGACCTCGGAAAACCTTGCCGTGCTCGACGTCGAACTGGTCAAGTTCGAACAGGAACCGGACAATAAGGCAATCCTCGGGAACATTTTCCGTCTGGTCCATACCATCAAAGGCACCTGCGGGTTCCTGGGGCTGCCGCGATTGGAATCGGTGGCCCATGCCGGTGAGAACGTGCTCGGCAAGTTCCGCGACGGTGAGCTGGAGGTCACGCCCGAGGCGGTGACGCTCATTCTCAAATGCCTGGACTGCGTCCGCGACCTGCTGGGCAAGCTTGAGGAAACAGGTTCCGAGCCTGAAGGCGACGACCAGGAATTGATCGACGATCTGAACGCCTATGCGGAAGGTGGCGGCGCCAAGGCCGCGCCGGCGGCGCCCGCCGCCGCAGCTGCCCCTGCCGCGGGCGGTGCCGCTGCGGTCAACGAATTCGGCGCCCCGGTGGCGGCCGAACTGCTGGCCGAGGTCGAAGCCGCGACGGCCCAGGGGGTGAAGGCCGCGTCTCAGGAGCAGCTGGAGGCCGAATTGGCCGCCGAGCGCGCCGCAGAGGCCGCCAAGGCCGCCACGCCGGCCGTCAACGAACACGGTGCTCCCGTGGCCCAGGAACTTTTGGACGAGGTCGAGGCCGCCCAGGTGGCCGGCGCCCGCGCCGCGACGGAAGCGGAACTGCGTGCCGAGATGGAACGGGAGCGTGAGGCCGAGAAGGCGTCCAAAGCCGGCGTGCCGGCACCCGCTCCGTCCAAGGATGCGGAAAAGAAGGACACGGGCAAAGCCGGGGGCGGTGTTGCCGCATCGTCGATCCGCGTCAACGTCGACGTTCTGGAAGACCTCATGACCCTGGTCTCCGAACTGGTGCTGACCCGCAACCAGCTGCTGCAGATGGTGCGCGGCCTGGACGACAGCGAATTCACGGTGCCGTTGCAGCGCCTGTCGCATATCACCACGGACCTGCAGGAAGGCGTCATGAAGACGCGGATGCAGCCGATCGGCAATGCCTGGGCCAAGCTGCCGCGCATCGTGCGCGACCTGGCCGTTGAATCGGGCAAGAAGATCGAACTGGTTATGCTGGGTGCCGAAACGGAATTGGACCGCCAGGTTCTGGAACTGATCAAGGATCCGTTGACCCATATGGTCCGCAATTCGGCCGACCACGGACTTGAAGACATTGAGGGGCGCCAGGCCGTCGGTAAGTCCGACACCGGGACCATCACTCTGAACGCCTACCACGAAGGCGGTCACATCATCATCGAGATCGCCGACGACGGGCGTGGCCTGAACATCGACCGCATCAAACAGAAGGCGCTGGAAAACGGCCTGACGACCGAAGCCGATCTGGGGCAGATGACCGATCAGCAGATCGGCATGTTCATCTTCAAGGCCGGGTTCTCGACGGCGGAAAAGATCACCAACGTGTCCGGCCGTGGCGTCGGCATGGACGTGGTGCGCACCAACATCGAAAAGATCGGCGGCACCGTCGAACTGAAGACGACGCCGGGCAAGGGGTCGACCTTCACCATCAAGATTCCGCTGACCCTGGCCATCGTCTCGGCCCTGATCGTCGAATGTTGCGGCGAACGCTTTGCCGTGCCGCAGATCAGCGTTCTGGAATTGGTGCGCGCTTCCGCGCAGTCGGAAAACGCCATCGAGATGATCAACGAATCAGCCGTGCTGCGCCTGCGTGACCGGTTGTTGCCGCTGATTTCGCTGCGTGAATTGCTGCGCCTGCAGGAACCGCCCAAAGCCGAAATGAGCAACGGTTCCGGGAAGGACGAGGACGCGGCGCCGAAAACCACCGATGCCCTGGTGGCGGAAGCGATCGCCGACGACGAGGAAGTGTTCATCGTCGTCACCCAGGTCGGTTCCAACACCTTCGGCATCATCGTCGACCGCGTGTTCGACACCGAGGAAATCGTGGTCAAGCCGGTGGCGCCCATCCTGCGCGACATCACTTTCTATTCGGGCAACACGATCCTCGGCGACGGCAGCGTGATCATGATCCTGGACCCCAACGGCATCGCAGAGGCCGCCGGGGAAATGGATACCGAGCATCGCTCGGAAGCCGATATCCAGGCCGTGTCGACGGACGAAGAAACGACGTCCCTGCTGGTGTTCCGCGCCGGCGGACCGGAGCTCAAGGCGGTGCCGCTGGCCCTGGTCGCGCGGCTTGAAGAGATCGACATGTCCGAGACCGAAACCTCGCATGGCCAGGTCATGGTGCAGTACCGCGAACAACTGATGCCGCTGATCCCGTTTGCCGCCACTCATAAGTTCAAGGAAACCGGCCGTCAGCCGATCCTGGTGTTTACCGACCGCGAACGCTCCATGGGCCTGGTCGTGGACGAGATCGTCGATATCGTCGACGACCGCCTGAAGATCGAACTGACCACGGATATTCCGGGATTGATCGGCAGTGCCGTCATCGCCGGCAAGGCGACGGACGTGATCGACGCGGGCTATTTCCTGACCCAGGCATTCTCCGATTGGTTCGGCTCCGCCGACAGCGCGGAAATCGAAAGTGCTTCGGGGGGGCGCCGTCGCGCGCTTCTGATCGATGACAGCCCGTTTTTCCGCAATCTTCTGGCGCCGCTGCTGTCGGTCGCGGGATGGCAGGTCACGGCGCTGCAAAGCGCCCAGGAGGCGCTTTCCATGCGCGATAAGGGAGCCGCCTTCGACGTCATCATTTCCGACATCGAAATGCCGGGCATGAACGGTTTCGAATTCGCGAACGAGGTTCGGCGCGGCGGGGCCTGGGAAAAGGTGCCCATGGTGGCGTTGTCGGCCCGCGCCACGAGCGCCGATTTCGAACGCGGACGAGACGCGGGTTTTAATGATTACGTGGCGAAATTCGACCGTGAGGCCCTGGTGTCCAGTCTGGCGCAGACTGTCGCAGGGGCGGCATCCGGCCGGGTTGGCTAGGGTTTCAGCCGATCAGTCGAAACGCATGGCGTAAGGATCGTTATTGCGATATCAGCATAAGTCCTGTTATCCAGGTTGGTGCAGTCGGCATCTGGGAATGCAGGGAAACTTACGGATGACGGCCGATGTAACGGTGGTCCGTATGCAACCGAAGACGAACTGACGCGGGTGGGCTAATGAAATCTTGTCTGATCGTTGACGACTCGAAAGTAATCCGGATGGTCGCGCGGAAAATCCTCGAAGAACTCAGTTTCGAGACGATTGAGGCGGCTGATGGCCAGGAAGCTCTGGATGCATGCAAACAAAAGCTGCCCGATGCCGTGTTGCTTGACTGGAACATGCCGGTGATGAGCGGCATCGAGTTTTTGCGGGAATTGCGCGCGCTGCCCGGTGGCGGCGGCCCGATCGTCGTATTCTGCACCACTGAAAACGACATCCAGCATATCCAGGAAGCGATCGAAGCTGGTGCGAATGAATACATCATGAAGCCATTCGACAGCGAGATCATTCAAGCGAAGTTCTCGCAGGTCGGCCTTCTTTAACTGTCTGCCGACCGACGGACGGCGGATGTGGTTTATCGCGACGCGATAATAAGGGGTTACGGATGACGAGTGACGAAGTCCGCGTCATGTTGGTCGACGATTCCGCCGTGATCCGCGGCCTGATCGCGCGCATGATCGAGGGCGAGCCGGGTTTGCGCATCGCGGCGTCGGTCGGCAACGGCCAAATGGCCGTCGACCGCCTGAAAGCGCATCCCGTCGACGTCATCATTCTGGACATCGAAATGCCGGTGATGGACGGCCTGACGGCGATCCCGAAGCTTTTGGAGATCAAACCCGACGTCAAAATCATCATGGCGTCGACCCTGACGGAAAAGAATGCCGAGATCAGCCTGCGCGCCCTTCAGGCCGGGGCCACGGACTATGTACCGAAGCCGACGGCGACCCGCGAAATTTCCGGCAGCGACACCTTCAAGCAGGAACTTCTGGAAAAGATCCGTCAGCTCGGCCTGGTCAGCAGACGCGCCGCATCGACGCCGGATGCCGCCACGGCCAGTCCTGTGCCCAAGGAGCGGATGGCCAAGCCGCTTTACGACAAACAAGTGCAATTACGGACGGGCGGCGGAACGGTCCGCCCACGTATTTTGGCGGTCGGCAGTTCAACCGGCGGGCCGCAGGCCCTGTTCCAGTTGTTCAAGGACATCCGGCCGGACATCAACATGCCGGTGATGGTGACCCAGCACATGCCGGCGACCTTCACCGCCATCCTGGCCGAGCATATTGCCAAGTCCACTGGCTGGCCCTGCACGGAGGCCGCCGATGGCGTGCCGCTGGAGGCCGGGCATATCTACATTGCGCCGGGCAATTTTCACATGACGGTCGAACGGTCCGGGGCGGGCATGGTGATCCGCACCAATCAGGATCCGCCAGAGAATTTCTGCCGGCCTTCCGTCGATCCCATGCTGCGTTCGATTGCGGCCGAATTCGGTGGTGCGGTGCTGACGGTTATTCTCACAGGCATGGGGCATGACGGTCGCGATGGCGCCAAGGTTGTGGCCGAGGCCGGCGGGACGGTTCTGGCCCAGGACGAGGCGTCGAGCGTCGTTTGGGGCATGCCGGGGGCGGTCGCCACGGCCGGGCTGTGCGAGGCGGTCCTGCCGCTCAATGACTTGGGTCCACATGTCATGAACAAGCTACGTACGAGGGCAGCATGAAACCGGATGATTTCCAGTTCATGTCGACGATGCTGAAGCAGCGCTCGGGCCTGGTCCTGAACGAGGACAAGGCCTATCTGCTGGAAAGCCGCCTGATGCCCGTGGCCCGTGCCCATAACATCAAGGGCGTCGAGGAACTGATCACGGAAATTCGCAAGTCCAACAACGAGGCGATGATCGTCGAGGTCATGGAAGCGATGACCACGAATGAATCGTTCTTCTTCCGCGATATCAAGCCTTTCGATCTGTTCCGTGAGCATGTCCTGCCGCATATGTTGGAAAAGTGCGCGGCCAAGAAATCCCTGCGCATCTGGTGCGCTGCCGCGTCGAACGGGCAGGAACCCTATTCGTTGGCCATGCTGTTGAAGGAAGAGGGTGCCAAGCTTGCCGGTTGGCGGGTCGAGATCGTCGGGACCGACATTTCACGCCAGGTTCTGAAGAAGGCGGAAAACGGGCTCTATTCCCAGTTCGAGGTGCAGCGTGGCCTGCCCATCACCATGCTGGTCAAATATTTCGACAAGGTCGATGACCAATGGCAGCTGAAACCCGAAATCCGGAGCATGGTTCAGTACAAGTACTATAACCTGCTGGAAAACCTGGCGCCGCTGGGGCATTTCGACGTGGTGTTTTGCCGCAACGTGCTGATCTATTTCGATCAGCCGACCAAGAGCAAGGTACTGGCCGGCGTGGCGGACCTGATGCCCGATTACGGCATGCTGTTCCTGGGCGGGGCCGAAACGGTTCTCGGCGTGTCGGACAAATTCGCCCCTGTGTCCGGCCAACGCGGCATCTACGCCCTGACCGGAAAATAGATTTTCTGACTAAATCCCAAAAACAAAGAGGCGGGAATGTCCCGCCTCTTGTTCAGTGAACCTTTAAGGATGCTGCCCGGGCGTCAGCCGTTGGCAACCGCCTTTTGCGTTGGTTCCGGGTCGCGCAGCACGTAGCCGCGTCCCCAGACCGTTTCGATGTAATTCTCGCCGCCGGTCGCCGTCGACAGCTTCTTCCGCAGCTTACAGATGAATACATCGATGATCTTCAATTCGGGCTCGTCCATGCCGTTGTAGAGATGGTTGAGAAACATCTCCTTGGTCAGGGTCGTGCCCTTGCGTAGGCTGAGCAGCTCGAGAATGCCGTATTCCTTGCCGGTCAGATGGATCGGCTGGCTGTCGACTTCGACGGTCCGGGTATCCAGATTGACCATCAGGCGGCCGGTTTGGATGACCGACTGGGCGTGGCCCTGGGAACGCCGGACGATGGCCTGAATGCGGGCCATCAGTTCTTCCTTGATGAACGGTTTGGTCAGGTAATCGTCGGCACCATGGCCGAGCCCCTTGACCTTGCTTTCCGATTCACCCAGACCCGACAGGATCAGCACCGGGGTGTTGACCCGGGAATCGCGCAGCCGGCGCAGGACTTCAAATCCGTCCATATCCGGCAGCATGATATCGAGCACGATGATGTCGTAATCGTAGAGCTTTCCGATCTCTAACCCGTCCTCGCCCAGGTCGGTCGTATCGACGACCATGTTGGCCGATTCAAGCATCATCTTGACGCTTTTCTGGGTCGAGGGATCGTCTTCGACGAGCAGCACACGCATGAACGGCCTCCTTAATCGGACGCATTAACCTTTGTTAACCATAACCTCCGTGGCGAATCGGCGCAAGTTGACGGACTGTCCCCAGGAATATTTCGTTATTAAGCAGAGGCTTAACACTCCATCAACCGTTGTCCGTGATAGTATGGTCAGGCAATAAAAACGGTATTCGGATTCGCGGTCAAAGCGCTTGTACACGTTCGTCAATGACATTCTGAATGAAGTCGACCGGCACACCGGGCAGGTTTACTTTGGCCGGGTCGCAAACATCGTCGGCCTATTGGTCGAGGTCGAGGGCCTTCAGGGCGCTGTCTCCGTTTCCGACCATTGCGACATCACCACCAAGAACGGCAGCATCGTTCCCTGCGAGGTCGTCGGGTTCCGTGACGGCAAGGCGCTGGTCATGCCATTCGGCGCTGTCGACGGCATTGGTATGGGCTGCAAGGTCGAGGTCGGCGCGTCGGAGCCGGTCATCTATCCGATTGAGGCTTGGCTGGGCCGTGTTATCGACGCCTTCGGCCGGCCGATCGACGGCAAGGGGCCGCTGCCCACGGGCTCGACCCCTTATCCGATCCACACGGTACCGCCGCCCGCCCACGAACGCTCACGGATCGGCGGCAAGGTCGATCTCGGCGTGCGTGCCATGAACACCTTCCTGACCTGCTGTCGTGGACAGCGGCTCGGCATCTTCGCCGGGTCTGGGGTCGGAAAATCGACGTTGCTGTCGATGATGGCGCGCAACACGGATGCCGAGGTCAGCGTGATCGGCCTGGTCGGTGAACGCGGCCGCGAGGCCCGTGAGTTCATCGAGGATCATCTGGGCGAAGAAGGCCTGAAACGCTCCGTGGTCGTCGTTGCAACTTCGGACGAGCCGCCCCTGGTGCGCCGGCAGGCGGCCTTTATGACCATGGCGGTGGCGGAATTTTTCCGTGACTGCGGCGCCAACGTGCTGTGCCTGATGGACAGCGTCACCCGTGTCGCCATGGCGCAACGGGAAATCAGCCTGGCCGTGGGCGAACCGCCGGCCTCCAAGGGGTATACGCCTTCCGTCTTCGCGTTGTTGCCGCGGCTTTTGGAACGCGCCGGACCCGGTCGTCAGGGGCAGGGCGACGTGACCGGTCTGTTCACGGTGCTGGTCGAGGGCGATGACCATAACGAGCCCGTGGCCGATGCCGTGCGCGGCATCCTGGACGGCCACGTCGTGCTTGACCGCGCGATCGCCGAGCGGGGCCGCTATCCCGCCATCAACATCCTGCGCAGCGTGTCCCGAACCATGCCGGCCTGCAACACGCCGGAACAAAACGCCTTGGTCGTCCGCGCACGGCAACTGTTGTCCGTCTACGAAGACATGGCGGAACTGATCCGCCTTGGCGCCTATCGCCGCGGCTCGGACCCCAAGGTCGATGAATCGATCAAATACTATGACGCCATTGAAGGATTCCTGGGCCAGGAAATCGGTGACGTCACGGACCTCGACAGCTGCTATCGCCTGCTGGCGGAAACCCTTGAGATGCCTGCACCCGAACCGCAACACGCGGCTGCGGCGCCTGCCGATGGCGCGGCCCCGGCGGCGTGACCAGGACCTGACGGAGACATCAAAACCCCATGGCCGCCGGTCTGAAGAACCTGATCCGCCTGCATGAATGGACCGTCGATGAACGGCGGCGCGAGCTTGGCCAGCACATCCGCAAGCTGAATGAACTGGATCAGCTGGTTCGCGATCTGGAGACCGAATTGAAGCGCGAACAGGCGCTTGCCGGGTCCAGCGAAATGGGCATCACTTTTGGCGCCTACTACAACCTGTTCCGGTATCGGCGTGGCCTTCTAGATCAGAAAATCCGTGCCAAGGAGGCGGAAATCCTGGAGGCCCGCGACATCCTCAGCCGCGCCTTCATGGAATTGAAGAAATATCAGGTCGCCGACGAAATTCGTAAGCGCGAAGCGGCACTGGAAGAAGCGCGCCGGGAACAGGGCGAATTGGATGAACTGGGTCTGCAGCTCTATCGCCGTCAATCGGCGCGCCGCAAGGCAGCCAGTACGGCGGGTTAAACCGCGGACGTTCGATCAGATCGAATGCAGGTGTGCCAGAAGGGCCGCGTTGTTCCATTGCGGCTGACGGTCCTCGACCAGAATTTTATGTTCCGACACACCATCCGCGGCACCCCGGCGGGTGACGATCTGGACCCAGCGCGGCACCAGTTCATTGCTGACATCCTGCAGGATCGTTGTCGCCAGATTTTCGTGGGATGGCCAATCACCGCCTTCCAACGCCCGCAGGTAGGCGGCGAAGGCGGCGGGCGAGACGGTCAGCGCGTCAGGCACGTAACGCAGCGCGACATCGATTGATCCGCCCAGCGCGGTGAGCCGGCCGCTCAGACTCGACACGAAATCGATGTTGCGATCCGGATTGGGTGCCGGGGCCAAGACGGCCCGCCGCTGCCACAGATCCATGGTTCCGTTCTCCCTATACGACCAGTCCAACGCCGCCCTTGGCCGGGGCAGGGGGTTCGACCGCGATGAAATTGGCAGGTTGCGCCTGAAATCCGACGCCGCCCCGAAACCCGGTGATATCGCCGGACATCTCGTAAAGATGGCGGATATCGTTGCGCATATCCGGGGGCAAATGCGTGTCCGATCGGACCACCATGTCCATTCGCCGGTGCGCGGTGTCGACCAGACCGTCCAATTGAATGTGTCCCAGCTTCGACAAGGTGACGTCGATCACGAAACGGGTGCCGGGGCCGTGCTCCGCGTCGTCGTCATCCTCGGCTTGGGCGCGGGTGAACAGGCGGATCTGTTCCAACTGTTCGCCATTCATGAATGGGATCATGAAAATGCGCCAGTCTCCGGTGCTCGGTTCGTCCGCCAAACGCGACAGCTGTCCCATATCCTCGCGCATGCGGCCCATTAATCCCGGGTTAACCCGCTGCAACACCCGCACGGTATTGTCGCCCAGCCAGGCACGGACATCGCCGCCTCGCACGGCGGACAGAAAGAACATGATGTTCGCCGTCATGTTGCCGTCCGGGCGCGGCAAGACCGCATGCAGGAGATGTTGTGCGGTGTTGGGCGCCGCCTGCGCCAGGGTTTCGACGACATCGCGCATGGCCGGCCAATGGCGGTCGAGGAACAGGGCCTGGCGAAGCGCCAGTTGGGCGTTGTCGAGAAGCGGTTCCGGCTGCGCCGGGGGCAGCGGCGCGCTGGTCACGGTAAGCACCACGCGGGCCCCCTCGGGCGGCGGGTTCGCGCCGGCCAGGGCGACGGGGCCCAGCGGCGTTTCGACAATGGCTTGGCCACCGGTCTGTGTGCCGCTGACGATTCCGGTCAGTGTCTGCCCCAGGGCGGCAAGCGGCGGTGTCGGCCCTTGGGTTTGGGTCAGGGCGGCCGCCCCGCCCGGCGGAGCGGGCTGCAGGGTTGTGATCTGAACCGTGAACTGGGTTCCGGCGGGCAAAGTCTGGGACGGATTGGCCTGCGGAGAAGGCGTGGAAGAAGTGGATGCCCCTGCCTGGCCCGGGCCGAAAGGGCCACCGGTCTGGGGGGCGGGGGTGGTCCCGGAAAGAGGCCCGCCGGGGGGGGCGGTCTGCCCGCCCAAGGGGCCCGTTCCCGTCGTGCCTAAAAGAGCGGATCCCGTTCCCCCGGGCCCGCCGGGCACGGAGGCGCCGGGTGGTATGGCGGGCAATAAGGGTGCAGGAATCCCGGATGCCGGACGCAGCAGGGTCGCGATCAGGCTGTTGCCTTCGGCGAAGGGCGGCAGGTTGAGCGCCGCCGTGCCGGTGGCGGCCTGGGCGCCGGCCTGGAGGGATTGGGCCGCGGCGCGTAGTGCTGCGGCAGGGCTTTGGCCGTTGATCGCGGCGATGATGAATTGAAGCTGTGGGCCGCGCCCGTTCAACTGCAGGGTGACCTTGTCGCCGGGGTTCAAGTTCAATAGGGCCTGCAACTGCAACTGCAATTTGCCGACCACGCCTTCAAGGGTCGCAAGCCCCTGTGGCGTGACAGTGGCGATCTGCAGGTCGAAGCGCGCCCCTAGGGCGGCATCAAGGATAACCTGCGGCACGGAAATTTGGGCTTGGGCCGGGGGCAGGGTGATGGCGGTCGGCGGCGGCAGGGGTGTGGTGACCGTCGTCGTCACCGGCGGGGGCGGCGGCGGTGCGGAAATTTCCGACATTGGTGCGACCCCCAAATTGTGCAGCTGCCGCCCGCGACCGAGGGGCTCAGCCCTCGGCAGGAAGGGCGACGTTGATCATCCGTTCGTGGCCGTCGATCAGGTCTTCCAGATCGACGTCTTCATCTTCCTGGTCGCGCAAGGGAAGTTCCGCATTCAGGCTGAGAACCTCACCGTACAGCAGGTCCGCCAGGTCGGGTGCGCCGGTCGGGAAGAAACCGTCGATGGGATCGGCGGATCCGGTGGTTCCGGCCAGGGCCAGTCCGGCGCTTTCCATGGCTGCCAGGATTGCCCCCATGCGGCCGGTGGCGTCCGTGCGGGTGACCAGCATACGTTTGATGCCGAGTGACCCGAACGCCATGGCCACGTCCGCGGCTTCCAGCGCGTCCATGCCCGCGTTCAGAACCAGCACCGGCTCGGCGGGGGCGGCGTTGACGAAATCGAACAGGCCATCCATTTCCGTGTGCGAGCGGTGATTGACCCCCGGTGAATCGATCAGCACCACGGTTCGCTTGGGAATACGGGCCATGAACTGGGCCAGTTCCTCGGCGGTTTCAGTGATGAAGACTTCCTGGCCCATGACCTTGGCAAAGGCGGTCAGTTGCTCGACCGCACCGGCACGCTTCAGGTCGGTGGTCAGAAGCTGCACGGAGCGCCGCGCCATCAGTGCCCGCGCGGCCAGTTTCACCAGCGCCAGCGTCTTGCCAGCACCCGGCGGGCCGACCAAAATCAGGCGTTGGTTGTCGGCGCTCACATCAACGGGGACGAAATTGAAGTCGAGGGCCAGGGTGCCGGTCAAAGCCGCGATCGGTGTGCGCGGTTCCATGTCGGCGGCGGCCTGGGACAGGCGGTCGGCCAGGTTCATCGGCACACCGTGCAGCAGCAAGGTTTCCAAAACCTGGTCGAAGCGCTGTTCCGGCGCCATGGCGACATGGCCCAGGCGGGGATCGCTGGCGTCCTGCTGACGGGCGGCGACAATCCGCGCCTCGCCGCTGATCGGGTTGGTCTGAGTCGATACGATGGTCGCCTCGTCACCCAGTTCGCGCCGCACGAGGGTCATCGCCTGCCGCAGGTTCGCCGCCTTGAATGTGAGAAGCCGCATGATCGTTTCTCCTGTAGCTTTCTGCCGTACGTTACACCTGCCCCACGGTCTTGATCTTGGCCTTGGGGTGGATTTCGTTCTGGGACATCACGACGGTCATCGGCCGGAAACGTTCCACGATGGAACGCACATAAGGCCGGATGGCCGGGCTGGTCAGCAGGACGGGGCTTTCGCCCATCATCGCCTGCCGTTCGAAATTGGTGCGCAACGCGCCGATGAATTCCTGGAGCTTCGAGGGTGCCATGGACAGCTGCTTGTCGTCTTCCGGTCCGACGATTGATTCGGCGAAGGCCTGTTCCCACGGCGGCGACAAGGTAACCAGCGGAATGAAGCCCTGGTCGTTCACGTTGGCATCGGAAATCTGCCGCGCCAGACGGGCCCGCACATGTTCGGTGATCATCATCACGTTGCGGGTTCCGGCACAGGCCTCGGCGACGCCTTCCAGGATGGTCGGTAGATCGCGGATCGACACCCGCTCGGCCAGCAGGTTCTGCAGGGTCCGCTGCAGACCGCCCAGGGAGATCGTGCTGGGGATGATGGATTCGACCAGCTTCTGCTGTTCCTTGTCGAGCTCATCCAAAAGCTTCTGCGTTTCCGCATAGCTCAACAGGTCGTCCATGTTGTCCTTGATGATCTCGGTCAGGTGGGTGGTCACCACCGTTGCCGGATCGACCACCGTATAACCGCGGAACAGGGCTTCTTCGCGGTTGGCTTCCTCGATCCACATGGCCGGAAGACCGAAGGTCGGCTCCATGGTCTTTTCCCCGGCCAGGGTGATTTCCTCGCCGCGCGGATCCATGACCAGCAGCATGTTGGGCCGGAGGTCGCCACGTCCGGTCTCGATCTCCTTGACCCGGATGACATAGGTATTGGCGGGAAGCTGCATGTTGTCCTGGATGCGCACGGACGGCATGACGAAGCCCATTTCCGACGCCAACTGGCGGCGCAGGGCCTTGATCTGGTCGGTCAGGCGTTGGCCGTTCTCGGGCGGCGAATTGATCAACGACAGCAAGCCGTAGCCAAGTTCCAGACGCAGATAATCGATGCGCAACGCTGTCGCGATGGGTTCTTCCGCAGCCTTGCTCGGTTCCGGCGTGGAATCTTCAAGTTCCTGAATTGCTTCTTCGGCTTTGCGTTTGTCGCGGGCCGTCACGATGAAGCCCATGGCACCCGTGGCGAAGGCCAGCAGCAGGAAGGGGAATGCCGGAATGCCGGGCATGGCTGCCAGGCCGACCAGCAGGAAGCTGGACATGCCGAGGGTTTTCGGCTGACCGCCGAGCTGGCGGAACAGGGTTGCTTCGGTCGGGCCGGTGATGCCGGCCTTGGTCACCATCATACCGGCGGCGGTCGATACGATCAGTGCCGGAATCTGGCTGACCAGGCCGTCACCGACGGTCAGGCGGGTGTACATGTCGGCGGCCTGAGCGAACGACAGATCTTTCTGCGCGACCCCGATGACCATGCCGCCCAGGACGTTGATCAGGGTGATCAGAAGGCCGGCGATGGCGTCTCCGCGCACGAACTTGGACGCACCGTCCATGGCGCCGAAAAAGGTGCTTTCGTCCTCCAGTTCCTTGCGTCGGGCACGGGCATCGTCTTCGTCGATCAGGCCCGATGACAGGTCGGCGTCGATCGCCATCTGCTTGCCGGGCATGGCGTCCAAGGTGAAGCGTGCCGCCACTTCGGCGATACGGCCGGAACCCTTGGTGATGACGATGAAGTTGACGAGCACAAGGATCGCGAAAACGATGATCCCGATGACGAAGTTGTCCTGCATGACGAAGCCGCCGAAGGCCTCGATGACCTGACCCGCGGCGTCGGTTCCCGTATGGCCGTCGGCCAAAATCAGGCGGGTCGAAGCCAGGTTCAGCGCCAGGCGAATCATGGTCGCCAGCAGCAGAACCGTGGGGAACGAGTTAAAATGAAGTGGCTTTTCGATGAACAGTGCCGTCATCAGGATCAGCACCGAGAAAGTGATGGAAAAGGCCAGGCTCATATCCAGGAGCCAGGTCGGCATGGGCAGAATCAGCACTACCAGGATAGCGATAACGCCGAGTGCGAAGATCAGGTCGCCGCGCTTAAGAAGGTCGATCACGCCCTGAAACGGATTGCCGCCTTCTTCCTCGGGGCCCGATTGCGGGGCACCGCGTGGTGCAGCCGTGCGGGCGGCCACGGTGGCGCTTTGCGTCGCCTCAGCCATTGCCGTTACCCGCGATCATATCGTTCGTTCCCGTCGTCATTCGTTTCGGCATTTTCTTATCGTCGTTCATCGGATGCCTTGGTCGGTCCGTTTCGCGTCCCGGATCAGGGGGCCGGCGCCGCGCCGGCTTCGCCCGGTTGCGGCACGGCAAAGCCTTCCTGACTGTACTGACGCAGCTTGTTGCGCAGCGTCCGGATGGAAATGCCCAGAATATTGGCTGCATGGGTGCGGTTGCCCAGGCAGTGATGCAGGGTGTCGATGATCAGGTCGCGCTCCACGTCGGCGACGGTGCGCCCCACCAGGGCCGCGGTTTCCATGTCGGCGTCGGAAATGCCGGCGGCCGGTGCCCCCTGGGTGCCCGACACCATGATGGTTTCCGGCCCGATTTCCGATCCGGTTGCCAGAATCACGGCACGGTGGATGGCATTTTCCAGTTCGCGCACGTTTCCGGGCCAACTGTGGGCCATAAGCCTGCTCATGGCGCCACCGGAAATCGGTCGCTCGTCGATGTGGTTGGCTTCCGAATACTTTTTCACGAAGTGCCGGGCCAAGAGGGGGATGTCCTGTTCCCGCCGGGCGAGCGACGGCATCACCAGATTGACCACGTTGAGACGGAAGTACAAATCTTCGCGGAAGGTGCCCTTGGCGACTTCTTCCTGCAGGTTGCGGTTGGATGTGGCGATAATGCGTACATCGACCTTTACCGGCTTGGCCCCGCCGACCCGGTCGATTTCGCGTTCCTGCAGGGCGCGCAGCAGCTTGGCCTGGAGGCGCGGGTCCATTTCCGAGACTTCGTCGAGCAACAGGGTGCCGCCGTCCGCTTCTTCGAATTTGCCGACGCGACGGGACACGGCACCGGTGAAGGCGCCTTTTTCGTGCCCGAACAGTTCCGATTCCAGAAGGTTTTCCGGGATTGCCGCGCAGTTGACGGCGACGAAGGTTTTGTCCTTGCGGCGGCTTTTGGCATGCAGATGGCGGGCCATCATCTCCTTGCCGGTGCCGGATGCGCCGGTGATCAGCACACTGGCTTCCGACGGGGCGATCTGGTCGGCCATCTTGATGACGTCGGCCATGCCCGGGTCGTTGTAGACGATGGTGCTGGGTTCTTCCGATACGGCATGCAGGACGGCGGCGATCAATTCCGCATCCGGCGGCAGGGGGATGTATTCCTTGGCACCGGCCTTGATGGCGCGAACGGCGGCCTGGCTGTCGTTGCCGACGCCGCAGGCGATGACGGGAAGGGCGATGCGCTCGCTTTCCAGCGAGGACACCAGGCGCGCGATGTCGGCGTGCACGTCGATCATGATCAGGTCCGCACCTTGCCCCGAGCGCAATTGATCAAGGGCCCGGTCGACCGTTTCGGCCTGTTGGACCTTGGCTCCCTTCTGCATCGCGATCTGGCTTGCGGCGCCGATTTGCCCGCCGAGCGTACCGATAATCAATAACCTCATGACCGTTCTGTCCCTACTTTGATCCGCATGTCATTCATGTCGTGTCGTTCATTCATCTTTTGGGGCCATCTTCGGGCCTAGTCGAAATAAGAAACCCGCTTTTCCGGCGGAAGGATGCTGTTCAGCAGCATTTCCAGGCGTCGGGGATTTTCCTGACGGCCGATCGAACCGGTGGACAGGACATAGACCTGGTTCACCATGGCTTCGTCGGCGGAATTCCGTTCCAGTTTGTTGGCCATCGGCGTGAACACCATGTTGGCCAGCACCGCGCCGTAGAAGGTCGTCAGCAGCGCCACCGCCATGCTCGGGCCGATGGTGCCGGGGTCCGACAGGTTGCCCAGCATCTGAACCAGGCCGATCAGGGTGCCGATCAGGCCCATGGCCGGCGCCAGTTCGGCCATGCGGCGCAGTACGTTGATGCTTTTCTGATGGCGCTGGAACATGGCCTGCATGTCGCGGCGCAGGATGGCTTCGACCTCTTCGCCGGGCGTGCCGTCGACGACCATGCCGATGCCTTTGTGCAGAACCGGTTCCGCCTGAATGGCACCCATCACGTTCTGCAGTGCCAGGACACCCTGCTTGCGCGCCAATTCGGCCAGTTGCAGGGTCTGGAACGCGGCGCGCGTCGGATTGCGGTTGACCTGGATGAAAATTTTCAGCGCGACCCGCAGGGTGCGGAGCATTTCGTTCAGTGAAAAGCTCGCGGTGGTGATGGCGAAGGTACCGCCGATGACGATCAGGATCGACGGGATGTTGATGAACGACCCCGGCGACCCGCCCAGCACGATTGCCGCGGCAAGCAGCCCGAAACCCACGGCAAGCCCCAGCACCGTGGCGATGTCCACGGTGGTTCTGTTGCGCAGTGGGCCGCCGGCGTTGGGTGTTGCTTCCGCCATCTTCAGTCGTCTTTCCTGGCCGATCCGTGTTAGCGGTCGGTCTTGATGATTTCCGTCATGGTCACGCCCAGGCGGTCTTCGACAACCACCACTTCGCCGCGCGCGACCAGACGGTTGTTGACGTAGATGTCGATGGCTTCACCGACCTTTCGGTCGAGCTCGATGACGGCACCGCGTCCAAGACGCAAAAGCTGGCTGACCTGCATGGTCGCCTTGCCGAGAACGGCGGAAACCGTCACCGGGATATCGTAGACCGCTTCCAGGTCACGGGCGCTTTTGGGCAGATCGGTGACTTCCGGCAACCCCGAGGGGCTTGCCGTCGGCGCGGCGCCGGCGGCCTCACCACCGTCACCGCCGTTGGACACGAATTCGCCCAGTTCAAAATCGTCTTCGGCCATGGTTTTCTCCTAGTCCTTCAGGTCGTCTTCGAGTTCCAGATCCGCACCACCGATCCGTTTCGGCTCCGGCGCGGCTTCTTCGCTTGATGAGGATGTATCGTCCTGCGTGCCTTCGGGGGCCGCGTCGGCGATCAGGTCTTCCGACGGCACGGGGGCGTGAGTGTCTTCTTCGCTGCCCGTTGCGGCGGGTGCGGCAATCTCGATCTCTGCCATGATTTCTTCCGACGGCACCGGCGGCGGGCCGTCCGCGGCCGCATCGGAGGGGGAGGGGGCGGACTCGATCACGGGTTCGGTCCCGGGGGCCGCCGTCGTTTCTGCGGTCTCGGGCAGCGTCTCCGGAGCCTTGATCGCCGGTTCGGCGGTCTGACCGTTGTCCGCGCCGGCATCGGCGGCGATGTCATCGACAGGTTCCGGGGCGACGTCGGCAGTCGTTTCCGCCGGTTGGGCAGTTTCAAGCTCGGCGGCCGGAGACGCCGTCACTTCCGGTATGTCCGCTGTGTCCGCCGCCGGCTCCGGGTCGGCCTCGGGCATTGTCTGGGCCTTCAGGTTGCGGGCAATGATCTCGTCGAGTTCGCGGGCCAGGTCATTGGCGCTGCGCATCACGCCGCCCGACGACCATTCCAGCCGGCAATCGCCAACGGCCAGGGCAGGATCGCCCAGAAGCTTGATGTTACCGCGAAAACCGGACAGTTCCGAAACGGCCTGGATGCGGTCATGCAGGGCTTCCGCAAGGTCCATCGGAACGCGGACGATGATTTCCGGTTCGCCGGACAGCTGGCCGAGTACCGTCTCGAGCATGGATTGCACCTGATCCTGGGCGGTCTGCTGGTTCAAGGTGGGGAACAGCTTGCGGACCAACGCCGCCGCGACGGATATGGCGTGATGGGTCAGACCTTCGTTCGCTTCGGCCTGGGCCTCGAACAGGGATTGAGTCTGCTGCGCGATTGTATTCAGGGTATCGGCGATCTGCTTGTCGACAGTCGACGACGCTTCCTCCGTGCCCAGCCGCTTGCCTTCGGCAAGCGCTTCCTCGCGGGCGCGGGCCAGGTCGTCCTCGGAATAGGTGGGAGCCTCCGGCTCAGGTTCGGGCTCCGGCTCGGGCTCGCCCGCTTCGCGCATGGCGGCCTCGGCGGCAGCCTTGGCACGAGCCTTCTCGCGCCGCTCCGCCAATTCGTCGAAGTCGGTATCGAACATGAACTTCTTGTAAGGGGTCTCGCCCACTATTTCTGCCTTCATTATCATTGTTTTTCAGCGCTCTAGAACACCAGTTCGCCTTCTTCGTCGCCAGTGGCGATGACGATTTCGCCCGAGTCGGACAGGTTCTTGGCGACCTGCACGATGGCCGACTGGGCCTCGTCCACGTCCTTCAAGCGCACCGCCCCCATGGCCTCCATGTCTTCCTTCATCATCTTGCCGGCGCGTTCCGACATGTTGGAGAAGAACAGGTCCTTGACCTCGT